>OGMO01000001.1_pt1 | contig 693782 bp, 617 predicted proteins | sample 1573241 | NCBI WGS metagenome assembly OGMO01 (sample SAMEA2581896, study PRJEB24529) | metagenome | biome: Human gut stool | place: China | collected 2011 | reverse complement strand
ATGGCAATTACTACTACCAATTCCACCAAAGTGAAACCTTTTCTGTTTTTAGTAATCAGTTAGTTTTTTCAAAAGCAAATGTATTTATAATAAAAACACTTATGTATTAGCGTCATCAAATAGCTTTTACATTGTGCTTTAATTTAATACACAAGCGATAAGTTACCAGTTCAATGTAACCTGTTAGGTATGTGCTTATTAAATTAATTTGTCAAATAAAAATAATATACCTGAACTAGTAATAATATATTTATTTTGTTTTGTATGCACTGGTTAGTTCGTTAAGTGGATAATCCATACCACCGTTATCTAGTGAAACGAGTAAATCTCTGGAAGAATTATCAGCATGGTTTAGAAAATAATAAAATGCATTTTCTCTTACGTTAATCTCTTTATAATATCTACTTGCGTTAACAAAAATTGCTTTTCCTACCGGTGGAACTGGAGTTTGATCCAAATATCCTTCTTTTACCAGCATAGGTATAATATCCTTATCATAAGTAATTGAACCATGAGAAGTGTTGATTTCTTTTTCTGCCATACCATTTTTTACTAGATAAACAGTATATGCTTCTTGAATAGTTGTCATATCAGCTACAATACGTGCACCTCTGGCAGTTGCCTGAGCATCTGTATAATATGGAATTGCAATACCAGCTAAAATGCCAATGATAGCAATGACTATTACCAATTCAACTAAAGTAAAACCTTTACTATATTGTCTCATAATACCTCATACCTCCGTGAAATATAAAGGGATTGTCTGTTTTAGACAATCCCTAATGTTTTAAAGTTCACTTTCATTCAGCTGGTTTAGTTTGTTGATCTCCACCTAAAAGAACCGTTAACGTATAACTTGAACCACTAACACCTGTAAGATTACTAGCACCGGTTAATGTAATTGTTCCTGATGCACCATCATCTGCTCCTGCAGTATAAGTATATGCCGCACCATCACCAGCAACACCTTCTGTAGTACCGCCACCTTTTTTTAATACTTGGGCGATAATAAATTTACCAGTTGGAACACCAGGCCAGTTACCTTGGACTAAATCAGCAAAATCGTTTTGTGCAGTTGGGTATTTAGCATTTTTGGCATAATAAATCATTTCTGCCGATTGGATGGTACGCATATCAGCTACGATTTTTGCGCCGCGGGCAGATGCAGTAGCATCAAGAAAACGCGGAACTGCGATACCGGCAAGGATACCGATAATGGCAATTACTACTACCAGTTCCACCAAAGTGAAACCTTTTTGGTTTTTAATAAAATTTTTCATTGGATTTCATCCCTTCTTAATATAGCGTTGCTACCATTATTTGCATAATAATATAGTCGCTATTTTATTTATATTTTAATAATAACTCTTTTTTAAACTTTTATCAAGTATTTTTATCATAAAACTTTTATTTTATTTATAAACTCCCTACTTTTGTAACTATTTCAAACATCGGCAGTAAAAGAGCTACTGCCAGCGTACCGATAATAACGCCTAAAATAACTATCAGGATCGGGTCCATGATAGTCTGCAGTCTTCCGATAGTATCATCCACCTCGGCGCCGTAGAAGTCGGCGACCTTATCAAGCATGGTATCCAGAGCGCCGGTTTCTTCGCCAATATTTACTAAGCTGATAACGATTGGCGGAAACATACCGCTGGCTTCCATAGGATCTGCCAAAGTACGGCCTCGCCTTAAGCTGCCGCGGGCCTGATTAAGTACTCTTTCAGCCTGCAGACTTCCTGTAGCCTTGCTGACAATGGTCATAGCGTTTAAGATCGGCACGCCGCTGCGTGACAAGCTGGCAAAAGTACGGGCAAAACGGGTAATGATGATTTTGTTATATAAGTCTCCGAAAATAGGTACTTTCAAATAAACACCATCACGCCACAGGCGAAAACTTTCTTTAGTACCGGCCCATTTATAAAGCAGGAACAGGCCGATCAGTGCGGCAATAACCAAATACCAGTAATGACCAAGGAAATTGCTGATGCCGATAACGACACGGGTGACAAATGGAAGTTCGATTTTAAGCTGTTCAAACAAGCCGACAAAAACCGGCATAACGAACATCATAATAATAGCAACCACAATAGCAGCTACCGATAAAACTATTGCCGGATAAATCATAGCTGATTTAAATTTGGCATTCATTCGATAATCTTTTTCAAACTGTGCTGCCAAACGATCCATAACGATTTCTAAAATACCGCCGGCCTCGCCTGCTGCTACCATGTTAGTCATCAGCTCGGGAAAGACTTTAGGGAACTCGGCCATAGCTGCCGACAATGCTTTACCTTCACGGACACTGGTAGTTATCTGCCCTAAAACAGTACGCAGACGCTCTTTAGCAGATTGCTGAGTTAGTATCTCCAGCCCTGTTAAAAGCGGCACACCGGCTCCCAGCAGAGTTGCAAACTGGCGGGCAAAAATCGAGATGTCATAAAGATTGATACTTTCCTCAAAAAGTACTCCCGAAAACAGCCCTTTCTTTTTAGAAGCTTCAATGCCAGCCACATACATGTCCTGTTTACGGATAAAGGCGGCTACGGCAGCTTCATTAGGGGCGTTGACTGTGCCATAAACTACGGCACCATCACGTTTACGTGCTTTATATTTAAATTGCTCCAAACTGCGGTTCCTCCTTTAGCTTTATAGTCCATGCATATAGCGTTCTAATGATAATGGGTCATAACAGCGTTCTTCCGCTATGCTGCGATCGATCTTATTTTGACGTACCAGCTGCGCCAGATAGGCATCCATACAAATCATCCCGAATTTGGAACCGGTCTGGATATATGACGGTATCTGATGTGTTTTGCCTTCGCGGATCAAGTTCCGCAGCGCAGGTGTGGCAACTAATATTTCAAAAGCAGCCAGACGTCCGGTTTGTTCGCGATTCATCAGCAGCTGCTGGGCAACGATGCCCTGCAGGTTGCCAGCCAGCTGAATGCGAATCTGCTGCTGCTGGTGTTCGGGAAAGACGTCGATGATACGATTCACTGTCGATGCCGCATCCTGAGTATGCAGAGTTGCCAAAACAAGATGTCCGGTTTCGGCAGCAGTGATAGCGGTGGCGATAGTTTCAGTATCACGCATCTCGCCTACCAGAATAACGTCAGGATCTTCACGTAATGCTGCCCTAAGGCCATTGGCAAAGCTTTTGGTATCACTGCCGACTTCGCGCTGGTTGATAATGCTGTTGATATGGTTATGCTTATATTCGATCGGGTCTTCCAGAGTGATGACATGATCTTTACGGTGTTTGTTGATTTTATTTATAACAGCCGCCAGTGTCGTTGATTTACCGCTGCCTGTAGGCCCTGTCACCAATACCAGACCACGCGGCAGCATGGCAAGGTCGCTGATAACGTCAGGCAGGCGCAGGTCCTCAAAGCTGGGTATATTATTGGAAATCAAACGCAGCGCTGCTGCCACACAGTTACTCTGCTTAAAAACATTGACACGAAAACGGCATACATTTTCAATTTCATAAGAAAAATCAGCTTCGCCGTTATCAAGAAACTGCGTGCGGCGCCGATCGTCCATCAGTTCCATGGCCATATTATAGGTATCCTCACGGCGCAGAAGTTCTTCACCCGCCTGCCGCAGCACGCCATTGACACGGAACATTGGCGGCAAGCCTACCGTTAAATGGATATCCGAAGCGTTGACATCAAAAGCGTCACGCATTAACTCTTTGATCACTTTGTCATCTCCTTACGCATACGCTACGCGCAGCAATTCTGAAGCAGTTGTCTCTCCATCCAATACTTTGCGGATACCGTCTTCTTTCATAGAAGTAACGCCATAAGAACGTCCGGCAGCAAAAATTTCCGTATCGGGAGCATTTTTCAAAATCAGTTCCTTCATTTCAGGAATGATAGGCAGAACTTCATGGATCGCCATACGTCCGGCATAACCGGTAAAATTACATTTACCGCAGCCGGCACCTTTATAGAGTTTTACTTCTTCATCAAGTGCAATACCCATATAGGCCCTTTCTGCCGCGTCAGGAGCATAGGTTTCTTTGCAATGCGGACAGATACGGCGCACCAGCCGTTGAGCTACGACACCTCGCAAAGCGGAAGCTACAAGGAAAGGTTCTACACCCATATCGATCAGTCGCGTGATCGCGCCTGCAGCATCGTTGGTATGCAGGGTACTGAAAACCAAATGACCTGTCAATGCGGCGTGAATGCTGATACGAGCCGTTTCAACGTCACGAATCTCACCGACCATGATTATATTCGGGTCTTGACGCAAAATACTGCGCAGTCCGTTGGCAAAGGTAAGGCCCGCTTTATTATTGACAGCTACCTGATTGACGCCTTCAATACGATATTCGACCGGATCTTCAACAGTAATGATGTTTTTATTAGGATTGTTGATATTGGTGAGCGTAGAGTACAGAGTTGTCGATTTGCCGCTGCCGGTAGGACCTGTGACAAGTACGATGCCATAGGAAGAGTTGAACAGACTGCTATACAGCTCCATATTCTTCGCTGTGAAAGCCAGATCATTGATATCAATAGAAGCCGCCGTTTTATCAAGGATACGCATAACGACTTTTTCACCTAAAATAGTCGGCAAGGTAGAAATACGCAGGTCAATATCACGTCCGCCCTGCTCAATATTGATGCGGCCATCCTGCGGCAGCCGCTTTTCGGCAATATCCATCTCCGCCATGATCTTGATACGCGAAATAATAGCACTGTGACTGTTTTTCGGCAGTGTTACAGCGTTGCGTAAAACGCCGTCGACACGAAAACGCACCCTCGTATCATCCTCCTGGGGTTCGATATGGATATCACTTGCTTTGTCGCGGACAGCCTGCTCAATGACGGAGTTGACGATTTTTATTATCGGCGCGTCCTCACTGCTGTCTTCGACCCTGCGAATGACAGGTGCAAAAGAATCTTCCTTCAATTTGTTCAAACTGCCGCCTACACGGCCGCTGACACCATAAAAATTGTTAATAGCGTTGATGATATCCTGCTGTTCAGACAGCACGATGGAAATATCACAGCCGCTGACCATACGCACATCATCAATAGCGTAAAAATTTGTCGGGTCGTTCATTGCTATCGTCAGACGGTTGCCGTCTTTCTTCAGCGGTACTAAAGTATAGCGTTCTGCTAAAAAGATAGGCACTGCTGCAATAGCTTCCGGCATAATTTCTATATCGCTCAAAAACATATATGGTATGGAAAGCTGTTTCTCTAAAGTTTTAAGCATTTTACGCTCAGTCAAAAAGTTCAGACTGATCAGAGTCTCACCAAGTCTTTTGCCATTTGTTTTTTGTTCAGCCAAGGCTTGATCCAGCTGGGACTGCGTTATTTCTCCCGAGGTAACAAGAATCTCGCCCAAGCGTCTTTTCTGAGTTGCCACGTTGTTCTCCTCCATTTTAAATATTGCCAATAACACGGTTATCTTAGTTTTTTTATTGCTTTCAAAACAAATAATACCCCTATATTATTTTATATTTAATTATACTACGCTATGTATTCTAAAACAAACTTATTTTAATAAAAAGAATAAGAATATTTATTTGCTTTTTTTCATCTTGTGGTATAATAAGTATATTAAGATTTTATAATTATCACTTTAATTTATATTGGAGGAATTATTATGCGAAAACAGCAAGAGAAAACTGATCGTTTGTCACTTATCATTCTGGCAGCCTTCCTGGTTTTGAGCACCTCGCATTTCATGTGCCGCTTTGATGCAAGCGGTTATATAGAAGGCCTGTTCGAAAAAGCATGGGCCGGACAAGTACAGGCAGAAGATCAGGTTCAGCCTGCTGCAGCAGTTGTACCTGCCGCAGATGCTTTAGCTGCGGCACCAAAAGTACAAACTATAGCCCGTAATCCTTTTATGGCTCCGGCAGCAATGCTCAACAAGCCAACTGTGCATCCCGGTGCAGTTATCGGAGGCGGCGCTCCTGTTTACGCGGCCCAGCCGGTTTTGCGCGGCATCATCAATAACGGCGTCAAGCAGCTGGCCATTATCGAATTTAACAACACCAGTAATTATTACAAAGATGGTCAAAGCTTCGGCGATTATACTGTTGCCGCTATCGGCATCGATTCTGTTGACCTGAGCCATCCGCAAAATCCGCTTCATTTGACCCTAGGGAGGAATAACTGATGCATTCTTGGAAAAAATCGCTGCGAAACACTACTCTCGCCGCACTTTTGGCCTTCAGCAGCACTGCTGTTGCTTTAGCCGCACCTAATGTTACCTTAAATGTGCACGACGGTGAAGTTCGCGACGTTTTGACTGCTATTTCCGCTCTTTCAGATGCCAGTATCGTTACTGACGAATCTGTAAAAGGTAAAATTACTATTGCTTTAGATAATGTTCCGTTCAACACTGCTATTAAGCTTATCACCAGTGCTAAAGGACTGGCATATCGTATGGTCGACGGTGTTATTTTGGTTTCCACCCAGGAAAATCTGAACAAGTTCAACGGCAGCGTCAATGTTTTCAAATTGAACTATGCCAAAGCAGAAGATGTTAAAAATGCTTTGAATGATATTCTGGAAAGTGAAAAGAAAATCAGTATCGACCCTATCACCAATTCTATTCTGTTCAGTGGCAGCAGCACAGATGAAGAGCGTGTTCGCTCGGCAATCAAAGCGATGGACGTTGCTACCAAACAGATCACTTTGGAAGCCAAGATCATTTCTATCAACAAAGAAGACAGTAAAAACCTGGGCATCAACTGGAATTGGGATAAGATACCACAGAACAGTGAGGACAGCAATAACAGCAGCAATAACGATGATGATGAAGATTTCGGCGGCGTAGTTCACTTTGGCGCCAGCTATGAATTCCGTTTTAACGCGACACTCAACGCACTGTTTGCTAATGGCAAGGCCAAAATTTTAGCGACTCCGCGTATTATCACCGTTCCCGGTAAAGAAGCAAGTATCTTTATCGGTGACCATATTCCTGTTTTGACTGAGAAAATCGAAAACGGTATTACCGTCAACACTACTGAATATGTAGATGCCGGTATCAAGCTCACCTATACTCCGCTCGTCAGCGAAGACGATATGATCACCTCAGCCGTACATACCGAAGTCAGCACGCCGACACTGGTTTCTGAAATCAAAAATTATAAGATCACCAGCCGTACTGCCGATACTTATGTAAGAATGCGCAATGGTGAAACACTGATCATCGGCGGCCTGATCAATGAAGAAGAGCAGAAAAATATTCAGAAGATCCCCTTCCTCTCCAATATTCCTATTTTAGGTGAACTGTTCAAAAACCGCAGCACAACTAAAAATAAAACTGAGGTTATGATGATCCTGACGCCGCATATTACAGAAGCAGGCGCGTCCCCGGCTATTTATGATACTCAGTCCCTGGAAAATGAATTTAAGGATTTCGATGATAACAGATTCCTGAAAGATATCAAAAAATCCGAGCGTTCTCAGGCTGAAGCTAAAATCAAAGCCCAGCAGAAAGAACTGGCAAAGGAAATGAAGGAACTGCAAAAAGAGTTTGGCGACGATAAGGCCAAGGCTCCGCAGTCAGGTTCGATGCGTGACCGCGTCAACCAAATCTTAAACGAAGATAAATAAAAAGTAAGAGCTATCGCAGTAAAAGCGATAGCTCTTTTTGTCTGTCTTTTTATATATTTTTATACCTGTCAGCTATTGTTTTGAATTTACGTACCTCTGCTTCAATATCATCTGCTGCCAAAATCCCGCTGACAATAGCTGCGCCGTTGGCACCGGTTTGCAGTACCTGTTCAAAATTGGTGCTGTTGACGCCTCCAATACCGACAAGAGGTGCCGTAACAGCCTGTCTGATACTTTGCAGTCCGTCAAGCCCTAAATAACCGGCATCATTTTTGGTAGTGGTGCCAAACACCGCACCGCAGCCCAAATAGTCAGCACCATCCGCAAGCGCTTGCCTGGCTTCTTCAGGGTTATGAGCCGATGCGCCAATAACTGCCTGCTCGCCTAACAGCCTGCGCACTACAGTAACCGGCAAATCGCTTTGCCCCACGTGCACACCGTCTGCCTGAACAGCCAACGCGATATCAAGCCTGTCGTTGATCAGCAGAGGTACATGATAAACAGCACACATTTTTTTCAGCAGCAGCGCCCGTTCAAGCAGCACACGACTGTCAGCATTTTTATCGCGATATTGCAGCAGGGTCACGCCGCTTTTAAGTGCGGCTTCAATGCAGGCAGCGAAATCACGTCCCTGCAAAAATCCGGTATCCGTTACCAAATATACACTGTAATCTATTTTCAGCTTCATTTTCTCCATCTCACTGCTTCCGTTCCGGGTCCAAATGCAGCACGTTCCATTTTGTCGTAACGTGATAAACACCGTCAAACAGCCTTGTTTTAAACATTCCCGGTCCGTCTTTTGTTTCCATAAACCCTGCGGCCAGTTCTGCCGCCTGCCCCATTATGACTATACCTAAAGCGGCTGCCAGCAATGGGTCTTTTGTTACTGCAGCACAGCAGGCACATAACGTCGTTGTCATACAGCCGGCTCCTGTGATCTGCGTCAGCAGCTCATGTCCGCCAGTCAGAACTAAAGCCTGTTTCCCGTTGCTGACATAATCAGTAACGCCTGTAACAGCAAAAACACAGTTATATTTTTCCGCAGCGTCCTTCGCTACCCTTAACCCATCAGTCACATTGCCATTTGAATCTACGCCTCTGCCTTCAGCTTTTTCTTCCAATAATGCCAGACATTCAGCGTAATTGCCGCGCACGATAGTTACCAGCCCTTCGTTTAAAATCTTCAGCGCAAAAACTAAACGCAGCTTGGACGCCATAACTCCTACAGGATCTAAAACTACTGCGATGCCTTTATTTTTAGCTGCTGCAGCCGCTGTTTCCATTGCCTGCATTTTTGCTTTGGCAATAGTTCCCAGATTCAATACCAATGCATCAGCATTAGAAGTTATTTCAACTACTTCCTCCGCTTCATCGGCCATTACCGGCGAAGCACCTGCACACAAAGTGATATTGGCGCAGTCTCCCGCCGTCACATAATTAGTCAAATGATGGATAACAGGCCTTTTTTCACGTACAGCATCAACGATCAAGCCAAATTGCCCTTTGATGACCAAACTCATTTTAACCAGCCTGCCTTTCTGTACAAATCAACAAAATGATGTGTCGGGCCACAGCCGCCGCCGATCGGCAAACTGTATTCTATCGCTTCTGTTACATAAGCCTTCGAAGCCGCAACGGCATCCGCCAGGCTCAGACCCTGGGCAAGGTTTGCCGCCAGCGAACTGGATAATGTGCAGCCGGTACCATGTGTATTTTTTGTGTCGATGCGATCTCCCATAAACCAGCGTTCTGTACTGCCATCAAACAGCAGGTCATCAGCGCTGCCGTTCAAATGACCACCTTTGACCAAAACAGCTTTGGCACCCAACTCTAAAATACGTTCGGCAACAGGTAGCATTTCTTCCTTCATCGTCACCTTCATACCGCTGATAACTTCTGCTTCCGGCAAATTAGGTGTTACCAGTGTTGCCAATGGCAGCAGCTCTTGGACCAGTGTCGCACAGGCTTCCGGTGCCAGCAGCGGATAACCGCTTTTAGAAATCATTACCGGGTCCAGCACCACGATCTGCGGTTTATAATAACGCAATCTATCGGCAATCGTTTTGATGATTTCCGGCCTTGATACCATACCTATTTTTACCGCATCAACGCGTATATCGTCAAATACCGCATCGATCTGCGCCTCGATCACCCCAGCGTCTATATCCTGCACCATCGTCACACCCTGTGTGTTTTGCGCTGTTACAGCAGTAATAACGCTCATACCAAAGGTGCCATGTGCGGCAAAGGTTTTCAAATCGGCCTGTATTCCGGCTCCGCCGCTGGAATCACTGCCTGCTATCGTTAATAAATGTTTCATTTCTTCTCCTATCTGCAGACTGTCTTACTAAAATCTTCAGATTCAGTACCGCAAGCAAAACGGGCACGGGCCTAAGAGTAAGCACCATGCCCGTTTAAATTATAAAATTAAAGAACGCTTTTTACTTTAGCAACCAGATTCTCAACAGTAAAACCATATTTTTCCATCATTACATCGCCAGGTGCCGACGCGCCAAAACGATTGATACCCAAAACATTGTCTTCACTGCCGGTATAACGGCTCCATCCTAAAGTAACGCCGGCTTCAACAGCAATCTTCGGCAAACCTTCAGGCAAAACGGAAGCTTTATAATCTGCGCTCTGCATTTCAAAAGTATCCCAGCTGGGCATCGAAACTACACTGACTGCAGTTCCTTCCTTAGCCAAAACAGCCTGCGCCTCCAAAGCCAAATGCACCTCGCTGCCGGTAGCAATAAGCACCGCTTTTGTTTCTCCCTGTCCCGGGTTCAGCACATAAGCGCCTTTATAAGCATTTTCGTGAACGATTGCCGCATATTCGTGTAATACCGGCAATTTCTGACGGCTCAAAAGCAATGCCGTCGGTTTATGTAGATTCATACAAGCCATTTGCCAGGCTGTAGCAGTTTCTAAAGCATCTGCCGGACGGAATACAGACAGTCCCGGAATCATCCGCAGACTCATAGTTTGTTCGATCGGCTGATGAGTTGGGCCATCTTCACCCAAAGCAATACTATCGTGCGTTAAGACAAAAATGGAACGTAATCCCATCAAAGCTGCCATACGGATCGCCGGACGCATAAAGTCGGCAAAAACAAGGAACGTACCGCCGAATGGAATAAAACCGCCGTGCAAAGCAATACCATTAAGAACTGTTCCCATAGCATGTTCGCGCACACCGAAATGAATATTACGGCCGCTGCGGTCTGTTTTCGAGAAATAACCGACATTTTTCATCACAGTTTTATTAGAAGGACCCAGGTCGGCACTGCCGCCAACCAGATTCGGCAGCTGCATAACAAGTTTCTGCAGGATATCGCCGGAAGCTTCACGGGTAGCAGTTTTAGCAACATCTTTAAAGATCGCTTCCAAATCGTGCAGATTTACCAGAGCATTGCCGCTGATACGTTCTTCAAGTTCCATTCCCAATTCAGGATAAACAACTTTATAATCAGCCATCAATGCTTCCCAGGCTTTTTGATCGCCTTCGCAATCTTCGATTTTATTTTTGAAATACTGGCTGACAGTCAAAGGCACATAGAACGGTTGACCAACAGGCCAGCCGGCTTTTTCTTTAGTCAGTGCCAAAGCTTCAGCACCCAAAGGCTCGCCATGGCAGGAAGCACTGTCCTGTTTCGGGCTGCCATAACCGATATGAGTACGCACAATGATCAGACTGGGATGCTCGGTATCTGCCTGAGCTTCTTTAACGGCAGCTTCCATAGCTTCAATATCTTCTGAATCAGCTACACGCAGCACCTGCCAGCCATAAGCCTTAAAGCGGGCTTCCACATCTTCAGTGAAAGCGATATCGGTAGAACCTTCAATAGTAATTTTATTATCATCATAAAGGTAAATCAATTTACCCAGACCCAAAGTTCCTGCCAAAGAAGCAGCTTCGCTGGCAACGCCTTCCATCAGGTCGCCGTCGGAAGTGAGTCCATAGGTATAGTGATCAATAACAGTAAATTCAGGCTTATTATATTTTGCTGCCAGCATAGCTTCGGCAACAGCAAAACCTACACCCATTGCAAAACCATGTCCCAACGGACCTGTAGACGCATCAACACCTGCTGTATGACCATATTCAGGATGCCCCGGAGTTTTGCTGCCCCATTGACGGAAGTTTTTCAATTCCTCTATCGAAACATCGTAGCCGGCCAGATGCAGCATTGCATACAACAAAGCGCTGCCATGTCCTGGCGACAAAACAAAACGGTCACGATTGAACCAGTTAGGATCTTTTGGATTGTAGTGCATAAAACGGTCCCACAAAGTATACATCAACGGCGCCGTGCCCAAAGGGAAACCAGGATGTCCCGATTTAGCCTTTTCTACCTGGTCAGCCGCCAAAAAGCGTAAAGTATTAACAGATGCATGATCAATAGCCTGCATTTACTGAACCCTCCCAATAACTCATAGTAATATATTAATTATAGCATAAGTTGAAGAAATAAACATCGTGTATTTTCCTGTGTTTTTTATCTTTAGCGGCTTTTATAAGCTTATTCCTTATTTTATTCTGCCGCTTCACTATAATTATAAAACTCACTTTATCTTTATAAGCGTGATTTTCAGTTAAAATAAAATTTTTTTAGGGCTAGCAATAAACACCATAATAGTGTATACTAATACCCGTATTACAGCCACTATTATCATACACTTTATTTATATAGTGTCACTATTGCTTTGTACCTTTGCAGCTTAATCACAGTTATCCTGTAACAGGACATCTCCGACTGCGGTATATCATTTCAATCTGTATACCTTGACGTCGTTAGATATATTTTTAATTATTATTTTATTTCTCGGAGGTGTCTTGATGTTAATGTTTTTAGGTTTTATCGTTTTGATAGCCTGCCTGGTAATCGGCGTTCGCCGCGGCGGTATCGGTCTGGCTACTATTTCTGGTATCGGCCTTGTTTTCTTCATTTTTGTTATGGGCCTGAAACCCGGTAAACCGCCGGTAGACGTTATGCTGACAATTATGGCGGTGGTTACCTGTTCAGCATTTTTACAGGCTTCCAAAGGGCTTGATGTAATGCTGAAATATGCTGAAAAATTCTTGCGCAGCAACCCCAAATATATTACTATCCTTGCTCCGCTCACAACCTGGCTGCTTGCCGTTTTATGCGGCACCGGACATGTAGTTTACGCTATGTTCCCTATTATTTACGATATCGCTATCAAACAAAATATCCGCCCGGAACGGCCGATGTCTGTTGCTTCCATTGCTTCACAAATGGGTGTCTGCGCTTCGCCTGCTTCGGTAGCTGTTGTTTCGGTAGTTGCCATCCTCGGCGCTACAGATCACCCTTTCGGAGTTATGCAGATTCTTTCTATTTCCATTCCTGCTACATTCATCGGTGTTGTTATCGCCGGCCTTTGGAGCATCAACCGCGGCAAAGATCTTGATAAAGACAGTGAATTCCAGGAAAAAATCGCTGATCCTGAACAAAAAGAGTTTATTTACGGCGGCCTGCAGGAACAAAGCCTTTTAAATATTATCCTGCCTAAAAGTGCCTATCAGGCAGCATTAGTTTTTCTTCTGGGTATCGTTGTGATTGCTATCTTTGGCAGCTTCCCACAATTATTGCCGCACTTTCCCAACGCCAAAGGCGTTTTGAAGCCGTTTTCCATGACACCGACAATCCAGCTGATGATGCTTTCTATTGCCGCTGTCATTATGATCCTGTGCAATGTTAAAACTTCGGAAGTCGCTTCCGGTTCTGTTTTTAAATCAGGTATGACCGCCATTGTTTCAGTTTACGGCGTAGCCTGGATGGCCGACACCTATTTCGGCGCCTATCTGCCCGTAATGAAAAAATCCTTAAGTGACATCGTACTCACTTATCCCTGGATGTATGCGATCGTTCTGTTTTTGGTTTCCAAGCTGATCAATTCACAGGCAGCGGCCGTGACCGTCATCGTACCGATGGCATTAAGCGTTGGCGTCGATCCCTTAGTAATAGTAGGTTTTATGCCGGCAGCTTACGGTTATTTTGTTCTGCCGACTTATCCTTCCGATCTGGCCTGCATCGGCTTTGACCGTTCGGGAACAACACATATCGGTAAATTCATCATCAATCACAGCTTCCTGGTACCGGGGCTTATTGGCGTAGGCAGTGCCTGCTTTGCCGGGTATATGCTCGTACATATGGTATACTGATCTAATAAGCTTTTGACTCAATCTGTAACAACAAAAGAGTTTATCTCAATAATTGAGATAAACTCTTTTTATTTACTCACACCAACAGCAACGCACAAGCATAAAAAAGCGGTTTGCCCTTTTAGCAAACCGCTTTCAGCTTAGTTTTACAGAAACTACATCAATTATTGAGCTTCCTTAGCTTCGGCAATGATCTTTTCTGCCATTTTCATCGGTACGTCCTCATAATGGTCAAACTTCATTTCAAAAGTACCCAAGCCCTGAGTCAGAGCACGCAGGTCAACCGCATATTCGGAAATCTCGGCATAAGGAACCTGCGCTTTTACGCAGCCCATACCGTCTTCCAAACTCTGCATACCCAAAATACGTCCGCGTTTAGAGTTCAAATCGCCAATAACATCGCCCATCATTGATTCGGCGCAATAAACATCCAAATTATAAACAGGCTCCATTAAAACAGGTTTCGCCTGTTCCATAGCTTTTTTGAACGCCATATTGGAAGCTATCTTAAACGCCATTTCTGAAGAATCGACAGTATGATAAGAACCGTCAAGCAGCGTAATGCGAACATCGACTACCGGATACCCGGCCAAAATGCCGTGTTCCATGGACTCACGCATACCTTTTTCAACAGCCGGAATATATTGCCGCGGCACAGCACCGCCGAAAATCTTGTCAACAAACTCAAAGCCTTCTCCTGGCGGCAAGGGTTCCATCTTGATCACAACGTGACCATACTGGCCATGTCCACCGGATTGTTTCTTATGCTTGCCTTCAACCTCCGCCGTTCCGCGGATAGTTTCTCTGTATTCAACGATAGGCGCACGCAAATCGGCTTCCACACCGAATTTACGTTTCATACGCTCCATAATGATCTCGATATGCTGATCGCCCATGCCACTGACCAGAGTTTCCTTCGTCACACTGTTCTTAGTAACAATGATAGTCGGGTCCTCGTCCATCAAACGGTTCAAAGCAGTGGCGATCTTCTCTTCCTCGCCTTTCTTTTTAGCGTAAATGGCACGAGTATACATCGGCAGCGGGAATGCGATCGGCGCAAACAAAACAGGTGAGTTCTTGTCGCTGAGCGTATCGCCGGTAGACGTAAACTGCAATTTAGTAGTAACGCCAATATCACCGGCAACAACTTCCTTCATCGGGATCTGAGTTTTACCACGCATCGTAAAAATACCGCCAATACGTTCTTCTTTTTCACGGCTGGCATTATAAACCATGCTGTCACTCTTGATCGTGCCCGAGAATACTCTAAAGAAGCTCAAACGGCCAACAAAAGGATCAGACGTAGTTTTGAAAACCAAAGCTGCCATAGGTGCGTTGGCATCGCGGATCTCTTCTTCTTCAGTTTCCGGATTCGTAACAACAAAGTCATTCAGAATAGCCGGATAGGTAAAATCGATAATCGCGTTCATAACGCGTCCCAAGCCAATATCTTTATATGCGCTTCCGCAAAGGACAGGGAAAATAATCGCTTGACGAATGCCTTTGATCAGGCAATCCATAATTTCCTCATCGCTGATAGTTTCGCCTTCCAGATAACGCATCATGCAGTCATCATCAGCCTCAACAGCAGCTTCGACCATTTTTTCATGCGCTTCTTTGGCATACTCCAGCATATCTTCAGGAATGTCCATTTCGATGGAATCGTTGCCGTTAGCTTTATAAGCCTTCATTTTGTAGAGGTCGATAACGCCGCAGAAATCGGCTTCCTTACCGAGAGGTAATTGCAGCGGCAATACACGTTTACCGATCTTAGCACGCAGGTTGTCAAGGATACTATCAAAATCAGCATTTTCACGATCCATCTTATTAACGAAAATGATACGCGGCAAATGTGCTTCTTCTGCCAGCTTCCAGCACTGCTCAGTGCCAACCTGCACGCCCGAAGTAGCGCATACAACGATCAAAGCGCTGTCAACGGCACGGAAAGCGCCTTTGACCTCGGCTACAAAGTCGGCAAAGCCTGGTGTATCAATAAAATTGATTTTGGTATCACGCCATTCAACAGGCGCCAAAGTTGCATTGACAGATACGCCGCGTTTTATTTCTTCCGGCTCATAGTCAGTGGTGGTAGCCCCGTCTTCTACCTTGCACATTCTGGAAATTGCTCCCGAACGATACAGTAAGGCTTCGGTAACAGACGTCGTTCCAGCCCCACCGTGACCCACAATGGCCACGTTTCTGATCCTATCTCCAGTATACTCTTTCATGATTACTCCCCCTTGTCCTACAAAATTTGATGTTATTACAATTCGCTGGTTGCAAGGGCTTTTCCTGCATTTTAGCTGAAATTTAAGAATTTACCGTTTTTAAAACAACAAAGTGTAACGCAAGTAACAATAATGAAAAATGTATCTGCATTCGCAAAAGCTCTGACCAAACTTATAATTTACCCGTAAAAAAAGCGCAGAAGCAATCTCTGCGCTCAAAAAACTGTCTTCACTCTGTTTTTATACCGTCACCTTCGATCGTTACTTTGACCTGCTCTTCTTTGTCACTGATGCGGCTGTCCGTAACACGCCGCTTGATACTTTGCTGTTCCGGCCTGTTTTCCCGCTCGGCAACAGCAAGATTGACCAGTGCATTCTGATAGATACCTTCCTGCGGCAAGTTAGAAAGATCAGGCGGCTGCGGCGGTTTATCATTTTTATTGACTACCAGCGCGGCAGCATTGCTGTCTGCCTGTTTGATTTCATAATTAGCCAGCGTCTTATCCAAACTGCCGTTAATAGCAAATTTTCCCGCAGTTTTACCATCTGCGTCAGTAGTAAAATGCAGATCACTATCAAGTTCTACACCCAAATCTTCCCAACGTTCACCGCCAACTAAACCGCTGATAGAACCTGTAAAATCAGGCAATACTGAATTCGCATCTATTTCAAATCCATCGGCTGTTACAGTCAGCTGCGCTTTATTGATAATAAATTTAGTCCCATCATTGACGATTTCTATATCATAGCCGTCCTGCCCGGAATACAGTAAATCATTCAAATCATAATCACCGGCGTTCTTTTTAGATCCCACCAAAATACCGTCTGCCAACCCACTCAAACCGGCATTTTGTTCAGAACCATTGTAAACAGTATCGCCCCCTGTAATAGAGTCTCCGTCAATAGTGATTTTTTTCAAAAACCCTTCTAAAAGCGGGTCTGTGTAACCGTTATAGAATTTCCAGGAATCTTTGGAAGCTGTATCTAACCCTTTTTCAAAATCTTTACCAAATTCTTCCAGAGTGAGCAACGTACCGCTGCCAAATTTTTTATAGCCTAAGATTGTATCGCCGTTTCTGACTGCATAATAGGCATTTGAAATACCGCTACCATCTGTAACTATATTATATCCATTTACTATTTTCCCAGTATTATAAACATTTTTTATTTCAGCGCCATTCTCTGCAACAATGCCTGCAGCAATTGCATCATAACCATTTCCGGTAATCAAACCAGTGTTATAAGCATTTTTTATACTACCATCATAACTTTTACCTGCAATACCACCTAAGTAATACTGGCCCTCAATATTTCCACTATTATAAACGCCATCCATCGCCCCTTCATTATAACCGGCAATGCCTCCCAATACCATATCATAGCCATTTATATCGTTATCACTGATATTGCCTTTATTATAGGAATCACTGATATTACCATAATTTTCGCCAGCGATACCGCCTATATACACACCCCAGCTACTTTCACCGACACTTTTGATATCTTGATTGTTAAAAGTATTACTGATATCACCCTTATTGCTACCAACTATGCCACCCAGTAAATAATCTTCACCTTTACCTGTCACAGCTCCACTATTATCAGAATAACTGATCACACCGCCATTATCATTATAGCCGGCAATACCACCAATACGTGCACTTGTATTAGTTTTATCATTGACTGAGCCGCTATTATGCGCATCAGTTACAGTTCCTTTGTTATAACCGACAATGCCGCCAATATTGGCACTATCATTCTGACTGCTTATTTCCATTTCAATATTGAAAACATTTTTCAATGACCCAAGATTTTCCCCTGCAATGCTGCCGACGCTCCCACCACTGGAATTAGTATAATTAGTTATGCTTCCACCCTGCAGAGTCAGATTATGCACAAAGGCATTTGTATTCAAGACATCAAATAGCCCCGCATTACTCTGCGTTCCATCGGCAGTATTAATATTGATATGCAAATCTTTAATAACAAAACCCGCCCCATCAAGGCTGCCATTAAAGCCGCCTGTATTAAATGGCATGCTTGTAAAATTACCAATTGGATTAAATCCACTGCCGCTATTCCAGCGCTTGGTCACATCGGCATCAATGTCGCCAGCAAGCATATAATCACCCTGAATGTAATCGCCGTTTATATTCTTATCGATCGCCTGCAGTTCATAAATATCATGTACCAGCATAGCATCGGTTATATTTTTACTGTTACCGCGCAGATCCTGCACAGCAGCTCCAGCCAAAACAGTACTGCCTTTAGTACCGGTGCCAGTCGTATAATCGCTGACCGTATGTCCGCCAGGCGCATCGTCACCAACATTTATTGTAGTCTTATCCGTAACTTCATAGCCTACTGTCACTTTATTATCAGCACGCAGAGTAATATTGCCATTACCGCTTGATTTCAGCATATGGGCATTGAGCAGCGAAATATTATCTCCTTCAAGAAGGATTTTATCAGCAGTCAGCTCACCCAGATTAATAATATCGCCACGAACTTTTTGCGCAGCTTCAGGACTCAATGTGCTAAAAGCAGTCCCGTCAAAACTTTTTCTGTTATCTATCGTCCGGGTCGATGCCGTCAGCTCGCCTACATTGACACTGGCTGTTGCACCAAACAGGATACCGTTGGGGTTAACTAAAAATACATGTACGCCGTTGCCGCTGATGTTACCAAAAATCTCGCTTTTAGTATTGCCTGTAACGTAATTCAACACGGCCTGCATCCCACTAAACTTAACCGATTCGCCCTGAGCCACGTTAAAACTGTTCCAGTCGATCGCCACATTACCACTGCCAGTGATATTCATCTGATCACCGCCAGGCGTGCCTATACTGCCAGTTCCGGCCACGACCTGCCCACCCTGCGGTAAAGCATAACCCCAATTAGGCAGCAGCAGTATTCCACCGCTCAACACCGCTGCCAATATCTGTTTATGTAATAATAATTTATTTTTCTTCATGCTTCCCTATCTCCTTCTGCTGTTTTTTAGAACAGTTTATAGGCTAAAAACCATACCCGACCGTTTTTATCGTTTTCTTCGCTTTGATAAACTTCGCCATTAAGCTTGCGGGCATAATCAACTCTCAAATAATAGTCATTTGGTCTGGCATATTGCACGCCAACTCCCCAGCCTGCCAAGTTCCGATGATCGCCTATATTTTTATTTAACTCTACCTCGCCCCAGTCGATAAAAGTTGCCAGACTGAGATTAGCTATAGGCGTAGCGTAGCGCAGCTCTGCAGTTGCCTGATAACCGCTGCTGCCGCTGGCTTCGCCCTGCGGATAGGCGCGTATGCCGTCAGCGCCGCCTAAACTGAACTGTTCACTGCCATCCAGATCTTTGCTGGCTAACTGACTGTGCAAATTGATATGCAGGTTCACTGTGTGTCCCAAACTTTGGATATGATTAATATCTGTATTGAATTTATGATAAGTACCTTCGTTGCCAACATTGATATCGTCGTAAGTCAATCTGCCGGTATAATACAGCGCGCTGTAACCAGTATAACTGCCCATACCTCTGCTGTTGCCAACAATGCCCAAGTGCAGGGCGTTACTGTGTTTTTCAGTACTGCTGCCAAACGTCCGCAATTCATCTTGCAGTTGCCGGTTATCGTAACCATAAGCCGCTGCCAAATAGTTACGGCTGGTATTGATAAAAGGCGTACTGCCGTAGATACTGAAGGTCTTGGCCCTGCCGACAGCGTCCAGAATATTATAAAAACCGCTTAGACTATAATCCATCAGACTGTAGCTTATTCCTAACCGGCTGCCGCTGCTGCCCAAAGGCATTTCATACCCCAGGTTGTAGTTATGCAGATCGCTGTTAGTCAGCATCCCGCCCAAAAACAATTTATCACCGATATGTCCAGGATCGTTGAACGTTGTCTGAAAACCATAACGGTAGCGGCCGCTATACTTACCGCCATGATTATCTGTATATAAAATAGTATCTGCCTGCTTTTTATCGGCCAGCGTCACTGTTAAATCGCTGCTGCCTACTTCTGTCCCAGCACTGAGAATACCGGCCGCAGCGATTCCCGGCAAGTCATTCAGATTATTCAGCACTGTTTCCAAAGGTCCATTTTTGATAATGCTGCCCGCTTTAAGACCGCTCAAAAATCTTTCTGCCTGCCCTTCACTGAGCCGGGATCGATTATTTATTTTTATTTCTCCCATCGTCCCAAGCAAAATACGGATCTCTACCACGCCATTTTTGATATCCTGCTGCGGTAAAAAAGCTGTAGCAACTGTATATCCCTGATTACGGCAATAGTCTGTAACCAAGTCAGCCGCCTGCTGCAATTCACTGACAGTTATATCTCTGCCCATATAGTCTTTAGTAAGTTCTGCAAAAACCGCCGTGTCGATTTTATCCTGCCCGGTAAACTTAAAGCAGCTGAGCATAAATGTCTGCTCGCCCTGCACCTTACTATCGGCAGCAGTACTATATACTTCTGCCTGCTGCTCTGCCTGGCTGCGGTTCTGTTCCAATGCCCGCACCTGCGGATCGCTGCCTGGTAAAGCTGCCGCCGCCCAGACGGTTGATGTCATGCCTAAAGTTAAAGCTACTGCCATACTTTTTCCTGCCAATTTTAACAATGTCTTCTCTCCTTCGCTGTCTTATTATATTTACGTTTAGATTTTATTTTATATTCTTTAATTATCAACTGTTTTTATAGCTAAAATCTTTAAAACATTTGATTTAGCAATACACATTATCATTATAGCACTTGTGTACCCCCCCACAAGACATACAAGAACTTTTTTACGACGCAGTTTGTTGCTGTTATTGCCCATAAGGTTTGCTAGCCGCCAAAGTTTTAAATTATTATCAGCCTGCAACTGCCATTACGGTGCAGCTTATTTATTAAAACCGCTTTCAATAAACAAAAACCGCCTGCATTTTAAACAGGCGGTAAAAACAACAAAAAACGCAGACTGTCAGAAGCAGTCTGCGTTCAAATCACTTATTAAGTTTTAGGCTTATATCTTTCAAGCTTTACTTTGAGCTTATACAGTTCAGAATTTAAAGACAACGTTCACACTTGCTGTCACACCCTGTTTTTTTCCTAACCAATTCTGCAGCCCCAATTCTATATCAGTCCCGTTTTCTCCATCAGCTTTCAAAACATAGCCAATTTCAAACATTCCACTGCTGCCTTTAATGCTTGGTGAAGGCGTACTTAACCCCTTGACTGTTGCACGTGCTGTTCCGTCAAATTCATATTCGTATGTCATACCAACATAACCCGTGCCATGCTTGCCGAAGTCCTTGCTCAACCTGCCGCCGACACGTGCTCTGGTACTGTCCACAGCGTCAAATTCATACACCTCTCCATTGCCTTTCCCACCCAAAGCTACACTGTCGCTTCCCTGATGGTTATAAAGCACTTTTAAATATATGTCGGATCGTACCTTTTCATCCAGACTGCTAACTTTACCGACGCCTAAATGCGCCCCATAATAACTGCTGCTGCTGTCATAGCTGCTATAAACCTTATTCCCGTCCGCGCCGATCATATCACCGCTTCTATAATCAGATTCAAGGCGGCCATATCTTAAACTGCCATCGTAGTAAAAACCATTATTATTATCCTGACGTACAAACGCTCCTACACCATAGTATTTGGTATTACCGTCACTGCGGACCCCACTGTCAAGATGACTAGTGTAATTGCCCCAGCCATATTCTGCAAAGGGACCGTAGGTTAGCTTACCAGCGTTATTTTTAACGGCTTTTGCTGCCCCTAATGCCAGGTTATAGCCGTGAACATCAGTATACGACCCACTTTTATAACGCATATTGCCGCCACTTGAAGCGCCAAACATTTCGGCCTGCCCATTGCCGCCCGCTGCCTGAACTGCATTGGCAATGCCTGTACCGCTGACATTGTCCGCACCACTATTCACAACAGCCGCTGCCGCCGCTCTGGTCTCTACGGGTGATTTACTTTGCTCTGTCACTTTACCGCCTGTTCCGCCAGTCCCTCCAGTCCCATCAGACTCTCCAGTCCCATCAGTACTGCCTATACTATTGACTGTTGCAGATAATTTCTTCCCGTCATCTTCAAGTAACGCGCCAAAATCATAAATGACACTTACACCCTGCTGGATTTTACCATAAGTGAGACCAGCGTCAGCCTTGATGCCATTTTTATTTGCAAACAAATAAATCTTGTCCCCTGCCTGCAGTGCCGGTGCAGAGCCAACCACACCGACATTTATCTTGCTTCCTGACAGATCAGTGCCACTCTTATCTGTCAGCGTCAGAACCGTTTCACCCGCACTTATATCTTCCGGTAAATAGAAATTATAGTATTCAAAATTTTTAACATTTACTGTTGTCAAATTCTTGGTATGGATATTCAGTGTATTGCCCGAAAAAACGTCTTTATCTGCATTTCCTGAAAAACCGCCGTAAATCACAGTATCAAAAAGTGGATCTACGCCATCACGGCTGGCTATCGTAACACTATTTCCAGTAGCTGAACCATTCTTACTGTAGCCGCCATAAAAACCTCCCCAAACCTTTCCCCAATCTCCGTCAATAAAATTACCGCCATTGATCACCAGCGTATTACCTGTGGCATCACCGTTACTTGTACTGTAACCGCCATAAATACTGCCATATTCCCCTGATGTAAAACTGCCGCCGTTTATTTCTACATAATTATTATTAACGTTACTTTTGCCGTAGCCGCCATAAACAGATTCTAATGTTCCTGCATTTATGATTACACGGTTCTCCTCTACAACACCACTGCCCTTACTATAGCCGCCATAAATGTTTGCATTGGCAGTACCGCTGTTAAAGGTAAGTACATTCCTGTGGACCGCACCGGCGCCGTTATCAATAAAGCCACCAATAACCATCTGAACAGAAGCGTTCTCCGTGATCGTTACCGTATTTTCTGTAACGTCACCATTGCCAGCCTCGATATAGCCGCCAATAACACGCCCCATTTGAGCTAAAACAGCATTACCGCCGACAATTACCTGGTTGGCTGTGACAGAGCCGTTTGCCCCGCTGCCGCCGTAAATATAATTTACCTTGGTATCTCCGGTAGCTGTAACGATATTTTTCTGAACAAGCGCATCATGATCACTATTCCCGCCGCAAAGATCTGATACTATCTTGCCGCCATTGCACACTATCTCATTTTCTTCAACGACCTTACTCCCGGCTGCACCTTTTCCACCATAAACAGGTCCGCTGATATCACTGCCTCTTTCTATCACGACTTTATTTTTTCTGACGCTGCTGCCGCCATCACCGCCGGTGATGCCTGCTGCAATACCGGCAATAGTAACAGTATTAGCCTCTACTACACCGCTGCCCGTAGTAAGACCACCTTTTATATAACGCACTTCAGCACCTTGTTCAATACTAATGCTGTTGTTTTTTACATCATTATCGTTCGCTGAAGTTTCTATTATCCCACCGGTAATATCCTTTGCCACTGCGCCAGCTACTACAGTAACTGTATTATCAGTCACGGCATTTGTAGCATCTGTGCCGCCATAAATACTTGTACTGCTGTTGTTTTCATCAATGACTACATCAGATCCGCTGCTGCTGTTGCCGATATAACAATCTTTCCATTCAACAAGCGTACCTCCGCTGTTAGCCCAAGCTGTATTATAGTTACAGCTGCTGAGCATTGCCCCTGCCAGCAATGCATTCAAAATTTTTTTGTTTAAAATTCTCCCATTTTTTCTCACATGCAACTCTCCTTGTATTATATACTCAGGGTTTAAAGATAACCCGCAAAACCAGCAGTCTGATATGTACCTCATAAAATAATACAGCTTTTAGCTAACTGCTCTTTATTTGCATCATATTTTTGATTTAAAATAATATTTTATTTGTAATAGTTTTATTTTTACCATTATAGCACTTCTGTACCCCCCCACAAGACATACAGGAACTTTTTTACGACGCAGTTTGTTGCCGTTATTGCCCATACGGTTTGATAGCCGCCAAAGTTTTAAATTATTATCAGCCTACAACTACCATTACGGTGCAGCTTATTTATTAAGACCGCTTTCAATAAACAAAACCGCCTGCATTTTAAACAGGCGGTAAAAACAACAAAAAAACGCAGACTGTCAGAAACAGTCTGCGTTCAAATCACTTATTAAGTTTTATTTCAGCATTTCCAATACACATAAAGCGCTTAGAGTTTTAGAATCGAAGATATCTCCTTCCAGCACCATTTCCCTGACCTGCTGCGGCGTTAATTTTACGACATCGATAAACTCATCTTCATCAGTATGCTGGTCGTGTTTTTCCAAACCGCGCGCCGCATACAGGTGAATAACTTCATCAGTGAAGCCAGGTGTAGTAACGATAGAAGTCAGCCTTTGCCATTCCTTCGCACTATAACCGGTTTCTTCCGACAGTTCCCGCTCAGCACATACGTCCGGTTCTTCACCCGGGTCAAGTTTCCCTGCCGGGATCTCATACATTACTGTTCCCACAGGATAACGGTATTGTTTTACAAAAATAATACTGCCATCGTCTAAAATAGGAACAATAGCTACAGCCCCCGGATGATGGATCAGTTCACGTGTCGTTTCTCTGCCGTTCGGCAAGATTACCGAATCAATATTCACCTGCAGCAGGCGTCCCGAAAATCCCACTTTACTGCAGATAAAGGTTTCATCTAAATTTGCCTGATGAAATTTTTTCATAGCTCTCACCTTGCCTGTTTATTTTTAGCAGCCGCTGCTAAAAGCTCTTTAGCATTAGCGTAAGCCACTTCGCTGACATTATCACCGACTGTCATCCGCATCAGTTCCTGGATACGGCCTTCTTCATCCAGTACAGTCAACCCTGTTGAAGTTCGTCCGCCTGTGCTTTCCTTGCGGATCAGAAGATGCCTGTCAGCAAAAGAAGCTATCTGTGGCAAATGCGTGATACACAGTACCTGTCCTACCTTGGCAATAACGGCGATCTTTTCGGCCATTTTCTGTGCGGTAACGCCGCCGACGCCTGTATCGATCTCGTCAAAAACCATTGTCGGTACACCGCTGGCATTTAGAAGCACCGTTTTAATAGCCAGCGCCACACGTGACAGCTCGCCGCCGGAAGCGACTTTTAACAAGGGTCTGATCGGTTCTCCCAGGTTAGCTGTAAACAGGAAGGTCAATTCATCCTTACCTGTTTTAGTCAGGGTGTCTTTAGCAGTTACCTCGATCTCAAACCTGCCTTCCGGCATTGCCAGATCATGGATATGTGCCGTAACTTTAGATGCCAGCCGCCCGGCATATTTAGCGCGCAGCTGCGATAAGCTTTGCGCCTGCTGTTCTAATTCACCTTTTTGCTGCGCCAGCAGCTGTTTTGTTTTAGCAATGTTGCTTTCCAGCTGCGCCAATTCATCGGCCTGCTGCTGTGCATGCCCTAAGTATGCAGTGATCGCTTCATAGCTGTCGCCGTATTTTTTCTGCAGACGATACCACAGATCCAAGCGTTCCTCTACATAAGCTGCTCTTTCAGCGTCATATTCCTCGCTGCTTAGATAATCGCTCAGCTCACGCCGGCATTCATCCAATGCGATCCAGCTGCTTTCCAGGCTTTCACACGCATTATGCATCCGTTCATCATAACGCACAACTGCCGCCAGCTGATCTTTAGCTGCCGCCAAATTATCAAGAATACCTCTTTCGCTGTCAAGATATTCATGAGCACTGTTGACTGCTGTCATGATCTTGCCGCTGTTCTGCAGACGTTTTACCTCTTCCTGTAAGGCTTCAAGTTCGCCTGCTTCCAATGCGGCCTCAGTAATTTCTTTGATTTCCCATTCCAGACGGTCTAAAATGCGTTCCCGCTCACTGCCTGTTTGCTCCAGCTGTGTCAGCTTCGCCTGCGTAGCCAGATAAGCTGTATACAGCTCCCGATACGTTTTACGCACAGGAGCAATCTCTTCCCGTCCATACAAATCGACCAATGCCAACGGTGCATCAGACTTTAAAAGCGCCTGGTTTTCATGCTGGCCATGAATATCGACCAAAAGTTCGCTGAAGCTTTTGAGTACTGCCAATGGTACCTGCACGCCGTTAACTGTAGCCTGGCTTTTGCCGTTGGCTAAAATACGCCGCCTCAAAAACAGTTCGTCCTCTTCGTCTATCCCCTGCTCTACCAGCAAAGACTTAACTGCTTCTATCCCGCTGATATCGAATACCGCCTGCACCCAAAATGAATCAGCTCCGCTGCGGATATAGTCCGCCGAAGCCCGATTACCCAGCACGACGCCAAAAGCATCGATCAGAATAGACTTACCTGCACCGGTCTCACCTGTAAAAATATTGAAACCTGGGGTAAAATCTATTTTCGCATCTTCAATTAAAGCAAAATTATGCACATGCAAAGATTGCAGCATCGTTAAACGACCTCGTCCTATCAGCGATTATTAAAGCGTTCCATAAAGGTTACAGTGTTATCTTTTGAATCGACAGCAACAAAAATAGTATCATCACCGGCAACAGTCCCCAAAACCTCCGGCCATTTCATATAATCAATAGCATAAGCTACCGATTGTGCAGTACCGGGAAGACTGCGGACAACTACCAGATTTTCAGAGGCACGCATGCCTATGATAGAATCCTGGAAAGTACGTTCCAGACGTCCGGGAGTCAGCAGCATATTATGCTCTTTAGGAAAAGCATAATGATAATTGCCTTCGGCATCCGGAACTTTAATGAGCATCAGCTCTTTGATGTCGCGGGAAACAGTAGCCTGAGTTACCTCGATACCGTCGTGGCGTAAAGCAGCCGCCAAATCTTCCTGAGTTTCGATTTTGCTGTGTTCGATGATTTCTTTGATCTTGCCGTGTCTGATACCTTTCACGTCTCTCACCTCATATCTGTATTTGTAAGCGGTTGGGTATTTTAAAGCATTTCCGTATTACGGATCAGCTTTTCCTGCCAGGTTTCATAATAACTGCGGCCATTGAGCCTGATAAAAGTTACTTTGTCAGGGCTTTTGGCAATTCTTACTGTATCATTTTCCGCTATCGATGCTACTATTTCTCCATCCGCCGAAAGCAACAGTTCTTCATAGGGCGGAATAGCATTCAGTTCTATGACCCTGTCCATCGGAATCAAAAGCGGTCTTGTATAAAGCGCATGAGCGCAGATAGGTGTAATAATAGTAACATCGAGGCTGGGATGTACAAGCGGCCCCCCTGCCGATAACGAATACGCAGTAGAGCCTGTAGCCGTTGCCATGATGATACCGTCAGCAGCATAATTGCCCGAACGTTTGCCATTGACCTTCAGACTGAGATGCGCCAGCTTTGAAAAATGCCCCTTGGCCACTACCATATCGTTTAAGGCGTGAGCGTCAATCAAAACCTTACCGTCACGCCAAACACAGGCCTGCAGCTGACTGCGCTCTTCCAGTACATATTCTCCGGCCGTCAGCTTGGATAAGGCTTCCGGCAGTTCTTTGAGTTCTATTTCCGCTAAAAAGCCTAATTTCCCAAAATTGACACCAAATACAGGGATTTTCAGCGGCGCCAAAAATCTCGTCATCTGCAGCAGCGTACCATCGCCGCCTAAAGATACCGCCATATGCATCTGCTTCAGGCTTGCCCTGTCGCAAACGTCGTAGCTGGGCCTGTCCTGATAATCCAGACGCTGCGGCAGTACCGCCTCGATCTCAGCCTTATCGCACAAATCCAACACTTTCGGCAAACTGTTTTTGACATTTTCTTTTTTCATATTGGGGAATATCCCCAACCGTAATTTATTCATAAAAGCCTCGCTGTTTCTACTCCTGGGTCTGTGGTTTATCCAAATCACCATGTGATTTGGATACAAGCTCGTCAATCATAGTTTCACTTACCGCATTGTCATCACCCAGTGTCAGATGCAGTAAGTACTCAATATTGCCTTCAGGCCCTTTGATAGGCGAAAAATCCAGTCCGGCAATACCAAAACCTTCTTCTTTAGCAAAAGCTACTACTTTTTTGATAACGTCGGCATGTACCTTAGGGTCGCGTACGACACCTTTTTTTCCGACGTTTTCTTTGCCGGCCTCAAACTGCGGCTTAACAAGCGCAATAACAAATCCAGTTGGCTTAAGCAGTTTATGTACCGCCGGCAGCACCTTATCCAAAGAAATAAATGCCACGTCGATAGTTGCTGCGTCTACCAGTTCTCCCAAGCTTTCAGCTTCAAGATAGCGCACGTTAGTGCGTTCCATATTTACGACACGCTCATCACTGCGCAGCTTCCAGGCCAGCTGACCATAGCCTACATCAACGGCGTACACTTTAACAGCGCCATTCTGCAGGGCACAGTCGGAAAATCCGCCTGTGGAAGCGCCGATATCCGCAACTGTTTTACCTTCTACGCTGATGGGGAATATCTGCAATGCCTTTTCCAATTTCAGCCCACCGCGGCTCACATATTTAAGTTTTTCGCCCAGCAGGCGTATCGCTGCCTCTTCGGGAACCTGTGTCCCCGGTTTATCTATTTTCTGTTCATTGACCAGCACCTGACCTGCCATAATGGCAGCCTGAGCCCTTGCCCGGCTTTCAAAAAGTCCTCTGGCTGTCAGCAGTGCGTCTAATCGTTCTTTTTTCACTTTGCTTCTCCTGCACCTTTCACCAAAGCAGTAATTTTTTCTTTTATACTTTCTGTATCTAAACCCAGATCCCGGAACAAATATTTTTTGTCACCATGCGGTACAAATTCGTCAGGGAGTCCCAAATTTAAGACCTGCACCTTTTGCATCAGACCGGCTTTATTAAGCAGCTCTAAAACTGCAGAGCCAACACCGCCAGCCAGCACGCCTTCTTCCAGGGTGACCAGTTTTCCATATTTTTCGGCCGCCTGAACGATCAATTCTTCATCAAGAGGTTTGGCAAAACGCAGATTGATCACACCAGCCTGAATACCGTTTGCCGCCAAAGCATCAGCAGTCCGCAAAGCTGTTTGCACCATGCTGCCGATCGCCAGCAGGCAAACATCGGTACCTTCCCGCAAAAGCTCACCTTTACCAATAGGAAGTTCTTTCAGTTCGTCTTCACAGTCAACGCCAATACCGCTGCCGCGCGGATAACGGATCGCGATCGGTCCGTTGAATTGTAATGCCGTGTTCAGCATCTGACGAAGTTCGTTTTCGTCCTTAGGTGCCATAATCGTCATCCTGGGCATCGAACGCAGATAAGCATAATCAAAAACACCATGATGTGTAAAACCGTCGTCACCGACGATACCGGCACGGTCAAGGCACATCGTTACATGCAGATCCTGCATGCAGATATCGTGCAGCACCGAATCATACGCTCTTTGTAAAAATGTAGAATACACCGCAACAACGGGCTTCATTCCAGCAGCCGCCATACCGGCAGCCGCAGTAACAGCATGCTGCTCAGCGATACCTACGTCCAAAAAGCGCTGCGGATAGCATTCGGCAAATTTGTTAAGACCTGTGCCGTCAGGCATAGCCGCTGTGATAGCAACAATATCTGCATCTTGTTCAGCTAGTTCGACCAAAGTTTTACCAAACATTTCCGTGTAAGCGATCGGAGCCTGCGGATCGGTGATTTTTTTACCTGTTGCAATCTCAAACGGACCCGTGCCATGAAATTTATTCGGACTTTTTTCTGCAGGTTCATAGCCTTTACCTTTTTTAGTGATCACATGCACTAAAACAGGACCATCGACATGCTTTGCCGCTTCCAAAACCTCCAGCAGCTTATTCAAATCATGGCCGTCAATCGGGCCAAGATATTTAAAGCCCAACTCTTCAAAAACAGAGCTTGGTACCATCAGGTACTTTACACTGCCTTTAACACGTTCGATAGCATTTAAAACATCAGTGCCGAAGTCCAGGCTTTTCAGCCAGCCTTCAACATCGTGTTTGATTTTATTATAGGTTTCACCTGTGCGCAGATCGCACAAATACTGTGACATCGCGCCGACATTTTTAGAAATAGACATTTCGTTGTCGTTTAAAATAACGATCATTTTTTTATGCAGATCGCCGGCATTATTCAAAGCTTCAAAAGACATACCGCCAGTCATCGAACCATCACCGATAACGGCAATAACATTATTATCTTCACCTTTAAGATCACGTGCTACAGCCATCCCCAAAGCAGCTGAGATGGATGTGCTGGAATGTCCTGTACCAAAAGCATCGTGCTCGCTTTCTTTACGCTTCGGGAATCCTGACAGGCCTTTATATTGCCGCAGCGTCGGAAACTGGTCCTTACGCCCCGTCAGTATTTTATGGATATATGACTGATGGCCTACGTCCCAGATAATTTTATCCTTCGGTGTCGTAAATACTTTATGCAAAGCCAAAGTCAGTTCTACCACACCTAAATTAGGAGCTAAATGGCCGCCGTTTTTAGAAACGACATCAATGATCAGCTGCCTGATCTCGCCTGCTAAAAGCTTCATTTCATCCAGAGTCAGCATTTTCAGATCTGCGGGAGAATTTATTTTTTGCAATAATTGCTCATTTTGCATTCAGCAATCCGCCTTTCTTCTCAATAACAAATAACTTAGCTTTTACGCCCGCACATCATTTTTGTAATCTCACGCAGAGCTTCGGCATTTTCTCCAAACATTTCCAGACAGCCCAGCGCCTCGTCAACAGTTTTCTGAGCCAGCGCTTTGGCGCCTTCCAGAGTATATAAGGTCACATAAGTGGACTTATGCTTTTTCTCATCACTATGCGCTGCCTTGCCCATCTGAGCAGCATCACCCTCGACATCAAGGATATCGTCTGTGATCTGGAAAGCAAGCCCCAAAAGATCGGCAAATTTTGTCAAAGCCAGCAGTTCATCACTGGCAGCACCAGACAATCGCGCGCCACTGCGAACTGCCGCAATGAAAAGTGCTCCTGTTTTGCCTGCATGCAGCTTACGCAGTTCTTCTTCACTGATCTGCCTGCCTTCGGAATCAAGATCAATGACCTGACCGCCGACCATACCGAAGTTTCCGGCACACATTGCTACTTCGCGCACAGTTTCGATCAAAGCTTCCGCCGGTACGTTTTTTTGTTCCAGCATCACTTCAAAGGCAAGGGTCAGTAAAGCGTCACCAGCCAAAAGCGCCAGCGCTTCCCCAAAAACCTTGTGGTTGGTCAAACGGCCGCGACGATATTCATCATCATCCATACAAGGCAGATCATCATGGATCAGCGAATAGGTGTGGATCATTTCTAAACCACAGGCTACCGGCAGAAAATTATAACCGCTGACACCCAAAGCATCGGCTGTTGCCATTAAAATTATGGGACGGATACGCTTGCCACCTGCCAGCAGGCTGTAAGCCATTGCTTCATCGACACGCGAGATGCCCTTTTTTTCCAAACGTTTTTCCAGAAAAGTATTGACCAGCTTCTGCCTGTCTTCGTAATACTTATTAAAATCCATGTCAATCCTCCAGCTCTGCGAATGTTTCCAGTTCATATTCGTTATCGTCGTCAGCAGCAACGACGATTTTTTCTACTTCCTGCTGCACCGTATTGAGTTTAGTCATGCATACCTTACTCAAAGCAACGCCCTGCTGAAACGCTGCCAGCGCTTCTTCCAGCGGCAGTTCTCCACTTTCCAGCAGCTGTACCTGCTGTTCCAGCTCGGCCAACGCTTCTTCAAACTTTATGTTTTTGGCGATTTTTTTCATCGTCATTGTTTTTCACGCCTTTCTACCTGCTGCACAACCGATATCACATCACCGTCAGCAACCTGAGTCCTGAGTTCTTCTCCCCAGCGCACATCTGCGATACTGCGCAAAGCCCTGCCTGAGTCTGTCTTGGTTATCGAATAACCTCTGGCAAGTACCGTCAGCGGTGATAAAGCATCAAGCCGCGCTGCCAGCAGTCCAAACTTGTGCTGCCGTTTCTGCAGAATACTTTCCATCCTGCCCTGCAGCTGCCGCATCGCCATATCCGTACGCTGCTGCAATGGCTCCAGCCAGCGTTCCGGCTTGGCTAAAGCCCATGATCCCTGAAGACGCTGCAGCTTATGCTGCGCCTGTTCCAGTTGATGCACAAGCACCCGCTCGCCGCGTGCTGTCAGTTCCTCAACATAGCGCAGATACGAATCAGCATCTGCAACAACCAGCTCTGCAGCCTGTGAAGGCGTAGCTGCCCTGCGGTCAGCAGCAAAATCTGACAATGTAAAATCAGTTTCGTGCCCTACTGCTGAAACTACTGGTATTTCAGACGCAGCAATAGCACGCACAACAGGCTCTTCATTAAAAGCCCACAATTCTTCTATGGAACCGCCGCCGCGTCCAACGATCAGGACGTCAGCCAAACGGTGTTTATTCATAAACCGGATCGCCCTGACAATTTCAGCAGCAGAACCATCTCCCTGCACCTTGACAGGAAACAGCAACAGCTTGATGCCGCGATTGCGCCGCCGCGCGACAGTAATCATATCACGTACAGCAGCACCGGAAGGCGATGTTATCATTCCAACTGTTTTAGGGTTCAGCGGCAGTTCACGTTTACGTTCACTGTCAAACAACCCCTCCTCAGTAAGTTTTTTCTTTAATTCTTCATAAGCCAGCATCAGATCTCCAGCACCTAACGGCAGCAGCAGGTCTGTATAAAGCTGATAAACGCCATCGCGCTCGTACACTCCGACACGCCCGATAGCCACAACAGTATCACCATTTTGCGGTTCAAATCGCAGACTGCGCGCCTGATTGCGAAACATAACTGCTTTCAGTACGCCGCCGGCATCTTTCAAGGTAAAATAACAATGCCCTGAAGAATAACGTTTAAAATTAGAGATTTCACCCTGGATCTGGATATTAGTAAAAGTACGATCGCCCTCCAGCAGGCTTTTGATCATCAAATTCAATTCACTTACGGAATAAATTACTTCATTCATAACTGCTTTCTCCCTGCCTGAACGCATAAGCAGCGCAGCCGGCAGCATTATCGGGGCTAAACCGGCTTTCGGGTATCCAGACCCTGATCCTGCGTTTAGCAAGTTTTTCTATCATATGACGGCGGATATAAGCATTAGAAACCACACCGCCTACCAGCAAAACATCAAAAATTTCTTTCTGCGCCGCCACGTTACGGATCATCCTGACAAAGGTTTCTGCCAGGGCATATTGCACACCTGCCGCCAAAGCTGCAGGATCAGTGCCAGCCTCGATTTTACGCAAAGCAGCAGTAGCAGGCCCGGATAAACTGACGTCACCCTGATGTACTGCTACCGGCAATTCGATGCAATCGGCCGCAGTTGCCGCCAGTTGTTCTAAAGCGGCTCCTGCCGGAAACTGCAGTCCCAACGCAACACCTACTCTATCAACAAACTGACCGGCATGCAGATCTTTGCTGCCACCTGCCTGTGTCAGTGCATAAGTGCTGTCAGTTTGTTTTTCCGCTAATAATAAGTCAGTAGTACCGCCGGAAGCATGTAAAAGCAGAAAACGGTCGGCATAAGGCCCCTGCGCTGACCACAATCCGGCTTCCAAATGATTTTCCTGATGGCTGATCTGCCATAACGGAATTTCGTTTACAGCCGCTAAAGAGCGCGCCAGGCCCAACCCAACCAAAAATGCTGGCATATACGAATCTTCCAAGGGCCGCGGGCGGGCAGAAACACCGATACCGATGACTTTCAGCGGCTTTTTTAAAACCTCTTCCAGCAAAATCGGCAGGTTACGCGTATGCTGAAACACCATCTCCGACTGCTGCAGACCTCTGCAGCCCGGTTTCACTTGTAAAATCCTGCGGGCCTCACCTACCAGTCCGCCTTCTCTGCCGATCAGTGCGACCGACGTTGTATAGCAGCTGGTATCAATGCCCAGATAGACCTCATTTTTAGACATCACTGCGAACCATTTTACCTAGAATTCCGTTGATAAACCGCGGAGTATCATCTGTTCCATAAATTTTCGCTATTTCCACAGCTTCGTTGATTGCCACATTAGGCACCAGCTTTTCTGCTGCAAAAAACATTTCATAAACGGCGACCCGCAAAATATTACGGTCGACAGCCGGCATACGCTCCAAGGTCCAGTCAATAGCATACTCACTGATCCTGGCATCTATCGCTTCACTATTAGCCAAAACACCATTTAAAACATCCTGTGCATACTCTTTGGCTTTTTCAGCACTTTTATCAGACCGTTCTTCAACAGCAGCATTCAACGCTGCCTCACAGTCGACCTGAGCAAAATCTATCTGAAACAAACTTTGTAAAACCAATTCCCTTGCAATCCTGCGAATCATATTAGCCCTCTCTTGTCTGAAATTTATTTATGATAGCCTGGTGGCAGCAGTCTGTCCAGCCATTCCATCAGGTCTTCTTTTTTGTCCAGCTTATTGCCGAGGAAGAACCCGGCAGTAATACATATGAGCAGAAAAATCGTCTGCAGAAAGCCTAAGATCAAAAACATTACGCCGATAAACAGACCAAATATAGACCCCAGCAGCCGGCCACGGTAATTCTTCCAAAGATCACTGAAAATTTCGTTAAGCATGCCGTCTACCTCCTCAGCCTTTCGCTTTGATCTGCTTGAAGAACAGATCTATGTCCTTGATCTCCATACCCAAGACCTTTTTGATCGTATCACGTACATTATATTTAATTTCATCTGTAGTTTCAGGAATATTTATACCAGGCTCTATCGATGCATTGATGCGAATACTGATATGTTCTTCGCCCATTTTTGCTTCGACCTTAACGCCATAAACACCATAAACCTCTTTAGCGATCTCCGCTACATAATCTTCAATAGCGCTTTTACCGACAGATACTTTACCGGAATCGGCACTGCTGATCGTCAGCGAAGTCATTCCAGTCGCGCCAATACCTGCAATAAGCAGGCGGATACTTACCAGCAGAATGATGATCCCGCCCACCGCATACTCCCAGTTGCCGGGAATAGTAGCAAAGAAAGCAGTGATAGCAGTCTGGCCGATAACGCCCAAGCTGCAAAGCACTACCAAAACGGCCACTACTGCCATCAAAAAAGTGTATAAAGTTAAAATTATTCTATCAGGTATTCCCAAAATAACTCACTCCTCACCAAAGAAATTTTCATGGGCGGCGTCCATTTTTTCCAGGCTCTCTTCCAATTCGCTCTTGGGTCGACGCGCCACGCCCTGTATATGCACATCGACGAATTTGACTTCATAACCGGTCATGTTCTCGATTGCTTCTTTAACCTTTTCCTGTATTTCCAAAGCTATTTCAGGGATACATGAACCATATTCAACATTAACATAAACTGCGGCTGTCACAACATGCCCATCGACGGTGATCCGTACACCCTTGGCAAAACTTTTCTTACCTAAAAATTCATTCAGGCCTTCGGCAAAACTGCCGCTCATACCAATAACACCGTTGACTTCCTGCGCAGCCAGTCCTGCAACGATACTGATTACTTCGTCGGCAACTTTCACATCACCGATTTCGTCAGGCAGCTGTTCTTCTGCCTCAGCTGCATCGTCTGCATTCACAAACTCCCCTGTACCGGTTTCCAATTCTTTATCTTCAGAATCTGATTTCAACTACCATGCCACCTCCTGTCTGTGCGGCAACAGAATATACTTACCCTATTTTGCTTTTAATTATACCATAACTACTGCGTGAATACTATGTATAAATGCATAAAAAAACAGCGGCGAAAGTAAATTCACCGCTGTTTAAACAGTCGCTTTTAATTATGCACGTTCGATATATTCGCCAGTTCTGGTATCGATACGAAGAACATCGCCTTCGTTGATGAACAGAGGAACTTTTACAACATAACCGGTATCCATTTTAGCCGGTTTGCTGCCGCCGGTAGCGGTATCGCCGCGGATGCCGGGATCGGTTTCAACTACGGTCAGTTCAACAGTATTCGGCAGGTCAACACCGAGAATACGGCCTTCGTAAACCATGATTTTAACATCCATATTTTCTTTCAGGAAGTTCAAAGCATTACCCAACTGCTCTTTTGTCAATTCGGTCTGCTCATAGTTTTCGTTATCCATAAAAACATATTGTCCGTCAGATTCATATAAATATTGCATTTCACGACGGTCAACACGTGCTTTCGGCAGACGTTCGCCTGCATTAAAGGTACGTTCAACAACAGAACCAGTACACATGTTACGCATTTTAGCGCGGACAAAAGCTGCACCCTTACCAGGTTTTACATGCTGGAACTCAACGACTTGCCAGGCATCGCCGTCAATAGTAACAGTCACATTAGTTTTAAATTCGTTAGTAGAAATCATAAATAGTCCTCCTATATAAAAAATTAAACAATTTCCATCAGCTGTTTTTTAACCCCGGTCAGCACTTTTGCGCCTTCGTCGGTCAACACAACCGTGTCTTCTATACGTACACCGCCCTTGCCGGGGATGTAAATACCAGGTTCAACAGTAAATGTCATACCGGGCTGCAAAATTACATTCTGACCGCGTTTGTTGATATTCGGCATTTCATGGATCTCAAGACCGATACCATGTCCCAGCCCATGCACATAGTTTTCGCCATACCCCCGGGAAGTTATATAATCCCTGACAACAGCGTCCAGCTCTGCACCGGTAATACCGGGTTTAGCATTTTTCAAACCGCGCCACTGGGCTTCTTCAACAATGGTATAAATTTCTTTATGCCATGAGTTGGCCATCCCCAAGACAACGGTACGGGTCATATCAGAATGATAGCCGTCATAAACTGCACCGAAATCAAAAGTAATAAAGTCGCCGATCTCCACTTCTTTATCGGAAGCGATACCATGCGGCAGCGCAGAACGTTCACCCGAAGCTACGATAGTTTCAAAAGCGAGTTTTTCTGCTCCCAGGCTGCGCATATAGTATTCCAGGCGGCCAGCCAGAGTTTTTTCAGTCATGCCGGGCTGTAATTCATCCAGCAACCGCAAATACGCCTCGTCGGCAATTTTTACAGCGCGCCACATCAATTCCAGCTCGCGTTTATCTTTGACCATACGGATATATTTCAGGTCAATGACCTTCAGTTCTTTGCCGCATAGAAGCTCCTGCAAAGTATTGAAGTCATTATAAGTGAAATAATCGCCGTCAAAACCAACTGTTTTAGCATCCTGCGCCAATTCGGCAACTGTATGCCAGATGTTTTCCGCATATTCGACGATATGGCAGCATTTGGCTTCTGCCCTTGCTTGATACAAGTATCTGCCATCAGTGACAAGGACAGCCCGACGGTCATCGGCATAAAGAATGCTCGAATCACCTCTGAAGCCGGTCAAATAGCGAATTGTATTAACGTCTTTAATAACGACGCAATCCAAATGTTCTTTTTCCAGAAAATCAAAGATTTTACCGATACGCGGCATAAATCCTTACCTCACTTTTTTTATAAAATAATACGATACCCAAATATTTTATCACACTTTTGACAATTTGCCTACAAAGCTTCATTAAAACTTTCAAGAATTTCTACTGAAAACGGCATATTTTCAACAATTTCTAAAACATCATTATAGGTATCAGGCGTACCACGCAAAAGAATGATGCCTTCCTGATGATCAATCGTGCTGACTAAGGCCAGATGCTCATAGCCCTCCATGATCCAGTTTACGTCTGCTATACGCTCAGGCGCCACCTTCGCGTAGATGGTACTTCGGTCTTCTAACATATTACCTTCCTCCGCAGCAGCGAATCAGGCATCAAAGCCCTGTCGCTGACGATAGAAAATTTTTGTTGAGCATGCGGTGCACAGTCGATACTTTCTCCGTCTGCATTACGCATATCCTCTAAAGTTAGCGGGAACAGTTCCCCGTCCGGCATCAGCAGTTCCAATACCTCGCCGTTTTTCACATTGTTGCGCTGTTCGATATAAGCGCGTTTAGCATCAGCATCATATGCAAGCACGATACCGACAAAATCATGTGTCTGTTCATAACTGGAGGTCGTATAGACCTGTCCGTCACTGCCTGGTTTGCCAAAAGCAAACCCTTTCGTATACGGCCGGTGAGAAACTTTTTCCAACTCCTGACGCCATTCATCCGGGACCTGATATTTTTTGGGATCGTTCCAGTAAGCGTCGATCGCTTTACGGTATACGCTGACCACAGTCGCTACATAATGGATACTTTTCATACGCCCTTCGATTTTCAGGCTGCAAATACCCGCCTCTATCAAATCAGGAATATGATCGATCAGACACAGATCCTTTGAATTCATTACATAAGTACCGCGTTCATCCTCTTCAATATCAAAGCCTTCATCAGAACGGTTCTTTTCGATAAGGCTGTATTCCCAGCGGCAGGCCTGCGCACAGGCACCACGGTTGCCGTCGCGTCCAGTCAGATAACTGCTGAGCAGACAGCGTCCGGAATATGAGATACACATTGCTCCATGCACAAAGGCTTCCAGCTCAACATCAGTCCTTGCACCGATTTCCCGGATTTCCTCCAGTGACAGCTCGCGTGCCAGTACGACACGTTCAGCTCCCAGTGCCTTCCATGCCTGCACTGCTGCCCAGTTACTTGTATTAGCCTGCGTACTTACATGCAGCGGCATTTCCGGTACAGTCTGACGTGCCACGTTCCAAACACCCAGATCAGAAATAAGCAAAGCGTCAACTCCGGCCTGCTGCAATTCCAGCAGATAGTCCGGCAGTCTGGCCAAATCTTCGTTATGGGCAAAAATATTAACCGTCACATAGACCTTTTTGCCAAGTCCGTGCGCGTAAGCAGCCGCTTCTGCAATTTCTTCAATACTGAAATTATTGGCAAAAGCCCGCAGCCCAAACATCTTACCGCCCAAATAAACGGCATCAGCGCCATAACGCAAAGCTATTTTACATTTTTCCATATTTCCTGCCGGCGCCAAAAGCTCCGGCTTATTTTTCATTCTCGTCATATTACTTCCTTATTGTGGTCCATGAATATCTTCGATTGCCTTCAAATGCTCGGCATAAGTTTTCGTAAAACGGTGATGTCCGTCTTTTTCAGCAACAAAGTATAAATACTCCGTTTTTTCAGGATTTAAAACAGCCTTGATCGCACTCATCCCAGGACTGGAAATCGGTCCCGGCGGCAAACCTGGATTTTGATAAGTGTTATAAGGGTTTTGAATCCTGGTATCTGCAATTGTAATTTCTTCTTTTTGAGTCCCCAAAATATACTGAATAGTAGTATCTGACTGAATCGGCATATAAATCTCTAAGCGACGCAGAAAAACTCCGGCAATGCGCGGCTGTTCTTCTTTAAAAACAGCTTCCATCTCTACCAGGGCAGCCATATTTACCAGATCTCTGATCGACATTTTCTGTTTTTCTGCTTCTTCCGGAATATTTTCTTTGTTCATCTGCGTATTGAATTCCTTGACCATCATGGCCAGCATATCTTTTTCATTCATACCGATGTCAAACATATAGGTAGAGGGAAAAATAAATCCTTCCGCCTTATAAATAACATTAGAATCACTGGTTTCCATATAGGGATATGGAGTATAATTACGCGCGGCTTCGATGAACTTTTCAGCAGAACCAAGACCTTCAGCCTCAATTTTTTTCGCAGTTTTAACTACGGTAAAGCCTTCTGGAACCGTAAACCTCACCCGCTGCACCTGTCCCTTTGACAGAACTTCAACGATCTCACTGTTAGACATCCCGGCTGTTATTTCATAACGCCCGGCCTGCAGATCGCGTTCCAATCCACGGAATTTGGCTTCCAGTCGAAACGCTTCCGGAGTTTTCACCAATTTCTGCTTATGCAGAAGATTTGCGATATCCGCAGTAGTCATCCCCGGCTCAACCGTAATCAGATACGGGCTTCCAGTCGCCAGATCTTTATTGCTGCCAGTGTAGTTCAATACCCAGTAAGCACCTACTACAACTACCAGAAAGATGCCTAAAAAAAATGGCAGTACCTTCCTCATTTTTCCATTCCCTTCACACCAGAGATAATAAAGCTCAAAAAGTGCCGGACAGTATGTCCGGCACTAGCAGTTGTTATTCTTCGTCCCAGTCTTCCATGAGTTTTTCGTAAGCAGCTTTTACTTCATCAAACTCTTCGTCTGTAGGAGCTAAATAAACTTCTTCGCCGTTTTCATCAAACTCAATACGGGCGATAATCACATTTTCTTCTTCGTCTTCCTCATGTTCATGGCAGTGACAATCTTCATCTTCACATTCGCAGTCTTCCAAATTGATCTGCGCTAAAATAGCGAAATTTTTCTTGCCTACAGGTACTACCATTTCTTCACGAAAATATAATTCGTTGCCTTCGTCGTCAGTAATAACTACGATTTGTTCTTCTTCCATAGCTTCCATATTTTCTTTATTTTCTGTTTGGTCCATTACGACACCTCGTTTCTAAATTATATACATTTTATATCATTTACAGTAATGCTGTCAATTTATCATTTTTCACCAAGCTGTGCAGCTAAAAAACCTTTATCCAGATCAAATCCAAGCTTACCGTTATCTTTAACTATGATATTAGTATCAAAGCTGCCGACAGCGGTAGCGATCTTGATATTGGAAAAAGCAAATTTTCCCTGCTGTCTGGTGATCGAACCTTTGATGGAACGGAACGGCAGCATCATGTACTTGCCTTCCTCGATGCGGAAGCTGCCCGCACCTGTGGCACTGCCTGCATCAGCAGTTCCTATCGCCAGCATTTTAAATGACAGCGGACCGTCGACCTGCGTTTCCGTAACTACGGAGCTGTCGAGGTCTATACCCTGTACTTCCAGTTTAAAGTCTTTGGTTTTAGTATCAATCTGACCATTGACATTGACCTGACCAGCATAAACATTACCGATAGCATCACCGATATTAAGCTTTCCGTCTTTATACAGAAACTTGCCGCTGAGCGCGGTAATATAAAGCGGATCGTAGGCCAGCTTATCAAGTCCGAAGGTGCCTTCAGCCACAGGTTTGTCGATAGTACCCTTGACCTTGCCCAAAGCGGTAACAGCATCCTTCAAGCCCAGGCCCGGGCTCAAAGCTTCTATCACAAAGCTCGGCGCATTAACAGTCAAAGCATATGTCTGTTTTGCCTCCGGCTTTTCAGCATAATAAACATTGCCGTCTATGATCACCGTCTGTCCGGCAACCTCCAGATTCAGTCCGGCAAACTTCAAAGCCTCGGTATCAGCCGAAAACTTGCCGCTGCCTTTCGTTACAGGATAATTGATCAAAGAACCTTTCAAACCGTCGATCGTACCGTCGATATTCAAAGTCCATTTATCATCGGCTTTATCAGCCCTGATTTTTACGTCAGGCAGATTGCCTTCAGTGATCACCACATCAGCAGCCTGCGGCAAAACATTCAGGATATTCTGCAGCGGCATTTTCTTTACCTCTGCCACAACTGCCGTCGTGCCTGAATCATTTTGGATGTCAGCGATAATATCGCTTTTACCGTCTTTAACACGCAGACCGTATTTGATTTTTGGATATTGTTTAAAATTTCCCTGGAACTGTACTTTATCAAAATCCAGCGGCTTGCTCTCCAGCAGCAGGTTCACCTTCGCGTCCTTGATTTCCATCAAACCGCGGAACTGCGTTGCTGAAGCCGCCTTTTTTACAGTCAGCAGCTCATTGTTCTTCTGCTCTTCTTCAACCTGAAAATTGATATAATTGACAATGTTCAAACCGTCTTTTTTATTATAAGACACAAAAAAACTGGGCTTATCGATCGCCACATCACCAACAGAAGCTCCGGTACCGCCTTTCAGCAAAGCGTCAAATAAATTGACAGATACCGTAGCCAGGGGTATTTCGGCAATCGTTTTGCCATCCGGCCCTACCCAGACGACATTTTTGAAAATAACATCACCCGACCAGTTAGCCTGAATTTCTTCAGCTTTTAAAGTCCCCTGCAGCGCAGTCTGCTCTGCCAGAAGCTTTTTAGTGAGCTCTTCGGCAGCACGGCCTCCGAACTGGAACAGCAGCACGAAAGCAACCAGAACCAGCGCAACAAAGCCGATAAATATTTTTTTCGCCATACTTTCATTCCGTCCTTTTACTTTGTGGACTATCCAGATAATTTTGCAGAATCACCACAGCCGCCATCATGTCGATAACTTTTTTGCGTTTGCTGCGGCGCAGGTCGGCATCTATCAAAACTTTTTCAGCGGCAACTGTCGAAAGACGCTCGTCCCATAAGACGATTTTAAGCTGCGGGAACCTTTCGCCGATCACTCTGCCAAAATCCTCGCAGCTCTGCGCACGTTCGCCTACACTGCCGTTCATATTCTTAGGATAACCTACCACCATCGTATCTACTTCATATTCAGCGATAAGCTCGCCGATACGCTGCAGATCACGTTCTTCACTGGTACGACGGATTGTTTCCACCCCGTTGGCGATCATCCCCATCAGATCACTGGCGGCTACGCCGATAGTCCGCGTGCCGACATCCAGAGACATACTTCTCATGTAAGCAGCTCTCCCCGTCTTATTTTGTGTTTTTTTCCAAATATTTTACTACCAGTTCTTCAATAAGCTCATAACGTTCAAAACGACGCAGCTTCGTGCGTGCGTCATCATGACTGGTAATATATGTAGGATCGCCGCTGAGCAGATAACCTACGAGCTGGTCAATAGGATTATAGCCTTTTTCTTCCAGCGCTTTGCACACCTCGCTGATTGTTTGAGAGACGTCTTTATTTTCATTGTTGCGCTTGAACATCATTGTTTCCTGCGATACCTGAGTCATCGTTGATCCCTCCTTGATACAAAATTCCCTTGTTGAACAACCGTTTGATATAGATACATTACTATTGTAGCATACCTTGAGACAAAAAAATATAAAATAACTGTGAACTTGTATAAATAAAGGCCGAGAATACTCTCGGCCTTTAAGTTTTTTTGCACAATTTATTATTTTACCTGTGTTTCGATAACGCCCCAGGCTGCTTCCAACGCTTCACCTAATTTAGAAGCATCTTTACCGCCTGCCTGTGCCATATCAGGACGTCCGCCGCCGCCGCCGCCGCAGATCCTGGCAACCTCTTTGACAATGTTGCCGGCATGGATACCTTTAGCGACAGCATCTTTCGTAGCCATAGTCAGAATACTGATCTTGCCATCGGCAAATACTGAAGCCAGCACAACGACTCCGCCGACCTTATCACGCATCTGGTCACCCAGATTACGCAGTGCTTCGATATCATCGACACTGACCTGCTGCACTAAAGCTTTGATACCTTTGATGTCGCGAATCTGACTGTCAACGTCACTGACCTGAGCTTTAGCGATCTTATCGGCCAGCTCGGCAGCTTTTTGCTCAACAGCTTTCAGTTCGCCCTGCAGAGCTGTCAAACGTGCAGGCACATCAGTTACACGGCATTTCAAGCTTGCAGCCAGGCCTTTTACCATAGCTTCCATTTCGTTGACATGAGCCACAGCGCCATGTCCTGTCACAGCTTCGATACGGCGAACGCCAGCACCGGTGCTGGACTCGGAAATTATTTTAAACATACCGATCTGAGCGGTATTAGTCACATGAACGCCGCCGCAGAATTCCATAGAGAAACCCGGTACAGTAACGACACGCACGATATCGCCATATTTTTCGCCAAACAGCGCCATCGCACCACGTTTTTTAGCTTCTTCAATCGGCAGTTCTTCAATGGTCACACCCTTGGCTGCCAAAATCTCTTCATTAACAATAGCTTCGACGCGGCTCAGTTCTTCTTCTGTTACCGGCGAGAAATGCGAAAAGTCGAAACGCAGACGGTCCGGACCTACATAACTGCCTGCCTGATTGACATGACCGCCTAAGACAGATTTCAAAGCTGCGTGCAGCAAATGCGTTGCCGTATGATTACGGGCAATATCGCTTTTGCGGCAGCTGTTTACTTCGTAAGTTACCGCATCGCCCACATTGACCGTACCTTCAACTACACGCCCAATCTGGATCGTAGCGCCGTCCGGCAGTTTTTTGGTATTTTCAACTTCAATCACACCTGTAGGAGCAGTGATACGGCCCAAATCACCTAACTGGCCGCCGCCTTCAGCATGAAAGGCAGTAACATCAAGAATAACGGCAACGTCTTTACCATCTTCTGCATTTTCGATCGGCTGTGCGTCATGCGCAGGGTACAGCATAACGATTTTACCTGTATCTGCAGCTTCATCAACCTTTAAGGAAGCAATATCAATACCGCGGGTATTATAAATAACCGGACGGCCTGCTTTATCATCACGGGCTTCACGCGCCATTTTACGCTGAACCTCCAGCGCCGCGTCAAAACCAGCTTTATCCATCGTCATTCCGTTTTCTTCCAAGATTTCAGCAGTCAGTTCCCACGGAAAGCCAAAGGTATCGTTCAGTTTAAAAGCTGTAGCTCCATCCAGTATCGTAGCGCCTGCCGCCTCTAATTTAGCTATCTCGTCGCTCAGCAGTTCACTGCCCTGACGCAGAGTACGCAGGAAGCTTGTTTCTTCCATTTCGATAACTTTTTGGATATATTCGCGTTTTTCGACCAGGTTTGGATAAACATGACCGTACATTTCAATAACCACATCCACAGCACCGGCCAAAAACATTTTGTCGATGCCGATCAAACGTCCGTGACGTACAGCACGGCGCAGAATGCGACGTAAAACATAACCGCGGCCTTCATTGGAAGGCAGGATACCGTCGGCGATCATAAAAGTCATACTGCGGGCATGGTCGGCAATTACCTTCAAAGAAATATCGGTTTTTCTTTCTCTGCCATATTCTACAGCCGCTACTTCAGATGCATATTCAATGATCGGGAAAATCAGATCCGTTTCAAAATTAGACGGTTTGCCCTGCAGCACGGAAGCCAAACGTTCGAGACCGGCACCGGTATCAATATTTTTGTTAGCCAGCGGCGTATAAGTACCATCTTCATTTTGATTATATTGAGTGAATACCAGATTCCAGATTTCCAGGAAACGGTCACAATCGCAGCCTACAGCACAAGTCGGTTTGCCGCAGCCGCGTTCTTCACCCAGATCGACATGAATCTCGGAGCAGGGACCGCAGGGGCCGCTGCCGATCTCCCAAAAATTCTCTTCCAACCGTACGATGCGTTCTTCAGGCAATCCAACGACATTATGCCAGATATCAAAAGCTTCATCATCTTCGGTATGGATAGTAATCCACAGCTTATCAGCAGGAATCCCCAACTCTTTGGTAACAAATTCCCAGCTCCAAGGAATGATCTCTTTTTTAAAATAATCGCCGAAAGAGAAATTACCAAGCATTTCAAAATAAGTATGGTGGCGGGCAGTACGGCCGACATTCTCAATATCGCCTGTACGCACGCATTTTTGGCAGGTCGCAATACGAGGAGAAGGCGGTTTCATTTTACCTGTAAAAAAAGGTTTGAAAGGAGCCATACCGGCGCCAATCAAAAGCAGCGTCGGATCATCCTGAGGAATGAGTGACGCGCTGGGCAGGATCAAATGTCCTCTATCTTCGAAGAATTTTAAAAATTTCTCACGAATTTCATTACCAGTCATGTACTTCATAATCGTTTTATCGCTCCTTTAAAGTCGAAACATCATAATAAAAAATTATATAAAAATTAACGGCTAAAGTCAATTAAACTGGCAAAGTATACACTATTTTCCTGACACTAAACTTTTCTTTATATAAAAAAGCCGTAAGCAAAAACTTACGGCTCCACGCCAAGTATTTCAGGAGGACACCCAAAACTTTCGGCACTATCAATTATAGATATGTTTTTACACAAAGTCAATATTCTTTTTCATTTTTCTCGTTTAATGTAATTTTCTGTTTTTGGTTATTGTGAAAACAGCCTGGCTATTTTTCCCCGGTAATTCGGATTATTTCCGTTACCCAGCGAGCGCAGTCGTACAAATCACACTCACGCAGGCACTCTTCTGTAGTATGGACCTTGTTCATACCTGTAGCTAGAAGTACGCAGGGCAAACCATAGCCGCAGAGGAAATTGCCGTCACTGCAGCCACCTGTTTTCGTCAGTTCAAAAGGCAGCTGCAGATTATCGGCTGCCTGCTTAGCCAGCAATACCGCCGTATGGTCTTCCGCTACATGAACAGCAGGACAGCCTTCTACCGGATCAACCTCTAAAATACCGCCGCCGGCTTCAACCACTTCTCTTATACACCTGATCGTTTCATTCTTCAGCCGCTCCAGCTTATCAGGGTCCATACAGCGCATATCGATCACGAATTTAGCCTGCTCCGCAACGATGTTTGTTGCAGCACCGCCTTCGATCTGTCCTATATTTAATGTAGTTTCTTCATCAAGACGTCCGTAAGCAGGCAGCGCCGTCAAAGCTTTCGCCGCCAGCATAATGGCATTGATACCTTTTTCAGGCTCGATACCTGCATGAGCCGACTTACCTTTGACTGTAAAATAAATATCGAACAGCCGCGGCGCAGAGTTCGTAACGATACCGGGCGCACCACCGATATCCAGGCAATAACCGAGATCAGCCCTGATATCCTTCGGATCAAGATTGACCACTCCCAGACAACCGATCTCTTCGGCAATCGTAAAACACAGCTGGATATCGCCATGCGGGATATTCTGCTCCTGCACGGCCCGCACTGCTTCCAGCACAGCCGCTATACCAACTTTATCATCACCGCCTAAAGTAGTAGTTCCGTCAGAATAAAGGACTCCGTCCCTGCGCACGACCTTCGTTCCCGTTGTCGGCGGCACTGAATCCATATGTGCTTCAAAAAACAGTCCGGCTGCACCCTCTACATTGCCCGGTAAAAAGGCCCACACATTGCCTGTTGTCCCGCCGATCTTCCTGCCGGCATCGTCCACTTTTACTTCCAGTCCCATTGCCTGCAGCTTCTGTACCAGCAGATCGGCTTCGGCCTTTTCGTCCTTACTAGGACAGGGCACACTGACCAGTTCTATAAATTCATTTAAAATACGTGTTTCATTAATCATCATTATTACCTCACAATTTACAGGATATTATCTATTATAGCACCGACCTGCTCCGGCAGCTACTTTTGTAAATTGCCAAATAAAAAAGAGCAGGGAATCTATCCTTGCTCCTGATCAAGATATTTTTTTATGATATCTGCGGCTTCTTCCGGCATAATATCATTACATAAGTCAGTGTCATTCAAAATCACCTGCAGGCTTCTGCTCTGCTGATAATCAAAATACTGCCATTTTAAACTGCGGCTGCTCCACATTTCCAAACCCTCTTTTAAATCACCATAACGCAGTAGAAAGAACCATTTATGATCACGGGAAGTTACTTTTTTATAGAACATATTCTCCCTCCGTTCCCCTCTGTCCTTATTATAGCACAAGAGTACCCCCCCACAAGACATACAAGAACTTTTTATCTTCGCCTGACGCAACGTTTTTGCTCAAACGTTTTGATAATCGTCCAGTTCCCAAAAATATCTCCTTTATCTGATAAATAGCTTGGCAAATAACAAAAATGTGGTACAATAATAGCGATAAATCCCGCAGACCGGACCGCTCACTCTTTTCATCCTGGCCGATACTGCAGAAGGAGCAAAAAATGAATCGTAAAGAAAAATTCAAACAGGCTAATCGGGAAGCAAATGCCACCTGGTTAGCCCTTCTTATTGTCATCGTCTTTTGGTGCGTCGCAGGCTTTGGTCTTGCTGACGTTAAGGTAGAATTTTTCCAGACGCCCCTGTGGGTCTGGGCAGGCTGCATCGGCACCTGGCTGTTTGCCATCGTCGTTTCTGTAGTTCTTGCCAATTGCATCTTTAAAGATATGGACTTGGACGACAAGGAGGATGAAATCAATGGGTAATTTCTTCCACCTCTGGCCTGTTCTTTTATTCCTTGCCTTTATGCTTGGCGTCAGCTTTTGGGTGCAGCGAGCTTCCCGCGGCGACCGCCAGCAGAACTTTGCTAAAGATTATTTTATCGGCGGCCGCAGTCTGGGCGGTTTTGTCCTGGCTATGACTACCGTTGCGACCTACAGCTCAGTCAGCACCTTTGTCGGTGGTCCCGGTATGGCCTGGGCCATCGGTTATGGCTGGCTTTATATGGCGATCGTACAAGTCGTAGTCATCTTCCTCGTTTTAGGTATTTTCGGCAAAAAGATCGCTATGGTTTCACGCAAAATTGACGCTGTTACAGTAGTCGATGTTATCCGCAGCCGCTATCAATCCGATTTGCTTGCCAATATTTCCGCGCTGGTGATCGTTGCCTTCTTCTGTGCGACGATGGTCGCCCAGTTCGTGGGAGCTGCCAAGCTCTTTGAAGCTGTTACAGGCTTCTCCTATGTCACTGGACTGACATTATTTGGCCTGATCGTTGTCTTTTATACTACTGTTGGCGGCTTCAAAGGCGTTGCCATTACTGACGCTATCTGTGCCGTCGCTATGATCATCGGCCTTTTTATCCTGTTCTTCTCAATGCTGGAAACAGGAGGCGGTTATGAAAAAATCATGACCCATATCCAAACCAATCATCCCGATATGCTGGAACCGCTTTCCCGCGGCAAAATGCCGATCTCGCTCTATATCAGCCAGTGGCTGCTTGTTGGTGTCTGTACACTGGCACTACCGCAATCAGTAGTCCGCGGCATCAGTTACAAAAACACCAAAGCCCTGCATAACGCTATGATTATCGGCACCGTCGTTATCGGCGCCATGACTCTGATCGCTACCTGGATCGGCGTCCTTTCCAAGGGCGTGCTTACCGATACCCTGCAGGCTTACGGCGGCAGCGTCGATAACATCACCCCGCTTACTATCATTGGCACCATGGACCCCTTCTGGGCCGGCATCACCATCATCGGTCCTATCGCAGCAACTATTTCTACCGTGTCTTCCCTGCTGCTGGCCTCCTCTTCCGCTATCATCAAAGACGTATATATGCACGAATGCTCCAAACGCCATAAAACAGTTTCCAATAATACGATACGTCTGTTCAGCATGGGTGCTACCGTTATCCTTGGCCTTGGAGTTTACTTTATTGCCATTGCCCCGCCCAGCGTTATCTGGAAAATAAATATGTTCGCTTTCGGAGGCCTGGAAACAGCATTCTTCTGGGTCCTGATCTTCGGGCTGTTCTGGAAAAAAGCCAACCGCACCGGCGCCGTTTTCGCTATGGCTGGCGGCGTACTCGCCTACTGCACTACTATGGCGCTGCAAATCAAATTCTTTGATCTGCACCAGATAGTTATCGGCATCGGAGCTTCGTTGATTTTCTTCCTTATCGGCAACGCCCTTGGCAAAGAACACGACGAACATATTCTGCGTATTTTCTTTCCCGAAAAGTATCGCGATTAAAAATGTTATAAAAAAGCTTCGCAGCATAAAATTACCCGCTGCGAAGCTTTTTTTGTATTTTATTTATGCAGCTCTGCTGCCTCGTCCCAGTAAGCCTCCGGCTTCCAGCCGTCAGCAAGCAATTTTACCAGCAGCTTGCCGGTATTGGCAGCATCATCATAAGCAGTATGCCACAAACCGCCTGTATCAACGTTTTGTTCTTCTGTTGCCTTCTTCAGCCCAGTCGTATAAGTATCGCCTTTCAGCAGCTTATAAGCTGCCGCCAGATCAAGATAGTCTTCAGGTAAAACAGGATTTTCCAATTTATGCCGTCTGCAGCCTTCCGCCACCACCTTATAATCCTCATCACCCCAGGCCACAAAATAAGTCTGCCCCGGTACATATAAAGCTTTGATCTGTTCAAGCATCTCTCCAAATTCTATTGCTGATTCCATATCCTTTTCAGTAATCATACAAAAATCCATTCCCTCTTTAGCCTGCTTCGGATAAAAATGCGGATGGACAAAATTTTGGATCTTACCTGTGACCGCAAGGGAATTTCCATCTATTTTCACCGCGCCGATCTCAATTATTTCTGAAAAAAATCCTCGTGGACGTCCCATTCTTTTGGTATATTGAGTAAACTCAAAATCTGCCACAAAAAAGTCCCTGCTCATCAATCTGCCACCATCTTTTCTAAATATTTACATTAATTATAACACCATCTGCCATTAATGCACTATCTGCTGAATTTTCCGAATTATAAAATTTTGCCTAATTACTTAAACTTTCCCTAAAATAATGCTAAAATATAAAAGTTCATACTTTTATAAACAACAGGAGTGTTATAGATGCAGCAACATCAATTAAAAGGCAGCCTGATGCTGTTTTTCTGCGCCCTGATCTGGGGACTGGCCTTTGTCGCACAAAGCGTCGGAGCCGACCACGTAGGCGCATTTACCTTCAATGGCCTCCGCTCATTGATCGGCGCAGTTTTTCTGATCCCCTGCGTCGCCTTTTTTGACCAGCTTGCAGGCAGACCTTTTTCTATTTGGGGTACTGATAACAAAACAGAACAGCAGGACCTTATTACCGGCGGCATCGTCTGCGGTATCGTGCTGACTATCGCCAGTACTCTGCAGCAGATCGGTATCGGCCATACCACTGTCGGCAAAGCCGGTTTTATTACTACGCTCTATATCGTTATCGTGCCCCTTTTTGGGCTTATTGTACACAAAACCGTTACCAAACTGCAATGGCTCAGCGTTTTTATTGCCGCTGTCGGTATGTATTTTATCTGTATTACCGAAAATTTCAGCGTCAATTACGGCGATATGATCATTTTGGCCTGCGCCTGCTTTTTCGCACTGCATATCATCACTATCGAACGTTTTTCCGTATTGGTAGACGGTGTGCGGATGTCGCTGCTGCAATTTGCCGTCTGCGGTATTTTAAGTCTGCCTGCCATCTTCTTTTATGAAACGCCGTCCTGGGAAGCGCTTGACCAGGCCTGGCTGCCTATCTTATACGCCGGCATCATGTCCTGCGGCATCGCCTATACCCTGCAGATCCTTGGTCAAAAATACGTCAATGTTATTTTAGCTTCCATCATTTTAAGTATGGAATCCGTCTTTTCGGTTTTCGCAGGCTGGCTGCTGCTGGGCGAACAGCTTTCCCTGCGTGAAATAGGAGGCTGCGTACTGGTCTTTGCCGCGATCCTGCTGGCACAGATGCCTCCCAAACAACAATAAAATAAAAACTTGCAGCATAAACAAAACCCGTTTCTATACAAAATATAGAAGCGGGTTTTTATCTTAACCACTGCAAAATATACGCCTGCTGCTTTAACCAACGCTGCCGCATCTGATAATCAGGTAAAACACTGGCTACACGCTGCCAAAAACGGCGGCTGTGATTCATATTGCCAATATGGCTCAGCTCATGCACCACAACATAATCTAAAACTGCCAGCGGATAAAATACCAGCCGCCACGAAAAATTCAAATTTCCCTTTATACTGCACGAACCCCAGCGTTTTGCCGCTGAAGACAGCTTCACACTCTGATAAACAACACCCATCAACTCCGCATAATGTGCTGTCCGTTCCTGCAAAACTGCTAAAGCCTGCTGCCGCAGCCATTTTTCCAGTGCCTGCTGCGGTTTGAACTGTGGACACAACAGCACTGTACCGTTTACCTGCACCTGCCCAACCTCCGTCAGACGCAGCGTATAGCTGTTATCCAATACAGACAACTGCATCCCATCGGTCAATATCAGCTGCCGCTTCTTCTGCACTGCGGCATAATGCTGCTGTTTCTGCTCTATCCACCTGGTCTTTGCCTGCACAAAATGTTCTATATCGCTCAAACGGGCCTGCAACGGTGCCCGCACCCTGCACTTGCCCTCGCTGTCGATCACAATAGCAATCGTCCTGCGTTTACTTCGTATCAACTCATAAGCTACTGTCATTCCTGTCTCCATATCTTTCTGCTGTTTTTACAATTCTGCCTAACCGCACACACGCACGATCATTTCCTTATTTTTCAACCCCGCCAGCCATTCGTGCGGAATACTGTCATAACCATAATACAAACCTGCCAGACTTCCGGCAACGGCAGCAACTGTATCGGCATCATCACCCAGATTTACAGCCCACAACAGACACTCGCGGTACGAATTAGTATTAGCCAGACACCACAACGCCGCTTCCAGCGTATCTACAACATAACCGCTGCTCTCGATCTCAGCTGCCGTCAATTCATACACACTGCGGTCAATGATACGGCTGTAATAATGCAGCTCACGGTTATCATCGGCATCAGCCACCTGCCGCAGATCATCTACCGCCCTGACAACGCCACGCACAAGTAAAGTCGCCAGCTTAAAACGCTCCCGGTGCTGAATGATCTCACCGGCAACAGCACAATACAAAAAACATCCCAAAGTGCAGCAAATATGCGCATGGGTCAGCGCCGAAACATTACGAATAATTTCATACCGTCCTGCTTCCGGATGTGCCTGCAAATAAAACTCTACCGGCAAGATCCGCATCAGCGAACCATTACCGCAGTTCCATTCGTTACGCGGCGCACAACGCTCCAGCGGCACTCCGTTCAAATAATTCAGCAGCGCCTGCTTCGTTGTCGCGCCAATATCAAAGGCCGCGCCTTCAGGCGTCAGATAACCATACTCCAGCCACTTGGCAAAACGCCGCAGCAAATCATGGTAATCAAGCCGCCAGTCATTTTCACGCAGGCTTGCTAAAGTACACAAGGTCAGACTGGTATCGTCCGACCACAGCCCCTGCTTCATCTCAAGTACCGGACTGAATTTCAGACTTTCGCGTGTTTTTCCCTGCGCCAGCTGCCCCAACGCATCACCCACCGCCAATCCCAAAACGCCGTTTAAAATATAATCAGTCATATTTTTCCTCTGTCAGCTCAAAACGATACTGCTGCTCCACCTCGGGATACTTTTCACGATCCACCTCGGAAGCAAACATAGCGTAAGGACGCACATAATAAGCAAAATCACCATACAAAGCCTGATAAACAACGCACTGCTCACCTGTTTCCGTATGCTGCGCCACAACTAACACCTTATAATCCTTCCCTTTAAAATGCCTATAGACCCTGTCTGTCAAAATCTTACGCATAACAATTACCTCATTCAATATTTAAAATTCATTCTCACAGCTGTTTTTAAAACTCGCGTTCCAGCCCTTCATGCGCCAGCTCCATACTCTCTATCGCATTTTCATTACTTTCGGCGTTAAAACCAGGAACACAATGTTTAACAGGCCAGGCGTTAATAAGCTGCCAGCATGCCACGACTTTTTGGCAATCGTCCAAAAGCTCGATCGTCACATTTTTCCGCTCAAACTCTCCCCGCTCAACACTTTCAAACCAATCTGTCAGATCCCGCGAAACAGACATCCCCCATTTCAGCGTTGCGTTGCCATACTTTCTTAAGCCCGGCATTTTCCCAGGTGTACCGGACTGACAATTTCCTGCCCGGTATTCTATAGGCTCGTCAGCCAGATCAGGTGCTGAAACTTCTGAAAAATACCCCACTGCTTTACCATCTATCAAAACATTAAAATTATATTTTTTAAAAGGATAGCCTGCTGCCATTCGCTCTCACTCCTTTATAATTGCCGCCCGATCTTCTCATGCGGCCTATATCTATATTTTAACCTATTTCAACGTCAAGTTACCAGCGAAATAATTATGAACTTCAAATAAAAAACAGCCTGCAGCAGTTATCATAAGCTACAGACTGTCTAAAGTACAGTTCTTTAATATTTTGTCGGCTCAGCTACATAAAATCTAAAATCGTTACCGGCAACAGCTGCATCCCGAAGGCTGGTAAAATGACCAGCAGAACATCGGCAACCAGTAAAATCACCGTGCTCCAGAACAACAGCTTACTTAGAATATGTTCGTCCCGTTCTTCTTCAGTAAGATTACGCAGAATAACATTTTCGACGAGAAAACTGGCAGCGCCATAATAAAGCCCGATCACCGCCAAGCTCATCACTGCCGTACCCAGCTCACCGCTTACTTTGATCCTCATAAATTTCATCCCCTATCTTGCGTATATTTTTACTTTGCCAACCTTTTTTCGACCTGCTGCATCTTAACTTTCAAATCAGTAAAATTAAAACTGCTGAGCTGCGTCCACAAGTCATTTTTGCCCTGAATGGAAACAGTCGTATATTTTAGCACCGGGAAAACACCAAATAATCTGTAAGTCGTATCTTCGATATCGATACTCTCAATATCCTTATACAAATATACTCCGGCTCTTGTTGATATACCGCCAAAAATTTCCAGCCCGTTTTCATAAATATCTACTCTGTAGCTGCCTGCCTGCCAAAAAAATACAGCAGCCGTCCCCACTGCGCAAGTTGCTAAAATCAGCGGCATCATACTTATTCCACCGTCAATGACCGCCATAACCGCCATCAGCAGAAGAAATCCTATCACCCCTGTCGACATCAGCCTGTTCGACTTCACCACATCAAGCAGCCCCCGCAGTCCAGTACTGTTTGCATCCATCCAAACACCTCACCCATAGTTTTGCTTAACAATATAGCATATATTATTTGCAAAGTCACTATCCAGATTAAAAGTTAACAATCAGCTAAATCTAAACAGCCCGGCGCCTATCCTTTGAAAAATAACAAAACATTGCCAGCAATGACTATCTGTGTTATAATCTCACTTGATATTGATGAGCCGATATCTTTTGCTCCGCCTGGAGCACAAAGCACCTGCGTTTTCACGCAGGTGCTTTTGACTTTTATGCTTCAGCATATCCGCAACTTTGACAGCAATGCCGTAATAAATAATAAAAAACAAACCCTATAACTTCTAACGAAGTTATAGGGTTACTTTTCAATCTGGTGGAACTAACTGGACTCGAACCAGTGACCCCCTCGATGTCAACGAGGTACTCTAACCAACTGAGCTATAGTTCCGCAACGATGTTATTTTAGCGCAGAATCACCTTTTTGTCAAGCTGTGACAGCGTAAAAATCAATGTCCCCAAGCTGTCCGGCAGTTTATTCCCGTATCGTAACTTTAGTACCGACCTCGACATATGGCAGAAGCTCCACCAGCTCGCCGTTACGCATCCGCACACAACCTTCAGAAACCATCGTACCAATGGATTCCGGCGCATGTGTACCATGAATACCAATCCCGTCCCAGCCTGTTACCAGAGAAATAAAATTAGGCCCGTAAGCCCCTTTAATCTCACCTTTGCCGTCGCCGAAATCATGCGTCCAGTACGATGCGTCTAAAATCTCGTCCACCTCAAAATTACCTGTCGGCGTAGTCATATCGCCGGCACGCTGCTTTTGACCCGGTTTTGCCCCAACAGCAACGCCCCATTGCTTAATTACTTCGTTATCCTTCAGCACATACAGCTTGTACTCACTTTTATCTATCAATATCGTATAAGCAGGTTTAACAGCTTCCTGCTGCTTTTGCTCCTCTTTAGGAGGCTCTGCAGCAGGAGTTTCCGGCTTGACCTCCTGCCCTGGCTGCTCAGCAGTCTGCGCCGACTGCTGCTGAGATGTCTGCTGCGGCACATGCTGTTCTTTACTCAGCCCGTCTAGATACCATATAGCAGCCGAAACCAGCACACCGATCAAAATTATTACAGCGGCGATCTGTTTCTGCTGACGCTGCCGGCGCCTGACACTTTCTTCCTTAAACTGGTCTTTATAAGATTTGCTCACAGTAACATCTCCTTTATGTTTTTATGGTATAACCGCCGCCAGTTTTTGTCAATCGCTGCAAAAATATTTACTAGCAGGTGCAGCCGTGTTAAAATATAAACAACTATTAACCTTTGATGACGGAGGCCCATATGGAAAACCTGACTGTAAACTTTCAGCTTCCTGCCGCTGCAGTTTTTGTCCCGCTACTGCTGGACGACGGACACGGCGATTATAACCGCAGCTACGAACAATACGAAAACAACGACATAGATTATGCAGATTATTCGACCGACCACCGCGATAACAACTATCGCAACTTTGAAAAGAAAAAACGTAAAAAGACACAAAAAGAAATCGTCGCCGATATTTTAAAACGCTGGGATTAAGCACAACAAAACCACTCAACTATAAAAGCTGAGTGGTTTTTATATTGCCAGCTTAACCTGTTACCTGCTTTATAACAGCATGCAAAAGCAGCTTGCAATTTCTGCCCGCTGCTTTCACAAGCCTGCACCCCTCACTTATACATTGCTAATATTCCCCTATAACAATGCAAAGTTATCAAAACGTCCATCTGGCGCCGATGTTCCACTGCCAGTCTTTAGTAAAATCACTGCCTGAGCTGCGTTCCACATCCAGATAAACATGACTGTTTTTACCTGCGGCAAAAGCGGCGCCAACACCATATTCAAACCAGGTATCGTTAAAGGTATCGCCAACCTTAACTCCATCCCTGCCGTCATACATCGTTACATCATAACCGCCGCCGAACTCATGCAACAGATTGGCCTTAGCATAAACGACGCCTTTGCTGCCGACCTCTTTGCCGATATTGAATCCGATACGTCCGACAGCGCTTTTGATCCCGCTCTGGCTTACTTCGATACCATTACTGGTAGTATAACTGTCACCGCCCAGATAACCTAAAGTAACCTGGGCCTGCGGCTCGATATACCAGCCGTTGTGCAAGACATTTTTACGGCCGTATTCAGCACTCAGCGATACGCCGGTATTGTTAAAATCACCGGTGATCTTATTATTTTTCGTATCGTACACCTTAAAATCATTATCCAGATTACTGACTTTAAACACCACATCCAAATAATGCCCTTTACTGCCGATTTCCGTATTATAGAAACTGATCGCCTTGCTGCTGTTGTCGCCGCTGCCACGATTGTAACTGCTGTCGCCGTCAACATAGCTTACCGCCGCCCCCTGATAACGTATCTTGTCGTCAGTATTTTTAGTTATGGTATCGTAACCCAGCTCGTAAGAAGTATACTTGTTTGCAAAATCAAATTTTCCGTCACGACCGATTTTTGTTCCCCGCAGCCGGAACCAGGCCCCCTGGGCTTCTTCGCCATTATGCCGCAGCTCACCCATACGCTGCAGCAGCTTGTCGTTTTCTGTCCGCCACGTGTGATAGTTCAGCGCATTGGCTGCAAGGATCGTATCCGTACTGGTAGTAGGCTGATCAATATTCGTTACCTGCTTCAAATACCAGTCCTTAGTATAATTACCACTCGTATCGGCAGTATCCTGATGATCCAGCTCATAACGCTTCCAGTACAGCGTTCCCTCACCATCTACAGCGGCAAAACTGCCGTTATGGTTATTAACAGTCGCCAGCACCGTACCAACGCCTTCTTCCCCTACAGGCGTATAACCATTGACCTCGTACAAATCAATATACTGCGTCCCAGTCAACGTATCGGTAACATACAGCTTGTCGCTGTTCAACGAATTCTGACTGGCATCGATATCCATTTTGATAACGCCGTTCTCACCGCTGAGATTATCTACCGTCAAAGTGCTGAAAGTATTACTGTCGTGAGTCATATCCACTATCGAATTATCGTTATGCAAATGCGTCAGGTTAGAATCACCAGTCACCTTCCAATAGGAAGCCTCCTCCAGCGAAATATTAGTTTCAGCTGTACTGGCAGTGCTTACCCAGCCCTCGATAAACGATCCGCTATTAGCAGTAAGATCAACTATGCCGCCACTGTTATTAATGATATTGCCGTAAATATTATATTTGCCCGCATTACCCACCACGCTGCCGTTATTATAAGTATAAATAGCATAACTCGCAGTACCGCCCTCAGTCGCACTGATAACAGCTCCATTTAATACAGCCTCGCTGCCAGTGCCTTGCGCCAACACACCTGCTGCCCATTGGCTTCCATCATCCGCACTGACGTTAATAACAAGATCCTTAGCTGCCTCAAACTTCCCTTTATTAAATACAAATACTCCCAACGCCACGCCATCCCTGCTGTTAGCAATGATAGAAGCATTTTCCCCCAAAGTAACCTTAGCGTCGTTAAAACCAACCTCGACTCCTCTGGTATCCTTTCCGCCTGTAACAAATAACCTCACCCCATCACCAACAGAAATAGTAGCTCCGTCATAAGAATCGATACCATAAGTCCAGCCAGTTCCCGCATTGATAACATTCAACTCTAAATTATCGCCAACTTCAATAATACCTGAATCCATTGTCGCATTATCACCGGCATACATACCCTTCATCACATTAGGCTGATTATTGGAATCCAGACCGCTGACATTACCGGAAACAGTGATTTTAGAATCATCACCGATTTTTACAACTCCGGAAGCATATGTCTTAATACCATAAACATCCAGATTATGTACCGTTCCTGAAGTATCAATAAAATTCATCTCGATCTGCTTCAGGTCAATCGTGCTGTTATAGCCAAAAATACCAATAGAATCGTAGCCACTGTTTGTAGAGTTGGCAAAACCATTAATATCCAGCTTGATAGCACCGCTATTATAAATAAAATCATTACCACTGGCATAAATGCCCTTCGTAACATGGCTAATGCTGCTGGAGTCGATAGACGCTATTCCCCCAAGCGCCTCCAACTCACTTACTGTCGAAAATGGCTGATCGACACCTTCAGCAGCCCACACCACATTATTTAATGACATTGCTAAAACGCTTGCCAAGACTGCTTTTTTAATTACATCTTTTTTTCTTTTCATAGTTTAACCCTCTCCTTTACAATTGCTCTTGGTTTTTCATTCGCTTATGCAAATCAACTAAAACCATAGATACTTCGCTTATAGTATAATAAATTAACTGCTTTAACAAGTTATTCTCATCAGTTTATCACTTCATTTCTGAATTATCACAGCAATTTTTGTGTGATAAAGATGCTTTAACCGTTCTTCACCTTTAATACTTTTCGTTTTTAACAAAATTATTACCACTAAAAGATTGTAAATATAACTGTTAAGTTATAATAAGTTACGCATAATAAAATAATTAAAAAAAGCACAGACCAATATAGTCTGTGCTTTTATAATCTTCTCAAATCTAAATACTGCAATAAAGAATGCTATCTTTATCGAAACACATAAATCAAAACTCAAACCTTACTCCTGCATTTATCTGCCATTTCTTTTGGATATCGGCGCCAAAGCTGCGTTCGATATCGCCGTATAAATGACTGGTCTTACTTAAATTAATATTAGTGCCAATGCCAACTTCAAACCAGGTATCGCCATAATCTTTTGACATGCTTAGTGTTTCTCCGTTAGCCGCCTGCATGCGTATATCGCTTTTGCCGCCAAATTCGTGCAACGCACTAACTTTCACATAGACATCATTACCGTCTTTTGTTTTTTGACCTGCTACAAAACCAAAACGGGCAATATAACTATTCATACCGTCTATATTTACTTGCGTGCCTCGATCAGTCGTGTAGCTGCTGCTGCCCAACCGTCCTACAATCAGCTGTGCCTGCGGTTCGATAAAAGTACCCTGTGCTTTATTCAGTTCTATGGTTTTTCCATATTCCACACTCAGACTATACGCATGGCTTTTTGCCTTGGCCTTATCCGGATAATCGCCATAGGACCTGATGTCCGTATCAAACTGGCCGAAGCGAGTCACTACATCTGTATAGCTGCTGTTATCGCCATGCCAGGTTCCATAAATACTGCCTGCAAACAGCTTGTCTTTACCGCTTCCGGTCCCATATCTGGCATTAGCATTACCACTATCAATAGCAAAGCCATAGGTACTTTTGGCATTATCCGCTTTATCATATCCCAGTTGATACATATTATAACCGCTGTCAAAACCGCTGCCGGCAAACTTTCCGCCGCTGTATCGTGCCCAAATGCCATCACCATCTACTGTGTTGTCTCTAAAACGCAAATCTCCCAGACGCTTACGCAGACTGTCGTTGGTATTACGCCAGAGAGCGTAACTGTTATCCATTGTAGAGAGCAATACTCCCGTATCATTATTTATTACTTTTTCTATTTTGGTTAAATACCACTCCTTTTTACTGCCTGTACTACCATCTGCCTTAGTAACATCTGCACCATTCTCAATAGTCGGCGTAACATCCCATATACCTCCAGCATTAAGATGCTTTCCTGTAAAGGTGGCTTTTTCACTGGTATCAGTTATCAAAAGTAGACTTTTATTACCTGTTACTTCAATACCACTAAGCAGACTTGAATCCTTGACCTGTACATAAGTAATCCCTGCCGTAGCACCTGTAATAGCAATCTTATCGCCATTGGTTTCACTGGCAAGGTCGGTATCCATAACAAACTTTCCTCCAGTACCGCTGTAATCGGTAACATTTAAAGTATCTGCTCCTTGTGTCAAATCAATAACAGCATTATTATTGTTTATCAACGCATTTACAACACTGTCGCCTGCCATATTCCATGTCGATGCATTATCAAAGCTAAGATTAGTTATTCTATCTGCGCCATTTGCACCAATACTAGCACCAGTAAGAAAAGAATCCGCCGTCTTCAAACTGATATCGATCAAAGCTCCTTGAGTACCATATTTGGTAAAATGTTTAACATCACCCAGAAGCTGCACTTTTTTTCCTGTCACCGGATCTATTTTAATTGATGCATCGTAACTACCACTATAGCCTACAGCACCTACTGCTGTACCATTATTTGTCTTAACAATAACTTCACCCGTATACTCGCTGTGATCCCCAACAGAATTTGCACGTAAACCAATGCCTTTTTCACTTTTAACATCAACCCTTACATCACCATCTGCTTTAATACTGCCGCTGATACCTACAGTACCAATCAAACCTGCATCGTTTACTGCGGCCCCCTGTACTGCTACATTAATTTGTGAACCAGCTTTCGCACTAGATTCTGTGCCATTTACATTAGTCAAAAGTAATCCAAACACACCTTCAGAACTTCCTGTACTGCCAGACTGTAGACCGTTTGCTTCAACATCAACATTTAAAACAGCATTAGTTTCCAAATTGAAGCCTTTGTCATCTCTGTCATAAATACCGTGTGTTTGCCAGTAGGTGTCTTTAGTATTTTTCAAAACAATATTTGTCACAGAATTATCTGCCAACTTAACGCCGCTGAATAAGCCTTCAGCAAAATCACTGCTGCCTTCAACATTGATATTGTTTTGCAGTCCACCAATTGTTATATGTGTGGCCGAATTCGTATTCCCTATTACAGCAGCCATTCTTTGATAAGCAGTTGTATCGTGAATATTGATATTCAAATTTCCGGACACCGTAATGGCATCATTGGATGCGATACCAGCAACCATCCCGCTTTGTCCGCTTATATCCATATTCACATCATGGGCAACAGTGACCTGGCCTGCATTAATGCCACAAGCACTACCTAAGCTGTTTATCTTCATCTTTACGCTACCGTCAATGGTGGATGTCCCAAGGATACCAGTAACGTTTTTCCCTCCGCTCAACTCTGCTTTCACATCGCCTGCAACCTGCGCTTCACCTTTAACACCTATAACATCAGCATTGGCATTGCCGATGATACGCATATTCAAATCGCCATTGATCATTGCGTTGTTGCCACCAACATTGATACCTGTAGTTTTATCGTTGCCATTAATATTATCCAGAATAATAGTTGTGTTATCAGACTTAAAATCCGCACTGGTATTAGAAATTCCAAGCATACCTGCACTGGCATGACCACTGCCGTTTTCTTTTTTAGTAAGCTTTATAGCAACATTTTTCATTCTCATTTGATTAGATGTCTGATTTTCTATCCCTACAATATATCCCTTGCCACTGCCGGTAATGTTTATATCATCAGCAGTAAATGTACTCGCGGCACTAGTTCCGTTTTTGTTGGTAATTCCTATCAGGTTACCATCATTATTGGCCTCAATTGTAATATTCCCCGCCTTAAAATCTACCGCATTATTTCCGTTAATCCCATGGCTTCCATTGATAATACCGTAAAGCTCACTGCCATAGCCTGTCAAATCCATTTTTATATTACCGGCAGTAAATTTTGAGGCGTTGTTGGCCCCTGTACTTTGATTGACAATACCATTGACCATAAAATTACCTGAACCGCCAACAACTGTAATTTCCATATTTTTACCTGTATAAACACTGCCGCCATCATTAAAAAAACCTGCCGCCTCATTGCTATCGCTGCGCACTTCCAGTACAATGTCGTTAGCTGTCAATATACCATTGTTAGTATTTATGATACCCATTGGCTTATCAGTCGTACTGTGCACACTATAACTTTTACTTGCCTCAGATATATCAAATGTAGTGCCACTATTATTTAAGCCCCATTCCAAAGCCATTGCACTGCTACTACCAACACCCGACAACATTAAACTCAAAATTATAGCCTTCTCCAAGTTTTTCATTTTCATAAACATCCTTTCATCTTTTCTGTTTTTGATCAGGTCTTTTTTTATAACAAGAAAAACTGCAAAAATACTGCCGTTTTCTTCCTACCAGGGCTGTATAAACGTGGTAAGTCTTATTACAGCCAAACTCACGTCCGCAAATTGGGCACCGCACCGTTAAACCATTTAAACCAGGTCGTATACTTTTATTGGTAACCTCTTCCCATATCTCGATATGCAACTAAAACATCTCCTTGCCGCTATTTGTTACTCGTCGCAGCGCACCAGCCTAAAGCGCCTAAGCTTATTTTTACTATTCAAAAGCTCTTTATAGCCCTCCTGGTCTACTATCTCGTCTAACGTGCACACAAAACGCTGCTTTATTTTTAGCAGCATCTTTAAGCTAAGCATCACCCGGCCACTTTCTACATTGCTTAAATGCGTCTGCGAAATACCCAAAAATTTAGCAAATTCTGTTTGCGTTATGCCATTGCGGGTACGCCTTACTTGGATCTCGCAGCCAACTTTTTTATAATCCAACTCTTCCATCTTCCCATCCATTTCCACCGCTTATCCGTGTAGCAGGCTTGCTACCGTCATTGCTTGCAGCTTCTTTTCAATCAAGCTCTGTAGCTCACAGTAAAAGGCCCGTACCGGACAATTTTCAGTAGCAAAACGGCTGCAATACCTGCCGGCCTCCAAACAACGGTTAAGCTTTGTAGTCGCCTCCAGCACATTGATGATTTCGTAAAGGCTGATCTCCGTTGGCTTTTTAGCCAGCAAAAAGCCGCCCTGTGCCCCTACTATTCTTTTGATGATACCGGCCACTACCAGCTTGCTGGTGATTTTTAAAACATAGCTTGGCGGTATACCCATTGCCATAGCTATTTCATTCGATGTTGCCAGTTCATCTTTGATAGCAAGATACAAAACAGTCCTGATGGCATAATCAGTCGTAACATTTAATTGCATCATCTGCATCGTCCATCTCCTCACTAATGGAAACCATACCTTCTCAGGTTTCTTTTGTTACAAACAAACAAGCCCTGATAGTTGTCTATAAAATCCAACCAACGGTTTTGCTATTCTATATTTTTTCAAAGCATTTTTAATATTTTACATTATATTATCATATTCGTCCCCCCCTGCAAGACATTCTTGCTCGAATTATCAAAAAACTTTGTTCGATGGTCTTGCAACTGGTAACTTTTAGGTATATAATAAAAAATGTAAAAGATAAGGCGACACTCACCTTTAGGTTAAGTGTCGCCTTATCTTTTTGTTTTCCCACAACTGCATAGGCTATGACTGTCGCGTCATAGCTCCAAACAATCACATGTTTACTTATTTTGGCATTGAGGTACTGTTAATTACAGGCTTTTTATGCTGCAATTAACAGTATTGTTACCATTTCAACCAAATAGCTTCCTACATGGACGTTATTTTTGTGTACCTTGTTCTTTTACAATGGCACTGCTTAGCTTGTTCAGGCAGGGCCGCAGCTGACAGGGAAAACAGCAAGCGGCGGTTGAATGAAATCATCAGGCATTTGGAAAACAGATATACAGTAACAGAACCTGTAACGGACTTATAAGCATAAAAAATACCGGATAGAATATCTATCCGGTATTTTTTGTGTTTTAATCGGTTCTTTTTATTGCAATTTCGCTTTTAAGGTTTCGATTTCACGGCTTTGAGCTTCCAATTTCAGCAATAACAGCTGGATTTTTTCTTCCTGAGCTTTTAGGGAAGTATCGACTTCACGGCGTGTGTAAATGATATCACGTTTAGGAACTTCGCCTTTTTTAGTGCGGTCCAAAGCAAAGTTTACGCCAATATTACCCATTTTTTTACCGCCCTGGGTTATACCCATCCCCAGCGAAAACATTACTTGTTCATTTGGGGCATAAAATCCGCCGACGGCCAAAGCGTTTTTACCGTCATATGAACCCATTGCCATTGCCAGTTCACCTTTGTTGCCGTCCTGGAAGCGTGGGTGCAGCCCGGCCATTGCGGCTGATAACGCGCCAACGCTGTCTATTTCTTCGCCAAAACGGCTGATATCGTTACTGAGTCCCTGGATATCCTGTTTTACCTGATATAACTGACTGCCGTTTACAGCGTCTGTTGAGGTCGCATCGACACGTCCGGGAGCAACATTACTGATAGTTTTGTTATTGGCATTGATACCGTTGCTGTCGATATAGGTTTCGCCGCCGACCTTATATTCTTTGGCTTCGATGCTGTTTAAACTTATATCATCTTTTAAAGACACTTTGTAATCGTTGCTGCCCAGTTTATCTATCTGGATATTTTCACCTGCACTTAAATCTAAATCTACACTGCCGGCAGTACCAAGAGTATCGATAACTGATTTTAACTGTTCTTCAGTTGCAGCACGGCCAGTTGTTGCAAAATCAGCGCTGTTCAATGTCGTATTGCTAAGGCCTGTTATTTCACCGATCTTATTGCCGTTATCAGTGCTCCCTTCTATAGTGACATTGCCAACCTGTACTTTGTCCTCTAAACTTACTTTGTATTTTGCGGGATCACCGTTCTGAGCAACATTTTCGACCTTGACACCGCTGTCGCTGTCGCCTTCAACAGTAACTTTATTGGCTGCGATCTGGTCATCAATATCACCAAATTTGACCTCCAGATCATCAACTCTGTTATTCAGGTTAGTGATCGAGGTATTGTTACTGATGTCCAGCGTTTCGCCAAGCTTAGCGTTAGGAGCAATAGTTATTTTAGCGCCTTCTGCAGTTGTTTCAACGCTGACGTCGATTTTATCTTTGGCTCCGACAAATTTGATATCGGTTTTGTTTGCGCCGCCAAGGCTGATATCTGTTTTAGTACCAATTTCGTTACTTACAGTGAAGCCGCCCTGCAGCTTTGTGATATTTTCGTTGTTTGTTACCTGGTCTGTATTAAGTTCATCTACCAGATTCTTTACACTTTTAAGCTGTGCTACATTGACTGCGTCGGTATCTTCCGTACCTGCCGCCAAATTGGTGATTTGGCGCGTATTGGCGGCATGGAACACGCCGTTCTTATCTGTATATGCTGCCGAGCCTACGCTTATTGCGCCATCACTGCTGCGCCAGGCTGAAAGGGCGTCATTTTTTTCTTCTAAAGCATTTAAAAAATCCTTGTTTTGGCTCAGCCATTCATTTTTTTGTTTAGTAGCTTCTATCGCACGCTGTGCCAGATCATCTTTTTTAGCTAAGGCAGCTTCATAAGCTTTTATCTCTTCTGCATTCGTACTGCCTTTGGTATTGCGCAGGATATCTTCATTCTTTTGATCTTCTGCAAAAGCTCTGTTAAAGTTTTTCATAACTTCTGTATATTCTTTATTTTTTTCAGCCCATTTATTATTGAATTGATTTACGACATCAGCTTTACCAATAGCTGCGGCAAGCTCCATCTCTGTTGCAGGCTGAGCAGCGGCTGCCGCTATATAACCAAATTTCCCCGCAGCCGTATCGGCAACTGTATCAGGGCCAAGCGCAACGCCGCCGTTTGCCAAAACCGATGCACCATCTCCCAGCGCGCTGCCATACCATGCTACATACGACCTGTCGCCCAGGGCAACACCATAAGCCTCTGTCCAAGCGTTGGCACCAACAGAAACGCCTCCTCTGGCAAAAGCATTGTTGCCGATAGCTGTGCCGCTGTAGGAAGTAAATCTTTCCCCTGGCAGATATTTGTAAAAATCGCCGGCAGTTGCGTTATAGCCTATGGCAACGCCGTTATCACTTTGCGTATTATTGCCAACAGAAGTGCCTTTGTTCGTTGCATATGCATTAACACCTACAGCAGCCGAGTTACTAGTGGCATAACTGGCAGCACCCAAACTTGTAGAACTGATAACAGACGTTGCATTATAACCGACCGCAGTACTGAATCCATGCGACGCAAATGCGCCCATACCAGCTGTCAAAGCGCCATAATTATTTTTGTCTAAGGCATTAGGGCCTGCACCTTCACCGTTCTCATTATTATTTTGAGGCTTTTGATTGGCTTTCTTATAATCAATAATTCCTTTTTTTGCCAAATCTGCAAGGGTAGGTTCTGTACCTATACCAAAATAATATCCACTGCCCTGATTAGTTACCGTTGGAGCAGCTGCAAAACTATTACTTACAAATGCAGACTGCATTAAAGCTAAGGCAATACAAAGACTTAATTTTTTATTTATTTTTTTCATGAAAATCAGCTTCCCTTTCTAAACTAGAAGCATTTATCTTCAGCCTTTCTGCAAAACTTTCATTATCTCTATGGCTTTAGACAAATCTTCCAGTCTAAAGTTATTTTCTTCGACTATAGTTTTTATTTTTTTGCATTCGTTTTTTTCTGCTTCGTTTTCGGAGAGTGTTTTTTCTTCAAAAAAATATTCTATCGGGCATTCAAACAATTCTTTTATTTTTATCAAGTGCAGCAAAGTCACACCAACTCTGCCATTTTCGATATTGCTTAAATGTGTTTGCGATATGCACAGCATTTTAGCCAGCGCTTTCTGTGATATTTTGCTTTCGATGCGCAGAAGCTTTATTCTGTGCCCAATTTTTTGAAGCTCTTTTTCCATTATCAAATACCTCCGAAAACCAATAGTAACAAACATTTTGCCGACAAAATTATTTTCTGGGGTTTGGCCGTTTATTGAAGCAAGAATAGCTGCAATAATACTGCCTTTTTCTGGCAAGCAGCGCCGTATAAACATGATATGTTTTATTACAGCGGAATTCACTCCCGCAAACAGGGCATTTCATCATCAATGAAGCAATACCTGATCTACGTGATGTTATTTCATTATTATGGCAGGATTTTGAATTCATAGAATCGCATTCCTTCTTTGTTTTTTCTTTTGAATTTAATTTTATAAATAAATTTCACTGCAGTAAAAGAAAAGTAGACCTTCCGAGGTTAGTTTAACTACAAAAAAATATAATTTTAATCATATAATAAAATTTATATGTAATAAATTTCTTACTTTATGATATCATGTATATATCTTCCGTGCAATTTTGTTTATATTACAAATGTTTTATTTTTCTTCAAACTAAAGTTTATGCTATAGCTAATTATTCAAAAACAGTTAATATTATGAATTATTTTAAATTTATTAAGCATAATAAAAATGTTGTTTCTCGGAAAATTTTAATAAATAAAAAAATCCCGGACAGTAGTATGTCGGGGATTTTTTATGTTTATTTTATGCTGTCAGCGATCAAAGGAATTTAGGCGGCAAGGTTTCAAAGCCAGCCCTGTCTGCTACTTTATCTATGGATTGCAGGCCCGGCAGAACAAACATTTTTGATGTGCCCTGAACAAGCAGTCTGCCGTTTTCATCTTTTAGCGTGCCTTCGGCCAGCCCGATCGTCCGCCCCATTCTTATCAGTCTGCCTTCCGCAATTATTTTGCCAGAAGCAGCAGCGGCAAGGTTATTCACCTGCAGGTCAAGCGTAGTTATGCCGTCGTCTTCGCCGATGCAGCAGTAAAGCGCCCAAAAGGTGGCGGTGTCAAGAATTGATGAAAAGACGCCGCCATGCACTGATGCAAAGGGGTTATTGAGGCTGTCATTGATTTGTGTTTCGACACGGCAGTAGCCATAGTCAAGTTCGCAGAGCTTCATGCCCAGCAGCTGAAGATACGGGGCTTTGTTGGCAATCGCCATAATGGCTTTGGCATATTCAGGATTAACTTTTCGCATTGCACTCCACCTGTTCTTTCAATTTTTGCAGCTATTATTCTTTCAGGTTTTATATTACACTAATTTTTCATATTAATAAAGCTTTTATTATTCGCTGGATGACGATGATAATAAAGACTTCGGTTAACTGTAAAACCTGCCGCAGCAAAAAAATACCGGACAGCTAGCTGTCCGGTATTGCATTTTAATTTTGTTATGCAGTTTTACTTATTTCAAAGCTGCCGCACAGCGTGCGCACACGGTCGGATGCTCAGCATCTTTGCCTACGGTATCGCTGTAGATCCAGCAGCGTTCGCATTTCTCGCCTTCCGCAGCCTGAACAGTTACTTTCAGGTCTTCACGTCCAGTCGCTTCTACGCCGCCGGTCAAACCTTCTACCAGTTTAGCCTGGGATACGATGAGCAGTGTCGCCAGGTCACTTTCAACGGATCTGAGGATCGCCAGCGCTTCGCCTGCAGCGTGCAGTTCGACTTTGGCGTCCAGAGAATGGCCGATAGTTTTAGCGCGGCGGGCGCCTTCCAGAACTCTGGTGATCTCGCTGCGGATCTCGATGAAGTTATCCCATTTGCTTTCCAGGGCTTCGTCGATATATTCTTCCTTGCATTCGGGCCACGGCATCATAAATACGGATTCAGGCATGGAAGCAGGTTTTTTCATGAACTGCCATACTTCTTCCATGGTGAAGCTGAGTACGGGCGCGATCATTACGACCAGATCCAGCATGATCTCGTACATTGCTGTCTGAGCGCTGCGGCGTTCAAAGGAATCGGCCTTGTATGCATACAGGCGGTCTTTGAGGATATCCAGATAGTAGCTGCTCATCTCGACGCTGCAGAAGTTATGGATAGCATGATAGAGCACATGGAAGTCGTAGCTTTCATAAGCTGCGGAAACTTCTTTTTTCAAGAGCTGCATATGCATCAAAGCCCAACGGTCCAGCTCCAGCATATCTTTAAATTCAACTTTGTCGGTTTCATAATTGAAATCGTTGGTGTTGCCCAGGATATAGCGGATGGTGTTGCGGATCTTGCGGTAAACCTCAGAGAGCTGTTTCAGTATCTCTTTGGAGATACGGATATCAGCCTTGTAGTCGGAGGAAGCTGCCCACAAACGAATAATATCGGCGCCGTATTGGGCGATAACTTCCTGCGGGGCAACAGTATTGCCTACAGATTTAGACATTTTGCGGCCTTCGCCGTCAACAACGTAACCATGCGTCAGAACTGCGCGGTAAGGCGCTTTGCCTTCGGTAGCAACGGAAGTGAGCAGCGACGACTGGAACCAGCCGCGATGCTGGTCGCTGCCTTCCAGATACATGTCGGCAGGCCATGCCAGTTCGGGACGGGTTTTGCAGACTGCTGCATGAGAGGAACCGCTGTCGAACCAGACGTCCATGATGTCAGATTCTTTACGGAAATGAGTGCCGCCGCATTTGGGGCATTTGGTGCCCTGCGGCAGGATCTCTTCAGCAGAATGAGCCCACCAGGCGTCAGAGCCTTCTTTAGCAAACAGGTCGGCAACAGCATTGATAGTATCGTCGTTGACCAGGTGTTCGTTGCAGTCTTCACAGTAGAAGATCGGGATCGGCACGCCCCAGACACGCTGACGGGAAATGCACCAGTCGTGGCGGTCGGCGACCATATTATGGATACGTGCTTCGCCCCAGGACGGGATCCACTGCACGTCGTTGGCAATAGCATTCAGGGCTTCTTCACGGAAGCCGTCGACAGATGCGAACCACTGCTCGGTCGCACGGTAGATGATGGGGTTCTTGCAGCGCCAGCAGTGTGCGTACTGATGGCGGATGTTTTCTTTGCCAAACAGGCGGTTCAGCCCGGCCAGATATTTGATGATGGGTACGTTGGCATCAAAAACGAACATGCCTGCAAAATCCGCACCGGCTTCTGCTGTCAGTTTACCTGAGCCGTCAACAGGGCAGATGATCGGCAGATTGTAGCGAACGCCGGTCTCAAAGTCGTCGGCGCCATGTCCGGGAGCGGTATGTACACAGCCTGTGCCGGCTTCCAGCGTAACATAATCAGCCAAAACGACTAAGGATTTGCGGTCAATAGTTTCAAACGGATGTCTGCATTCAGCATATTCCATATCTTTACCTTTACAGGTGCCGATGATATTGCTGAGGTCTTTTTTGCAGACCTTGCCAACGGCTTCCAGCATCTCTTTGGCCATAAACAGGATTTCGCCTTCGCATTCTACCCAGGCATATTCAAAGTCCGGATGCAGCGCGATCGCTACGTTGGCAGGCATGGTCCACGGAGTAGTGGTCCAGATAACGATATAGGCCGGTTTGCCCTGAGCTGCTTCTGGCAGCATGCCGTTGTCTTTGACGAGCGGCATTTTTACGAAGATCGCCGGCGACTTTTCTTCACCGTATTCGATTTCAGCTTCTGCCAGAGCGGTTTCGCAATGCGGACACCAGTAAACAGCTTTTTTACCTTTATAGATATAGCCTTTTTTTGCCATCTCGCCGAAAACATGGATCTGTACAGCTTCATAATCGTGGGTCATGGTGATATAAGGATGATCCCAATCTCCAAGAACGCCCAGACGTTTGAAGTCGGTACGCTGCTCGTCGATCCATTTTAAAGCGTAGTCGTGACATTCTTTACGCAGTACCAGTGTATCAAGCTCATGGCGGTTCAGTCCCAGATTTTTGATAGCGGCGTGCTCGATCGGCATACCATGGGTATCCCAGCCGGGAACATACGGGGTATCAAATCCCTGCGCATATTTATATTTCATGATGATGTCTTTCAAAATCTTGTTTAAAGCCGTACCCATATGGATCTTGCCGTTAGCGTACGGTGGGCCGTCGTGCAGGACAAATTTTTTGCGGCCTGCATGCAGCTCCTGTTTCTTTTCATAGATTTTGTTTTCTTCCCAGTATTTCAAAAATTCGGGTTCGCGTTCCGGTAAGCCGGCGCGCATCGGAAATTCAGTTTCCGGTAAATTAAGGGTCTTGCTGTAATCCATGTGTACACCTCCAAAAAAATAAAGCCCCGCTCCCAAAAAGGGACGAGACTATAAACCCGTGGTACCACCCTCATGACAGACTTAGGGCCTGCCACTCGAAACACCATAACGTGTGTTATCCGTCCGGGCTTACTGTTTTCAGCCCAGAAGCTCTGAAGTGATCTTCCCCTGCCATCTTTCCGGTCGGGCTCGCACTGTCCCCGACTCGCTTGACTGTGCCCGGCAGGCTACTGTCTTCGTCATCGCTGCTGCTTTTATTAAAACAAGGTCATTATACACCATTATACAAGTTATAGTCAATGGTATTTGCCATATTTAAACTCAAAGATGCCATAACCGCCGTCAGTATGCAGATGTGAGGTATCGTTGAGCCTGAACACAGCATGTTCGCGCCATTTGTTGATGCCCAGGACCGTCACGCTGGACGGCAGGATATCGACAGAAAAATTTAAAACGTTGACGGCGGCTATATCAAGCCCCAGCCAGTGGAAAATTATGTTTTGGATCGTGCCTTTATGGGCTACGATCAGAAGGTTTTCCCGCTCCAGATCAGCGCATTTTATCAGGCCCTGCACATTACGGTCATAAAATTCCTGCCGCGTTTCGCCGCCCGGGTAATTGCGGTGATGCAGTTCCTTTAAGGTCGGCGGCTGCTGATACAAAGCTTTGGCAGCTGTTTCAGTCAAGCCTGCCGCCTGTCCGTTATTTTTTTCGCGCAAAAATTCATATGGTTCCAGCCTGCTGATGCCCAGTCTGGCGGCGATGATCCGGGCAGATTCTTCCGCCCGCTTCAAATCGCTGGTCAAGACCCGCAGATCACGGCTTCGCCCTGCAAAATCTTTGGCTAATTTGGACGCAACGGCCTGCAGCTGGACCTTTCCCGCAGCTGTAAGCTCCGAATCGGTCCAACCGCCTGTCAAATGCTCTGTATGATGAGTTGCTTCACCGTGGCGTACCAAAATAATCATGCTGACGACCTCGCTTATTTTTCAGTATCTTCGCTAAAGTTTTTCAAAAGCTCCATTTGGCCTTCCAAAATGCTCATCATATGCTGACGGTGCACGGCGGCCTTTTTGACCTGATCTTCAAAGATACCTTTTGCGAGAGCAGCTTTATTTTCTGCTTCAAAAATCATTTTTCTTACTTTTTCGTCGGTGTCAGCCAAAAGCGTTCTGGAACGTTCTTCGGCATCGGCGATCATCGTTCTGTAGCGTTCGTCGGCTTCGCCGGTCAGTTTTTGGGCTTCGGCACGTGCCTGCGCCAAAACATCGCTGGCCTCGTCTTTGGCCTGCGACGACATTTTTTTGCACAGATCCTCTGTCGTCACTTTCATTTTGGCGACTTCTACTTCGGCGGCACTGCGCATTTTGTCTACAAAATTCTGGGTCTCATTTTTCATCTGCTTCAGCTCGGCCTCGGCTTCGCTGCGCAGTCTGGCAATTTCCGCCAGCGTGTCGTTACGCAGCTTGGTAGTTTCGCTTTCAGCATCGCTGCGCAGTTTGTCAGCATAAGCTTCTGCTTCTGTCCTGGCCTGGGTAGCCGCGATCTCAGCATCCATTTTGGCTTTAGCGGCAGCTGCCTGGCATTCAGAGGTGATCTCTTTGCATTTCATGGCAGTTTCCTGCTCCAGCAGGGCAGCCTTCTGCTCGCTGTTCTTTTTCACTTCGTCGGCAGTTTCCTGCGCGATGACCAGAGTGTTCTGCATGGTGGATTCCATTTGCTGATAGTATTCCAGTTTGGCGCTGACGCGTTCTACAGCATCTTTAAGCTCTACGTTGTCCTGATACAGGCGTTCAAAATCCTTGGCGACTTTGGCAAAAAACTCATCGACCTCTTCGGTGTCATATCCGCGGAAGCCTTTGGAAAAGTTCTTATTGTTTAAATCTAACGGTGTCAACATATCGTGATACCCTCCCCATTAAATATATCTTTTCAGCGTGATGCTTAAACGACCTTTTTTGGTAGTTCCCCTGATCTCGGCGACTTCTACCCTGCCGCGGCTGCGGAAAGAAATGATATCGCCTTCGCTGACCGGCTGGGCAGCGTTCTTGGCCTCTTTCCAGTTTACCTTGACGTTCTGGCCTTTAATCTCGTCCGCCATACGTGAACGGGATACGCCATAGCCGGCAGCAGCAACGGCATCCAGCCTTAAAGCTGCAACCGTAGCGCTGATGACCTTGACCTTTTCTTCTTTCTGCAGCAGGTCAGCTTCTGTGATCTCGGTCAGTGAAACCGGGGCAGAACCTATCTGCGTCAGATTGCTCATAATATAAGCAGCAAAGGATTTGTCGGCTACGAACTGTGCTCCTTCGGGGATAAAAATAATATCGCCCAGAAGCTCGCGTTTACAGCCCATCCCCATAAAAGCTCCCAAAATATCGCGGTGGCTGAGTTCATAATAGCGTTTGTCCCATTCGACTTTAAAGCAGACCATGCTAAAATCCGGCCGCCCGAAAAAGTCTTCGGCAACAAAGGCAGCTTTCATACGCTCGGCATTTTTAAAACCGCCGCTGGTTTCCAGCTTCACATTTTCAAAATTGGCCGCAACGATCTCGACCACATTACAGCCATGCGGATCAAGAAAATCGCTGACGCGGAATTTTCGGCTCTTATGAGCCCCTTCCGCCAGGTCGAGCAGCTTGGCTGCCAGTTCTTCATCGCCGCCGGCCCGAAAATATCTTAAAATCTTTTCTCTATCTGCCATTGGTTATTTACCCTTCAATTTCTCACTGCGTTCCAGCACGGCCAGTACAGCATCATACATCGCCGCACGCACTCCGCGGTTTTCCAGAGCATGGATACCGGCAATAGTAGTGCCGCCGGGCGAAGTTACCTGGTCACGCAGCTGCGCCGGATGCAGTGCTGTTTCCAGCACCATTTTGCCGCTGCCGGCAAATGTCTGGGCGGCCAGCTTGATCGCCAGCGCCCGCGGCAGGCCTGCATTAACGCCAGCATCTGCCAGAGCGTCGATCAGCATAAAGACATAGCCCGGACCACAGCCTGATACCGCCGTGATCGCTTCGATAGCACTTTCAGCCACTACTTCGACCTCGCCGCAGGAACCAAAAATAGTTTTAGCGGCGTCGATCATCTCGGAGCTGACCTTGCTGTCAGGCGCAATCGCCGTCATCCCCGCACCTACTGCCAGCGGTGTATTGGGCATCACTCTGATGACCGCATGTCCCGGCACTACCTGATGCAGCTTCGCCAGATCGACACTGCCCATGATCGAAAGCACCGTTGCCTGCGGCGGCATTGCTGCAGCAAGCTCAGCAGTGATCGCCGCATCAACAACCTGCGGTTTTACTGCCAGAATGATCAGCCCTGCATCTTTTACCACAGCTTTATTATCACCAGATGCTTTAATGCCGTAGGTTTTCTGTAAATATTCACAGCGTGCCGCTGACGGCTCGCCGACAAAGATCTCACCCGGGTCAGCCAGTCCGGCTCCCAGAATACCTTTGATGATAGCTTCAGTCATAGCGCCGCCGCCGATAAAAGCCAGCGGGCCGGTTTGAGCTGTTATTTTTTCCACGGTTGACCACCCTTTTCATCATAAATGTTGACGCTGGCGTCGATATCTACGTTTTTCGGGGCACAGACCAGAATATTACGGCCGATTTTTTTCATACTGCCGCCTAAAGCGTAAATAGTCCCGCTGATAAAGTCGGTCATTCTTTTGGTCACCAGGCCTTCAGTACCTTCAAAGTTCACTACTACAGGCTGGTTGTTGCGCAGATAATCGGCAACCTTTTGCGAATCGTCAAAATTAGCCGGTTCCAGCACCACTACCTTGACCTGCTTTTGAGCAAGCGGCATGGAAATGGTTTTGCCTTCAGGCGAATTTTGGACGTTCTTTTTGCTGAAGAAGGATTTTTTCTCAGCCGGCACTTCACTTCTGGCTTCGCTTTTTTCCAAAGCGGCAGACTCGGCGGGAAGTGCTGCCCTGCTGACGGCAGGCGTACTGCGGGGAATCCGTTTAGGAGCTGTTTCAGCCTTTTTTACAGGTTCCTCTTCCTCTAAAAGTTCATCATCTTCCTCTTCATATAAACCTAAGGTTTCAGAGATACGATCAAAAAATTTCATACATTTCACCATACCTTCATGCTCATTTATTTTTACTGTAATCGCGCTTACCAAATAAGGCCGTACCCACACGCACAATGTTGGCGCCTTCTTCAACAGCTACTGTAAAGTCGTGAGTCATACCCATCGACAGCAGCTCGATTCCAGGCCGCTGCGCCCGCAGCTCGCAAAAACAGCGATAACCTTCTTTAAAAACAGGGCGTGTTTCCTCTATATCGCCGCACAGTGGCGCAATAACCATCAAACCGCGTACACACAGATTTTTATAGTCGTCCAGCTGCGGCAATATCGCCAGATAATCTTCAATCAAAAAGCCTGTCTTCTGCTCCTCGCGGGCGATGTTGAGCTGCAGCAAAATATCCTGCTGCTTATGCTGCTGTCCAGCCGCCTTGTCCAGCGCAGCCAAAAGATGCTCGCTGTCAGCTGATTCGATCAGATCGAACAAGGTGACGGCCTGCTTGGCTTTATTGGTCTGTAAATGGCCGATCAGATGCCAGAAGCCGCGGTCAGGCACAATAGTGCGTTTTTCCTTCGCTTCCTGCACCCGGTTTTCGCCGATATTAGTCACACCAAGCGCCAGCGATTCCAGCACCACGTCTACGGGATGATTTTTAGTTACGGCGACCAGTGTTACCTTATCGCCGGTCAGTTTAGTTTCAGTTCGCCGGCTCAAAGCTTCGGCGATCTGGGTCTGTACTTTGTGCAGATTGTCTTTTAACAAAATAAAGACCTCCTAAAAGTTTTATATTCGCCACAAAAACTATTATTCCTTTTTTATCTTCGGCAAATGCTTACGCCCATGCGCCCGGTTTTACCCAACTCGGCACGATAGGAAAAAAACAGTTCCCGATTATCGCAGGTACATGTCGCGGCACAGTGGATATTACCTCGCTCCAGTCCTGCTGCTTCTAATTGTAATCTATTCATCAGCCATAAGTCCAGCTGATATTTACCATTTGGTTTAAGCGTAAAACACTCACGGTATTTTGCACCCGCCGTCAGAACTTTATCGTCTACTTCGTAACAGCAGCTGCCAATCGACGGTCCGATCGCCGCCAGCATTTTTTCCGGGTTGCAGCCATAATGACGGCACATCATCTGCACCGTTTTGAGGGCGATCTCCTCCACACTGCCGCGCCAGCCTGCATGCGCCAGTCCCACAGCCCCGGTTTCTGTATCAGCCAGCAAAACCGGTACGCAATCTGCATAAAACAGCAGCAGCGGCACATTTTGCAAATCGGTGATCAAAGCATCAGTGTCGGCAATAGTATCGGCAAAATCCACAGCGCCGCTGCCGATAAGGCCTTCTGTCACACAAACGACCTTACTGCCGTGCACCTGGGCACAGGTAGTAAACCTTGCCGCATCCACACCCAACGCCGCCGCAAACTGCCTGCGGTTGGCGTTTACAAGCTCTGCTTCATCGCCCACATGCAGCGCCAGGTTGAATCCGTCCGGCACAATACTGCTTGTTCCATGCAGACGGCAGCTGCAGCCGTTGCTGAATCCTGCTTCTGTCAGCGCTGTAAATTCACCCAGCCAGATCGGCCCGTTATTTCTTAATCTGAAACTCATACCTGTGCCTCCCCGCAAACACCGCAGCGGCGGCATAAGTCAAAACACATCGGTGTAAATTCTTCCCGCTGCGCCTTCTGCCACTCGCTGATCAAATAAGCTTCGGTAAAGCCCATATCCAAATGCTGCCAGGGCAAAGGCCTGCCGATCTCGTAAGCAGCAGCAAGTTCCTCTATATCCAGTCCCTGCTCTTTCAGCACCTGCTTCAGCGGCATTTTTCTGTGGAAGGCTTCTAATAAAGCGGCGCCGATCCTGCGATCACCTCTTGCCAAAACTGCCTGCAGAACAGTTTCCTTCAAGGATTCTGTCTGCACCTGGATATGTTTCGCTTTTTTAAAAGCGGTTTCCAGCATTTTAAAACGGCGTTTCAAGGTTTTGACATCGCACAGCGGCGACCACTGAAACGGTGTAAACGGCTTGGGGATGAAACCGTTCACGGAAATTATCAGATCGCCTTTATTAAGGGCGGCATCCATCTTTTCTCGTACCCGACCGATCATCGCTATCATTTCTTCGATATCACTGTCAGCTTCCCCCGGCAGGCCCAGCATATAATACAGCTTGATATTTTTCATACCTGCTGCCGCTGCCAGTTCTATGGCATTAAAAACATGTTCTTCGGTAATGCCTTTATTGATGATATTACGCATTTTCACGCTGCCTGCTTCCGGAGCCACAGTCATCGTCCTCTGACCGCTGGCAGCCAAAGCCTGCGTCAGCTCTACATCTAAAGTGTCGGCCCGCAGAGAGGCTACCGTAAAAGGTACCTGCTCATCTACCAGTGTCTGTGTCAGTTCTTTGATGTACGGATAATCAGATACCGCGGCCCCCATCAGCCCGACCTTTTTAGTCTGTGGCGGACGGTTGCGTATTTTAGCAAGCAGCAGCTCAAGATCGCGCGCCCGCGGTTTGCGGAAGCAATAACCTGCCATGCAGAAACGGCAATGCCGCCCGCAGCCTCGTGCTACTTCGACGATATACATATTTTCAAATTCAGTCGCATCTGTCATAATTGCCGATGTCTGCGGATAATTATCCAGTTCACGTACCCACTGGCGTTTTACGCTGGCAGGCACCTGCGTTGACACCTGCATACCGCAGAACATACCGCCAGCATCGTACTGCGGCTCATAAAACCGCGGCACATAGATGCCGCTCAGCTGCGCCAGCTCCAACAGTGTATCTTCCTTAGACAGGCCTTTGTCCCTGGCTTCATAAACAGCGTCCAGCAGTTTATTGACAGTTTCTTCACCTTCACCGATCACGAAAGCATCGGCAACCCCTGCTAAAGGCTCAGGATTGAAGGTCGCGCAGGGACCGCCGATGATCACCAGCGGTTCTTTGGCGCCGCGTGCTGCCGCTTCAGGCTTCACATTGCTCTGCGCCAGCATCGTCAGCAAATTGGTATAATCCATTTCAAATGACATCATCACGCAGATAACTTCAAAATCTGCCAGCGGCCGCTGTGTTTCCAGTGATAAAAGCGGCGTTCTCGTGCGTTTATACTCTGCTAAGAGCTTGCTGTCAGGCAGAAAGAAACGTTCGCAGGCTGAGTCGCCGCGGCTGTTGATGAGCTGATACAGGATATGCAGCCCCAGATTCGACATCCCCAGATGATAAGTATTGGGGTAAATAAAGGCCACCGGTCTCCGTGCTCCAGGCGCAAATACCTGTGCCCCGCTCTCACGGGCAACTATTTCTTTCAAAGCATTTTTAAGCTCCCAGGTCAACTTGTCTACCTCGTTTATACTCTCTCAGTGTACTGTTAGTCCTTCAACCGTTTTTCAAACATTTCGATCACCGTTTTCAATACCTTCAGGCGGGCATAATATTTATTATTGCCTTCCACTATCGTCCACGGTGCATAATCAGTACTTGTACGCACCAGCATTTCGTTCACTGCCGCTTCATAGGCATCCCATTTCTCACGGTTGCGCCAGTCTTCGTCAGTGATCTTCCATTCCTTGTTCGGGTTTTGCTCCCGCTCTTTAAAGCGTTTATACTGCTCGTCTTTATCTATCTGCAGCCAGAATTTGCCTATCACCGTACCGTATTCCGCCCATTGGGCTTCCATCTCGTTGATCTCGGCATAAGCCCGTCCCCATTCGTCCTGCGCAGCAAAGCCTTCGATACGTTCTACCATGACCCTGCCGTACCAGGTACGGTCAAAAATGGCGATTTCTCCCTGTTTGGGAAAGCGTGTCCAAAAACGCCACAGATAGTTAAAGGCTTTCTCTACCACGTTGGGCGCCGCCACCGGGTTTACCGAATACCCCAGCGGATCGAGAGCTGCCGTCAGCCGACGGATCGCTCCGCCTTTACCGCCAGCATCCCAGCCTTCAAATCCAAAGACCGAAGGAATGCCCTTTTTATACATTTCATACTGCAAAACACTCAGTTTGGACTGGTATTTATCCAGTTTCTCTTTATATTCCGCTTTTGCAATCTCTTTGGACAGATCGACCTTCGATAAGACGTCGTAGATCTCGGTACGCGGCAACACCAGCTGCTGCCCGGCCTTCTGTCTGCGGGCTTCCGCTTCGGCCAGCGCCAGTTCCAGCCGCTGTACGATCACATCAAATATCGAGACCTCGGCAAAACGCGTATCGTCGCCGGCGATCAGATACCAGTGGGCATTAGGCCGGTCGCTGTCGATAAACATTTTTTCGTAGATTTCCAGATACCGCTGATAATCAACAAAATCATCGTCGCTTTCGCTGACTTTCTTCCAGCCTTTGCCATAGGTTTTTTCGGCCTTCTGAACATTAGCCTTCAGCTGTTTTTCGGAAACGTGCACAAAAAATTTCAGCAGCACATAATTATCATCAGTCAGCTGCTTTTCAAAAGCATTGATATGCCTGTAGCTCGTATTTATTCTTTTAACTTGCTCCGCATCGCGGTCAAAGGTATATTCATTTTTCAGATAGTACCAGCTGCGGTAATACACAGCCATATTGCCTTTTGCCGGCAGCTGCCGCCAGAAAGGCTCAAAAAAAGGTTGGTCCGGTTCTTCGTCCGCCATTTTGGAAGCCGAATAAACTCTGAACCCGCGGGCATCCATCTGTTGCATCATATGGTTGATGATGACGCTGCGCTGTGCCCCGCGCCAGCCTTCAAACAAAATTATTACAGGAATACCTGCAGCGCGGCAAGCACGCTGCAGTTCTCCCAGCTTGGTTTCAAAATAACTCATTTTTTCATTATAGGCATCTTTTTTCAGGCTTTGTTTTAAATCGATCTTTTCTAACACCAATATCACCTTATTCTCTATAGATTATCAGTCAAAAGCAGTTAAAAATTCAGTCATGCAGGCAGCAACACCTTTCTTTACCGCCCTGCTCTGGCTCGCGCCGCCGATCTTCCAAAAAGCTACGGCCGACGAGGAGCCAACTTCCTCCACGATCCTGTTGAACAGATACTTCTCAGTTTTTACATCCACACATTTCAGCTTCATGGTAATGACTGAACTATAAGTCTGACTGCCGACGATAACCATAAAGCCGGTTTCCTTGTTGCGCGGCGGTTCCATCTCCATGTAGATCACACGGTCGACGCCAAGCTCTTTACCAACGGCAACGAGCTCTGCCAATACCGGCGCATCAGCATTTTCAAACGGATGGTTCTGCATCGCCTTAGCAACAGCCTTGGCGCTGGCAACGGTATTCACGCCGCCTTTTTTAGCAGGCGGATATTTCTCTTTCAGCGCGTCTTTGATAGCATTAGCCGCTACCTTACGCCCCTTTTCATCCATGCCAGACTGGTCGATATACGGCAGCACAGCCACCGAATAAGGCACTGTCGAAGCAGTTATTTTTTTCTCTGCGTCTTTGTCAGCCCTGCCTGTATCGGCTACGCCGGCAGTGACGGCATCGATCGAGGAACTTTCCTGTGCCTGCAGCGGGGCGGCGCCTAAAAGCAGCGCTCCCGACAGCAGTACAGCAGCAAGTTTTTTATTCATTAACTAACAACACTTCTTTCGTTAGAAAAATAATCTTGCCCAATTATCAAAAACTATCATCGTACGGTTTCAGCGACCGCGGTTTGTCCAGTATCTGCGCCATCACAAAGCCATAGCGTACATCTTCCGCTAGCGTCCGGCTGCTGCGCAGGCTTTTAAAGGCAGGCTGGGGCTGCTGCGGCTCAAAACGTTTATACAAGGGTTCCTCAACAGCAGCAGCTGCTGCCGGTGCAGGTTCCTGATAGGTCTTTTCCGCCGCAGGCTGCTTTTTGGGCGCCCTGTCTTCCGGAAACTCCACATACCACGGTACAGTTTCTTCGTCCTCATCTTCATAGCCGCGGCTCTGCCATTCCTCCGGCAGCTGCGTCTGCCTGTCGGCAGGCTGCTGCGGCGGCGGAGCAGGACGCTTCTTGCGGTTACGGACATCGAAAAAGATAAAAAACAACAGTACGATGAGCGGATAAAACAGCATCAAATTGTCCATACATTCGCCTCATCTCAATACAATAACCGGCTCATAAGTCGGCTTATTTCGGGTTACTGCCTTTTTCGCCGCTGTTTTCAGGGCTGGAACCGGCAATCATTTTCCGCATATCAGTATCAGCATTGATATTGTTCATGCGGTAGTAATCCATCACGCCTAAACGGCCGTTTTCCAAAGCATCTGCCAACGCAGTCGGTACCTTGGCCTGGGCTTCGACGACCTTCGCCTGCATTTCCTGGGTATAGGCTTTCATTTCCTGTTCTTTAGCAACTGCCATTGCGCGGCGTTCTTCGGCGCGGGCCTGGGCGATCCGTTTATCGGCTTCGGCCTGGTCAGTCATCAAAGCGGCGCCAATGTTACGACCTACGTCGACATCGGCAATATCAATAGACAGGATCTCAAAAGCAGTACCTGCGTCAAGGCCTTTAGCCAAAACGGTACGCGAAATGAAATCAGGGTTTTCCAGTACATCGCTGTGTTTAACTGCAGAACCAACGTTAGTGACGATACCTTCGCCGACACGGGCGATGATAGTCGCTTCACCGGCGCCGCCGACCAGACGGTCAATATTGGCGCGTACGGTAACGCGGGCTTTGACCTTCAGTTCGATGCCGTCTTTAGCAACTGCCGAAACTACCGGCGTTTCAATTACTTCGGGGTTAACGCTCATCTGCACTGCTTCCAGCACATTACGTCCGGCAAGGTCAATAGCGCAGGAACGCTCAAAAGACAGCGGGATCTGAGCTCTGTGAGCAGCGATCAGCGCATCGATGACACGGTCAACGTTGCCGCCGGCCAGATAATGCGCTTCCAGCTGATTGACATTGACGTCCAGACCTGCCTTATTGGCTTTGATAAGCGGCAGCACGATCTGGGAAGCCGGCACGCGGCGGAACCGCATACCCACTAAATTGAAAATACCAACGTTGACGCCGGCAGCAATAGCCGAGATCCACAGCGCCAGCGGCACAAAATTCAAAAATACGGCGATACCGGCAATGATCAGGATAAACATGAACCCGCCGTTAAACAAAAAATCAAACATCACAACACTTCCTTTACTAGTTAGTTTTTACTTCCTGAACAAACAGTTTATTGCCTTCCACTTTCACGATCTCTACCAATGCGCCCGGCATGATATAATCGCCAAAGCTCACCACGTCGACACGTTCGCCGTCGATGATGACAGTTCCCGCAGGGCGCAGCGGTGCTACGACCTCTCCACGTTTACCAAGATACTGCGAGTGATCCTCGGCACCTGTATAACCGTGGCGGTTCTCTTGTTTCTCCCATAAAACAAAGGGATTCCACTTGCTTTCGGCGGGCAGATAAACAAACAGCAGGGCAACTACTGCGCCCAGTGCCAGTACAACACCAAGCAAAATATACGCGGCCTCAGCACCGCCGCCCAGCAGATAATATGAGCCTGCCAGCAGCGAGATCAGACCCGTAACGCCAAAAAAGCCAAACCCCGGCACCACTGCTTCGATTCCCAAAAGCACGATCCCGACGCCCAGTAAAATATATTCGATTGGCATAGGCTTTTACCTCCCTTCGTATCGTTATATTATACCAAAAAACTTACCTAACAGGCAAATTTCACTATTCTTTTACAAAAGTAAAACCCCGCCGGCGGCGGGGTTTGCTCTTGATGCTGCTGTTTGATTGTTCAGATTCTCTGCCGCAGCATCCTATTCCAGCTTGATACCGTCGCCTTCAACTGATACCGACGCCTGTTCGATCGTATTGCGGCGGCGTTTATCAAGATTACGGTATTCTTCCTGCTGCATTTTTTCAGCCTTAATATTCGTCAGAGTCCCCGTATATTTACTGTCGGAGGACGGGACGTAATTATCTGCCGGAGGCTCCGGTTCCGGGCTTTTTTCCTTAATGACGAGCTTCCCGGTGACATTCAGCGCATAACCGGCCTGCGTTGAAAACAGCAGATCTTTCAAATCATATTCGCCGATCTCTGTTTTCCCGTCAGCCAGTAATTTGGTAACGTCGATAATGATCCCCTGCTCTGCCAGCTTATCGGCAAGCGCCTGTACCAGGCCGGTGTAGTCGCTGCCTGTATATTCTGTTTCAATATCGCCGACGTTGATATCCAGCGGCTTCAGCAAGCCTTTAAGCAGCGGCGTCATACGGTCGCCATAGGTCAGCCACAGGGCTTTATCGCTATCTGTCATCCCTGCCAGGAAGGCCGCATTAAAGGCTTCGATGCTTTCATATTCCGAATCGTCGCCATATTTTTTATAACCGGTATCAGTTTTATAGTAGCTATTACTTATCACACTGTCACCAGTGCCAATGATGACACCGTAATTCTGCGAATAACCGGTCACTTCTCCCAAATTATAGACATTCGTTATCGTTCCACTTTTGCTATTACCTGCGATACCGGCAATATACTGGCTGCTGCCCATCCCGATTATCGCACCTTCGTTATAGCAATTTCTGATATCACTGTTATTATATCCGGCAATTCCTCCCAAATAATGAGACGCAGCTATTTCACCGCTATTCCAACAATTTTCAATAGTACCAGTTTTACTATAACCTGCTATCCCACCTACATATTGAGCACGAACACTGCCAACATTCCCCGTATTATACGCATTACTGATAACACTGACGCTATAGCCGGCAATACCGCCTATATATTTTGCCCCTGATACCCCAGATGCTACAGCACCTGTGTTAAAAACATTATTCAATTCTCCCTGTGAGCTGCCGGCAATACCGCCTACATACTGACTTCCGCCCGTTACATTGCCTTTATTATACACATGTTCTACGATGCTTTCCCCATAATTATAGCCAATGATACCGCCTACGCCATAACCGCCGGCCTCAACATCACCAGTATTATAACTTTCGCCATTGACAGTACCTTTATTGGAACCGCTGATACCGCCCACCTGAGAAAAACCTTTACTGTCAGCTGCTGTGCCTGTAACAGTGGCCGTATTATATGAGCCGGTAATGACGGACCCGCTGTTATTACGACCGGTTATACCGCCAATAAGGTTTTGCGCCGTGACCGACCCGCTATTATAACAGCCGCTGATACTGCCGCCTTCGTTAGACCCGGCAACACCGCCGGCATATATCGTTCCGCCAGTTATGGACGCATTGTTAAAGCTGTCTTTGATCGAACCTGTATTATAGCCGGTCACTCCGCCTACAGACATTCCGTCCGCTGTGACTGCACCCGCAGCAAGATTCTGGGTGTCTTCAAGCACCCCCTCGTTGCTTCCGGCAACGCCGCCGACGGTATTATCACCAATTACCGTACCGCTGTTCTCCGCATTTTTCACAACACCGCCGGCATTATTTTCACCTACGATACCGCCAACGCAGCTGACACCCATAACATTAGTGCTATATATATGCCCTTTAATATTTCCGCTGTTTTTAACATTTTCGATCAGACCGTCGTTGTCACCGCTGATACCGCCAACTTCACTGCCGCCGCCATCCTTTAATTCGACCAGACCTGTATTTTCGGCCCCTGTGATCGAACTGCCGGAACTATTGATACCTGTTATCCCGCCAATACCTCCCATACTTTCAGAAGTAATATCGCCGTTATTTTTGACATCGAGCAAAATGCCGGTATTGCCCCAGACAGTATCGCCGTTATAGCCGGTAATACCGCCGCTTCTGCCATCTATTTTCAGTGTGCCGTTATTGACGGCATTACGGATCACGCCGCCGTTAGTACCAACGATACCGCCGACACCGCCGCTGCTGCATACCAGTTCGGCAGAATTGACAATATTATAAATCGTGCCCCAGTTCAATCCGGCAATACTGCCGAAATTCGATGTTCCTTCAATATGGCCGCCAGCCATATTTACATTGCCGACACTGCCGCCTTTGCCAATTCCTTCAAACAAGCCGATATAACCATCATATTGGTTTCCGATCTGCCTGATATACAGATTTTGGATACTGTGACCCATACCGTCAAAAGCGCCGCTGAAACTGCCTGTTACACCATTTCCTGTGCGGTTCAGCCGTCCTATCGGGTCAAAGCCCCGGCCGCTGTTCCAGTTTTTAGTATCACCTGCATCGATATCGCCGGTCAGCATGTAATTGCCCACCACATAACTGCTGCCATTTATAGTCCCGGTATTTCTGTCGATGGCCTGCAGTTCATACACATCATGCACCAGCATAGCGTCGTTGATACTTTTGGCGCTGCCTTTCAGATCGGTAACTGAAGCTGTGCTCAGAACGTCGCTGGCTTTATCACCGCCGCCTTTACCGTAATCGCTGACCTGATGCGTATTCCCCTTGCCATCGCCTACGTCGATCGTTGTTTTGTCGGTCACCTCGTAGCCGATATTGATATTTTCCCCGGCCCGCAGCGTGATTTTACTTTTATCAGTTACTTCCAGGCTGTCAGCGCCGATGATCGAAAGGTTATTCCCTTCTAAGACCAGTTTACCCGCCTTCAGCTTGCCAAGATTGATGATATCCGCTTTGACATTGGCCGCACCGCCGGCATCAAGCGGTGACAAACTGCCGTTAAAGCTGTTTAAAGCTGCTTTTTCAAGACTGCGGGTCGATGCCGTCAGCTGCCCTACGTTGACCTGTGCCGTTTTACCGAACAGTATCCCATTGGGATTGACCAAAAACACATTCACCCCGGCGCCGTTGAGCTTGCCGAAAATCTTACTTTTACTGCCGCCGCTGACATAATTCAAAACAGCCTGCATATTTTTAAAATTCACAATTTCATCAGCCGCGATATTAAAACTGTTCCAATCGATCGCCACATTGCCGCTGCCGGTTATATCCATCACCTTGCCTCCGGCAGTAATAGTGCCGTTATTGGTCACTACCTGTCCGCCGCTCGGCAGCGCATAGCTCCAGTTTGGCATAAACAGCATCCCGCCGCCTAATAACCCGGCAAATATTTTTTTATATAAAAGCTTTGTCCCTCTTTTCATCTTTAACTGCCTCCCTTAGCCCTATTTAAAAAAGTTTATATGCCAAAAACCACAGCCTGCCGTTTTTATCCTCAGCTTCACTCTGGAATTTCTCCCCGTCAAGTTTCCTTGCATAATCCAGCCGCAGAAAATAATCATTGGGCTTCGCATATTCTACACCTACGCCCCAACCGGCCATATTACGGTGCTGACCGCAGCTTTTAGCCAGGTCCACTTCGCCCCAGTCTGTAAAAGCAGCAAGACTTAAATATGGCACGGGAGTAGAATACCGCAGCTCGGCCGTGGCCTGATAACCGCTGTCACCGCTGGCTTCTCCCTGAGGGTAAGCACGTACTCCGTTGGCTCCCCCCAGACTGAACTGCTCACTGCCGTCAAGATCGCGGCTGGCCAGCTGACCGTGAAAATTCAGATGCAGGTCGAAAACAGATCCCAGATGCTGGATATGATTGATATCCGTAGTGAATTTAGAAAAACGCCCTTCCGTCTCAGGCGCGCTGGTGTCATCATAGCTTAGCTGTCCCAGATAATACAAAGCGCTGTAACCGGTAGCACTGGCACTGCCGCGCCTGCTGCCTACAATGCCGCCGTGCAGTGTATTACTGTGTTTTCTGGTGCTGCCCAGCTCGCCAAAGCTTCTCATTTCATCTTTCAACTGCCGGTTATCATAACCATAAATAACGCTCAGATGCCTGCTGCTGGTGTTGATCAGCGGTGTCGACGCATACAGGCTCAGCGTTTTTGCCCGCCCTACCGCATCAAGCAGGGCGAAGTAATCACCCAAGGTATAATCCATTTGGCTGTAACTGATGCCAAGCCTTGTACCCCGGCTTCCAAGAGGCATTTCATAACCAAAATTATAATTATGCAGATCTTCATTGCTCAGCATCCCGCCTGCAAAAATTTTATCGCCGATCCGGCCGGGATTATTAAGCGTTGTCTGAAAACCATAACGGTACCGGCCGCTGTATTTGCCGCCGTAGTTATCGCTGTACACAATATGTTCGGCAGTTTTTCCGTCATGCAGAGCGATTGTCAGATCCGTACTGCCGATCGCTTCACCGGCACTCAAAATACCGGCAGCGCTGATACCCGGCAAATCATTGAAATTATTAAGTACAGACTCGATCCCCGCAGTCCTGATATAACCATCCCGTTCCAGTGCAGCAGCCAAAGCAGCGGCCGCAGCATCGGACAGGCGCGAATCATTTTCGATGATTACTTTGCCTAAAGTCCCCAGAAAAATCCTGATCTCAACTGTCCCGTCTTGAATATTTTGCTGTGGAAGCACAGCTGTTGCCACCGTATAGCCCTGCTGCCTGCAATAATCAGTTACTGCAGCAGCCGCCTGTTCCAGTTCCGTAACAGTCACTTCCTGTCCCAAATACCCCTGCGTTGCCTCAGTCAATGCTGCCGGGTCTATTTCCTGCTGGCCTGTAAAGACAAATTGCCGCAGCAGTAATTTCTGCGGCAGCGTTTCTTCATCTGCCTTCTGCTGCTCTGGCTGCTGCAGATCAGTTTGCTGCTGCCTAGCGCCGCGATTCTGTTCCAAGGCCCTGACATCAGCACTGCTGCCCGGCAATGAAGGTGCCGCCCATGCAGATGCGGTGATCCCCAAAGTTAAAACTACAGTTATTCCTTTTCCCATCAAATCCAACAATTTTTCTCGCTCCTCTTCCCGCTTAGCTGTAAATTTTTACTTTTCAAGCCCGGCCGCCTTTACCTGCTGCGGTGTCCCCTTACGTCTTTTTACCGGCTTGTAGTTTCTGCAGAAAGCCCTTAACTTCTGCAGATGAATATTCTCTGACCTCCATTACTGTTCTTGGCGGTTCCGTAAATTCCAGCTGCAGCAAATCATCTAATGTGCACTCCAGCGCATTAGCGGCACGCAGTAAAACACGGAAATTAACTGCGACCCTGCAGCACTCAATATTGCTCAGATGCGTTTGACTGATAACCAAAGCCCGGGCCAGTTCACCCTGGCTGATACCGCGGCATGTTCTGAGCAGCTTGATATTAGCGCCGATTATTTTCAAACAGCGTTCATCGTACATATTGCCAGCCTCACATCTTAATATAATCAGATCATATTTTTTAAAATTATCAGCCTTTTATCTGCTATTACTTGTAAAACATTTACCAAACAATATTTTCTATAATTATAGCACTGTTGTACCCCCCCACAAGACATATAAGAACTTTTTTACGCCGCCGTCCGGTTCCGTTATTGCTCTTACGTTTTGATAATCGCCAAAATCACCTCCAGCAAACAGTGCTGCTGCCCGTCCGCACAACACTTTCACACTACTGTCCTGGCAGATATGGTATAATGAAAGCCATTAAACAACTATGCTATTTTTTATTAGGCAGCTTCGCCTGTCCTGACACAGAAAGGTACAGCTATGCATTATGTGCAAGTAAAAGGCATCCTCTCAGCTAAAAATGGTATGAACCTGTATCGCGGCTGCTCACACGGCTGCATTTACTGTGATTCACGCAGCAGCTGTTATCAAATGCCGCATGCTTTTGAAGATATCGAAGTCAAACAAAACGCTCTTGTACTGCTGGAAGAAGCCCTGCGGCGCAAGCGCAAAAAATGTATGATCGGCACCGGGTCGATGACAGATCCTTATATTCCTCTGGAAACCGAACTCGGCAGCGTGCGGCAGGCTATGGAGCTTGTTTATAAATATGGCTGCGGTTTTACAGTGCTGACTAAATCGGACCGGATCCTGAGGGATCTTGATCTGCTGCAAAAAATAAACGCGTCTGCAAAATGCGTAGTCCAAATGACTCTGACCACCTATAACGAAGAATTGTGCAAAAAAATAGAGCCGTATGTAAGTACGACCCGTGAGCGTTTCGAAGCTTTAAAGCAATTACGTGACGCAGGTATCCCGACTGTAGTCTGGCTTGCTCCCATTCTGCCTTTTATCAACGATACCGAAGCTAATCTCCGCGGTATTTTAGATTACTGTATCGAAGCCGGCGTTTACGGCATTATTTGTTTCGGTATGGGGCTGACGCTGCGCGACGGCAACCGCGAATACTTTTACCAGCAGCTTGACAGACACTTTCCCGGACTGAAAAAACGCTATATCGACACCTACGGTAATCAGTACGTTATCGACAGCCCCAACAGTAAACAGCTGATGCAGCTGCTGCGGCAAAAATGCCGTCAGCATGGTATCATTCAGGATAATCAGCAGTTATTTGCCTATCTGAGCACTTTTACAAGCAATCAGGCAGACCTGCAGCAAAGTTTATTTGAATAAACTTTCACCAGTATGTATCGGCCGTTATTTAAGGTTTGGTCTAACACCAGCCTGTCACTTCTATCTGCTGCAATCTAAACTTGGGTTCAAAATGCTTCAAGCCTGAAAAGCCGCAGCGGCCGCAGCAAAAATAAAGCTCAGCAGTATTATTGTACAAACAAAAAGCATAATAAAAAAATCAAGCCGATAATGGCTTGATTTTTTATTATCACTATTTAAATCAAATGCTTTACTAAACTAAAACTCTTACCTCTTATGCTTAAAATCGCAGTGCACCATAACGGCTTTCCAGCTTCTGCAGGTGTTCGGTAAGAACTCCCGGCTCAATATAAGCATATTCCAATATCTGCAGCGCATTCGGTGCATAGTCCCTGATAGAAGCGAAATAATGGTCCCATTCGATCGTTCCCAGTCCTACAGGCTGATGGCTGTCGCCGCTGCCATCGTTATCATGCACATGCACAGCCAACAGCTTTTTCTGCAGCCGTTTCACAGTTTCAGGAATATTCCAGCCATTAACGTGGGCGTGTCCCGTATCCAAAAGTGCCAGAGCCTGCGGATAACTTTCAAACAGCGCCAGATATTCTTCAAAATCAAAAAGCAGTGATCCGCAGGGACGCAGACCCACATTTTCTATAACAACTTGAACACCGTAGCTTTGTGCCAGGCTGATCACTTCAGTCAAGCGCTGATAGACCAGTTTTTTAACTGCGGCGGCCTCACCATGGTAGCCTTCATTGGTATGCACAACTACAAATTCTGCTTTGATCTTTTGGGCATAGGTAAAGGTTTGAACGTAGGCTTTTAAATAATATTCATCACCGCTGTCTGCCAGATTTACAGCAACACAGGGACCGTGGATAGAAAACGTTCTTTTTTCCTTATTATTCTGCGCCAGCGGCAGCAATACCGTATCCCAATAATGGTCGGTCCCGAATTCATAAAAAAATTCTATATTATAGGTCAACGGCAAACCGCTGAGATATTTTTTATTGAAGCCGGCAAACGCCAGATCACTAACTGCCCATTGCATCAGTAAAAACCTCCCCTTTTTCTATATAGCCAATATTCCTGCCGCTTGTCACATCAAACAGGCTCACATCGTCCCAGCTGAAACAGATACCGCCGGAACTGTGTACATCCGCATTACGGTCACTTACTGTAACGCTGACAGTCTCACCGCTCTCAAGCTGTAATTCAACAGTACGCTGATTACCTGTATTTTCAACATAAGTTATACTTCCATGCACAGCAGCGTCCTCGCTTAAACGGCAATGCTCAGGCCTGATGCCAAGCAGCAGGTCTCTGCGCTGACCTATCACCTGACGCCACAGCTCCGGTACCGGCAGTACGGCCTTGCCGATACAAATACAATCACGGTCAAAACGTGCTTTGAGGATATTCATTGACGGGGCACCAATAAAACCGGCAACAAACGTATTAGCCGGGTGGCGGTAGATCGTATCCGGAGCGGCTATCTGCTGCAGTTCGCCATCTTTCAGCACAACGATACGGTCGGCGACAGTCATTGCCTCTACCTGATCATGCGTTACATAGATCATTGTCGGTTTATAGATCTCATGAATACGTACCAGCTCTGTCCTGGCCTGCTGACGCAGCTGCGCGTCCAAATTGGACAGCGGTTCATCCAGTAAAAAGTAGGGTGATTGCTTTACAAGGGCACGGCATAAGGCCACTCTCTGTTTCTGCCCGCCTGAAAGCTGTTTGGGTTTATAGTTTTCATAGCCTCTTAAATTAAGTATTTCTAAGGCTTCATCGGCTCTTTTTTTGATTTCCGCTTCCGGAAGCTTTTGGATATGCAGGCCAAAGGTGATATTATCCCAGACAGAAAGATGCGGAAACAGCGCATAGCTTTGAAAAACCATGGCAATATTACGTTCACCGGGAGCAATATCATTAACTACCCTGCCGCCCATTTTCAGCTGACCGCTGGTAATGTCTTCCAAACCAGCGATCATTCGCAGCGTAGTAGTTTTGCCGCAGCCGGAAGGCCCCAGCAAAATCAGGCGCTCGCCTTCTTTTATTTCCAGATTCAAAGACTTGACGATTTTAGCATCGCCGTAAGATTTACAGACGTTTTCAAATACAATACTGTTCATATATTATCCTTTGACCCCCGATTGCATAAAGGTATTGAGTATAAATTTTTGGCAGACGAGATATAGTGCCAGCGGCGGCAGACTGGTCAGAGTAGCGACAGCCATAGCTATACCCCACTCACTGCCACCTTCAGCGCTGATAAACATTTGCAGTGCCAGCGGCAGGGTATAGGTTTCTTTGTCCTGCAGCACCAGCAGCGGCCAAAAGTATTCGTTCCATGAGTTGATAAAAAACAGGATACCGACTGCTATTATCGACGGTTTAATCAGCGGCAGCACAACCTTGCGCAGTACCTGCAGCGGGCCGGCATTATCTAAAACAGCGGCTTCCAGTAATGGTTTGGGTATGCCGCGCATCGTCTGACGCATCAGGAACACACCCATACCATCAACAAACTGCGGCAGCATAACACCCCAGGGAGTATTCAGCAAATCCAGCCTGCTCATCAGCAAATAATTGGGCATTATCAGTACCGTTATCGGAATAAAGAAGGTCAGCAGCATGCTGTTAAAAACAGTTTCTTTATATTTAAAGTCATAATAGATAAAGGCAAAAGCTGCCAAAACACTGGTCAGCACTTTGAATACTGTTACGAACGCAGCAATGAAAAAGGTATTATAGATATAAGTAAACAGCGGAAAATTGCCTAATACTGTCAGATAGTTATTCAATGTCGGCGGCAGCGGCAATGGATTGAGCGTTGCCTGGAAAATCTGGTCCATATCTTTGAGCGATGTGGAGACCATAAAAACTATCGGCCACAGCTGAATAAATACTGCCACAAGCAAAGGCAGATGCCAGCAAAGATCTTGATGTGTTTTAGTTTTCATAATAAACTTTTTTCTCCAGATATTTATTTTTCAGATACAGGAACGCCATATAACAGAACATGGTGATAATGGCGAAAGCTGCTGATTTTCCGGTTTGGAAGAAAATAAAACCATACTGGTAGACGATATATACCAAATTGGAACTGCCCTGATCCGGTCCGCCCTGCGTCAGCATATTGACAGGCACAAGTACATACTGCAGACCGAAAACTACGGTGATCGTGAAAACATAAATCGCAGTCGAAGAAGTCATCGGTATGATAATACGTCTAAAGATCGTCCAGTTCGAAGCGTTTTCCAGCTTGGCTGCTTCGATCATTTCCCTTGGTACGGCAACCATCGCTGCCAGCATCACGATCAGGTTATAGCCAAACACCTTCCAGCCAATGATAGTACAGATAGAAAAGATCACGAGCAGATTTTCCTTAAACCAGCGCGGCGATTCTATATCAAACCACGCAAGCACTATACTGAGCGGGCCGGCTAAAGGATTATAGATCCACAGGAACAGAATGCTTGCCACCGCCAGGGATAAAGTTGCCGGCAGAAATAAAACAGAGCGATAAAACATTTTCCCCCGCTGAAGCAGGTGCCCGAGGATAAACGAATAAAGATAGGGCAAGACAAAGTTGAACAGCAGCATAATAAGTACAAAAACTATCGTATTCCCAATGATTTTGTACAGCTCTCTGCTGCCTAAAATATCACTGTAATTGCTCAGTCCCACATATTTCATCGTCGGGCTGATCATATTCCAGCTGAAAAAGCTAAGATACAGATTCTGCAGCAGCGGCCAGTAAAAGAAAATAATAAACAGCAGAGCCGCCGGCAGTAAGAACCAAAACGCAGGCCACTTGGCTTTATTCATAACAACTCTCCTTTGGTAAAAATCAGGATGCCGCAACAAGCAGCATCCTGATTGGTTCAATCGTTTGTATTACAGTAAGTTATTGATCTTTTCTGCAGTTTCGTGCAGCGCTTGGGCGGCAGTTTCTTTGCCGCTCAGTATAATATCGCGTGCGTCAATCAGGAGCTGTTCAGCCTGTAATCCGTTAGCGCCAGGGAAGCTGGCCCATTTTACCAGATTAGGCATCGTAGACAAGGCAACCTGGATATTTTTGTTTTCTTCGATCATTTTTTTGAAACCGTTGGGGTCGTCTGCTACGCCTTTACGCGGAGGTAGATAACCTGTACCGGTGCTCCATTTAGCCAGCGCTTCAGGAGATTCGATATATTTAATGAATTCCCATGCTGCTTTTTGTTTATCGGCATCTTTTGAGAACAGCATCAGGAAGTTACCACCTGCCGGCACTTTCAATTCTTTGCCTTCAAACTGTGGGAAAGGAGCTGCCATAACTTTGAACTTGGCGCTTTTTTCAAAATTGGCACGTTTGCCAATAGTAGTGCAAACCATCCCCAGCTTACCGGACAGATAAGCCTGGAACCCTTCTTCATTAGTAGCATGCAGGCCATTGCCGTCTTTGACCATATCAGCCAACAACTGATAAGCTGCTGCTGCTTCGGGAGTATCGAAACCGGCTTTGACTTTGCCGCCTTCATTTTTCAGCATTGAACCGCCGTTAGATTCAATAATGGCCTGCTGAGTCCAGTTATCAGCATATTCCTGCATAAAAAAGCCCATATTACCGGTCTTTTCTTTGATCTGTTTTGCCGCACTCACTACCTCTTTCCATGTTTTAGGCGGATTATTGGGGTCAAGTCCTGCTGCAGTAAAAATTTCAGGATTATAGAACAGGACAGGCACACTTATAGAATATGGAATACCGATCTGTTTGCCGTCATCAGTCTGAGCCAATGCCAGAACATTAGGCAGATAATTCTCTTTCAAGAAATTTTTGTCTTCAGGAGCCTGCTTTTCGATCATCGGCTGCAGGTCAGTGTATTTAAGATTTTCAGCGGCATAGTTCAAATAAGACCAGCCCATCTGCACAACGTCAGGATTTTTACCGGAAGCGATAGCTGCCTGCAGATTTTGTGTCAACCCTTTATACATATCAGGGTTATATTTTTCGACAACCTGGATATTGGGATGCTTGGCATTAAAATCGGCAACCAGTTCTTTAACCGTTGTACCGCCGAAGCTTTCGGAGGCTACATGCCAATATTCAATCTGCACTTTTTTGTCAACACCGCCTTTAGACTGATTATCACTGCTGCCGCAGCCGGTAAAGACCATCGCACTGGCAGCTGCCAAAAGCAGTGCCGCAAGTTTCTTCTTCATCATCATTTTTACCCTCCACTTTTTAGTTACGAGCTCTGTTATGTATGATAACGAATTTTGATTAAATCTAAACGTTGTTTTTGTTAAAGATTTGTAAAGTTTGTTGCAAAAATATGTTTAGGAAAAATAAAAAAACAGTAAAACTTTATCCAAGTTTTACTGTCCTTTAGTTCTTTAAAACTTCAATATATTAAACCCCCGACTGTATAACAGCCGGGGAAATTATATCTTAACTAAAGCATTTCCATGTCAATCAGCCAAATCATCAATCTAAATATTACTTAGCTCCCGGTCTGTTCTTAAAGCAGGAGTACCTGCAGTAATAGTAGCGTTTTCTTTTTATCAAAGCCGTGTAAACATGATGGGCTTTATTACAGACGAATTCTTTGCCGCAAACCGGGCAGATCATCACCAGAGAACCGACGATGCTTTTAGCTTTTGTTTCAATTGTGTTCATTGTTTCTTTTTCTTTCATAGCAGATCACCCCAAACTCAGAATATTTTTTGGTCTGAGTTTATTTCAATGGAATTTTCACTGTATCACTCCCTTACAGGCTTTTGTGCTTTATATTCATCGGGGTACCAATTATTGAGCGCCATTTTACGGCGTTGTTTTTACTTACTGTAAAGGACACCCGTCAGTTAAACTTTTTTAAAGTAAACTATCTTTGTCAGATATTTTTTAACATCCTCTTATTGCAAAATTTTATAATTTGTAAATTTTAATTCACATTATTAAAAAAAGTTTGTCTTTTTAAATTTTTATTTTTCTTTATAGATATTTTTATGTATAATAACATATTTGTTTTGAGTATGCAAGATATCTTTATTTACATAATTAATTTCAGATTTAACTTATTGTTATATTTTGCTATTCTTGTTAACTATAAGGAATGTTTGTGATTTATAGATACAAGTTAATGGAATTATTAAAAACACTGTATGTATCGTCATTGTTGCGCTTCTTTAACCTGCGAAAATATTAAATTTGAACAACTGCAGATAAATAAAAAACACCTGTATTCACAGGTGTTTTTATTTATTAATTTTTAGTTGTTTATTCTTTGCCTGCACAAAAATAGGCAAACGGGCAGTTTTTACAATATTCAGTTTTCACAGTAAATTCACTTTCTCTGCGTTTCGAAAAAATATCTCTGCATAATTCGGCAACTTCCTGCAGCCTATCACTGCAATCCTGCAGCTGCCAGCAGGAATTATTTTGTAAAAAATGCAGTTCGGCCAGTGCTGCCGGGCGCTGCCATAATTCTGACGCTGCCTTTTGATACAGTGCCAGCTGATAAATATAACCCGGCGCAGGTTCGCCTGCTGCCGGCGGCACGCCTGTTTTATAGTCGACGATCGTCAGAGTCCCGTCACTGTTAAAAACAGTACAGTCAATATAACCGCTGAACACAGCAGTAATCCCATATTCCTGCAGCAGCGGCAACTCAAAGCTGATCTCAGCCTTACGTTCAGCTTCCTGCAGCCTTTGATAAAGCGGTCCATTAATATACTGCATATACATATCGTATGTCCTTGCAGCACTTCCCTGTACCTTATATGCCTGCAGCGCTGACCTGAAAGCCGGTTCCTGTTCGTAACCGTTCGTCAGTAATTCCAAAGCCTTATGGATAACGGTACCCTGCAATGCCGCCGGCAGATAACCGCTTGCATCAGCTGCATTTACAGCTTCATACCCCGGCATCTGCAAAATATACTGGTAATAATAACAGCGGGGGCAATCAAGATACGTCTGCAGCGCTGTTGCTGACAAGCTGCGCTGCCACTCCAACCCATATTCCGGCAGCGGTTTGATCCGCTGCAGCAGCTCATCTGTTACAAGTACCTGTTCCAAATCTGCTGCTGATTTAACGGCAGTTCCTTTTTTACCAGCTTCATATTCCTTTAACAGGAACTGGTCATAGTCCTGTAAAATATTACGCAGGCTGCTGAACCAGTTCTCACTTCTGCTTTTGCTGCTGCTGTCATAAGCACCTGACAGGATCAGCCTGTCCTGCGCCCTTGTCATTGCAACATATAACTGCCTCTGTTTTTCAGCGCTATCCAACTGCTTTTCTATGTCTTTGATTGCCAGCATGACGCTTGTATCCTGCAATTCGCCGCCCATATCCACTTTAATTCCTAAACCTGCATCTGCATTAAATCGCAGCATATCCGTATCACCTTTGCTCCTAGCATCAAGCGCGGGTACAAAAACTACAGGGAATTCCAGGCCTTTGGATTTATGGATCGTCATAATCGTCACAGAAGCGCAGCCCGTCATATCTGCAGCAGCTGCTTCTCTTGCTCCAGCCTGGCGCAGCTGCTGCAGCCTCAGCAGGTAGTCTGCCAGTGTCCCATACTTTTCTATGGTATAGGACTCAGCCAAAGCAATCAGTTTTTTAATATTGGCAAGCTTTTCCAGTCCAAATTCCTGCGCTGCCAGAAGCGGTTCCAGTTGTAAGACATCAACAATCGTATGCAGCAATTCCGGCAATGGCATCGTCTCAGCATATTGCCGCAGCAGCCGCAGTCTCCCTACAGCATTCAGCAGCCGGCAGCGCTTCTGATAATCGATCAACGGCCATGCATCCTGCTGCAGCAGCTGCCATAAGGTAACTGTCTGCTCCTCCTGCCTGTTCAGCTCCAGAAAAAGTGCTGTCAAGCTTTCATCATCAACAGCAAAATACGGCGACCTCAACACACCAGCAAGCTCTAAACTGCGGCTGCTGTCTTCCAAAAATATCAGTAAATTGATCAGATCAATGATTTCCCGGCGTTCGTAAAAGCCTTTGCCGTCAACGATAGTATACGGTATCCCCGCCTGCTGCAGCGCAGAGGCAAAACTTTTAGCCGCTGTTAATGCGCCAAGTAATATCACCATATCTTCGTAGGCTATCTGTTTTTCGGTATGCAGCTGCAGTATCCGTTCTGCTATAACGGCAGCCTCCGCTTCCCTGCGGCAGGCTTTGCTTTCTTTATCGTATGCTATTGCCAGCATTTCCGGCAAAATATCAGTCGCACGATTAGCATTCAGAGCTTCAAAATAAACGTCCTGCTGTCTATCTTCACCTAATAATGCCGCAAAGGCCAAATTGCATAAATCAAGCACTTTATCGACTGTACGGAAGTTATCATCTAAAACGATATTACTGCCGCCAGCGGCCGCTATATCGCGTCTCACACGGGCAAATACGCTTACGTCAGCGCCGCGAAAACGATAAATTGATTGCTTGGCATCACCTACTACGAACAGCTTATGTCCCAGCAGCCTGTCTTTATCACCGCCGCACAGCAAATAAACCAGTTCTCTTTGGCGTTCGTTAGTATCCTGAAATTCGTCGACCATAATATACTGATAGCGGCTGCTGTTTTTACTGCAAACCTGACGGTTATTTTTTAAAAGCTCCAAGGCCCTGCTTTCCAAGTCGTCGAAGCCCAGCATATTATTAAGCTCCTGCTGTTCACGCAGATAAGCACTGCAGGCCACCAGAGCCTGCTGCCAGCAGGGTATCAATTCCAGTGCAGCTGCGTCTGCCGCCAGCAAATGCAGCTGCTGCAGAATTTCTTTAGCCGCTTTGACAACTGCTTTATCACTGCTTGTTGCAGCCAGAGTACCCACATAGCTGTCTAAAAGAGTCATATTTTCAGACTTGACGCTGTCTGCTGCCGCCTTTAAAAGTTCCGGAAGGTGTTCGCGCAGCAGTTCCAGCTTTTGTCGGTGGGCTGAGGCTTTCACCTTCATTCTGTCTTCTGCCAGCTCCTGCAGCAGCTCCTGCAGTTGTCCCTGTAATACGTTCTTCTCGTTCAGCTTTGCCTGATAGGGCTGTAACAAATCACCAAAGTTCAAAATCGCATCCATTTTAGGTATGGCAAGCAATAGTTGTTTTACAACATCAGCTGCGGTATATTCATCAGCCAGACGTAAAATATCACTGTCCCCGCGGCGCAGCCCCTGTTTTACAAACTGCTGCACTGTACGCAGTAAAAATTCATCCATTTCTACTTCTTCAGCTACCTGAAAAGCCGGATCAAGCCCTGCTTCCACAGGATTTTCTTTCAACAGACTGTTACAAAAACCATGTATAGTATTGATACGTGCCTGTTCCAGCAGTTCCAGCTGCTGCCGCCAGAAAGAAGCATGCAAAGCATCCTCCTGCTCCAATTCCGTCAAACGTCTGCGAACCCGTTCTTTCATTTCACCCGCAGCTTTGCGCGTAAAGGTAATAGCCAGAATATCGGCGGCATTTACCTGTTTGCCGCTCTGCCTGAGACTCTGCCGAAGGATGTTGACAAAACGTTCTACGAGAACGCGTGTTTTACCGCTGCCGGCGCCGGCAGACACAGATACATTTCGATCCAGCGTATCTATCGCTTCCTGCTGGGCTTTAGTAAAATCAAACATTATCTTCACCGCCTTCTGCTGCCAGCTCGCCGTAGGCCCGGCAAATATCCTTCCCAGGGCAGTACTCAGGACAGTTTTTACGCGGTGCCGGCGGAAAATTACCCTGCTGCAAGGTATTGATATATCCTCTGACAGTCGTACGGCAAAAATCTGCAAAAGCCAGCCATTGATCTTCTGCATCACTGAACGGTTTATTATTTGTTGTAAAAGGCGTTTTTCCTAAAGTCTGCATGGCAAAACCGCCTTTGCGTTTCGCTTCCTTCAGCGAATAGTAACCGCCGCCAAGCACTTTGTTCTGCGTCTCTAATGCCGCAAGCGCCAGCAGATATACCGGCATCTGCAAATCCAGTCCTGCTGTCAGCTCACTGCCCGACGGAATTTGACTGCGTTTATAATCCGTAACAAAAATACCATTGCCGTCACTGTCGATACGGTCGATACGTCCGTTCAAATAAATTTTGCCGCCGTTGACCTCCAGCGCCAACGGAGCACTTCCGTTACGCCCAAAATCCCATTCTATTTTTACCGGTACAAAAGGTTCCCATTCTTTTTGGTATACGAGCTCCCGCTGCAGCCAGCGGCGCAGCAGCAAATTCAGCTTCCGGCGCTGCGAAGGCCAGAAATCTGTAACGGCAATCTTTTTCCCAGTGATATATTCATCACAAACTGACGTCATAATGTCATCAAGCTGACTTATAAGCTCAGTCGGCGGATATTTGGTAAGCTTTTCGTGCAAATGTTCCGCCATAAAGCGTGCTAAAACATCATGCAGCAGACTGCCTTCAACAGCAGGCTCCACCGTTTCTGTAAGTTCTTCATATTGCTGCTGTTTCCAGACATAGCTTAGTAAAAACCTGTATGGGCATTGAGCATAGGTTTCCAAATGCGACGCACTGAAGAAACCGCCTACAGCTTCATTAACAGCCCGCTGCAGTTGTACGTCTTCAAAAACTCCCTTATAAACACTATCGCCTTGCTCACGTATTCTTTCGATACTGCTGCGCAGTGTCCAGTCTACCCCTAACCGCTCCAACAACCAATTATGGCAGGTATCTGTTTGGGTAATACCCAGCAGCAGCTCCTGCTCAGACAACGCCTCCTGCCAGCCTGTACGTCCAGCTCTGCTTTTAGTTATACACCCGGCTGCATATAAACGTTCCACATCTTCAATATATGCGGAAGCGCCAGCTGTATCGTCTCTGTACCAGCTCAAAGTTAGAGTTTCCGTTGCCATTGCTGCCACTGCGGCAAAAAAGAATTTATCTTCAGCATAAGCACAGGCAGTATTATCCAATTCCACGCCGACACCGCTCAATTCTGCCCGTTCTCTGTCATTGTAGATCCAGTTTTCATTTTTGCTGCGCGGAAACTCACCTTCACGCAGCCCCATAATGTAAACATGCTTGAACAGCAGCCCCTGCAGGTTAGCAGCTTCTCCGAATAAAATACCTTCACTGTCAGCAGCTGTTAAAACGATTTGCCGTTCGGCGCAGGCTGAAAGCAGCAGCTGGCTGTATTCCTCCGCTTTTAAAGGCACACTTTCCAAACCGCCATTCTGATAATCTTCACTCAGTGTATCTAAAACTTCGGCTAATTGCCGTACTGTCTCTACTATATTTTTAACCTCAAGCAGATCTGCCCTGCCATTTTTATAATTTTCGCCAGCCTTAACAGGCAGCGCCAAAGCTTCTAATATTGTTTTAAATGTTTCTCCATAAGCAGCCGCCGTATCTCGCCGCTGCACCTTGTCCAGCAGCAACTCAAGTTCGCTTAAATCAGCTGACCACTGCTTATTTTCATTGGTATCGGCCTTATCACGAACGGCCTTCCGCAGTTGCCGCAGGTCATTATATAAATATTCCTGTTTCAATCTGTTGAGCCGCTCGCCGTCAAAGCTATAGACCAGCTTTACAACGCCGCATTTTAACAGACGCCAGTAAGCAGCTATAGCTTCACTGCCGCCGGCAGCTACGTTCAAAAGTAAACGCAGAAATTCACAGACAGGCTGAGCACTCAGGGACGCTGTCTGAGGTAAAGTCACAGGTAGACCATATTCATCGCAAACAGCTCTGATACCGCTGTAAGTATTGAAATCACGTACAGCGACCAGAAAATCATTATAAGCAGCGCCATGCTGCAGCCTAGCTTTTATAGAACGCAGCACTGCACGCAATTCACCTTCGCTGTCTCCTGCTTCAATAAAATTTATACTGTCAGCAGCAGCCATCGTCTGGCAGCTTCCGGCACCTAACTTAGCCGTTAAATGCTGCAGATCAGGCTTTCGTGCTGAATCTTCCAGCTGCAGATCATGCAGCTGAGCAAAACCGCTTAAATAACCAAAGCTCCGCTCTACAGCAGCAAATATTTCCGGTCGTTTAGGCTCGTACATCAAACCGATACTGATCCGGCAATGCCGTGACAATGATTTTATAAGCAAACGCTGCAAAGCATCAAAATGATAAAATTCGCTGAAATATAACTGCTGCCAAGGCAGCTTGGCCTGCGGTCTTTCTAAAACCGCTATTGCTAACCGGTATAAGCCCTCTACGTCATACCAGTTTTTTTGTTTCAGCTTATTACGATAAAGGTTATAAAGTGCCGCTACTTCACGGTCCTTCATCACATAAGCAGGATTGCGCTGTTCCCATTCCAGCAGCGCCGTAGTAATTTCTTCCTGTGTCGACCCACTGCGGGAAAGCTGGCCCAAAAGCCCGGTAACAGCTTTAACGAAACCTTCTTTATCTGCCAGTTTACTAAAATAGTCCAGGCCCTGCAATTTAGCCAGCTGGTGCAGCAAATCACCCACAAGCAGTTCCTGCGTCCTCCGGGAAATCATTTCCAATTTTACTTCCGGCGGCAAATCCAGCAGCTGCCTGTTTAAAGCTACGATACGGTTGGGCAGATATTCAAAATTAACTGTCTGCGCCCTGCCAGACCGTCGGGCATGATTCACAAGCAACCGGCTGGGAAGCACCAGCAGAGCTTCATCATAGCTATAATTTTTTTCTGCCTCTGCCGCAAAAAAGTCCCTGGCCGTAGCACCTAACGGTACTGTATATAAATCGATCATTTTTCTTCTCCGCTCAATAAAATTATATATTTATTGTACCACAAAACAGCAGTTTCCAGTATTAAACACAGACAAAAAGCAACGGCTGCAAGAGCCGTTGCTTTTAAACGCCTAACTTATTTTCATTTACCGTTTTTCCAGACAGAGGGAGCGTAAATTTATAGTGAAATTTATGCATGCCCTGCCGTTCATAGAAACAATGCGCCTTTTTCCGCAGCATATTACTGCTTAGTTCAAGCTGAATACAGCCATTGTCCCGGGCCAGCTTTTCAGCATAAGCAAAAAACTGCTGTCCTAATTGCCTGCAGCGATAGGACTGCTCCACATCAAATTCTAAAATCTCTGCGATTTTAGCGGCATGATGCAGTTGACCCTCGATACGCAAATGTAAAAAAGCTACAGCTCTGCCGTCGACTTCACCAATCAGGAGAAAATGTTCCGGCAGCTTCAATAAGCTGGCGAAAATATTTTCAAATTCCAGACGCGGCAAAGCCTGCTCCTCTAATTCGCAAATCAGCGCATACACAGCCCCCGCATCATATAATTCAGCCTTTCGTATCAGCATCCATGTCACTTCCACTATAAATTTCTTTTTGCAGCAGCGCAGCAAAGTCTTCTGCCGGCTGCGGTTTACCAAAATAATACCCCTGGATATAATCACAGCCAACACTTTTCAAAAATTCAAACTGAGCTGCAGTCTCCACTCCTTCGGCAGTCACTTCTACTTGAAGAGAATGAGCCAGATAAATGATATTGGAAATGATTTTTTCACTGCGGTCATCACCAATATCGTCGACAAAGCTTTTGTCCAGCTTCAGAACGTCGATAGCCACATTTTTGAGCATCATCATCGAAGAGTAACCGGTTCCGAAGTCGTCCATCAGAACTTTGATTCCCGCTTTGTGCAATGCTTCGATAACACCATTCATAATACTGATATTTTCAAAGAAGGCGCTTTCCGTCAGCTCCAGCTTTACATAAGCAGCAGACAAACCGCTCTCCTCCAAAATACTGATATATTCATCAACAATATGCGGATCATACAAACACATCCGCGACATATTGACTGATATCGGAACAGGCGCCAGCCCCTGCTTCAGCCAACTCATCTGCTGCCTGCAGACGAGCCCGAACATATAACGGTCTACCTTATTGATAAAGCCATTACGTTCAAAAAGAGGCACAAATTGATAGGGCGGCACAATAACACCGTCACTGCGGCGCCAACGCACCAAGGCCTCTGCTCCGATGAGCTTCTGCTCTTTGGCACTGTACTTGGGCTGATAGTAGGCAATAAACTCTCCTTCAGCCAAAGCTTTTTCCATCTGACTTTCAATTTCTTTCTCATGCAGCAGCTTATCGCGCACAGCTCCATCATAAAACGCCCACGCCGTATCGCCTTTGTTTTTTATTATCTGCCGGGCAATATATGCCCTGTCTGCCATACTGACGATATCCTCAGTTTCGCCGTCAACCTCGTAGATCCCCATAGAAAGCGACAGCTTGTAGACCTGCCCGCTTTTTGTAATATAGTTATTTAAATGCAGGCATAAATCGTTGATGCGCCAAAGCAGCTCTTCCCTCGTATCAAACCTCAGCAGAAAAATAAATGTATCGGCAACACCATGTGCTAATATTTCACCTTCATTCAGCCTTGCTTTTACTTCCTGCCAAATATAACGCAAAAGGTCATTGCCTTCTCCATAGCCAAACATATCGTTGAAATATTTAAAGCCGTCGATATCCATACTTATGATAGCTGTTTTCTTATCTGTTTCAGGCAATAACAGTTCTGCTTCTTTAAAAAATTTGGCAAAAGAATGACCGCCAGTAACTTCATCGACATAAGCGATATCCATTAGTTCCTTTTGATTGCGGGCGTGAATACGCATAATATGCCAGATAAACAGTAAAAAAATCGCAATCAATAAAATACCCAGCAAATAAGTTTTATTCAGAACCATATTGGTCTTATCTTCAATAACACTGGTTGGAGTTACCGTCAGCAGCATCCAGTTATTTACGCCAATCGGTGAACAGTACATATATTTCTGACTGCCGTTATAAAATTCAATATAACCGCCTTTTTTGCTGTTGATCATCTGCCAGAGTTTTTCTGCGCTGTCTTTATTATTTACCGGGTCTGCTGTCAGCAGGGCAGCATAAACATTCCTAAAGTTTTTGAAGCTTTCTGTATGCTGTGAATCCACTACAACGTCGCCATTTTCCTGTACTACATAAGAATATCCGGCACCGCCAAAAAAAGATACTTCAATAGTTTTTCTGAAAGTATCCAGGCTATAGGTCGCAAATAAAACCCCGATCGGCTTATTGCTGTAATCTTCAAGAATAGGTACTGCATAAACAGCTATCCGTCCGCCGTCAGTATAATCATCAAGATTGCGTGAAACAGTCGTCTGCCCACGAAGTGCCTCGACAAAATATTCACGTTCTGAAATATTCAGTTGAATACCATCAGTCGTATAAGCACGTCCATCAGGTAATACTACTCCAATCCGCTTAAAGCTGTTACGCTCAGCCGCTTCCTTCAAATAAGCAGCCGCTGCCTGGGGATCATTAACAAAAATCCGGCTGACATCATGTGAAAGTTCTGCTAAAAGATTCTGCTTGTTTTTGATTTCGTTATGCAGCATCAAAGCTCCCTGATTGGAAAGTTCTTTCAGTGAATTGATGTTTTCTTCTTTATAGCTTTCTTCAATGCTTCTGCTATAGGAAAAAACAGCAGTCAACAAAATAATAATGGCAATCAAACCCAACAAAAGCGTGCCATAAAGCCTTTTATATTTGCTCATCGCTGTCTTCCTCCAATTTCCGAAACATTTTCAGTCAGATTATTTTAACAGTTTGTCCGCTCTCAGGCTCTTCCAAATAGATCTCGCCAATATGCAGCTTACCCTTCACTATTTCAAAAGCATCTGTTTTGATTGTCCCCATTTTTGTTTCAATGACAACATTTTTAAACTCCAGACGTTTATTTTGATTGGAAAACTCGCCGCTGATACTGTCGAAAGGTATTATATAATATGACCCTTTTCCAGACCTAAAACTGCCATAGGTCAAAGCAGTTTTAGGGTCACCTTGGGAACGAATCTTAAAATCCAGTTCTACCTTGCATTTTATTTTACCGTTACGTGCAGCAATGCTGCCCAGCAAATCATGTCCCAAAGCATCAATATTATAATATTTTGTATCCAGATGATAATCGCCAAAAGCTTCGACTGTGCCGCCAAAAACATTTCCTGTTACATTAGTGAATTTCAGCAGTGCATCTTCATAATGCAAATCACCTCTGACCTTAGAAAAATGCAATCCCGGAATATTCAGTTCTCTAAAAGTCAAATGACCATCGATAACAGGGCTTGGAAGCTCGCCGGTGACGGCAGCAGTGATAGAAACCGTATCTTTGATATCTGCGATCCCCAATGAGGCAGGTAACACATTATACAGTTCCAAATGCAGATCGTAATGGGGAATCTGCTGCGCTAGACCGATATCACCTTTTATTTCCAGCCCATCGCCAACCATAGTGCCGCCAAATTTTCCAGTTACAAAATCAATCGCAATTTTTTTCTGCGTATCAATATCCAGAGTCGCATTGACTTCATTCAGTACAAAATAACGGCTGCGATAACCGGCAGTTAAGGTACAGTTATTAAGAACAACCTGCATTTTCAGGCGCTTGTTATCTAAGTCAAGATTCAACTCATGCCTGACTCTGGGCTGCCTTTCCTGTCCTCTGCTCCTTTCCGGAATCATATCTTCAAGTTCAGCTGCAGTTTCGTTTCCAGACAAAACTGCTTCCTTTTGCTCAGCCCGGTCAATAACTCTTTTGGCCTGTGCCTGCTCAAAAATATCCAACTGCATCTTGCGGTTGAATCTTACGGCAAACAAAGCGTTGTCCAGCTCCAGCTCTTTAATGGTAGAGGTACTGATAGTCCTGGTAATAATGTCCCATGTACTCACCTTAAAACGACCCTGCGGCACATGTACGATAGGCTGACCGTCGGTATCAAGCCAGACAAGATTCTGGAATGCTACCCGCCCCCAAATATCGGCATCAATACTGCCAAGTGTCACCGAGCCCTTGAGTACTTTTTGAGCAGACATAGTTTTATTAAAAATAAACATAGCCTGATCACTGGCTATTTTACACAAAGTAAAATAAGTAACTGTCAGAAGCGCCCACAGTCCCAAAACGATATAAATATATTTCTTTTTTATCTGCATATTATCACTATCCTTTGAGCGGACTGTTTCAGCTGCGCTTAATTACTTTGTGTTTTCGTCATAATCTTTAAAATTTCCTGATCAGTAGTAGCCATTCCCTCTTTAGCCAGCTGCCCCACATTTTTAATGGTGTTCTCCACACCTTTACTGACGATACCATCGCCTCCGTAAAATTGCTGACCTTCTTTATACATATGATAGCCCAAAATGCCTGCGTCGATAGCCGTAGCTATTTTAGCAGCGCACGAAGCTTTAGCTCCGTCGCAGATAATACCGGAAGTTATTGCCAGGGAATTGACGATCGTGTGAGAAACTTCATCAACACCTCCTCCATACAAATACGCAATACCGGCACCGCTGGCACAGCCGGCACTTACTGCACCGCAGTAAGCCGACAGCCTGCCGATCCCTGATTTCAAATGGATCGTGATCAGATTAGATACCAGCAGGGCCCGATAACGTTTCTCGTCAGAAACACCCAACTCCTTAGCATATTCTATAACCGGTATGGAAGCAGTAATACCCTGATTACCGCTGCCGGAATTGATCACGACAGGCATCTCGCAGCCGTTCATTCTGGCGTCAGAACCGGCGGCGGCTTTAGCTTTGGCCCTGATCTTTACATCATCTGTTCCATAAGTCTTTAAAAGGACCTTACCGATATTAGCTCCATAATCGCCAGTCAAGCCTTCCTCTGAAATATTAACATTACATTCGATCTGATGATCAAGAAGATCCTTAACATCTTCTATTCTTGCAGTATCAGCAAATTCAATAATCTCCTGTACATTCATAAATCCGCGATCTGTAAAATCCAAACTGTCTTCGAGCGCAACATCTTTCTGCAGTACATACTTAGCATCTTCTCTTATTTCCACTACATTTGTATGAAACTCACAGATGCGTACATAGGCAGAATGACCATTACCGTAAACAGTGATCATTATATCAAATATTTTTTTACTATCAGAGAAATTAACTGTTATCGGCGTAGTTTCTAAAAATTTATGAATTGCAGAAACTGCTTCCGTACTCACTTCCGAAATAACTTTCAATTCCTTCGCAGCATCGCCGACGACAATACCTGCTGCCGCTGCCACTTCAATGCCGCGCAGACCTCCTGTATTCGGTACAATAACACTTTTTACATTCTTGATGATATTGCCGCTGACCTCGATCTCTACCCGTTCTGGCAAACATCCTAAATGCTCTCTGGCAATAGCTCCGGCATAAGCAATAGCAATCGGCTCAGTGCACCCCATCGCCGGAATCAATTCCTCTTTCAGCACATTGATATAATCCTGGTATTTTTGCCTTGTTATCATCTGCCTACCCCTCTGTATTTATGATTTTTTCTTAATTATTCTATACATCTGCCCTGTAACTCTTTATAAAATCATAACAAAAGTTCCCAAAGTAATAAGGACAGAGCCGATAATTGTTTTTACAGTAAATTGTTCATGTAAAAATACCGCTGCCATTACCAAAGTGATGACTATACTGAATTTATCCACCGAAACTACTTTCGAAGCATCGCCAAGCTGCAGGGCTTTAAAATAACATAGCCACGATGCTCCCGTTGCTAATCCAGAAAGAGTCAAAAAAATCCAGCTGCGTTTACTTATTTCGGCTATCCCGCTTTGGGCATTAGTTAACGCAACTATACCCCAGGCCATAAGTACTACAACAACAGTCCTGATTGCCGTAGCCAGATTAGAATTAACACCTTCGATGCCGATTTTTGCCAAAATGGAAGTAATTGCGGCAAAAATCGCCGAAAGTACTGCAAAAACAAACCACATACTAACGCCTCTTTTCCTGCTTTACAAATAAGCCTTATATTATCAGAGCACTTGTATCAAGTCTCTGCATTTTAAGTAAACTAAAATTTTCTGAAAGCAGCGTGAAACAATGGTTCTAATCCAGCAGTTTAGTTTTCGACTAATCTTTCAATTTCTTTCTCAAGCAATAAAAATGCTTTAGAAACTACATAACCATCAGCGACCGCATGATTCATTCTCACAGTTACAGGCATCATCAATCTTTCATTTTCACTGCGATATTTTCCCCAGTTTATAATCGGCGGAAAATGCAGATGCCCGTCAGGCAGTTCTACATGCAGTGCTTCATACGACAACCAGGGAATATAGGAAGCATCGAAATAGTTTAATTTACTGCCATCCAAACCATAGCTGCGGGTCTGTTTAGCCTTTTCTATGTCAGCGCAGCATCTGTCATAAAAAGCCAGATAATCTTCGCTGAACTCTGTATAAACTACTGTAAAAGTCTCCGTATCCTCGTGGAAAACATAATGCGCAGTGTTGATTTTATCAAACACGACTAACTTATCCTCCTGATACAAATACCGCATTTTGTAATCATCTCTGGTATTCAGCGCCTTGGTCAGGACATACAGAAAATTGATATAAAATTTAGTTCCAGTTTGTTTTGAATATGCAACAAGGTCACTAACATCAATTTTGGATGTAATCATAATCGAACATTTACATTCCATTGTAAAATGCCTGTAAATATCCTTACGATAATACTTTTCCATATCTAAAACTTTATAATCCATAATTACTACCTTTCACACAACATAAATCCACTTTGGCAATTTTATAGTTTGCATTAATTAAGTATTCAAATAATTGCAAAGAATCTTTTGATCAATTTATTGTTGACATCGCAATTGCCAAAACGCCACAGCGCTTGCAGCAGCTACATTAAGCGAGTCCACATTGTGCGCCATAGGTATCTTCACAACATAATCACACGCATCAATCACAGCCTGAGATAAGCCGTAGCCCTCTGTACCAAAAACCAAAGCCAGCCTGCCCTCTGCCATCAGCTCCTGATCATCTATACTGACAGCATGCTCACACAAAGCCATTGCAGCTGTTTTAAAGCCCCATTCTCCCAGCTCTTTGACATTGTTTTCTATATAAGTCCAAGGTATCTGAAATACCGTTCCCATACTGACACGTACTGCTTTTCTGCATAAAGGATCACAGCAGGAGTGCATCACAAGTACCGCATCAACACCTAACGCTGCTGCCGATCGGAATATTCCTCCTACATTGGCCGCATCCGTGATATTATCCAATACTGCCACCCGCCTGGTTTGAAAACATATCTGCTGTACTGAAGGCAGCCTGGGCCTACGCATAGCACACAGGATACCGCGGGTCAGCTTATATCCTGTCAGTCCGGTCAGCACATCCCTGTCCCCGGTATAGACTGTAACATCCTCATACCGGGCAAGAATATTTTGGGCCTGTCCCGTGATATGTCTGCGCTCCATCAACAAGGAAATCGGCTCACAGCCAGCAGCAAGCGCCAGCTCTATGACTTTGCCGCTTTCAGCAATAAAGATGCCCTTTTCCGGCTCCAGCTTATGGCGCAGCTGCTTTTCAGTCAATTTTGTGAATACTTCCAGTTCAGGAGCAGAAATGTCATTTATTTCTACAATATTTGCCATTATGCCACTCTTTCTCAGAAGAGCATCTCTCCCGGTTTATAGCCGCTTGGCAGCTCTTCTTCAACTAAAAAATGAAATTCTTCATCACGCAGGACCGGCAAAAATATAGCATAGGGGATCTCTAAAAATTCAGACGTATAACTGCTGGCTCCGAACCATTTACCCTCTTTGACACCTAAATTCAAATCTCTGGCAAACTTGGTATCATTAGAGCAATCATGTACAACCAAATTCCATTTCTCTTTGGCTGCGGCTGCCATAAATCTGAGTGTCAGTTCGCGGCTCCAGATTGGTGATATATATCCGTGGCGGGCAATATACATTTTTTCGCCCCAATAATTCTCAATATTATTGGGGTTCAAATGCAGCTCCGCGCAATTAATAAAATCTAATCCCGTATCAAACACAGCCTGTTTTTTCACAAAGAATTTTTCAAAAAACTCATTAGTCATAGGCGTTTCAATACCGACTTTTTTGATATACTTTTTGGCTATGCCAATATTTTCAATGACCTTATCGGCACAACCGGACGCTCCTAAATTAAATCTGAGCTCATCCAGACCTGCCTCGCCCAATGCTTTAAGCGTTGTTTCCGTAGCCAGAGTACCGTTAGTATATAAATGCTGATAAATACCAGCCTTGTTAAATTTTTGAATAATATTATAATATTTCTCGATTTCCATAAAAGGTTCTAAATAGACATAGGCAACCCCTGTAGGTTTTTTATGGATTTCCAACAACAGATCAATATCATTCTCGTAAAACTTGGTCCCGCCAATGACCCAAATACCCTCACCTACCGGCTCAATAGCATCCAGCTCGCCATAATTATAGCAAAACCTGCACTGCAGATTGCATTTATTGGTTTTTCTGATAGCTGTCAATCCGCTTCCCAGCAGACATGAACGGCACCCATCAGGAAATTTATCGTCCGGGCCCACAAAAAGCGTTCTGTTTTCTAAGGTTTTTAAACCGGAAATTTGCGCCATAAGCTCTTCTTTTCTTTTAATAACAACTGCTTCAATCTGCGCGAATGCTGCATAAACAATTTCCTGCTGTTTAACCAGAAGCTGTTCTCCTGCAGGCAATTGTGCAAAAAATTCAAACCATGCCAAAGCATCCTTCTTGGAAATCTTCATATCTGTTACTGCTCCTTGTTTACAATACAATCGACTTAATCAATCTCATTGCTCTCTGCTCTGCGTAAATTGCAGTGCCTGGCAACCTGGCTCCATTTATTTTGTTATTCTTGTCATCAAAACAACCGTTTCCACATGATGCGTCATCGGGAACATATCTACCGGCTGGGCAACTGTAGCCTGATAACCGTTCTGTTCCAGATAAGCCAAATCACGGGCAAGCGAAGCCGGATTGCAGGATACATAAACGATACGCTGTGGTTTGACCTGCGCAATAGCAGCCAGCACCTTTTCTTCGCAGCCGGCACGAGGCGGATCGAGCAGAACAACTTCAGGACGCACACCCTGCTCTACCAGTTCCTGCATTTTAACAGCAGCATCACCTAAAATAAATTCAGCATTATCACAGCGATTATCTTCAGCATTACGTTTTGCATCTTCAATAGCAGAAGCTATAATCTCAATTCCATAAACTTTTTTGGCATGTTTAGCCAAATACAGAGAAATTGTACCGGTTCCACAATAACAGTCCACAACGGTTTCACCACCGCTCAAAGCCGCAAATTCAATCGCTTTGTTATAAAGCTTTTCAGCCTGGGCACTGTTTACCTGAAAAAACGACTGCGCAGAAATATTGAATTTTAAAGTTCCCAAACGGTCTTTGATAGTCGTTTTACCATATAATAAGCGTGTTTTATTACCCATTACGATATTAGTCTGTTTTTTATTGATATTCTGCACTACGCTTTTCAAGCCCGGAACAGTATCGCGCAGCATTTTGACCAGCTCTTTGCCATGCGGAATATCGTAACCGGCAGTAATGATAACTGCCATGACCTCACCAGTATTTACACCAACCCTGCCCATGACATGGCGGACTACGCCTTTACCTGTTTTTTCATCATAAGCAGAGATTTCATACTGCCGCATCCATTGACGAACAACAGCAATAATGTCATTGTTTCGCTGCTTCTGGATCAGGCAGTTTTCAACGCCGACTACTTTATGTGTAGCCGCAGCATAACATCCGATTTCCAAAATTCCATTTTCAAATGCAACCGGAAACTGCATTTTGTTACGATAATGCCAGGGATCTTCTTCACCGATGATCGGCATAACTTTGACTTCCTGTAAATGCCCGATCCGCAAAAGCGCATCGCGAACCTGCTGTTCTTTAGCCCTTAATTGCCCCGTATAGTTTAAATGCTGCAGCTGACAGCCGCCGCAGGCTTCATAAACAGGACATAATGGTTCTACCCGCTCAGGTGATGCTTCAAGAATGGCAGTTACTTTCCCTGACGCATAATTTTTCTTCACCTGTTCCAGTTCTACTTCTACTGTCTCACCTGCTAAGGCGCCATGTGCAAAGACCGTAAATCCATCTGCCTTGCCCACACCTTCACCGCTGCTTCCTAATCCTGTTACTTTTAAAGTTATTTTATCACGCACAAAAAATTTATTATCAACGCTCATAAATTTCTCCTAAATTAAATTTTCAACAACTAAATTATACCACAAATCTATACAGTTTCTTCATTTTACAGTTTAAATAAAATGGCAGAAAAGCGAACTTTTTCACCTTCTGCCAAAATAATCAGCTGTTATTTAGTTGCCTCTACCCAAATACCTCCAGTTACCTTTTCCAGCATTTCAGCACTGATCGGCAACGCTGAATGAGGTGTCCCTGCGGCAATAAAAGTAATGTCATACTCTTTCAAACTATTATCCAAATAAACTGAAACCTGTTGACGCAAGGCAAACGGACATACTCCTCCGGGCGCAAAACCTGTGATTTGCATTACAGTTTCCGCATCTGCCATTTTGATTTTTTTCGCTTCGATGGCACGGCCCCATTTTTTTGTGTCTATTTTCTTGTCGCCGCAGGCAACAATCAAAATCGGCTTGCCATCGGCTAAAAAGCATAAGGTTTTGGCTATCTGTCCCGGCGTTGTGCCCAAAGCCTGAGCCGCCAGTTCCGCCGTATGTGTTGATCCCGGCAATATTTTTATTTCCAGTTCCGGATAAGCCTGCAGGCTTTCCTGTACTCTTTTCAAACTTGCTTCATATTCTTCTGCATGCTCTTCCATTTCCATCATCCATCCCTCACATTTCTTTTGCAATTCTGCCACAACTAACTGCTTTATTTTTATACTTTCTGTGCTATAATATATCCATACATGAAGTCATACAGGCATCTGTTGTAATTTTAACACAGACAAGTCTCTCTGACAAATCAAAATACCTGTTAAAGGAGGTTTATCCATGGATATCATTACTAAAGATACCGGCATCATTGATGCTGTTCAACAACATCCTGAAATTTTGGAAGTGTTTGCTAAATATGGTCTGGGCTGTGTTGGCTGCATGGCAGCCCATTACGAAACCATCGGCCAGGGAGCAGGCGCTCACGGCATAGATGTTGAAGCGCTTATTGCCGACATCAACAAAGCTGTTGCTGCTGCAAAATAATCTTCTTAATAAAAAACAGTCTGGCGCTTAAACGTCAGACTGTTTTTTATTACCACCTGTACAACGATCTCAGTAAAGCTATCTCAGCTTTATACCCTGGCAATTCATTCGGCGTTTCCAAATAAAAGGGCAAATCTTTCAGTTGAGGATGATTAGTAACAGCGCTGAGCGCTTCCAAACCAATGTTCCCCTGACCTATTCTTGCATGCCGGTCCTTATGGCTGCCCAAAATATTCAGACTGTCATTGATATGAACAGCTAAAAGACGTTCCAAACCAATAATTTCATCAAATTCCTCCAAAACCTTTTCCAGATCATTAACTATATCATAGCCGCCGTCAAAAACATGACAGGTATCCAGACATACCCCGAGTTTTCCCTGCAGCTCCACTCTGTCGATAATCGAACGCAGTTCCGTAAAGTTTCGCCCAACTTCACTGCCTTTGCCTGCCATAGTCTCCAACAGCACCATTGTCTGCTGCTGAGGACGCAGGATTTCATTCAGTAATTCTGCTATCATGATTATACCCTGCTCTGTTCCCTGTTTTACGTGACTGCCGGGATGGAAATTATATCTTGTACCAGGCAGCAGCTCCAGCAACTGCAAATCCTCAGTCATTACCATCCGTGCAAAATCCCTTATTTTAGAATCTGCCGAACAGGCATTGAGTGTATAAGGCGCATGTGCCAGGAGCGGCGCAAAAGAATTCTCCCGCATCAGCGTCAGTAAAGCCTTGATATCCTCTGTATCGATCGCTTTAGCTTTGCCTCCGCGTGGATTACGTGTAAAAAACTGAAAAGTGTTGCCCCCAATAGCCAATGCTTCCCTTCCCATATGTAAATAGCCTTTTGCCGACGATAAATGACAACCAATATTGAGCATAGATCCTCCTAAATTTACAAAGCTTTTAAAAATACGTTATAATTATAACATATCAAGCCTGCTGAAAGGAAAAGATTGACCATGCAAGCATTACGAGAACACCTGCTGAGCCTGCAGGACATCAAATATCAGAAATTTCACAGTGCTCTTTGCCCCGGTATCGATAACATCATCGGTATCCGTATCCCCGTACTGAGAAAACTGGCAAACGAAATCGTCCGTGAAGGAGATTACCATACTTATCTGCAGAAAGCCTTAACCGAACCTTTTATCTACAGTGAAGAATCAACCTTATGCGGTATGATTTTAGGTTTACTGAAAATTGATTTTGCTGAATTGCTGGAAAATCTCCATTTTTTTGTTCCCCGTATCGACAATTGGGCTGTTTGTGATGTTACCTGCGGCGGTTTGAAAGCTTTCAAAAAAAATCAGGCTCAGGGCCGCGAATTTCTGCAGCAATATCTTGCTTCTCCCAGAGAATATGAACTGCGGTTTGCTGTTGTAATGCTGATGAATTATTACAATGATGACACATATATCGACAGTACACTGAAAGAACTGAACAATGTACGACACGATGGGTATTATGTAAAAATGGCCGTAGCCTGGGCTTTATCGCTGTGCTTCGTCAAGCAGAGAGCTAAAACAATTGTACTTTTTCAAAATAATGAACTTGATGACTTTACTTACAACAAAGCTATTCAGAAATGTCGTGAATCCTTCCGTGTCAGCGATGCAGATAAATCCCTGCTGCAAAATATGAAGCGTAAATAAATAATAAAACTCCCGTCTTGAATAAAGACGGGAGTTTTATTATTTTGCCATGCTCAGCAGCGTCGCTACTTCTAAAATACTCATGGATATCAAAATAGCCAACTGGCCGCTTTCATTGGAATAGTTGAAGAAAAAGAATACAGAAAGCAATAAAAGTGTTAGCAGCAGGAACCAGCGCAGCGATCCTTTTCCCACGCACTTTATCCATAGAAAACACCATTATTGACGGTATAATAGCAAAGCCAGCGCCGTAACGGCAAATACTGCCGTCAGCAAAGCTGTAACTGTCAGTTTTTCTGTTTTATTTCTCTGCGCAAACCCTTCGCCCATCATTCCGCCTACTTTTGTACCAGTTTTACCAGCACTTCCACACATTTTAGCAGGGAAGGCACCGGCAAATATTCAAAACGTCCGTGGAAATTATGCCCGCCGGTAAAGATATTGGGACATGGCAGCCCCATTTCTGAAAGCCTTGCACCGTCAGTACCACCGCGCACGGGTAACAACTGCGGTTCTATGCCAGCTGCACGCATTGCATTTTCAGCCCGTTCAATTATTTCATAAACAGGCATAATATATTCCTTCATATTACAATAGACATCTTCCATTTTACAAACAACGCTGCCTGCGCCGTATTCAGCATTCAGGCAATCCGCCATATGCAGCAGCAGTGTTTTACGGTCTTCCAGCTTCTGCCTGTCATGATCGCGCAAAATCATTTCCAGCTCAACTTTATCCGTACCGCCATTGATACGCAGACTATGATAAAACCCTTCATACAGATCAGTATATTCAGGACGCTCACCGGCAGGCAGCAGCATCTGCCACTTGGCTGCCATCGTCACAGCGTTGCGCATCTTATTTTTAGCAGAGCCAGGATGTACCGAAACTCCATAAAATGTCACCGTGGCATTGCAGGCATTAAAGGTTTCATAATTCAATTCACCAATAGCGCCGCCGTCAACTGTATAGGCAAAATCAGCACTAAAATCAGTCAGAGGAAAATGCTCCGTCCCCCGTCCTATTTCTTCGTCAGGGGTAAACGCCAAAAGTATCTTGCCATGCGTGATCTCCGGATGTGCAAGTAAATACTCGCAGGCCGAAACAATAGCGCATACTCCAGCCTTGTCGTCGGCTCCCAGCAAAGTCGTACCGTCTGAGGTTATAATTTCCTGTCCCAGATAATTTTTTAATTCTGGAAAGTCCTTCGGACTCAATTTAACCCCTTTGCCAAGTTCCAGCTCACTGCCGTCATAGGCAGAATGCACCTGCATTTTGACATTCGCTCCCGATGCTTCATTACTGGTATCCATATGAGCAATCAACCCGATAACAGGCAGTTTTTCATTTGTATTGGCCGGCAATGCAGCCAGTACATAACCATATTCTGTAAGTACTACGTCCTCCAAACCCAAACCTGAAAGTTCAGACTTCAGTAGTTTCGCCAGTTCTAACTGCTTTGCCGTACTGGGCGAAGTTTCTGATTTATCATCAGAAGCCGTATCCAAAGTGACGTAGCTTCGAAAACGTTCAATAATCTTATCTTTACTGAGTTCAATCATTTTTATATACTCCTAAGATCTGCCGTGCAGATAGTCTAACAACTGCCGCGCAATCCTGCCGTTACGCCCGGTATGACTCATTTCCCACTTTACCGCAGCAGCACGCAGCTCTTCTTTTTGAATATCCAGGCCTTCGGCTTCAGCTTTATTTTCCAACAAACGGAAATACTGCTCCTGATCCATCGAATCAAAAAATAATTTTATACCGAAACGATCAGCCAGAGAAATTTTTTCGTTAATACTGTCGCGGCTATGCAGCTCGCTCATATTCTGATCCTGCCACACTTCCTTGATAATATTACGGCGATTAGAAGTAGCATAGAACAGCACATTATCAGGTTTTACTTCAAGCCCACCATCTAAAATGGATTTTAATGCTTTGTATTCCACTTCAAATTCTTCAAAAGACAAATCATCTAAAACAACTATAAATTTTTTGCCCCAACGGCTCAATTCCTGCATCACCTTTGGCAATCCGGCAAAGTCATGGCGTTTTACTTCAACCATCCTCAGCCCTTTTTCAAAAAAGGCATTGCCGAGAGCTTTGATAGATGATGATTTGCCAGTGCCACGATCACCAAAAAGCAATACATTATTGGCAGGCTTTCCCTCTAAAAAAGCTTCCGTATTACGTATCAGTTCTTCTTTCTGATAATCATAACCATACAGCTTATCAAAAGTCATATCAGAATAGTTTTTAGTACCGGACAGGTATTCCAGTTCGCCATTCCAGGCAAATGCACCGTTGTCCAGCATTGCGCCATAACCATAGTCATTATAATAACTGCATAAAATTCTCACAGCCTGCCGCCCGTCTGCATCACCTTCAGCATGCAGTAAAATTTTTTCCAGCTTACTGCGTCCCGGCAAAGGCCTGAACACTGTCGGCGTGTAGTTTCCCAGAAGTGGATGGTTTTTATAACGATTAAAAACATCATCAACGAACTCGCGCATAATTACAATATCATGCGCTGCAGCTCTAGCCAGCCCTTCACCAATTTTACCGTCATTTTTTTCGGCAACAGCAGAAAACACATTCTGCTCATGCACGATTGCCGACAGCAAATACTCCAAAGGAATAATCCCTGTCAGGCCTTTTTCTTCAGCAGCAACCAGCAGCAAACCTTCCAGTTCCGGCGCAAAAAATTCTTTAGGCCTGCGCAGAGCATTTACGATCGGGTCGGATAACAGAGCTCGGTAGATCACCAGGTTACTTAAATTAGCGCAGCAATTCATCTCATTCATCTCCGTCTGTCAAAGATTTTAGAAGGGTCTGAATACTTTTTTTATAAACAGGGTGTATTTTATCCGCCGCAATTTCCGACAGCGGCTGCAGTACAAAAAATCTGTTTTGCATATCAGGATGCGGCAGTACCAGTTTTTCACTATAATAGATCAGGTCATCATACAAAAGCAAATCCAAATCTATATTTCTTTCACCCCAATGCCGCAATCGTACCCGTCCCATTTCCAGTTCAGTATCCAAAAGCAGCTTCAGCAACTTTTCCGGTGCCAAATCAGTTTTCACACAGGCAACAGCGTTAATAAATTCAGGTTGATCTGTCACGCCATAAGGTTCAGTTTTAAAAAAGCTTGATACAGACCTTATTTGCAGTCCTTTTACCAGCAGCATTTTTAAAGCCTGCCTGAGATTAGCTTCCTTATCCCCTAAATTACTGCCTAAAGCTATATATGCGATGGACATAAAATTGCCTCCAGCATCCTGATGGCCCGCAGATTTTCCTGTACATCATGCACTCGTACCATTTGCGCTCCTGCATAAACAGCCTGACAACTGGCAGCGATAGTACCTTCCAGGCGTTCTTCTGCCGGGACTCCACCGAGCACGCTTCCAATAGTACTTTTGCGTGAAGCAGCAAGCAATACAGGATAACCTAAACCTGTCAGTGATTTCAGCCCCTTTATCAATTGCAGATTTTGTTCAATATTTTTAGCAAAACCAATGCCGGGATCAAAAATTATTTTTTCTTTTGTCACGCCACGTTTTTCCAGCACATTAGCACGCTGCAGCAAATAAGCCGCAACCTCTGTTACTACATTTTTATACTCACAGTTTTGCTGCATATTTTTAGGTGTACCGCGCATATGCATTAAAATAACCGGTGCTTTACTGTCGACAACTAAGTCAGACATGGCAGCATCACCTTCCATAGCAGTAACATCGTTAATGATATCTGCTCCGGCTGCCAAAGCCGCCTCCGCCGTTGAGGCACGATAAGTATCAATAGAAATAACAGAAGCAGGATAACGCTCTTTCAACGCCTTGATAACAGGAACAACCCGCTTTTGTTCCTCTTCTGCAGCTACGGCATCGCTGCCCGGGCGGGTCGATTCCCCGCCAATGTCTAAAACAGACGCCCCTTGTCTAAGCATCTCGCCAGCCCTTTCCACTACCTGTTCCAGCTGCGATACACGCGAGCCTGCGTAAAAAGAGTCTGGAGTAATATTTAAAATCCCCATCACCAACATTTTATCATAATTCAATGTTCTGCCGTCAGCTAAAATAGTTTGAGGAATCGGTGCATCTAAAATAGCCGTCAATTCTCTTTTGATTTCTGCCATACCAAAATAAGGCATCTGCGTTAATTTTTCCAGCAGCCTGGCATAATGTTTATATGTTCCCAAAAGAATTACGTCCACCCGTTCTTCAGCACAAACCACACACCCGGCAGGAATTGCACAATCGCCGCCACAGGCCAGCATTTCCTGTTTGATAATATTGGCAGCGGGGGTACGTATATTCAAAATTTTTAAGGGAACAATTTCACTTTTATGCAAAAAAATCGCTTCACTGGCAGGATGAATACCCAATTGACTGAATTCATTGGCCAGTGTTTGCGGTTCCAGCTTCAGAATCATATCTCCACTTCCTTCCAACCCTTTTCGACACAAGCAAAAGCGTTGTGATTATGGATACTTTCAATGCTTTCTACAGTTGCCTTATACCAGATTATTCTTTTATCTCCTTCCAGACGCAAAGCAATTTCACGTACCGCATCTTCAACAAAACGTGGATTATCATAGGCCTGTTCAGTTACAAACTTTTCATCCGGACGTTTCAAAAGGCCGTAAACAGGCGCGCTTGCTCCTGCATCAGCAATAATAGCCAATTCTTCCAGCCAGACCATTTCACCAGATCTAATTTCCAGTTTAGCCAAAGCTCTTTGGTTATGAGCGCCATAAGCGCTGATCTCTTTCGAGCATGGGCACAAGGTTTGAATAGGTATCTCCGCAGAAATACGCAATGAAAACCGCTCCTCCTTTTCAGCTGTATAAACACAATCGATATCCATCGGCGCTCTCTGACCGCTGACAGGAGCTGTTTTATAAATAAAGTATGGAAATTTTAACTGCAGAAAAGCTTTTTCAGCCTGCAGACGTTCCTTCAAATGGTCAAGAATGTTTTCTAAAGAACCTAATGTCACCGGTCCAAGCGTTTGCAGGCACTCTACAAAACGACTCATATGCGTTCCCCGCAGATCATGCGGAAGATCAACCGCCAGACTTACTGTAGCAACCGTGTGCTGCGTTCCCTTTTCTTTATCTTTCAATGCTATCGGCCAGCGCAGATCTTTGATGCCAACATGCTTCAACGGTATATTACGACGGTCTAATTCACCTTGTACATCTTTCATTATAGATCACCTCGGTAAATACAGCCGCTGGTTTTAGTTTCCCAGACTTCAACTTCATAAAGCTTATAATTTGGCCCCTGCAGCAGTTCTTCTAAGCGCTGCCACACCCAAACGGCAATATTCTCTGCTGAAGGCTGTTTTAAAATATCGTTAAGACAGGCATGATCTAATTTACTTAAAATCTCTTCCTTGACAATATTCTTAAGACTGATAAAGTCGATTACCATGCCTTCCTTATCAGGCGTTCCCTCCACTTTTACGACTAATTTATAAGTATGCCCATGCAGTTTTTCGCATTTACCATTATATTCCGGTAAATAATGCGCCGCATCAAATTCAAACTCTTTTAAAACAAACATTGTTTACCTCCAAAATAATTAAACTGTCAAGCCGGCAAAATCATCCTGCTGCCGCAAAGCTTCATAAGCAACGATAGCAGCTGAATTTGATAAGTTGAGCGATCTTGCTTCGGCAATCATCGGAATACGCACACAGCAGTCTTCATATTCCATACGCAGTTTTTCAGGTAATCCTGCTGTTTCCTTACCAAAAATCAGCAGGCTGTCCTTTTCATAGCGTACTTCAGTATAACGATTATGTGCTTTTGTTGTCAGCAAAAATTTAGCATTATCTTTATATTTTTCCAGCACTTCATAAACGCTGTCATAGTAATGCACATCTACCAGGTTCCAATAATCCAAGCCAGCACGTTTTAAATATTTATCTTCGACCGAAAATCCTAACGGCCGCACTAAATGCAAATGACAACCTGTCGCTGCACATAAACGTGCAATATTTCCCGTATTACCAGGAATTTCTGGTTCTACTAAAACTATATGCATAAAATGTTCACCTCTTCAAATTTTAGAAACGCAAAATGCACAGTCACTTGACTGTGCACTTACATTATTTATTTTTCTTCAACAGTTCATCAACAAGTTCACGCATTTTATGCTGATCCTCTGTCGTATTTACTTCCTCTTTCACCTTGTTATCTTTTTTATCATGTTCATTTTTATATTTTTCAGATTTTACTTCTACAGCTTCCATTCCCAGCATTCTCTGCCATACTCCCATAATTTTTTCACTATAATTAGGACTCATGGCCCAGGTACCGTTCAATTTATACCAAGTGTCACACAATCCACGCTCTAATCTGATAGCGTGGGCCAAATCATAACGCGGGTCAACAATCTTCGTAGAAGGATGTTTCTGCGTAGTGTAGGCTAATAAATGCTGGATATGTGCACGCACACCAATTTCAGGAGTCTTAAAATGCGCCCCTTTAACACCGCCGCCGGTAGTACCAAGTCCACAGAAATTATTCTGTTCCGGCTTCACATCGCCGCCAAAACGGAAAAAACCTGTTTCCACAAGAGCCTGCGCAAAAGCCAGATCTTGGCGCACTCCTTCGCGGCCGGCTTCCTGCCAGTATAAATCAACAATTTCTTCTGCATTGCAGGTCAATTTTAAATCCGGATTATTTTGTTTTAACAAAGCCACAGCCTGTGCTTTAGCAGCGACCGCTTCTCCAAAAATACCAATTTCCTGATAACCGACAGGCAAAGCAGGATTTACAGCAGCCTTAGACACAGTTCCTTGAGTGCTGACAGAGCTGCCTGCTTTATCGTTATTTCTGTTGATGGTTAGAGTCTCGTTTTTTTGCTGCTTAGTTTTATTTTTTTCTTTAGACTTCTTTTTATCTTCTTTTTCTTTCTGTTTAGCCGCCTTTTTAGCTTCTTTCGCAGTCAACTGCGGCGCTGCCGCAATAGTACGCACTTGTACCTTAGATTGATTAGGTGTTGTAATACGTCGCGATTCGGTCGGTGTATTCTGTACCAAGACCTGCTTCTGACTGCGTGGCTGCGGTACAGATGATACTACAGCCTGCGCTTCATTTGTTTTATTCTCTTTCTTCCTCGCTTCTGCCTGAAGCGGCATTACCGCAGCACAGCAAACAGCCAAAGAAACAGCTATTAAGTGTTGTTTTTTTAAATTCACGTCACTTCTCCTGCTTATTATATATTGATAGTTAAATTTTACCCCATTTCTACCGATACTGTAAAGTTTTATTAAACTTCTTCACAAAAAATACGCATCTTCTATGTTATAATATAAGTGGAAAATTTTTAAGGAGTTGATAAATTATGCCTACTACTTTTAAGTTTATCAATCATGCTTGTTTCACTCTGACACATGCAGGACATACCGTTATTTTTGATCCTTATCTAGATGGCAGCACTCAGGATATCAATGATCTCAAAGTGGAATATATTTTTGTTTCTCATGGTCATTTCGACCATCTTGGCAGTGCTATAGAGCTTGCTAAAGCGTCCGATGCAACAATTATTTCTACGGCCGAGGTCTGCGGAGCTGTTGGTGAAGCCGGCGCAAAAAACCATGCTATGCATTTGGGCGGAACGCACGAATTCCCCTTTGGCAAAGTACGTCTTACTTTAGCATTCCATGGCAGCGGCATTCCGGGTGGACACGCCTGTGGTTTTATTGTTGATTTCTATGGTACTAAACTTTATTTTGCCGGCGATACCGCTTTATTTGGCGATATGCAGCTTTTACAACGTTTGGATGCCTTTGATTACGCAATCCTTCCCATTGGGGATAATTTTACAATGGGACCTGAAGACGCAGCTATTGCAGCCGAATTTTTACGGGCTGAATATGTAATTCCAGTTCACTATAATACCTGGCCGTTAATTGCTCAGGATCCTGTTAAATTCAAAAAAGCTGTAGAAGAAAGTACAAAATCTAAAGTTTTAATTGTAGCACCAGGAGAAAGTATTGAATTGAAATAAGTTGAATATAAAATAACCTTGCCTATGGCAAGGTTATTTTTATATTCATTCTAAATACATCGCTGTAAAATAAGGTTCCAAAACATCATCACGACGCTGCAGAGAAAAATTAACACCAATAGTTATTTCACCGCCAGCTGCTACAATTCCTTTTATACTGCAATTAGATCCAATCCTCAAATTATTTTTCACTATCACTAAAGCCTGTTCCAGTTGTACATTGTCACCAATAATCAGATTGTCTCCAACTACTACCGTTACTCTTCCCAACAAGTGTAAATTCTCTTCTATAGTAATATTCTTTTCAGAAATAAGAAAAGCATCTCCCTTAAGTGCTTCTACTATACAAGGTACCTTTGCACCATATAAATCATCACTATAATAAATTCCCTTGCCGAACCCCAGTTGTCGATATTCGTCATCAGTCAAAAAACTATAATGGCTCCATTTTTTATAGGCGCCTATATACAGTGCTTCTAAAATATCACCGGCTTCAGCAATACAGATTACATCATTACTGTTATCGAAATCACCACTTATCTTACGGCCAGCAGTTAAAGTATTTTTGTAAAACTCCTGCCCACGCCCTAACGGCGGCTGCAAACAAACCTCTGCTAACCTTATTTGCATATCATCGGTCATTGAAATAACGCTCAATTTGCGCCCCGGCAGACTTTCATCACTTTCTAAAATAACTTCTGTCTGCATTACTTTGTGACCAGGATATAACATTTGCTCCTCAAGTCCAAAGCTTTCTGCCAGATTACCGCTCTGCTCTTTTATCAGTACACAACTCATAACATCGGCAGCAACTGACTGCAGCTGACTATGTAAAATAATTTTACTTTCAGCATCAATTTCTTCACGCAGCGAATAATACAACGACTGAATAACCCCGCTCAAAACAACACAGGCCAATAATACAACAATGCTTACACTGCCTCTGCTGTATTTGTTTATTTTCATCCTTCAATGACTCCATTCCCTAAAAGCAGTACTTTCCTGCTGGTTATCCTTCTACCGCTTTTAGTATCCTGGATTTTTATGGTCAATAGCAATTCTTTGGTGTTCAAACGTTCTGCCCGAAACTCCTCAACCTTTACAGACGCTAAAGACAAAACATTGATACCCTTCAAAGAATTACTTTTAGTTTCACGATATAAAATATTACCGCTCAGATAAAATGTTATCTGACGACTGCCAAAAACATCCTGACAAATTATTTTACTGCTGCCTTTATACCCTGTATTACTGATCGTTACTGTTGCTGCATGTAAAAATAATTCTCTCTCAGGTAATGAAAAACTGTAATTTGCAGCTCGCCGCAGCATAATATCAGACTGTATCCGCTGCCAGCCTTGCAGCAGCTGCCGCAACCCGCCTGTAAATATCAGGCTCATCGTTATGATAAATATTAAAGCTAAATTTAATTCGACTAATAAAAAGCCTTTATTCCGACAATGCATAACGTACCTTATTAATAACTATCTTTTTATTCCTGCATTCTCTAACTGTAATTATTTCCTTTTTAATTTGCAAGTTATCAATAAATTCCTTGCGTTCAATAAACAGCCCCTGTTCTGCTGCTAAAGCATCTGCTTCCTCTAAATCCTTTGCTTCCGACAATTCAAATGCAAGTTCCAGCCGATTATACTGCTGCATTGCTAAAACGCAAGCCTTATAACCTGTCAATAATGAACAGCAGGTAATACTGACAAGCAGCAAAACCACCATCACCTCAATCAACATAAAGCCCTGCTTATTTAATATCACTTACAACGACCCTTCCAGTCACAGGCTGCACTTCAAACTTTTTTACCAGCTGTGGTTGCCGTCTATTTTTTATTAAAACCGAAAAATAAACCTGCGGTGCACCTTCTGCAGAAAAACGTATTATTGAAGTATTGGGACTATAAAAATACAGGCTTCCCTGCCCAATCTCCTGGAGCCTTACTTTTTTCATAATTTTACTGCCGTAATAAACATAGTAACACTGCTGGTTTAAATCAACAATCAACTTATTCTGTAAATCAGCTCCCCAAAGGGATGCCTGCTGCAGCGCAGTTACTTCAGCCGACAGGCGCTGACAAAACCCTTCCATCTCCAAACGGTTGTCCACTTTAATAATCCCCTCCGCACAAGGAAGCAATAAAGCCATGACTAAGCCATAAAAGCTGATATAAAGCAGTATTTCTACAAGTGTAAAGCCAGTATTATTACGATTGTTTACTGCCATCTGAAACAACTTCTTTTCCTTCGGCATCATTGCCTTTAAGGGTGTAATTCAATCCATTATCAGCAGTAGCATAAGAAAAAACAGTATTGGTAGCATCTTGAAACCCTTTATTTCTGGCAATGTATTCACTAACCAAATCTTCTAATTTTTCTGGGCATTTACCATTTTCCATTTTATATAACTGAATCGCACTGTCCACTGTTAAAAGATCATTTTTCAGCTTGGCATTTTTAGCTTTTTTATTAGCTGAATCAATAGACGGCAGCAGCATTCCAGCCAACACACCCAACATGGCCGTTACAGCTACCAGTTCTATCAAAGTAAAACCTTTTCTACCACATACATTCTTATAAAAATTCATCATAACACTTCCATCATTCATATTCAGGTATTTCCGTCAAAAAAGTCAGTAAAGGTGACGCTACTGTAAAAATCATAACACCAATCACTAACGCTATAATAATTAAAAGTACAGGTTCCAGTAAAACTTTAAAATTTTTTAAACTTGCGGTAAAATCCTGTTCCAGCAGTAATGCCGCTTCATTAAGCATCGTCGCTAAAGAACCGGAACTTTCTCCGACGATTAAAAATTCTATCGTCAGTGAACTTAAAAGCGGAGAAGCTAATGCTGCCGCCTTGGTAATATCACAGCCACGAACGATCGCTTCAGAAAAAACCATTGCTTTAGCAGTCAATTTTTTATCACCACTTCCAGCAGACGCAGTTTTTATTGCCACTGGCAGCGAAATGCCACTATGAAGGAGCAGCGACAGTATTTTACAAAAACGTATTTCCAAAAACGTCTGGCGGTACCCTGCGATAAGAGGAAGGCAGAAACACCATTTCAGCAGGCGATACCTTCTCAGCCACAAATAATATAAAACAAATAAACTTAAAACCGCTGCTGCCTGCCAGTATTTAACAGCAATTTCACGTACTGTCATCATTACCTGCAAAGGCAATGTCGGAACAAGGTCAAACGACTGATATAAGTCGGCAAACAATGGGAGTAATTTAACTATAAATAAACAGCCAGTTACCATAGCTAATAACAATACCAAACAGGGATATAAGCATATATTCTTTAAAAATCTGTTTATTTCTGCCTTCTGCCCGAAATAAACAGCCAATTCAGACAACATCTCCTGTAAAATACCGCCTTGTTCTCCTGCTTCAATTACTGACACAGCAACAGGTTCAAAAATATGTGCGTGTTTTTTCAGCGCAGCAGACAACGCTTTCCCCGCTTGTAAATCAGCAATCAATAAACAGCAGACTGTTGTCAAAGAAACCGGACAGCGTGTTTTTAAAAGTTCCAATGCTCTGCATAACGGGATACCGCTGCCCAGCATCGCGGCCAATTGCTGAAAAAAACGACTGCGTTCTTTATCATTAACTTTACCATGATTAAATAAACGGTTTACTTTAACGGTAAAGCTTTGTACTTCTTCTATACCAGTAATATAATCATAATTCTCGTGTAAGAATGCCGCTACTTCCTGCTTACTATCTGCTAAATAACTTCCCTGATAAAGTTTTCCTGCCATACTACGCGCTCGCCAGCGGTACAACTGCATTATTACACCTCCATTATTTCCAGGTATTCTTTATCCCTGCAGCAAAATCCCTCTCATTTTAATGATATTTGTGAAAAAACAGTGAATAAAAACAAAAATAAAAAGACGTTTTTCCAAAGAAAAACGTCTTTTTATTTTATTGACTATTAATTTTTGTTTCAGATATTTAAGCTATCTTACTTTCTCCAACAGCTCCAGATATTTCCCCTTCACTAAATCCGGTTCGAAGACATATAGTAAATGCTTAAGCTGCTCTCTACTTGTACGAGGCTGCTGGGAAGCCCAATAGCCTACTGTTAACTGTACCAGTCTGCGTACTCTGATTTTATTTTTTTCACTTTTAGCTGCAGCCAAACCAAACTGCAGCCACTCTCCATACACAGTCATTTCTTCCTGCATAGTCTGCCTTGCCACAGCCGTTATCAAATCCCGTTGAGTACGCAGCACCAAACTGCCTATTTGTTCCCGCTGCTGCTGACTGCGCCTGCTGGAAACAGCCTGATCAAGTAAAACCAGCATAAAATTCTGCCACGGAGCATACAATTTAAATGCGTTGGCAAAACCATCCCAGCCTGCATACATTTGAAAATGTAAAGCAATATTCATCAACGTACTGCGCGTTAAGGAAAAATCTTTTTCACGCACCAGAAAAACAAATAATCCATCCATTAACTGCCTGGTCTCATCTTCCCATTTTCTCCGGGCAATCTGTGCGATCAGCTGTGTCCATTCACGCACAAAATACTGTAATTCACCTGCAGTTAACGATTTATTATTGGTCAGCAACAAACTCATCCAGCGCAGCATTGGTAATGCATTAACATAACGTCTGTCCGAGGCTGTAAAAAATAGCGTCAGCAAAAATTCTACCATTTTAGAACCGGCATAGACAGTACTCTCTGCACTGTAACGTACTACAGCCTTGGATACAATAGCAGAAAATCTGGCTTCATCACGCATTCTGGCAGCCATAACTGCCATATCCTGCAGCATCTGCAGCAATTCCCGTTCTAAATCAGCATCTGTTTCTGTTAATTCATTACTTACGATAACCACTATATTAGCACACTGTATCGTTACCTCCGGCAGCCCATCTTTCATTGCCAGACAGCCAAGCATCCCTAATTTACGTATGCCTTCTGCACGCAGCTGCGGATTTGTCACTAAAACAGGCTGAAAAACAGCTACTATCTCTTTCGCCAAAATCTCATGTTTAGCACGCATAAAATAGATGCAGGAATTTTTTAATTTTTCCAAGCAGGCTTCGCAGGCAATTCCCTGTTCTGCCAAAAGCTTGAAACGGCGTACTATGCGCTCAATCGTCAATGACATCTGTTCCTTAACACTTTGCGACATAACTGCCTCAGACTGCATATCTAACGCATCCAGAAGACAACTGAGCAGCTCCTGTGCTAAAGCACTTTTCTCATCCGGAGACAGGTCTTTTTTCTGTGTCTGTTTTTCCAGCTTGGTTACATTATCTAAAAGATTTTTAAACGTAGGACCATGAACTATCCTGGTTGATTCTTCAGCCATCTCTACCCCTATCCTCTATTAAACGTTGATAGCACCTTCATAAACGATACCGCTTACGGTATCCACAGTTACTTCCATATCGTCTTTGAGCAGGTTAAGCGCATTTTCAGCGCCAACAACTACAGGAATACTGCAATTAATTGCTATGATGGCTACTGAAGATGTCAGTCCGCCTTCCTCTGCAATAATAGCAGCTGCTTTAGACGCATAGACTGCCGCTTCATCCGGCAATACTCCAACTACTAAAACATCACCAGGTTTAAACTTTTCTTTAAAATCTGTCAATGTAACAGCTGTGCAGATTTTACCTGTAACCGAACGTTTGCCTATACCAACACCGCTTACTAATTTATTTCCCACATTAACCACCTTAATCAAATTCGTTGAACCTGGTTTACCGACAGGAACGCCAGCTGTAATGACAACCGAGTCACCATCTTTGACATAACCGTGTTCACGTGCACATTTCAATGATATCTCAATCATTTCATCAGTATTATCACTGGAAGGCCCCAAAAGCGGCCTTACTCCCCAGTAAAACTGCATCGCCCTTACCCTTGCAGGTATCCGTGAAACGCCTACTACATAACATTTAGGCCTGTATTTAGCAATCATTCTAGCCGTGAAACCAGATTCAGTAACAGTAACAATAGCGTCTGCATCCAGTTCCTGAGCAATCTGCACCGTAGCATGACTTATAGCCTCGGTAGAATGTATTTTATCACTAATACCTTTTCCTTTAAAAATAGCGGCATAATCCAATGCCTCTTCTGTTCGCAATGCTATCTTGGCCATAGTCTGAACTGCTTCCAGCGGATACGAACCGGAAGCAGTTTCACCGCTCAGCATAATAACATCAGTTCCATCAAAAATAGCATTAGCGATATCGCTGGCCTCTGCACGGGTTGCACGATAACTGTTGACCATACTTTCCAGCATCTGCGTAGCTGTAATCACAGGCTTACCAGCCTTGTTACAGCGCCTGATAATTTCTTTTTGCACCAACGGTACATATTCAGCTGGAATCTCTACTCCCAAATCACCACGAGCAACCATTACACCATCAGAAACTTCTATGATTTCATCAATATGCGTAAAACCTGCCTGATTTTCAATCTTGGAAATAATCCCCATCCCCGAGCCGGCGGCTTCTAAAACCTTACGGATTGCAAGTACATCCTCTGCTTTTTGTACAAAAGACGCCGCAATATAATCCATATCATGTTCTATTGCAAAAGTAATATCTTTTATATCCTGCTCCGACAAAAAAGGCAGTTTTAATTCCACACCAGGACAGGCGACTCTTTTACGTGAGCTCAGCTGACCTCCATGCACTACTTTCGTATAGATTTCAGTTCCGTCGATGCGTTCTACCTCTAAAGAAAGTAATCCATCAGCCAATAAAATAGCATCGCCTACTTTTAATTCATCAGGTAAACCCGAATAATTAACTGAAGCAATCTGTTCATTGCCGTTCCGATCCTTTGTGGTCAGGCAAAAAGAATCGCCCTCCTGTAACGTAATTTTATCATGTTCAAAAATACCCAGGCGCATCTCAGGCCCCCGGGTATCGGCAATCATAGCGATCGGTTTATTGACTTGTCCAGCAGCCTCTCTGACAAGCCCCAGTCTTTGGGCATGATCAGAATGGCTTCCATGAGAAAAATTAAAGCGGGCCATATCCATTCCCGCTTTCAGCATAGAAACTAAAAGCGGGATATTATCAGTACTTGGACCAACGGTGCAAATGATTTTTGTTTTCTTCATTGCCCGGCCTCCTTAGAATTACAACTGAAACTTGTTTTCGCAAATGACCTCATACGCATCTTCAGCTTCGGAAAGCGGCACACTGATTTCATATACGCCACCGTGCTTGGAATTCGTGGTTTTAGTCTGCGTCAAAAAACCGTTCGCGGCTAATACTTCTTTGATTCTGGCAGCCGCTTCAGCGGTCTGCGCAATGTATACTACCTTCCACACTGGTTTTTCCTCCAAGTTTAAAGCTTAAGCCTCTTTAACAGCTTTGATTTTAGCGATCAGCTTGGGCAGAATTTCACGCGCATCGCCTACGATACCATATTGCGCAACCTTGAAAATTGGTGCATTGGCATCTTTATTAATAGCAATAACAATATCAGAAGCAGACATGCCGGCCAAATGCTGTATAGCCCCGGAAATACCAAACGCAAAATAAATTTTCGGCGTTACTGTTTTGCCAGATTGTCCAACCTGATGTGCGTGGTCTACCCACCCTTCATCGACAACCGCACGCGAACCGCCAACACTGCCATGTTCAAACAAAGCAGCCAAATCTTCGAGCATTTTGAAATTATCACAGCTGCCTAATCCACGACCGCCTGAACAAATAATCTCCGCATCTTCTATTTTGATAGCGCCACTGGCTCCCAGAATCTCTTTACGAACCAACTCTACCTTAGATTTCACAGCATTTTTCACAGTATAATTTACAACTTCACCGCTTCTAGCTGCATCGACAGACTTTGCTTTAAAGACCTTAGGACGTACAGTACCCATCTGAGGACGATGCTCATCACAGATGATCGTAGCAAGAATATTGCCGCCCAAAGCAGGACGTGTCCATTCTACCAGTTCTCCATTAATATCCAGTGCAGTACAATCAGCACAAAGACCTGTACCTAAACGTGCGGCAATCCGAGGAGCAAGGTCTCGTCCATCTACAGTAGCTCCGCATAAAACAGCATTTGGTTTATAGGCTTCAACCAATTCACAAAAAGCATTAGTATAAATATCAGTATTATACTCTGCATACTCGGGTCCGCAGACCACATAAACAATATCAGCACCGGCTGCAAATAATTTCTGCGGCAAGCTGCCGGCCTCTTTACAAATCAAAACAGCGCAGCATTTCTGATCTGCTTTAGCCGCCAATTCGGCGCCGACACCAAGCAATTCATAAACAACACCAACCGGCTCTCCGTCTTCTAATTCAACATTGACCCATAAATCTTTACCTTCTTTGTTCTTTACCTCACGGACAATCTCTTCACGTTCAATTGCCTCAACCGGGCATTCCCCTATGCAGGCGCCGCAGGCGATACAGGTATCCTGATCGATATTAGCCTTACCTTCAACCATATTGAGCGCACCAACCGGGCATACTGCTATACAGGATTCACAGCCGATACATTTTTCTCTATCTACACAAATAGCCATCTTCATTCACCTCAATGAGTAATAATTTTCGCTTGTACCAATTTTTCAATCAGCATATCAACTGCTTTGTCTGTATCTTCTTCATTGATGATTTCGCTTTCGATCTGTGGTACGGACGGGGTGAAGATTTTCAAAACTTTAGTCGGAGAACCTGATAAGCCTATCACTTTCGGATCGATCTCCAACTCAACAGCCCCCATTACTGGGATCTCTGCTTTTCTTGCTTTCATTTTGCCTTTGATACTGGCAAAACGGGGTTCTTTTTCAGATTTAGTAACAGTAACTACAGCCGGCAAAGTAACAGCCAAAGTCTGGCTGCTGCTTTCATTCTCTCGATCAACAAGCAGTCTTCCATCTGCTCCCAGCACTACTTTTAAAGCTCCGGTAACCTGAGGAATACCAAGATGCTCTGCCATTTCAGGTCCAACTTGCGCAGTATCACCATCAATTGCCTGTTTACCGCATAAAACCAAATCGCACTCCCCTACCTTACGTACAGCAGCCGCTAAAGCAACGCTTGTCGCCAATGTATCAGAACCAGCCAAGGCCCTGTCACTGATCAGAACAGCGTCATCTGCCCCCATGGCAATAGCTTCTTTCAAAATATCCGTCGCCTGCGGCGGCCCCATCGAAACAACGGTAACCTTCGCTCCGCTGGTATCCTTAAGGATCAAGGCAGTTTCTAATGCCTGACGGTCAAAAGGATTCATAATATTTTCAACACCATCGCGAATAAGTGTGTTGGTTTCAGGATTGATTTTGACCTCTGCCGTATCAGGAACTTGTTTGATACATACTACGATATTCATGTGAGCCCTCCTCTATATTTGTGCCAAAGGTTTTAACTACATATTTATTATTGTAACATTCTTTACTTGGCTGTGGCAAGCAAAACCCTGTTTTTCAACGAGGTTTCACGCCTTTAAATACCAATTTTCTCCCAACAAATCATCTAAAGCCTGGTAGACACCTGCATTTTTACCATCTACCCAAAAGCAGCGCTCTACTTTGATCATCTTGCCTGAATCGACCAGATGCAGATAAACAGGTGTATCGCCCGGAAAACTTTCAAAAATCTGTTTTAAGCCTTTTTGGACAATACCATTTTCATCCTTTTTCATAATCTTTATATGCAAATCAGGAGGCACTTCCTGCAGAGGTTTAATCTTTAACGCCTGAATTTTTCGTTCACGTTCATCGATGCTGAGCTTTCCTTCCACGCTGATTGCATTCTCCTGATAAAGCAATCTGGCGGCATCACGATAAACTTTTGGAAAAACCACTATCTCCATCTTTCCATTAAAATCTTCTAATGTTAAAATCGCCATACTGTCACCCTGACGCGTATTTCTTATTCGGCAATCCGAAATTATTCCGGCAACGCTGAAATATTTACCGTCAAGCACTTCACTGGCATCTGATATTTTACGCAATGGAGTGTAATAATACAAGGAACCGACATAAGCGTCTAAAGGATTACCAGTTACATAAAAACCGATCAGCTCTTTCTCATATTGCAAAATCGTGCGTTTGGGGATTTCTTCTAATTTAGGTATTTTAAGCTCATTAACATCAGCAAAACTGTCATCACCAAATAATCCCATCTGTCCGCTCTGATAATCTTTTTGATAATTACTGCCCATGTCCATAGCCTGTTCTGCGACGGCCAACAATTCGGAACGTTTATAACCAAAAGAATCCATCGCACCACATTTTATTAAATTTTCCAACATTCGTTTATTAACGGCTCTATTATCCACCCGTTTGCAGAAATCCATCAAAGATTTAAAAGGTCCGTCTTTACGTGCCTGTAAAATGCTGCCAATCGCGTTTTCCCCTACATTCTTTACGCCTGCTAAACCAAAACGGATAACCCTGTCTTTGTTTACAGAAAAGCTTCGTCCACTTTCATTGACATCAGGCGGCAAAATCTTCAGTCCCATACTGCGGCAAACGCTTATATACCAGCTCAGCTTTTCGCTGTCACTGATGACGCTGGTCAAAAAAGCTGCCATAAATTCTGCAGGCCAATGTGCTTTAAGATAAGCAGTCTGATAAGCAACTAACGCATATGCAGCAGAATGTGATTTATTGAACCCATAACCTGCAAAATGCTGCAGGAGCGCAAAAATTTCACTACTCAGCTGAGGGCTGATGCCATGTTTTTGTTTAGCACCGTCAATAAAGGCTTCCCGCATGGAATCCAGTTCCTTAGCCTTTTTCTTGCCCATAGCCCGACGCAGAATATCTGCCTGTCCGAGGCTGAAACCTGCCAGAACGGAAGTGATCTGCATAACCTGTTCCTGGTAAAGAATAACACCAAAAGTGTCTTTTAAAACAGGTTCCAACAAAGGATGCAGCATCTCTGCTGTTTTTTCACCATGACGTCCTGCAATAAAATCTTCTACCATTCCCGTTCCCAACGGTCCAGGACGATACAATGCAACTAAAGGAATAAGATCTTCAAAACTTTCCGGTCCCAAATCTATAACCAGTTTCGTCATTCCGCCTGATTCAAGCTGAAATACCCCTTGAGTATCACCATTTCTCAGCATGCTGCACGTCTCTTCATCATCAAGAGGAATTTTATCAAGATCAAGTTTATCACCAGTAGTTTCATAAATAAACTTGATTGCATCACCAATTACTGTCAAAGTACGCAGCCCCAAAAGATCCATCTTTAAAAGTCCGAGACTCTCAATTTTATCTTTATCATATTCAGTTGTAATAAAATTTTCATTGGACAGCTGCAGCGGCACATACTTTTTCAAATCATCAGGGGCAATAACGACTCCCGCTGCATGAGTCCCTGAGTTACGCGGCATGCCTTCCACGCTTTGAGCAAGATCAATCAGGCGTTTGATATTCTCATCATTTTCATATAAACTTCGCAGCTCATTACTGGCCTCCAGTGCTCGCTCTAATGTAATACCCAAATCACGTGGAATAAGTTTTGCTACATTATCCACCATGCTGTAAGGCATTTCCAATGCTCTGCCAACATCACGCACCGCCGCGCGAGCCTGTAAGGTCCCAAAAGTTATGATTTGGGCAACCTTCTCCTGTCCATAACGATTAATAATATAATCCAGAACCTGCTGCCTTTTTTCATAACAGAAATCTGTATCTATATCAGGCATACTTACACGTTCAGGATTTAAGAAACGTTCAAACAGCAAATCATATTTCAGCGGATCAATATTAGTAATCCCTAAAAGATAAGCGACAATACTGCCTGCCGCACTTCCGCGGCCAGGTCCTACGGGTATGTCATTTCTGCGGCTGTAACTTATAAAATCCCAGACAATCAGAAAGTAACAGTCATAGCCCATCTTATTGATAATGCCTAATTCATATTCCAGCCTATCTAAAACCTGCTGCGTCGGCTCAGGATACCTCTCCGGCATTCCCTCTAAACACAGCTTGCGCAAATACTCCTCTGCCGATAATCCATTTGGAATAGGAAATTCCGGCAGAAGTAAATGACCGAAGCTCAACTCCACGTTGCAGCGCTCTGCTATCTTCGCTGTATTTTCTAAGGCTTCAGGGCAATCACCGAACTTTTCGCGCATCTCAGCTTCGCTTTTTAAATAAAACTGATCGTTAGGAAATTTCATTCTTTTAGGGTCATCGACAGTACTGGTTGTTTGAATACACAACAATACATCCTGTGCATCTGCATCTTCGCGCTTTACGTAATGCGAATCATTAGTAGCCACTAAACCCAGATCATATTTTTTTGCCAGTCGTTTCAGTTCAGCATTAACAGTATGTTCTTCTTCAAGGTCATGATCCTGAATTTCCAGAAAAAAATTGTCTTTCCCAAAAATGTCCAGATACTCTTTTAAACTGCTTTCAGCCCCTTCTAAATTACCACGCAGTATTTGCACCGGAATCTCACCGGCAATGCATGCGCTCATGCAGATAATACCTTTACTGTATTGTCTCAGAATATCTTTATCAATTCTAGGTTTATAGTAAAACCCTTCTAAATGTCCAAGTGAAACCAGCTTCATCAGATTATGATAGCCTTCATCATTCTCTGCCAGTAAAATTAAATGGTACATCCCATCACGATTATTTTTTTCAAATCGTGATCCATTTGTCAAATATACTTCACAGCCTATAACAGGCTTGATTCCCTGCTTAATTGCCTCCTGATAGAAATCAACGACACCATACATTACTCCATGATCTGTTATTGCCAGATTTTTCATTCCAAGTTCTTTAGCGTAAGCAACCAGATCACTTATTTTTGCGGCACCGTCAAGCAGGCTGTATTGAGTGTGGACATGTAAATGTGTAAAATTTACGCTCACAACAGTCCTCCTTCCAAAAAAACATAGTTTTTTCCACTAAATTTATACTATATATTATACCACAACAGATATACGCAAACACCAGTCGCTTTAAGGCATCTCTAGCACCCAAGCAAAAGCATCACCTGCCAAGGGCGGCAAAGTGATGCTGAACATCAAATTTTTCTGTTTTTATTTTTATATAAGGTCCATAATACTCCCGGTACTAAAAAAAACAGATTAAAGGCCAGACTTGGAAATAATGCATTTGTCGAATCCGGAAAAATAAACGGCCACAGACAGGCTACCAGTATCCCAGCAATCATTGCGGTCAAACCCGCCTCTTGTGGTACTAAGCCTTTAAAGAAAACAATAAACGTCAATGGTAAAAATATCCCTGCCCCCCGTAATGCCATTGACAGATAATTCCAATGCAGCACCAGTGAATCGAGATAATGAAAAACAAATATCACTGCGCCGAATGTAACCGCCAATACTGAAAACCTACTGATCCACAATAATCTTTTTACATCGTGAAGGCCGAATAAATCATTAAAAATATCTCTTGAAATCATTGTCCCAATTCCTAATGCCAGACCTGAAATAGAACCAAGCGAAGACAGCAGTAACGCTGCAATACCAATTCCACCCAGCCATTCAGGCAAATATGTACACAGATAAAAAGGCAGTGCATCAATAGCGTTGATTTCAGGATGCATCGCATGCATATACATGCCTATCATAACTGACGGTAACCCAACAGGAATAACGATCAATGCCGCTGCGACACAGCCTGCGGCTGCCGTAGCACTATCCTTTGCCGAAAACAGAGCCTGCACATAGGTCTGTGTGGAAATAACCCCAATCACCATAGAAAACAAACTAAAAAGACTATCTTCAATGCCCTTACCAAAAAGGCTGCGCCATGGAAAAGCAGGAAAACTTTCACGAATTCCTGTCAATCCTCCCAAATCGTTATATGAAAGAATTCCACCTACAAAAACAGTCGCAAACACCAGTAATATTTTAAAAATACCAGCCATCCCAGAACTGTTGATACCACCAAAAAAAACCAGTGCCGCAACAATAACAATTATTATTGTTGCAGCAGTCAGCAGACTTACATGAAAAAGACCCACTATTAGATGTATTGATGTAAGCATACTGGCAACAATACTAAAAAATATACCTGCCGTAGCAGATAAACTAGCAATCGGGCCAGCTTTCTTCCCAAAGTTTACAACTAAAAACTCAGAAATCGTCATCAGACCGCTATTGCGCAGCGGACGGGCGTAAAAAAGCCCCATAATGATAAACCCAACACCCGATCCTAAAGTAAACCACCAAGCGGTCAATCCCAGCTGAAAGCCTAATTGTGCTGTACCTATAGTAGCAGCACCACCAACAATAGTTCCTATAATACTGCCTGCTACCATACCAATCCCGGCACTGCGGCCGCCTAAGGCATAGTCATCAGCAGATTTTACCTTACGGCCAGCATATATGCCCGGCAAAATCGTTAAAACCAGTGTTATAACTATACTCCCAAGTTGTACTGTTGTTAACTGCATACCTTCCACACCCTTGTTAAAATATTACTTCCATATTTGAATATATATTATTTTATAAATCTTAATTCGCTGTTAAATATTTAAATCCTGCTGTAAATTTGGTAATTCATTATACTATTCTGATATGGAAACTATACCTTTGTTTACACTTTTGCATAAGTTTTATTATTTTGTCAAATTTTTCTTGCTTTTTGCTTTTATGCAAAGTACAATTATCTCAGCAAGAAGCATCAAGGTACTTTTCTCGTACTATTTTCCAGTACTGCAGCTTTAAGAAACTAAAACTCTTGCTTTTACTTCTTCTCTCCAGTACAGGAAACCTTGTTGAACTTCTTACAATAATTAATTTATTTACGAGGGGGATTTATCATGAATTTTATTAAGAAAAAACTGGCTTTAGCCATAGGAAGCTCTCTTATAGCAATGTCAGTTTTAGTCAGCGGCTGCAGTACCGGCAGCGACAAAAAAGCAGATACTATTAAAATAGGCGTTGTTGCTGAGCTGACAGGTAATAATGCTACTTACGGAACATCTATTACAAATGGAATCAAACTTGCTGTACAGCAGTTAAATGATACTGGCGGCCTGCTTGGGAAAAAAATTGAACTGGTCGTTGCCGACAATAAATCTGAACCTGCAGAAGCCGCTAATGCAATGAGTAAACTGGTCAATCAGGATAAAGCTCCCGTTGTCATGGGACTATTTGCCAGTTCCAGTGCTATAGCAGCCTCTAACGTAAGTGAAGCCGCTAAGGTTCCTTTTCTTGCAGTTGGAGCCACTAATCCCAAAGTAACATTAGATGACAAAACAGGTAAGGTAAAACCAAATACCTTCAGAGTTTGCTTTATTGATCCGTTTCAGGGCACTGTCGGAGCTAATTTTATTTTAAATGAACTGAAGCTTCAAAAAGCTGCTGTTTATATTGATAACAGCAGCGACTATGCCAAAGGTCTGGCTGAATTTTTCAAAAAAGCCTATGTGGAAAAAGGCGGTACAGTTGTTATTGAAGAATCCTACCTGCAAAAGGATTCCGACTTTAAAGCTGTTTTGACAAAAATAGCAGCTGCTAAACCTGAAGTAATTTATATACCTGGTTACTATGAAGAAGTAGGTAAAATCTGCAAACAGGCCCGTGAACTCGGTATTACAATTCCAATTATAGGCGGCGACGGCTGGGATAGTCCTAAATTAGTCGAAATAGCAGGTGCCTCAGCCCTTAACAACACCTATTTCACAAACCATTACAGCCCCGATTCTACAAATGAAGCTTCGAAAGCTTTCGTTGATACTTATGCTAAAACTTATAAGCAAAAACCGGATGCTCCCGCAGTTCTTGGTTATGATGGAGCCATGCTTTTAGCCGATAGCATCAAACGCGCAGGTGTCTATGAATCAGCAAAAGTGGCAGAAGCATTAGCCGCCACTAAAGATTTTCAGGCAGTAACCGGCAAAACCTCTTTAGATGCTTCCCACGATGCAGTAAAAAGTGCCGTTATAGTTGGATTTGAAGATGGCAAGCAGGTTTACCGCGCAACAGTTAATCCTTGACCATTTGTTTTATACCCCCAAAACAGACTCTTAAGAGTCTGTTTTTTTATTTGTCCATACTTTCCTTTGCTATCCCTGCAGGCTTAGAGTATAATATATAAATCAATAAATACACTTTAACAAGGAGTATCTTATGCCGGAACGCAATCAAATAATCGATGACCTGCGCGGTATCTGTATGCTTGGAGTCATCGGTATCCACGTGGGTTCTTTCGTCTTAGAAGCACCGCAACCAAATAGTTTCTTATATATGCTGCTGGAAATACTTTCACGCTATAGTGTCCCCTCTTTCTTTTTTATCTCCGGTTATGGTTTATTCTGCCAATACCGGCCAGAAAATACTATAGCTTATCTGCCTTTTTTAAAAAAACGTCTGCAAAGTGTCGGACTTCCATATGTTGTATGGTCGCTGTTTTATCTGCTTTATTTTTCTGTTGTAATGCCTGGATGCATCAACTGGCAGCCAGTAAATATCCTTTTCCTGCTCTTTTATGGTTTAGCCTGCTACCACTTATATTTTATGGTCATACTGCTATGGTTTTACTTTACTTTCCCATTATGGCATAAATTATTTTCCTTTTTCCAAAACAGCAGTCTTAAACTTGGTTTTACGCTGCTGTTCTTAGTACAGATCATCTTCAATTACTGGACATGTCATCCCAATATTAACAGTACAGAATTACCGGTACTTTTACAAAACCTCTTTAACTATCGTCTAAATTACCTGCCGCTGCATTATTTATTTATTTTTATGTCAGGCGGTCTGGCAGCAATTTATTATAATACTTTTATAAAATTTATTATTAGTCATTTTACAAAAGTAAGTATCTTCTACATCTTTACGTTCTTATTTATCAGCGGCAGTTATTACTATTATTATTTTTATCATAATTACAGTCTGATCATTTTGGTAAACACATTTCAGCAATTAAGTCTGCAGGGGTTCCTTTACACAATAGGTTCTCTGGTTTTTTTCTGTGCAGTCTTTGCCAAAACAAGTCTTTCGAATCCTATCAGAAAATTTATTCATCTCTTATCAGTAAATTCGCTTATTGTTTATCTTATCCATCCCTTTTGGATGGATATCATCAGCAGGCTTTGTCACGCCGGCGGAATTGTTATGACCAGCAAAAAAATTATTGTGATCTATTGTCTTCTGGTCACTTTATCTGTACTCTCAAGTATTATCATCACTAAATTAGGATGTAAACTTCCTTGGTTGTCTTTGCTATTAACCGGAAAACGAACTACCTCTACAAAAAAAGCATCTTGAAAATTCAAGATGCTTTTTTATTTTCTGCTTATTCTAAGTTCACAAACAATTTACAAAAATCAGATTCTTTTGTATAATTGTTTTTACTATAATTATTATTTCATCATATGCTGCGGATGCAAAGTGAAAGGACTCTTATTACTATGGAACGTGAAAACTTCTCCTCCCGACTTGGCTTTATCCTTATTTCTGCAGGCTGTGCTATTGGCCTCGGCAACGTATGGCGTTTCCCGTTTATTACTGGCATGTACGGAGGCGCCTCTTTCGTCCTTATCTATCTATTTTTCCTGCTCATTCTAGGCTTGCCTATCATGGTAGCAGAATTTTCAGTAGGCCGCGCCAGCTGCCGCAGCGCAGCACTTTCATTTGATGTTTTAGAACCAAAAGGTACCAAATGGCATCTTTATAAATACGGAGCTATTGCCGGAAACTATATCCTGATGATGTTTTACACGACAGTTGCCGGTTGGATGCTCTATTATTTTTATAAAATGGCTGTTGGTGACTTTGCCGGTCTTGATGCTAAGGGTGTAGGCGCCCTTTTTGGTGGACTGCTTGGAGATCCGCTAACTATGACTTTTAATATGGTTCTGACAGTCCTGATTTGTTTTGGCGTTTGTCTTTTAGGCTTACAGGCTGGTGTCGAAAAAATCACAAAAACAATGATGCTGTGCCTGCTCATCCTCATGTTAGCTTTAGCCGCAAACTCCATGTTCTTACCAGGAGCAGAAGCCGGTCTTAAATATTATCTCTATCCTGATTTCAATAAAGCTTTTGAGAAAGGTGTTTCCGAAGTTATTTTCGCCGCTATGGGGCAGGCTTTCTTTACACTCAGCCTTGGTATAGGGGCTCTGGCTATCTTCGGAAGCTATATTGCCAAAGAACGTTCACTAACAGGTGAGGCAGTATTTATCACTATTTTGGATACAGCCGTAGCTCTTATTTCCGGTTTGATCATTTTCCCAGCCTGTTTTAGTTTTGGCGTAAATCCGGACAGTGGTCCTAATCTTCTTTTTGTAACTTTACCTAACGTTTTTAACGCAATGCCATGGGGACAATTTTGGGGAGCATTATTCTTCCTTTTCATGATATTTGCCTCTTATTCTACTGTTATTGCAGTCTTTGAAAATATAACAGCCTGCATTCGCGATCTTACTGGCTGGAGCCGCAGTAAAACTATTTATATCAATATAGTGCTGATAACCCTGCTTTCTATGCCCTGTATACTTGGTTTCAATGTCTGGAGCCATATCCAGCCGTTAGGTCCCGGAAGCTGTATTCTTGATTTAGAAGATTTCTTTATCAGCAATAATCTGCTGCCATTAGGTAGTCTCGTTTATCTGCTATTTTGTACGCAGCGTTATGGTTGGGGCTGGAACAATTTCATCAATGAAGCCGATAGCGGCAACGGTCTTAAATTTCCTAAATGGATGCGGTTTTATGTCACTTATATTTTACCTTTGATCGTTCTTGGAATTTTTATCAACGGTTATGTCGCTCTATTTAAATAAAAACTTAGTACCAATATCCATATTCTTCATATCCGTACAACAATATATCAAGCTATTTACAGATAAATAAAAAATCCCTGTGCGATGCACAGGGATTTTTATTTAGTCATCAAACGCCAATTTTCTTATTTTTCAAGAACATCCACATCGGACCAGCCAGAAAAATCGAAGTATAAGCGCCGCTGGCAAAACCAACCAGCATGGCGAAAGAGAAATTATGTATAGTCTCGCCGCCAAAAAGGAAGATTGACACTATAGCAAACAATGATGTTGCCACAGTATAAATTGTTCTTGTCATACATTGCCAAATGCTGTTATCAATCATCTCGCCCAAACTTTCGCTGCGGCGATGTATTTTCAGGTTTTCACGAATGCGGTCAAAAATGACGATCGTACCGTTAACAGAATAACCAACTACCGTCAGCAGTGCTGCAACAAACGAAGAATCCATTTCCATTTGGAACAATGAGAAATAACTCAATACTACCAGAATATCAATAATAAGTGCTATAATTGCCGCTATTGCAAATTTAAACTCAAACCGAAAAGTAATATAAGCAATCATCAATACCCAGGAAAGAACTATTGCCATAGCTGCCTGCTGTACCAGTTCTGAACCGATTGTAGCGCCAACCTGCTCGACACGCTGTATCTGATAATTACCAAGTGTGCTCTGCAAATCGCTCATCGTAGCACGTAATTCAGTATCTTCCACGACACCAGTACGAATCAATACACTGTTGGCTTCAGTTTTGCCATCACTGTTTTCCAGTTGGATGATACTATTGCCCATATCATGTTCTTTAAGAACATCTCTAACCTGTGCCACACTGACCGGATTTTCAAAAGTTAGATCAACTATACTGCCGCCGGTAAAATCAATTCCAAGATTGAAACCACGGGTAACAATAGAACCAAAGCCAATCAACAGAAAAATAATGGTGATAGAAAAGAAAATTTTATAATTCTTTACAATCGAAAACATTATTTATTCACCTCCTTAGGAGCAGAAACGCCAAAGAAGGCGGGATTTTTGCTGAAATTACTTGAAATCAAAAAGCGCAGCAAAAATTTGGTAACAGTAATGGCCGAAAACATACTCAAGACAACACCAATGGCCAGTGTTACAGCAAAGCCTTTAATCGGTCCTGTACCAAGATAGAAAAGAATAACGGCAGCCATTAAAGTCGTTACGTTAGAGTCGAAAATAGTTACGAACGCACGATTAAACCCTGCATCCATCGCCGAACGTAAAGTTTTACCGTTACGAATTTCTTCTTTAAATCGTTCAAAAATCAAGACATTAGCATCTACTGCCATGCCAATAGACAGGATAATACCGGCTATACCAGGCAGAGTCAGAGTCGCATTCAGATACCGCATCACTAAAAGCAGCATCATTACATAAAGCAATAATGCAATACAAGCTACAATACCCGACAAACGGTAAAAAAGAATCATAAATACAAAAACACCGATAACACCGATTCCAAAAGCTTTAATACTTTTTTCTTTAGAATCCTGACCTAAGGTTGGTCCAACAGTACGGTTTTCCATAACCTCAATTTTCACCGGCAGAGAACCGCTGCGCAGTAAAATAGCTAAATGCTCAGCCTCTTCCATAGTACGTGATCCTGAGATTTGAGCTCTGCCGCCAGTTATAGCTTCCTGAACTACAGGATTGGTCAGCACTTCACCGTCTAACACAATAGCGATCGGTTTACCTATGTTACGTGCGGTAAGATCAGCAAACTTTTTGCCGCCCTCATCACTAAACTCTAAGCCAACAACAGATTGATTCCCCTGAGAAATTTGCGCCTTAGCATCTTTCAAGTCTTTACCTGTCAGAACAGTTTTCCCGCTGACATCTTTAAATTCCAAAAGTGCGGTACGTCCAAGCATCGCAATTGCCTTATCAGGGTCTTTAACACCAGGAAGCTCAACAATAATACGATCCTTCCCCTGACGCTGTATAACCGGTTCTGTCAATCCAAGTTCATTGACGCGGCGTTCAATGATTTTCACCGAACGATTAACTGCATCATCATCAACCTTTAACTCAGGCGTATCAACAGCCTGCAGCACAACATGTGTACCGCCCTGCAGATCAAGTCCCTGTTTAATGGAATTTGACAAAGGCGAAATATAAACACAGAAACCCCCGATTATCGCTAAAGAGATAATCAAGAATTTGCCTAATTCATTCCATCTCAAAATTAGCTGCCCCCTTTAATAAGTTCATCAAAACTTTTATAAACAAGCTACTCACAAAGAGTAATGTTTGTTTCAGTAACCAGATACTGCACCGCTTTATCATAATCATCTACTGGAATTTTCCTGCATAACAGGGCATTATAAGTCACACCCATCAGCACAGCTTTATCAACCTGTACCAAGAAGCGGTCATAATAACCTGCACCCATGCCTATCCGGCTGCCATTTTTAGCAAAACCCACTCCAGGCACCAATGCCAAAGCTATTTCATGCGGGTTGATCACAACATCTGCACAACTAACACTGCGGATTCCGTAACGGTCAAGTGATAACTGACCAAAACCTTCAAACCGTACCGCGCAAATCTCTGTTTTGGAAATTATCTGCGGAACACAAACGGTTTTACCAGCTAGTCTAGCCTGCTCCAAAACAATGTCGATATCCGGTTCGTTCCCGAATGCCAGATAACCAAAAATGACGTCAGCCTGATGGTATTGTGGTGAAAGCATAATATTTTCACAGATTTCTTTGCTCCAGCGGTCAACCTGCTCCCTAGAAAGCTGATTGCGCAAAGATTTTAACTCCTTGCGCAATTGTTGTTTCTTCATTATTTTTCTGCCATTTCCTGTTTGACGGGATCTTGAAAAGCACTGATAGCAGAACGTGCAAAATCAACTTCCACGTCTTCAGCCAGCTTCAAAGTAACCTTTTTTTCACTGATAGCAGTAATCACACCAAACATACCGCCAACAGTCACTACTTTATCGCCTTTTTTCAAAGAATCAAGCATTCTCTGACGTTTTTGTTGTTCTTGTTTCTGAGGACGATACAGCATAAAATAAAAGATACCGCCCATTAAGATAAACGGCCAGATCGCATTGATCATCGCCATAGTATCTCCACCTTGCATGGGAACACCTCCTTCATAATTCTCCCCTATCTGGGATTATATTCGCCATAAAAACTAAAAATCCTGTTTTAGCCTCGATAATTTTCTAAAAATCTTTCGCGCAGCTCAGGAAAATTATCACTGGCAATAGCAGAACGAATCTGCTTTGTAAAATCAAGCAGAAAATGCAGATTGTGAATCGTAAGCAGCCTCAGAGCAAACAACTCTTCTGCCTTAAACAGATGCCTGATATAGGCCCGCGAAAAATTACGGCAAGTATAACAGCCGCAGCGTTCATCAATAGGGCGAAAATCCTCAGCATACGCAGCATTTCGTACAACCAGCCGTCCTTCTGGTACCATTGCTGTACCGTTACGCGCTACCCTTGTAGGAAACACACAGTCAAACATATCAACACCAAGGTTTACTGCCTCCACTATACAGTCCGGTGTTCCAACGCCCATTAGATAACGGGCTTTATTCTTTGGCATATGCTCAGTTGTTTGGTTTAAAATGTCATACATCAGCGGCTTAGGTTCACCAACACTCAGTCCACCGATTCCATAACCAGCAAAATCCATTTCCGTCAGCTGATCAGCGCTCATTTTTCTAAGTTCCGGATACATTCCACCCTGAACAATACCAAACATAGATTGGTCTTCACTAGTATGTGTATCTAAACAGCGTTTAGCCCAACGCGTAGTTCTCAGTGTTGATTGTTTTGCATAATCAAAATCAGCCGGATAAGGAATACATTCATCAAAAGCCATTGCGATATCGGCGCCCAATGCTTCCTGTACTTCCGTGGCTATCTCTGGCGACAGAAACTTTTTTGAACCGTCAATATGCGACCTGAATGTCACACCTTCTTCTTTGATTTTTCTCATGGCTCCCAAACTGAAAACCTGAAATCCACCGCTGTCTGTCAGCATCCCCCGGTTGTAACGCATGAAATTATGCAGCCCTCCGGCTTTCTTGACCAATTCATGCCCCGGCCGTAAAAACAAATGATAAGTATTAGACAAAATAATCTGACTGCCCATAGCATATAATTCTTCCGGCGCTAATGTTTTTACAGTCGCCTGTGTTCCAACAGGCATAAACATCGGCGTATCAAAAGTTCCATGCGGAGTATGCAGTTTACCTAATCGCGCACCACTGCGACTGCACTCTTTTATTAATTCATATGTAACTGCGTGCATAAATTCTCCTAAAATTATTTATTCAAATCAGTAATAAACATAGCGTCACCAAAAGAAAAGAAACGATAATGCTCACGTACAGCTTCATCATAAGTCGACAGCATAATCTCACGCGTTGACAGAGCTGATACCAGCATCAAAAGCGTACTCTGCGGCAAATGGAAATTAGTTATTAATGAATTTACCAGTCGGAAACGATATCCGGGATAAATAAAGATATTTGTCCAGTTCCCGCCAGCTTTAATCATACCACTTTCACCAGCAGCCTCTAAAGTACGTACTGCAGTAGTTCCAACAGCGACGATACGCCGTCCTTCAGCTTTAGCCTTATTAATAGCATCAGCTGCTTCAGGTGAAACAGAATAAAACTCTCTGTGCATCACATGATCTTTGATGTCATCAACACTGACAGGACGAAAAGTCCCAAGACCGACATGCAGTGTCACAAAAACCTCTTCACAGCCAATATCCTTAATCTTTTGTAAAAGCTCTTTGGTGAAATGTAATCCGGCAGTTGGCGCTGCAGCACTGCCATTCTCCCTTGAGTAAACTGTTTGATAACGTTCCTTATCTTCCAGCGGTGCTGTAATATACGGAGGCAGCGGCGTTTCACCCAAGCGATCCAAAATCTCTTCAAATACGCCATTATAATAAAACCGCGCTATTCTTCCGCCAAAATCTGTATCAGAAATAATCTCACAGGACAAATCATCACTAAATTTTATTTTCGCACCAACACGCAGTTTACGACCAGGTTTAACTAGAACTTCCCAATCTGCACTATTCAACCGTGTCAGCAAAAATACTTCAACTCTTGCACCAGTATCCTTCACACCATGCAGACGTGCCGGAATAACGCGTGTATCATTAAAAACCAGTAAATCATCATGCCGCAGATATTCACATAACTCATAAAAATGTCTGTGTTCTATTGTGCCCGTATTTTTATCTACAACAAGCAATCTTGAATGGTCGCGCGGTTCCAAAGGATGCTGCGCAATTAATTCCTGCGGCAGTTCATAAGTAAAATCTTTTACCTGCATCTCAATCTCCGGTTTCAGTAAATTTTTTCAACTCTGGTATTTGTATAATAATGAGTCAAAATTTCTTTATAATAGTCCCTGCTGCGAGACGGCGCATTATTTGCCATTCCACGTGCTCCCCACTGAGAAAGCCCCAGCCCAGTCCCCTGTCCACGGCCTTTAAAAGTTACCATCTCACCTTTTTCCCCGCTGACAAAATGCAGATCCTTTAAAATATCTTTAAAACTAATACTACGTTCGCTGACCTTTATTGGAACTTCCTTCCTGCCTATTTCTATTCCATAAGGATTTTCAATAGGAATCTCAATAGAATTTGGTACAGGACGATTGACTTCTACTTCAAAAAAAGTACTGTTGAGCCCTAATATTTCCTGTACCTGCTGTCCTGTAAAAAGAAATGTCCCGCCGCTGCCGCTGAAGATCATTTCCTGCACACGACCACTGGCAGTGCGATCATTCCCAAACATTTTACTGCTGCCTTCCAACGGTGATAAACGTATGCTTTCAAGTTTGCCGACTGCATAGCCACGCGTCGACAAACGTCGTTCGATCTCACTTGCAGGCAAAGCTTTTTCCCAGTTATACATAGGCGCATCCCAGTCGTAATCCTTTACACTGCGCAGATAAGGTACATATCTGCCCCATACATCGCTGCTGTTTTCCGTCTGCCCGCCACCACTTTGATGATAAACAGCTTCAATTGGCTGCCCGTTATAAGTAACTATCATTCCAGCTGTGACATCGACCAGTTTATTAATAGCCTGTTTTTCTGTCGCCAGTCCATAATAATCCTGCCCTTCTTCACTGGCTTTCAGATCATAGCCTAAACGGCTGCGATTTCCAAGCCGGTTATAAGCCAGCGACCTTGCTGCTACAACCTGAGCCTTAATTGCCTCATCAGGGAAAATCACCGGTATTTCTTCGCCTACCACACTGTATAAATATTGCTCTAAAGGCAGTACATTTACCACGTCTAGAGTCTTTCCATCAGCTGCAATACGCACTTCAAAGCTGCCACGGTAAGCTTTCTTATTTACTTCAATAGGCTTACCATTTTCTTTTACCGTAAAACGTAATGTTTGGGAGCCAAACTTCTGCGCACCCAAATTGACAGTACCACCCTCAGCATTTACAAAATACCTATCCGGTTTCAAAACTATTTCTTCTCCGGTATTCGGTACTCTTACAGTCAGTTCATCCTCACAGCTAAGCTCAGCTGCAAACTGACCATGTACAACAGCAACGGCAATATCCGGCGATGAAGCCATTACTACCCCACAATTAATACATAATAACAATGTGACAAGCAGCAGCAGTTTTTTCATGAGGATGCCCCCCTTCTCTAAAACTAGTCTAACTTCACTTTAGGCTTCTTCTCATAACGGTCACGTTCACTAAATATGCATCCACAGTATGGCTGACGATATAACTCCAGCTCTAGGCTTATATCAACACCGCGCTGATAACCTTTGCGAAAATCCTCATAGTAAAATGGTATATCAAACTCCTGCCCAGCTTCTTCAGCCATTTGTATGATCAGTTCATGCTTCTGATACGGACTGACTAATAAAGTCGTTGAGAAAGCATCATAACCATTTTCTCTGGCATATTGGGCAGCATAACGCATCCGCACCCTGTAGCAGTAAGCACAGCGTATTACAGGTTCATCCAGCATCCCTTGCACACAAGTTTCCAGCGGATAACTTTTATCTACAATCAGCTTATAACGTTTTTTCTCACATAACTCTCGTAAAGCATTTAACCGCCGTTTAAATTCCTTATATGGATGGATATTGGGATTAAAATACAAAATATCAAAAGCCTTGCCGTCAACCAGCAGTTTCTCTGCAGGATAGCATGCACAAGGTCCGCAGCAGGCGTGCAATAGCAGTTTCATCACATCATCCCTTTTCCGGGAAAGGCACTCCCAAATAACGATACGTTTCACGTGTGGCAATCCGCCCCCGCGGTGTACGCTGTAACAGACCCAATTGCATAAGATATGGCTCGATTACATCCTCAATCGTATCTGTTTCCTCACTTACTGCAGCCGCAATGGTTTCAATACCAACAGGCCCGCCGCCAAATGTTTTAACGATCGTTTGAAGAATGCGGCGATCGTTACGGTCAAGGCCATACCGATCGACCTCTAAGCGTGCCAAAGCTTCATCTGCCATTCGTCCAGTAATAACTGCCGCACCCGATACCTGTGCAAAATCGCGCACACGTTTTAATAAACGATTCGCAACACGCGGCGTACCACGGCTACGGCGTGCAATCTCCTCCGCTCCGTCAGCAGCTATCTCGACACCTAAAATCTCAGCAGCACGTGTAATAATAAACTGTAATTCATCAGGCTTGTAAAACTCCAGCCGACACTGTACACCAAACCGATCACGCAAAGGCGCTGCAATAGCCCCTAAACGTGTTGTAGCACCAATAAGAGTAAACTTTGGCAAATCTAAACGCACACTGCGCGCACTCGGACCTTTACCAATAATGATATCCAGAGCATAATCTTCCATAGCTGAGTACAGAATCTCTTCTACCGTTTTTGATAAGCGATGAATTTCGTCAATAAAAAGCACATCATTATCACCTAAATTAGTTAAAATCGCAGCCAGATCCCCCTGCCGTTCAATAGCCGGTCCAGAAGTAACACGAATATTAACATTCAATTCATTGGCAATAATATTTGCTAACGTGGTTTTCCCAAGACCGGGCGGCCCAAATAAAAGCACATGATCTAATGCTTCTTTCCTGTCGGCAGCAGCCTTGATGAATACTTCCATATTCTCTTTTACCTGGTTCTGACCGATATATTCGGCCAAGCGTCGAGGACGCAGGCTATATTGCCATACATCGGCATCCTGCTCCTGTCCGGTAATAATTCTTTCTTCAGGCTGCATTATTTCCTCCCGGCAAACAATTTAAGAACCTGCTTAATAATTACTTCACTGCTCAGTTCTGTATAATTCGGAATCTGTTTCAAAGCAGGCATGATTTCCGAATTAGAATATCCCAAAGCACATAACGCTTCAATAGCTTCATCTACAGCGGCACTGCCGCCACCAAATGCAGTATCAGCAAAACTACTGTCGCTATCACCGCCAATGCCGCCTACCTTATCTTTTAATTCTAAAAGTAAACGTTCCGCTGTCTTTTTACCAATACCAGGCAGCTTTGTTAAAACCTTAAGGTCGCGGCTTTGTACTGCCAGATAAAAATCATCAGGCTTAACAGCCGATAAAATACCTAACGCTACCTTAGGGCCAACACCACTGACCCCAAGAAGCAACAAAAACAAATTATAGTATTCCTGATTCAGAAAGCCAAACAGCAAAATAGCATCCTCGCGCACAGCCATATAAGTGTGCACTCTAGCTTCCGTTCCTACAGCAAGTTGTCCCAAATGAGCCGCAGGCATAAAGACCCTGTAGCCAACACCGCTGTTAGTTTCCAACAAACAATATTCATTTGCCAGATAGGCCACCTTTCCTTTAATTGATCCAATCATTCACTTCAACTCCTGCCATCTTCTTGTAGCTGCCGTATGCAGTCCGCAAATCGCCACTGCCAAAGCATCAGCGACATCATCCGGTTTAGGTTTTGTACGAATATTTAAAAGCTTCTGCACCATAAAAGTCACCTGCTCTTTATTAGCTCCACCATAACCTACAACAGCCTGCTTGATCTGCATCGGTGTAAATTCCGTGATCTGGATACCGCGGTTAGCCGCTGTTAAAAGTGCCACACCGCGTGCCTGACCAACGCTTATTGCCGTCGTTACATTGCGGTTAAAAAACAATTGTTCCACACTCATCACATCCGGACGATATTCGTCCAATAAGACGCTCAGTTCATCGTAGATTTTTTTCAACCTGAGTTCAGGCAGCATATCCTTATCCGTAAACACAGCTCCATAATGAATCGGAGTCAGTTTATTCCCTACCATTTCCACCAGGCCAAAGCCGCAGATAGCAGTACCAGGGTCAATTCCAATTGCCAGCATCTCTTCGTGCTCCCTCCTGATTATGATAGAAAGCAGGCAGGCCTTGGTGAGCCTGCCTGTCGCACAATTTATTCTTCGTCTTCTTCCGGCAGGTCTGCGTTTGTGTAAACATCCTGCACATCGTCCAAGTCCTCCAATGCCTCAAGCATTTTCCTAACTTTAACAACGTCTTCGTCAGACAGTTCCGCCATTGTGTCAGGGAGCATTGCGATCTCAGACATCATAACTTCAATATTATTATCAGCAAGAGCTTTTTCAACAGCATTAAAATCCTCAGGCTCGGTAACTATCTCAAAACCTTCTTCCTCTGCTTTAACATCTTCTGCACCTGCCTCCAACGCTACCAACATCAAATCATCTTCCGTATAACCGGCTTCACTATCAATACTGAAAACACCTTTGCGCTTAAACATCCAGTTTACACAACCAGTCTCGCCCATGTTGCCGCCGTATTTTGAAAACACGTGACGAACGTCAGCAGCAGTACGGTTACGGTTATCAGTCAAAGCACTTACCATTACGGCAACACCAGCAGGACCATAACCTTCATAAGTAATTTCTTCATAATTGGAAGCATCTGCAGCACCCTGCCCTTTTTGGATAGCGCGCTGAATGTTATCTTTAGGAACATTATTGGCCTTAGCTTTTGATAAAGCCAATTTCAATTTCATATTGCCGGTAGGGTCAGGGCCACCCATTCTTACCGCAATAGTAATCTCGCGGCCGATTTTAGTAGTAATCTGACCGCGTGCTGCGTCAGCTTTACCCTTTTTGTGTTTGATGTTTGCCCATTTTGAATGTCCGGACATTGTCATATTCCCCCTAAATCTTTAAACCTTACAAAACAAATTGCAAGATATTTTTACCATAATATTATACTATAGAGCCCTTATTTATTCAAACTATTTTCGTTTACGCTATATATATCGAAGATATATAAAACGCAGCCGAAGTCATCCCCGGCTGCGTTTTCAATTGATTATTATGCTTACAGCACAATATTTTTCGCATTAGCTAAAGTCTCTCTTGCTTCAGCTATCAATCTCTCCATCACTTCAGCACAAGGCAGAATGTCATTTAAAACGTTCAGGCTTTGCCCTACTAAAACAGCTCCGTGGACAATATCACCTTCCACAGCTCCCAAACGGTTAGTTCCCGTAGCAAAATCGTTTAATTCCTGCTGCGGCGCACCGCTGCACTCTTTTTCCAAATATTCTTTAGTAAACTCATTTTTCAGGCAGCGCACAGCATTATTGCGTGAAAAACCAGTTACAGCAGAATCAGTATCAGTAGCCTTAATAATGGCTTCTTTAGCTTTAGGATGAGTAGGACATTCGTCCGTCAGAATAAAGCGTGATCCCATCTGTACACCATCAGCCCCCATCATAAGAGCTGCCGCAATTCCACGTCCGTCTGAAATACCGCCTGCCACCAAAACCGGTACTTTTTTGATTAGCGGCAGTACGTTTGTCATCAAAGCCATAGTAGTTTGCTGACCTATATGCCCGCCACCCTCCATACCTTCGATGACCATGGCATCAACACCTGCTTCTTCAACGCGCTTTGCCAATTTGACACTTGGAACTACAGGAATAACTTTAATTTCTGCAGCATGGAATTTTTCGATATGAGGGACAGGATTGCCAGCACCCAAAGTTACAAAGGCAACCTTTTCTTCACAAACGATATCAATAATCTCCGCAATATTAGGAGCCATCAGCATGATATTGACGCCAAAAGGTTTAGCTGTCAAATCTTTGGCTTTTCGGATTTCATCGCGGGTCCACTCTACAGTGCGGCCACCGGTAGCAATGATACCTGCTCCGCCGGCATTTGAAACAGCAGCAGCCAGGTTGGCATCTGAAGTCCAGGCCATACCACCCTGAATGATAGGATACTTGATTCCTAAAAGCTCAGTGATCTTCGTTTTCATATATCACACCTCTTAACTTAAATTTTTATTATGTAAACCTATTACTTTTATATTATATAATAATCTTCCACTCCTTGGCTACCTAAAAAGTCCCTTATACTGTAAAAAAACAGTGAAATCATAGCTTACACAATTATCTGTTTAATTGACATTTTTCGTAAAATACCGTAAAATTTTTTTAATATCCATATACTTGGATAGACAGACAGATAAAAGAGACATTCAAGGGAAAGAGGTTATTAAAATTATGCGTAGTGAAGAAGTAAAGCTCGGTTCAACCAGAGCAGCTCACCGCTCTTTATTTTATGCGATGGGTTACACCGAAGAAGACTTAAAAAAACCGCTTATCGGCGTAGTTAACGCCCAAAACGAAATAATCCCCGGACATATGCACCTCGACCAGATTGCCAAAGCTGTTAAACATGGTATTTTAGCTGCTGGCGGAACTCCGATCGAATTCCCTGCAATCGGTATCTGCGATGGCATTGCCATGGGTCATAACGGTATGAAATATCCTCTCGCCAGCCGCGAACTTGTAGCCGACAGTATTGAAGCTGTAGCTAACGGTCACGCGTTTGACGGACTTGTACTCATTCCTAACTGTGATAAAATCGTGCCGGGTATGCTTATGGCAGCCGCACGTCTTAATATTCCCGCAATCGTTGTCAGCGGCGGGCCTATGCTTCCCGGGCGTCTTAACGGAACCGACATCAGTGTTTCCACTGTTTTTGAAGCCGCCGGTCGTTTTGAAGCAGGAAAAATCGACAAAACAGAACTAAGCATCATCGAACATGCCGCATGTCCAGGCTGCGGCAGCTGTTCTGGTCTGTTCACTGCTAACACTATGAACTGCCTTACTGAAGTACTTGGTATGGGCTTACCCGGTAACGGTACTATACCAGCAGCTTACCAGGGTGCCCGTATCGCTCTTGCCAAACGTGCAGGTGCTAAAATCATGGACCTTGTTGCTCAAAACCTGTGTCCGCGTGATATTATGACAATGGACGCTTTCGAAAATGCCATAACTGTTGATATGGCAATCGGAGGTTCTTCCAATACTGCCTTACATTTACCCGCGATTGCCCACGAAGCAGACTTAGAATTACCATTAGAATTATTTGATGAAATAAGCAAAAAAACTCCTTATCTGACTAAACTTAGCCCTGGTGGCAGCCATCATATCATTGACCTTAATGAAGCTGGCGGAATCAATGCCGTGATGCATGAACTCAGTAAACTCGACTTGATTCATAAGGGAGCAAAATCAGTAACAGGTCAGACTATGGGCGAAAATTTTGCTGATGCTGTTATCACCCGTCCTGATGTTATTCACAGCGTTGAGAATCCTTATCGCAAAACAGGCGGCATTGCTGTACTCAAAGGCAATATCGCCCCCGACTGCAGCGTAGTCAAAGAAAGTGCCGTCGCCGAAGAAATGCTTGTACATTCTGGCCCTGCTAAAGTCTACGATTCAGAAGATGAAGCTATTGCGGCAATCTGCGGTAAACAAATAGAAAAAGGAGATGTCGTAGTCATTCGTTATGAGGGACCCAAAGGCGGACCAGGTATGCGCGAAATGCTCAATCCCACATCAGTACTGGCCGGTATGGGACTTGATAAAGATGTGGCACTCCTTACGGATGGGCGTTTTTCCGGTGCAACCCGCGGGGCCTGCATCGGTCATATTTCCCCTGAAGCACGTGAAGGCGGTAATATTGCACTTATACAAAACGGTGATATCATCGAAATCGATATTCCCAACCGCACACTTAATGTTAAAGTTTCTAACGAAGAACTGTCCAGACGTCGTGAAGCGTGGATATGCCCGCCTCCTAAAGTAACCAGCGGTTACTTAGCTCGCTATGCAGCCTTGGTTTCTTCAGCAGCAACAGGCGCTGTACTTAAAGTCCCTGATCAAAAATAAAATTTATATAGTAAAAATATCAATAAACCCCTGTCGTTTTAAAACGACAGGGGTTTATTGATATTTTTTTAGTTATTCCTAAACCGACATTTCTTCTTAAAATTATACAGTGCTTTCTTATTACATATGCTCAGTTATTTAATAACTATCTGGCAATTCAAACATTTCATATATCATTAACTCTATTACTTCCACCATCGTAAAATCTCCCTATTCTACAATAATAACAGAAAGAAGATGATAGTTATGGACACTTTAACCTTTAATAGCAACACTTATAGCGGTACCTACACTCCTGGTAATAACGGAGTTCCATGCACATTTACGGTGGTGGTTGGAACACTGTCGCCTACTGTAGGCGACAATTTGACGTTAGCTAGAATAAATAATCGAAATGTTTATATTCAAGATAGCGCAAACAACAACCAGTACATTGTAACCCTTGCCTAAATTCCTCTGTATTATAAAATAAAAAGAATACCATATGGTATTCTTTTTATTTTACTTTTGATTCTCATCCGAATTATTTTTATCACTATAAATTCTAAAGGCACTACGAAACACCAGAAAGAAACATAATAAAAGCGTTACTATATCCCCGCTGTCAGAGATATTGAAATTTAAACGCCGTAACACGAAAATATAAAGAAAAATTACAAAAATTATAGTATAATCCTGCTGCTTCATTATCTTCACCCCAATATATTATACCCCACTGATTTTATTATACCATCTCCTGATATTAGTGCTGTATTTTATTATTTACAAAATAAAATACAGCACTAAAAAATAATGCAAAACACTGCCAGTCATCACAAATAAATGCCATACTGAATGCATAAATTTATGTTTTTTATCAGCATAGAAAAAAATTCCTATTGTATAAGCTAATCCACCACTTACTAACAACATTAGACCATCTGCAGGCAACATTTTCCACAAATACGGCAAAGCAATAATAACAGACCATCCCATAAGCACATACATCAGCAACGACAGTTTTTCCCACCTGCTGAGACTTATCGCATTGAGAGTGATCCCTACAACTGTCAGCAGTAAATTTATCCCCAATAACTTCCAACCTAACTCAGGCGGTAATAAAACAATACAAATAGGTACATAACTACCTAAAATCAAAAGAAAAATCGAACAATGATCAAGCACCTGAAAAATCTTTTTCGCGGTACTGTTTGTTATAGCATGATATATTGTAGACATCAGATAAAGAAAAATCAGGCAAAAACCATATATCGCCGCACTGACAATACCGCTGACACTGCTGTTATAGGATGCATAAACGATCAAAACAACAGTACCAAGAACAGCCAACAGTGCGCCGATGCCATGTGAAACGGCATTAGCTATTTCCTCACCTAAAGACTGCCTGTTTAAACTGCTCATATAATCAACCTCCAGTCTTACGTAGTAAATTATAGCACTATCCGTTAAAAAAAGTGTGACAATAAAGTTAACCTCTTACTTTATTTTCAAAATATTTTCTAAAAGTAACTATTATCAACATTTTCCAAAATATAATCGAAACAATTAGTAAAAAGCATTTTAGATTCGATATAAGGAGTAATAACGCTTCTAAACAAGCCATTCCCTCTAAAAACAATTATTTTAAACTTTTTTTCAAGTTTTTTAGCATTGCTTAATTCATATTTCTTTAATATGATTAATTCAGAAAGTAAAATTAAACTTCAAGAAAATCATTGGAATTCTTATGAAGCTATTTTTTTACAAGAAAGGACTGATTTTTATGACTACAAGAAAAATAAAAAATTAACTACAGGACAACGTACAATTGATGGCGCAGGCGTACATCTGGTCCGTGTACTTGGCCACGATACAGTAATGGACTATGACCCGTTTTTAATGCTGGATTCTTTTGACTCACATAATCCTACCGACTACATTAAGGGTTTTCCAATCCATCCTCATAGAGGTATTGAAACTATTTCTTATCTTGTTCAAGGCGAAATGACACACCAGGATAGTTTAGGCAATAAAGGAACAATCCGCAGCGGCGAAAGCCAATGGATGACTGCCGGCAGTGGTATCATGCACCAGGAAATGCCCCAGGCCAGCAAACATATGCTTGGCGTACAGCTTTGGCTGAACCTGCCCCAAAAAGAAAAAATGACTGATCCAACCTATTTTGACATTACCGGAAATATGATAGGCAGTAAAAAAACAGATAATGCTATAATACATGTGCTTGCAGGTGAATATGACTCTATAAAAGGTGTTGAACCACCTCATATCAAGGCAACTATCTATGATGTAGAACTACAGGCAGGCAAGTCAATCACACTGCCAACTAAAACTGAGGATAATGTTTTTATCTTTTTGATTGAAGGCAATGCTATAATAGACGGCACCAATATTCCAGAAAAAACTGCAGTGCTCTTTAGTGAGGGCGATGAAATATCTGTCAGTTCTGAATCAGATAAACAATTACGTTTTATGTTCTGTTCTGCTAAGCCTTTAAAAGAACCTGTATCTTGGGGTGGACCAATTGTGATGAATACGCGCGAAGAGCTAAATGAGGCTTTTAAAGAACTTGACAAAGGAACTTTTATCAAACATAATGCAGCCCATCTTGATTAATCAGTAATACTATCCAAGAGCTGTTAAATATTAAAAAATACACAAAAAAGCCGCAACCAAAGGTTGCGGCTTACTTTTTATTTGGTGGGCCCAGCTGGGTTCGAACCAGCGACCAACCGGTTATGAGTTATAACATCTAAATATTATATCATCATTTATGTAACATTTACGTTCCAAATTATTTCGTTTAAATGTGTTTTAGTGTTAAAATGTAAATATTTTAAACATTGTAACTATAGTTTTTTTTAAAAAGACCGTCTGATTTACCGGAATTGATATTTCTCTCTTTTCATTTTTTTAGAATTCACACATATACGACATTACTTTTTTGCAAAGATACCATTCTCGCAAACAGAACGCCTGCTTTCTGCTTTCAAAAATGCTTTTGTGAGGATTTTTACCTGCGAACAAATTAAACGCCTTTAAAACGAATTTAAACGCAAATCTCGAAAATTGATTTTTACCGCTCAAACAAATCTGTTTTCGGTCACAGTCACATTTATTTTTATAATAACTTATGCTATAATAACCCTCAGACAGTCGATGTGTCGGTTTCCTCTGCTCGTCAGGGGGTGATAGTATGTCAGTTTTTGAAGCATTGTCCTTGATGATCGCTTTCTGAACTCTGATTGCTGTTATCGTTTTATCCCGCTAATTAGCGTAAGATAAAAAGAAACCGCATACTGCGTACGCGGCTTCCTTTCACTTTTTTCATTTTGAGGGAGAGCCGACGTGCCAGCATCGACTGTCTCTTTGTATTTATTATACTATACTCCATGTAAAAGTCAAACCTTAGAAAGTGTAATTACCTGAAAACAAACAAATAGCTTTTATTAATATCTTTGTGCACTTTCAGTAGATTTTTCTTTTAATTGAGCTGGCTGCAGCTGGAAGATCCATGATAATTCCTTTACACTTTTTGTAAAATATCGAAAATAAAAAGGCACTCTATAGTGCCTTTTTATTTGGGCAATTCCGCTATCCTGTTTTCTTCAATGGCTTTTTTATGTTTCGGATCAGCAGCACTTATAAAACCAAATGAATGGTATTGTTGCTGAGCGTCGGTTAATTTTTCCTTAGTCTTGGTCCGCATATCGTCAGTAATAGCATTGACCATGACCTGGTTACTTAACATAGCATTAGTATTTTTACTTGTTGCAAGTAAACCTTTAAGCATGAGTTCTTTCTGCTTCTCACTTATGACACCTTTAGAATAATCATTCAAAATCTTATCACGTTGCAGCTCGATCCTACTGCTTATATCTGCTGATTTTTGTGCCACATCAACCGAATTTTTATATTCCTTTTCATACGCTTCAGACAATCTTGCGTGATTAGCTTTCCAGGCTTCAGGAGTATTACCATATTTATCACTCAAAAAATCAATGCTATACAAGTTCTCAACCTTCGCCTGGTATGTATTCTCAGCTCCGATTATACCATTAACGCTATTAGATAATATATTAGCTTCCTTGACGACTGTCAAAACTTCTTTTTCTACTTGACCAAGATCATCAATGAATCCAAAAAATTCTTCCTGCAGATCTCGCAGCGTTGTTATTTCTGATAATATTTTAGTTTCCTCAACAACTTTCTGAGTTTCTTTAGCCACTCGCGCTACATCGATCACAGAACCACCACGAAATTTTGCGCTTGCAAAAGACGTTGCAATAATCATAGACAGCAAGCCCGCAGTTATCGAGATTATGACTTTTTTCTTTTTCATTTTTACCTGCTCCTTTTGGTATATAAGTTATTTACGTTATATACATTAAATACTATATATAATGTATATACGTTATATAGCCTAATTGTTGAGAAGCGCATTAAAATGCTTTGTGACCCGAGTAGATAAGATTGGTACCATCCATACTAAAAAAGTAAACGCTAGTACAAACACTACAAACGTAGCAACACTATCTGCTGTTAGTGGTTCAAATCCGTTCAAAGTATTTATCACAATCGAATAAATAAAGGCTGATACTATCAAATCAAAGATAGCCGTAAAAACTGCTGAAATAAGATTTTTACCATAATACTCTGTTTTAGAATATATCATCAATGGAATACCCAATGCCCCGAATACGCACATAATATAAAAAACAACAAGCTTATACACCATGTAGAAGGTCACAAACAGGCACAGCGTTAAAATGATTGGAACTAATATCATAAGTAGTAGCTGAGTAAGAAATGAAAACTGTTCGTTTATGTGTAAAAAAGGCTTAATAAGGTGTGTTACAGACGTGAAAAAAGCCTCAAACTGCAAGAAACTGCTTTCAGAAAATGACTGGCCCGAATATGTACTACTGATGTTTTCGATCATCGGAACAAACATGTTTGACACTAACCAATGCCAGCTCTGCAACAGCCAAAAGAAGAACCCATATCGCATTATTTTAGGTATCAGCTCTGAAAAATCTTTGATCGGTCGAACTCCGAGAACACCAGTAAGCAAATAAACAGCCAGATCTATCACAAACAAACTTATCATCAATTCTACTAAATTTTCTGATACGAAATCCAAAGCCGGCTTTAATAATTCCAGAATTTTTTTAGTTACCTTCAGCAGCTCTTCACTGGGCGCAAAATAATTGCTGAAATCAAAATCAATATTTGGAACAATATTACCAAATACCCCAGTACTATTATTCGGGTCCCAACCTGATAAATCCCACTGACTTGCAACATAATCAAGCGGATCTGTCGTATCTCCAAAAACATCAAGCAGCCTTCTCTCAACATGAACGTGCGGGCCTGTTGAATTGCCTGTACTGCCTGATATAGCAATTACCTGTCCCTGTTCAACGTGTGTACCAACTGGGTAAAGCAGCTGAGAATTATGACCCATATTCCAACATACTCCCACTGAATCCTGAACAGATATAAAATATCCATATCCGCCACACCAACCGCTGTAGACAACAGTACCGGTCACCAGTGATGGTACACCGACTCCTGCAGGAACAGCGACATCAATTCCCTCATGCCCTTTTCCAATGCCAAAAATAGGATGAATACGCCAGCCATATACAGAAGTTACCTCTCCAGAAAAAGCATATGCGTTGTGCATGAACGACAAGGCAGCAAATATAATGGCTAAATATACGATACACCTTTTTGTATTTCTCATATTACTACCACACTTTCGTTGGTAAACTAATTAAGAATTTCAATTGTTCATAAAAAGACGGTTTCCCCATCAGAATAAACAACGGTATGCCAATTATGTAAAACGGTGCTAATGGGATAGCTTTATTTTTACAGGAAGGATTTATGAGTAAAGCGATTAATAATACTAATCCTAAAAGCAGATGAACAAAGAAAAAATAACCAATAAAATTTGTATTACCTAAAAAAGCACCGATAACTGCTAGCAAAAATACATCTCCGCTGCCATAAGCCTCTGATTTATAAATTAAATAGCCAAGAATAAATTGTAATAGGCCCACAGCTGCTCCAAATCCAAGACCAATAATACAGGGTATAAAATTACCGGTGTAAAGGTTATAAGCAAAAATTATCACAAGCGATATTAAAATATCTCGATCATAAATGCTATATTCAATGTAATCCAGTAATAAAATCTTTGAAAAGAAGAAGATAATAAAAGTATAATACACTATTGACATAGGATTATTTTTCCTTTTGAATATTAGATTCTGGCTCAATTAATGGAAGATCCACATTTGAGTTAGCTGATTCGCGCTGCTGGTTGTTGCTAAGGTTAGCCTTTAGAGAATATTTGCGATCATTGATTTTTTGATATGTGTAAGAACTAGTCTCCAAGTTTTCCACCCCCATTATAGTGAGAATGTTTTGATCTAATTTTTCAGGTAGGTCGCTGTGATTTAAATAGTAGTTTATGATCGCTCGATCTAATACAACCAACATATTACATAACGATCGATCTTTGGCTGTGTCGGTTAAACTGTGACTTGATATACTTGGACCGGCAGTGAATATAATCAACAAAAGCAGTACATATATTATTGTTCTGACATACATTTTCATTCCACCTTTAGTTAGCTGTTTAATGTTATTTGAAGGGCACAATGCCTAAATAAACTTCCACCGCTTGATACAACCGTAATTGTATCTCCTTGTTTCACATTACATGCAAAAGTTTTGGCACCAGAAACAGATGGTTGATAACCCCAATAGTGACCTTTACTTCCACCTTTTTCAATAGAAGCAGTCATTGAAAGGCTTCCTATGACCACGTTATTAACACTGACGGTAACGGTGTTTGTACTACTCCACGTACCGGTGGGTTTATTCCAATTTGATGTTGCAAATAAGGAAATACTTTTTGCGGTTGTAGTGGACTTAAATGTTAAATTTGTCATTCCGCTTAATGTTTGACAATTTCCTATACCATCAACGGGATCATACAATATAACAGGTAAACTATATCTAGGGGATTTTTCGTCCTGAAGATAAATATTGACAGCAGCAGCTTTCTTTTTTACTGAATTAGATGTAGATTCTTTTACTTCTGATACTTCCTGATAAAATGGCGATTCTGGAATGGATTTTTTTGCTTCTTCTGTAAATTTGTCAAAACCAGCAGCCTTTATCAAATTTACTTTAGCGTCAGCATATTGCTGTGCTTGAAGAGCTATTTGGGTAACTTTTAAACCATTAAACGCTCCTTGTATTGTTTGTGCTGTTGCTAAGGCAAGGATGCTCATAACAATCCCGCAGGTTATTGCTAAAACAAGATAGGATGTATTGCCTTTTCTTTTATGAAGGTAACTATTCATTTTTATCACTCCTGAATAGCCCAACAAAAAGTCTCTACAAAATTTTCAGCCAGTTTTTATGATTCAATTTTCATAATGTAAAAAAGCGCATAGTAAGGAGGTCGATTTTCATGAGCTTTTTCTGCCGCAGTACCCACAGCAAGACTTGTTGCTAAATTTTCTCCTGTTCTGGATTGAGACCAATTACCACCATTGCTACCATTCCATTTTTGTGCATGAACGCCGCTGGCAAGTGCCGGCCAGTATTTCGCATTACCAAATGACAAAAAATATCCTGTATTATTAGATGAGTTCCACCCAAAAAAATGATAGTGACTTGGTTGCTCATTTGCCTCTAAAGTTACTTCATCAGCGCCACCTACATCTTCAAGGTTATAATTGCGCCCTGCACCAACTATAAATCTATCCCTCAAATCAGGTGTACCATTTGTTCCATCACAAACGTGCCATCCTTCGGGTAAATCACGGGGCCGTCCAAACCATGGGATTATTGATCCTGGTGGCAAATCACTGCTTTTGTCAGCAGAAGTTCTTAGGACTTTTAGTGTGAATCGAGGTAAAATTTCTTCACACCAAAATACCCAGTTATGTTACGTATTGCATCGCCCTGCAAATCTCCAAGCGCTGCTGAAGAATGGGTAACATTTCCATAATGTGTACTGATCTGGTTGCCATAGCCACGCAGAAAAATTCCCTGATAGTTGGGAACAGTGCTTTTTCCAAGCACTTTAACAAGCTCTGGATATGCACTGCAGCTTTGGCCGTTACACAAAAGCCAAGTGCCATCATCAGGCATCCTGCTGGCTGGCCAGGCAATTACTGTTCCTACTGGAACTCCTGCGGTTTTTACTTCCTTTGAAAGTCTTAATACTTTTAGTGAATATCTTGGTTCTACTTCTTCACCAAGGAAAATACGAATAGTAGCAGTACGCTGTTTTATATCATCAGAATAATTTTCTTCCGGAGATAGTTCTACAGCATCCTGAAAACCATTAGAATTATTTATTTCGCTTTTTGGCTGAGTCTCTAAATCATCATATGCAGTAGCCTTGATAATATCGGCTTTAGCACTGGCATACTGTTGTGCTTGTAGTGCGATATTACTGCTACTTAAACCACCAAAACTTGTCTGTATCATCTGGGCATTTGCTAAAGCAAATAACCCAGCAATAATAACACAAGTTATAATTAGAACTAACTGCGCACTCCCACGTTTCTTGTATGATGAGGGGGGGTAGTTGTCCTTATAGAGTGGAACAAATCAAACATAAGCTTCTCTCCTTGAGAATACTCAGTCGCGAAAATAAAAATTCTTTAGGCTGCTCTTATCAGATATTTAACGGCAATATTTATTGGTCGTATTTCATTAGCAGTAGGAGTACCTCTACTTAAATTTATATAAGTAGAGTAGTTTTTATATCCATCGTCATCTCCAACCAAATGGCTAGAGTGGTTCCCTTGATAAAAAACACCTTCGTAACCGCTCCAAGAATCTACACCCATAGGAAAGCTCCCTGTAATATTACGGATAGTATCTCCCTGTATTACTCCTAAAGTATCTGAACTGTGGATGACCGTACCATAGTGAGTGCTTACCTGGCTTCCGTAGCCGCGCAGAAAAACTCCCTGATAGTTTGGAACAGTACTTTTTCCAAGCACTTTTACAAGTTCTGGATATGCGCTGCAGCTTTGACCGTTACATAAAAGCCAGATTCCATCTGTTGGATTATTAGCTGAAGGCCAAATTATTACTGTCCCAATTGGAACACCTGAAGCTTTTACTTCTCTCGAAAGACGCAAAACTTTAAGGGAGTATCGTGGTTCTAGCTCAGAACCACGATAAATATTGACCGTAGCAGTACGCTGTTTTATATCATCAGAATAGTTTTTTTCAGGTGATAGTTCTACAGCATCCCAAAAATCATTCGAATTTTGTATTTTTTCCTTCGACTGAGATTCTAAATCATCATATGCAGTAGCCTTGATAATATCGGCTTTAGCGCTGGCATACTGCTGTGCTTGCAGCGCGATATTACTGCTACTTAAACTACCAAAACTTGTCTGTATCATTTGGGCATTTACTAAAGCAAATAACCCAGCAATAATAACGCAAGTTATAATTAAAACTAACTGCGCACTCCCACGTTTCTTGTATGATGAGGGGGGGTGGTTGTACTTGTTGAATGGACTATCATAAAATCACCTTTTATATCTAAATTTTGATCGTATGGGTATCTAAGGATTCTCCGTTGCTCGTTTTTGGTGTACAAGACAGTGTTTTGGCCGCTCTGTCATATACATATGGCTCTCCCCAAGGATCGACGAGAGAAAAATCTTCATCTTCACCACTAATAAGATTTTTATGCTCCCTTCCGTCAACAGCATCTTCTTTAGCTATACCTGTTAACAGCTCATCAAGAGTCGCCGGCAGCTGCCCATCTTTTTTCAGCGCGCTATATGAAAGCAATGCTGTCCTGATGCTCGTCATATTGGTTTTCATAAGTGATATTCTTGCTGTGTCAGGTGCATCGCTGCCCATAGCAAAGAAAACACCTGCAAGAATACTAATAACAATAATAACAATAACTAACTCGACTAAAGTATACCCTTTACGCTTTTTTTTAAGATTTTCAGCTAATTTAAACATAATAAACTCCTCCTAATTGATTATTTTAATATTGGGAAAGTTATAATACTTCCGACATCATCGCCCTGGAAATTCGTAGGTACATCACTTCCAGAATTGTTCGTCATATCATTGCCGCAAGACCATACAGCGATGCGCCCATTCGTTTCATCAATAGCATATATATAATCCATATCCCAAGGATCTTTAAGCCGCGTTTCATCTAACCATGGACCATATTGACCATTTTTTTTCGTCAAATCTGAGAGCTTTTCAGGATACTCATTAACTTCAAAGGCATATTGAGATATGGACATTGTAATTGCCGCTGCATTAATACCAGCTGTACGATTTTTCCCAACATCCAAAAGATCTCCCGAATTTACTACCCATGCAGATCCCAAGATAAGCAGTATCACCATGGATATTACCAACTCTGGAAAAGTAAATCCTTTTCTAGCCATTTTATAAGCCTCCTTTCGTTTAAAAGTGGGTAGCCTGGTTGGTAGCATTCCTGATCAGCTCAAAGGATGGATAATAGGTGTAATACATCAATAGTAATACAAGCATTAATACCGGGACTGCGGCAATAAGGGTAATATAGGTACCGATGCGGTCAATTCTTCTGTCAATACTTGTCTTATAGGTTTTTGCAGCAGATTTCATTGTTCTGTCAACCTGCCCTGTTTTTACACCGGATTTAATTTGTTGTATCAATATGCCATCAAAAACATTTTCACTGTTATTTCTGGCAATTGCCTGATCCAGGTCTAAACCTAAATTGCTAATGTCTTCAGCGGTCTTTTTTATGGCCGCTTTCATAACGTGATTGTCTACCGTATGAGCTATTAGCGATAGTGCTTTTATAACGACCATCCCATTAGATAGCATCAAAGACAGATTACTTGCAAATGTTTCCTGACACTGCCACATATAAATTTTTTTATAAAGTGGGATTTTCATTCGCCACCGGTCGACCGTCACTCGATTAGACGATACCCACTTATGCAACAATTGATATAAAACAAAAATCACAAAGAGCGAAATATACCAATAATTTATTACCGGCAAAACCAAGGTTTGCGTCATAGACAGCAATACAGGCACTTTCATCCCATTGCCTGCAAATATCTTTAGAAAAATTGGCAGGCCATATTTCACATACGCAAAAAAGCCGGAAATCCCCAGGATAAACGTAATCGCGACAGGAAAAAGCGCGTTATTTACTTTGCCTTGGATCTCAGCTTTTGTAAAAAGCCGCGTTGAGATACCGTTGCAGATTTTTACCATATCACCGCTGTTATTGCCTAAATCAAGCATGGCAATGATTTCATCAGAGAATACTTTTGCGCCAGCAAACGCTTCGTGAAGTGACATACCCCCGCGCATATTTACAGCTATTGTTTTTAGCTTTTTCCTGAAAATCTTATTTTCCTGATATTCAGATAATTGTTCAATGGCGTCGATAAAATTGATACCACAGCTGAGGAATCCTTCCAGCTGATCAAAAAAAATGAATTTATCTGTAATATCCGGCTGCAAATATAACCCGGCCAGCGTTTGTTTAAATTTACTAAAAAGTGTCATAACGAATTACCTGCACTTTCTTCGTCGTCAGGGCTTAATACGCTGCAAAGTTCAGCCAAAGAAATATCACCGCTCGCTACAAGTTCCATCCCTTTTTCCCACATTGATCGAAAGCCGAGTTTCTTTAAAAATATTGCTGTTTCAGAGATACTGCGTTCCTGGGTAAAGAAATCACGAACAGCATTCGTAAATAGTAGGATCTCTAAAATTGGTTTTCGTCCAACAATTCCCGTATTAAAACATTTTTGACAGCCTTTCGATTCCCAGGACTCGCCATTTTTAAGTATCTCCAAGTCGCACTGCCTGACATATTTATTCGATTGACTGATAACTTTTTGCTTACAGTGAGGGCAATTAAGGCCAACCAACCTCTGGCTGGCAATACAATTCATTTGCCATAGTAGCGACCTCGGATTTACACCCAAATCACGCATACGCAATATACTTTCAACAACACTTTTAGCGTGGAGTGTCGAAAAAACTTTGTGGCCGGTTTGTGACGCCATAGCTACTGCCTTAGCGGTCTCATTGTCACGGATTTCACCAACCATCAGGATATCCGGATCTTGGCGCATGGCCGCGCGTATCGCTTCCGAGTAAGAAAAGTGACTTGCTTTTTCCAGGGTATCATTAACAGATGCCTGGGCGACACCTTCAATATGCTGCTCGACCGGATCTTCGATCGTCAGAATATTATATTCATCAACAGGATATTCGCGCAGGCAGCCCAGCAAAGTTGTAGATTTACCTTGGCCGGTTGGTCCGCAAAGTAGTGTTACCCCATCAGGTTGATGCAATACTTTTTCGATAGCTTCTATATCTGAAGGATCAAAACCCATTTCACGGATATTGATTAGCTTGGTATTTTTGTCCTGCAACCGGATCGCGACTTTTTCCCCATAGGGAGCTGCACAAGGATATGTATTTACGCGATATTCTATATCGTGCCTGGTAATGACACCGTCCTGAGCGATCAGGTTTTTCGTTGTTTCAATTTTTGCCTGACTTTTTATAACGGAGACCAAAGCTAATTTCTCATCATTATTGATTTTTATATCCTGTGTGACCAGCTTTGAATTTACCCTAAAGCGTACTGTCATTCCGTCGATTGTCGGTGTCAAGTGAATATCACTGGCTTTGCAGTCACGTGCAGCCGTAAACATTGACTCAACCATTTGCGTGATTAAGGTAGACGCTTCAGAATTACGCTGTTCATCAGTGTCCGAGACCATTTCTGCGTTATAGTACTTATTCATGGCAGTACGCAGTGGATCATATTCTATCAGCTGGATATCCAGGTCATGAACGTCGACAGCATTTTTTTGAATCAACCTGGTAAGGGCAGCACCATCGTTAATTACATCAATCTTGTTGGTCAAAATATACAATGTCCCCTGATCGAACCGGTACGGCAGGACATTCCAATCTTTAGCTGTTCTTGCTGATATTTTCCGCAGTACATCTTCTGTGATCACTAAAGCGTCTAGGTCGCCTTCATATTCACGCCATATACTTTTCCCGGTTTCACCGTGTTCTTCAGCAAGATTAAAAGCTTCTGATACTTCTGAGAAACCAAGCTCCTCATGTGCTGGAGTCTCGCCAAAATAGTCATTAGGCAACTTGTTTTCCATTTTTAGATTCTCCGTTATTTTGTTTGATAAATTCTTTCATAGTTTTGCTGCTTTCATTTAATTCTTTGGTCAGTTTTTTGATCAACTGTTCCCTTTCTTTTAAAGCCTTATTTTTGTCCTGAAGCTGCGCCTGAAGCTTCTCATTCTCTTTATCAAGGGCATCCTGCTCAGCTTTAGGGATATTATTATCGATCACTTCGGACTGCGTTTCACCAAGTGTCTTGTGTAACCCTGGCGTCAGTTTTTGCTCTGCCACATCAGGAACACCATTTACTTCATGGATAATTGTCGGCGTCAATGCAATCAGAATCTCTGTCTTGTCTTTGCTCTTAGAACGCTTTTTAAATAATTCTCCTAAAAAAGGCAGCTTTGAGAGCAACGGTACACCCTTAGTGGTATTAATTATTTCATCACGCAACAGACCGCCTAGAAGAATCGTCTGTCCTGATTTGACCCGCAGGATAGTTTCTGCCTCACGGGTAGAAATTTGCGGTGCAGTATTATTGCCGCTGCTGATCCATTCTGTAATCGAGCTGATCGTCGGCTTGATCTCCATAGTGATTGTTTCTTTATCCTGATCGTTAATGCGGGGGACGACCTCAAGTTTGACGCCAACATCTTTATATTCGACGTTTACGGTAGCATCATTGACTGTCCCGGAAGATGTGGACGTGCTTGTAAAGACAGGTACCTCATCCCCCATCAGGATCGTGGCTTTGCGCCCACTGAAAACAGCTACCGACGGTCTGGCAAGCAGCTTCGACTTGCCAAAGCTTTCTTCATGGGCAGCTGTGATCAGAAATTTAAATCCGTCATATCCGCTTTTTGAGGTATCTTTGCCCCATGGATCTGTGCTGTAGGTAAAACCAAGATCCCTAGATTTACTTTTACTCAATTCAATAACGGTAGTTTTAACCATTATCTGCGGTTGTGGATGATCTATTCCCTTCAACTGTTCGCGCGCCTGATTAATCTGCGCTGTACTGCCAGCAACACTGATAGTGCTGGTTTCCGGGTTGATTGCAATATCGTCCTCGTCAAAAAGCAGCTTCATTTGCTCTTTGGCAGACGACAGATTTAAGTGATCCAGGCGGATAGAAGCCATTTGTTTCATGGTTTTGGCCGGAGACACCAGGACAACGCCATTTTTCTCACTGTAGGTAAAATTATGCGTCGTTGCCAGCAGGTCGATACAATCTTCAAAATTTGTATTGTGCAATGACAGGGTAACTGTCCCCTGAAGCTCACCGTTAATAACAATATTCCTGTTAGATCTGTAACCAAGGCCTCTCAAGGCTTCGACAATAGGTGTTGCCGACATATCAATATCAAATATTTCTGCCGCGGCAGATGGCGAGCAGAAAAAAACACACATAAGTAAAGCTGACAATAGTTTCTTCAACAATCTAAACTCTCCCATCATCATTTAATTTAGTTCGTACCAGGAGCCATCAATACTGGCCCCGGCTTTGGATATAGAATCTACAAAACCAAAATCCGTCTGTTGCCCGACTTTAGCCGTTATCGTCTGTCCGCCGCGCTGCATGATAACTACCGAAGGTGGCAGCACTCCGATCACAGTTAACTTGCCTGAAGGTATGCCTGCTGAATAACCACCAGGTTGCTGAGGGATTTGCGGTGGCGTCGGCATTGCCGGCATTTGCGAAATTTCCTGTGTAGCTGAAGCAGCAGCTTCAGCTACGGTAACAGCGAAAAAGGAAGCTTCAGGAGCTATTTGTATTGCCCGATCTGCTAAGATGGTTTCATAACTGCTGCCGTTCATAGTCTGCGGCCTGTATGCCGGTACCTTATGAATAAAGAGCATAGCAGTAAACATTACTACTCCAAGCACGACAGCCGAAATACACAGTGCTATTTGATTTTTACCTGATAAATTAATCATCAATTTCACTCCTACTTTTGATAGATGATCCGATAATCGATCTTGCCCTGAATAAGACCATTTTTAGACTCCATCGATAATCCGTTTATAACTACCAAATTGTAGTTTTCAAACTCGTTAATACACTTTATGATATCTAAAATCTGCCCCTGGAAATTAGCCTGACACTGGATATAGGGCAGTGCATCGCCTTCGGGCTTAACTGCTCTGGTTGAGGCACTTACAACCTGGATACCGTGTTTTTGTAAGATACTTAACTGACTCTGCTGTACTGCGTCAGTTTCACTTTCCTTAACCGGCAATGCAGTCTTATCCAACAAAGCTCTGTTAGTTTCGATATCAAAATTTTCGAGCCATTCCAGCCTCTGACTTGCTTTTCCAACAGCATTGACAGCCTGGACATCTTTTTGGTACCGAAACTTCTCAGCGTTGAAAATTACAACTATTAGTACCAATATCAGTACCACTAACAAAGCTATTTCAGATTTTGCTTTAGATTTATCATTAAAAAACTCCTGAAGCATTTTATTTACCACTCCCTTCTTTAGTGGCTGCTTCTTTTTTTGCTATACTTATTACAAATTTGGTTTTGTTATCTTTATTTTCAACAAAATCCATAACGGCCTTTTGATCATCGTTTGATACAACATTACAAAAGGCATTTACAATATCAATGTTGTCTGCTAATCCGTTGACGCTTGTTTTTTCGGTACTAATAGATATTGCAGTAAATGACATCCCCTTAGGCACGTCCTGAAAGATAGCAGCCAACATCTTTTTTGCATCGATATTCTTCGGGCGGGCTTTTCTAGCAAGCTCTACACGCTTAGACAGTTCCGTATCGATTTTCATGGCTTCCTGATAAACAATAGTGCTGGCATTGGTATCATTGAGCTTCTTTATTTTCTGCTCAGTATAAAAGTACCAGGCAGCCTGGCAAACAAAGCAAGTACCTAACATAATCACGAAAAATAATGCCGCAAACCTGATAACTGGCCGATAATAATAGTATCGCGCAGCTCGTATATCTTCACCGCTTAAATATGAGCTTAATTTTTTCGATATAATCACTCATTTTCTCCCCCTTCCTGATATCATCTGCATCTCCATACGCTATTCCTATTGCGCCTGTTATCAGTGGTACTTTTTCCTCTGACAGTGATATTACTGTGGTTAATGACTTTTTTAAGTACCGCTGTAATTCATAGCCGGTAATTTTTCTGAATTTATAATTGGTGTGGAAAATGGAATTTGTGTATTGCTTTATATAGTCTAATAGCTGAGCCTTCATGTTCTTTGATCCGAATTTGGCAATTATTATCCCGCCGTCTTTAGTGGCTGAAATATATCCGGAAGAAATATCTATAACAGCAGGATCACTGATATCTATTGCCTGCTGGATACAAAATGCTAAAGGTCGTATATCAAAAAGTGGCAGGGAACTTTCTCTCAGCACATTCTTGATACCCTCGATCAGTACCTTGGAAACATAGGCGCAGCTGACATAATAAATAGAATCTTTGGCAGAGTGAACAATGGAGCCAATGCTGACTGAAAACTCAGCTTTATAGTATCCGGTCGGCAAATTACTCATACAAATTGCTTTTAATTGATCTATGTTTTCTTCGTTTAGTAGATCACTACTATTTGTCATTACCGATACAGGGATCTCAACTGTTTTATAAATCAATCCGCAGGAGCCAACCAACAGCACATAATACTTCTCTGTTTCATAATTATTAAAACTGCTCAGCATATTTAACAGACCATTTTTTGTAGTATCTTCAGCCGCATTGGAACATAATTCTTGCCAATTTCCTGAAAAACTACTATACCGGCTCAGATGATATGTATCTGTATTCGTTACTTGCATAACAGAAATATCACTTCCACCTACAGATATAACTATTGCCACACTATCACGACCTTTCTGCTTACTGCTTGTATTTCCTATCATACAGCTCCCTCTACGGGGCTTAATGTATGATAGTCATACAAGACAGCTGTTCAAACGCTCGAATATCTAACTCTTTGTTGTCTGCTCAGCTCCACAATAAACTTGGATCTGTATATTGGTTATTATGCCAAAACTCTAAATGTAAATGTGGTCCGGTGCTATAGCCCGTACTTCCAACAGCAGCAATAACAGTACCTTTTTCTACATACTGTCCATAGTTGCAATATAGTGCGCTGCAATGACCGTATAACGTATGATCGCCGTTAGTATGCTCAAGTATAACGGTATATCCATATCCGTCATACCATGCACTATATACTACAGTGCCAGACATCATTGCCGGTATTGCCGTTCCTTCTTCATATCCAATATCCAGACCAGAATGAAACTTCCATTCGCCGGTAATTGGATGAATACGCCAACCAAACGGTGACGTGATCGGAGCAGCGTAAACAGTGCTGCATAAAAGCATTAATATTGCTAATAAAATAAAACTCTTATAAAGCTTTATCAATGTCACTCTCTCCAATCTATTTAATTAACAAAGCTAGCTGTTCTCTCACGCGTCTTGCTTCCGCAATAATATCGGAAGTATCATAATTTTCTTCATCTGAAACAGTGCTGTTGTTACTATCGTCAGCGTCATCTTCAAGAAAGACGTCGTTTACCGTATTATTTTCCGGCTTTTCATCAATAGTGATTTCTTCATTATTATCACTATCTAAAAACACATCTAATCTTGTTTCCTGCAATATTCTTGAAATCCGTTCCCTCATCGTTGTTTTTTTAACTAAAGTCTTATCATTACCGACATTACTTACTGTCTTATCACCCGGCACTTGCTCAACATCAGCAGCGACATTATCATCAACCGACAAATTACTCATAAAACTGTCACTGCTGATTACTAAGTCTTGTATTACAGTGTCATTTCCACTAAACGCAGCATCTTCAACCAGGCTATTACTTCTGGTTATAAAGGTATCATCACTGGTTGGCAGATCATTTTCTACTACATCATTACTACTAGGCTGAAAATCAGCTTCAGGATCGTTGACCGCAAAATTATCCGTAATATAAAAACCACTTTCCATAGTTTGATTACCTAGCATTATCATTTCCTGCATTTTCGCTAACTGTGTTTCGGAGAAATCGGCATATCCTGCTAAAATTGCCTGGGCATATCCAATGTCCATAACCTGGCTTTTGGATGCCGTGTAACCAAATCGATACGCATTTGTCATCGCATACAGCTTACCAGCTCTAAAAAGGCAGCCGCTTTTAGAGGTATAAGTTACAGGCGTATAGTACAGATTTATATGATTTAGCTCCGTACTACCCCAATCAAGACCAATAAAAAATTCTTTGCTTAAATCAATCCCATCTGTTTTTGTAAATTCATCCCCTTCCCTCTGAAACCGTGTTTCAATACCTTGAATTGTATAAGAAATCGTATTCGCATACGCAGCGTTTAACGGCAAGCAAATACTAATTCCCAAAAATGCTGCCAATAGCTTTTTTCTAAATTCACTTTTTAATTTCATAGATATACCTTTCCTTCATATACGCCTATATGCTAAAATATCTATATAATTAATAATTACAATATATTCAGCGAGGAGCGATGTAATATGAACAAAATTTTTAAATTAATATTGGTATTATCCCTTTTAGTATTTTCGGCAGTCAGTATTTCAGGCTGCAGCTCTGAAAAAGAGAAAATTGCTAAAGAATATACCGGTGTTTGGAGGGCTGATAAAAAGACTTCCTCTTCAAACACACAATATTATTTAGTTATCAAGCCTAGCAAAACCAACGAAAACACGCTTGATATAAGATGTCGAATAATTTCAAAAAGTAATCCTGATTTTTATGGAGCAACATCAAAAATAAACTTTGCTCCTAAGATAACATTGGACGAAGATCAAAATGCAATAATTAATGAACAAACAAAAATTGCCAATATGACACATATGTTTAAAGAACCACTTATAATTTCTACAGAAGGTGACACAAAATTCATCAAATACAATGCTATGAAATTCATCAAAACAAGCAATGATCCCAAAATCCCAGAACTTAAGGATATCAAATTCTAATTTTAAGTTTCTTCACCCCAAAGGCACTTATATAGTGCCTTTTTCTTATTCCTATAAAGGAATTCCACCACCATGTTTTAGCCACCACTCACCAGCTTTTGATGCACCTTTTTTAGTCGCTCTAGCTGTAGCAATACTTCCTTTAACAAAATTGCCAGCCGTCCTGACATTACCAGGAATTCTCGCGGCAGTACCAGCAGCAGAACTAATCATATTAGGAGAGGATACTGTTAAGCCATTCGTCATTGCCCCAGCATATTCTACTGATTTACCAACTAAAAACGCCAAAAAGCCAAGAGATATTGTATTTGTTAGTAAATCTGGTAATGAAGGATTATCAATATCAAGATTACTAAAAGAATTTTCAATAAATCCTGATACAAGCGACACCATGAACACACAAACCATTATTTTTACCGCTCCAGAAAGTAAAATACCCCAGGCTTTATCCGCTATGCCTTTCGTCCACTTCGTCATACTCCATGGCAAAAGCACTATACTCAGTCCTCCTACGATAATAAATTCGGCATAAGTAAAAAAGAGCGTACAAGCAATTTTGAGGAACGCATACAAGGCAAATCCTAAAATAACTATTCCCAAAATCCTTGTAAATATTTCTAAACTGAATGGTATATTCGTCATCAGATTCGAAATAGCATCAAAAACATTTTTTACACCTAAATTCAAAATATCATTTGGTGTTAAAAGCCCAGTATCTCCACCAGCAGCAATACCTAGTTGTTCTCCCGTTTTTTTTACAGTCAAAAGCAGCATCTTCCAATTACGTATCAAAAAGGCATAAAATCCGATGTGGATTATCTTTACAAAAAGGTTGCCCCAATTCCAACTTTCGCTTGCAAAATACATCTCCCAGTTACTGGCTATACCGATAATAGCAAGAACCACAAGTAACTCAATCATAGGCTCCTGCAGACGTATCATTCCGTTTAATACAGCATTGGTTATTACGTCTGTTATTTCATTCAGCATATTAAAAAAGCTTGTCATATCATTCCCATCCTATGGCTTCCACTTTTTTATCAAATGATGCGGTAATCGTAGTGCTACGACTACCAATATTCACCTTTGCCTGCTCAGCAACTTTTCCAAAATCAGCAGCTAATTTTTCCTGGCTTGCCTGTTCGGCATCATCTGCTAATTTTTTCTGCTGTGATGAAATCGCATCTTGCTTCAGTTTCAGTCCTTGGATCTCATTTGTTATATTCTGAGAATAGATCTGTTCGGCCGACAATAAATTTTCCAGCTGAGCAAGATCTTTTGCGCCCTTGCAATTAGCAATCTCATTTATTAACTTTTGGATACGTTCATTAGATTTTTCAAGCTCAACCTGTTTCATATTGATCAGCGTCACAAACTCTTTATTGAGTTCTTCAGACTTCACACGGTTAGTTTCCTGTCTGCTTTTAATATCCTTATAGGTAGCAGTAGTCGGATCAAGTGATGTAAAGTCTTTAAACGTTTCCTGAAAAGCTGTATCCACGTCAGAAGCGCCGCTGATAATACTGCTCATACCTTTTTTAGCCCCATTGTATTCAGATGTTACAATAGCAATTTCGTTCGTTATTGGATCAATTACCTCAGATGACAGATCCTGCAAGTTTTGCATCTGTAAATTTACCTGCTCTTTTAACTGATTGATCTGCTCTGTTGCTTTTTTTATCTGCGACACTATTTGTCCATATACCTTGCTGTCATGCACAGCATATACAGCATATGCCTGCGTGCTGACACCGAAGGTCAATAACACTGCTGCACTAAGTGCAGCCGCTTTTTTATGGTTAATTTTCATTGACCTCAGCTCCTTTTTGTTATATAAGCTATTTACGTTATTTACACTAAATACTGTATATAACTTATTTAATATATATACGTTATGTAAGTTATATATTAAAAATATCTCTAAGCTGAAACACCTTTAAGCCGTTTCCAGTTTTCTACAAAATCAGCAGGTGCCAAGCTTTTCAGTTCAGCAGCCTTTAACTGATCCTGTTTACTGGTAGCTGTATAGAATGCAGCTTCCAACGGAGACAACTTCAAATCAAAAATACGGCTGCCAAGAGAAGATTTGTAGTAATACTCCTTCTTTGGCACCAATGCTTTAACTATTCCAATCTCTGTTTCATTTAAACCGAACTTTTCATAGATTTTTTGACTTTCAACATTCATGTTATCGTTAGCCAGGTAAATTTTAGTTTTTGTATTTTCAACGATTACAGACAGCAGCTCGTCAGGAATGTCAGATAAATTTTGCGTGGCGAGAACAACACTGCAATTCTTTTTTCTTAAATCCTTCAAATACTCAACGATTTTTGCCCGAAACGTCGGATTACTGAGAAACAGCCAGCATTCATCAAGAACAATAAGAGCCGGCACGCCTGTTAACTGGCGTTCAATGCGGTGAAAGAGATAATCTAATGTCGGTGCAACTATATTCGCGTTCTCCATAAGCTTTTCCATTTCAAATACTTGCCAGTCACCAGTACCAAATTTGTCAACATTACTATCAAACAAAGAACCGTATGCACCTTCCAGGCTAAGGGCAAGCAAGGCTTCTCGCAGTTCTTCGTCCTGAAGATAAGTTGTCAGTGACGTTATAGTCCGCTGATCCTGTGGGCTGTTTCCAACATCACGCAAAGCCTCCATTATCAGTTTTTTTAGTGCTGGCGTCAACACAAGATTTTGCGCAGTAAGGTAATCACATAACCAATCACAAGCCCATGTTCTCTCTATAGGATCGTCCACATTAGCGAGCGGCTGAAAAGAAATGCTGTCTACATCGACCAGTAGATTGTAGAAATTACCGCCTAAAGCCTGCGTTATAATGCGGCTTGATGCCGATTTATCAAATATGAATACTTTAGAATTTTCATATTTTCTAAAATTACTGGCAATCGTATTTAGTAAAACTGACTTGCCAGTACCGGTTGCGCCAGCAACCATAGTATGCCCAACATCTGCAACGTGTAAATTGAGATAAAACGGTAATTTCTCCGGAGTTTCACACTTCATCAGCGGCGTGCTGGATATATTTAGCTTTTTGAAATGTTCATTTTCTTTTTGACCTTCCCATAACGATGATACCGGCGACCATAAAATAAAGTTTGTAGAATTGATAAAATACGTTCTGACGCCGAAAGAATAACAGGCAGGTATAGTTGAAAGCCAGGCTTGCGAGGCATTGTCCTTTTCAATAGTGGCCACAAATCCTAAATCATTGATTATAGCCTTAATATCTGCAAGTTCATCTGCTAGGACTTTTTCGTTTTCATTGAGCAGCACTAAATTTATAGTACCGTAGCCCATCCCAATATTGTCCTGAGCAAGCTCAGCATAGGCATCTTTGCTGTCTTCTTCATCCATAACAGCCTCTTCATCTACCTTATCAATCACTTTATTTTGCACGGCCTCAAAAAACCAGGTTATAGGACTTTTCTGACGCTGCTGATGTTGCTGCTGAATCGTCTTTACTTCCCTCATTGCATCATCTTTTGACAATGCCAGGTATCGGATAACGTAACGATATTCAGAAGATATACTGTCAAGCTTTCGGCATAAAAAATCTTTTGCGTAATTAGGAAGATCTTTAATGCCAATTATTCCGATGTATTTATTACCAATTTTAGGAGTTCGACCAGTCATAAATGTGCCATCTGCAAGCTGGGCAGTCAAAAAAGCTGTAATATCTGATTTTACAGAATGTTTAGTATCACTTATGCAGCTATGCAGATAAGTTAGTGTTTCTTCACCATTCAGCGGTCTTAAGTCGATAAAATACGGTGATAACGCACGTACTATTTCGCCTGTTTCTTCCAGAAAATTTTCTTCCATCAACTTCATATCCTTGTAATAATCTACTGTTGCAGCTTCAAAATCAGCAACATTATTTCGCGGAAAAAATATCTCTGAAAATTCCTTAATGCCCTGTTTTAATTGAGCCAAAATCTCTTTATTTTCTTTATCAATAAGCCCTGCTAATCTTCTAAAGGCATCTGAAGGCTGTTTATAAACGATAGTTAGATAATGTATTTGGCGATAATTCTTTCCCCCCGATAGGGTTCTTTTTCTAATTTCATCACAATCTCTAAGTAGCGGATCTGAAAAAATATTGTCAGGATATGATATATCAATTACGTTTTGGGTTTCGATCCAAAATATCCAGCCTGTTTTAAATCGTTTGAAAATATTATTTAATCGACCTAAGTAGTTCCCTTTTTCATCTTCAGTCATAGCGGATGTATCTTTCGACGTAAAAGCGTAAGTCTTTTGGATTGTATAATTATCATTGAAAATGACCTGGTTTTCCGTCCGGAACTGCCAAGGTACCAGCTCTGACATAACGCCCATATTACCCATTTTTTCATCACCCTTCAAAATAATGTGTTTTTAGGTTTAAATTTTTATATAAAATAGTAAATATTTTCGGATCATATTTACAAAGAGCTAAAACAATCATATAAACAGCTAGTATAGGCAATACGCCTTTAATTGATTGAAAAATAACAACACTGATCAACGAAGCTAAAATAATTAGTATAAAAATATTACGCGGTACCCCGCCCCACGTCATAGGTTTGGACAAACTTTTAAATACCGGAACAATCATTGCTTTAACACACTCCTTTAACTTGTACTGTCAGCCATTATTTTTCTTATATAAGTTATATAGTTTATATATAACTTAATTAGCTCGCGCTATCAGCAATCCACTCAACAAATGTTGGTGAAAAAAGCGCAACAGATATTGCTAAAATTATGATTAAAAACTTTCTCATTCCATCACCTGCATTACCTGCAAAAAGTCCAAATGCAGCAATTACAATTCCTAATGTACCAAGCGTCAGAGGCAGTGGTCCTGTAAGTTCGTCTTTGATATCATTTAAAATACCTGTCCAAGGCCATGTCCGGGCTGCATATGCTTTAGTCGTCATTGCCAAATAGCCTAGGCCGACGCCAACGGCAGCAAATTTAGAATCACGAATTTCCATAATTTTATTTTTCAAACTAATTTTATTCATATTTTTCTCTCCTTTTTGATTAACTATATAATTTCAAATATTGATGCTAAAATAAACAATGCTAAAGTAGTTGAAATCATAAAAAGTATATGCAGTACTTCTTCTGCTTTGTCAGGATTTTCACTATCTATAAATTTTGCAAGCCTTTTCCTAAAGAAGAACCCCTGTCCTGAAATAATCATAAGTATTATGCTGATATAACATACTACGGAACTTGAATAGCTATCTTTGATTGCTAATACAATTTCTCTAACACTTGGATCAGGACTTAAAATAAAGAAAATCATAAAAAGATTAAGGCTAATCAAAAAAATATATGAAAAAATAGTAAATAGGTTCAAAAAAAACAATAGAAAATGCAATCAAATTTCACACTCCTTGAAATGGCACATTCTGTGCCGTTTTTTATTATTTACAATTTTTTTGATCAATTACATAGATTCTATTATTGTGTGAATTATAAGAATAAATGCCACTATTAAAATAGTATTTAAAATATATTTCAGGATTTTCTCGTTCAAATTTTACACTCCTTCCTTAAGTGACGCATTATGTACCATTTTTTATTATCATCAGCTCCCATACTTTTATTCAGAGAGCCTCATAATCATAACAATCTTGATCAGCATCATACCCCTTTACAACTATGATTTCTTCGACGGCTCTAGTTGTAGCGTTATTTTGCACAACTTTCTGTATGCTGATGATCACACCTACCGTTGATCCTATCAAAGCCTTAATATCTCTTGTGCTGGAGCCTGTATCAGCTTCTTTAACCAGCAGCTCTAATCTAATAAAAGCATCATGGCAGCCATCTGCATGAATCGTACAAAATCCACCTGGATGACCAGTATTCCACGCTTTTAAAACATCATACGCAGACTTGTCGCGTACTTCACCAATAAGGATTCTTTGCGGCGATAATCTCATTGAAATAAAAACCAGATCCTGCATAGTAACTGATGTTGTTCTATTACCTGATGTCGTCATGTACTGCACATCATCACTGCTACACTGCAGCTCTGGTAAATCTTCCAAAATTACCAATCTATGTTCCGGATTAATCTCTGAAAGCTTCTTCAAAATAGCATTCAAAAATGTTGTTTTACCACTGCCTGTTGCGCCAGCGACTATTATATTTTTGCGGCGTTTAATGCAATCTACGATGATTCCATAGTATTTTTCACTTAATGCGCCCTGCGCCTTGTAATCTTCTAGTGAAAATATTTGCCTGGGCTTTTTTCTAAGAAAAAATGTTGGTCTGCTGACGATTGGTGGAAACATAATCTGCGCCCTTACTTGGAGCAGCCGGATCTCGACACCGAGTTCCGGATTTTTTTCTGTGATCACCTGACGATTAATTCCGGCTATCGATTTGCATATCCGTGTTACCGTATCTGTAGTTAAAACAACATCTGTTTTACGACGTCCGCTTATTGTATCCACTCTCAATGAATAGTCCTGGTTGATATAAACTTCATTTACCTCAGGATCATCAAGATATTTTAATATTTCTTTGCCCAACGAATCTTTTACAAGCTCTGCCTGCCGTTTTTCAGTAGTATCAATCATTTCCAATATCTTCAGCTTCTTCTTTTATCTCGATTTTATAATTTTCAGGATTATCCATTACGTCATGGCCAAGCTTTTCCAGTTCTATCATCTTTTCTTTGCCCTGCCGTGCCATATACACAGCAGCTCCCAATAAAAACGGAATATTAGAACCATCTATATTTACCTTTTCAAGATGATCCATCATCACACGCGCCCGACGACGTACAAGCCGTTGTTTTCTATCACGGGCTTTAAGCATTAAAGCCCTGGCTTTTTCTTCCTGTTCGGAAATCAGAGATTCTTCACGCATCAGCTTATCTAAATTGACTTTTTTCAAACTCATTATTTCACTCCTCTTTTCTTAATCCCACGCGGCCTCTGCTAGCCTTTTTGCCTTGTATGATCCTTTTCATAAAATCTTCCATCATAAAAAATTTGTTTTTAGGACTGAATATTCTAAGATTTTTTAATATCATTGCCGAGTGATTGCCGAGCTTAGCAGCTGTTTCATCAGGCATCAAAAGCGCACGCTCTTTTTCGATCCATGTATAATTCTTTTTTGCAAATAGCCCGCCTGAACCGGATTCTTGTTTGACCAAAATCGTTTTTTTACCCAAGAGCTTTGAAAGATAATCTCTTGTTGCATCGTCGTTTGGCGCAAAAAATACCTGAGTTGTCGTATTTACTAGCATTTCAAAATTATTTTTATAAATATTTTTGATCTGTTCCAATCCTTGAAATATCAAAAGGGCCTTGAATCCGTAACCAGCGATATAACCAAGTTGACGAACTAAGCTATCCATTTTTCCAAAAGCAGGAAATTCATCAATTAAAAGCAGACATTTATGCTTATTTTGACCAAGCACTTCGGTATTTCTAATTACAAGAAGTTCAATGATCAGTCGGAATAAATTACCGGCTCTCGCAAGATCGGAAGGTGGCACAACTAAAAATAGATCTGTCGGTTTTTCGCTCTGCATTAGATCGGCCAAAAGGAAATCAGACGTACAAGTATTTTCAATGACTATTTTTTCTGAAAACATTTGAAGGGCTGTTACTGCTGTAGAAACCACACCGGACGCCTCATTCGGTGCTTTGCCTGCAAACCCACCTAATTTTTCAGCAACTACCGGATGCAGCCAGGGTGTTTGCTTCGCTTCATGGCTGAAATAAAAAATGTCAGCAGCTTTTGCTTCTGTAATAATAAATTCCAGCTTTGGCAGATCGCTTCGTTTGTTGTACACAAATAAATGCGCCATATCCGAAAAATGCGGGGCAAATAGCGGCGAATCAGAATCGCCTGCTTTTTTCAGCTCGTCAGTGACCTTGCCGAGAATACTTGGATCTTCGCCACTTCCTGCTGTACTTAAAAATTCGTAGACGTGATAAAAGCTCGTTTCGATGTAATCTTCATCACCAGGGATTTGACCGTTTAGAAAATTTAACCTTGCATGGCTATACTTTAGATGCGTTAAGGTCCCGATGATAAGTGACTTGGCGTTTTCTATCCAGTGCTTATCACTTCCGCTCCCTTCACCTACCAAAATCCCGATCAGGTTATCTACATCGTGCCCTTCATAAGGCGTTCCCCAGCGAACTTCGTTCGCTGGATTAAACCGGGCTGTTTTACGTCTATCTGCAAGTGCAAATTCCAATACGTTATGACCAAAAACATGCTGACGATAACCGCCTGTCAGTTCTAAATTCTCGCGTTTGGGATCCGCGACAACTGAGCTTCCTGTCCAGGTTAAAAGAGTTGGAACTACAACGCCTATGCCTTTACCTGTTCTTGACGGCGCCCCCATAAAAAGATGTGACGGCTCGTCATCTATAAGATATTGACGTTTAGTGAAAGGTGAAAATAATCTAAGCCAACTCCAAGTCGAATTAAATATTTCCGTTGTCTGCTTAAGTTCTGCATTATAGGGATTTTCAAGCTCTTTGCTAACCTTTACCCAATCAATTTTTTTACCTAAATTCCTAAGTTTCACAAAAGCTGTTGCTGTTTTGCGACAAAATGCAAAAACTTTCTCATAATCCATACCAGTATCCCAACAGCCTACTATTACAGCATTACCGATAAAACCAGGGTCAACGAGTACTTTTGCTCTTTCAAGCTCTTTTTTATTCGCCCATCTCGCAGATCCAGCGGAATCCAATTTTTTTTTGTAACACTGGAGATAGAATATAGCTGGAGTAAGCAGGCTAATGGCAAAACCGATGAAACTCAAAAATGCGCCAAAACGAAAAAAATTTGGAAATCGCTTCCCGAATTCTCCGTATAAAGCAAGAAATTTGAACGGCGAATAGATATATATGCTTCCACTTTTAAAAACAGCTTGTGAGGTTATTAAAGCATTGTAATTAGTTGCTTTAGCTAAAGACCCCATTGCCAAATTCTGAAAAAGGCAATTTATTGCAATAAATAGTGTTGCAAAAACTATAAACTTTTTCATTTAAGAACTCCTTATTATATAAGCTATTTATCTTATATAACTTATATAATGTATTTAATTCTCAGCCTTCATACGGCCTTATTCTAAGATCTGTATGTAGTAAAATGTTGAATTGGTAACCTTCTCTGACTGTTCCTGTTGGTTCAATATCGTTGTTCTTATCAACTTCATTACTGATGCCGTTTAATATCTCACTAATTGCACCAGCAACGGCTTCCTCGCCTGCTGATCTGTTATCATCATCACTGGAACTGCCACTTGATTTATGACTGGAAGCTGTAATCGCACCGGCGAAAATTGCACCAGTAAAAATAGATCTCATTTTCAACCAGGTATGATTTGTATATTTATCACGCAAACCACTATAACCAACTCCATCGACCGACTTATATTCAGGCAGCAAAACACTTTTGCCATTCGGAAAAATTATTCTGGTAAAAGTTACGTCTATTCTTTTACCATTCATTCCCAGCGGCTCACCAATTAATTTACTTCCAGCTGGAATCAAAAGATTTTTCCCTGTCACACTGTCATAAATATTCTGACGAATAATTGCAATAACAGCAGCATTCAAATTATCACTTATCATCGGTGTAACAAGTGTTGCAGGCATAACGCTTCCGGCTTGTAAAACTTCGTTGGCCGGAGCTTTAGTAATCACTTGATTGTAACTGCCATATGACGAAGCCAAAACTGAAGGTAACGGACAAAATATTACTGCAATTCCTATCACTGCAAAAATCATCGTTTTCATCATCAATTACCCCCTACTACTTGAATGTAATTTTCGTCCCCGGAATTGTAATAATGATTTACTGCCGGCTCAACTGATTTTTTCCCGTTTCTTTGATCCATTGCGGGGATTTTAAAAAATATTTCAGATCTGCGAGCAGCATCATCTTCTTTTGCACGAATAGCCTGTTCTTTTTGAGCATTTTCCCACTCACGTCGCTGACGTTCCATTTCATTTTTTTCAGCGGCAGTTAATGTTCTTTGTTGTGGTTTTATGCTTTCCATATTGCCTTTAGGCTGACTTTGTGGCGCAGTCTGCGCGCTTTCTGATTGAGCAGCCGTCGCAAGTTTTTCCATATCTTCAGGAGTAATGAAAGATGTAGTATTAGTAGTTGTTGTAACCTCTCCAACTGGGGCAGTTTTCTTCTTTTCTTTACCACCAAAAACCAAATACAATATCAAAGCACCAATTACAAAAACAATAACCATAATTACAAATTTATTGATACGTTTGCTTTTTTCCGTAACAGGAGAAATATCAATAGAACTATCTTTATTGTTTTCAATCATCAGCCTCTACCTCTTTTACAGAATTTTCAACATTATCTTCAGCTCCTGATGCAATCTGCAAAATTTCTTTTTGCTCTCTCAATCGTTTTTGACGTAATCGCTCTTTAAGTGATATATAATCTGTTTCCATAGTAACTACTTCTGCCTGTTTCACCCCGGCTTTAGCCGCTTCTACGCTTAAGTCAACTTTATCTTTGCTGTTCAATTTGATTTCATCAGCAGCTGGAATTTTTTTATCTTCACTCTTTCTAAAAATCAAATAGGCTTTTTGTGAATAAACCAACTTAATATTATTCATTACTTTATCAATCTCTAAAAAATTACCCTTTAGACGGTAATTGACAAGCTGTAACTTCTTTTTATCCCATTCATCAAAATAATAGATCGTTGGCATATTATCCTGATTTTCTTTGCGAATCTCAATATATGTTTTCTTACCATTGTCAAACACAGAACTTGGAATATATTTTTCAACAACATTCTTATTTTTAATACAAGAATAATTTTTATTGATTTTATCTGCTTCACTGCGCGCCTTTTGTGTTAACTGATAATCATACCGAAGTTTATTTAACGCATTTCTTAATCCCTGACGCTTTTCTGCCGCTTCCTCTTCTGGATATGAAAATTTTATAAAATACTCTATATCATCACCAGAAGAAACTACTAACCTGTAACTTCTAACATCAGTATTTACAATTATGTTAGTAGTTGTGCCATATACCAAAGGTTTGATATAAACATGCTGGATATTTCCAATTTGATCTAAGTCAACGGTCCACTGCGTACTATTTCCTGTTGCTATTTTTTGAACTTTTTCTCCTGGTCGAAGCTCAAAATCGGTAACATAGCCAATTTTTGTATCAATGTAATACTGATTTGCCTGATCGTAAGTATAAATGCTGGCAGATCCAACGCGTCTATCCGGCTCATAGACGTAGCCACCAGCAAAAGCCGGATTAGAATTAAAAAGCATTACTAATCCGGCTAATGTTAATGGTAAAAATCTTTTCATCGTCATTTACCGCCTACCCCTTCTTGACTAAATTCAAAGTCTGTTATATACAGCCCCAGCGGATTTAATACAAGATCCTCTTTATTTGATACAGTTTTTTGTTCAATACTGAAATTGCCAGTATAAACAGTTTTGATCGGCTGCATAGAATTTGATTTGTTTATAGTAGTTTCTTCCCAACGAACCTGATATGTATTTTTAGTATTAGCAATCGGATTAACATTCAATATTCGGATTCGAGAATACTCGGAGCCGATTTTTTTTGTAAATTCGTCAAGATATAAATTCTTATACTTTTGTGCCGATTGCGAAGTCAGATATTTAATCCCTTTATCCACATTTTCTTTCAAAACATATTCATCTTTTGGGATTGACCTCATGTTAGTTACAAACTGACTTAAAAAATAGTTTACCTCTGTAGAGGTTACTTTGGTTTTGCCCTGCTCCAGTGCACCCAAGCTCTTGACATAACCAGTTTCTGGGTCCACGTGAATTACATAGGGAATAAAAGTTGATCTTGTAGCAATAAAAATTATTCCAAATATACAAATAATCATTGCCACAATACTCATGTAGGATAGCCTCTGCCATTTTAGGATTTGCAAATCCTTCATAGCCAATAAATTTGCGGCTACCTGCTTTCCCTTGTCTTTCTCTCCTGCATACGTGTTTTCCCTTGAACTACTACTCAAGATTTTTACCACCTTTCTGTACATTTGTTATCCTTTCAGTTCTAAATATATTACAATACTTTTCGGCTGTCAACTGGGGGGGGGCAAATGTTTGATTTTTTGAAACAAAAGTGCTAAAATAACGGAAACGGCGCCGAAAGGCGCAAATCTTTAAAAAATAGAATGCCCACTTACACACATACCTTGTCAGGTATGTGCAGCGGGCTGCTATCGCAGGTTTTGCGTACCGCAAAAAAAAATTCAGCGTACCGCTGATGAAATACAAAATACGAGGACCAAACAACTATGGCTACCTACCATATGAAAATGAAAATTGGATATAGCGGCTCAACCATGGCACACCTCAATTACATTCGCCGAGAAGGAAAATATAATGACCGTGAAGATATTATTTATACCGAAACTTGTAATCTTCCGTCGTGGGCAGATAACTCCACCGAATTTTGGACCGCGATAAAAGATCACGATTTACGAGCTTGTCGTAAACTTGAATTTGCAATTCCAAATGAAATTTCACATGAAGAACAAATTGATTTCGCACAAAAATTTCTAGCTGAAATTCTTCCCGAACACACTTATAGCTATGCAATCCATGAAACTGATTCTGCTATTCATGGAGAAAAAAATCCACACGTCCATGTAATGTTTTCTGAACGCATTATTGACGAACGTACTGTCAATTTATCTAAAGAAGAATTTTTTAAAAAATACGGTAAAACCACTAAAGGCCGTGTTTATGGTGGATCAAAAAAAGATCGTACCTGGGCGGGCAAAGGCAGAACCGGAAAACTCTACCAAGTCCGCGAAAAATTAGAACATAGAATAAATGAGCTTTATACAGAAAAAAAAATTCAAAAAGCAGTATCCAGCAAAAGCCTGAAAGCTCAAAAAACTCAGCTTCGCCAAATGGGTGCTTATAGCGAATCAGAACAATTCGACCGATTAAAACCAATGCGTCTTGACGATAAAAAGTTTATGGCAAACAAGGATATTATCCGTGCGGCATTACGCGATCCTAAATCTCTGACATTAATCGACGATCCTGAACTCAAAAAACGTATTTTACAGGAAAAATCAAAAATGGCCAAAGCTGAAATTGCAGCAGCCATAGCAGAAATGGATTCCCACTTAACGCCGACTGAAAATGAAAAATTCGTCGCTCTTGAAGAACTGGAAGAATTGCAGAAAAACGCTCTTGCAAAACTTCCCGCTCTCCCTGACAGCGCTGTTATAAATGCCTATAAAAATCGCCTTCTTTTACTGCAACAAACAAAAAAAGAACTGGTTGTCGATAAGGAGCAACCAGTCCGTTTAGCATCTGTAATAAAGGCGATTCAACTTTATAACACCGATATGCAATTTCATAAAAATATAGATCCAATTAAGGAAATTGCTATTGCACAAGCCGGGCTTGAAAAAACAAAAAAAGAACTTTTCATTCTGAAAAAAATGCAACTCGGTAATATTGTTGATAGGCTCATAGATCTCAAAACAAACAGTAAAGTAAAAGAAATATCTGAAAAAATCAGAAGCCAGGAAAGCTTTCTTAAACTCAATCCTCACATAAACACTGATCGCCTGCAAAATTTAAAATCCGAGCTGGATTCACTTCAAAAATCTTATTATTCTCCTGAAATTAAAGAAGAAGCTATCCAACTGGCAGCAATTAATAAAGAGCGCATAGCCTCACTCGAAGAAGTCAGTAGGATATTAGAAACTAACATCAGGCAACTAAAAAACATTCGGCAACTTGACGAATCAGACTTTGAAAAAATCAAAGAATACCAGACTAAAATTTCTGATCTAAATAAAGATAAAACAAAAAAACCGTTTGAAAGTTCTTATAAAAGAGAACGCATTGATCTTCTCAATACTACTATTAACAGGCGCAGTAAAGAATATAGAGATTTGGTATTTAAGATTGCAAAACGCAGCCAGAATATCAATTACTATTACAACAAACTGCTTAATGAAAAAACAAAGGGGGAATTTAAAAAATTAACAGAACAGGCCAGAAGTAAAAAAGATCTTATTGTCTACAATCAAAAGCTTGGCAAAGATACCACAAGTATGCAAAAAGAACTCTTGGAAATCGAGCGTAATATCGAACGTTTGAAGCTTCAGTATGGTGGTCAGGCATTGTTAGATCAAGCAAAAAAATTACAACAATCTGAGCTTATGCAGCTGGCTAAATTAAAGCAGCAATATACGAAACTGGAAAAAAACATTCAACGTGACAGTACCAGACGTTATATTTCCGCTACTACAAAAGTCAGCTTAATTAAAGCAAAAAAACTCGCAGATAAACTTCTTGGCAAAGATGATCCGCATGTTGGAGCAGCTCATATTAGAACTGATACACGTGAAAATCAAATTGGTCAAGGTGCGGAACTTTAAATTTAATCGAAAAGAGGAACTTATCATGGAAAAACAACAAGAAATGGTCAAAGTGCTTTGCGTAGATGAAAACGATAATCATTATATTGAAGAAGTACCTGTAGAAGAAATCAACAAGGCAATGGAATATGCAAACAAATTAGATGAACTATCTGCTGAAGAACGTCAGGATATTTTATCACTTATTGACAAGCTCCATCCTGAAGATCTCGAATGCAACCATAATTAAAGCCACAAAGGGAAGCTACTATGGTTCGTCAGACAGATGATTTAAAACTTGTCAGAGGGTTGTTTATAGAACGGTGTCCGATCTGCGGGCGCGAATTTTCATGTAATAAAAGCTACCACGTTTATACATCAATGATTGAACGTCGAAGAACGTATTATTGCTCATATTCCTGCTATAAGCTTCGACCTAATCAAAAAAGCAAACGATAAACTAAATTTTAAAAATAGGAGTGATATAAATGGCTGAAAATAAGACACTGGAATATTTTGATTTTATTTTGCCATCTAATTATGAAGGTATGGTTGCCTTATTACACAACGAGGAACCTTTTAATAATGAGGTTTGTTTAGGGTTGAAACAAAACGTCGTTGGCAATGATGGTTACAATAATGCTGATAATTCACTTGTAAAATTATCTGATAACGTTCGAATATTTGCGTTTCTGACACCAGGTGAATTTGAATATTCACAAAAAGAAATGTTAGATCATGGGGATTTTTTAGAAGACGATTATATTGAATATTCGCGCTTGCAAAGAGGTCTACTTGCTAATTATAAACAAATCAGCACAGCAAAATTCAAAGGAGAACCTTTTAAAGAACACTTATATTATGTGTTAGACCCAGGCCTTATATCACGTGCAAATGAAAGCAGTACTTTAGGTAGAATGGGTGAAATCGTTAATAATCAATACAATACTGCATTGGCTAAAATTGAGCAATTAACAGTAGACGAACGGGAGAAGATGGTTGCCGTTGCAAAAATTTTTGATTTTGCTAAATTACAGTTAGAGGCACAAATCGTGGCTCCCAGTCATTCCGTCACAGGACGTGGATATTATGATCCTGCCAAAGGTATAAAAGCCCAGGAAACGATATCTAAAGCCAGTATGGCCTTGGAAAATATAGTAAAAGAACTTGAAACTAAAGCACAAAAACAACTGAAGAACGAAAAACAGATTGCTTTATTAGCCGCTGCTGATAAAGCTCTTGAAACTAAATCCTTAAGCTTTGAATTTGACGGTTATATTTATAATCGTTCCAGCCTTCGAAGCAAATCTTTCATAAAAGGTGAAGCCTTAAAAAAAACTGTAAATGAAAAAATAAACCAAACACAAACCAAAACAGAACAATATAACCAGGAAAAAGAAGCGCTCCTGAAAGAAATTATTGAAAAAATTAAGGAAAAAAAATCTTTTGGTCCTGTTATTGACAGATTTGAACGTTTGCAAAATCCTGTTACTGGTACTAAATACTCTGGTTTTAACAGAATCTATCTTGCCCATCAAATTGAAAATGCTGGTTGGAAAGATCCGCGCTTCATAACTTTTGCCCAGGCAAAAAAACTAGGTTATTACCTGAAGCCAGGACAGCATGCAAGCCGAGTTGTATATAAAGAACCCAAACAAAAAGTTTTCAAACTTGAAGGCGAAGAACTCAAAGCAGCACAAGCCGCTAATAAACCCGAAGAAAAAACAGTCAATTTTTTTGTAAATAAAACATTTCTTGTTTTTAATGCAAATCAATTCAAAAATTTCCCTGAATTAGAAAAATTTACATATTCAACCGAGCAGCAGCATGAAATCATCTCCAATATGAAGGCAAATGCCGCTAAATCTATTAAAATCACTGAAACTGGCGTCGGTCGAGCCTTTTATTCTCCAGGCAAGGATACAATAACCCTGCCATTACCTGCAACGATAAAAAATGATGAAGCAGCAGCACGAAATTTTTTCCATGAGCTTGCTCATGCTACAGGCCATGAATCACGCTTAAATCGCCAGCTAGAGTATCACGAAGAAGAAGTTGTAGCGGAGCTGGCAAGTAGCTTTTTATACAAAGAGTTTGGTTTCCAAAGCTCTGAAGCAGGCGACCATTATTCTAAAGAATATATCCGCGGCTGGGCCCAAGTAGAAAAATCCCTGGACGAAAACCCCAATAATTTAATGAAATATGTAACTTTAGCGGAACAAACTGTTGCTTATATGAAAGAACAGTATGTAGATCGTGAATTGCTGTTAAAGGATCAATTATTAGAAATACCACAAGAACCAGCCAAAGAAACAAAAATATTTACAGAACAAATCCAACCAGTTGCTCCTGCTTCTATTCAATACTCTATTGAGCCTGCTAAAGAAATATTAGTAGAACTGGATAGTAAAAATGGTAAAACTTTCTATGAAGCTGACCGTAATGTTTTGGACTACACCGTAGCAGCCAGAACAAAAAACAAACTACATGAACCCATTGCGTCCTTCGTCAAAGACTACCAACCAATAGGCTTAAAATTTAGATTCTCTGCTGACACTGGTAAAGATCCTCTGCTTTATGGTTTATGCAGCGGTAACCAAAATGTAAAAAACACTCTTTTGCAAGCTATACAGCAGGATATTCAAAAAGCCGCACCAACCACTGTTCGCTATAATCAAAAAGGCTTAGAACGATGAATATTCTCAAAAAACTTAACCACTATCAGATCATCTTCCTGATTACTTTGATATTTGTATGTACTTTTTACGGAATTAAATATCAGGAACGTCAAACAAGCACCGATAAATTCATCACTGCAAAAGTAGTTCGCGTTATAGACGGTGATACAATCGTCTGCCAGGTAGATAATATCCAGCAGCCAGTACGAATGATTGGCATTGATACACCTGAAAGTGTCCATCCTGATACAGAAAAAAATACTGAAGCCGGAAAAGTTGCAAGTTATATCACTAAAAATCTTCTCACTGATAAAACCGTTTGGCTCGAAACCGATATCCAGGTTACAGACAAATATGGCCGTTTATTAGCTTATGTGTGGTTAGAAAAACCGGAGCGGATCTCCGATCAGGCGATAGCTGAAAAAATGTATAACTACATTATTCTAAAAAGCGGCTATGCAAGTTTGCTGACAATACCACCAAATGTAAAATACGCTGATCAATTTAAACAGATTTCAAAAAAATAACCACACTGAGCTTATAGCAATATCTGCTATAAGCTCAAATATTAGATATAAGGAGTAATAAATACAAATGGATCTATACATCACTGAAAAACCTAGTGTTGCTGAAGCTTTGGCAAAGTACTTTAATTCCACCGGTGCAAATTTCAAAAAAGAAAAAAATTGCTATAAAGATACAAAAAAGGATATCTTTATTACCTGGGCGGTTGGACACTTGCTATATCAAAATCCTCCTGAAGCGTATAATCCTGAATGGAAAAACTGGAAACTTGATACCCTGCCCATGATCCCAACGATTTTTAAAAAGACCCCTTATGCTGCCAAAAAAGAACAGTACAAAGCAGTTATATCACTAATTAAAGATGCTACAACAATCATCAACGTCGGCGATCCCGACCGTGAAGGTCAAGTATTGATAGACGAGTTGTTACCGGCAAATAAAAAAGTAAAACGTTTACTGCTTAATGCTCTAGACGAAACATCTATAAGAAAAGCTTTAGATGACATTAAAGACAATAAAGCTTTTGCAGGTTTATCTGCAGCAGGTGATTGCCGCTCTGAAATTGACTGGCTGCTTGGTATGAATCTGACCAGGTTCTTTTCTCTTAAAGCCCGCGAAGGTGGTTATACCACTGTAATGTCTGTTGGCCGCGTCAAAGCTCCCACACTTGCGTTAATCGTAAACAGAGAAGCTGAAATAACTGGTTTTAAAACGCAGAAATATTACAATATTTTTGCGCATCTAAAAATAAACGGCGCCACCGTAAAAGCTTCATTTGTCGGTGACAGGATTACCGATAAGTCTGAAGCTGAAAAAATCGTAACAGCATCCAAAAGCAGCGAACTAAAAGTTACAGACGTTTTCAAAAAATCAAACAAACAGGAAATAAAAGAATTATATAGTCTTGATACACTACAGATCGATGCGGATAAATACTTTGGCTTAAGTGCAGATGATACGTTAAAAACTATCCAAAAACTATATGAAAGCAAGTATTTAAGCTATCCACGAAGCGATTGTAAATATTTGCCTACCAGCCAATTTACCGACTCTCCCAACCTTGTTATAGCTTTTAATGAAGCACAGCTACTTGATATTAAGATTCCTCTACCGAATTTGCGCCCACCTGTATTTAACGATGCGAAAGTGTCTGCACATCACGCTATTGTTCCAACTGGAAAAATTCCAGATCTTTCCACACTCAGCAAAAATGAAAAAGATCTTTATCTGCTAGTCCTCAAAAAATATGCCAGCATATTCTTTCCTGTATATGAATATGAAAGTCACAAAGTTATTTTGACAAATGGCAAATATGATTTTACCTTCACAACGAAGATCACAGTAAATAGCGGTTGGACGGCACTTTATAAGAATATGCCTGTCAGTGATGATGCCGAGCATGAACAAGACAACGAAGTTGAAATTTCTACAGCAGTTAAAGCCGGCACGGCTTATCGCGTTGAAACCTTTGAAATAAAGGATGCTGAAACAAAGCCTCCCAAACGTTACACCGAAGGCAGCCTTATCAAAGCCATGAACAATATCAAAGGAGATACAAAAGAATCAAATGACATCCTATCTAAAATCAAAGGTATAGGAACACCTGCAACCAGGGCAACTATTATTAAGGAACTGATTGCAGGCGAGCAGCTTTCCAAGAAAGGTAAAACTTTAATTCCTACCGAAAAAGGTAAAAATCTTATAGCAATCCTACCCGAAATAATTACCAAAGCCGATTATACAGCAAATATGGAGATTCTTTTGGATCAACTGGAAGCAGGTAAAATTCCCAAACAAAAAATCATAACTGAAGTAACTGATTTTTTAAACACAATTATCAAACAAAAAGACAGCTTAAAAATAGTTAACAAAGACTTTCCCTGCCCTACCTGTAGAAAAGGCTTCCTAATGATTAAATATTATAAAGATCCAGACACAAACACAGTAATAGAATACGCAAAATGCAATAATGCAGAATGCAATCAAATCACGCCAGCTAAGAACAATAAGCCTAAAATAATTACTTGCCCTGGCTGTAAAAAAGGTTTTATGATTTCCAAGAAAAATTCTAAAACAAAAAATATTTTTTATGCTTGTTCTTGCTATCCTGATTGCAAGACAGTTTTGTCTGAAGATGATTTCAATAAAAAACGTGGCTAACTGAAATAAAGTATATTATATGATTTTCCTGCTTTTTCCGCTGCCATTATAGCCGCTTTTCCTTTCGCTTCAAGGGCAATGCGAGTAGCTTCGCTACCCTTTCCGCTTTAGTCATTTTCCGGCTATTTAAATGTTCGCGAAAAAGCTAAAAAAATATTCGCAGGGGCTTTACGCAGTTTACGTGCAAGGGTTTATAACCCTTCCTATCCCACGGCTTCTGCCACATTCGCCGTAGGCTTCGTGTTGAGCCTTTATTGAAAAACAGGAGGAATCAAAATGAAAAACATAACTAAATTTAAATCCAAGCATCTTTTAGAAGTCAATGCTGAAAACACAGGAAATCCAGTGAATCTTAATGTTAAAAGGTTCATTCTGCGAGCCAAAACTAGACTTATTATTAGATCTCTATCTCACAAAAAAACCTGGCTAAAATGTATAAAACCAAGTCCATTTATTATAGGATCGTAGGTCTATAACGATATGCACAACAAACTGAACTACTATCTATTATGTGTAGCTATTTTGGCACCAGGAATAGTGAATTTAGAAGATGCAGAAAAAGCCTTCTACGGTAGAAGGTATTTAACCAATAAAGAAAGTGTTGTTACAACTACAGGTGCTATCTTATTAAAACTTAGAAATAAAGGTTTGACTTACAAGGCTATAGGCGAAATATACGGTCTTAAGGCCGATGCTGTTTATAACCGTATCAGGAGATACACAGGCCGGATAAAAGGAGATGCTAAAAACGACTAAAGAATTATTAAGCTATATACCAAAAGTATACCGCAACAGTATTATTGATTTTTACAAAGACCAGGATGGTTATTGGTTATCTTTAAAAACAACAGGAGAATATATTTTACAAGGATATTATTCTGATTATCTCATACACGAAGATCGTATTAATGATGTTTTAAAAATACTAAAAGACTGTACGGTAAAAATACAGAAGAATACAATTTTAAAATAGTAAATCAATAAGTTTAGCTTTGAAAATCAAGCTGTAACGGCTTTTCTTTATGTCATTAGTGCAAGTTGTTGTCTAGAAGTCTTAATGCTCTTAAAACCAGTATTTAAGGCTATAATCAAATTTAATAAAAAAGGACGTGTTTTTTATGAATCTATGTATTTATCGTGGCCGTTTAGTTCGTGATCCGCAGGTAAAATATACTACTAGCGGCAAAGTTGTATGCTTATTTTCCCTGGCAGTGTCAAGGGAGTTTAAAAACAAAGAAACAGGAAATTATGATGCCGATTTCATACCTGTTGTGATTTGGGGTAAACGAGGCGAATATTTTGGAAAAACTTTAACAAAAGGTATGCCGATATTAGTTCATGGCCGTACACAAACCAGAACATATCAGGATAACGAAGCCAGGACGATTTATGTCAGTGAATGTATTGCAAGTAAAATAGAATTACTTGGAAAATCAAAACCAAATTCGAATGATAATCATACATTCTTTACCGAAGACCCCGAAGATCCATTTAATGACGATAACTACCCACCTCTGGATCTACGCTATGAAAATGAGGAAATACCATTCTGATAAAACAAAACCAGCTGTCTTAATTGGCAGCTGGTTTTCCTTCTAATAACGCAAATCAATTTTTTAAAATTGAATTTCAATATTTTCAATATCATTATTACATCTAAAAAAATTCTACTCCCTTTCTACTGCCGTAAATTTAACCTATCAAGGTACCTTCTAAATGTCTTGGCATTAATGCCTGTCATTTCTTCGACCCGCTTTATACTAATACCATTTTTATATAAATCTATAGCGTGCTGCAGCCGCGGATCATTTTCACTAAAAAGACGTTTACGTCCGGTGTATTTGCCGGCACTCTTGGCAATTTCTATTCCCTGCTGCTGACGTTCCCTTATTTTTTTCCATTCACTCTCAGCCTGGTACTTATAAAGCTCTATAATCAGATTATTGATAAGGCGTCTTAAATTAGTATCTTCAATTCCCTTCAATGACGGAAGATTTAATACTTCGATAGTGGCACCTTTATTTTGTATTTTATACATGATATCAGTAAGATCTTTATTATTCCTTCCCAGGCGATCCAATTCAGCCACAACTACAATATCATTTTCTCTGATATACTCTAACATTTTTTGTAGTTCCGGACGTTTATGAGTAGTGCCGGATATCTTATCACAAAAAATTTTATCACAATCCTTCAGCAGCTCCAGCTGACGATCTAATTTTTGATCCGTGGTACTTACTCTGGCATAACCAATTTTTGACATGAAAACCACCTCTAATTTTGTCCAACCCTATTGTCCCTAATATTATACAGCGAAATAGAGATAAAAAAAACAGCCAATAGGGTGTACCCTATTGACTGGTTTTTAGAATATAGAATCACTTGACTATATATTACTGTTATATAGCAAGTCAATGAATAAGATAGGACCTTTATTACCGCTCTAATTCATAATTATTTTTTCGCCTGGCTATATCCATTTTCTTTTTTTCAATAGTATGCTCCAAAAGTCTTGTTCTATTACCTACAGCTCTACTTATTTTTTCAACTCTCTCCTTATCTAAATAAGGACTTGTAGACAATACATCATAAACAATTTTTGAACACAGCTTTAACTTAGTATCATCAATATGTTTAAACGACTTTACCAATTTGATTTGTTCTTGCTGGGAAGATTTGAAGGGTACTACTTTTTGTGGATCACCAATTTCAGAATTTAACGCTTCAGACCAAAGGCTTGTTCCATTATCAAAAATTGGTGCCGGTCCTACAAATTCTAATGTATTCACATCTCTGATAAATCCAAAATTTCCATAATGGCGATCTGTATTTTCAATGATATAGTCTACTATCAAAATATTGTCTATAAATTCTTTAGCTCCAGGTATTTTTAATTTATCACAGCATTTCAAAAAATGTGCGTATTCTGATTCATGATTTAACTTTGGTGTAGCATTTCTTATTTGCACTGCTGGTACATATTCAGTATCAGGTGTGATAAAGTTTTTACAATAACACAATGGTCGGTTATCTTCCAGCTTTATTTCATACTTTACGTGCGGTATATTTAAAATTTCCAATATCTTCGATGCAGCAACTTCATTATAAGGCTGTTGCAGTAAAGGAACAGATCCTGCTTTAAATAAATATCGTTCTCCATCAATGATTACCCATTTCTTTTTTAGCCAGCCATTACTGGAAGCATCAGGCGATCTTAAATCCAACTGTTTTTTTGATTGGCTACGTTCAAAAAAAGCATTACCCAAATCACCAGAAAATTCATTAGTAAAGAAATTAACATCTTTCCATTCAATAGTATTTCCTACAGGTTTTAACCAATATTGATCAGACAAACTTAGTCCTAAGCTCTTTGCTGATAAAGCCTGCGGCGTTTCTACATCATATGTATGCAAAATATAATTAAGACCATCCCGGCTTGCCGGTATGGATCTGTTATGCCACCATTTATTTAATTGTGCTTTTATATCCTTATCATTATCGATACCAACGGGCAAATATTTTATGTCTTTGACTTCTATAACTTCATCTATTAATCCGTTTTCGTTGATTTTTACATCTACTAACTCTTTATTTTTATTCATTAAAGTGTACTTATTCAAAATACTCACCACCTTCTGCGCTATTATTATATCATAAAACCCTTGCGGAAAATATTTCCCAAGGGTTTTGCTTTTTATAAAAGAAACAGTTCACTCTCAGTTCTGCACCTTTATTTTTTGTAAGCGTTCTATTCTATTTTCGACCAGCGGATGCGTGGAAAACAGTTGTGTAAAAATATTACCTTGTTCTACGTAAGGCGCAATATATTCCAGAAAACGTATCATTGAATCGCCATATCTAAGATTGCTGGCAAATTCATCTGCTCTGTATTCAGTTCTTCTGCAATTCATCAGATACACAAAATCGAAAATTTTATTACCTATCCAATTTATGGCTATAAGCGGCAAACATGCTAACTGCACAGCCCACATAAACAGCGCACTCATTAATCCAAGAATGGGAATAAACCTTAAAATCATAACCACTACTCTTGCAATTTGCATAAATATATAATTTGCCCAATAACAAATTTGAATAGGATAACTTCCGGCAATAATAGCAATCGAAACCATACTGTCCCCGTAATGCAGATGACCTAATTCATGAGCTAATACTGTTTGCAGCATTTCAGGTTCTGCACGCAAAAGCCCTGCTGTAACAACAATAGTTTTATGACCTAATGCCATTGCATTTACAACTTCAGAATTATTAATAAATAAATTAAAATCTTTGGCAGTCAAATTTTGATTAGTGTTTTTATTATAAGCGATCAACACTTCTTCAAGATTACTGCTTATATATTCAAGATCAGTACCTTTTGCTTTTCTTGCCTTCAAAAAAACAGTAGATATAAAACTGCCAATAGGACTATATCCAATAGTAGTAAATGTAAACACTACATAGAACGCACACAAATAGTAAAAATCCGGATGAAATTGACGTGCAAATATGCTTGTACTATTCCCTAGCTTTAAAAATAACATTATAATGCTATGTGCAAACTGAAAAAATATCCCAACTAAAAAAGTATGAAAGATCATATTAATCAATATAAGAAACATAAGAAATTCCTCTCAAATTCTAAAAATTAAAGAATTATCTCCCTCAGATCCTGATGCTCAATCCAATAAACTGCTTTTACTTCTTCCTTAAACGCCTTCGTTCCTTTGAACATTGCCATAAGATGTCTTTTCTTCTGATCTTCAGTAAGCATAAATTTTTTACGGCCATATTCAGCACGGAATTCTCTAAATTGTTCATGTACTTTTTCTCTAATGTCGTAAGCCCAGTTAACTTGTTTGGGAGTCCCCTTCAATTTAGGCAGACCATCTGCAGATACTTTTGCGTCTGCAGCAGCACATTTTGGGCAGAGATTGTTTTTCACCATATCAACTATGAACTGATCAGCATTGTCATTGACACTGACCTCATGCTGACAAACACACATCACTATCATTTTAGTACTCCAATTCCCTATAGTGATCATTTAGCTCGCCGGTTAAATTCATGTTCCGCAAATCATCCGGCTCAACAATAAGATCACCATTGTGATGATTAACCCGAACTCCTTCTGGAATATCTATTCCATCTAAAACAGCAGCAGCAGCTCGTTTAGCTGTAATGTCTGATACTTCATTGTGAATAATTAACATAATATTATACCCCAAATACCTAACCTAATTGAAATTATAATGCTTAATGGATCTGCCACAAAATCATTCTTCCAAATATATAATAACTATACTTAAATTATACCACAAAAACCCTTGAAAAGCACGTTTTTTCAAGGGTTTTCGCCATTTTCAGCATAACACAAAGCAGTTATTTTTCAGCAAAAATAACTGTAACTATCAATTAATCTCTTCTATTTAAATTTTGCTATTTTTGTTCTTTTGCAATGGATTATTCTTTTGGCCCAGCTGGCTGCAGCCGGAATAACCTTGATATTTTATTTACACTTTTTGTAATTCTCAAAACTTTTGAAGGATGCAAAATTCTTTTGCTTGATCCGTGACATAGAAGCAGACAATTTCCTTGTGTCTGCTTTGATTTTTTAGGTTTTAAACGCTGTCGTTGTTGCATTTTAGCGGCCGCGTCCTGTCGGTGCAAGGGTAATACAAAGCTTGCCAATGGCTGCGCCCTTGCACTCGGTCCGCTTTCCCGCTTTTTAATGCCCAACGACAGCGGGAAGCCCCCCGCCGGGGGGCTTAGGGCAGGTCGTAAAATTGGCGAAGTGTCGCTAAAAATAAGGGGGTAGTGTATGGGTTAAGTGATTACGGTGATTAGTATTTTTGATTTTAAAATTTACTTTGAATGGAGTGTATGAAATGAATAATATCGAAGTGACTGGACGACTGACGAAAGACCCGGAAATCAAATATACCTCAACAGGCGTAGCCGTTGCTAAATTTAGACTGGCTGAAAATATTTACAATAAAAAAGAAGGCAAGCAAGACGCGCAATTCCATAATGTTGTAGCGTTCGGGAAAACTGCCGAAAATATTGGTAATACACTGTCTAAGGGGAGAAAAATCCACGTTAGCGGGTCGGTAAAACATTCGAATTACTTGAAAGACGAGGAACGCAGGACTTTTACAGAAATCGCTGTTCGTACGTTTGAATACTGCGATAGTAAGCCCGGCACTACACCGAACCCAGCGGCGTGATTACATACAGAGAGGGCAAAAGCCCTCTCTGACTTAAATAAATAGTATGAAGGGGTTATTATGGATTTGAATATTTCTAAAATGGAGCAATTTTCTAAAATGCAGATTGAGTGTTTAGAAATGATGCAAGGATTGATTGCCTATGATAAGGAAGAATCAGCAAAAGGTACGATAACACCGACTAATACCAAATTGGTAGAAGCCTTCATAGACACGCAGAAAAAAGCATTGCAGGCGTTTACCGACCTTTTAGAAAAGCATAAACCTGCTCTGCAGGCAATTCAGGAAGAAGCTCGTAAAAAAACAGAAGCCGAACGTAAGGAAAAAGAAAAGGCTCGTAAAATAAAGGAAGATGTGAAAAAAGCGATTCAGGAAGAAGGTAGCCTGTTTTCCTGTATTGAACCTGCGACTATTGAAGTGGAAGAATCAGAAGAAGAACCTTTGCTGGGTGAATATGATATTGAGGAGAATGATTGTGATGATGATGACGAAACGTGAAATATGCAGACGTATAAAGTTATACAAAGAACTCATTAAATTTTGCCAGCGTTCCAAAATAAACGAGTGTAAAAAAGCTATCAATATCTGGTATTGGAAGCAGAAAATCGAAAATCTGTCGGCATTACTTTCGGACAAAAATAATAATAAAAAATCAGCTTAGCGAGGATATTACTATGAAAAAGATTGCAGAACTTCATATTGGTGCCAATGTTCCTGATTATAATGAATATGGCTCTCCTACCTTATTTATTAATTACACCGAAGCAGATAAATTTAAGTGGAGCGATTACTGGAAAGGCGTATTGCAAGCTTACTGTGATTATTGTCATCGAATGTTTATTATAAATAGAAGCGACAGTTTTAATAAGTATGAAACAATTATCTGCCCTTCTTGTGGAATAGCTCACAAGCATAACAAAATTATGTATTCTTCTGACAGCTACGGTATTCTGCCTTATAAAATTAGAATGACGCTTATAGAATTTAAAGGGAAAATTGAACTAAGGCTCAAATACCAGGGTATTTGCTTTAATGATGACATTTTCGGTAAGTATCAACATTTTGACAAGGTATACGAAAAATATATTTTTGATGTAACTAACGATAAAGTTAGTTGGCAAAGACAGGTAAAAAATGAACATCTGGAGTATGAGATCGGCTATTTTAACGAAGATTTCAAAATATTAAAAAATAAGTCTGCGCTTTGTTTTTTCCAGTATGACCATAAAATCAAAAAAGGAGATAGTTTTACAAGTCTATTAAAAAAACTGCGGGAAGCAGTTAATAGATTAGAAAAACGAAAAGGTTATCAATCCAAAGGTATTTATGTATATGGAAAACGAAAAACCCATCTATTTACCAGCGTTTTAAATATTGCTCATAGAGTAAGGTTTTGGGATATGGAAAACATCACGTTTATTGATAATTGTGAATATGAGAAAATTTTAAATAGTAATGCTTGGGACGTACATAACCTTGATATGACTTTAGTAGATTTTTGGCGAACACAAGGCTATAACTTTCAAGAAAGTATCTGCAAGGCATTTAATCTGCCGTATATAAAAACAGTGCGAAAAAATCTGCAACTTGTTAATTTGAGTGCACTCATCAATGCTTTTAAAATACCGTCTATCAACTTGGCGTGGCAGGCGTACAACTATTTTAAAAATAACAATGTAAGTGTGAGGGAGCAAAATGAATGTGTTGAAGTATTTAATTGTCTATATAAAAAATATCCTAAACTGACCTTTGACAATATGCAAAAAAAATATCGTGAATATTATGATACATTCAGACTTTTAGGAAAAATGGATAAAGTAACAAATGAATTATATGAAAAAAGCAATGTACCTCTTAGTAAACTGCACGATTGGTTATCAATTAAAGTTGCCAGTCAAAAAGGTAGAGAACGAATTTACAATATACCTGATTACATAATTAACAGGTTAAATATGCAATTAGGATATTATAAACTGGAAACAATAACAAAAAGCAGTCAGGTCGTAGCCGCCGCTATAAATTTAAAAAATTGCAGTGCGAGATATATTGATGATATAAACAGTAAATTACAACTGGTAGTAATCACTGACGAGAATGGCAAAATGCGGGCGTTATTGGAAATACAGTCTAATTGCATTATTCAAGCAAAATTATTTGATAATGATAAAGTTTTCCTCAATAAAGAAATAAATAAAATTATTTTGGAATTTGCAAAAAAAGCAGAGTTACAAATAAAAACAAACGATATAAAAGTTTATGATATCGAAAAAATCAGTGCTTAAATTGAGTGTCAAAAATACTCACCCTTAATTATAGTTAATCGTTAAAAGCTCACCAAACGGTGGGCTTTTTTGCGCCTTTAGCGGAGTGCAAATAACCCTAATCTTAACCACTGGTATGTTATTTGCTCCATTCCAAGTATTAGTTGCGACAACAGACAGAATAAGCTTAACAGCATATTCAGACTGTTCCCGTATCGCTTCATGCAGCATATCGCCATTAGGAACGCTCTATACTGCAAATTTAGCCGTGAGGAGCAGGAACGCAGGCTCAATTATCGCCTGACAGGTACGGGAACAAGGTAGATCTATACAATTTTTCTGCTTTTTCCGCTGCCATTATAGCCGCTTTTCCTTTCGCTTCAAGGGCAATGCGAGTAGCTTCGCTACCCTTTCCGCTTTAGTCATTTTCCGGCTATTTAAATGTTCGCGAAAAAGCTAAAAAAATATTCGCAGGGGCTTTACGCAGTTTACGTGCAAGGGTTTATAACCCTTCCTATCCCACGGCTTCTGCCACGTTCGCCGTAAGCTTCGTGTTGAGCCTTTATTTTTTACAAGGAGTGTTCTATATGATAACAGAAAAAGATACCGCTATCGTACATATCAAAAAAGTAATGTACATGATGGACAAACTAACTGGTAATGGTTACCGCTCTGCTGAAAGTGTTTTTGTTGATTTTCTAACTTTATCAGCTTGTTCTTACAGTAATGTTTTCGACCTAACAAATAAAGAAACAAGAGAAAAACGATATTTAGATATAGTAAAAAAATACAAAAAAGAAGAATTAAATTATTTTTCTACAGCTTTAGGAGAGCTTGCGATGGCCGCAGAAATTTACTTGCAACACGGTTATATAAAAGACATTTTGGGATATATATATACTTCCAGGCAATATTATAAAAAAGCTATGGGGCAATACTTTACACCAGACAATATAGCTATTTTTATGACCGAAATTATCAACGGTGATTTTAAACAGCTTGAAAAGGAAGATTTTATTTCTGTCAGTGAGCCAACATGCGGGTCCGGCGTTATGATTTTAGCATTTGCTCAAAATATGTTGAAAAAAGAAATCAATTATCAGAATTCTATGTTCGCCGATGCGTGGGATTTAGACCAAACCTGCGCTCTTATGGCTTATGTACAATTTTCTATTTATAACATTCCCGCAATAGTAACTCACGGTGATAGCATTTCTCTAAAAGCATATTCAAAATGGATAACACCAATGTATTTTATTAACGATTTCCCCGGAAAACAGAAACGAAAGGAAATGATTAATACTTTAAGGAAACTCCTTATCGATACCGACCAATCATCTAAAAACAATAGTCATCTGCAAATTGAGGAATCGGCAATAGCTGCTACACCTGACATTGATATGCAAAGCATCAGGGAAAAATTTGAATTGCAATCGCTTTTTAATGAGGCTATATAACAAAAATCTGTATACCAAATCGGTATACAGATTTTTGTTATATATGTTATGTAATGTCAACAACAGTCATTTTATGTTTATGTGCATATTCATCCAGATCAGCCTGGGCTTCTTCTATGGAATTTCTCCAAGGCAAAACAGTAACGCCTTTACCGGAACTGCAGTCATTTATTCTCTCCCATTTTTTATTTCATAAAATTGACATTTGCTAAATTCTTTAGAACATACTTTATCCCATTGAAGTCCCGGCAACAATTTTTCGCATTTTTTACATTCAACAGAGCCAATACTCCCATGAAGCCAAAACCCGCGATAAAATGGGCATTTACTTTTATACCACGGTTTTCCATCTTTTACATAAACAGCACCAAATACATTCTTATCGACAACTTCTGTTATCCACCGAACAGGAAGGTTTTGGGATAACAAGTATTTTCTCACATCATTTACCCATGTAAACTGTTCTACTTCTTGTTCACCTATATTGAATAATGAACCTTGACACGGTTTCATAAGTTACCTCCCTTCACAATTCAGTTAAATATATCGGACACATATAATCCAATTTATCATTTTTTTAAATATAGTTTTTCAACCAGTTGAAGCAAGTTTTGATAATCTTCCAAATTTCCAGAACCTTGCCAAATATCTATATCAGTTAACTCCTTAATTTTTTGCTTCAGCTCTCTTTTGTTATTTTCCATCAAATCAAAAACTCTCAAAAAATTATTATAACGATCTTCTAAATCTTTATAGAACTCCAGCTTCGGATCACCTTCATTCGTTTCAGCTATTTTTGACTGGTAATAGGATATTTTTTCGCTGATACTGCTACGTGTTACTTCTGTTATTGCTGTTATCATAGTATCTTTTGCAGTAGACAGCTCCACAACTGCTTGCTGAATTACAGCAACACTATTTTGGATCTCAGCCTGTAAAGTTTCTTGAATGACACTGGTTATTTTATTGTAATACTCGCCAAGTACAGCTTGCTTTTCATCTTCCATTTTTTGACGTTCTTCTTCCGCAGCAGCCCTTTGCAGTTCTTCTTTTTTTAGCCTTTGTTGCTCGATTTTTTCTGTGGCAGCCTGCCATTCTTCCTCATTTTCAAAAAATGCCTGACAAAAACCAAATTCATGCTGATAACTTCCATCTTCGCTGACTGTTAATAGTTGCCGGCAATATGGACATAAATAACCAGTTTCAATTTCTCCGTCAACTTCTGGGAAAGGCGTTACTTCCTCACTATTAAAATCGTTTTTCTCAATGTCTTCGCTAAATGGCGATTCATTTTCTATATCCTGATTTTCAAACATTTTTTACTCCTTTTTATTATTTATGTTATATAGCTTATATATGGTATATAAGCTATATAACATAAATTTTTAATCACGGTAAAGTTTATCATATTCCTTTATCTTACTAGCATTTTCGACGATATACTGCTCAAAAAACTCTGAAACTATCTCGCTTATGCTTTTTCGATCAATGTATGATATTTTCTTTATATCATCATAAACGCTCGGCAGCACTGCAAGGCTAATACATTTTTTTATTTCACGCTGAGCTTTCGGACGACCGCGCCCATCACTTTCATTCTTTTTAGGCAATGGCGTTGATATCATCGCAGCTACGACGCTGGTTTGCCGTCGATTTTCTCTATCTGCAAATCCACTCATATCCGCTTCATCCCTTCGCTTTTGAAATTATATAATCACTTACTTTACCATATTCTGTTGCAACATCATTTTTAGGTGACTGCTCACTTACTGATAATCCTGTATAAACACCTTTTTTTGCTATAGCCATCTTTTTAACTACGCCGATCACATTATGTTTTTGACTTAACGCCTGAAGTATCTCATTATCATCTTTTACTCGCTTTTCAAACATAGTGGCTACTACGCCCATAACGCTTAGTTGTGGGTTGATAAGTGCTTTTACCTCTGCAATGCTTTCCATAAGAAGTTCCACGCCTCTATAGGCCAAATAATCGGTTTTAACAGGTATTACAACATAATCACTACAAGCCAGAGCGTTTATTGTTAATAATCCAAGTTGAGGCGGGCAATCCAGTAAAATAAAATCGTATTTATCCAATACTGGTGCTATTGCCCTTTTTAATATAGTCTCTCTCATGGCTCGACCAATCATCTCTATTTCCATTTGTGCAAGTTCCAGGCGCGACGTGCAGATATCTAAATTTATCTGTAAAGAAAGAATGCACTTTTCTATATCACTGCCTTCTTTTTTTAATGCAGTGACTATCGTATTATCATATTCAAATGGTTCCAATCCCGCACTAATTGTTAAACTTGCCTGGCTGTCAAGATCAATAATTAATGTCCTTTTACCTTTTTTTGCAAGTGCTACCCCAACATTATATGTACTGGTTGTCTTTGCTACTCCACCTTTTTGATTTGCAAAAGCTATTACAGTTCCCACGAAATCACTCCTTCTATAATTTTGCTATATAAGTTATATATCATATATAACTTATATAGCTTATATACCCTTATGAACAATATTTTCCCAGATACTAGGAGCTTCCTGCTCCATTTCTTCTAACACATGAGCATAAATATTAAGAGTTACAATCACACTGCTATGACCAAGCCGTTCAGATACCACTTTCGGGCTTACACCATTTTTCAATAACAACGTTGCGTGTGTATGCCGCATACAATGAATAGTATAATCTTCTGATATTTCCGCTGCTGCCACCATCTTAGAAAAATAACGTTTGCGAAAATTGGATACTGAAAATGCCTTACCAAATGTATTAGTAAAACATAAAAAATGCTTGTTATCATACTGATCGCCAAGATTATCGGCATACTGCTTCTGATAATCTCTAAAAGCAAGCAGTTCTTTCATAGTACTACTGTCAATACTAATGCTTCTTACTGACTTTTCTGTTTTTGGATCATCAAATATGCAATCTTCATCCACAGTATCAATAATCTGCGTTTTTACGCTTACAACATTTTTTTCAAAATCCACATTAAACCATGATAATCCGCGAAGTTCACCAATTCTCATACCACTTGCCAACGCTAAATTAATCAAATTATAAAAACTTTTTATATAATATTCTGTTCCCTCATTTCGATTTAAAAATTTTGGGTTTTTTATGCCATGGTAAATATACCGACCTGACTTGACTATTTCTAAAAATCTTGTTGTTTGTTCTTCGTTTAATACCACTGGCTTCTTCTTAGTTTTCTTTGGTGCTTTAGTCCCCTCTATAGGATTCTCTGTCATAAGATTATTTTTTATGGCACTGTCCAGAGTAATTTTCAGATAAGTACGTATACGTCTTACACTATCAGGTGCCAATCCCTGATTATTTTGTCCACCGTTGACTAAAAGATCATTAAAAAACTCTTGCAAAACAATAGCTGTCAAATCTCTTAATTTTATTGCTCCTAAGCTTTCTACAGCATATTGTAGCCTTTGCTTATAGTTATCATATGTCTTTATTTTCACCGTTGGTTTGACAAATAACTCTAACCATTTCTCAATCCACTCTTTTAAAGTTATTTTGTCTAACAGCAGTATCTCTTTACTATAATTTTCCTTAAACTTTTCAAATTTATCCTTTAGTTCTTTTCGGCTCCTGGCAGTAAATGACTTTCTTTTTTTTACTCCATTTATGGTATAGTTACCTTCCCACACCCAAACATTTTTGGATTGAGAAAAATACATACTTCCTTCGCCCCAAGCCCGTCTATTCGCCATGTTTTACATCTTCCGTTTGATCTGAACAAAATTCTTCAACCCATGCTGCAGGAATTAAAATTTTCTTTCCGATTTGTTTTGAAGGAATTAACCCTGCACGAATATTTCTGTACACCTGCTGATGAGATATAACACCTTCTCCTAAATAATCCATTAATTGAGATACTGTAAAAAATCTTCTTTTTTCTTCCATATGCTTTACCCCTTTTCTTTGATTTTATTCTGTATCTATCGCGATCTTATTGTCCTAAAAGTTTTGGCATATTCTGCATAGCTTCTAACGCCGTACATATTTTCTTACTTTTTTTCCCTTTGTCATTTATAACCGCCAACATCACTTCTTGATTAGGTAATTTTTCTGCTAAAAGTGCCAAATGCCGACTTATTTTTATAAAACGCACATCCCTATTATTGTTATTCAAATTCCAATCGTTTATATATACAATTAAATCTTTCTGATCTAACATTGTTATTAACCCTACAGAAATTAGGGTCAACAAATCCTGCTCGCTTGCATTTGTCTGCCTCATTGTAGCTAATACATCAACTATACCGAAATCATCAGCATCAGCATTAAGATGAATATACAAAGCCTGTACTACACCATTCAATCTTAAGAACCTGGTTGACTTAATTAAATGCTTACTTATAACAAATGAATCTTTCAATATTTTTTCACTCCCTTTTATGTTATAATAATCTAATATAACAATATTCTCATGCTTCTCATTTTGTTCTCTTTTATAGAATTATATCATTCTGTTTTGTAGAAAACAAGGGGTGTATTATGCTTTTTTCTGAAAAAATTACTGCAAATTTCAAAAAAACACGTTTAGCTTATGACTTTTCAATAAAAAATATCAGCGACTTACTGGATCTAAAAACAACTTCAGTAATCGGCAATATTGAAACCAGTAAAGGAACTCCATCATTAAATTTATTGATTAAATTTGCTCTTACATTTGGAGTATCCATAGATTGGCTCTTAGGTTTCTCTGATATTATTTTCACTCCTGCATCTGTGTCTGTTGCGGAAAAAGATCTTGAAAATCGTCTATCAAATTCTGATACATCTTTAGCCTTGCATATGTTATTGAACAATTACGATAAATGGCAAGATCCAAGTATTCGCCAGCAGCACTATAGTTTAGCTGTTCGAGCTAATATAATTGCATTGTCAAACTGGGTTCTTCAAAATCCAAAACCAGACTTAAAAAATAAACTGCGATACAACACCCTAGAAAATTTAGTAAAAGTGCAATCCACTAACCCTATTTTTAATATAGAAAATGAATAAAAAAAATGCACCAGGTTTTAACTGGTGCATTTTTTTCGTTTAAATTTATTTCCATTCTATTATACTCAACATTTATGCTTATTTTTTGCGATAATAATTATTATATAGCATTAAAAAATAACAACTGGGATTCACTGTGAAAAACATGAGTAATAAAAAACTAGGTTTTAAGCCATCTTTAGCCTTTATTTTTATGATAATAATTACTATATAGCATTAAAAAACAATAGCTGGGATTCACTGTGAAAAACATGTACAAGTCAAGTCAAGTAAAGTAATAATAATAATAATAAAGTCTTAAAACTTTAGTATTATTATTATTATTACTTTACTACTTATTACGTTAGTATTTATAAAGACCTTAAAGTCAGTTTTGTGGATAATGTGGATAATGTGGATAATGTGGATAATTATTGAACTGAACTCATTTTTTATCTTTTTTTAAAAAAAAGACCGCCTAAATTACCGTCAAAACAAAAAAAGCACTTACGTTATTAGCGTAAGTGCGCTTGTTTCCTGGTGGGCCCAGCTGGGTTCGAACCAGCGACCAACCGGTTATGAGCCGGTGGCTCTACCACTGAGCTATAGGCCCATAGTACCATGCGTTGTCTCAATGGTCAACAGTAATATTCTAAACAAATTTGGTCGAGTTGTCAAGCTAAACCGATTATTCCAAGAAGTCTTTTAACCGTTTACTGCGGCTTGGATGACGCAGCTTACGTAAAGCTTTGGCCTCGATTTGACGAATACGTTCTCTGGTTACACCAAAATGCTGCCCTACTTCTTCCAGGGTACGTGAACGCCCGTCTTCCAAACCAAAACGCAGTTCTAAAACCTTCTTTTCACGCACAGTCAGTGTTTCCAAGACTTCTTCCAACTGCTCACGCAATAAAGTGAACGAAGCAGCATCAGCTGGTGCCGGTGCATCATGATCTTCAATAAAATCCCCCAAATGCGAATCTTCTTCTTCACCGATAGGAGTTTCCAATGATACCGGTTCCTGTGCGATTTTCATAATCTCACGAACACGATCAACAGTAGTATCCATTTCCTTTGCAATCTCTTCCGGCATAGGTTCCCGCCCAAGTTCCTGCAGCAGTTGACGTGATACGCGAATCAGTTTATTGATTGTTTCAACCATATGCACAGGTATACGAATGGTGCGGGCCTGGTCAGCAATAGCGCGTGTAATAGCCTGACGAATCCACCAAGTGGCATAAGTACTGAATTTAAAGCCTTTATTATAATCAAATTTTTCTACTGCTTTGATAAGACCAAGGTTACCTTCCTGAATAAGGTCTAAAAAGAGCATTCCCCGGCCAACATAACGTTTTGCAATGCTGACAACCAAACGAAGATTAGCTTCCGATAAACATCGTTTTGCGGCTTCTCCTTCTTCAAAAACTTCTTCCAAAAGTTTTCCGTAATCTTCTTCCAACGTCATATAGCTATCAAAAACAGCAGCATCATTTTCTTCTGGTAAGCGGCGCTTGATCTCGTCAAGTAAAGTCTTGATCTCAAACAGCGCATGTACTTCTTTATCACTGGTCTGACGATCGACTACCATTTTATCACAGTCTGGGATCATCACATTGTGTTCCTGCATCATACGTTGTAAATGCAAACGCTCATCTTTAGTAAACTCAACAATAAGATCCTGATATTCAGACAATGTACAGGGAGTACCCGCTGCAGCCGCCCTCGCAATAATTCCAAGCACTTTTTCAACATTGCGCAGTTCACAGCTTTTATGTTCCTGTTCCAAATGCTTCTTGATTTTTTTGATCAGAGTAGCAGTTTTTTCTTTACCGCTGTAAGCAGGAACCAAAGCTGCAGGCAATGACGAATTCATCAGCCTTTCGGCCTGTTTTCCCTTATCCATACGTTTAGCAAGCTTGATTTCATCTTCGCCGATCAAAAGCGGTACACGGCCGATCTCCTTAAGATACATCCTGACCGGATCATCAATGCTTACCCCTTCAGGCACACTGAGATTAGCCAGCTCTGCTTCATTGATTTCTTCCGTATCATCATCGTTGACCGGCAGTACATCATCATCGCTGTTTTCGTCGACTACGTCGATGCCTTTTTGGGCAATCAACTCATACATACTGTCCATATCGTCCGGAGTCATATCTTCTACGTTTTGCATAGAATCCATAATTTCACGATAAGTGAGAACACCGCCGTGAGATTTGCCTTTAAGTAATAATTCCTCTACCTGGTCGGCAGAAATTTTAGTATTAGCCATGGTGTTCCCTCCTTTCGTTGCTTAATATCTGCTGTTGTTTTTTAATATAATTTTTTGATTTCATCTTTAATTTTCTGGCTTTCCGCAAGTTCCTGCAAAAAGCGGTCATCCCCCAAACGTTCATATTCGTCGGCGCGCAGACGGTGCTCTTCATAGCTTCGTTCCAAAGCGCCCCTGCGCATCTGCCGCAGGCAATCATCTACTAGTTTTTCACCGTTTTCTTCCGCAAGATCTTTTGTCATAATCTGCGCCAGCTCCGTGGCCGCTTCATTTGACAGTTCTGTAAAAAGCTTATCAGCAGCACTCTTACTGCCGGCATCAAGCTGCTTCAGCAATCCTTCATAGATTTCTCCGCGAAATTTTGACATAAAACCGACACTATCAATTTTATCTCTGTAAACAAGCGCCAAATCGGTATTTTTTAAAATAACGTAAAGCAAAAGCTGCTCTGCTAAATCTTCAGCTGAAAGTACGTTGGGCTGTATCTGCCATTTAGACACGGCTTCCCCACGATCATTCTTACGGCTTAGCTTACGATATTCACTCATGATGAGCCCTTCGTCAATTGTCAAACGTTGGGCCAGCGTTTTGATATGCTGTGCAACCTCAATTTCATTTTTGCACTCTAGTAGGAATGGTAGTATATTCGACACAGCTTCAACTTTTCCTGCTAAATTTGAAACATTATTTTGAGAAATGACATACTGCATCTGAAATTCTATACCTGAAACAGCTGTTTCAATCAGCCGTAGATAAGCATCTTTACCGTGCTTACGCACAAATTCATCAGGATCTTTCCCATCAGGCACTATGAGCACTCTGACTTTAAGCCCGACTTCTTTAGCAATGCTTACTGCCCTTACAGTGGCCCGTTGTCCAGCTGCGTCGCTGTCATACGAAAAAACTACTTCATCAGCGGCACGAGCTAAAAGTTTAGCCTGCTCCTGCGCAAAAGCCGTCCCCATTGAAGCAACAGCCCAATCGATACCAGCAGCATGTAAACTGATTGCATCCATATAACCTTCAACAATCACGGCCTGCCTGCGTTTCTTTATTTCCTTTAAAGCCACATTCATCCCGAACAGAAGAGTTCTTTTGTTAAACCACTCTGTTTCACCAGTATTCATGTATTTTGCCATCTGTTGAGAATTTTGCTCTAGAATACGACCGCCGAAACCAACTACATGACCACGTGGATCCTGAATAGGTATCATCACTCTGCCACGGAACTTATCCATCGGCCCACGGTCATAGTTTACCGCCAGCCCGGCCTGCACCAACAGTCCAGCACTACATCCACGTTTTCCAAGTGCTGAAAGCAATGCGTTATAGTTCGGCAGTGCCACCCCGATTGAAAACCGCTCGATAATCTCAGGTGTAATGCCGCGTCCTGTGAGATACTCCTGTGCTTTAATTCCATAATCAGTCTTCGTCAAACAGGCCTGAAAAAAACGTGTCGCCAGTTCATTAGCGGCAATAACCTGTTTTGCCTGTTTCTCACGTTCCAGTTCAGCTTTAGTCTTTTCCTTTTCAGGAACAGCAATACCCAATTTATTTGCCAGAAGCTTTAAAGCCTCTGGGAACGTGCAATTTTCCATTTTCATCACAAAGGTAAAAACATCACCGCCAACATGACAGCCATAACAATAAAAAAAGTTCTTGTCCGGCGTTACGGAAAAGGACGGTGTTTTTTCTCCGTGGAAAGGGCAGCAGCCCCAAAAACTGCCGCCGCGCTTTTTTAGCGGTACATATTCAGAAATTATCTCGACGATATTAGCTTGGGAGCGAACCTGCTCTTTAAAATCATCAAACATACCACTCATAATTATTGCTCCTGTCACCTCGAATACCATCTGATTTATTATATTCAATATTTAACAAAAAAATCCTCTTTTTAACGGTAGATAATTTTAGCATTACGACAAGTTTATATTATGGGAATGTAATGTTTATTAAATAGCTGCACAGCTCCTGCATCTGTCAGTCCACCCACAAAATCGACTACAGTCTGCTTCAATCCGAAACGATCTGCCAGTTCCCCATATTCTCTTGGCAACAGCTGCGGAGACTCCATATATAAATCCATAAGAGTCCTAACAACGTGTTCTGCCTTGTTATGTTCAACCGTCAGCTGGGGCGAACAGTAAATATAATCAAACATAAAATTGCGAAATTCTTCAACAGCTTCTTCATAATATTTATCAATAATAATTTGCGGCTGATTCAGTGATAATTCCACAATATTATGAACAAGCACATCCAATATCTGGCTTGGTTCTGTTCCTAAGCGCATAGCGACGATACCTGGCAATTTTTCAGGACCGATGATGCCAACTTTGCATCCATCATCGAAATCATGGCACAGATAAGCGATACGATCACAACGCCGCACCACTTGCCCTTCAAGCGTCTTTGGCATCGTACTGCCTGTATGGTTCACAATAGCATCACGAACTTCACGGGTCAGATTCAGCCCTTTCCCCTTCCGCCCATACAATTCTACGACACGAAGGCTCTGTTCATTATGTTTAAAATGTCCAGTATAAGAATTAATTGCCCGCTCCCCTGCATGTCCAAAAGGAGTGTGCCCAAGATCATGCCCTAAAGCAGCAGCTTCTGTAAGATCCTCGTTTAATCTCAATGCTCTGGCAATAGTCCTGGCAATCTGCGACACTTCCATGCTATGAGTAAGACGCGTACGGTAATGATCACCCGGACATAAATATACCTGTGTTTTATGTTTTAACTTACGAAAAGGAGTACTGTGGATGATCCGGTCCCGATCACGCTGGAAAGCCGTGCGCAGATCATCGGCAGCCTCCTCACTATCACGTACTGCCTGCGAACTTTTAGCCGCCCAGGGTGCCAGTGTTTCCTGTTCTATATTCTCGCTTATTTCTCTAACTGATAACATTATTCTTCACCTTTATTTCACTTTCAAGCATTGTCACCAGGCACATTAAGTAATATAATTACTCATGTGAGGTGAACTGAATGAAAAAAATTTTTATCTTTGTTTTACTGTTGCTCTTAGTTCCTGCAATTTGTCTGGCAGAGCCGCAGGTAACCAGTGATAAACAAACTTTTAACCCTTTTACAGGAGTTTATGATCTGCAGGGCAACGTCCATGTTGAAATTGGTGACAGAATCATCACCGGCGATGCCGCACAGGTAAGTATGTATAAACTTGAGGTACATGGACAAGGTAATATTACCCTGCGCGAAGGAGATATCACCTTCGATTGTGATACAGTCGATGTATACGGTAAAGAAAAAACTGCCTACGTAGCAGGTAATATGAACTTTACTCAAGGTGATATGATCATCAGCGCCGATACCGGCAGCTTTAACTGGAGCACAAAAAATGCTGTTTTTAACGGTAATGTAATCGTCAACGGTGAACCTAAAAATGGCGAAGTCATTTACAATGTCCGTGAAAAAGTTTTTGTAAATTAGTTTTACAGTTTAAATAACCCTCGCTTAGGCGAGGGTTATTTTTATTTAGCGGCGGTCTTTATTTTTCTGCACATACTCTAAGATCATACCTGCTGTTTCTTCGATCGCACGGTTAGATACATTGATAATAGTACAATGCAGACGACGCATAATACCTTTTGCATATTCAAGCTCTTCATTAATCCGTTTAACATCAGCATAAGCGGCACCATCTGTCAGTCCCATAGTTTTCAAACGTTCGCTGCGGATCTCATTAAGTTTAAACGGATCAATAAGCAGGCCAATGATTTTATGCGGAGGAACTTTAAATAATTCTTCAGGAGGCATGATTTCCGGTACCAGCGGTACATTGGCAACTTTTATTTGTTTGTGTGCCAAGTACATGCTGAGCGGAGTTTTAGAAGTTCTTGAAACACCTATGATAACAACATCTGCTTTGGCCAGTCCCAAAGGATTTTTGCCATCATCATATTTAACAGCAAATTCTACGGCTTCGACACGTTTAAAGTATTCATGATCTAAAGCATGGATCAATCCGGCCTGGTTTTTAGGCAGCAGTCCGGAAGTTTTTTCAATAGCCTTAAGCATCGGTCCTAAAACATCAACAACCTCTACATCATGCTCCATTGCTTTATGCGCAATATGTTCACGCAATTCAGGTGAAACTACGGTATAACAGATAATACCATTATTTTCCTTAGCCTCTTCAATAACCTTTTCAACCTGCGCCTTATCTTTAACATAAGGAACACGGATCACATCAAATTTTTCCTGTACAAATTGGCTGGTAGTAGCCTTTACAACAGACTCAGCGGTTTCACCAATAGAATCAGAAACTGCATAGATAATCGGTAATTTAGCTATGATAATTGCCTCCTTTGCCCTCTGCCAAATCCACTAACAGACGGGTAAAATTCGTTTTAGTGATACGTCCCACTACTTCGTAACTGCGCTTATCCTCGCCCACACATCTAATAACAGGCAGACAATCAATCTCATTATCAATAATTTTACGTGCTGCCGAAGCTACAGAATCTTCCTGTTTGACTACAATAAGTTTAGACAGTGGTGTCATCACCATTACAACAGGAATTTCACGCAGATCGCTGCCATTATTGATAGCAGCTTTAAGCAAGTCTTTACGCGATACCACCCCTACCAAAAGACCAGCCTCATCAAGAACAAATACTGTCCCTACATCCTCCAGGAACATAGTTACAACAGCTTCATAGGCGCTTTTATCCTGATTGACTGCTACAGGCACAGACTGCAGATCACGTACAAGGATGCCGGAAATTTCTTCCATCAACATTCCCAGCGTATTCTTGCCGGTAAAATAATAACCAACTTTAGGACGCGCATCTAAAATACCGCCCATAACTAAAATCGCCAGATCTGATCGTAAAGCCGCACGAGTTACATTCAGACGTTCAGCAATATGTTCGCCCGTGATCGGCCCATCCTGGCGCACGATCTCGGCAATACGTTTTTGTCTGTTACTTAAAGAAATTGTCCTCACACCCTTCCGAACTTACATTAATTTTTCCTATATTTATATAGTATACGCTATTTTATGCAAAATCCCTGCTTCCGGTCATAAATATTTTTAAAAGTATACAAAAATAACAGGGCCAAAATTTCGGCCCTGTTATTTTCATATATTTTCATAACTGCTCATGTTCCATTCTCTGGATCATAATACACAGCAGCAAAAAATAACGGTCTGTCATTTTAAAATAATTTTTTTGTGTTATTTCTTTGATTTTCCCCAACCGATAACGTAGAGTATTAATATGTATATGCTGTCTTTCAGCTGCATCCTCTAAACTGTTTTCCCGCAAAGCCGCTGAAAGTGTATCCAAAAGGCTCGATTGATAGCGTCTGTCATATTCCTGCAGTTTATCAAGCACCGTCGTCTTAATAAAATTATACTCCGAAGTATTGCGGCAGTGCATCAGCAAACTGAACGGCAGCCATTCTTCAGCCTTACGTACTCCTGAAATATGCAATTTATATAAAAGTCTGATAACGTTTACCGACATCTCATAATGCTCTTTAATTCGCTCCAGTTCTGTAAATTCAGGAGATATTACAGCTGCAGCTATTTTATTCTGTTCCTTATTATATTTTTTGAATATATTAATGCTCGTAAGAGCTTCTTTACTGCTGCATAACAAGATATAAAATTTTTCCTCTTCAATTAAAAATCTATCAATCAAATAATTGCTTATATTATGGCTTCCTTTAGAAAATAAAATCAAATTATATGCTTTTTGCTGCACAAATCCCAGATTAGCAAGCTTTTCAGCAATAACTTCTCCACTTTTGATTTCACCATTTTTTATTTCTTTCCAAAAACGTTCCACTGTTTTCTGCAGCGTTTCATAATGGTCCCACAGCTTGATGGCTAAAAAAGAAGCTCCCTGTTGCCCAATCAACCGTTCTTTTTCCGTTAACTGCCCCTCAGCAACAATAATAAACCTCCCAATAAGCTGACTACGGGCATAGCATTCGAAAATATGCAGCTCATTGATAAAAAAGCCCGCATCAGTATATATTCTTTCATTAAAACCAGTTTTAATTTTTTCTGTCCAATCAAGAAAATCCTGTTTACGAGTACCTCGTCTGCTCCAGGAAGCAAGTATCTTCCCTTCATGATTCAGGCAAAAACAATTCTTGTGAAGCTGATTTCCCAAAACATTCACCAGCGAAGCCAGATCATCTGAATTCAGTGAAGTATGAATAAGTTTTTGATAGTTTTTTTCTACTTCAATCAACATATTGGTTTGATAATTCTGGATTTCAGAAGTGATTGTCTGCACCAGTTCTCTAAACTTGACTGCAGTTTTCACTTCAAATACCGGCAGCCGGTACTGATCTGCCAACTGCAGTATTTTCAGCGGGATCTTATTGATAAAACGGCCTGTTTTGATACCTATCGCTGATATTCGCGGAGCAAGCTTTTTAAAACCATCTTCCTGCAGGTCAGGACTTTTACTGAAGGCATACCAGGTAGTTAAAACAAACTCACCTCCTGTTACCCATTCGTGCAAATCAGGCCCTTCCATAATTGTTACATGTGTTATCTGATTGTTTAAGTTCCCATGCTTATTAACCAATGTCACACGTTCGGCAAAATCTTTGATTTCCAATAATTCATTTAAGGTCACCATTTTCTTGGACATTATCTCACCTTCTTTTCTAATGCCATATATTTCTTTTTCTCCAGAATATCCTGATTACGATTTTACTATTTAGTTATTTTTTTAGCAAATCCAAAGATTTCAAAAACTGTTATACTAAAAAGCTGAACTTTACCCATCGTAAAACCTTCTTGATTTTAAACCAGCGCCTTATTTTTCATTCCGGTAAAAAAATCTTGAGGCAACTATAAAAGCAGCCTCAAGATTATCAAATCTTCCATTAATCATTCACATAAAACTAAGTATTACAAAAGTTCCACTGATGATAACGCCGGAAACAATTGTCCAAATAACGCAATATCCCATAATATCACGCGCCGATAATCCCGCAACTCCTAAAAGCGGCAATGCCCAAAACGGTTGAATCTGATTAGTCCAGCCATCTCCCCAAGCAAAAGCCATAATTGTCTGCGGAATGTTCGCCCCCAATGCCTCAGCAGCCTTCATCATGATTGGTCCCTGGATAGCCCATTGCCCGCCTCCGGAAGGAATAAAAATATTTACCAGCCCTGCCGATAAAAATGTATAAAGAGGGAAGGTATGTGCTGTAGAAATTTCCACAAACCACATGGAAATCATATCAACCAGACCAGAAGCAGTCATCATCCCCGACATACCAGCATAAAGCGGAAATTGCAAAATAATACCGCGGCTGGCACCGATTCCCTGTGCCACAGCCTTTAAAAAGCCGTTAGGACTGCTGTGCAGATATAAACCCAATGTTAAAAAAATCAAAATGACCAAATTCAAATTCAGGTCAAAACCAATCTTAGAAAAATTAGCTCCCAGATAAATCAATGGGAACAAACCAAACAAAGCGTTGAGCCAATAAGCATTTTCCAATCTTTCGGCAAATGTCATATCTTTTTTAGCAATTCTTATATCTGGTTTTTCTTGTTCTTTTTCACTGTATTCCACTATTTCATTAGCAGGAGGTTTCATATTAAAATACACGATAAACAGCATAATTACGATGATAGCCGTCATTACCAGATTCCAGTAAGAATACAGCGTATCACCAACCGGTGTCAGTGGCAGTCCGAGCTTCTCCATAAAATTGCCTGGTGTTGCTGAAACAAGCGGAATCGAAGAAGACGGCCCGCGAATAATCTCACCGCCATAAGCCGCAGCTACCAACAGCGGAAAATGCAGGCCTTTAACCTTTTTGCCTACCTCTTTCGCAAGAACTGCACCTATAACAAGCCCAAATCCCCAGTTTATATAGCAAGACGCAATAGATACTAATGCAGTCAACCCAAGAGCCTGCTGTGGAGTTTTAGGAATACCTGTTACCTTGTTCAAAATCTTTTTAGCCAAAGGTGTCAATGCCAGTACATAACCTGTCAATAAAACTAAAACCATCTGCATCCCAAAAACAAACATCGATGAGTACCCTCTGCCCCAATATTCTATCATTTGCAGAGCACTCTTGTTCATTAAAAACATTCCGCCGCAAAATACAACAAATGTTAAGAGAATAGCCAAAATAAAAGCATCCGGAAGATAATTCTGCACCATCTTCAGACAGAACTTTGTTACAGTCTTCATAAAAATCCGCCTCCTTTTCCCATTTTCTTTTTCATTCACACCAGCTCTAAAACCGTAGCTGATCCTAGCCCTCCAGCAATACATAAAGTAGCCAAGCCATATCTTACCTGTCTTTTCTGCATTTCATGCAATAAAGTTACTAAAATCCTTGCTCCAGAGCAACCAATCGGATGCCCCAGAGCAATTGCACCGCCATTTACATTGACCCTGGTCAGATCAATTTCCAGCTCCTGTATGACCGCTAATGATTGTGCTGCAAATGCTTCATTGATTTCTATCAGTCCAATATCTTCGATCCTTAGCCCTGCCCTTTTCAGCGCCAACCTTGTTGCAGGCACAGGCCCCATTCCCATATATGCCGGCGAAACACCTATTGAAGCCTGGCTGATTATTTTAGCCATAGGCTTTAACCCTGCCTTTGCAGCCGCACTTTCTTCAGCAATCAGCAACATGGCTCCACCGTCATTTCGTCCTGATGCATTGCCTGCCGTTACGCTGCCGTCCTTTTTAAAAGCAGGCTTCAATTCTGCAAGTTTTTCTATCGTTGACAAACGTGGATGCTCATCAGCAGCAAACATCAAAATCTCTTTTTTCTTTTTTACTGGCAAAGGTTCAATCTCATCATCAAAGCGTCCGCTTTTTATTGCAGCCTGAGCTTTTTCCTGACTTTCGCAGGCAAAATAATCTTGTGCCGTTCTGCTGATAACATATTTTTCAGCAATATTCTCTGCAGTCATACCCATTGTCAGGACTCCATACTGGTCAGCAGGCTGTGACCGTGGCTGACTTTCGGTATTAGGATCCAGCAAAATCCCGTTACCTACTGCATAACCCCTCCGTGCCTCTCTGAGATAATATTGGGCATTACTCATACTTTCGATACCACCAGCTAAAACGAAGTCAGCATAGCCGCACATAATCTCCTGTGCCGCATTCTGGACAGCCTGCATACCAGAACCACATTGTCTGTGTACTGTATAAGCCTGTACTTCAAGCGGAAATTTTGTCATCAATGCAGCTAATCTTGCAATATTAGGCTGGTCGCTGCTCTGCTTGGCCTGCCCTAAAATTACTGCATCCAGAAGTCTGATATCAAAATGACTACGTTCACATATTTTCTGCAACAAAAAGGCAGCAATTTCCTCCGGCTGTATGTCCTTCATTGCTCCGTTCAGTTTTCCTATAGGCGTCCTGATTCCATCTATGACTACCGGCTGCAGCATATCTATACCTCCCTTATACTAATTTTTTCAGCCAGCTCATAATGAGCAGATGTCATTGCTGCAATTTCTTCCAATGTAACATCAGAAGTATGTTCCAGTAAAAACATCATTCCGTCCTTAAACTTAAATACAGCATATTCTGTGACTAAAGTATTAACTACTTTCCGCCCAGTCAGCGGCACAGTACAATCCTTTACCAGTTTATGCCTGCCATTTTTTGCCGTATGAGATGTCGCAACGATCACCTCTTTTACTCCAACGACCAGATCCATTGCTCCCCCTGGTCCTAAAACACCTTTGCCCGGCAAAGCCCAATTTGCCAGGTCTCCCGCTTCATTTATCTGTATGGCTCCGATAACTGTAGCATCCATACGCCCACTTCTGATCATTGCAAAAGATGTAGCACTATCAAAATAACAGCATCCGGGCGTTTCAGTAACCGGTGTACGACTGGCATTAATGAGATTAGGAATTATTGCCTCCCCGCTAAGTTGTTTAGGCCCAACACCCAGCATTCCATTTTCCGTCTGAATGTAAATATGTTTATCTGCTGGTAAATAATCAACCGCCATTGTGGGAATACCTACACCTAAATTGACAAAACCACCGTCAGGCAGCATTTCCGCAACTCTTTTAGCAATTCTTACTTTTGTTTCCGCTTCTGACATGTTTCTCATTTAACTGCCCCCCGATTCTGCGTTACCAAAACATCCACATAAATATAAGGTGTTACAATCTCTTCCGGCGAAAGCATACCGGTTTCTACAATCTCATCAACCTCCACAATCGTCAAAGCGGCTGCTGTTGCCATAAGCGGATTAAAATTTCTTGCTGTTTTTTCATAAACTAAATTCCCCATAGCATCCGCTTTTCTGGCATGTAACAAGGCTACGTCTGCTTTCAAAGGATACGCCAAAACATAGGCTTCGCCGTCAATAACTTTTGTTTCACAATGCGCAGTCAGCTCTGTGCCAGCTCCAACCTTTGTATAAAACCCGCCAATTCCGCAGCCTCCTGCACGGATACTTTCTGCAAATGTGCCCTGTGGCATCATCTCTAAATTTAACTTTCCATCAAAATATAATTCTGCAGCTTCAGTATTATAGGTAAAATAGGTACCTATAGCTTTTTTCAGCATCCTATTCCTTACCCACCTTCCCAAGCCTACATTAGGAGTACCAAGATCATTGGCAATAACAGTCAAATCATGTATGTCTGTATCTGCCAGTAAATCAATCAGCCTCTTTGGATTACCGACATTTCCAAAACCTCCGATCATAACAACATCACCTGACCTGACAAGCTTAACAGCTTCCACAGCTTCTACAATCTTTGCTATGATAATCACCTCCATATTTAGTTCTTTGATTTCAGTATACAAAGCTAAAGACGAGCCTAATATGTAGAAACCTACAAAAATAATCTGATTTTTTTGCATTTTTGCACAAAAATAGCCCTTATAACAGTTAGATAACTGTTATAAGGGCTATAAAAAATAACAGGACCGAATATTCGGTCCTGTTAAGTTAATTATTCATTATTGAAGCAGTTCGCGTACCATTTGATTGATACGTTTACCGTCGGCTCGGCCCTTAGCCTTCGCCATAACAGCAGGCATTACTTTACCAATCGCTTTCGGTCCTTCGGCACCAGTCTCGGAGATAGCTTCAGCAACCATAACACGCAATTCTTCATCGCTAAGCGGTTCAGGCAGATATTTTTTGAGAATCTCAATTTCTGCTTTAGCCTGCTCGGCTAATTCACTGCGTTCGGCTTTTTCGAATTCTACCAAAGAATCCTGCCGCATCTTGACCTCTTTCAGCAAGATAGCCAGAACCTCATCATCATTCAGTTCCTTCTTCTCATTGATTTCGACATTTTTAATATTAGCACGCACCATACGAATAACCGATAAACGCAGCTTACCTGCTTCACGGTCCTTCATGGCCTGTTTCATATCTTCTGTCAATTGGTCTTTAATAGACATACAGCACGCCCCCATTATCTGGTTTTACGTTTTCTGGCTGCTTCGGATTTTTTCTTACGTTGAACGCTCGGTTTTTCATAATGTTCGCGCTTTCTAACTTCAGAAAGAATTCCGGCCTTTTGGGTTGCTCTTTTAAATCTGCGCAGCGCACTGTCCAATGTTTCGTTTTTGCCAACTTTAATTTCTGCCATCTGATCTCCCTCCCTCCACACACTTAGGGAAGTGTATATATGCATTTCATGCGTTTTTTGCACTATTGCTGACTATCGTCAGACCGCAATTACCGCACAATATTACCAGTAAATTATATCTTATGATAGGCCTTTTGTCAAGGTATCAGCAGGGCGGCCACCCCAATGCTTTACCGCCTAAAAGATGGATATGCAAATGCTTAACGGTCTGCCCTCCATCATCACCGGTATTGGCAACGATGCGAAACCCTTTTTCATTAACACCAAGTTTCTCAGCCAGTTCCTTAACTTTCCCAAACATATACAGGAGCAGCTCCGGTTCTGCAGTAATAATATTTTCAGTATGAGCTTTCGGTATCATTAAAACGTGTACCGGAGCAGCAGGAGCCACATCACGGATTACGATCATTTTGTCATCTTCATAAACTCTTTCAGACGGGATCTCTCCGGCAATAATTCGGCAAAAGATACAGTCGTTCATTTCTTTCCCCCCTTAGTGATCCTAATTTTTATAATATTCGTCAGAAAATTTAAAAGTCCTTTTTCTATTTACTCTGTTCACAATTTATTTTCAAACTGTAACTAACAAAGTAAAAAAATCTTTAATAAAACGCTTGACTTATAGTCAACTCCAGCCATTATACTGAACTTAAAGTATTTTTAATCATTTATCTAAGAAAGGAGAGTTTACAGTGAAAAAATTTTTATCAACATTACTTTATACCGCTGCCGCAACTTTATTATTCAGCGCTTGTGGAATGACTGCCAATACAGTTTCTTCTCCTGTTGAACCAACTGTTAAAAGTAATGAAAAAACAGCAGTAAATAATACAGCTCTCGTTTATTTCAGCAAGGATATCAGCCCTGTAAGTCTGATCAAACTATATGATAAAATCAACCAGGATATACATGGTAAAGTAGCTATCAAAATCCATACAGGAGAAAAGAACGGTCCCAATATACTCCCACGGGAAATAGTGATGGCTTTGCAGCAGCATGTACCTGACAGTAATTTAGTCGAAACCAACACTTTCTATAAAGGTGACCGTTATACTACCGCCAGCCACCGCGAAACATTAAAAGTTAACGGCTGGGATTTTTGTACTGTAGACATTATGGACGAGGAAGGAGCAGTAATGCTGCCAGTAAAAGGAGGCAAACATTTTCAGGAAATGTCGATCGCTAAAAATATGCTTAATTATGATTCCATGATCGTTTTGACGCATTTTAAAGGACACACTATGGGAGGATTTGGCGGTTCAATGAAAAATATAGCAATTGGCAACGCAGATGGCAGGATCGGCAAAGCCATGCTGCATACCTCTGACCCATCCAACCCCTGGGAATATAGCCAAGAGCGTTTTATGGAAAATATGGCTGAATCAGCAAAGGCTACAACAGATTTTTTTGGTAAACAAATCATTTATATCAATGTATTGCGCAATATGTCTGTTGACTGCGACTGTGCCGGGCTTGCTGCGGCACCGCCAACAACTCCTGATATCGGCATCCTTGCTTCTACAGATATTCTTGCCGTCGATCAGGCTTCTATCGACCTTGTTTTTGCTTTACCAGATGCTGCTAAGCATGATCTCCAGGAACGGATCGAATCACGTCGCGGTCTGCGGCAGCTCAGTTACATGAAAGAACTTTCCATGGGTAATGATCAATATGAATTAATTACCATTGAATAAAAGAAAAGCTGCCGTTAAACGGCAGCTTTTTTATTATTCCTTCAGCAATTCTCCGATTAAAAAACTCGTCTCAGCCTTCAATAATCTCACTTTTCTTATCTTACCACATAGTTCAGCTTCCGACCGAACATAGACCCGTAAATAATTACTGGTCAAACCTTCTATATAGCCATCCTCAACAGTCTGTTCAAACAATACCTCCACAGCACTGCCAACAAAACGTTCTAAAAATTTCTGCTGCTGCTTATGATCAAGCTCAGCAAGTTGTGCACAACGTCTTTGCTTAACAGTTTCAGGAATTTGATTGGGCATTTTTTCGGCCGGAGTTCCCTTCCGTTTGGAATAAGGGAAAATATGCATTTTACTGAACCCGCAGTTTTCTGCAAAAACCAGTGTAGATGCAAACTCATCTTCCGTCTCACCCGGGAATCCGGCAATAATATCAGTAGTAATGGCAATATCAGGAATACGTTTACGGATATCGGCCAAAAGTTCGGTAAAACGTCGGGTATCATACGGCCTGTGCATTCTGGCTAAAGTTGTATCACAGCCTGCCTGCAAAGGTAAATGCAGCTGTCGGCACAACCGTTTATCTTTTTCCATAAGATTAAGCAGCCTCGCTTCGACCTCCACTGATTCCAATGACCCCAACCGCAGTCTCTGCAGACCCTCTACACTTAAAGCTGCCTCAACAGCATCAAATAAAGTCAGTTTTCCATCATGTTCTTTACCATAGCAGCCAAGGTGAATACCGATAAGCACTATTTCTTTATAACCAGAAGCTACAAGCTTTTTAACTTCTTCCCTGATACTTGTCAGACTACGCGAACGCAACGGTCCGCGGGCAAAAGGAATAATACAATAAGTACAGAATTGATTGCAGCCTTCCTGTATTTTTAAAAAAGCTCTGGTCTTATCACTAACATCACCTGCACTCAGTTCTTCAAACTCAGTGTTGGCACTCAGCTTACGCACGCTGTCTATTGTATCAACAGACTGAAAAGCAGCAGCTTCTTCTACCAACCGTACGATATCTGCTCTATCCTGATTCCCGATAATAAGATCAACACCAGGAATTGTCTTCACTTCTTCTGCCGCCGTCTGTGGATAACAGCCAGTCACAACCACGAAAGCAGTTGGGTTTCTGCGCACAGCACGATTGATCATCTGCCGCGATTTACGCTGCCCCGTATTGGTAACAACACAAGTATTGATCACATAAATATCAGCTTCGCAATTAAAACCAACTACAGTATAACCATGACTGCGAAATATCGCTTCCATGCTGGCAGTATCGGCCTGATTGACTTTACAGCCTAAAGTGTAAAATGCTATTCTTTTCATCAATCAGCCTCCTAAATCACCAGTTTCATAAAATATTGCGGCCGCAGCTACTAATGCAGCTGTTTCTGCACGTAATATGCGCTTGCCTAAACTTACTACCAATGCCCCAGCTGTCCGGGCCTGCTGTAATTCCGTCTCGGAAATACCGCCCTCCGGGCCTATGATCAGCAGCAGCTCCTTCAAAGCCTGCTCCTTTTGCAGCGCAGCCTTCAAACCAAGCTTATCCTCACATTCATAAGCTATCAGTTTACAGTCACAGGGATTATCAGCAAGCATCTGTTCCATCGTCTGTACTGGCTGCACCATTGGTATAATATCACGCTTACTCTGTTTCGCAGCCGCTTCAGCAATTTTCTGCCAGCGCTCAGCTTTCTTAACAGCTTTATCACCTTCCAGGCGTACGACCGAATGCTCCATAGCTACTGGTATAATCTCACTGACTCCCAGTTCTACAGCCTTCTGGATAATAAAATCCATTTTTTCACCTTTAGCCAACCCTTGTGCCAGTACGATTCGCACTGAAGGCTCATGACTTTCCGCCAGTACCTCCAGACATTTGACTGTCACAACACTTTCATTAGCATCAGCAATTTCAGCAAGAGCCGTGACACCATCATCACTTACAATCTGTACTCTGGACCCGCATTGCATCCGCAGTACAGTATAAATATGCCTGGCATCAACACCCATTATTGTCATCGTATCACTGTATGGCTGCGGTATAAAAAATCTATGCACCGTCAGTCCTCCTTACGCATCTGCATAACAACCCAGCCGCCTTTGGCATCAACAGCTTCGACACACAAACCGACTTTGGAGGCAGCTGCTGATACATCATTCTGCCGTTCTTCAATAATACCGCTGGCAAGGAATATTCCTCCGGATTTTAACTTACCGGGAATATCCTGCAGAAGCATAATAATAATATCGGCAATAATATTAGCAATGATAATATCAGCCTTACCTTCTGTACCATGCAGCAAATCACCCTGTTGCACACTGATTTTTTCTGTCAGTTCATTGCCGGCAATATTTTCAATAGCTACTCGTACCGCAGTAGCATCAATATCCACCGCTTTAACTGTTTTAGCACCAAGTTTAGCAGCAGCAATAGCCAGAATTCCAGAGCCAGTACCAACATCAAATACTTCCATATCAGGACGCAGAACTTTTTCCAAACGTTCCATACACATACAGGTCGTATGATGTGTTCCTGTACCAAACGCCATCCCTGGATCGATTTCAATAATATGTTCACCAGCTTTAGATGTATATTTTTCCCAGGTAGGCTTAATCACCAATGTTCTGCCAATATGCGTAACATGGAAATACTGTTTCCATTCGTTAGCCCAATCCTGCTCGGAAACAGTACGAAAACACGTATTACCAAAGCGACATTTACCAATACGCGTTTCCAAATTTGTTAAGTCCTCATCAATCTGTGTAAGACGTGGCTGCAGCTCTTCATCCTCCGGATAATAAGCAGTTATCGTAACCACTTCTGTGTTTTCCTGCTCAGGAATATCGCATAATTCCCAAGTGCCTGAATTACGCAAAGTGTTTATCAAAACCGGGTCCTCAATAACAACACCATTGTTTGCACCTGCAGCACGCATAATTTCGGCAACCAGATCAGCTGCCTCATGTGTAGTTTGTATGCTTACCTCTATCCATTGTGACAAAGCGCTCACTCCTTAAATAACTATCATATATATTAAACACAAAGCTTATTCTAAAATATTTTACCATATGAAAGTGTTTTTCTACCAGTTTGAGAAGATATTTCAATGCCAAGTGCTCACATTATATCATATTTTTTGGCATAAAAAAATAAACTGCGGTGTTCAAACCGCAGTTTATACAAGTCATTATTTAAATAAATCTTTAATCTTATTCAAAAAGCCTTTTTCTTCAGGATTAATGTTATCTTTACTGATCTCGGCAAATTTACGCAAAGCATCTTTCTGTTTTTCATTCAGCTTCTGCGGCACAACAACTTTGATCCTGACTAACTGGTCGCCGCGTGTACTGTTACGCAAACTGGGAATGCCTTTGCCCTTCAAACGCAGTACCTTTCCAGGCTGAGTTCCTTCCGGAACCTTCATCACAACCTGTCCATCCAGCGTAGGAACCTTAATCTCATCACCCAAAGTTGCCTGTACAATATTGATCGGCACTTCGCAGTAAACAGTAGTACCATCGCGCTCAAAAAACTTATGCGGTTTAACATACAAATATACATACAAATCACCGCTTGGTCCGCCTTTAACCCCTGCTTCGCCTTCTCCGGCTACCCGCAGGCGGGAACCGTTGTCAACACCTGCAGGGATCTTGACTTTAAGTTTCTTATTCTTTTTAACAGTGCCCTGTCCGCGACATTCCTTACATGGTTCGCTGATGATCTTGCCTTCACCATGACATTTAGGACATGGCCGTACATTGGTCATCTGTCCGAACATAGTGTTTTGAGTAAAACGGATCTCGCCACTTCCGTGACATTCAGGGCAAGTTTCAACTTTAGAACCAGGTTCCGCACCATTCCCATGACAATGCGGACATTGTTCGTCACGATATAAACTGATCTCACGTTCTAAACCAAACGCAGCTTCTTCAAAAGTGATTTCCAGGTCAAAGCGCAAATCAGCACCGCGCTGAGGACCGGCATTAGAACCACGCGAGCCGCGGCCCTGCCCGCCGAAGAACATATCAAAAATATCTTCCATGCCTCCGCCGCCAAAACCGCCGAAACCTTCAAAGCCCCCAAATCCACCAGCACCGCCGGCACCGCCGTTTTCAAAAGCAGCATGTCCAAACTGGTCATATTGGGCACGTTTCTGCTCATCGCTGAGTACACTGTAAGCCTCGGACGCTTCTTTAAATTTCTCAGCCGCTTCCGGATTATCTTTATTCACATCAGGATGATACTGACGTGCCAGTTTGCGGTATGCTTTTTTTATTTCATCTGCTGTAGCGGTTTTAGACACGCCTAGCACGTCATAATAATCTTTTTTACTCAAAGTTTACACCATCCTAAGCCGATTATTTTTTGTCTTCGTCAACCACTTCGGCGTCAACAACATCGTCATCAGCTTTTTTTGCGCCCTCGGCTGTTTCAGTACCTTCAGCACCTTTAGCAGCTTCAGTTTGTTTGTACAGCTCTGCGGAAAGTTCATAAAGAGGTTTGGTCAAAGCTTCAGTATCTGCTTTGATTTTTTCCATATCTTCGCCTTTCAGAGTCTCTTTTAAAGTATCAAGCGCTGCCTGTACTTTTCCAATCAATTCTTCAGAGCCTTTGCCTTCCATATCTTTAATGGTCTTTTCGGCTTGATAGCACAGGGAGTCAGCATTATTACGTACTTCAACGCCTTCTTTACGTTTTTTATCAGCTTCAGCATTAGCCTCTGCTTCTTTTACCAGACGGTCGATTTCGTCTTTTTCCAAAGTACCTGAAGACGTAATAGTGATTTTTTGTTCTTTACCGGTACCAAGATCCTTAGCGCTTACATTTACGATACCATTAGCATCGATATCGAAAGCAACTTCGATCTTCGGTACTCCACGAGGAGCAGCCGGGATGCCGGAAAGCTCAAAACGTCCCAGAGTTTTATTATCGGCAGCCATTTCACGTTCACCCTGCAGTACATGGATATCAACTGAAGGCTGATTATCAGCAGCAGTAGAGAAGACCTGCTTACGGGAAGTCGGGATGGTAGTATTACGTTCAATGATCTTTGTGAACACACCACCCAAAGTTTCTATACCCAAAGACAACGGAGTTACGTCAAGTAAAAGCACGTCTTTTACTTCACCTGCCAAAACGCCGGCCTGAATGGCAGCACCAACGGCAACACATTCGTCAGGGTTTACACCACGGTAAGGCTCTTTACCGATAAATTTTTTCAAAGCTTCCTGTACAGCAGGAATACGGGAAGAACCGCCTACCAAGATAACTTTATTGATATCAGAAGCAGACAGGCCGGCGTCAGCCATAGCCTTGCGGGTCGGCTCCATTGTGCGTTCAACGAGATCAGCAGTCAATTCGTCAAATTTTGCACGAGTCAGATCCATATCCAAATGCTTCGGACCTTCAGCACCGGCAGTAATAAACGGCAGGTTGATATTAGTAGTCAAAACACCGGATAACTCGATTTTTGCTTTTTCAGCGGCTTCACGCAAACGCTGCATAGCCATACGGTCATTACTCAGATCAATGCCTTCATTTTTCTTAAATTCAGCAACCATCCAGTCAACGATTTTCTGGTCAAAATCATCGCCGCCTAAATGAGTATCACCGTTAGTAGCTTTTACTTCAAAAACACCGTCACCTACATCAAGGATAGATACGTCGAAAGTACCGCCGCCAAGGTCATAAACCATAACGGTATGGTCGTCGCTTTTATCAATACCATACGCCAAAGATGCAGCAGTAGGCTCGTTGATGATACGGAGAACTTCCAAGCCTGCGATACGGCCGGCATCTTTAGTTGCCTGACGTTGACTGTCAGAGAAGTAAGCAGGAACAGTAATAACTGCCTGAGTTACTTTTTCACCTAAATATTTTTCAGCATCTTCTTTCAACTTTTGCAGAATCATCGCGGAAATTTCTTCCGGAGAATATTTTTTATCGTCGATTTCTACTTTATAGTCAGTACCCATATGACGTTTAATAGAACTAATAGTTCTGTCAGTGTTGGATACTGCCTGACGTTTTGCCAGCTGACCAACTAAACGTTCGCCGTTTTTGGAAAAACCAACTACGGACGGAGTTAAACGGCTGCCTTCCTGATTAGTGATAACGGTAGGTTCGCCGCCTTCCATTACTGCTACTACAGAGTTAGTAGTACCTAAGTCAATACCAATTACTTTAGACATGATTTATTCCTCCTCGGGTTTATATGTTAATTTTAATTTATATGGCAACTATTCGTTGCTGATAACTTTAACTTTGCTGTGCCGGATAACTTTATCACGTAATTTATAGCCCTTTTCCAGAACCATCTCTACAGTGTCATCATCCATATCGGGGTTTTGCCCCCTCATCACAGCCTCATGCATCTCAGGATCAAATTTTTCGCCCTGTGCTTTTATTTCTTCTACGCCCAAATCTTTAAAAGTCTGCTCGAACTGACGCCTAATCATTTCAATACCTGAATAAATTCCGGCGGCATCATCAGATTTTCTGGCGGCGTCTTCAGCACGTTCAAAATTATCCAACACCTTTAAAAATTTTCCGACAACATCAGCGGTAACAAAAGTTGCCAGCTGTTCACGTTCGGACGTATTGCGTCGGCGGAAATTATCAAAATCTGCCTGCAGCCTTAAAATACGGTTCTGCAGTTCTTCGATCTTAACATCCTTTTCATCCTGTTCAGGAGTTTTTTCTTCAGCAGCTCCCTCACTCTTTTTCCCGGCAGTCTCATCGACTCCATTAGCAGCATCGGCTGTATTCGTTTGAGCTTCCTGCTGAGGTGTTTCTTCGGCAGTTGTTTGCTTTGAGCTTTCCTTCAAATCTTCTGTTTGCAAAACACTTCCTCCTTATAGTCTTTTTACTTATCTAAAATTGTTTTCAGATATTTATGCAGGTAATCCATTACAGAAATGACCTTACCGTATTCCATACGGGTTGGACCTAATACTGCCATCGTACCTACGATCTGACCATTCAGACGATAAGTAGCCTGAACCATACTGCAATCCTGAATACCGGTAAATTTATTTTCAGAACCTATCGTTACCTTAAGGCCTGAATCTTCACCACCCTGCAAAAGATCCTTCAGGACCTTTTCTTCTTCTAATATACCAAGCAGGTTTCTGACTCTTTCCACATCACGGAATTCCGGTTGATTAAGCAGTTGCTTTGTTCCGCCTAAAAATACCTTCTGTTCCTGCCTGCGCCCTGTCATTTTACGTACAGCCTGCAGTAATGATGAAAAAATGAGTTTATCCTCGACCACATCTGTATGGACATTCTGCAAAATCTCCACAGAAATATCGCTAAGATTGCGATCTTCCAGCAATTTGCTCATTTTACCAGCCAGATAATCCATCTCTTCAGAAGACATACCTAAAGGAATATCAACAACATTCGTATCTATACTGCCATCATCGGCAACGATACATAAAATAGCATGCTGACTGTCAAGCGGCAAAAATTTTAAATAACAGAAATTTGCAATCGTCTGCTGGTTAGTCAAAACCATGGAAACATTCTGTGTCATACGTGACAAGATCTTGGCTGTCGACTGGAAAATATCATCAATGTTACGACGACGTTCATTATACCAGCCATCTATTAATGCCATATCATTATCTGTCAATGTCCCCGGTTCAATCAGGGCATCTACATAAAAACGATAAGCCTGAGCAGATGGAATACGTCCCGCTGAAGTATGCGGCTGTTCCAAATAACCCAGAAGCTCAAGGTCTGACATCTCATTACGGATCGTTGCCGGGCTGAGCCCTAAGTCATACTTGCGGGCAATAGTACGTGAGCCAACCGGCTCAGCCGATGAAATGTAGTCTTCTATGATAATTTGCAGGATCTTTTTCTTTCTTTCGTTTAACACGATCCCACCTCCAACTCGATTGTTAGCACTCATCTCATTAGAGTGCTAACATCTTGGTATTAGAATAGCACTGACCTTAACAGTTGTCAACCAATTTTTCTTACTTCACAAAGATTTCAAAAATTTCATTGCTAAAGCGCATCCCTTGCTCCGTCAGCCTCATCCGCCTATGCTCAATATCACAGAATACTAAATTTCCTCTAATAAATTTTTCTAATTCAACCCCAAATTCTAACATTACATCACAGCCAAAACGTTGTTCAGTTTCTATTAAATCTATCCCTACCGTCGTCCGTAAACCCATAAATAAATATTCTGACAGCTGCATTTCTTTTGTCAGATCTTCAAAGCCTCCACAACTTTTGCCACTTTGAATACTTTCAATATAATCAGTTACAGAATCTGTTGCTGTAAAACGTTGACTGCCATTAAAGCTGCAGGCGGAACTGCCAAAAGACAAATACGGCAGATAATGCCAGTAAACAAGGTTATGCCTTGACTCCTGACCTGACACTGCATAATTTGAAATCTCATATCTATGCAGTCCCTGTGCTTCCAGATACTCCTGTACCAATTCATACATTGCCAGCTGACAATCTTCGTCCGGCAACTCAACTTTTCCTTTGTCCAGCATACCTGCCAAAGGCGTATTTTTTTCAATCGTCAAACCATATACCGACAAATGCTGCAACCCTGCCGCTGTTAAATTCTGCAGACTGGTCTTCAGAGTTTGAAGGGACTGCTCCGGCAAGCCATAAATAAGGTCAGCACTGACTCGTGTAAAACCAGCCTTCTCTGCCATTGTAATAGCGTCTAAAGCCTCGTTGGCCGTATGTATCCTGCCAACAGCCCGAAGTTCGGCATCGTTAAGACTTTGAACACCAAAGCTTATACGATCAAATCCCAAATCTTTAAAAAAACGCAGCTTATCCAAATCGGCAGTACCGGGATTAACTTCAATCGTTGCCTCTGCCGGCTGCAGCCAGCATCCATTTTTTTGCAAAGCTTCTACCAGTTTCGCCAAAAGCTTTTCCGAAAGCAACGAGGGAGTCCCGCCGCCAAAATACAGCGTGGCCTGATCTGCAATAGTCACTTCATTGCTGCGCATCATTATTTCACTGCAGACAGCATCAACATACTTTTCCATAGTTTCTGTATCAGCACCTGCATATGAAGCAAAGTCACAATATAAACATTTTTGCAAGCAAAAAGGGGTATGTATATATACCCCCTGGATTTGTTCCCATTTTTGCATTTTAATCCATCTTCAAAATCGCCATAAAAGCTTCTTGCGGCAGCTCTACACTGCCGACCTGCTTCATGCGTTTCTTACCTTCTTTTTGTTTTTCCAACAATTTGCGCTTGCGGCTGATATCACCGCCATAACACTTAGCCAATACGTCTTTGCGCATCGCTCTTACATTTTCGCGGGCAATAACTTTATTACCTATGGCAGCCTGTACAGGTATCTCAAACATCTGACGCGGAATAAGACTGCGCAGTTTTTCTACCAGCTGACGTCCCCTGGAAACAGCTTTTTCACGGTGTACTATAGCTGACAGGGCATCCACCGGTTCTCCATTCAGCAAAATATCTACCTTTACCAAGCTGGAAGCACGATAACCGGCCAGCTCATAGTCCAAAGAAGCATAACCTCTGGTTACTGACTTCAACCGATCAAAATAATCATAAATTATCTCACTAAGCGGAAGTGCATAGTGAATCATAACACGTGTTTCATCTAAATAGGTCATATTTTCATACTCACCGCGTTTTTCCTGAGAAAGCTCCATTACTGCACCAACATAGTCTTTGGGTACAATAATTGTAGCGTTAACGTAAGGTTCTTCTACATGGTCGATCACTGTTGGATCAGGGAAATTAGACGGATTATCAACCAATTCCACATCACCATTGGTGCGAAATACCTGGTAAATAACGTTTGGAGCCGTTGTAATCAGCGTTAGATTATATTCACGCTCCAGACGTTCCTTGATAACATCCATATGCAGCAGACCTAAAAAGCCACAGCGAAAACCAAATCCAAGCGCTACTGATGTTTCCGGTTCAAAAACCAGTGAGGCATCGTTGAGCTGTAGTTTTTCAAGCGCATCCCGTAAATTATCATAATCTGAGTTTTCTACCGGATACAGACCACAGAAAACCATCGGCGTAGCTTTACGATAACCAGGCAGTGCTTCGGCTGCCGGATTATTGGCATCAGTAACTGTATCCCCGACACGTGCGTCTTTAACATTTTTGATTGCTGCAGCAAAAAATCCAACCTGCCCAACCTCCAATGAATCAACATTAACAAGATTAGGTTTAAAAACACCAACCTCTGTTACTTCAAATTCAGCATTGGTAGCCATCATTTTAATTTTCATACCAGGTTTTATACGTCCGTCAATAACACGCACATATAAAACGACACCCTTATACGCATCAAATTTAGAATCAAATACCAAAGCTTTTAAAGGGCTGTCACTTATACCGGAAGGTGCCGGTACTTTAGCAACAATAGCTTCAAGTACATCTTCAATACCCAAACCTGTCTTCGCACTCGTCAAAACGGCCTCTGATGCATCAATCCCGATAACCTCTTCTATCTCATGCTTGACTCGGTCAGGATCAGCACTTGGAAGATCGACTTTATTAATAACCGGGATAATTTCCAAATCATTATCCAAAGCCAAATAGACATTAGCCAAAGTCTGAGCTTCAATCCCCTGCGTAGCATCAATAACAAGCAAAGCACCTTCGCATGCAGCTAAAGCTCTCGATACCTCATATGTAAAATCAACATGCCCTGGAGTATCAATGAAATTAAGCATGTACTCTTCGCCATTCTTAGCCTTATAGCTGCTGCGCACGGCCTGCGCTTTGATTGTAATACCGCGTTCACGTTCAAGGTCCATTGAATCGAGGATCTGTGCTTCCATCTCGCGTTTAGTTAAAGTACCGGTATATTCTATCAATCTGTCTGCCAAAGTAGATTTACCGTGATCGATATGGGCAATTATAGAAAAATTACGGATCTTATTCTGGTCCATCATATTCTCCTTCATATATAATCTTGCTAAAGCGGAACATCCGCCGTAAATTCACTGCAAAATATTATATCATTTTTGCCGGTAATTAAGCAAATACTAACTCTTATTAGTAAAGCACTTATAAATAAAAGCTGCTGTAACAAAAAATATTTATGTTAAAGATTATGAAAGTATATATAATGGTATTTTTAGTCACTTCACAAATAATTTACAGCAAATCAAAGCATCAACCTGTTACAATATAAGTAATAATAAAAGAATTATTACAAGAAAGGAAGTTATATTATGGATACCTTAACCGCTATTGCAACCCGCCGCTCTACCAGAGTCTACAAACCAGAACAAATAAGCGATTCCCAGCTGCAAACAGTTTTAGCCGCCGGCTGGGCTTCTCCTGTTGGTCATGGAGCATATGACGAACTATATATTTCTGTTGTGCAAAATCCCAAAATTCTCGAAAACTTTGCAGAATACTGCGGTCAAGCTTTCGGAAACACCAAATACAATCCGTTTTACGGCGCCCCTACTTTAATCGTCATTTCAGCTAAGCCTAAAGATGACGGCCAGATGGTTTACATAGCTGATGTTGGCTGTATTCTTGAAAATATGCAATTGGCTGCTACTGATATCGGCCTTGGTTCAGTTTATCTTTGGGCTCTTTTAAATCGTATTCCGCAAAGTCCTCAATTTGTAGCCAGCCTTGAACTGCCGGAAGGCTTCAAACCTGTTTCAGCTTTGGCCTTGGGTTATCCGGCCAAACCGCTTGAAAAACGTTCTTTTGCTGACATTAAACCCGAGCGTATCGCTACCAAAATTATCAAATAAAGTCTTTTGTGGAATAATTTGCAGAAATCCCTTGCAGAATTAACTCCTTCGTGGTAGAATACTTTAGTAAACGTATTTAATTGTAGGAGGTGAATTCGTTGCCGAACATTAAATCTTCCATTCGTAGTGTAAAAACCGACGCAGAACGTCGTGCAAAAAATGCTCCGATCAAGGCTGCTATCCGCAATGCAGCTCGTAAAGTAGTTGCTGTAACCGAGACCGGCTCTCCAGAAGAAGCAAAAGCAACTTTTGCAACTGCAACCGGTTTGATTGATAAAGCTTCTCGTAAAGGTATTATCCATAAGAATGCTGCAAACCGCAAAAAATCAAGACTTGCTAAAAAAGTCAATGCTATGGACTAATCTCTACAGCGATTAAAGCCTGCTCTTTTGAGCAGGCTTTTTATTTTCTCCAAAACACGCTTTATCTCATCTTAATTAAAGCTTTCGTTATTTTATTTTTGCTTTAGTTTATATATTTCATTCATATCTTAAAAGTGCTATAATATTATAAATACACCCTAACAGACAGGAATGATACATATGGCTGACTATAGTACTGATAATTTAAAACAATCTCAACAATTCTTACAGGCATATGATAAGTTATATTCTTTTGAAAATACTTTTTATGATCTTCTTGCCAGTTTAGAAAAAACACTTGGTCTCACAGAATATTTATCTCATATTTCTGTGATTCAACTGAGCAACGAAAAACATTTTCAGGCTGCTTTCCACTATCCAAATGAAGCCCTTTCCCAACAGCAGTCTTTGTTAAGCCATAAAGCTCACCTTATCGCAAAAAAGTTAAAGCTCAAGAGTGAAATCAGCTGCAAAGATTTCAGTCACATATTAACAGAATGCGGTTACAACGATAATATAAGACCAACCACAGTTTATCCGCTGCGATTTGACGATTATCTCTATGGTTTTGCAGCTTTAGAATTAAACGAAAAAGCAATCAATTTTCAGCAATTCAGCACTGACAGTTTAACTGCTGTTGTAAATATATTATGCGCATATTTTGTAAAAAAGCATGCCTTTGAACAAACTGCATTACAGCAGAAAGTCTATACTTCAATTATTAATGGCATGAATAACCTCATCTACGTAACTGATATCCACACTAATAAAATTCTTTTCATGAACCAAACGATGAAAGACCGTTTTGCCTTAAAAGCACCTGAAGGTAAAATATGCTGGCAGGTATTGCAGCAGAATATATCCCAACGCTGTAACTTCTGCCCTGTTTCCAAATTACTGCGTGATCCGTCTTCTAATAAGACTATTCACTGGGAAGAAGTCAATTCTAAAACCGGACGTATTTACGAAAACCATGACAGCCTTATTAATTGGTTTGACGGCTCAATCGTACATCTGCAGCAATCTATAGATATAACAGATTCCAAAAAAGCTTTCCATGATGCCTGTTTTGATGAACTGACCAATACACTGACCAGACGTGCAGGCAAAGAGCTTCTGGAAAAATTGATTAAAGCAGCTCATCAGAATTGCCATGGTTTTATAACCTGTATGTTTGATATAAACTCACTCAAACAGGTCAATGACAATTATGGACACAGTGAAGGCGATAAGCTTATTATCACTATATGCCAGACTTTAAAAAAATACCTGGGCAGCGGCGATATATTTTTCCGGCTCAGCGGCGATGAATTTATTGTCGTTTTTACAGAACATTCGCTGCAAAATGTTAAGGAAATACTGCAAAAAGTCCTAATTGAACTAAAAAATTCAGCACAAAAAAATGCTCTGCCCTATGAACCATCTTTCACCTATGGCCTTTTAGAAGTTCAGTCTACAAGCAATTACTCTCTTACTGATATTTTAAATCGTGTCGACGAAAAAATGTATGAGCAGAAACGTTCTTACCATATACTTAAACGCCAGCAGGACGCTGGCCTGCAAAAACAGTCTGACCCGTCTGAAAAAAACAGTTTTTCTTATCAGGCAGAATATCTCTACGATGCTTTAGTTAACAGCACCGACGATTATCTCTACGTCTGTGACGTCCAAAGTGATGTTTTCCATTATCCCAAAACCATGGTTGAAGAATTTGCTCTGCCTGGCGAATACATCAAAAATGCTACCGCCATCTGGGGTGCCAAGGTTCATCCAGATGATCAAAGCGCTTTTTTAGCATCCAACCAGGAAATTTTAGACGGACGCGCCAACATTCACTATGTTGAATATCGTGCTCAAAACAAAGAAGGTAAATGGATTTGGGTGCGCTGCCGCGGACAGATGCAATATAACGAGCAGGGTGAAGCAATTCTCTTTGCCGGTTTTATCAAAAAGCTTGGCGAAAATTATAAACAGCAGCTGCCTTAACGTAAAAAAAGCTCATTCCAAAAAGGAATGAGCTTTTAATATTTTATAGATGAGTGCGTGCTATCTGCCTAACCAAGAACGAGTACTTTTTTTAACAGCTTCCTTATCAACTTCCACATGATTTGGAGCGTACATCAGCAAATTTTCGCTGACCTTAGAAACAGTTGCGCCAATAATGTAACTTACACCGTTCAAATAGTCAAAAATACGGTTTTTCATTGCAGAATCAACAGCATCGAAAGATACCATCAGTGTCGCACCGCTCATTAAAGAATCAGCATACTCGCGTACGTCGCTGAATTGACGCGGAGAGCGCACCAAAATATCCATATGACCGCCTTTAACTAAGTACGGACCGCTATAAACTTGATCTTCTTCTACATCGCTATGCCAAAGCTTACGTGCAGCATTTTTTAAATCCATCTTTTACGCCTCCAAACGTCCTTGTTGTCAGATATGCTAACAGCCTACTTCTACATAAATTCTCAAAATCCTTCTTTTTTTAGAAAAATTTTTATTTTTGTATTATTATGCTTTGTTACGGGAACGCTGACGACCACGCTCAACACGATCAAGAATCTTTTTACGCATCCGAATATTCTTCGGAGTAACTTCAACCAGTTCATCATCGTTGATATGCTCCAAAGCCTGCTCTAAAGAGAAAGTCTTAGGCGGAATCAGACGAATAGTATCATCGCTGCCGCTGGCACGCATATTGCTGACATGTTTCTTTTTACAGGGATTGACATCCATATCATCATCACGGCTGTTTTCACCAATGATCTGCCCTTCATAGACCTGTTCGCCAGGAATGATGAACATATTCCCGCGTTCCTGCGCGTTGCCTATACCGTAGGATGTAGTTTCGCCGTTTTCAAAAGCAACCAGGCTGCCTCTTGTACGTCCGGGGATCTCGCCTTTATAATCAGCATAACCTGCGAACACATGATTCATAACACCGTTACCTTTAGTATCTGTCAGGAACTGGTTACGGAAACCAATAAGTCCGCGGGCGGGGATCACAAATTCCATACGCAGGTAGCCGGCCATCTCTGTCATGTTAGTCAGTTCAGCCTTACGCAGTCCCAGCCCTTCCATAACAGCTCCCATAAATTCCTGCGGAACGTCAATTGTTAAAGCTTCCATAGGCTCCTGTAAAGTACCGGTTTCATCATGATGCATGATTACTTTAGGTTTGCCGACCTGCAGCTCATAACCTTCACGGCGCATAGTTTCGATCAATACAGACAAATGCAGCTCACCACGTCCGGAAACAATAAATGCATCTGGACTTTCGGTTTCTTCTAAACGCATCGAAACATTAGTTTTGATTTCTTTAAACAAACGGTCACGAAGATGACGACTGGTAACATATTCACCTTCACGACCTGCAAAAGGACTGTTATTAACAGAGAATACCATCGACAGCGTAGGCTCATCAATACTGATGCCTTTTAATTTTTCAGGACTTTCTGCATCAGCGATAGTATCGCCGATATTGGCATCTGCCAAACCGATCAAAGCAACGATGTCGCCGGCTCCAACTTCCTGCGTCTCAGCACGTTTCAAGCCTTCATAGGTATACAGACGGCCGATCTTCGCTTTACGCTCGCCCTCTTCATCCATCAAAGTAATAGTTTCACCGTTATGGATAGTACCGCGGATCACACGACCGACAACGATACGTCCTACATAATCATCATAATCCAAGGTATTGACCAGCATTTGCAAAGGTGCGTCTACTTCAACATCCGGAGCGGGAATATTTTCCAAAATCACTTTGAACAAAGCTTCTAAATTGTCGCTTTCTTCTTCCATAGTTAATTTAGCAATACCATTACGGGCAGAAGTCAATACTACCGGGAATTCCAGTTGATCATCATCAGCACCAAGCTCAATGAAAAGGTCTAAAACTTCATCAATAACCTCTTCAACACGTTGGTCAGGACGGTCAATTTTATTGATAACTACAATTGGTTTCAGATGCTGTTCCAGCGCTTTGCGCAAAACATACTTAGTCTGCGGCATAGGCCCTTCATAAGCATCAACCAGCAATAATACGCCATCGACCATAGTAAGCACGCGTTCAACTTCACCGCCGAAATCAGCATGGCCGGGGGTATCAAGAATATTGATTTTAGTATCTTTGTGCATAACAGCTGTATTTTTAGCTAAAATAGTAATACCGCGTTCACGTTCCAAAGCGTTGGAATCCATTACACGTTCTTCGACATGCTCGTTAGCACGGAAAATACCGCTTTGTTTGAGCATTGCGTCTACGAGGGTAGTCTTGCCATGGTCAACGTGGGCAATAATGGCAATATTGCGTAAATCATTTCTTAACATAAATCCTATCTTCCTCTCTTTTGAGCAGACGGCATACCGCCTGTAAATCCAAACCGAGCTATGCCATATACAACAAAAGCCTGCGGTCAAATAAAACTACTCTAAAATTAATGAAGGATGCTTGTCAATAAGCATCCTTCACTATGACTAATTAATTATATTCTTTTTAACTTACTATGTCAACAAAAACCGCTATTTTACTATACCGGGGAGCCATGTAGCTATCTCCGGGAAGAAACACAGCAGCAAAATTTCCAGCGCCATAATAATGCCAAAAGGAATAACACCTTTGATGATCTGTGTCATTTTACTATCTGGGCTGATGCCCTGCAAAACAAACAGATTCATTCCAACCGGCGGCGTGATAAGAGCCAGCTCCAGATTGATCAACATCACAACATTGAACCAGATCGGATCGAAGCCCAATTTCATGATAATAGGATACAAAATCGGCAAAGTGATAAAAATAATGGAGATAGATTCCAAAATACATCCCAAAACCAACAGCAGAATATTAATTGCGATAAAGACTATCCACCGGCTGGTTTCCATTTCGGCAACCAGGCTCGTCAAAGCCTGCGGAACCTGCAGAATAGTTAAAACGAAACCAAATAAAGTTGCGCCGATCATAATCGCGAAAATCATCGAGGTCGTTTTGACTGTATCCAGCAAAATTTCCGGCATATCCTTCAGACCAAGCGTACGGTAAATAACAAAAGTAATAAACAAACTGTAAACCGTACCTATAGCAGCAGCTTCAGTAGGAGTAAACGCTCCCGTATAAATACCGCCAACGACAAGCACCGGCAGCAGCAGTCCCCAAAAAGAACTTCTTAGCGCCTGAAAACGTTCCTCCCAGCTGGCCGCTTCCTGCAAAGGCAGCTTTCTTGAGCTGTAAACAACCACAGCAATAAACAGCAGTGTCAAAATAACCCCCGGTACAACGCCGGACATAAACAACTGACCTACCGATTCACCAGTAATAGCGCCATACAAAATCATTGGTATCGATGGCGGGATCAGAATGCCTAAGGTACCACCTGCTGCAACAGCTCCTAGAACTAACGTTCTTTCATAACCACGGGACAGCATCTCAGGAATGGCAATAGCACCAATAGTAACGGCGCAGGCAACAGACGAGCCTGTAATCGCAGCAAAAATTGCACAGGCAAAAACTGTAGCTACACCTAACCCCCCAGGCAAATGACGCAGCCATTTATTGCCCAGCTCAAATAAATCGTTGCCTACTTTGCCTGTTAAAAGAATCTGGCTCATTAAAATATATAACGGGACAGCCGTTAACACGAAATCATCCAAAGATTTGTAAGCCAAAATCGGTATCTGGGCCAAAGAAGATCCTCCGCCCATAAAAGCAAACATACCGAAAAGTCCCGCCGTTCCCAGTGAGAAGGCTACCGGCAGTCCCAAAACCAAAAGTCCCAGTAAGATAACGGTAAAAATAACAAGCATCTTATTCCGCCTCCTTACTGAATTCACCGCTGCTGATTTTTTGAATATCTATAAGCAGGGTACGTACAAACTGTAGTAGCAACAGCCCCATACCAATCGGCAGCGACATCTGAGGAATCCACATAGGAGTTCGCAGAGTACTTGGTGAAGTATTATCCATCTCATATGAAAGCAATGCCATATCCAAAGACTGCATTACAAATACGGCACAGAAAAAAATACCAACAATAGTTGTAAAAAGTTCGATATAACAACGGGTACGTGCTGATAAATGGCTTAAAACAATATCGACATGGATGTGCTTGCCAGCAGCATAAGTAACGGACATCCCTAAAAAACCTGCTACTAAAACACAATATACAGAAAGTTCTATTGACCATTCTGTCGGCGCATTGAACAAACCTCGCATCACAACTTCATAAAAGACCATCAACGCCGGCAGCAGCAATAGAATGCCGGCAATGACGCCAACTGCTTTAGTAATAGCGTTCAAAAATTTTTCATAGACCTCGAGCGCGCTTTTCAAGTCTTTTTCCTCTCATTCTTTTCCAAAATAAAAACCGCTGCCGCTTATGGCAGCGGTCAATTAAGAATTTATCTATTGTTTACTGCATATTTCGATCAATTCCTTACCAAGATCCCCAGTATGTTTAACAAAAATATCCCAAACTGGTTTAGTAGCAGACTGCCATGCCGGCAGCTCAACCTCAGGAACAACGTAAACCTGCATACCTTTTTCTTTTAATTTCTCTAAAGCAGCCATATCCTCTGCTTTAGCATTTTTACGCAGTTCGTCACGCACTTCATTTGCAGCGTCGGTTACTATTTTTTGCTGTTCCGGAGTCAGTCTTTGAAAAGATTTTTCATTCATCGCCAGAATAAACTCAGGATAAGCATGATTAGTAATAGTCAGATATTTGGTAACTTCGAACATTTTACGGTCATACATAGCTGTAGTTCCAGAAGTTTGTCCATCAACAACACCGCGCTGAATGGCCATATAAACTTCACCTGATCCCATAGTTACAGGAGAAGCACCAAGTGCTTTAATCGTTTCTGAAGGCAGCTCACCATAACCACGCAGCTTCAGTCCCGCAAAATCCTCAGGTTTAGTGATTTCCTTTTTGCTGTTAGCGAACTGCACAAAGCCATAATCAGCCCAGATCACAGGACGCACACCCTTCTTCTTCAATTCGCCTGCTAATTTATCACCCAAGCCTCCGTCGATGGCATGATCGACTTTTTCATAACTTGGGAACAGAAACGGTACGTCAAAAACTTCCATTGCCGGAATAACAGTTGACCACATTGCTGTGGAATTAAGCCCCATATCAATGCCACCAGACATAATTGCGTCATTCATACTTTTATCGTTGAACAGCTGTCCGGAAGGATAGATGTTCAGTGTAATAGTGCCGTTGGATTTTTCAGTAAGCTTTTTATTAAAAGCCTCCATTCCCTGGGCCAGCGGATGTGCCGTTGGCAAATTGTGAGCCAGTTTCAAAGTCACCTTTTCGCTGCCGGCAGATTTTTTATCTCCGCCCCCACCGCAGCCGGCCGTTACTGCCAATGCCATAATCATAGCGGCAGCCAAAGTAGTTTTAAACATTTGCGACATTTTCATTACTCTCACCTCATAATTTTTTATTTATAGAGTTTCTCCAGCTTCATATAATCATCAAGACCGATGAACCTGTTAAAATCAGTAAAATGCATCATTTTATCTTCATAGGCCTTAGTCGTCCCCGTTTGATGCAGCACTGTCATTGCTTCTTTAAAAGCCTGCGTAATGACGTATAAGGCACTGCAGGGCCAGAACACTATTTTAAATCCTATATTTTCCAAATCTTTTGCAGTCAGGTTCGGTGTCCTGCCGCCTTCGATCATATTAGCTATCAGTATGGTATCTGGAAAAGCTTTCGTAACAGCTTCTAATTCTCTTATATCCTGCGGCGCTTCTATAAACAAAGCTTCAGCGCCGTTATCTAAATACAATTTGCCGCGTTCAACAGCATCCTCCAGTCCATTCACAGCCCTCGCATCAGTTCTGGCAATCAGTAAAAAATCCTCATCAGTTCTGGCATCAGCAGCAGCCCGCAGTTTTTTCGCATGCTCAGATGCATCTATGACCTGCTTACCGACCATATGTCCACAACGTTTAGGCCATACCTGATCTTCAAAAAGCACTGCAGCTGCTCCGGCTTTTTCATATTCCTGCATCGTCCTCCGTACGCTTAACGCATTTCCGTAACCAGTATCACCATCGGCAAATACCGGTAATTCTGTGGCATCCACAATACATTTCACAGCCTGCACCATTTCAGTCATCGAAAGGTAACCTACATCCGGCTGCCCTAATCTGGAGGCAGCGATACTATAACCTCCCATAACCAGTGCATCAAACCCTACTTCTGCCGCAATTTTTGCCGTCAAAGCATCATAAACACCCGGCAAAACCAAAATCTCTGACCTCAGCAGACGTTCACGCAACATTTTACGCTGCTTGTTCATAAATTCCCCTCCCTTGCTGCCCAACAAATTCAACAAAAAAGCCCCTACCGGCATAGCCGATAGGGGCGTTAAGTACGCGGTACCACCCTAAATTATACTCTGAGGCCTTTAACGCAGCCCTGCGCTTTTCCCTACATTCGCCCTCAGAAAAAGAGTTCCTGGGTGAGAGGACTTATTTCCACGCTTACCGGCTCGCATCTACCGCCGGCTTTCTGAAAGCCTTCCACTGTCCATTCCCAGTCATAACCTGTAACCTGATGATTTGTCGAAACATTGAAATAAGTATAACAACACCTTAACACTATGTCAATATATTTTTAAAATTATTTTATCTTTCTGTTTTTTCTTGTACAAATGTATTGTTTTTATACTACTTTAGCATAATACAAAAAAATACAGCCGCTTTCAAAAAGCGGCTGTATTTTTTATTGATCATTCTAAATAAAAACTACCATCTCAATCAATGATCCTTCTGGCCCCATAAAAACGTTCATCCCAATAAGGACCAAACGCTTCACCTTCAATTACGCCATTTTTAGTACCGGCATAAATGAATTTACCATCTCCGCTGTAAATACCGCAGAAGGTCGCTCCTGGGCCATCAGTGCTATAAAATACCAGATCTCCCGGAAGCAGATCATCTTTTCCGATTCTCCTGCCTACATCATATTGCTCATCAACAGTTCGCGGCAACGCGATACCACTTTCACCAAAAACATACTGCACATAACCGGAACCATCAAATCCTTCTGACGGAAAACTGCCGCCCATTTTAAAAGGGGTTCCAACTAAAAGATACGCATTTTCAATAATATTTCCACGCAGGCTGCTGTATTCTTCAGCATAAGCCAACTGAGGCTGCATTGTATTCCAAACTGCTCCAACCGGCAAGGATAACGCTATACCTAAAGCAGTACAAACAGCCAATCTTTTACACAAACTAACATAATTCATATTTTTCAAAAACTCCTTTACTGAAAACCCTACAGCGATGACAGCATGTCATCCACATATTTTCTGATTTTTTCCATCTTTTTGCGTATACCAGCTGCTTTATCACCGTCACGAGCAACGATCTGCTCAATTTTAGTACGATACTGCAAATAAGAACTCTCAAACTGCCGCAAATACTCTTTAAGTGCCGCCACTTCCGGAACTGTCGTCACGATATTCGACGTCGTAACATTCCATTCAGTACCATTTATCGTGACACTATCCCCATATTGCGGGATATAAGCAGCTGTACCCAAACGGCGCTGCAGCTCATCAGCGAAATTGCTGGCAGCATCAAACTCACCATGTGTAACGAAAAATGCTTTCGGCGGCTGTTTCATCTTACCGTACCATTCAAGCAGCTGTTCCTTGTCCGCATGTGCCGAAAACCCTTTCATATTGTAGATCTTGGCATTTACCTTAATATCTTCGCCCATAATCTTAACCTGCTTGGAACCTTCTATCAACCGACGTCCCATTGTTCCCTCAGCCTGATAACCGGCAATAATGACAGAGCAGTTTTCATGCCAGAGATTATGCTTCAAATGATGCAGTATACGTCCTGCGTCTGCCATACCACTGGCAGAAACGATAATTTTAGGCCCTGGCATCTCATTAATCATCCGTGATTCCTGCGCAGTTGCCGTGAAACGCAGATTTGGAATCGCTAAAAGCCTGTTACCGTGCATTTCATACAAAGCCCGCGCTTCTTCGTCATATTCCTGAGGATTAGTAAGCGTGATAGCAGTAGCTTTGCTCGCCATCGGACTGTCGATAATGATTGGTACCTGAGGGATACGACCTTCCTGCAGAAGCTTCTGGAAATAATAAAGAAGTACCTGTGTACGTCCTACAGCAAAGGCAGGAATAACTACATTACCACCTTTAGCCACAGTGTCATTAATGATCTCAGACAGCTCCGCTTCTTTGTCATAGGCTTTATGCACACGATTGCCATAAGTAGATTCGGTGATTATAAAGTCTGCTCCGGAAATTTCTTCCGGATCCTCGATAATCGGCTGATTAGGCTGTCCAATATCTCCGGTAAAAACGAGCTTAGTTGTTTTGCCATCTTCATTAACAAAAACTTCAACAATCGCCGAACCTAAAATATGCCCGGCAACCTTAAATTTAACCTGCACCCCCGGAAGAACCTCAAGCATTTCACCAAACTCGTGCGTATGAAAATGCTGCAAAGCTTTATACGCATCATCAACAGTATACAAAGGTTCTACTACAGATTTACCTGCACGCAAACCTTTCCGGTTGGCAAACTCTGCATCAGATTCCTGAATATGAGCACTGTCAGGCAACAGAATCGTGCACAGCTCTAAAGTGGTTTTCGTACAATGTACAGGACCCTTATATCCTTGTTTTATCAGCTTTGGTATCAACCCGCTGTGGTCGATATGAGCATGGGTCAGCACAACTGTGTCAATATCATTAGGCGCAAAAACAAAATCCTTTTCATTAAAAGCAGTAATCATTTTAGAACCTTGAAACATACCGCAGTCCAACAGCATTTTTTTACTGCCTATTTCAAGTAAATAACAAGAGCCTGTAACCATTCTTGTGGCACCTAAAAAGGTGATTTTCATAACGGTCCCTCCCTGCTTAAATTCTTAATTAATATATTCTGCATTCAAAAAATATTCCCTGCCCATTAACGAATAAGTTCACTGCCTTGTCACAAAGCACCTTCAATTACTGCCGCTGCAATTACTGCAATTCCCACATCTGTCATTTGTTTCCTGTCCAAAATATGTCAGCAGATATTTACGCAGGCAACCTCTGGTAAAACAATAGCTTTCTATATCACGCAGCCTTTGGTAAGCATTTGTCAGCCACAGCTTTTTGTCTTCCGCACTGCATTCTCTCTGCTCACAGCTATATTCCAGCAGCTGCCGCTGCTGCATTATGTCACGCCGTTCAAAAAGCAGTACGCATTTTGCCGGCAAGCCGTCACGTCCAGCCCTTCCTGCTTCCTGATAATAGCCTTCTACATCAAGCGGCAAAGTATAATGCAAGACAAACCTTACATCAGGTTTATCTATACCCATCCCAAACGCATTAGTCGCCACCATCACCTGCAATTCATTTTTAATGAAAGCGTTCTGGTTCCGCTGCCGTTCTTCCATTGTTAAACCAGCATGATAACGTCCTGCTGGATAGCCCCAGGCATTGAGGTCATTACATACTTCTTCCGTCTGCTTCTGCGTTGCACAATAAATAATACCGCAACCGTTTTGCTCCGGCAGCCAGCTACGCAAAAAACGTCTTTTCACCATTGGTTTTTCCACAATAAATGTAAGATTGCTTCTGTCAAAACCTGTCACCAGTTCTAACGGCTGCTCTAATCCCAGACATTTACTTATCTCACGTCTTACAACCGGCGTGGCAGTAGCTGTAAAAGCCGCAACAACAGGAGCCTTCGGCAGGCCGTCTAAAAACGGCTTTATTGCCAAATAAGCCGGTCGGAAGGATTCACCCCATCGTACTACGCAGTGTACTTCATCAACAACGACCAACGCTATTTGCAGCTCACTTGCAAAAGCCTTAAACTGCTCATTCTGCAGGCGTTCAGGTGAAACGTACAGCAATTTACATTTATTATTACGGGCAGCATAAACGGCGGCACCGTACTCCTGCTTACTCATCCCGCTGCTCAAATAAGCCGCTTCTACACCATGTTCCGCTAAACTGCGTACCTGATCCTTCATCAAGGAAATCAACGGTGAAACAACCAGTGTCAAGCCCTCCAGCATCAACGCCGGTAACTGATAACATAAGCTTTTTCCAGCTCCGGTCGGCATAACAGCTACAACAGGACGTCCGTTCAAAATTTGCTCTATCAGCTCTGACTGCCCGCTTCTGAACTCACTGTAACCAAAATATTTTTGCAAAATCATTTCTTTTGTCTGCACGGCTGCTCCTTAAACACAACAAGCCTGTGTGCCAGTCGCACTACAGGCTTGTCTGCAATTTTATTTTATAAATTCTTTTCCTTGTATGGACACAATTCTACCAATACGCATTCACTGCATAAAGGTTTCCTTGCCTTGCAAATCTTACGGCCATGCCAGATCAACCAATGATGAGCATCGCTCCACTTATTCTTCGGAATGGCTTTCTGCAGCTCTTTCTCCACTGCCAGCGGATCATCGCCCTTAGCTAAACCCAACCGGTGCGAAACTCTGAAAACATGGGTATCAACCGCAATCGCCGGAACCTTATAAACAATACTGGCGACAACATTAGCCGTTTTTTTACCCACACCCGGCAGCTTCATCAGCTCCTCGACAGTGTCAGGAATAACGCTGTTATATTCTTCCGTCAGCATTTTACAGGTTGCCAGCAGATTTTTAGCCTTCGATCGGAACAGTCCACAGTCACGAATCTCTTCTTCCAGCTGTTCCTGAGAAAGTGCGCCCATTTTTTCAGGAGTATTATATTTCGGGAAAATACGTGCTGTAATCTTATTGACACGTTCGTCCGTACATTGCGCTGACATAATTACCGCTACTAACAATTCAAAAGGCGTCGAATAGTTCAGCGCTGTTTCCGTACCCATATAAGTTTCTTCCAGCAGCGCTAAAATTGCCTCACGTTGTTGTTTACGCATTAGTTGGTCAGACTCCTTACCGGTGCAGGAATACGACCACCGCGGGCAATAAAGGCATCGGCCTTAAATTTGCTCACGGCAATGATGGGAGCATATCCCAGCAAACCGCCAAATTCTACCTGTTCTCCGACAGTTTTACCCGGAACCGGTATCAGACGTACAGCAGTAGTTTTATTGTTGATCATTCCAATTGCCGCTTCATCAGCAATGATTGCTGAAATAGTTTCAGCAGTCACATCACCTGGAATGGCTATCATATCAAGCCCTACAGAACAAACACAAGTCATGGCCTCTAATTTCTCCAAAGTCAGGCTGCCGCGTTCAACAGCCGCGATCATTCCCGCGTCTTCACTGACAGGAATAAAGGCACCGCTCAAACCGCCGACATAACTTGAAGCCATCAATCCACCCTTTTTAACGGCGTCATTAAGCATAGCTAAAGTAGCAGTAGTACCAGGACAGCCACAGCTCTCCAAGCCTATTTCTTCCAGAATATGAGCAACGCTGTCGCCAATTGCCGGTGTCGGAGCCAGCGACAAATCAATAATACCAAACTGAGTATCCAGACGACGGGCGGCTTCCTGTGCAACCAACTGGCCGACACGAGTAATTTTGAACGCAGTTTTCTTGATCGTTTCTGCTACAGCGCCAATGTCCTGTCCGCGCACTGCCTCCAACGCATGTTTTACCACACCGGGTCCGCTGACACCTACATTTATGACAGTTTCAGGCTCTGTAACACCATGGAAAGCTCCGGCCATAAAAGGATTATCAGGCACTGCATTACAGAAAACAACCAATTTTGCACAGCCAATAGCATCACGGTCTGCAGTACGTTCTGCTGCCATTTTGATTACACGGCCCATTTCCGCAACTGCATCCATATTAATCCCGCATTTAGTAGAACCGACACTGACAGAGGAACAGACAATATCAGTTACTGCCAAAGCTTCTGGAATAGAACAAATAAGATTTCTATCACCTTTGGTATAACCTTTATCAACCAAGGCAGAAAAACCGCCGATAAAATTAACGCCTACTGCTTTGCCTGCCTCATCAAGCGCTTTAGCCAGCGGAACATAATCATTGCTGTCGCAGCTTTCACCAACCATCGAAACAGGAGTTACAGAAATACGTTTATTAATGATCGGAACACCGAGCTCCATTTCCAGTTCCTCGCCGACCTGAACAAGCTTTTCAGCTTTCCTGGTGATCTTATCATATACCTTCTGTGCCGTTACTTTTATATCAGGATGACCGCAGTCGCGCAAACTGATTCCCATAGTGATCGTACGCACATCCAGGTTGTTCTGCGTGATCATCTGGTTAGTTTCCAAGATATCTTTAATCGTGAACATAGACAGCCTCCTAGATACGGTGCATCGCCGTAAATATTTCTTCGCTTTGTACTCTGATCTCAACACCGATATCTCTGCCTAAAGCAGTAAAGATATCCTTAAGATCCTGTAATTTTACAGCAGCACCCGTCATATCAGCAATCAAAACCATATTGAAGAAACCCTCCATAATATTTTGATTGATATTGAGGATATTTACGCCATGCTCAGCGAGAATATTACTTACTTTAGCAATAATGCCGACCTTGTCTTTGCCAACGATAGTTAATACGATACGCATACTGTTGTCATCCTTTCCCATAAAACAAATAATAACTACCATGTCTAACACGGTAGTTATTATTGTACCATATTTTCAGCAAAGTTGTGTGTATACATTGCAAATTATAATTCAAAAAAATCTTTACATTGTAATTTTACAGCGCCGTCACCGGTTCTTACTTTTTTAGTCTCCTGCATCGCTTTGATCATCGGTTTGATACCGCCGCTCTGCAGAATATTCATAATATAAGGCGACATCGGAACAGCTACGGCAGTTGCTCCAGTAGTCAGATTTTTGATTATCCCAGCTTCAATATCAACCTCTACTTCATCACCCTCGACTACAATTTTCGTGATCTCGCTGCAGGTAATAACAGGCACGCCTAAATTAATAGCATTACGGAAAAATATCCTGCCAAAAGATTCTGCCAGTACAGCTCCCGCACCAACTGCTTTTAATGTTATAGCTGCATGTTCACGCGATGAACCACAGCCAAAATTAGTGCCTGCCACAATGATATCACCCGGCTTGAATTTTTTTACAAAGCTTGCATCAGCACCTGACATTGCATATTTTTTAATATCTTCTACATCCGTATATTCTACAAAACGCCCCGGATAAATCTGATCTGTGTCAATATTTTTCCCAAAAACAAATGCTTTGCCCCTAACTGTCGTTTTCATTACCATCACCGTCCATTTTCGCAGTCGCCGGTCTTCAAATATGTCGCCGGATCAGCAATTTTCCCCTCTAATGCCGAAGCTGCCACAGCAGCCGGAGAAGCAAGGAATATCCTGCCCTCTACATGTCCCATTCTCCCGGGGAAATTACGGTTAGTAGAACTTATGCAAACCTCTCCTCCTGCAAGCATCCCCTGGTGTACTCCCAAACAGGCAGCACATCCAGGAGCCGTTATCGTGGCTCCTGCCTGCATCAAAGTTTGAATATAGCCAAGCTCCATCGCATCTTCCATTACCTTTTTAGAAGCAGGCACAACTATCATCCTCGTAGTTTTTGGAATATGCCTGCCTCGTAAGATCTGCGCTGCTACAGCCAGATCCTGCAGACGACCTCCTGTACACGAACCCAAATAAGCTTCGTCAACAGGAGTGCCGGCATATTTTCCCAATTCAAAAACATTATCAACACTGAAAGGAGCTGCTACCTGAGCCCTGATTTTACTTACGTCATAAGTAAGCTCCGCAGCATATTGGAAATCAGGATCTGTTTCATAAATTTCATAAGGTCTTGTCACGCAGCTGTGCAAATATTCCATAGTTACAGTATCAGGTTGGATATAGCTGGTTTTACAACCCATCTCCGTTGACATATTACACATACACATTCTTTCGGAAATACTCAACCCATTTACAACAGGTCCGGCAAACTCTACCGCTTTATAAACACCGTAATCTGCTCCCAGATCACCTATGATATGCAAAATGATATCCTTGGCAAAAACACCCGGCTGCAGCTTGCCGATCAGATTGATTCGGAAAATCTCCGGCACCATGAACCACAGCTTGCCAGTAATCATAATCGTCGCCAGATCAGTTGCGCCGACACCTGTTCCAAAAGCACCAAAAGCGCCGTGAGTCGTCGTGTGCGAATCAGTTACCACTACGATCTCACCAGGATGTACCAAACCTTTATCAGCTAAAACCTGATGGCAGACCCCCTGATCTATATCCATCAATTTTTCGATACCCTGTTCAAAACAAAACTTCCTAAACTGCTTATGATTTTCAGCCTGTGTTATCGTAGCACAGGGAGCGTAATGATCAAAAAACATCACAATCTTATCCGCATCAAAAACCTTTTCCCCGCCCATTTCATAAAAAGAGCGTACAGTCTGCAAATATAAATCATTGATTCCTGCAATATCCACATCACAATTGACTATCTCTCCTGTTGCGACCTGAGTTTTGCCAGCTTTTTCTGCCAATAATTTTTCAATAGCATGCATAAGCTACACTTCTTTCTTTTATTTTATTAGCGCTGCAACAAATTCAAGCCGGATATTTGACTAAAAATTTCAGCATCGCCTCTAAAACGACCTCCGGCTGTTCTTCCGGCACAAAATGCCCGCACTCTTTTACAGCAAAGCCTTCCACATTAGCTGCCCTTTCCTGCCAGCCGCTCATAACATCCCACAGCTTACCAACAACACCATCCTTACCCCACAAAGCCAAAATAGGAACTTGAATGATCTGTTCACGATCTGCTTTATCCATCTCCATATCTATAGTAGCACTGGCACGGTAATCTTCGCAAATACCATGGAAAGTCATCGGATCGCGCAAACAGCGTACATATTCGTCTAAAATCTCCTTAGGGAACCTGCTTTTAGCGGCCGGCCCGATCTTCAAATTCAAATTATAATTAACAAAATACTCAGGGTCTGCCGCCAACACTCTTTCAGGGAACCCTTTCCCCTGAATATAAAAGAACCAGTGCCAATATTTAGTCGCAAACTCCTGACTGGTATCACGGTACATATCATAAGTCGGCAAAATATCCATCATCGTACAAGACAGCAGCCGTTCCGGATGATCCATCACCATCCTGTGCAGCACTCTTGCGCCGCGGTCATGGCCAACACCATGGAATTTTTCAAAACCCAGCTTACTCATAACTGTAAACTGATCGTCACCCATAGCCCGCTTAGAATAATTAGCATGATCCGGCAGTCCTTCAGGCTTACTGCTGTCGCCGTATCCCCGCAGATCTGTAATAACTACCGTATAACGCCCAGTGAGGCCAGACGTCAAAAAACGCCAAATCAAATGCGTCTCAGGATGTCCGTGCAGCAGTAAAATAGCTTCACTGCCCTTACCGCCAACTAAAGTGTTAATCTTAATGCCGTCACCCACATCGATAAGTTGCTGTTTGAATTCCGGAAAATACTTTTGGTCAATATTCATCTGGCCCACCTCCGTAAATTTTCACATCACATTTAGTATTCTATTCCTCTGCTTTCATTATCCGCTACGATAGCAATAAAGTAAAATACATATTTTAAATATCAATATAGTTTTTAACTATTAAATAATGCTATAATAAAAACAATCTACAAGCTAAAATCAGGAGGAGTAACTATGACACTGACACAGATGCGTTATTTTTATGAAGTCTGTAAATGGCGCAGCATTACGAAAGCTGCCGCCAGTCTGCATATCTCTCAGCCAACTGTTTCCATCGCCATGGCCGATCTGGAAAAAGAAAGCGGACTGAACCTTTTTCGGCGCGAAGGCAAAAAACTTTCACTTACAGAAGACGGTACCCTGCTGTTAAGTAAAATCACTCCTATTTTGACTAACCTCCAGCAGCTTGACCGCGACATCAAAGATATGGCACAGAATAAAAACCTCATCCGCATGGCAGTTCCTTTACAAATCGGCGTACAGCTGCTGCCAACTCTTTTCCGTGATTTCAAAAATCTGTATCCTGAAATAGAGCTGGAAGTAGTAGAAGCCGGCGGTATAGACTCACTGCGCATGATAGAAAATGAAGAACTTGATTTAGCCGTCACCAATTATGACGACAGCTTTTCACCCAATCTGCATTACCGTAAGCTTTTTAAAAGTGAAGCCTGCTTCTGCACCTATCCTGACCATCCGCTGGCGCAGAAAAAATATGTCGATACCAAGGATATTGCCAACGAACCTCTGGTACTGCTTAACGGCGGTTTTTTCGTCAACCGCATCATCTATCAAAATTTTCAGCAAGCTTTGACAGCGCCTAAGGTAATTCTGCATTCATCGCAGCTTCATACGGTCAAAAACCTCATTTCCAGCCAAATAGCCTCCTCTTTTCTAATGCGTCAAGCCATTACAGCCTCTGACAATATCATTCCACTTTCACTTAAAAAGCCGCTTTTTATAAATTCCGGCATCGTCACCAAACGCGGCCGGCAAATCTACGGCGACGAGCAAAAACTTATCGAATTTATCTGCGATAACCAGCCGTTAGGCTAAAAAATACTCCAGCTGGTTCAGCTGGAGTATTTTTTATGAATTTACACTTGTCCGAAGCTGTACCGCCTCTGCCAGATGGGCGGCCGTTATGATATCACTGCCGTCCAGATCGGCTATCGTACGCGCTACTTTAATGATCCGATCGTGACTGCGGGCGCTGAGCCCCAACGCCGTAAAAAACTTCGCCAGCAGCTTTTCTGCAGCAGCTTCCATCTGACAGTGCTTGTTCAGCTCACGCCGCCCCATCTGTGCATTACAGTACAAATTAGTACCCTGTAAACGCAGCAGCTGCAGCTGACGTGCTTTAATCACCCTTTCACGAATCACCGCCGAGCTTTCACCGGCTTCCCTGCTTTGCAGATCAGCGTATTCCAGCCGCGGCACATATACCTGTAAATCAATACGGTCTAATAAAGGCCCCGACAATTTACGGTGATAACGCTCGATCTCAAACTGCTTACACGAACATTCCCGCTTTTTATCACCCAGATAGCCACAGGGACACGGATTCTGCGCTGTGCACATAATAAAGTTAGCAGGAAAAGTCAGCGACGCCTGTACGCGACTGATCGTCACATAACCATCTTCCAGCGGCTGACGCAGCACCTCCAAAGCAGTACGCGAAAATTCAGGAAACTCATCTAAAAATAAAACACCATGATGGCTCAATGTCACTTCTCCTGGCCGTGGCACACTGCCTCCACCTATAAGCGCGCTTGAAGAAATCGTATGATGCGGACTGCGAAATGGACGTTCCAGCATCACCCGCTCCTGCCGCTGCAGCAAACCTGCAATACTGTAGATTTTTGTTACCTCCAGCGCCTCAGCCTCTGTCAGCGGCGGTAAAATAGTTGGCAGCCGCCGTGCCAGCATAGTTTTGCCGCTGCCGGGAGATCCCACCATCAAAATATTATGGCCTCCGGCCGCTGCAATTTCCAACGCCCTTTTTACCACCTGCTGCCCGCGCACTTCCGCAAAATCAACATCATAGACACTGGTTGCTGCAGCGCAGATAGCTTCCTTATCCAGTACATCCAGCACCTTTTCACCACGCAGATGCTCTACCAATTCAAGCAGAGATGCAGGAATCAGCACTTCAATACCATCAACAAGCCTTCCTTCAGCGCAGTTGCCTGCAGGGATCACAATGTTTTTCCTACCAACGTCACGGGCATGCAGAATCATTGGCAACACGCCTGCAACCTGCCTGATAGTCCCATCCAGTGCCAGTTCGCCCACAAAAATAGTATCATCAACCTGCTCCTGCCGCAAAACACCGCTGCTGACTAAAATACCCACAGCAATCGGCAGATCAAGACCTGAACCATCCTTTTTCAAATCAGCCGGAGCCAGATTTACAGTAATCCTGGTCATCGGAAAGATCAGCCCCGAATTTTTCAGTGCAGCCCGTACCCGCTCCCGAGATTCTTTGACTGACGTATCAGGCAAACCCACAATATCAAAGCTCGGCAGCCCGTTAGAAATATCCACTTCGACAATGATCTGTTCCCCATTGATCCCGCAGGTTGTTTCTCCATAAACTTTAGCGTACATAAAAACGCCTCCTCTTATTTTAAAAACAGTGCGGTAAATGGTGTAATCTTGCCACATTGCCCTCAACTAAAATTTCGATCACATCAAAACTGAGCATTTGCTGATGCCGGTTTTCCTGCTGCAAATAAAAAAGCGCCGCACTCCTGATTTTCTGCTGTTTGGCATATGTTACCGCCAGACGGGGCAGCCCAAAATTCAGGTTGCGGCGTGTTTTTACTTCTACAAAACTAAGCTCGCCGCCTTTAGCGGCAATGATATCGATCTCGCCATAACGGCAGCGGTAATTACGACGGCAGATGACGTAACCTTTACGCTCTAAATAAGCGCAGGCAGCGTCCTCACCTTTCTTCCCCAGCGTTTGCCGCGCTTCCGTCACTTCTCTGCCAACGGCGAAAACAGCCTGTTATCTTCATGTTCAGCAGGGGTCAGACGCATACTTTTAATGGGTTCATAACTGCGGCGGTGCCACTTAGTCGCTCCAAACTCAGCAATTGCCTGCATATGCTCCATGCTGCCATAACCCTTGTTACCGGCAAAACCATACTGAGGATATTGTTCAGCCAGTTCTATCATCATCCGGTCACGAGTGACTTTAGCAATAATAGAAGCAGCTGCTATCGAAGCACTCAGCGCGTCACCGTGAATCAAGGGCACCGTTTCAATGCCGACAGACATGATCGGCATTGCATCTACCAGCGCCACCTGCGGCTTAATCGCAAGATGTTCCAGCACCTCTGTCATTCCCTGCTTCGTAGCCTGATAAATATTCAGTTCGTCGATATTGCTGATACTGACTACATTTACAGAAACAGACAGCGCTTGGGCAAGTACTTCGTCATAAAGCTGCTCGCGCTTCACTGCTGAAAGCTGCTTGGAATCATTAAGTCCGCTGATAAATACCTCCTGCGGTAAAATAACAGCCGCTATCACCAACGGTCCTGCTAAAGGCCCCCGGCCTGCTTCATCGATCCCGGCAATATACTGTGCCCCCTGAGCGTAATATTTACGTTCATAGGCCAGCATTTTCGTAAAACGCTGCTGCTCTAAACGCAGCTTTTCCTGCCTTTTATGATAAGCGGCAACCAGTTTCTGCACACCGCTGCGCTCATCGGCAGCAAGTTCTGCCACCTGATCCGGGTCAGGCTCTCCCGCCAAAATCTCCTTTACCTCGCTGATCTTCATTATTCCCACCCCTAATTAAAAAGGCCGCGTTGCAGCGGCCTTAATTATTTTCACTCGGTTCATCTAAAGTAAAGCGCCCTAAGCGTCCTGTACGAAAATCACGCAGTACCAGCTGGATAACCTTATCAATGTCAAGTACACCGCCGGCCTTCAGGCAGCCGCGCGCTACGGCTATTTTAGCCATTACCTCACGCACAGGCTCAGCTTCTGAAAAATCAATAGCGTACTTTACACGCAGATCATCCGGATAGATATGCATCAACCGTTCAAGCAACAGCTCTACCGCTGTTTCCCTGTCATAAACATCCTCTTTTATCGCTCCCGTTACTGCCAGACAAAAGCCTACTTCCGGATCTTCAAATTTCGGCCACAAAACACCCGGGGTATCCAAAAGCTCCAGACCTTTGGCGATAGTCACCCATTGCTGACCTCTAGTCACACCGGGTCTGTCCGCTGCCACAACTTTATTTTTACCGACCAAACGATTGATCAAAGTAGACTTACCCACATTCGGCACACCCACGATCATAACACGGATCGAACGATTGCGTACACCTTTTCTCAGCCACTTATCAGTAACAGGCTTGGCAACCTGCTGGATCGCAGCCACCATCTGTTTTACGCCCTTACCGGTACTGCAATCTACCTTACAGACAGGCAAACCGCTGTTTTTAAAAGTCTGCAGCCATTTTTCAGTCTTTTCCGGATCAGCCATATCGCTCTTATTCAAAGCCACGACCTTGGGCTTATCGCCCAGCATCTGGATCAGCATCGGATTGCTGCTGGAACGCGGGATTCGCGCATCCAGCATTTCAACCACAACATCAACCAGCTTTAACTGCTGTTCCATCATCCGTTTCGCCTTCGTCATATGACCGGGAAACCATTGTATCTTAAAATCCATAATTATCTCCTCGACCGCCTATCAAGGCAGCATACGCCATCTTTCAACAGGCCAGAAAGCAACAACTGCTTCGCCTTTTACGAGCTTCAGCGGCACGAAATCAACATCGGCAAAACGGCTGTCTTCAGAATTATTACGGTTATCTCCCAAAACGAAGATATGCCCCTGCGGCACAACAGATTTTCTGTAATTAGACTTATTCGGACCCTTCGGATCATCCTTGTAAATATAATTTTCTTCGATCACACTGCCGTTGACCAGAACCTTACCGTCACGCATCTCAATAGTATCACCGCCGGTCGCGATAACGCGTTTGATAAAATCGCGGCTTTCATCCTTCGGATAACGGAAAACAACGATCTCACCCTTTTTCGGCTCGGTAAAGAAATATTTATACTTGCTGACGATCAGGCGCTCGTGGCTTTCCAGCGTCGGATACATCGACGTACCCTCGACCATATAAGGCTCGACCACAAACGTACGGATACAAAAAGCCAGCGCTACTGCTACAATAATCGAAACCAGCCAGTCGCTGATAGTATCCTGCCAAGATGTTCCTGATTTTTTAGTACTCATATATACTCCCTCTTATTCCAACGCATCAACTGAATCGGTGCGGTCTCTTTTATTTTTGCAAACGTACTCACAACGTTCGCAACACCGTTTCTACGTTAACAAACATTAGTGGATTTGTCAATCGCCAAAGGCAAATTGTCGAAAAAATTTTACATTAATATAGTGTTTTTTCTTGCCCAAAACATTCGCTTGCGGTAAAATACATAAGTATTGGCTTTTCCAAAATCATCATTAAATAGGCAGGATATAACCCGCCTGTGTAGAATATTATAATGCTACTATTATAACAAAATTACAAGTTTCCAAAATGTAAGGAGAGATCACTATGGTCAAAATCGCTGTTATCGGCAGCTGTTCCATCGACCTCACAGTAGAAGCAGGCAAACGACCTGCAGCCGGCGAAACAATAATCGGCAGCAGGCTCATAGTTTCACCAGGAGGCAAAGGCGCTAATCAGGCCGTTGCCGCCGCACGTTTAGGAGCCCAGGTACACATGATAGGCTGCGTAGGCGACGATGCTTACGGCACCATGATCATCAACAACCTGAAAACCAACAATGTCGATACCGGTTATGTCAGCGTCCTGCCCGGACAAAACAGCGGTACTGCCCATATCACTCTTGCCGAAGGCGACAACAGCATTATCGTCATCAAAGGCGCTAACGATCTGGTCATGCCCAAACATATCGATACTGCCTGGAACGTCATTGCCGCCGCAGACCTGGTCATGCTCCAGCACGAAATACCGCTGCCCACCATCGATTACATCATCGGCAAATGTGCAGCGGCAGGAATCAGCGTACTTTTAAATCCGGCTCCCGTGCAGCCCGTTCCTTCTGAATGGCTGGATAAAGTCACCTATGTGACCCCCAATGAACACGAAGCCGAAGCCCTTTATCCCGGTAAGACCAGTGAAGAAATCCTGCTGATGCAGGAAGAACGCTTCTTTATGACACTTGGCAAAGCAGGCGTTGCTTATGCTAAAAACGGCAAAATACACACTGTTCCCGCATTCGTCGTTAATGCCCAGGATACCACCGGCGCAGGCGATACCTTCAACAGTGCTTTTGCCGTCGCAAGATGCGAAGGACGCAGCCTCGACGACAGTATCCGGTTTGCCAACGCCGCAGCGGCCCTCTCCGTTCAGAAGCTGGGCGCACAAGGCGGTATGCCCTATCTTAAAGATATAGAAAGGATGCTTGGAGAATGCAAAAAATAGGAATCCTCAACAGCGACATCGCCAAAGTCCTGGCTGACCTAGGCCATACTGACACTATCGTTATCGGCGACTGCGGCCTTCCGGTTCCGGCCGGCGTCACCAAAATCGACCTGGCACTGAAACCAGGTACTCCTTCCTTTTTAGATGTCCTTACAGAAGTGCTGAAATATATGGAAGTCGAAAAAATCCATATCGCTTCCGAAATGGAAAGTAAAAATCCTGCTACGTGGCAGAAAATGCAGGAGCTTTTTGAAGGTAAGGAGCAGATACTCAGCGGCCACGAAGCCTTCAAAGCCGCTACCAAAACTGCTAAAGCAGTGATCCGCACCGGCGAGATCACCCCCTACGCCAACATTATCCTGCACGCAGGCGTTATTTTCTAAAATCGATTTTACAGCAAAGGAGTTTTGCGACTAATGGAAATCACCATGAAGGGTATTTCAAAAGCCTTCGGCTCCAACGAAGTACTCAAAGGCGTCGACCTGACCTTAAAATCAGGAGAGATCCACGCTCTGATGGGTGAAAACGGCGCCGGTAAATCCACCCTTATGAACATCCTTACGGGTATCCATAAAGCCGACAGCGGCACGATCTGCGTTAACGGACAGGAAGTAAGCTTCAAAAACGCACTCGAAGCCGAAAAATGCGGCATCGCTTTCATCCATCAGGAACTTAATATCTGGCCCAATCTCTCTATTCTCGAAAATCTGTTTTTGATGCAGAACGTAACCAACAGTTTCGGAATGCTTGACTTCAAAAAAATGCGCAGGCTGGCCGAAGAAAAATGCAGTCAAATGGGTATTACACTGCCTTTTGACGCAGAAGCAGGCGAATGCAGCGTGGGTCAGCAGCAAATGACAGAAATCATGCGTAACCTGATGCTTGACGCCAAAGTCGTCATCATGGATGAACCTACGTCCGCCCTGACAGAACGCGAAACAGAAAAACTGTTTGCCGTAATGCACGCGCTCAAAGACAAAGGCGTTGCCATCGTCTACATCTCGCATCGAATGGAAGAAGTATTCGCCTACTGCGATACCATCACCGTAATGCGCGACGGCTACGCTATCAGCAGCAAACCCACCCGCGAAACCAATATGGAACAGGTAGTCCGCGACATGGTCGGCCGTTCTATTACCGAATATTACCCCGGACGCACAAACGAACCCGGCGAACTAGTCCTGGAAGTCAAAAACTTCTGTCAAGACGGACTGTTCAACAATATCTCCTTCAACTTGCGTAAAGGCGAGATCCTCGGAGTAGCAGGGCTGATGGGCGCAGGCAGGACCGAGATCATGCGGGCCCTGTTCGGCGTCGATTCCTGCAAGCACGGTGAAGTTTACCTGCATGGGAAAAAAGTGTGTATCAAAAAACCGGAAGACGCCATCAAAGCAGGCATAGGCTTCATCACCGAAAACCGCAAAAGCGAAGGCCTGATCCTCGACTTCTCCATCTCCAGAAATATTGCGCTGCCCAGTGTCGATACCTTCGCCAAACGCAGCGTGATCAATGCAAAAAATGAAACAGCCTTCTCCGAAGCTCTTTCTAAAAAACTGGGTGTCAAAACTGCCTCGATCGACCTGGAAGCAGGCGCATTATCAGGCGGCAACCAGCAAAAAGTCGTCATTGCAAAATGGATCGGTATGAATCCATCAATCATTATTATGGATGAACCGACACGCGGTATCGATGTCGGCGCCAAGCGCGACATCTACGATCTAATGAACGAACTGACCTCTCAGGGCGTCGCCATCATCATGGTCTCCTCTGAACTGCCGGAAGTTATCGGCATGAGCGACCGCATCCTTGTTATCCACGAAGGTAAGATTGCCGGAGAGCTGGACCACGAAGAAGCGACACAAGAAAAAATAATCACCCTTGCCACAGGAGGACAGTAAATAATGAATATTAAAGAACGTATCCGAAAAATGGGCCCCTTTATCGCCCTTGTCGTAACCTTTATCGTCATAGCCGCCTTAAACGACAGCTTTGTCGATCCCAATAACCTGAAAAACCTGCTGCGTCAGGTTTCCATCAACGCCCTTATTTCTTTCGGTATGACCTTTGTCATCCTGACCGGCGGCATCGACCTGTCTGTCGGCAGCCTGCTGGCACTTTCAAGCGCCCTGATGGGCAGCCTGATCGTCAGCGGCATGAACCCGATGCTGGCGATCCTTGCGGCCTGCTTCATAGGCATGGGACTTGGTGCTGTCAACGGCTTAGTCATTGCTTACGGCAAAGTAGCACCCTTTATCGCTACGCTCGCCACCATGACCATTTATCGCGGTCTGACACTGGTATATACCAATGGTAACCCTATCAGCGGTCTCAGTGACGACACCATGTTCCACGACTTCGGTCAGGGCTTTTTCATAGGATTGCCAGTACCTGCACTCATCATGCTGCTGGCATTTGCGATTTCCTGGTTCATCCTGAGGAAAACTCCGTTGGGCCGTAAAATCTACGCAGTCGGCGGCAACGAAAAAGTTTCCTTCATCGCCGGCATCAAAATAGAACGTGTCAAAATCTTTGTTTATGCTATCACCGGTTTCTTCTGCGCTCTGGCCGGCGCAGTACTCACCTCACGTCTCAATTCGGCCCAGCCGACTGCCGGTACCGGTTATGAACTTGATGCCATCGCCGCCGTAGTTTTAGGCGGAACCAGCCTTTCCGGCGGCAAAGGTTATATCACAGGTACACTGGTCGGTGTGCTTATCATCGGCACACTCAACAACGGTCTCAATATTCTCGACGTATCCAGCTTCTATCAACAAGTTGTCAAAGGTATTGTAATTTTACTGGCGGTACTTATGGACCGCAAAAAAGCTTAGGAGGCACTCACCAATGAAAAAAATCTGGACTCTTTTAGTAGCTGCCATCACCGTAATGGCAGTACTCACTTCCGGCTGCGGCAGCGGCGACAAAGCTGCAAAACCTGCCGACGGCAAAAAAGCCACCACTATCGGCTTCTCCATCTCTACGCTCAACAACCCCTTCTTCGTATCAGTACGCAAAGGCGTTGAAGACGAAGCTAAAAAACTCGGCGTCAATGTTAAAATCGTCGACGCGCAAAACGACCCGGCTAAACAGGCTAATGATATTTCCGACCTGATCCAGCAAAAAGTAGACGTACTGCTCATCAACCCGGTCGACTCCGCAGCAGTATCAACTTCTGTGGCAGCTGCCAACAAAGCCAGCATTCCCGTTCTGGCACTTGACCGCAGCGCCGATAAAGGCACAGTAGCATCCTTCATCGCTTCTGACAACGTCAAAGGCGGCGAAATGGCAGCCGAATACATCATCCAAAAACTTGGTGAAAAAGTAAAAGTAGCCGAGCTTGAAGGCATCCCCGGCGCATCCGCAACCCGCGAGCGCGGCGAAGGCTTCCATAAAGTAGCCGACCAAAAACTTACAGTTGTTGCAAAACAATCTGCTGATTTTGACCGCAGTAAAGGCCTGACTGTTGCTGAAAATATGCTGCAGGCCAACTCTGATATACAGGCTATTTTCGCTCAAAATGACGAAATGGCACTGGGGGCTATCGAAGCAGCCAAAAGCGCTAACAAAAAAATCTTTATTGTTGGCTTTGACGGCACTCAAGACGGCTTGAAAGCAGTAGAAGCAGGCACTATGGCCGCAACTATCGCTCAACAACCCGAACTGATGGGACAACAGGGTCTTGAGGCTGCTGTAAAAATAGCCAAAGGCGAAAAAGTTGAAGCTAAAATAGGCGTACCACTCAAACTTGTAGACAAAAAATAATTACTGCCATTTGACAATTTGGACAAACATAAAACCCCGGCGCAATGCGCCGGGTGCTCGTAAAACAGTTAAATCAAAAATTTAACTATTTTACGGCATCTGTCAGACGGGATTGGTAAACAACAACGAAAAAATGAGTGATGCCAGGTCGAAAGACCGAGCATTACTCATTTTTTATCTTAACACATCTTATTTTGATATTATGGAGGTACATATGATGCAGGAACTGAACTATATCCGTTGTGGTAATTATTGTATTCCCGATATTCGCTTGCCGGAGGAAAACAGACCTATTGGTCGGTGGGGACGTATGCACAGAGATTACATCAAGGCGCATAACCCAATCCGCTTCAATAATCTGTATCTTGGCGGTGATTTGTGGACCTATCTGGCTGATTTGAACGAGCAAGCACAGAGCCGCCTTGAACTTATCATTGAGCAAATGAAAGTCTCTGAGGGCGTGACAGAGCGCATGAAGCAGTACGATCAGATGGCATGGGTTGGAGCCATGAACAGCATCTGCAACAGAGCCGAAGAAATCATCCTCCGAGAAATGATCTACGAGTAGGATGCGGTATGAGCATCCTTGAAGAATTTTGGTATGGCAATATCGAGCCAACCGAGTACGACACATCCTCTTGCAAAGAATACAAGAAGTTGCTGGAGCTAATTTGCAGAAACGAAGAAAAGCTCCGAGCCACCATGACGGAGGAACAGAAAGAGCTATTTGAGAAATACACCGATTGTGTTCGAGAGCATCAAACTAATACAGACTGTTTGATTTTTCAGAATGGCTTTAAGCTGGGTGCGAGAATGATGTTGGAGGTAATGGAAGAATAATTGAATAGACTATTAACAGGTCGCAATATCAATACAGCATTGCGACCTGTTGATTTAATTAAGCAAACGGTTGATTATATACCTGGAAACAACACTGATCTCACCAAGTTCCTCAATGTGCTCTTTGAGCAAATGTTGAAGTTCAGCAATGCTTGTGAAATTTTCTCCGATAACGGCAACAATCTGATCAATATCTCCATCGTAAATACCCATGTCTTTAAGCATTTTCTTACTTGGAGATGTCAAGTAATATAGAATCTCAATGTTTTTAAGCAATCGTTCGTGTAGAGTGTTTATTAACGAGACATCTACATTTTCGCAACGCATGAAATAACGGATCAAATCTACTTTGTTATAAAAATCAAATTCAACATAACTTGATTTGTACCGTATTGTTGTATTGATAATCGTAGAGACTCCGGTGTTGGGGTAGGATTGCACAGTCGCATCAACCACTTCCCGCACAGATTGGCGATATTTATAAGTAAGTCTATTGATGATGAACGTATTTAATTTGAAATTACGAGTGTCTTTTTCCAAAATTTCGTACAATACCCGAACAAGCTCCAACTTACTCTGATTTGAATTGTTCATTTGACGATATAAAACATCGATAAGTTTGCTTTTGAGTTGCAAATACATGTTAAGCAAAAAGACCACCGTCGAAAATCTATGTTTGCGAGCGATTTGAGTTTTATACTCATCATAACTAATTCCAAGTTTTCTGAGGACATCAACGAATTCGGGATGTTGGGTGTAATCTCCGAAATTGATATCCATATCAATGCTTGTGTCCGTCAATTCAAACTCGATTGATTTCAGTGCCTGGGACTTCTCATAGACCGGATCAGAAGGTGTTTTAATGTAGTGTGCTACCCCAAGATAATGTTGGAATAAACGTCCTGTTCTTCCTACCAAGTTATAAAAGTCAAACGCATCGAATGTCTGATTGTAGGTTCTTGCCGGCTTGGTAATAATAATATTTTTCGCGGTGGTATTAACTCCCTCAAGCAAAGTTGATGTGCAAATCAAGCGAGTGTATTGAGATGATTCATCATTAAAAAGCGCCAATTCCAGCATTCTGATCCCCAATGGTAATTGACCGTGATGAATCAGAAAACCTTTTTCCAACGCTTTGATTACGGACCATTGAGGGTGAATTTCTTTTTTACCCCAAGCTATAAATTCATTAAGAACTGGATTAGCATCTATTTCTAAAGCATCGGTATGGATTGTCGTGTTCTCGACAAATTTATCGATTTGAACAACTGTTGAAAAATATATGAGGGTGTTATCTTGTACGGGTATTTCACCTAATATTTTATCGGTATACAGAACTCGTTCCGATTCACTCAAAATCTCGTATGTTTTAATCTCATTAACTACAGGAGAGTAATTCGTTGCATAAAATTCCGGGATGTCGCTCAGACGATCCAGATTTTCAACACCACTAATGAATGGTGCCAGCAGGACATATTTTTTGCTGCGCTTAACCATATTGTAATAAGCGATATTCAGTATAAGCACACGCTCATTGTTCATATCCTTTTGGAGCTTATAGACCTCATCAATGACAAGAAAATCAATCGACTCAAATATTGCAACAGTATTTTCATCAATAACCCTATCGTGTGTTACGATGAAAATGTTTTTTTGCGTAAGATCATATTGCTTTTCAAGGTCTATTGATAAATAAATGTTGTAGTCAGCGAACTTATTTTTATATTGCCGGATGATTTTCTGCTTATATTCATCGATGAGAGCTAACGTCGGTACAACCATTACGACGTTTTGCGGCTGCATCCTACAAATATACTCAAAGACAACAAACGTTTTTCCGAAGCTCGTTGGCGCACTGAAAATTAGTCCTCTATTAGAAGCAATAAGGTTTAGTACCTTCCTCTGTTCGGGATGTAATGAAATCCGTTCATCCAGAGCCGACATAGCAAACGAATTGTAAATTAAAGAGTCCAAAGAATAGTTTTGGGAATACATAGTAAGCCCCAAAGCATATAAAGAAGATGCATTGTTTTGGGCGTATTCCGTTTTATCAAGACGCTTATCTAGTTCTCGAATGTATTCTTCTCTATAAAATTGAAGATCTTCAATTTTAGGAGAGCTTGCTTCTGTACTCATTACTCTTTCTCACCACTTTTCTCATTATTACATCCATCATCTTTGCTTTATCGATGATTGGAAGCGAAATAAATAGGTATTTTGTGTCCAATCCGAAAAAGCTATTTCGGTTTATTTTGGTATTCATTTTCTGAAGGAAATCTGCTGGAGTGTTTCCTGTTTCTCCGTTTCCGTGTGCAATAAATGCAGGAACACAAATCTGTGATATTGCTGCGGCTTTTACAAAATCCTCAAAAGAGATACATACTTCTGTGTATCTTTCAAACGCCGATTGAAACTCTTGCGATAGTCTGAAGACATCACTGTTTGATAGTACAAGTTTGTACTCTTCGGATATTTGCGACTCATATTCAGTGAAAGAGCGATTAACTAATGCAATTGCATTGTCAATGGTTTTGCAGACTTTCGATTCTCCGAAATAAATTATTCGTTCGGCTGGATTAAAGAAAAGTGCATCAATTCCAAACACACTCATATTTCTGTCTGTAGTGCATCTGAATTTTGGAATTATACAATTCACTTTGAAATATTGAGTTAATAGAACGTGAAATATGTATTCACCAATCTTTCCGATTTTGTCCTTTTGGATAAGTGTTTTGCCATCCTTATTTATGAAAGTGTATTCATCGCCAAGTGTATCCCTAACCTCATTGGAAACATTATCAAACGTTAATAGTTCCATTTCTGCGTTCAAAAATGTTTCCAATGTTGAATAAAGCTTCCTGTAATTCGCTAATGTTGGAGTGAAGGCTGTCGGAGACATTGTGTTAGCGTAATTTAATATATTTGTCTCACTTAACACATAATCAGAGAGCCCGTCCATGAAGCGGTCCGGATCAGAAAAGTTTACATACAAAAAGAAATTTGAGACATCGCTCCGATAAACAGTAAATTGTTCAAACTTTTCTTCAAGAATCATGGCTTCACTTCCTCCATTTACAACACAATTTCAGTTTTCGCTATTAGGGGTATTTTTTACTCGATGGCCGGTGGATCTACGATGCCATATTTTCCCCATATCCATTTGTTAAGTTTTTCTTTAGGCGGATTTGACAGCAAATATTGTATTTCGTCCTTGCTGACACTCGGTATCGAGAAGTTTATAATATAGTTCTTCGCAAATGCCATATAACCCTTGGAATATGGCTTGCTGGTATGATAAATGTAATACCAAAATGCATCTGACTCCAAAAAGCACTTTAGTACTCTTAGGTCTTGCTCATCATCGGATATAAGTGCATAACCGCAGTAGAACAGAAGATTTTCCTCAAGGGATAAAACCGCTATCGGCTCGCCAGCGATATATGGAATCAAGAGCTTCTTACCAAAGTTATTCATCCCCTGTGTTCGTCCATATGCGTACCATGTAGGATAATCCGCTTTCCCCTTATCACGTTGTTGCAAAACATCTTTGTTGTTTACGAAGAAGAGATATGCGCACGGATATTTTGCTATCATTTCATCTTCGCCAATAACCACAAATACATTGTCTTTCAACTTATAGGGAAAGATTGCGATTTCCATTTTATCAATCAAATCCTGCTCGTTTTTGATAATATTGGGTTTTGCCACTTTGATACAAATACTGCGCTCAATTCTATATTCTATCCCATCAAGAATGCGGTAATAGTATTTATCATCAGCCTTGCTTGGTGTGAAGAAATAAATATCATTTTTCAATGTAGCTAATCCATTCCGTATTTTCCACTTAGAAAGCGGATTTCCCGCTGACTCTAATTTTTGAATAACAGAATCGATATCATTTTTTCTCATGCGCCATGGAGCACCATCCGAAAACGCACTCATCTGGTATTCGGAGTAACTATGGCAATCTAATGTTTGTTTTTCATTGATGCGGACATATTTAACCATCGTGTCTATCATTGATGAATCAATGGTGGTTATACACGTATAGCTTGTAACATTTTTAAAAATCTGTGCATCTCTAAAATCCACAATAGTAATAGGATGGTTTTGTGATGCTAAAAACGCCCTTAATTTTCTGCCATTTACTGCCTGTATATAACTATTTGGGGTAATATAAGACAGTACGGCCCCCTTTTTCAAAAGCGACATTCCCACCTCAAAAAATGGCATATACAAGTCCACATTACCTGTGTCAGCAGAAGACCAGTGTTTTAAGAAATTCTTCGATTCGTCGCTCATGTTGCGGAATCTTACATACGGAGGATTTCCAACAACACAATCAAAGCCCTTGGGTTGCCACTTACGCACTTTTGAAATGTTTTTAGGGTTAAGGGCATTAGCACATAGGAAATTAAAGTTTTTTTCTCCGTATTCGTTATTGGCAGAAGCTAACAATTCCAATAAAAGTTTTGCTTTTGAGATTGCATTATCATCAATGTCAATCCCAAAAATATTTTGAGAGATAATGTCACAATAGTTCCTGTTAAACTGCTGATGAATGTATTGGGTCGCAGTAACAAGAAATGCACCGCACCCACAAGAAGGATCGATAATTGTTGGAGCATTGTTTGATTTGACAACGCAAGAAATAATATATTCCTTAATCTCGCTCGGGGTATATACTATTCCTCTTTCCTTTTTTTCTCCTTCGGGGACTATTTGTTCAAATAGTTCAACGATTAGGTCCAACGACAGCATCAGATCAGACTTGCTGAAAAATTCAACAGCTCTATCACGTAGCGTGTCATCCAGCTTGGATACATAGTCTTTTAGCATATTTGAGTTGTCATATCCGATATTTTCTTTTTTTATGAAGGCATATACTATCATACGCTCAATGTCGGATGCATTGTTGGAGTATGTACTTAATACCTTTATCGTGTTTTTTACGTTCATCAGTTCACACCATTTATCAATTCTATTCTGTCTGTTGTTCTGCCAATATCAGCAATTTGTTTCCGTTCGGTTTCGCTCACCTCATACAGTTCATAGCATATTTCATCTAGATCATTCCATTTGGATCTTAGGGTGTGTGACAACATTTCTCTAACTGCATGAGAGGAACGGGTATACTGTTGCTGTAGTTCCACTATATCATCGTACAACGAAGAAAGCATATTGATAGCAGACGAATTTTTTCTGAGTTTAGAAGACGGGAACGGAATCGGTGCAAGAAACTGTTTGTTAAACTTATAATATCCACCTGCTTGCGGATTCGCTCCCGATTTTCCCAAAACGGAGAAAATCGTCGAATTGACAACGCACGTAATTGCCTTCATTAACGAGTCGGTTGCTCCGTCCACATAAACAAACCAAACATTTGAATTGTCCATATAGAGTCCTTTATTCTGCATAAATGTAGCAATCGTATCTTTTGCGGTCATCGGAATGATGATTTTGTCAACGCTGTATAACGAGTGATTGTGTTCACGAGTGTACGTGTGCCACGAATCTCCTTCCCTGTGTCGAACCGCACTTTTGATTCTGTGTTCGTTATCTTTTAAATAACTATACAGAAGAGGAAAACGATCCTTTAGGTCGGAAAACTTAATAACAGTTGTACTTTCACCTTCATATGGGAAAATTGCATACGCATCCGGCTCAACATTTTTAAACGGATAGAAAACTTTGTTGTAAATGACTGCACGTAGGGCATCAGCTTCAACAGATACTACCTCATTAAAACCATTAAGACCTGTAGCAATACCATTATCAAAAGATACGTCCTTTAGATGATAAACTTTTTTCCACAACACCTGTATGCCATCTTTAATTTTGAGTTTCGGATAGTCAGAAAAAGCACCCCATTTTCTCGTCAAACTCTGCGCAATTTGTGCGATACTGTAGCTTTCAAAATTCCACGGTTGATTACCCTCTAACAGAGGAAGATCCGCAAAGGAACACCCTTCAAAACTGCCGTCAAAAGAACTGTTTTCAAATCTTAATTTTACGATTGCAGCTTCACAAGGCATGAAATAATACTTTGTTGTTTCGCAGGGCTGTTTAGTCAGTATCATAATTGATGGGTACACCATGCGTCCCTTGAATATGTCTGTTACCTTAAAATCAACCAACTTTTGCAGATGTTTGCCATCGTTTATCAGAGAACGGATCGATTTGCCATAGTCCGTTTTGAACCATCTTCTCTGGATTATAAAACCGAGTTTTCCGTTCTTTGCCAATAACCCGAGACATCTCTCAATAAACAACACCGCGAGATCGGCTTTGCCTTCGAAAGTAAGGTATTTCTCAGTCAGATATGCGTGCATACAAGGACTTGCTGCCTTATAGTGTTTTGTTTCTACATAGGGTGGATTTCCGATAACATACGTAAATCCTCCGAAAGTTCTAAACACATCACTAAAAGCTGCATGTATGTCCATAGGCTTTATTACGGGTATTAATTGAGCAGGTAACGACGAGTCTACATTAACAAGTGTATTGCCAAGTTTTATATTATCTGCTACTTCACGCAAAATTTTGTCGCCAAACACGCCGATGCCTTCCCAAGCAAGCGGTGCGTTACCATCTACTATTTTCAATGCTAACGACATTTTTGTAACTTCAATAGCAGCTTCGTCGCAATCAATTGCAAAAATGCAGTTTTTAACAATAGCGCGACGTCCCTCGACTGTTAAGTACCATTGATCATCGCACAGATAATAGTAGTTAGAAAATCTCACTCTATCAGCTTCATTGTTTTGAAACAACTGGATAAGTTTTGTTGCCAAGTGTTCGTAGCAAGACACGACAAAAACACCCGATCCACAGCAAGGATCAAGCACTTTAATTTTCAGTAAATCATCCACGCAGGAGATAAGGTTCAAATCCAGTGTTTGTTTGCATATCATTTCAACAATATGCTCCGGAGTTGCAACGGCACCATTTGTTTTGATGTAATCTTCCTTAGTAACTTCGTTAAGGATATCACCATTAATTACAAGTTGTTTACCAAGAAATTCCTCATAAATATTTGCGATAACCTTAACCGGAATTACGTCAAAACGATACGGGAAAGGATAGTAGAGTTTATCAATAAAGCTATTTAAAATCTCATCATCTATCACAAGTTGATTAAATACGGAATCAAGACTAAACATTGCACCATCGTAATGTCTGTAAAATTCCATATAACAACTCTGTTTAAAGGACTCCCAAAAACCGATTTCAGACTGCGAAAAAGATTTCAACTTTTCTTGCTGTTCAATTCCCTTTGACTCACATACACGAATGAAAACAATTCTATCCAGGATCACCTGTGTATAATAGTTCAGAATATCATCGTTTGAAATGTGCGCTGAATTATTACGATACAGATTCGTTGCCAGTTCTTTTCTAAAAGCAGACAGTATGCCCATAAACTGAGCATCTACACGGTTTCTTCCCTCAACAGCCGTCGTAGAATACAGTTCATCCAGATGATTAACACAAATATTGTCATGCCAAAGATGATCGATGATGACATCAAATTTATCAAGATATTCATCTATATGAATTTGTATAACACTCGCATCGGCAGGCTGTTCTGGATTTGGGACAAAACGTGTGTCATAAATCACGAGCTGCTCAAAATTCGAAACAAATGCACAAGGAGATTGAGCAGACCATCCATACGAACGGATTTGATAAGCAGCTTCATTGTCTGTGAAAACATCGACATCTAAAGATTTTGCATCTAAAAATGTCTTTATATTTGTACCGTTTAGAAGAGTGTAGTCTGGTCTTCTATGAGGAGAATGAATTTCTCGTAATCTCTGATACTGAATCCCACGCAATACATATTCTTGAAGAACTTGCGTAGTGTTTTGAGCATCCCATCCAAAAATCAGAAGAAATTCATTCAACCATGTGCGAATGGTTTCTTCGCTAACAGCGCTATGCTCAGCTAAGCGAATGGTAGCATTATATCGTTGAACCAAATTGGCCAAGCTTTCTTTGGCAGAATTCTTAATTTGTTCTGTAATCATTGTCATGTTAATAACTCCTTGCATTGCGAGTCATATTACGCAGTTAGTATTTTCAGCACAGTCATAATCTGACCGTACTCAATATCCGCAGCGTATGCAAACTGCTTGCGGTACTTGTCCCACATCATATTGAGTTCCAGGCTTTCTTCGATGTTGTGAAGAATAGAAGGAATGTCTGCGATCTGTTCTGTAGTGCCACGATGGTTTGCAGTTGCTTTCAGCGCATCAGCAAACACCTCTTTATCAAATTTCTGTGTTGTGGTCAGTATGTAGGCATCGTAAAAATCTCTTGGACGGGTATTGAACACGCCACGGCGTAAAATAGTTTCAACCTTTTCAGCCATAACGGTCTCAATGTTGTATGCCCACAGTTCGTAAGATTTCTCATCATCGAAAATTTCAGAGAAGTTATACCGCACCGCATGAGGCGTGATAGCGTCACCGGTGGACACATCAATGCTAAGTGGAGTTAGCAGAGTATCAAATTTGGCGTTCAGCATGACACGGTATCCGCAGTAAATATCATCTTCGCGGATGGGAGAAATTGTACCAATCTCAAACACAACACTATCATCAAATGTAATGTCGCAGACGTCTTCCAATGCACTGCGAATTGCTTCTGGTGTAAGGGGCAAATTTTTGAGAGTGGTATCCATATCCATAGTTGCTCGGTTGTCGAGTCCAACAATCGCAGCTACCAACATACCACCCTTTAGCACAAACTTCTCTTTATATTCAGAAGCTGAAAGACGGACAAGTAAACGCTCAAACATATAGTTCTGCAAAATGACCTGTGCGGGAATATTCTTCTGTTTTGCGATATTGCGAATTTTCGCCTTCAAACTCATTGCTTTACTCACAGAAGCACCTCCAAATATTGACGCAACACTTTTTCAACACGCATCTGTTTTGCATATGTGTTCAGTTGGTTTAGGTCTTTCTTTGGACTTGCGGCGTACATTTTAAGCGCCGCCAAAAATGTTTCCGTTCCCAATTTGTTACGGCTGCGAATCACATCACAAATGGTGCGTTCAAGATCATATGCAGGAACATCATTTCCTGCGGGTGTTCTCAGCGTGGTTTTGCCAAGCTCGAAAAGCTCAGGTTTGATGTAATACACCTTGCATTCAGATTTAATGGCCGCAGAAGGAATGCAACCAGACGGTGCAGTAACCGTATGCTCAAATGGCGTACGGTCAGAAATTCCGTGAAGGTAAAGAGCCGTTTCGTGAGAAAAAATGATTCTTTCTGAACGGTTGCTGATTGCCAATAATTCATCCTGCATATCATCGGGAAGAATGTACTGTCCTTTTACAATGCGATGAATTTTATCCTCTTTGCACAACTTATAAAGCATCGCCTTGGAGATGCCGCGTTGCGCTGCTATTTTCGTTTCAATAATTCCGCCATGCGCTTTTGCAATAGCAGTGAGTTCAGTTATGTAATCCATACACTCACCTCGATTATAACAACTCAATAATATTATACTCATAATTACGATTAAAGTCAATGCGTTGTTGGAAACATTCGAAAAATATTTACAATTAAATTACGACAGAAGTAAACGAGAATCTAAAGTGAGACATTTGCCATACACCCAAAATTTAACAACTACAAAGCCACTAACCGTAAAAAAGTTAGTGGCTTGCTGTTTCTTTTTGATGCAAATATAACTTCTGCACAACCTGTGTAGAAGTTGCAGACCGACTTCTCTGCAAGTTGCGTAGAAGTGATTTTTGACCACGGCACAACTTGTGTCGTAATTGGCTTTTTAACTTCTGTCCAATTTGGGCAGAAGTTTTTTGAGATATAATTCGTGCCACGTTGGCACGGATTTTTGTGCCGTTGATTTTTCTTCATTAAATGTCCTAACAGGTAGAGAGAACTTTTCTGCAACCGTTGATTTTCGTCCTATGAAATTCTGAATATAATGAGCGAGCTTTGCAGCCTTGATGACATAGCGCATTATCCGTATAATGGTGGCACAGCGGCAATCCGCTACATAAACAACTGAATATAAATGTTCGACCATATTGAGACTTAATTAGTCGGTTTCATCCGACACGGTATTGGTACACCGAAAGTGCCGAACTGCTCCACCACGCCTTTGGTTCTGTTGGTGGGAGTTGTACGAAGCAGAACCCGACTTTGAATTAAAAGCCGATTACATAGAACATCGCTTTGAAGCGAGAGCTATGCTCCCGCCGATTTGTGATACTCTGCGTAATCGGCTTTTTTGTTTTCACAAAATTTCTGACACGGAGCTACCCCCATGAAACAGATGCCGATTTCAAAATTGAATGACCGTCTGAATGGGGATACGATTTTGCGACGATATGAGCGAAGCAACGCCGGGGTGAGACTCCCGGGCAGGAACGACTTTCGGGTAGAACGGCGAAAGCGATTTTAACCATTAGTTTACTAAGGGCGCACTTCTATACGGGTGTGTTCCACACCTCGTATGTGCGCTCTGCGAGGCAGACAGACAACAACTCCGAAGTTGTATCTGTCCTTCCGTCACTTTGTTCCGAACAAGGGGCTGCACCCCTTGCGCTGCTATGCAGCTATCCCAGTGCCCTTGTGAGCACGAAACTATTTTTCAAATCATTCCGTACCCACAAGGCTGAAAACAACAACACACAAAGGAGGTTCTATGGAATACAAACCTAACCCTGAACTTGAAAAGCTCCGAGCTGAAAAAGAGAAAAACGAGAAAGAGATTGAACAGCTCACCCACAAAATTACCCAGCTGGAAAACAGCCAGAAGTATTACTAGGACGACGACCGCAAACGCCGTACTCACAGGCTTTGCACCATCGCAGGAACCTTGGAAAGCATTGCACCGGAGATCAAGGAACTGGACATCACCGAAGTAATGGAGCTGCTGGAACACATCTTCCACAAAGAAGAAATACAGAAGTTGGTTCACCGCACGAAGATCAACTACGATTCCAAACTTAGACGAGCAAAGGAGGAATAAGTATCGCATTATATCATTTCCATGTAGATCAAATCAAACGCAGCGAGGGGCAATCGGTTGTGGCATCTGCTGCCTATCGAGCAGGCGAAAAGCTGCACAGCGAATATTACGGCGAAGACAGCGACTACACCAACAAGGTCGGCGTGATTTATACAGAAGTCTTTCTGCCTCCCCACGCCCCAAGAGAGTACGCAGACAGAGAAACCTTATGGAACGCCGTTGAGAAAGCAGAGAAAGGAAAGAAAGCGCAGCTTGCTTACAGCTTCGATATTTCCTTTCAGAATGAATTTACACAGGAAGAAAAATTGGCCTTGCCAGACAATTCCTCACCGAGCATTTTGTCAGCCGTGGCATGGTGGTGGACTTCGCTGTTCACGAACCGGAGAAAGAAGGCGGCATCAATAATCCCCACTTTCACTTTCACTTCCTCTGTCCCATCCGTCCCATCGAGCAAAACGGTAAATGGGGATTGAAGCAAAGACGAGAATATGTGCTTTGATGAAAACGGAAACCGCATCCCCGACGGCAAAGGTGATTATGTGTTCAATGCTGTCCCCACTACCGATTGGGGTTCTGCTGAAACCTTGGAGTTCTGGCGTGAGCAATGGGCGGTGATGTGCAACGCCAAGTTTAAGGAAAAAGGTTTGGATGTTCGTATCGACCATCGCAGCTATGAACGGCAGGGCATCGAACTGTTACCTACAGTTCACGAAAGTCCAACCGTCCGAGCCATGGAGAAGAAAGGCATCAAGACCGAAAAGGGTGAGTTCAACCGATGGATCAGAGCCACCAACGCCTTTATCCGCAATCTGCGAAAAAGTCTGTCAGCACTTCTTGAAAGCATTAAGGAGATCAAAGCAGAGTTGGACAAGCCGCAATCCGAGTCGGTCATCATTCCGCTGCAAAGATATTTTGATATGCGCAATGCCAAAGCGTATTCTCAGACAGCCAGGGTCAACAATATGAAAAAGCTTATCTGTACAGGCAAAAAAATTAAAAAGAAGACTGATAAAAATCAGCCTTCTTTTTAATTATCAAGTATCATTACTCTTTCCCCTTAGACTCAGTGTCTGCTCCTATCAGCAGTTCATCAATCGTACAACCCAAAAGCCTGCGCAGGCTCAACAGCAATCGCAAGCTCGGCGACAGGCGACCATTTTCCACATTACATAAATGCGACTGTGATACGCCGATCTGTTTTGCCAACTTAGACTGGCTGATATCAGCACGCAGCCTGCGAATCTTAATTTCCATACCCAGTTTTTTATAATCTATTCTTTCCATATCCTTCCTCCGCTCTAAGCAGCTGCAAGAAGTATGACAGCACTACATTAGTTCCCCGCCGCCATACCTCCGGCCAACTACTTTACTTACCGCCTTAGAAGCTGTAACGGAAGCCTACGTTAGCTCCCCAGTTTTTAGTTACATCGCCGCCAAAACTGCGTTCTACCTCGCCGTACAGCTCACAGTTTTTACCTAAAGTGATATTACCGCCGATACCTGCTTCGAGCCAGGTATCACCGTAGTCCTGATCTTCCATATAGCTTTCGCCGTTAGCCGCAAGCATAGTGACACTGCTGTCGCCGCTGAACTCGTGCAGCAGCGAAGCCTTGACATACACGTCACCTCTGCTGAAGGCTTTACCGGCCACAATACCTAACCGACCGATCAGACTGTTGATATCATCATAAGCAACTCTTATACCTTTAGCGCTTACATAATCATAGCCGTCGATACGGCCGAAGGTCAGCTGAGCCTGCGGTTCAAAATAAACATTATTACCGCCGTCAAAACGTTTGCTATACTCAACACCTATCGAAGTCGCATCGGTCGAATAATCGCCCTGATCGCTGTATTTACCATAGATATCCATATCACCATAAATACGGCCGCGTTTAACTACAATGTCTAAAGCGCTGTTATCTTTGCCCTGTAAGGTTCCATACAAGCTTATGGCTCCGATTTTGTTCTCGCCGCTGCCGCTGGTATAATTCAGGCTGCCGTCACTGTATTCGTATGCGGCGCCAACACGCCAGTCGCCAGCCTGAGCGTCATAACCAAGCTGATAAGTTTTATATTTATTAGTAAATTCATCGCCGCCCAGCTTACCGCCGAACATTCTTGCCCAAACGCCGTTATCGGCACCGCTCTGCAGCTCGCCTAAACGCTGGCGCAGCGTGCCGTTACCGTCTCTCCAGGCAGTATATGCCACCTGATTAGCACTAACTATTGTATTAACATTGTCAACAGTATTCTTTTTCAAAGAACCGATTACCCAATCATATTTGCCATCATTTTCCTTATCTGCCAGTGTAATATCAAATTCGTACAAACCATTAGCGTAAACAGGGCCATCAACAACAAATTTGGTAGACGCATCAGCTCCTTTAACAAAAACAGTATTATTTCTGGCAGCTTCTTCTAAACCGCCGTCCGAAATAATTTTGATGCTGTTACTGCCGGCCGCAGAAGTTTTATCAATAATAAGCTTATCGCTGTAGCTGCCGCCTCCGTCTACCCAGCCGGCATTCATTACAAAAGTTCCGTCAGCAGTTTCTAAGTTTCCAACCTGCAAATTGCTGTAACGACCGCTGTCAGCAGTCATATTGATCACTGAGTCTTTACCAACACTAAGGTCACTGACTGATGAATTGCCCATCATATTCCAGACCGCACCATTAGTAAATTTTAAATCTGTAACGCAGTCAGTTGCTGTATAACTATTGCCATACAAATAAGACTGAGCTGTATCAAAAGTGATATCGACTGTACCGTTCGCCAAAGTTTCGGAATCAGGGTTTTCTGGAATTGATTTAGATTCAATATAGCCTTCGATTTTTACATCATTACCGCCGCTGGTATTGATTTTGATATTACCACCTTCAGCAACTACAGCTTCACCAATATTTGCATTCTTAATGGTCAGGCCTTTTGTAAAAACAACCTCTGCAGCAGTACGGCTATAAATACCATACATATTTGCTCTACTGTCACCGTCATGCGTAGCTATCGTGATCTGCACATCGTCTGCAAAATCCAGTTTACTGCCAGTCTGGGCATAAACACCGTACATACTAGCTTTATCATTATCGCTGCTTAGATCAATATCAGTCTTGCCTGAAACGCGCAGTTTCCCAAGAGCACTAACCTCTACCCCGTTTACATAACGCCCATTTCCGTTAGCCTTGATATTTAAATCACCGGCAACCTCAACTATGCCGGCTCCATCATACCCAACCAGACTGATGCCAAAAATATCAGCCCCATCAGACTGAGCATTAATAATTAAATCAGCATAATCTGTTTGGGCGCCAAACTGCTTTATACCATGAACGTCATTATTGTTTTCTGTTTTAGAGGTAACATCAATAGTAGTTGCACCAAAACTGCTTGCAGTATCGCTGCCTTCTATCACAATACCGAAAGCATCATACTCAGCAGTAACTTCTATCTTAGTGCTGTCACTGACATTAGCCGAATCGTACTCACCCATCAGGTATATCCCTGAACCGGAACCATTCACTGCTTTGCCATAGATAGCCAGGTTTTTGACCTGCAAAGTATTGATATCAGAATAATTATTTAAGTTATTGGCTCTGATGCCATCGACACCGGCAGCTTCCAAATGTATGTCCAGGTCACCCGCCAGCTCCATTTTAGAACCATTGTACAAAGTAACCCCGGCAGCATAATCCATCTGCTGCATTGCATTATCTTTATTGATATTGACCGTTAAATCTCTGCCTTTAATACTGGCTTCACTGCCGCTGCCAGCGCTGGATCCATCAACAAAAACACCATTGGCATAACTTTCAGCAGCATTACTGTTTATCGTAATCACAGAGCCGATATCTGTTCCTAAATCTACTTTCCCCTGCGTCTCGACACACAGGCCATTGCGCCAGGCCTGATCTCCACCGGATGCATTATTGTCGCCCGTGCTGTCTATCGTAAGCTCGATACCATTTTTAGCGTCCAATTTTGATACGCCGTCCACAAAAATACCGTTATAACCATAGGTATCCCCCAGTATCCGACATCGTAACAGTCACTCGTCCATTAGCTGTTGTCGTATTATTTCTGCCATAAGTATAAATACCGGCGCAGTTTTTTCCTGGAGCAGCCATAGTAATAGCGATCTTGTCGTAGGTTGCTCCATACCTATCAGTACTTAAAGTATCAGTACCGGTATAATCAGATGCCCAGGCTGCGTTGTCCCCCCCCTAATATACAAACGCACGCTGTACCTGCGATAAACAATGAGCTCAGTACTTTCCTTTGTAACTTAACGCCTTGCTTTTTGTTATAGCCTTTCATCAAACTCATCTCCTAATTTTTTATGAAATACTATAAAGAAGTCCCCCACTCGGATGATGAGGGATATTCTTTATAGATTTTTCAAGCTGCCAGCCTGCTTTTAGAAACTATAACGGAAGCCGACGTTGACGCCCCAGTTTTTAGTTACGTCGCCGCCGCTGATGCGTTCTACATCCAGATACATACTGGAATCCTTATTAAGTTTATGGTTGACGCCGATACCATATTCGATAGCGGTACCACCAATGCTGTCACTGTAGCTGGCACTTCTGCCGTCAGCGCTGACATGTGTGTTGATGTCGCCGTCGAAGTCGTGCAGTACTGCCGCTTTCAGATAAACGCTGCTGTCTGCCGCAAAGGTTTTGCCCAGCAGGAAACCGCCGCGCAGAACAATACTGTTCATGCTATCGTTAGTAACGCTCATAGTATTGTCACGAGTGGTTACGGTATAATCATCGCCGCCCAGATGTACGTAACTTGCACGCACCATAGGTTCAACGAACCAGCCGTCATTCAAATCCTGACGATAGCCGTATTCAACAGCAAAGCTTACAGCTGTACTGCCAAAATCACCGTCCAGTTTTTGAGCAATAGTGCCGCCGTAAGCGCTGGTTTCGCTGTCAACTTTACCAACTTTGGCAATGATGTCTACATGATGACCTTTAGCGCCAGTCCATGTGCCATATAAAGCGCCTGCCGCAGTTTTGATTTCACCGTCGCCATTAGTCAGGCCGGTATCGCCTTTAGCATATTGTCCTGCCAGGCCGATACGCCAGTTACTGCCGATCCCACGGTCATAACCTGCCGCAAAGCCGTTATATTGATAATCGTTATCGCCCTGCAGTCCAGCTACTTTGATTTTGCCACCGACATATTTAGCCCAAACACCATCGTTATCGTCTGCAGAATTACGTACATCTCCCAGACGTTCCATCAAAGTTTCATCGGCGCCGAACAGCGTAACTGCCGCTCCGGCTGCGATCTTATTGGCATCCTGCGCCGCCATTTGGGCAGAGGATTGAGTTGCAGCCCTGGTAGTGACCTGTGTCAGGTTCAAACCACCGTCGACAATGTCTGCTTTCCCCTCATATTCATAAGCCCAGACGCCGTTATCGTATTTCATTTCTTTGATGTTGTAGGTGCCGCTTTCATCTGCCTTTTCGATCAGTACGACATCTTGGTCCAAATGTCCCTTAGTATCAGCGCCGGCAGCATTGTTATAGCCGTTGCGCATCCCCTGGTCAAAAACAGTGATATTATAGGTACCGCTGCCGGTTACAGTATTCTCAGAAACAATTTTGTCGTTGCCTGCCGACTGACCGTAAACGCCGTTGGCATTGGTACGCATAAAGAGCTCGTTAGCACCGGAAGCCTTCAGATCTTGGGTAGTAATAGTACGGTAATCAGCAGTATTATATTTGTCGTCCTGATTGTTTTCGTCATAGAAGTAAACTGTGCTGCCAGTCATAGTAGTCTTATCGGCCACAGTCAGGGCTTCCAGATTATCTGTCAGGTTCATGGCAGTACCGCTGATATCGAGAGCGCCAATACTATTACTATTCTCCTGCGTCTGTACGTCTGTATCAGATTTCAGATTCAAAGTACCGTTTGTGAAGTCAGCAGCGCCGTTAAAGGTAACGGTTCCCGTACCGGCATCAAAAGTAGTTATCCCACCTTCAATGTCTGCCGCATGGTCATCTGCATGCTTACCACCGCTGACAGTGATATCAGCATTATCAGTGACATAATACATTGTGCTGCCGTTTGCCAAAATACCATTGGCACCTTTGCGGATCACGTTTCCATCAGCAGTAGTGCCAACTACCTCGGCACTGATATCCATAGCCCCGGCACTGTGAACAGCAATAACCGCACCTTCAGCAGCTTTGACGCCGGCAGCAATATTACCGCCTGCCCAGTCGGTACTTGCCTTTATAGTCACGGTGCCTCCAACTTCAGCCACCATACTGCCGCCTGTCAGTTCCAACCCCACAGCCGTAGCACTAGTGGATGTACCAGCGCCCGAATACGTATATTCAACATCATTAACTTCTTCTGTTCTGTCTTTATCGCCAACTGCTGTTGCAGTGATTTTAAAATCATTTTGAACTTGGTACACATTAACTGAATTTACAGACACAACTGCTTTGGCAGTAACATAAGCAGAACCTTCTTGCGCATCTGCGCTGATAGTCAGTCCACTATCAGAAAGCACGTTCAAAGAACCGCCACTGGTAACAAGTCCCCAGGCTTCAGCTTTAGCACCGTTTATACTTTGACGCACTTCACCGACAGGAGTGATGCCTTTGCCGCCTTCACCGCCGTTAGAAACCGCATTAGCCGCTCCGTTTTGATATCCCGCTTGAGTTTTATCAGTTTCTGTTACTGCAGCCCCGTCAGTTCCGTCTGTACCAACATTATCAGCTACAGCCGTACGGCCATCATGCGGGTCACCGGTAGAATCGCCTTTGAGATAAGCATTTGCAATATTAAATTTACCTACGCCTTTACCGGCCGTAGCTGTAGCGGTAATAGAACTTGTTTTTAAGACGCCTGCTGTATCAGTCAGGCTCACAGCAGTCGCAGCAGCGCTGTTACCAGCACCGCTCGTCCCTGCAGCACCGGCTGTACCACCTGAACCGCCGGTTCCGCCTTTACCTGCGTCACCGCCTTTACCCGCGTCACCTGCAATACCTACAGTGCCGTCTGTACCTTTAGCACCGCCAGTACCTGTAGCACCATCAGCACCATTGGCCATATGGCTTCCGCTTGCAGTTGCGCCACCTATGCCGCCAGTACCACCGACTCCGCCAGTTCCGCCTTCACCAGCAGTACCAGCAGTACCAGCCGCACCACCTGCACCGCCAATGCCGCCCTGTCCTCCTATACCGCCCTGTCCACCATCGCCGCCGGCTCCGCCGATGCCTGCTTTAGCGCCATCGCCACCAGTTGCAGTAACAGTTATAGTACCTATCGTAATATTCAGGTCAGTATTAGCAATGCCAACCAAACCCTGGGCAACAGCAAGTCCGCCCTGGCCGCCGTTACCACCCTGGCCGCCAGTTCCACCTGCTCCACCGATTCCACCTGCTCCACCGATTCCACCTGCACCACCAGTACCGCCGTTACCAGCATTGCCGCCATTGCCGCCATTGCCACCTGTACCACCCGTACCACCTGCTCCACCGACAGTGGCATTAACATCAAAACCAATATAACCCTTAACATAATCAACGCCGGTGCCGCCACTCTGGCCTTTACCGCCGTCGCCGCCGGCGCCGCCTTGAGCTCCATCACCGCCTACGCCACCAGTACCGCCGTCACCACCGGTTTGACCTAACCCGCCAACACCGCCTGTTCCGCCTTTGCCGCCTTCACCGCCGGCAGTTCCATTTCCGCCCGTGGCAGTGACACTTAAATCATTCAATGTTACAGAACCGCCGCTGATAGTATTCAAATGCAGGCCGTAAGCAGTGGCGCTGCCGCCATTCCCCCCATTAGCTCCAGCACCGCCGGTTCCCCCTGCCAGACCAGTACTGCCTGCTAAGCCATTACTGCCTGCTGAGCCAGCAGCAGCGTTACCGCCATCCCTACCTTCAGTACCAGCTGTGCCAGCGTTGCCAGCCTCACCAGCTGCGCCAGCAGTAGATGCCCAGCCTGTCTGACTATTAAGCTCATTATAAACTGCTGTAACCGTACCATTAGCCGCAGGCGTTAGCTTATCTGCACCATTAGCGGCTTTATCCGGCGTGGTATTTTCATCAGTGCCATCGGCGCCATCTGCACCTTTATCGGCCTTTTTCGCCGTAAGTTCCGCACCATCGGCACCGCTGCCGCCCTTGCCTCCGTAACCGCCATGTCCGCCGGCTTCGCCTGTAGCATTAACAGTTAAAGAAGTACCTGAAATCTGAATATTCTTGCTGGCGCTGCCGTTTACAGTAATACTTTCAGCAGTATCTGTAATGCCTGCCGCAACACCGATAGCTTTAGCGCCGCCGCCATTACCGCCTGCAGCTCCGGCACCGCCGGTACCGCCAATAGCTGCATTGCCAGTCAGTCCCTGTTCGCCTTCGTGCTGATATTTTTCATCCACTATCAAACCGCTGGCACCGCCGGTAACATTTATCTCAGTAGAACCAACTGCGATAACAGCATTAGACATGCCGTTTTGATTGACAAGCCCGGCGCCATAACCAAAACCGCCGTCATGACCCTGTGTTGCATGCTGTGCCAGATCGGCAGCCTGCCCTATACCGTCTTTCCCAACAACAGCCTGGACTGTCATATTGCTCAGAGAAATAGTTTTACCTGTCATATCACCGCTGGCGAAGATTTTTTCGTTATCGGTATAAGCAGAGTGATATTGGGATACATAAACATTTGATCCTTCATAGTTTTTACGGGCAGTATCCAGTTTGCCGTCACTCTCATTTTGCGCTGCGTAAATTTCCAGACTGATAGGATTATTTATGGCGCCAAAACCGCCGTCGGCCGCCCATACCTGGCTCGGCACAGCCACCCATGCCATTCCCATTACAGCCAGCGTTACTGCTGCTGCCAGCTGTTTTTTATTACTTGTTTTCAAATACACCAAAATCAACTCCTTAAAATTTGTTGAACAATATATTTCTTCGGCTGACGCCGTAGGAACCAAAGCTTTTACCTGACTTCAAGACGCTGTTTTAAAATCAATATTTTAAAATAAAAATCATATTTAACTTGTTTTGAATTGTATTTTTTAACTATTTTATATAATTCTTTAATCATTTTATCACAGATGTCCCCCCCGACAAGACACGAGAAGGCTCTTTTAAAATTTTTTTCTGCGCCGCGCTATTACGCTCCGCGGCACTTGCGCTGCAGCGCAAGTACGTGTACGTACTTCACCCGCAGCCCGGCGAAAACATCGAAAAAAATAGCCTGCCAAAGCAGACTAAATTTTGATCATTATAGACACTTCAAATTCCAGCACCTGCTGCAAACGTGTCAGTACGGCTACAGTGGTGCTGACCTCGCCGCGTTCGATACAGCCATAGTGCTTGGCCGATAAGCCTACTGCTTCAGCGGTCTGTTCCTGGGTCAGCTTTTTATTTTGCCGCGCTGTTTTCAGCTGTCGGCCTATATATTTTTGCATGCTATCCCTCCCGCCATTATTTTAAGCAGTAAAGGCATAAAATTAACACCTGATTGTATAGGGTGTTAATTTTTGTCAAAAAAGTTTAGACTGTTTGTTGTTGCGCGCGACGTTTTACAGTATAGCCGGGTATCATAAAATTATAGAGAGAACTGATCGTTATAAAAAATTTACCTGAACAGGCAGAGAGATTGAAAGCATTGATAACCGCCGCCCAGGCTGGTGACAAAGCGGCACTGCTGCAGTTATGCGTGGATTTTAGGCCGCTTTTAAAAAGCGAAGCCCGCCGTGAGATGTTTTACAGATCGCTGGGAAAAGACGCAGAAGGTATCGCCGTTCTGGCCTTTATCGAGCTGGTTTTGCAGTATAAGGGCGCTGATTTTGAAAACTGGCCCGGACTGGCACGCTGCAAGGTGCATTTTGCTGTTTTTGACGCGATGCAGAAGCAGGGCAGAATTTGGGAAAACGAAGCCCAGACAGATACGGACAGCGAAGCCGGAATCGCCCTGCTGGAGGCAGGCTGTGCAGCAAGTGAGCGTCTGGACGAGCTGGCACGTTTTTTACTTTCACTGGAACTACAGGAAGCGCTGCAGCAGTTGAGTGCAGAACAGAGGAAAATACTGACGCTGCTGTTTTTAGATGACCTGAAGCCGGCCGAAGTGGCCGAACGTCTGGGCTGCACTGTACGCAACGTCACTAAGCACCGGCTAAAAGCACTTGATAAAATGCGGCAGCTTTTGGCACATTAAGGATCAGATAAATAAAAAAACAGACATTCACGAAACGTGAATGTCTGTTTTTTTATTTATCTAACGAATCCTTTGCTATTTCTTGTTGTACAGCTATGTTTAATTCTTGAGGTAAATCTATTTCAAACTCACTACGTCCGTCACCTGTACCATCTTTTACCCAATTATTGGCTTCGATAGTGTGGTGGGTTATGCCCCTGGTATAATCATAAAGCCAGATAACGCTCGGTTTGCATAAAATATTTACTGCTCCGGCATCGCTTCTTGTCCTTAATCCTACCTCAAATTCAAAATCAAAGCCACCGTAAGATGCCGGTCTGGGGTTGACAGGCCTGGCAGGACTTAGAAATCCGACATGCGGCAGCTGCACTTCCCACACGGCTTTATTTTTGACGCCATAACAGGCATTTTTACTGATCACCTGTACATCTGCTGCCGAAAAAGCTGTGCTGGCGTTAAAGTTTACCATACCGCTGCTGCTGGCGCTGCCTGTACCTGCAACCAGAAACCCTGCTGTCTCACTATGTGTGCCAACTGTCGTTGTCGGCCCGACAGCATGCCAGTCGCCTTTAGCACTATCAATACTAAATTCCAGCAGCATATTCGTGGCATAATAGCCTACTGACAACCAGTTCGGAGCCGGCCGATAATGAGGCCTGTCATTATGGTATATACTGTGAGACATACGGCCACTGATTGTGTAAAATCCTGCTTCTTTACGCTTTATCTCAAAATCGACAACTGCTTTCACAGCCTGCTGCTTTTCATACACAGTACCTGCATGCTCATGATCTTGTCCATTAGCTGTAAAAACCAAATTAACTTTACTCATTTGCTCTCACCCCTTCTTAACACTCCAATTTTTTGCCGTTCAATTCAGTGATCAGAAACTCGGCATAATTTTTCCTTTTAAAATGCAGCTTGACTTTCAAGCCTACATTTAAGGGTTCATCAGCAGCCCCGCTTTTGATGCGGCTGGCAGAAACCATATAGAAGCATTTGTCACTGAACTGTTCTGTATCAAATAAACTGCTTTCTGTTTCCCCGCCTTCGCAGACCAGATAATTACCTAAAACAAGTTCGTTGTTCTTTCTGTCATTGACGATACAGATCGCCGCAGTAAGAGGAATTGTTTTTTTATTTGTTTTGACAGCACCTTCATAAAATTCTCCTATTTTATATGCTCCGCAATATTTCTTTTCGATCGCCTGCATAAATAACACTCCTTTTCAATATCGACTAAGTAAGATGCGCATTTTTACTTACCTATATGGTAATGCTGTTTTTATCCATTATGGTAGAATTTATCTTGATTAAAATACAAAAAGACCCTTTCAGCTGAACTGAAAGGGTCTCTTGATTTACGATCTGTAATTTGATACCGCTTATCTGCGTTCGCGAATACGAGCAGCTTTACCGGTAAGGCTGCGCAGATAGTAGAGTTTTGCTCTGCGAACGATACCACGACGGGAAACTTCGATTTTCTCCAAACGTGGGCTGTGGATCGGGAATGTTCTTTCAACGCCTACGCCGTAAGAAATACGACGAACGGTGAACATTTCACGAACGCCGGCGCCGCTGCGTGCAATTACTACACCTTCGTACATCTGTACGCGTTCACGAGTACCTTCGACTACTTTTACATAAACTTTTACGGTGTCGCCTGCACGGAAGTCAGGGATGTCGGAACGAAGCTGTTCTTGTTCCAATACTTCAATAATATTCATAATTTCCTCCTCGAATCATAGACGTTCATGTGCGAACACACCACAGCGGACCGTCCGTTTTACACAAATGACATTATATCATACTGTTCAATTAGTTGCAATTATTTTTTAAGCATTTTGACAGTTATTTTTCCCACCAGGCTTCACCGGCCAGCCGGTCTAAAATAATCGCAGCCGCAGAGCGCACGCACAGGTGGTTATAGTCGCAGGGACCATAAACAGGTTCAAGTACATAATCAAAACTGTTCATTGTTTCCTGTTCCATACCAAAGCCGGTGCCAAAAAGCAGCAGCAGAGGTTTATCACCGCTGTGCAGCAACTTTCGTACAAAGCCATAGGTCACTGTATTAGGATAGGTACGGGCATCGGTAGTAATAGTAACCGGCGCCTGCCCCTCTATTTCAGTAACCGCGGCAATAGCCGACTCAATGCTGAGCGTATAGGTTACACGTTCCAGCGCGTTGCTGCGGTCAGGATTATAGATTTTGCCGTAACCATGCTGCCAATAGTCAGTTATCCTTTTGATGATTTCAGCCTGTACCTCCAGCGGATGGATCAAAAAATATTTTTTGACATCATAGGTGCGAGCGGTACGCGAAATATCGTGGATATCGAAGTTAGTGACGGCAGTGGCAATGACCTGCATATTTTTATTGTAAATAGGATAATGCACCAGCCCCAGATAAAGGTTAGCCATTATTATCACCTGCGAGTTCCTGTTTGATTTCGTTAAGCAGCAACACATCCTCTTTGCCAAGCTCTGCAAGCAGATCAGGCCTGTGCAGATAAGTCGCTTTAAGGGCTTCTTTACGGCGCCAGCGATTGATCAGAGCGTGGTTGCCGTTACGCAGCACCTCCGGTACTTCCAGTCCTTCAAATTCCACCGGCCGGGTGTACTGAGGATATTCCAGCAGTCCCGTACTAAAGGAGTCTTCAACGGCACTGGCCATTTTTCCAAGCACGCCCGGTATAAAGCGCGCTACAGCGTCCATAACTGTCAGCGCCGGCAGTTCGCCGCCGGTAAGTACATAGTCGCCAATGGAAAGTTTTTCATCGACCCAGCTGAAGATCCGTTCATCGAAGCCTTCATAATGACCGCAGACCAGAATGAGATCCTGGCCGCTGCGGGCATATTCTTCAACGATAGCCTGCTTTAACGTGCGCCCGCCCGGGCACATGGCAATAACCCGCGCCGCAGGCAGCTGCTGTTTGGCCATGCGGATAGCCGCTACCATCGGCTCTGGCTTCAAAACCATGCCGGCACCGCCGCCAAAGGGCGTATCGTCCACTGTACGGTGCCTGTCAGTTGCAAAATCGCGCGGATTGATGCAGCTGACTTCTACAAGTCCCGCATCGACGGCGCGTTTGATAATGCTGTGACCGGCCGCTTGTTCAATTTGTTCAGGAAATAAGGTAATAAAGAGAAATCTCACGGTGCATCTGTCCATTCAGGTAATTCGACCACGATCTTACGGTCTGTAATATTGATTTCCTTAACGTGCTTTTTGAGGGCCGGGACAAGGATGTCTTTGCCTTCCGGTACAGCAATAACGTAAACGTCGTTGCTGCCGGTGCTGAGCACGTCTTTCAATGTGCCGAGCTGTGTTCCTGCCGTATCGAATACGGGCAGTCCGAGCAGGTCAGCTACATAATATTCGCCTTCTTCAAGCTGAGGCAGATCTTCACTGTTGATTAAAACCTTTTTGCCGCGCAGCAGTTCGGCATCGTCCATTGTTTCCACGCCCCCGCATTTCATCAGTACCATACGTTTATGGAACCGGGCAGAGGTGATCTGAAGCGAACGACCGTCTTCGAGCAGCAAAGAGGAAAGCTCTAAAAATTGTTCAGGATGATCTGTCTGCGGCAGAATACGAATATCGCCCCGCACACCGTGCGGAGCGATAATAGTGCCAATAACTACTTGTTTTTCCATATCATTCTCGGAAAGCAATGATCTTGCCGTCCTCAGTGAGGATCTCTGCGCCCATCAGAGCGTCTATATCAGTGCCTATGGTGATCTCGACAGTACGTTCAAGTGTACCGTGACCGATCTCCGCACCGATCTCCAAAGCTTCAGCGCGTTTAAGTTTATCTTCGGCTTCTGCTTTAGCGGCATTGATCTTGTTTCTTTCCATTTCAATCTGCTCACGCAGTGAAGGAAGTACGCTCAGGTCGCTGGCGGCCTGTGCAAGAGCTTTTTTGGCTTGGAATTCGAAGTGTTCGATATCCAGATTAATCGTTTTTATGGTGTTTTGGACATCTCCAATAATTTTCAACTTGAGATCTTCTGTTACTTTTGCTTTTATTGCAACCGGAACACGTACAAACATTTTATCCATTTTATTTACCATCCTTATACGTCTTAGACAATCTCTACGACAACTTTTACATTCTCACGGGTTGCAACAGCTTTCATGACAGTTCTGATTGCTTTAGCAATGCGGCCCTGTTTTCCAATAACTTTACCCATATCTTCAGGAGCAACATGGAGGCGAAGCACCGTTGATGTTCCGGTGGTTTCCTCCTCCACGACTACTGCAGACGGATTACTCACTAGAGACTTGGCCATGACTTCTACCAATTCTTTCATGCAAATCACGCCTCATTTCTTATTTTGCTTTAGATTCAGCATATTTTTTCATGATGCCGTCTTTGCTGAAAAGGTTTTTAACGGTATCAGTAGGTTGTGCACCTTTAGCCATCCAGGAAAGAGCTTTATCTTCGTCGATCTTTACGGTAGCAGGTTGTACAGTGGAATCATAGAAACCGATGTTTTCGATGATGCGGCCGTCACGCGGAGAGCGGGAGTCAGCAACAACGATACGGTAAAAAGGCGCTTTTTTAGAGCCCATACGTTTTAAACGGATTTTAACTGCCATGTCTATTTCACCTCCTTAAACCAGATGTTGATTTAAATTTATTTGTTCATAAAAGGCATTTTTAAACCGCCTTTTGAAGCAAACTTAGCCATACCCTGCATCTTTTTCATCATCTTTTTGCTTTCTTCAAAGTTTTTGAGAAGCTTGTTGACATCCTGTACGCGCATACCGCAGCCTGCTGCGATACGTTTACGGCGGCTGCCGTTGATGATATCGGGATGACGGCGTTCTTTCGGGGTCATGGAACGGATGATGGCTTCAACGCGGTCGAATTCTTTTTCGTCAACGTTGGCTTCTTTCAGCTTCTGGCTGATGCCGCCCATACCGGGGATAAGCCCCAGAATAGTTTCCAGCGAACCCAGTTTTTTGACCTGCTGCATCTGTTCAAGGAACTGCTCGAGCGTGAACTCGTCTTTACGCAGTTTCTTTTCCATTTCCAGGGCTTTGGCAAGGTCGGTAGTCGACTGGATCTTTTCGATCAGCGACAGCATATCGCCCATACCCAGGATACGGGATGCCATACGGTCGGGGTGGAAGGGTTCCAAAGAGTCAAGTTTTTCGCCCATACCGACAAATTTGACCGGGCGTCCGGTAACGGCTTTGACTGACAGTACCGCACCGCCTCTGGCGTCGCCGTCGAGTTTGGTGACGATAAGTCCGTCTATGCCCAGCTCGCCGTTAAAGCTTTCGGCTACGGTGACGGCGTCCTGGCCTGTCATCGCATCGACGACCAGCAATATTTCATGCGGATTGACGGCAGCTTTGATATTGCGCAGTTCATCCATCAGTTCTTCGTTGATATGTAAGCGGCCTGCGGTATCGATGATGACCGTGTCGCAAGCCAGGGAGAATGCTTTATCCATTGACTGACGCGCTATCTCGACCGGAGATACCTGATCGCCAAGAGCAAAGACAGGCAGGGAGAGTTGTTCGCCCAGTACCTGTAATTGTTTGATAGCCGCCGGGCGGTAAACGTCGCCCGCTACCAGCAGCGGCTTTTTGCCTTTTTTGCGCAGCAGATTGCCAAGCTTGCCGGCGGTAGTAGTTTTACCTGCGCCCTGCAGGCCTACCAGCATAATAACTGTAGGCGGTTTGTCCGCTACGGTGAGCTTGCTTTGCGTGCCGCCCAAAAGCTGGGTCAGTTCGTCGTTGACGATCTTGATGATCTGCTGACCGGGAGTCAGGCTCTGCTGAACTGTTTCGCCCAGCGCGCGTTCTTTGATGTTGGCAACAAAATCTTTGACGACTTTAAAGTTGACGTCTGCTTCAAGCAGAGCCATCCGCACTTCGCGCAGAGGCGCTTTAAGATCGTCTTCTGTTATTTTGCCGCTGCCGCGAAACATTTTTATCGCATTTTGCAGTCTTTCAGATAAATTTTCAAAAGCCATTTTTACCTACTTTCGCCGCTCAATTCGTCTAAAATGCGGCGTACTTGTTGAAGTTCTGCCGAGCCACCGCTTTGGGCAAGGTGGTCAGCCAGCAGCCGGCTCATTTCTTCCAGCAGCTTTTTATCGTGATCATCGCGGGCCAGCAGCGCCAGTTTGCTTTCATAGCGTTCCAGCGTATGCTCTACCCGTTTGATAAGGTCGTGTATCGCTTGTCTTGATACTTCAAGTTCATCGGCTATCTCAGCCAGCGAAAGGTCGTCGCAGAAATACAGCTCCAGACATTTTTGCTGTTTTTCGGTGAGCAGGCAGCCGTAGGCGTCGAACAAACGTCCTAACCGTACTCTTTGCTCCAAACCGTTTTCCTGCATTTCAATCACCAAAATCTTTACATATTTTATCCGACTTGGGTATTATATCGAAAATCGCAGAGGCTGTCAAGCATTTTTACTTGTCACCATCAAACAAGGCGTCTACAAATTTATCGGCTTCGAAGGGGCGGAAATCCATAATGCCTTCGCCGACACCGATCCACTTAACAGGCAAGCCAAGTTCTTCTTTGATGGCAATAACAACACCGCCCTTAGCCGTGCCGTCGAGCTTGGTCAGCACAACGCCGGTGACGTTGGCGGTTTCCATAAAGACTTTGGCCTGATTGATAGCGTTCTGCCCTGTCGTTGCATCCAGCACGAGAAAGGTTTCATGCGGAGCTTCTGGTATCTCGCGTTTGATGATGCGGTGTACTTTCTCCAGCTCGTTCATCAGATTGGTTTTATTGTGCAGTCGTCCGGCAGTATCAATAAAAAGTACATCGACATTGCGGGCAATAGCGGCTTTGACAGCGTCAAAAACCACGGCAGCCGGGTCAGCGCCTTCTTCGTGACGAATAACTTCGCAGCCGGCACGTTCGCCCCAGATCTGCAGCTGTTCAGCAGCGGCGGCACGGAAGGTATCGCCGGCAGCCAGCATGACTTTGTATTTGAACAGATGAAAATAGTTGGCCAGCTTGCCGATAGTAGTGGTTTTACCAACACCATTGACGCCCACGACAAGAATAACCGTAGGTTTGGCACCGATACGGGTACGCTGCCCTTCGTCCTGCAGCATTTCGGCAATATATTTTTTGAGGAACGGCATAACCTGCTCCGTCCCCTCGATTTCTTTCTTTTTAGCAGCCTGACGAACAGCGTCGATAAGCTTTTCTGTGGTTTTGACACCAACATCACCGCTCAGAAGGATCATTTCCAGTTCTTCCAGAAAGTCTTCATCGACTTTGGCCGACATACCTACAAGTTCTTCGATACGGTCAGTAAAGTTGCGGCGGGTCTTGCTGAGGCCGTCTTTCAGTCGTTCTAAAAATCCCATGCTCTCACTCCTTTTCGCTCAATTTGACAGATAGTAATTTAGAAACACCGGATTCTTCCATGGTAACGCCGTGCAGAACATGCGCGGCTTCCATAGTGCCTTTGCGGTGTGTGATAACAATAAACTGCGTGCTTTCGGCATAGGCTGCCAGGAATTTCGCAAAGCGGTCAACATTAGCTTCGTCAAGTGCTGCATCTATTTCGTCAAGGATACAGAAGGGCGAAGGCTGATAGCTGAGCAGAGCGAACAGCAGGGCGATAACCGTCAGAGCCCGCTCGCCGCCTGATAGCAGGAAAAGGCTCTGCAGTTTTTTACCGGGAGGCTGCACTTCGATATCGATACCGCTGCCCAAAACGTCATTAGGGTCAGTAAGTTTTAAAGCAGCAGTACCGCCGCCGAATAAACGCACATAACAGTCGGAAAAATATTCGTTGATTTTTCCGAAGGCCTCTTTGAAGCGTTTGGCCATGCCGGAGTTGATTTCGCTGATAACTGCTTCCAGGTTGGCTTTGGCCTCTGAAAGATCGCTGTATTGACGCTGCAAAAATTCGTAGCGTTCGCTGACAGCTTCATATTGTTCGATTGCCGCAGGATTTACTGGGCCTAAGGTTTCAATTTCACGCTCTAAACGCAGTTCACGCCTACGTAAAGCCCCATCGCTTTCATCCAGCAGATCACCGCTGGCACGTGCTTCGTCCAGAGTAATACGGTATTCAGTCGCCAGCTGTTCCAGTGCATGGTCATAGTCGCTGTTTTGGCGTACCATTTCCATCTCTGCCTGATTGCGCTTGGTTTCAGCAACAGTCAGTTCTTTTTTCAAAGAATCCAGCCGCTCGCCTGCCACTGCCTGCTTTTCAGTAATGGCAATACGTTTGGCTCCGAATTCATCTTTACCGCCGACAACGGTCTGTAATTCGGCCAGTAATGCTGTACTGCTGGCAGCCAGCTGTTCAGTGCTGGTTTTGCTGGCCGTTATCACGTCAAGCAAATGCTTTTGCTCGTCTTCATTAGCAGCAAGTTCCTGCTGCATACGCCCCATATCAGCATCAAGCTGCTGCATCCGCTCGGCCATCATCGCAGTACGTGCGGCAGTCGATTCCAGTTCGACCCTGGCATCCTGCAGACGATTGCGGATAGATGCCAGCGCACTGTGATCAGCTGCCGTTTGTTTCTGCAGATCATCCAGCAGCTGTTTGCCCTGTGCGTCTTCGGCTTCCAGAGCCGTTAGCTGCGGGCGCAGGTCGTTAAGCTGCTGGCGAGCTGCCATATATTCCTGAGAAACCTGATTGCGGTCATCCAGCAGAAGCTCCAGCCGTTCCGCAGCCTGACGCTGCTCTGCGCTTAAACGCTCCAGAGCTACGCCCAGCTCAGCTTTGCGGATTTCTTTCTGCTGCAGGTCCTGGCGCAGTTCCACCAGCTTGTTATTATAAACTTTTAAAGTGTTTTCGTGTTCTTCAAGCAGCTCCTGATATCCCAGCAGCTCACGGCGTAAAACACCTGCCTTTTGTTCCTGTTCGTCGATCTCTTTGCCGCGCGACAGAAATCCGGCTTCCTTCTGCTGCCTGCTGCCGCCAGTCAGCGAACCGCCGGCATTGACGACATCTCCCGCCAATGTAACGACTCGGGTACGGAAGTTACTTTTTTTGGCGGCTGCCAAAGCGGCATCCATATCGTCCGCTACCAGCACCCGACCCAGCAAAAATTTAAAGATCGGCGCCAGTTTTATATCATAACTGATCAGATCGGCAGCAAATCCCCGAATACCAGGCAGTTTTGCCAGTGCATCTTCTTCACTGCGGCGTTCATAATATTTGATAGTATCAAGCGGCAGGAAGGTCGCCCGCCCGGCCTGACGCTGTTTAAGATAGGCGATGGCCTTTTTGGCGGCTTCCGAGCTGCCCATAACAAGGTTCTGCGCCGCTCCTCCTAATGCAGTTTCTATTGCAACTACATATTCAGGCTGCACTTCGATCAGTTCAGCGGCAACACCGATAACGTCGCTGCGCCAGGGTTCCTGCGACTGCAGCACTGTTTTGATACCATGGCCAAAGCCTTCATAGCTTTTCTGCATATTCTGCAGCAGGTTCAAACGGCTTTCCAGCGCTGTGATCCTGTTTTGACATTCTTTATGCTGCGACAGAACTTTATTCAACGCTTCGGTTTCTTCGGCAGCTTTGGCACTCACTTCCCTGCCATCGCGTTTAATAAGCTCCAAAGAGTTTTCTACATTGCTCTGCTCGTCGTTCATATTACGGTAACGTGTCTGCAGTTCTTCGCCTGCGGTCTCTGCTTCAGCGATGCCCTTTTTAAGGGCGTCACGCTTACGCATCCGCTGTTCCTGCTCCTGCTCCAGTCCACGGATATCGTTTCGCAGATTGACCATTGTGCGCATATTATCGAAAGCAGCTGTTTTCATATTTTCCATTGCAGCTTCAGCTTCGCTGATACGCGTTTCTTTTTCTGCCTGTTCTCCGGTCAGCTTGCTTACCAAAAGCTGTGCGGCAGCCTGCTGCACTTCTAAACGGTCATAATCCACGACCATCGTTTTGAGCTGAGTATCCAAGGCTGCGATCTGTTCCTGCAGCTTTTTGCCCTGCTCTTCCAAACGCAGTCCTGATTTTTCGCTTTGCCGAACACGCTCTGCCAACACAGCTTCCTGACCACGCAGTTTTTCCAGAGCTGTTTCTTTTTCTTTGATATCGTCCTGAATACGGTTATAGGCTTCACTGAGCTTATCCAGCTCCATTTGTAAGGCACTGCATTCAGCTTCCTGTGTGCTGACGGCAGTAGCGCGTTCCAGAACTTTATTTTCAAGTTCGGCATCCTGTGCGTTCAGCTTCTGCCGAATATTTTCAATATTTTCGATCTTGTGCACAAATTGGGTCAGTTTGCAGACACGCAGTTCTTTAGCCAGCAGATTGAATTTGCGTGTTTGCTCTGCGGCAAGGCGCAGAGGTTCGACCTGACCTTCGACTTCGGCTTTGATGTCGTTGATGCGGGTCAGGTTGGCAGCGGTATCGTCCAGGCGCCGCATAGCTTCTTTTTTACGCATCCTGAATTTGGCAATACCAGCGGCTTCTTCAAACAAAGCGCGGCGTTCTTCAGGACGGCTGTTCAGGATTTCGTCAATCTTATTCTGACCGATAATGGACATGGAGCCACGTCCCAGGCCAGTATCTGCCAAAAGGTCAAGAATGTCTTTTAAACGGCAGTTCTTTTTATTGATGGAGTATTCGCTGTCACCGCTGCGAAAAACGCGGCGGGTGATGCTTACTTCATCAAACTCAAGACTGAGACGATGATCGCTGTTGTCAAAAATCAGCGTCACTTCGGCAACACCCAAAGGTCTGCGCTTGCCGCTGCCGGAAAAAATAACATCTTCCATTTTGCTGCCGCGCAGATATTTGGCACTTTGCTCGCCCAGTACCCAGCGGATCGCATCAGAAATGTTGCTCTTGCCGCTGCCGTTAGGTCCAACGATTGCCGTAATACCCGAACCGAAGCTTAATTCAATTTTATCTGCAAAGGATTTGAATCCATAAGTCGAAAATGACTTTAAATGCACAAAATCACCCAATCTGCAATATTCTATCAGTATATTTTACCATAGATGAAGGTTTCATACAATTATCTGACTCAACGCACTTTTTTTAATCAGACGCTGCCGTTATACTTAAGAAGCAAAAAGTATTTTTTGAAACACTTTTGCTGTATTTCAGTTCGTTTTACAAAATATTTTTACATTTTTTATCCTGATGCTAAAAATAACGATTTAATTATGATATAATATGAACACTTGGCAAGACAGCAGAATGCTGCCAAGTTCCAGAATAACCCCGGGTCCTGGCACCCGGACAAAATTTATCAGCAGTGAGGGGATTTTACATGAAACTTTCAGCACGTATCCAAAGTTTGACTTCTTCACCTATCAGAAAGCTGTCGCCGTATGCAGATGCAGCTAAAGCGAAGGGTAAAAAATTTATCACCTGAATATCGGGCAGCCCGATATCAAAACTCCTGAGCAGTTTATGGAAAGTATCCGCACTTATGACGAGCAGGTAATTGCTTATGGCAATTCCAAAGGCGAAGGCTTCCTGATCGAAGCGATACGCAAATACTATGCTGACAAAGGTATGGCTTTTGCTGCCGATGATATTTTTATTACCAATGGCGGCAGTGAAGCTTTGATTTTTGCTGTCATGGCCTTATGTGATCCAGGAGATGAGATCATGGTATTCGAGCCGTTTTATGCTAACTATACTACTTTTGCCAGAGAGTTCGGCGCTAAAATCAACGCTGTGCAGACAAATGTGACTGACGGTTACCATCTGCCTGACGCTGCCGCTATCGAAGCGCAGATCACGCCCAGAACAAAAGCAATTTTACTGACTAATCCCGGTAATCCGACCGGTGTTGTTTATACACAGGAAGAAATGGATATGATTTCGGCAATCGTCCGCAAATATGACCTGGCTTTGATCGCCGATGAAGTATACCGTGAATTTGTTTATGACGGCGCTTACCGCAGCTTTGGCACAATGCCCGAGCTTGCAGACAACCTGATCATCATTGATTCGGTTTCTAAACGCTACAGTGCCTGCGGCGCCCGTATCGGCTGTATTATCAGCAAAAACAAAGAGCTTGCCAAGCAGATTATCAAATGCTGCCAGGGTCGTCTGTGCAGCCCAATTCTGGAACAGGTCGGCGCGGCTGCTTTATATACTACTCCCGTCAGCTATCTGGAGGAAGTAAATCAAGAGTACAAAAAACGCCGTGATACGATCGTTGCCGCCCTTAAAAAGCTGCCTGACGTAGTTGCTTCCGATCCGAAGGGAGCCTTTTATATTATGGTGCAGCTGCCCGTAGACGATGCTGAAAAGTTTGCTATCTGGACTTTGGAAAATTTTGCTATTGATAACGAAACTGTTATGTTCGCTCCCGGCAACGGTTTCTACAGCGACCCGGAGTTGGGTGTTAATGAGGCTCGGCTGGCCTATGTTCTCAATTGTGATGATCTGAAAAAGGCAATTTATATCCTGGGTGAAGCACTGAAGGCATATCCAGGAAAAACTAACTGATAACTAAAGTAAAAGCCTTGAATACTTTTTGTATTCAAGGCTTTTTTATTTTTTAACGGCCGGTATTGATAACCTGCCACGCTTCCAAAAGCTTCGGCAGCCGCCAGCGGGCATTGGCCGGGCTGGTAGAAGGCAGGAAATGCACAGTAATCCTCTGCAGATCAAGCTGTCTGGTATATTTTTTAAAGGCGGCGGCAGCTTTGCCTCCATTACAGCAGATAGTATGTATCTGCGGATGATTCTGCAAAAATCCGGCCAGATCGTTAGGCTGCTCGCAGGTAATATCTGAATCAAGACTGCCTTCACGTTCGCAGTAACCCAGTACGTCCCAAAGAGCTATACTGTTATCTAAAAGCATCTGCTTTTTATCCGCATAATCCAAAGGAACCTCAGCATAGCCTAAAAGCATCGTCACCAACGGCCAAAAACGATTCTGCGGATGTCCGTAATACTGCTGCATCTGCAAGGAACGAACACCGGGCATAGAACCGAGAATGAGCAGCCTGCTGTCTGCGTCAGCTACCGGGTCAAAGCTCTGACATTCACTCATCGTCCAACCTCCCGCTTAGCATAATACGTTCTGCATCAGGCCTGGCTTTGATATTTACAGGAATCGGACCTGCAAGCTGCTGCCAGCGCTGCAGATTATTGTTTTTCAGCCCGCGCAGCTTTGATTCAAGCTTGCTCGGGCAGGTTATTACTATGTTTTCCGCGCCTTGGCAACGCAGACTCTGCAGCTGCGGAGTCAGTTCGGCATAGAGCAAAAAACTTTGCACAAGTTCACCAAAAGAGGGGTGGAACGGTCCCGCAATAATATTGCCTTCACTGCACAATTCTTCATCGGCCTGCAAGCCAACACGAATGATTTTGATCCCAGCCAGCGTTAATTTGCTATATACATAAGCGCTTTGCTCAACTGCTGCTTCCAGTGTCAGAGGCTCAAATTCACCAAGTTTATAAATATGCTCAAGCGGCGTGCCTTTTATTACCAGCAAGGGATAAATACGGACAAAAGAAGGACTGAGCTTAAGCACCTGCTCAACCGTAGCTTTGACGCTGTCAAAGCTTTGTCCAGGCATACCTACCATCAGCTGCAGTCCGATCTCAAAACCATACTGTTTCAGCAAAGCAACAGCCTTATAAACATCGGTGGCCTGATGCCCCCGCTCCGCCGCTGCCAAAACAGCATCGTCCAGCGACTGTACACCCAGTTCTACTGTTTTTACGCCGTGTACCTGCAGCAGCTCTAAACGGACGGCATCAATATAATCTGGTCGGGTAGATAACCGCACACTGCCAATGACTCCTTCCGCCAAAAGTTTATCTACAGGCCGGAAAAGTTCTGTCTGCAAGTCGACCGGTAAACCTGTAAACGAGCCGCCGTAAAAAGCAGCTTCGTTGGAAGGCCCCGGTTTGATCCATTGCAAATAGCGTTCGAGCTGCTGCTCTACGTCTCTCGCCGACGCAGTCTGCTGACCGCTGATAGTTTTTTGATTACAGAACACGCACTGGTGCGGACAGCCCGCATGCGGTATAAACACAGGTATGATTGCCACTGCCCTGCCTCCTTGCATTAAACGTTTATTATGATCCGGCTTATTAGTGCGCCTGCATTTTTATCAACGCACTTAGTAATTGCATTATACCCGTATCACCGGTCCCGGTCAATGCCTGTCATATACCCTGGTATCATTCACAAAATTTTACTTGCCATTTTTGGGAAAAGTTGTTATAATTCAATTAGTCCGATTTCGGACTTTATTAGAAAAAGGAGGGCGCTTATGCATAAAGAGCTGCAACGGATACGCCACGGCTACTACGACCTTTGGTTCGGCACAAACGCCGTCTATGAACGCTGGGCCAAATCACATGGGCTCAACAACAATTTACTGCTGACTCTGTATTTGCTGAAGGAGTTTCCAAATGACTGTACCCAGCATCTGATCTGCGAAAAACTGATGCTGCCTAAACAGACGGTCAACAGTATTCTGGCCGGATTGGAAGTCAAAGGCTTCGTCGAAAAAATGATCAGTCCTACTGATAAACGCGTCAAGCTGCTGGTTTTTACCAGTAAAGGGGCTGCTTATGCCGACGAGCTTTTACAAAAAATGGATGATTTTGAAGAACGGGCTCTGCGCAATATGACCGACGCCCAGCGTAACGCACTGCTGGAAGGCGGCTTTGCCTGGATGAAGGCTTTGCGTGACGCCATAGATGATTAGGAGGATATCATGGGATTTGTATATTTAGGTTTAGCTATTGGTTTGGAGTTACTTGGCACAACATTTTTGAAATACACACTGGGCTTTACTAAGCTGGCGCCTTCACTGGTAGTAGTTACAGCTTACACAGGCGCTTTTTATTTTCTGTCACGTTCGCTGCAGTTTATTGATTTGAATATTGCGTATGCAACCTGGGCAGGTATCGGTGTCGTTGCCGCAGCCATCATTTCAATGCTTGTCTTTCACGAAAGTATAAACGCTATCGGCGCCGTAGGCATGGCTTTGGTTGTCAGCGGTGTAGTACTTCTGAACCTGTATGGACCTTCACACTGAGCTGGACGACAAACAAAGAAAAACCCTTGCCGGTAAACCGGCAAGGGTTTATTTTATTTAGGAAAGCCCGTCAAAGGCGTGCCCATTTTTTCAAGAGCACTTTTAGCAGCCTGCTGTTCCGCTTCCTTTTTCGTCCTGCCTTCGCCTGAACCGATATGTTTACCGTTAACGGAAACAATGGTGGCAAAATGTTTGTTGTGTTCAGGACCTTTGGAGCCGATCAGCTCGTAGACGATATCAACATCGCCATCCTGCTGCACAACTTCCTGCAGCCTTGTTTTAAAATCACTGCAAATGCCGTGCGTACAGATAAAATCCAGCTCGGCTTTCATTAAACCCAGTAAAAATACACGGGCTGCTTCCATACCCTGGTCTAAATAATAAGCACCAAGTACAGATTCAAAAGCATCGGCCAGGATAGAAGCGCGTTCGCGTCCGCCTGACAAACCTTCTCCCTTTCCTAAAAGCAGGTAATCGCCAAGATTTATTTTACGGGCATATTCAGCCAGAGATGCCTCGCAGACGATATGGGCCCTAAGCTTGGTGAGTTCCCCCTCATTAAGGTTGGGAAACGTACAGTACATATATGTACTGACGATAACGCTGAGCACGGAGTCGCCTAAAAATTCTACGCGTTCGTTATGTTCCGGGCGCGGTACTTCTTTGGATTCGTGAGCGTATGATGTATGCGTCAAAGCACCGTTTAGAAGTTCCAGCTTGTGCATTTTGATGCCAAGGCTTTGACAGAACTTCAGCAGCTGCTCTTTGCGCGTGTCTTGCATTTAAATCACTCTATTCTCAATTAAGCTTGATATTTTTTGAAGAGAATGGTAGCATTATGGCCGCCAAAGCCGAAGTTATTGGACAGAGCCGCTCTTACTTCTGCTTTACGGGCTACGTTAGGAACATAGTCGAGGTCCAGACCCTCTTCTAAATCAGGATCTTCATAGTTGATTGTGGGAGGAATAATACCATTATCAATGGTCATGACGGTAGCAATTGCTTCTACGCCTCCGGCAGCACCCAGCAAATGTCCTGTCATGGATTTGTTGGAGCTGATAGTCATTTTATAAGCATGATCGCCAAAAACTTTTTTAGCAGCCAAAGTCTCATTCAAATCGTTACGATGGGTAGAAGTGCCATGAGCGTTGATGTAATCAACGTCTTCCGGTTTCATACCAGCATCGTCGATAGCCTGCTGCATGCACAGGGCAGGCATTTCACCGCTCGGATCAGGAGCAGTGATGTGATAAGCGTCGGCATTCATGCCAAAACCAACTACTTCAGCATAGATATGAGCTCCACGTGCCAAAGCATGTTCCAGTTCTTCCATAACCACTACACCGGCACCTTCACCCATAACAAAGCCGTCACGTTTTTTGTCGAACGGACAGGAGGCCTTTTCAGGATGTTCGTTGTTGGTGGAAAGAGCTTTCATGTTACCGAAGCCTGCTATAGCCACAGGAGAAACAGCAGCTTCTGTGCCGCCTGCGATCATAATGTCGGCATCGCCATATTGAATAGTGCGCAGAGCGTCGCCAATACAGTTAGTACCGGTGGCGCAAGCTGTGATAATAGCTGTATTAGGGCCTTTAAAGCCTAAAGCGATAGAAATCTGGCCGGCAGGCATATTCGGGATCTCCATCGGAATGAAGAACGGACTGATTTTGCCTGGACCTTTTTCGCCATATTTTAAAGACTGCTCGAGGAAGGTATGGATGCCGCCAATGCCGCTGCCAACGCAAACGCCGGCACGAACGGGATCAATTTTTTCCAGATCGAGTTCAGCATCTTCCACTGCCAGTTTAGCAGCCGCTACAGCAAACTGGGTCACACGATCCATACGTTTGCCTTCTTTTTTATCGCCATAGTTAGCGAAATCAAAATCTTTAACTTCGCCGGCAATTTTAGTGGTGAAGCCAGGATCAGAAGCATCAAACTGGGTAATGAGACCGATACCGGATTTACCAGCGATCAGATTGCCCCAAAATTCATCTTTGCCGATGCCGATTGGAGTAATCGGGCCAACACCGGTAATAACGACTCGTCTTTTCAAAATAAATCACCTCAAATTAAATTTTTGCTATTTCTTCTTTCAGTCTTCTGAAAATTTCTTTCACGGGTAAAATTTCTTTGATCTTCCACATATTGGCACCTGTAAAAACAAGGCCGGTTTCAACATCGCCCTGCTGAGCTCTGGTGAGCGCGCGGATGATGCAGAAGCTGCGGGAGCACTGTTTAAGGCAGTTGTCACAGGTGCGTGGACGCGGCTGCGTACCTTCCAGAACCTGTTTGGCAAAAGGATTAAGAATCGCCCTGCCTTTATAGCCAACGGGACTGTCGATCTGTACAACGTCCTCTTTGGTCATTTTGAGATATAATTCTTTCAGCGCCGGAGCACCGTTGGATTCTTCGCTGGCGGCAAAACGACTGCCCATCTGCACACCGCTGGCTCCTAATTTAAGAAGCTCTGCTACAGCTGCGCCGTCAGTAGCTCCGCCGGCGGCGATAACAGGAATATTGACCGCTTTGACGATGTCAGGCAGGATATCTTTGATGGACTGTTGGGTCCCAAGATGTCCTCCAGCCTCTGTTCCTTCCACTACAATAGCGGCAGCACCAAGCTTTTCAGATATTTTAGCTAGTTTGACAGAGGAAACGATGGGCACTACGGCTACGTTATGTTCACGCCCCACGGCGAAAATATCTCTTGAAAAACCGGCACCGGCAACGATCAGGTCAATTTTTTCTTCGGCAGCAGTGGTAATGAGCCCAAGAAATTCGCGGGCCGCAACCATGGCATTGATGCCGATGATGCCTTTCCCGCCAGTAAGCTTCCTGGCCAGCCGGATCTCTTTACGCAGCTCGTCAAACGCCATGCCGGACGCTGCGATGAGTCCTATTCCGCCTTCCTGCGCAACGGCTGCCGCCAAACGCGCGGTAGACAGTCTGATAGCCATTCCGCCTTGTATGATCGGTACTTCGGCTGTTAAATCACCTATTTTAAGTACTGGTAGTTTCAACAAATATCCCCCATTTCAGGACTACTGCAACTATCAGGGAAAGCTCCTCAGAGCTTTCCCTTAAGCTGCCAAAAGATTATTTTTCTTCATCCAACATTTTGACTGCATCAGCCACGGTGCGGATTTTTTCAGCTTTTTCGTCAGGAATTTCAACTTCAAATTCCTCTTCGAAAGCCATGATTAATTCAACGATATCGAGGGAGTCAGCGCCCAGATCATCGATGAAGGATGATTCCATCTTTACTTCATCAGCGTCAACGCTCAATTGCTCGACAGTAATGTCTCTTACTTTTTCGAAAGTGCTCATTTACGATTCACCTCCTTCCAAAGGTCTTTTTTAAGAATTGCATAATTACATTACCATACCACCGTCAACATGTAAAGTCTGACCGGTTATGTAAGCAGCATCGTCACTTACAAGGAACAATACTGCCTTGGCAATATCTTCAGGTTCGCCAAGACGTGCCAGCGGAATACCGGCTTCCATATCGGCTACTACTTTTTCTGGTAAAACGCTGGTCATATCAGTTTTGATAAAACCAGGTGCTACACCATTAACGGTGATGCCACGGGCAGCAACTTCTTTAGCTACAGATTTGGTGAAACCGATGCAGCCTGCTTTTGCTGCAGCATAGTTGGCCTGGCCGGCATTGCCCATTACACCTACGACAGAGGTGATGTTGACGATACGGCCCGCTCTTTGTTTCATCATGTATTTGACAGCTGCTTTAGTGCAGTTGAAAACGCCTTTGAGATTAGTGTTCAGCACTGCGTCCCAATCTTCTTCCTTCATGCGCATCAGTAGATTATCCCGAGTGATGCCTGCATTATTGACTAAAATGTCGATACGGCCGAATTCTTTAATAACGGCGTCGATCATTCCAGTACAGACTTCAAGCTGAGCAACGTCACCCTGCAGCAGCAGAACTTTGCGTCCCATAGCTTTTATTTCAGCAGCCACTGCTTCAGCAGCGGCTTTATTGCCGGCATAATTAACAGCAACATCAGCTCCTGCAGCAGCCAGCGCAACTGCGATAGCTTTACCGATACCGCGGGAAGCACCTGTAACCAGTGCGATTTTACCTTCTAACTGCATTTTAACGAACCTCCTTAAAATAAGCAAGTGTTTTTTCAAGGCTTGCTTCATCTTCGACGTTCAGAGCAGTCATACCCTTGGCAATTTTTTTGGTAAAACCGGACAGAACCTTGCCGGGTCCGACTTCAACAAAAGTGTCTACGCCGCCTGCGATCATATGGTGGACAGAGGTTTCCCAAAGTACGGGCATAGCAGCCTGACTGATCAGGGATTCTTTAATTTCCTCTCCTTTGGTAACTTCAGTTGCAGTTACATTAGCGACGACAGGAATCTTAGCGTCGTGGAAGGTAATAGTTTCAAAGACTTCAGCCAGACGTTTGGAAGCCGGCTGCATAAGAGTGCTGTGGAAAGGTGCGCTTACGGGAAGAAGAACAGCGCGTTTGGCACCGGCTTCTTTCAACGCCGCCAAAGCTTTATCCACTGCGCCTACAGAACCTGCAATAACGACCTGCCCAGGGCAGTTGAAGTTTACTGCCTGTACAGCTTCGCCGCATTCAGCTTCAACAGTACGGCAGATATCAATGATTTTATCGCTTTCAAGACCTAAGACAGCGGCCATGCTGCCTTCGCCGACAGGAACAGCTTCCTGCATGAACTGGCCACGTTTACGAACGATACGAACAGCATCGGCAAAATCCAAAGCACCTGCCAAAACCAAAGCAGAATATTCACCAAGGCTATGACCAGCAGCAACTTCGCAGCTCAGTCCGTTTTCTTTCAGCACTTCTGCACAGGCTACGCTGGCAGTCAGGATAGCCGGTTGAGTATTAAAGGTCAGGCGCAGCTGATCTTCCGGACCATTAAAACACATATCGCTGATGGAGAACCCCAAAGCTTCATCAGCAGCTTCAAAAACCTTGCGTGCACAAGTATAGTTATCATAAAGATCTTTACACATACCTACAGTTTGGGACCCTTGTCCCGGGAATACAAATGCAATTTTGCTCATTGGGAAAACCTCTCTTTCGTCTTTTGCTCAACTGTTCTTGCAGGTTTATTTACTCCATTTAAGCACAATGGAAGACCATGTGAGGCCAGCACCGAAACCAACCAACAGTACTGTACCGCCTTTTTTCAGTACGCCCTGCTCCTGTGCCTCACACAGGGCAATGGGAATGGAAGCAGCGGAAGTATTGCCGTATTTATCGACATTTACCCAAACTTTTTCCATTGGCATTTTCAGCCGTTTAGCCGCACTGTTAATAATGCGGATATTAGCCTGATGCGGCACCAGCAGATCGACATCGGCCGGTTCAAGGCCCGCTTTTGCTAAAGCTCGTTTAGCCGTTTTGCCCATGATCTGGATAGCAAATTTAAATACTTCATTGCCGTTCATATGGATAAAATGCTCTCTTGCATCTACTGTTTCATGAGAAGCCGGTTTGCGGCTGCCGCCAGCAGGCTGGAACAGATATTTACCGCCGCTGCCGTCGCTGCCGAGGTCGATACCTAAAACACCAAGACCATCCTCGACTTCACCAATGACCGCCGCGCCTGCACCGTCACCAAAAAGAACGCAGGTATTGCGGTCTTCCCAATTCATAATACGACTTAAAGTTTCAGCGCCGATGATAAGTGCTTTTTTATACAACCCGGATTTTACCATCTGACTTGCTACGCCCAGGCTGTAAACAAAGCCGGAACAGCCTGCAGACAGATCGAATGCAGCTGCGTTTTTAGCGCCGATACGGTCCTGTACCAGACAAGCGGTAGACGGAAAAGCATGGTCAGCAGAAGCAGTTGCCACTATGACCAGTTCGATTTCTTCAGGGCTTACGCCTGCATCAGCCAGAGCACGTTCTGCCGCAATAACGGACATATCGGATGTAGCTTCACCTTCAGCGGCAATATGCCTGCTTTTAATGCCTGTACGTTCAACGATCCACTCGTCACTGGTTTCTACTATTTTTTCAAGATCACGGTTGGTCAGCACCTTTTCAGGGACATAGCAGCCCAGACCTAAAATACCAACTGCTTTTTCCATTTATATTTCCTCGTTTCCTTTTCTTGATTTCACGATATTGCCGGCAATATGTTCAACTACATCACGCTCAGCAAAATCTATAGCCACGCCGATTGCATTTTTGATTGCTTTCGCTTTACTGCTGCCATGACAGATGATAAAAGGTGCCTTGACACCTAAAAGCAGCGCACCGCCGTATTCAGCCGGATCAAGTCGCTTGGCAAGACCCTTCATGGCCGGTTTTATCAAAAGTCCGCCCAACTTCGCCAGAAAGCCGCCGTTTAAAATGGCTTCTTTCATTAACTTCATTATAGCACTTGCAAGGCCCTCTGCAAACTTAAGGACTACATTTCCGACAAATCCGTCGCAGACTACTACGTCAACAGTACCTTTGTTAATGTCGCGGCCTTCTACATTTCCGACAAAGTGGATATGTTCTTCTGCCTTAAGCAGCGGATAAGTAGCCAGAGCCTGCTCATTACCTTTTGTTTCTTCTTCACCTATATTCAAAAGCCCGACACGCGGATTTTTTATTTTCAGCATCAACTCAGCATAAACGCTGCCCATAATAGCGCTTTGCACCATATGTTCAGGTTTGGCGTCGACTTTAGCACCGCTGTCTAAAACTACTGTCGTCCCGGTAAGGCTTGGGATCGGAGTCGCAATAGCCGGGCGTTCGATGCCGCGGATACGTCCCAATCCAAACAACGCTGCGGCAACTGCCGCCCCTGTGCTTCCGGATGATACCAATGCGTCACATTCTTTATCACGCAGCAGTTTCGTAGCGATGACGATAGATGCGTCTTTTTTAGTTTTTACGGCTATGCCTGGATGTTCATCCATATTAATAACTTCACTGGAATGATATACTGTGATTTTTCGTTCATCAGCAGCATTATATTCTACCAGCAATTTTTTTATAATTTCGGAGTCGCCTACGAGAACGACTTCGCAGTCATACGCTCTGACGGCCTGGACAGCTCCCAAAACCAGTTCTTGAGGTCCATAGTCAGTCCCCATCACATCAACTGCAATTTTCACTATTTCTCGATCCTTTCGTTGGGCAGTGATACAATAATGAATTTAGCGCGAAACACTTCTTCGTTATTGTTGCGAACTTTGACCCAGATAACATATTTATCATGCTCACGGCGGATTACTTCCGCCTTAGCGACTAAAGTTGCACCAGCATAGACCGGAACTTTATATTTAACATTGCCTACGCCTGTCAAGGCCGCGTCTGCATCGACTACAGCCAGAGCCAAAGTATTGGCCATCGCAAACATATAATAACCGCGTGCGACGCCTGTTTTTTCCAGCACCATCTCAGGCGTTATTTTCAGCATCGAAATACCGATCTTATTCAATTCCAAATCAATAAGATCGCCGACAATATCTTTTTTGTCGATGGCTTTCAGCTTTGTCTGAGCAGTTTCAGCCATTTGACGTGTACGTTCCCGTACTTCCGGAATATTCATTCGCAGGCGATCCAAACGGATTGTCTGGATACTGACTTCAAGCGCTTTAGCAAGCTGCTCGTCTGTCAAAAATGGATTGCGTTCCAACATCTTAGACAGATTTTCCTGCCGTATTATTTTTTTGGAAGAATTCATTTTATCACCCGACTTTAGTACCAACTATTAATATCTAGAGGTATTATAAAAGCTCACAATAAAAAAAGCAAGTAAAAATTTTAATTCCATGCTTAATTTTCCTAATAATTCACAAGTTAGTCACAATCAAATGCCCGACGGTTTTCAAACAGCTTTTTTTACTCTGCCTGTATCACTTTAGTACCAGCCAATAAAAAGCAAAAATCCCCGTACCGTTAAGGTACGGGGATTTAAAGCTGCAAGATTATTGTTCTTTAACGATAACTTGTTTGCCGTTGTAATAACCACATTCGGGACAAACGCGATGCGGCATTTTCATCTCATGACATTGCGGACATTCGACTAAGCCAGGAACTGTAAGTTTCCAGTTCGCACGACGGGAATCGCGGCGAGCTTTGGACATTTTTCTCTTTGGTACTGCCATCTTTGATACACCTCCTCAAGCTAATGAATGTGAATTTAATTTTTGATGAATTGCTTTAATGCCGCCAACCTGGGATCGACTGTGGTAGTATCACAGCCGCAGTCGCCTTTATTTCTATCGGCGCCGCAGACCGGACACAAGCCCTGACAATCGATCCTGCACAAAGCTTGAAGAGGCTCTGCCAGCAGGAGACTTTCACGAATCGGTTCCGTCAGTTCGACGATATCAGATTCATAAATAAAAGCATCATTTTCGATATTCTCAGCACTTGCCGGATAGAATTTTTCCAATACTTCAGCCGTACTTTTACCTGTAAAGGCTTTAAGGCAGCGTCCGCAGGTCCTGTTGACCATAGCTTCAACCGTAGCTTCCAAAAGCAAAACATCGCCGGCGTTGGATATCGTGCCTTTTACGGTCACCGTTCCTGTCAGCGGAAGATCCGCTTCGGTAATGTTCAATTCTGCTGGTTTCAGTTCATAGGAAAAGTCTTTTTTACCGACCAGTCTTTTCTTGATTTCTGCGACATTTATCTTTATCATATTTCACCAATCGTATCAATTATAGCTATGCTCTAAATCTTTGTCAAGAAAAAAGCGTAACTTTTATTATAATTTAATGATGCGGCGGCAGATATTCAGAGTATCACGGGCAATGACCAGTTCTTCATTCGTGGGAATCACAAAGATCTTGACCCGCGCCCTTTTGATACTGATTTCCATCTGTTTACCGCGCAGCTTGTTAAGTTCCGGATCAATACGCGTACCAAGATATTCCAGACCATTACAGATCTTATCACGCATAAACGGAGAGTTTTCACCCAGACCTGCTGTAAAGATGATGGCATCAACGCCACCCATGGCAGCAACATAACCGCCAATATATTTTTTGACCTTATAAGCAAAAATGTCTATAGCAAGCTGACTGCGTTCATCACCGCGGTTAGCGGCACTTTCCAGATCACGGAAATCACTGGATAGCCCTGAGATACCTAAAATACCGCTGCGACGATTCAGATAATCGTCGATCTGCTGTGCATTCATATTTTCTTTTTCCATCAAAAAAGGAATGATAGCAGGGTCGATCTCGCCGGAACGTGTACCCATGACAAGTCCTTCCAACGGTGTGTACCCCATGCTGGTATCAATGGATTTACCATATTTGATCGCAGCAATGCTGGCGCCATTACCCAAATGACAGGTAATAAAACGCAGGTCGCTCATATGCTCGCCCATCATTTCGGCCGCCTGCTGGGCTACATATTTATGGGAAGTTCCATGGAAGCCATAGCGGCGCAGTCCGTATTTGACATACATTTCGTAAGGCAGGCCATACAAATAGGCAACCTTTGGCATAGTCTGATGGAACGCCGTATCAAAAACAGCTACCTGAGGAGTATTATACATCAGGCGCATACAGGCTTTGATACCATACAGGTTCGGCGGATTGTGCAGCGGCGCAATCTCAGCGCAGGCCTCGATCCCGTTCAAAACATCATCGCTGATCAGTACCGAATCGGTAAAGCGTTCGCCGCCGTGCACTACACGGTGGCCAACAGCATCGATTTCATCCATACTGTCAATAACGCCATATTCTTCATTAGTCAGAGCATCCAGCGCCATCTGGATGCCAACGGAATGGTCAGGTATCTCGGCGCTGATATCTACTGTGTATTTGCCCGTAGGCGTGTGTTTGAGAACAGAACCTTCCATACCGATCCGTTCGATCAGACCTTTGGCCAGCACCTGCTCGCCGTTCATATTAAGAAGCTGATATTTAATTGAGGAGCTACCGCAGTTGACAACGAAAATAATCACAGTTTTCCTCCATTTGTGCAAAATTTAGCTTGCGCTCATAGCACGTTTTATTATATCATATAGTATACACTATTTAAATGATAATCGCTAGTATAAACATTATAAATGAGGGAGAATATGAATGAGCAAAGCAATAGGAATCGTAGCAGAATATAATCCTTTCCACAACGGCCACGCCCATCATCTGCGCGAAGCAAAGCGGATAGCCGGCAACAGGCCTGTCATTGCCGCTATGAGCGGCAGCCTTGTACAGCGCGGCTTGCCTGCCCTGACTGACAAATGGACCCGTGCCAGAATGGCCGTTTTAGGCGGCGTTGACCTTGTTTTAGAGCTGCCGACAGTTTTCACCTGCCGCAGTGCGGAATTTTTTGCTGCAGGAGCTGTAAAATTACTGGCTGCTACCGGGATGGTATCGCATCTTGCTTTTGGTGCGGAAGCAGCCAATTCGCAGCAGCTGATGCTCACCGCAGAATTTTTGAACGAGCCTGTTTTTCAGGACGCACTGCATCATTATCTGGATGAAGGGCACAGTTATGCCAAGTCTTTAGAGCTTACGCTGGCGGAAGACCCTTCCATGCTGACGATTGCTGAACATCCTAACAATATCCTGGCTTTAGAATATTGCCGCCAGCTTCTGCACGGCGGTTACGAGATCGAACCTGTCGTCGTTAAACGCCGCGGCAGCGGCTATAAAGATAAAACCATCAACGGGCCTATTGCCGGCGCAACAGCCATTCGTGAGCATTATCGCGGCTATGGCATCGATGAAGCGCTACTCAGCACAGTTCCGGCAACTACAGCCCAGCTGCTGCGTGAGGCAGATCTTCAGCACCGAATGGATATCAGTGATAAAATTCTGAACCATCTGCTTTTATACAAGCTGCGTTCTTTGACACCGGCCCAAATAGCCGCAGCCTGCCAATGCAGCGAAGGATTGGAAAACCGTCTGGCAGAAGCTGCTTCCTGCACTACATTCCAAGACGTAGTCAGCGCCACAGTTACCAAACGTTATCCCGCTTCACGTGTCAGAAGACTGCTGATGCAGCTTTTACTGCAGCAGTATCGCGCTATGTTCGATAATGCCAAAGACCCAGCTTACATCCGTGTTCTGGCCTTTAACGACCGCGGCCGCGAACTGTTGAAAGAAATGCAGGATTCTGCTCAGCTGCCTGTAATTATCAAACTGGGCCGCAACGTCTTGGAAAAATACGGAGAGAAAGTCGAGCAGCAGCTTTCCGTTGATATTGCGGCAACTAATCTGCTGACACTTTTGCAAAAGAACCACCAACCACAATACAACAACGATTATACTGTCTCTCCGATCTATATTCAAAAATAATAAAGCAACAAAACAAAAAGCCTTCCGCTTGAGCGGAAGGCTTACTTTTTTTCAAAAGCTTATTCTTCGTCTTCTTCCTCTTCCATCGCCAGAAGTTCCATATCACGCTGAGGGCGTGAAGACATAACGCTTTCACGTTCAGCATTAACGGAAGCGCGGTTATCGTTTACAGCCTGCAAAGCGGACTGCAGACTACCGCTCAAATAGCCAAGCATATCATCGGCATATTGCAGCACATCGTGTTTTACACGCTCAACATAAGCATCAGCTTCGTCTTTCATTTCCTGCTGATTACGCAAAGCAGTACTCTTTACATCTTCAGCAAAGGCTTCTGCCTGTTTGGAAATTTCCTCCTGACGCATTAGTCTTTCAGATTCGGATTTTGCCAATTCTAAAATACGGTCAGCTTCGGTTTTAGCCTGCAAAACAATATTGTCAGCTTCTTCATGAGCTTTGGTGACGATTGCTTTTTGTTCTTCAAGCAGTCTGGTAGCGCTTTTGACTTCTTTGGGAATCGCTTCCTTCAAATCATCCAGGATACCCGCCAAATCGCTCTCTTCGATAATGATCTTATCAGTAAGAGGTATACGGTTAGCCTCAGAAATAAGGTTATACATTTCATCAAAAATTCTGTCCAAAGTCGCACTTGTACTTCTATCAATCATCATCAAACTCAACCTCTTTCTAATATTATTCTTTGCTTATAACAAGGCTTTTGATCCGATCTTCCACACATTCAGGAACAAGACCATGGATACAACCGCCAAAGGTTGCCAATTCTCTTATTCCAGAGGAACTTAGGAAAGAGTAATTAGCATTAGTCATAATAAAGACTGTTTCTAAGTTATTGTCTATTTTTTTTATGAGCAGAGCGCGCTGAAATTCATATTCAAAATCAGAAAACGCACGTAAGCCCCTTACAATAAAAGGAGCTTTTTCCTGCCTGCAGAATTCATTTAAAAGACCGGAAAAACAGGTTACTCTGGCATTAGGGATATGTTTTGTCGCATCCCTGAGCATTTCTACCCTTTCCTCCATGGTGAACATTGCTTTATCTTTACCCGGATTATGAAAAACGCTGATAATGATCTCGTCAAACATTTGGCTCGCCCGTTCAAAAATATCGAGGTGGCCATTAGTAACCGGGTCAAAACTACCCGGACAGATCGCTCTACGCACTGTTTAACCTCCTAGAAGCTGCAACGCAGTCTGGTCATAAATTCAATTATCTTGTTCCTTATTCGACGTACGTTTCTGTATTCCTGCTATTTTTTTACAAATTTATTTTATTATTTTACAACATTTTATTATACTTTGGCAAATCTTATAAACGAAAGTAAAGTTTCACCATAGGGTTCCTGACGCACAAGCTCAAAGCACGCTGCCAGCACGCCTATTTCATCGTGCTTCGAATGTTCGATGATCAGATAGCCTCCGTCTTCAAGTACTTGAAAGTGTTCCATTTTCTGCAGAACTTTCTGAACCCAGCCTTTATTATAGGGAGGATCGCAGAATGCAAAATCAAATTTTAATCCCTGATGATGCAGATGTTCGATAATATTTACCGCGCTGCCTTTGAGAACCTGAACATCAGCCTCCGCCCGGCATTTAACGATGTTGCTTTGTACCAGGCGCAGCGATTCCCGGCTTTCATCGACAAAAGTAACCGCAGCAGCGCCGCGGCTCCACGACTCCAACCCCAGATTACCTGTTCCGGCAAACATATCCAACACACGTGCGCCAATAATTTTAGTGCCAATAATATTAAACAGAGATTCTTTGACCCTGTCAGCCGTGGGACGTACGTCCATATTCTTTGGCACAGTCAATTTCAGCCCTCGTGCCTTTCCCGTAATTATCCGCATTCAAAAAACTCCGTATCTGTAATATAATAAATATAACAAGAACGGCAAAGGAGACAGCCTATGAACAAGAAAAAATTTATTCTGCTCGCATTACTGCTGCTCTGCGCCTATTTTTATGAATTATTCGGCGGTATGCCTGCAACTGTCCCATTTGCGCCTCAGCCTGTAAAAGCCGATACTTCGCTGCTGCTGGCTCCGTTAGACAGCCGCCCTCCCTGCAGCGCTATGGTCAGAAAACTGGGAGCACTGGCTTCTATCAACGTAATTACACCGCCGCAAGAACTTCTTGACAATTATAACACACCTGCTGATAAAGAAAAACTGTTTGCCTGGCTGAAAAATGAAATGCCGCAGCATCCAGCCGCAATTTTATCAGCTGATCTTTTAGTACACGGCAGTCTGCTGGGCTCACGCGTACCTTTAGGAACAATTAACGATGAAGAAAAGTTTTTGACTTTCGTAAACAAACAGCATGCTCTCAACCCACAAATCGATATGGCGTTTTTTTCCGTCATTCCAAGATTGCTGGTCAGCGATCAGCTTATACCGGACAGCTGGTATCAATGGCATCTGATGCGTTATGCAACATTAAAGGATATGGCAGAAACATTCGGCGATCCTTACTTTACCAGGCAGCTGCTGGCGATCGATGCACGCATACCGGATGATATTAAAACGAAGTACAGCAGTCTGTATGCCGATAACGACAGTTTTAACAAAAAACTGGTCCAGCTGGCACGCGCAGACGGTCTGACTTTGGCTATAGGGCAGGACGACGCCCAGCCATTCGGGCTTCCTAATCGTAATGCTAATCATGCGCTGGCATATATGAAACATGCAGATTTAGGTTCCAGCGGGCTTATTACAAGTGGAGCTGATGAAATATCAGTTTTACTGCTGACCAGATATTATAATAAACTGTATAATTACAAACCGCGCATTTTTGTAGAGTATTCCTCGCCTAAAGTCGCAGCTAAAATCATGCCCTATATGCCCTGTTCTGTTGACGCAAGCATCCGGGACAAAATAAATTTTATCGGCGGTCAGCTTACAGATGATGCTGCTGTCGCCGACTTTATTTTATTCGTACACTGCGGCGACGATGACAATCAGCCTAATAAAGCTATGCTGCAAAAACTTAAAACCCTGCTTATATCAGACCGCCACATTGCGCTGGTTGATCTTACGGCCAACTATACTGAAAACGAACTTTTAATACCTAAGCTTTTGGAGGCTAAAGTACCGCTCAGCAGGCTGGCAGCTTTTTCAGGCTGGAATACTTTAAGTAATTCACTGGGAACCGCGCTTAGTCAAGCAACATTATTTACCGGCCAGCTGCACCGATTACCGCAATCAGAACATCCGTCACTGTATGCCCAAAATCTGAACTTCACAGTTGAACGTTTACTTGATGATTATGCATATCAGAAATTAATGCATGCACAGTTAACTACATTACTGAAACTGAAAGGCTATAAGCCAACTGATTTGGGAGAAAACAAGTTTTTTGCAGAAACGCTTATTCGTGGCTTTTTACAGCGTCAAAAGATTCAGCTTCTATATGGAGATCTTGGCCGTACACCTTTTTATCGCAATAACGACAGCAATTATTATTTAACGGGTATCGACATCAATGTAAACCTGCCCTGGACACGTATTTTCGAAATCAATCTTGATACAAACTGCAGCTTTGGAGAAAACCACAGGCAGTGAAACAGCTTGCCAACATTTAGTAAATAAATAAAAGCAGAATGTCGGCTTTTTTCTTTGACAAGAGCATGATATCATAATTGATAAACAAGAAGTCACCATTAATAACTACAACAATATAGCTTAACTTTTGAAATAAAGAAGGGTTTATTTTATGATTTCTCTTTCAAGACTGATCATTTATGTTTTTATATTATGGTTTTGCTATATGGCGTATCTGGTAAAATTCAGATAGCTATTTGAAAAGAAACACTATGGGAAATTTTTTCACTGCTCCAGCAAAAATCACTTTAAATACTTCCTTTAAAACAAAATAAAAAAGCCGCAGATACGCTCTGCGGCTAACTTTTTAAGTGGTCGGGGCGGCGAGATTCGAACTCACGGCCTCTTGTACCCGAAACAAGCGCGCTACCAAACTGCGCCACGCCCCGACTTAAGTTACATCACTTACTGCAACGTGAATATTATATAAAATAACAAATAGTTTGTCAATGATATTTTTTATATTTTTAAAATAAAAAGCTTCCCTGCTGCCAGAGAAGCTTTTCAGACATCAGCCTTGTGTAACTACACGAATATTAGTAACGTTGAATGCTTCTGCGATAGCAGGCAGACATTCGCGTTCGATATTAGTACGGTGCAGCTCATTATCGGCGACCAGCATGATCCTCGGTCCGCTCAAATTGATATTATGCACATTACTGATCAAGCGTTTGAAACTGTCTTCTCCCAAGATCTCTTTCAATTTGGCAAGGCCTTCCATCAGATACGGCTTTTCTTTAGCCATACGCTGTTCCAGCGGAGTAAACGGCACTGTAACTACACGCGCATCTTTAGCCAGTACAAAATTTTCCTCATGCTCGCCTGGTACTACTAAGTCATCTCTCATGGTTTTCCCTCCTTCACTGCCTAATTGTTACAGAATTATTATAAATTATTGACGATTTGCAGTCAAGCCGGCAGGATTATTATAACTTAAAGCGAATATATATAAAATATTTTGAATTTATGATGGGAGTTGTTAATATGTCTTTTTTTGAAGAGTTTAAAAAATTTGCTATGCGCGGAAATGTTATCGATCTGGCAGTCGGCGTTGTTATCGGCGGCGCCTTCGGCAAAATAACATCATCTTTAGTAGATAATATTATTATGCCCCCTTTGAGTCTCTTATTTGGCAAAGTGGATTTTTCCGGACTATTCATCAGCCTGAACGGACAGCATTACGATACTTTAAAGGCTGCTCAGGATGCACATGCCCCTATTTTAGCCTACGGTCTTTTTATAAATACTATCGTTAATTTCCTGATCATTGCTTTTGCTATTTTTGTACTGATCAAACAAATCAACAGGCTTACGCCTCCGCCGGCTCCGGCTCCAGAACCGCGTTTATGCCCCTTCTGCAAAACTGCAATCGCTGACGATGCGACCCGTTGCCCGCACTGTACTTCGCAATTATAAAAACAATTCATTTTTGTGCATCAAAGGCGCTTCTTTCAGGAAGCGTCTTTTCCTATTTGCGAAACCAGCCCATTCGTTGTATAATGTTTAGAAGATTTGCTTCTTCACTTTATCACGAGGAAGTTTTCAGTAATATTAGGAGGTTATTTCATGTCCGTTTATGACGTATTAAAGGAACGTGGTTTTTTAAAGCAACTCTCCCATGAAGATGAGATCAAAGAGCTGCTGGAAAAGGAAAAAATCACTTTTTATATTGGTTTCGACCCCACAGCCGACAGCCTGCATGTAGGTCATTTTATTGCTTTGATGGTTATGAGCCATATGCAGCGTGCCGGACATCGTCCAATCTGTCTTTTAGGAGGCGGGACCGGTATGGTTGGCGACCCCAGCGGCAAAGACGATATGCGTAAAATGCTGACTCCTGAATTTATCTCTCATAACATAGCCTGCTTTAAAAAACAGATGGCACGCTTTATCGATTTTTCTGAAGGCCAGGCTATTATGGTCAACAACGCCGACTGGCTGCTTGAACTGAATTATATCGAACTGCTGCGCGATGTCGGTGTACATTTCTCAGTAAACCGTATGCTGACAGCGGAATGCTTTAAAAAACGTTTGGAAAAAGGCCTGTCTTTCTTCGAATTCAACTATATGATCATGCAGTCTTATGACTTCCTGCAGCTGTTTAAAAAACACGGCTGTATCATGCAGCTCGGCGGTGATGACCAATGGTCCAATATGCTGGCCGGCGTTGAACTGATTCGCCGTAAAGAACAGAAACCAGCATACTGCATGACCTGTAAATTACTTACTACCAGCGATGGACGCAAAATGGGCAAAACAGAAAAAGGAGCCCTGTGGCTCGATCCAGAAAAGACTTCACCATATGATTTCTACCAATACTGGCGTAATATCGACGACAGCGACGTTGAAAACTGCCTGTCACTCCTTACCTTCCTGCCTATGGAAGAAGTACGCCGCTTAAGCTCCCTGCAGGATGCTGAGATCAACGAAGCAAAAAAAGTTCTGGCTTATGAGGTAACAAAGCTGGTACACGGAGAAGCTGAAGCTGAAAAAGCACAACAGGCTGCTGAAGCACTGTTTGGAGGAGGCGGCGCACTTACCGATGTCCCGACTATTGAAATCACTGCTGCTGACGCCGAAGGTAAAATAATTGATGTTTTGGCCGCAGGTAAAATATTCAGCAGTAAACGTGAAGCCCGGCAAATGATCCAGCAAGGCGGACTTTATATTGGCGAAAATACAGTGTCCGATCCTGAGGCAAGCTTTGCGCCTTCAATGTTTGATGCAGAAAAAAGCCTGCTTATCCGTAAGGGTAAAAAGAAGTATTTCCGCCTCATCATCCAGTAATTTAAAGGCTGCCTGAGGGCAGCCTTTACTTAATAGTAGAATTATCAGAATTTTATATCTATTCACGATGGGAGACTTTTTATGAAACAGAACCTGACGTTTTGGGAAATCTTACCAGTAGGGTTGATGCTCTTTTCGTCCTTTTTCGGTGCCGGCAATCTAATCTTTCCACCAGCATTAGGCCAAGCCGCAGGCGACCATTTCTGGTCAGCTGCGATTGGCTTCTGCGTTACCGGCGTAGGTATGCCGCTTTTGGGTATTATTGCTATGGCACTAACTAAAAACGATAACCCCAATGCCCTGGCAGATCCTGTTCATCCGAACTTTGCCAAAATCATAGTTATGCTGGCAGTACTGACGATTGGCCCGTTGTTTGCGATTCCTCGTACAGGTGCGGTGTCTTATGACGTCGGTATCAGACCTTTTGTCCCTGAAGACTACTATACCGCAGGTTTGGCTATTTATTCGCTTTTCTTTTTCATCGTAACCTATGTCTTATCTATAAATCCATCTAAACTGGTAGACTGGCTTGGAAAAGTTTTAACGCCAATGCTGCTATTAAGTCTGGCTGTACTTATCATCAACGTTCTGCTTGCTCCAATGGGTCCTATGCAGCCGGCAACAGGCAGTTATATAAACCTTCCTTTTCTCAGCGGCTTTCAGGATGGTTATAACACAATGGATCTTCTGGCGACGCTTCTCTTCGGCGCAACCGTCATCAATGCCATTAAACTCAAGGGTATCACCGATGACCGTCTGCTGACAAAAATCTGTGTCTACTCCGGTTTGATCGCAGCATTTTTCCTAGCTCTTATTTATGTAGCATTGGCTTATACCGGCGCTACCAGCGTCAGCATTCTTGGAATTTCTCCTAACGGCGGTGTAGCTTTAGCTGATATCGCCAACTATTATCTTGGTGCGGCCGGCAATGTTGTTTTATGTCTAATGATCTTTTTTGCCTGTCTGACCACAAGTATTGGCCTGACAGCTTCTGCAGCCTCTTATTTTACCAAAGTAACACACGAACAGGTCCAATACCAGCGGTTTGTAGTGGCGATCTGTGTTTTCAGCTTTGCTGTTTCCAACGTTGGTCTGACTAATATCATCTCTTTTTCGATACCTATTCTCTGCGCCCTTTATCCGATTATTATTGCTTTAGTTCTGTTGGGAGTAACCTCTAAGCTTTTCCATGGCGATAAACGAGTTTATCGCTGCTGCCTGTTCTTTACAACTATTTTTGCCCTGCTGGATGGACTAAAGGCAGCAGGTATCAAACTTTCAGCCTTAGAAACCATACTTGGCAACACAATCCCCCTTTATGCCGACGGCTTCGGCTGGATCGTACCTTCAGTCTGTGGCGCTTTATTAGGATTGCTTTGGAAACTTCTGGTTCCAGCACAAACTAAATAATCCATTTTCAAATTTATGCGCAGTTTTTTTAACTGCGCATTTTTATTTCACAAATAAAACAGCATCTATCAAGCAGGAAAAGAGTTATAATAAAGAAAAGGAGTGTGATATTATGACACAGACGAACGGCTTTTTTACTACCTCAGACCAGGCGCATCTTTATTATGAAGTTCATGGTAAAGGTCAGCCACTTTTTCTTGTACATGGCTGGCAGTGTTCTTCCAGATTTTGGCAGCACAATATTCCAGAACTTTCCAAGCACTTTCAGGTAATAGTTATGGATAACCGCGGGCACGGCAAATCCTCCAAAGGTCTGCAGGGCCAAATCGTTGCCCGTTACGCACAGGATATCCGCGAACTTTCTGAATTTCTGGGTCTGAAAAATTTTATCCTCATGGGCTGGTCTTTAGGCGGACCTACAGTGCTTTCCTATTGGCAGCAATATAAAACCGACAGCAATCTGATCGGTCTGGGGCTGATAGATATGACGCCATTTCCTTTCAGTCCTGAAGAATGGAACAGTCAGGGTTTGCGCAACTACAATATGGAAGGGTTCAATGCACAGGTCAACCGATTGGTCAACGAACGGGAAGAATATTTTGAATTTTTTGCAAACGCAATTTTTAAAGACGGCAAACGACCAGCCGGCACAGACTGGGTAATTGAAGAATTCCGCAAGCTGCCGCCCTGGCTCTCAGCAGCCATCTACAGCGACTATATTGCAACAGATTTCACTAACGTTCTGCCAACAATAACTGTTCCCACGCTGGTCGTCAACGCCGACGGACCTGTTTTTGCCTGGGGAATCAAGCAGGGCACTTACCTGACGTCTCTAATCCCCAATGGTAAATTTGTAGCTTTTACAGAAAGCGGTCATATGCTCTTTTATGAAGAAGCAGAAAAATTCAATCAAACAGTCAGTGATTTTATCAAAGACTGTCTGCCCCAGAATGTTTAACTAAAAAAACAAAAGGCTCCCGAAAATTCGGGAGCCTTTAACTTTTTAAAATCGGCGCAAGTGCTTCAGCAATGCTGCGCATCCCGCTTTGATCTCCGCATACGTAATTTCAAAATCACCAGTATACCAGGGATCAGCAATGTCACGCGGCAACTCGGTAAAATCCAGCAGACGATGCACCTTTTCCTGCGGGTCACTGCCTATGATCCGCAGAATATTACTGATATTGGCACGATCCATACCCAAAATAAGATCATATTTTTCATAATCTTCTTTGGTAAGCTGCACAGCATATTTACCCGCCGCACTGATATGATCCTGCGCCAGTTTTTTACGTGTTCCCTGATGCACAGGATTACCTATTTCTTCCCTGCTTGTACCTGCCGATGCAATCACAAACCTGTCCGCAAGCCCTTCTTTTTTGATCATGTCCTTCAGCAAAAATTCTGCCATTGGCGAACGACAGATATTACCGTGACAAACAAACATGATACGATGAGTTCGTTCCATAAAACCTCCTCAAGTTCTGCAAAACAATGTAATAAGAACAATATTTTAACGCTGTCATATCAATAGTTTTTGATATGCAAAATTAATGATTATCTGCTTAGTAATCTGGCTGCTTTTATTATACTAAAGGCTGATAAAATTAGAAAGAAAAAACTTTATGTTTTATTTATTCTCTCCCCCATGCTCCGTCCCAAACGATACGACGATAATTTTCTTTATCAGTATCGCCTTCGGTATTGAAGCACAACACCACCGAGTTTTCGTCCAGCTGCAAGGCCTGTTTCAGATCACTTAAGCGCTCGTCGCGCATGGCTTCTGCCACCAGTCCCACGGTCGCCGCACCGCTTTCACCTGCACTGACTTTCGTATCACCCGCCAGCGGATTTCCCAAAATACGCATTCCCTGAGCAGCGGTATAATCAGGACAGCTGATAAAACCATCGCTCAAATTTCCAAGTATTTCCCAAGCAATACTGTTTGGCTCTCCACAGGCCAGTCCAGCCATAATCGTCTCAAGACGGCCTGTTACACTATGCAAGCTGCCGTCATTTGCCGCGGCTGTCTGATAAAGGCAATCTGCCCCTTTGGGTTCAACTATAAAAGTCAGCGGGCAGGAACTGCCATAAATATCAGCAAAAAATCCCTGTACAGAACCTGCCAAAGAGCCGACCCCGGCCTGCAAAAAGATATGCGTAGGCTTGACCGGCAGCTGCTCATACGCTTCCAAAGCCATTGTCATATAGCCCTGCATGATCCACAGAGGTATCCTTGTATACCCATCCCAAGCTGTATCCTGTACAATGATCCAGCCGTTTTTCTGTGCCAGCTCACTGGTATATCGTACTGTATCGTCATAGTTCATATCTGTGATTTCGGCCTGCGCACCTTCGGCACGAATATTGGCCAGACGTTCTGCCGCAGAGCCCTGAGGCATATAAACTATAGCCTGCTGCTTCAATCTGTTGGCTGTCCAGGCAACACCACGCCCATGATTACCGTCAGTAGTTGTAATAAATGTTTTGCTCCCCAACAAACTGCGCACCTCATCTGAGACCAGACGCATATAAGGTAAATCATCTATATCTTCACCTAATTCATTAGCGATATAACTACCAATAGCAAAACTGCCGCCCAGAACTTTAAAAGCATTGAGTCCAAAGCGATAGGATTCATCTTTGACAAAAAGGTTTTTGATACCCAAATGCTGCGCCAGACTGGTAAGTTCTATCAGCGGTGTTGGACTATACTCTTTGAAACTGCTGTGAAAACTCCGCACTCGACGTGCCTGCTGCTCAGTAAAAACTTCCGTTTTCGCTGCAATTTTCCGGTTGCGCTCACGCAGCACCCACTTAAACCTTGCTTTTTCCATAGTTTCCTCCCTGCACATCAGTTAACATTATAAAAAATGCCGCGACAGAAGTTACCATCACGACATTCTCATCATTTAACCAATATCAAATTCTGCCGCTCCGGCAGCCTATAATATGCAAACACAAATAGCAGTATTTATTCACCAAAAAGCCTTTATAATTATGTCGACTTCCTCCGGAAAATTCTGCATTCCTGTTCACCGCAGCACCTTCAGCTTGCAGCAAACGATACCTGATCTAGAACATTATGTCGCCGGGTTCATAATCAACGGTCGTTTTGACAAAGGCCAATTCGTTGCAATACGGATATTGCGGGCAATATACACATTCTTTCCAAACCTTCTGCGGGAGCTTTTCTTTCGCCGTTTCGATATAATCACATTTTGCAAAAAATCCCGGCTGATAAGTAAGGGTAAAGAACATCTTCACTCCGCGTTCAATGCCTTCAGCTTCCAGCAGTTCAACCATTTTTCGTCCAATCCCCTGTGTTTTACGTTCAGGATCAACAGCTAAAGAACGAATCTCAGCCAGACGATCCCAAACAAAGTGCAGTGCGCCGCAGCCAATCACATGATTGTTCTCAACGGCCACCACGTAATCGCGCAGATTTTCATAGATGGAATTACGCGAACGCGGCAGCATCAGGCCTTCGGCAGCATAATCATTGAGCAGTTTATGAAGCTTCTCTACATCATCAAAAGTAGCAGAGCGATAAATAACCATGGGCGCACTCCTTTCATTTTGTATTTTCTCAATATTACCATTATTGAGCCGTAAACACAATATATTTTTATAAACGTTTTTTTAGCAAATCGGCAGCCGCTGTCAAAGCAATCAGCATAGCCGACGGTCTTGGCGGACAGCCTGGCACAGCTATGTCTACCGGCAATACTTTATCCAATGCACCGACAATAGCATAGGTAGACCCATACGTTCCTCCGCTGGCAGCACAGGCACCACAGGCCATTACCAGCTTCGGTTCTTCCATTGCTTCATAAGTCATTTGCACTGCCTGCGCCAAATTACGTGTTACCACGCCTGTAACCATTATCATATCAGCATGTCGCGGTGAAGCCACAAAAGCAATACCAAAGCGATGCAGATCATACAGCGGATTACTCAAAGCACCCATTTCAAAATCGCAGGCATTACAGCTGCCGGCATCCAAATGCCGTACATGCAGTGAACGCCCCAGCTTGGCCCTGATCTCTCGTTCTATGATCATCTGTACATCTGTCAATATCTCCGGCAAAGTATCAATATCAGTATGCAGCAGCGCACCTGCAGCACACGCTTCTACACATTTACCGCAAAAAAGGCAGCGTTTATAATCCAATACTGGTTTACCATCACACAGCGCAACAGCACCAGTCGGGCAAACAGCCGCACATTTTGCACAGCCATTACAGTCAGTTCCACAAGTCAGTTGTCCCCGCATTCTTGGAGCACCGCTGGTCGTTACATCTTCTGTTGTTATCTTATTGGCCAAAATCCCCTGTAACAATTTAAGCATTATTGTTCCTCCCTAACGATCCAGACAGGCATAGCATAATTCAAAGCTTTTATTGATCAGCGGAAAATCCGGAATAATATCTCCCTGCACAGCTATGGTAAGCGCCGGCCAGTTAGGATAGGAAGCTGAACGGATAAACAATCTTTCGATACATCCGTCTGCATCCAGCATCAGCCAATGCAGATTACTGCCACGTGCTGATTCGCTGATCCCCCAGCTGCCAGTCAGAGTTTTATACGCCAATTCGCCGCAATGCAGCTGCGAATCGTCTTGCTGCAACAGCTTCAATGCTTTTCTAATCAAAGTGATCGATTCGGCAACCTCACCCATCCGTACCTGCAGCCTGGCATAGACATCGCCGTCGGTTTTCGTAATTACATTAAAAGGCAATTCGGCATATAAACCATATGGCAGATCCCTGCGGCAATCACAGTCCACACCCGAAGCTCTGGCTCCAACTCCGACCAGCGCTAGATCAAGCGCTACATTTTTACTGATAATACCAGTAGTTTTAGCACGATTCAAAAATCCGTCCTGCTCGGCAATGATCTGCACAATATCGTTGTATTCATTTTCAACTTTAGTTAAAGCAACTGTTAGTTCAGTGCATAAAGACTCAGTTAAATCATATTTTACACCGCCCGGAACTATCAGGCCACGCAGAAAACGATTGCCGGCTATCGCCTCATTACAGCGCAGCAGTATTTCCTTCAAGCGGCTGCCCATACTGATAACAGGCGCAAATCCGACTCCGGCACACATATTACCTGTATCGCCGATGTGATTATAAAGACGTTCCAACTCTGCAGCTATTGTACGGATAAGCCAGGCTCGTCTGGGTACATTCTGACCGGACAGCTTTTCCAGTGCCTGACAATACGACAAGGTATTGGCCACAGAACAGGCACCGCAAATCCGTTCTACAATCAGCAGTGCTTCCTCTGGAGTTTTACCTTCTACTGCTTTTTCGATTCCCCGATGAGTAAAAAACAACTTGGCATCTAACTGCAGAATAGCTTCACCGGCCTGGCTGAATCGAAAATGCCCCGGTTCAATAATACCTGCATGAATAGGACCGACAGGTACTTCGAACAGCCCATCGCCGTGCGAAACAGCCATTTCATACTTTCGCTCTCCACGCACATCAGCATCAATATCAACACATTTGCGCAGCGGATGAAAATCTTCAGGATAAGTTTCATGCAAAACCAACGGCCGCAGATCCGGATGATCATCCGGTATAAACCCGAACATATCATGCAGTTCACGTTCATACCAGGCAGCAGCCGGTAAAACAGGTGTTAATGCTGGATAATGAAGATCACTGCCTGCATCAAATTCAGCCTTTAAGATATCTATATCATGCTTTTCTTTATTTTCAAACAGACAGTAAACAGCATACCCGCCGCCGAAGCTGGTTTCATCGGCCCCGAACATTGCTGTCAGCGGATGCCTGCCACCGCGTGAATAAATATTAGCAGCCCCCCGCAGACCTTCTGGTTTAACCTTCATCAAAATTGACCGCCTCCTACTATCCGTACCGCCTGAGCCAGCAGTTTTTCCAAATAAGGTATTTCACCGATTCCGGCACCTATGATGACGCTGCCTAAAAGCAGCGCTGCCAGAAACGGCGTATCCGCATGCTCAAGCAAGTCTCCGACAGGCTTTCGTTTAGCTTTATCACACAGCATTCGTAAGGCATGGTACAAAATACCGATCAGTATCCCGGCAAGCAGAACAATGATCACTATACCCAACAGATAGTGCCCGCTTAAAAACAAACTGTATAAAATATAAAATTTACTAAAAAACAAACCCAACGGCGGCATACCTAAAATTCCAATAATACCCAGAAGCCAAAACGTCGCAGTATGAGGTACATCACCGATCATTCCATGAATACGCATCATATTTTTAGTCTGATATTCCTGCACTATAGTACCAGCTATATAGAACAATACAAATTTGATCAGTGCATGATTAAACATATGCACTAAGGTCGCGCCAATAGAAAGCTGGCTGAAAACACCGATACCCGCTATCATCAGACCTATATTTTCCATTGAGGAATAAGCCAGCATACGCTTGATGTCGCGCTGCACTACTACAAACGGTACAGCTACAGCAATGGTCAGTGCCGCAAATGCCAGGCACAGCGTACTGATAAATTCTACACCTACAGTCGGTATCACAACTACTATGTTACGCAGCAATACATAAATAGCGCAGGTACATAAAGCTCCGGATAAAAGGCCGCTGGTCAGAGACGGAGCTTCTGAATAAGCATCAGGCAGCCATGTATGCATCGGAGCCATACCGATTTTAGTACCATAACCAATAAAAATAAATAAAAAAGCCAGCTTTGTCAGCGACGGGTTAAGAAGTTCTGCATGTTCGGTCAGCCACAGCCAGCTCAAAGCCTTTTCAGCCCCAAGTGCCGAAATCTGCGCATAATACAGGATCATTGTTCCCAAAAGTGCCAGACAAATACCAACAGTACAAACCATCACATATTTCCAGGTCGCTTCCAGAGCACTGCGGGTAAATTTAAATGATACCAGAAAAGCAGACACCAACGTTGTCGCCTCGATAGCGACCCACATCAATCCCAGATTTTTTACCATCAGTACCAGAAACATAGTCCAAACAAACATCTGGAACAAAGCATAATAACGGCCAATCAAACCAGGCGTACGGCTAAGATAGCCACGGCTGTGCTCGCGCAGCAGATATGACTTGGAAACCCATGCTGCCGCTACATATAAAGCTGTAATGATCAGTATTACCCAGACATTAAGCGCGTCCAGATAAACATATTCACTGTTAAAAGGCTGTGTTGGCGTAAAACTCTGTGCTAAAAGAATAACTGCAACGCCTACAGCAGCAGCAGTCAATCGATTAAGCCAGTGCAGCAAACTGCCGCTGCCTAAAACGCCGCTGATAGCTAAAGCCGCACAAACCACCGGCAAAGCAAAAATTATATAAATCAGCTCCAGCATCCCGTCACCCCTTCAGCTTTCTCAACACATTGGTATCTGTCGTCATAAACGACAAACGCAGACGGTTAGTCAGTATTACCAGTACCATGACAGCAATCAGCACGTCCAAAAAGATACCCATTTCTATAACCAGAGGCAGACCTTCCGTCATCGCCATCCCTAAAAGGTAAATGCCATTTTCCATTGTTATCAAGCCTACCATCTGCATAATAGCTCGGCTGCGCATAACGATCAACGTCAGACCAGTCAAAATCATTACGATGGAAAGCGCCAGAATATCGCGACCTTCCACTCCGGGCAGCATTTTATCAACAATAAGATAACTCAGAACCAGAAAAACTGCACTTGCGGCAGTTGAATAATTAACATTGATCTCTGAAATGAGCTCACGCTCATCAGCCAGCTTACTGACAAGCCGCAGCATTGCATAAGGCACTAAAAGGACTTTTACGATAATTGTCAGCAGTCCCGGAGCATAAATATGAATCCCCTCGCCATGCGCAATACCGGAAATAAAGCAGGCAAGAGCAATAACAGCCGATTGAACACTAAGGCAGATGATTGCCCGGCGCAGGTCCATAATACGGGTCTGCAAAAAGACAACGAACAATAAGACGATTACCAAAAAATTCATCATACCCCTCCTTACTGCGCTACAATTGCCAGCAGCAGTAAAATACCGGCTGCGGCCAGATATACGCGAACTTTGAACAGACGCATTTTATTCTTCAGAGTTTCCATAACACTTACCGCTGTCGCTGCCAAGAGCACTTTCACTGCCAGCGGCAGTGAAAGCGGCAGATACAACAACGAAAACAAGACCAAAAATACTAATGTTTTCAGCATGCTTGCCCAATGGATCACTGCCAGCAACCGTCCGGAATATTCAAGGAGCATACACTCGTGAATCATTGTCAGTTCCAAATGCGTATCAGGATTATCGACAGGAATTCTTCCATTCTCAGCCAGCAGCAGGCAAAAGAAAGCAATACATGTCAGCACGCTGGCTACGCTTAAATAAACCGCCTGAAAATCAAGCGCCATTCCCGCTAAAGTTGTGCTGCCACTGCGCAGCGCATTCACCAGTACAGCCAGCAAAATTACAGGTTCTGCTAAAACAGAAATATAAATTTCACGGGATCCGCCCATGCCGCCAAACGCCGTAGCCGTATCCAGAGACGATAAAGTCATAAAAAAGCGCCCCAGCGTTAGAACACCAATAAAAACAAAAACATCTCCAAAACTGAATTGAATTCCAAAAAAGTTAGGCAGCATCGCCGCTGCCACTACTACACTGGCAAAATATACCAGCGGCGCAATAATAAAAACCAGACTGGTATAAGGCGTAAGTATTGTAGGCTTCTGCCACCATTTATAAAGATCGAAATATTCCTGGAAAATACTGGAACCGATACGATTCTGCAGCAAGGCTTTCACTTTTTTTATGATACCGGCAACTAAAGGAGCGCTGCACAAAAGCAGCAACACTTGTGCCAATATCCAGCCCAAATCATAAATATGCATAGCCATTTACATCGCCCCCCAAATCAAAACCAAAAGCATAGCCACCATTACATAACTGATATACAGACGTACGCTGCCCTGCTGAATACGACGCAGAAAAGAAGCAGACCAGACCATATAGTGCTGAATCGGTACATATAGCTTTTCTGTAAACTGATCCGGGATCGATAATTTATATTCCATCTGCCGCCCAAAATACGGATTACCCTTTTTCAGATAGGTTGCCGTTCGCTTTGGCTTCAGCAAAAAATCAAAAGCCCGGCGGAGCGGCTTGGAAAAACCAGTAGCTGAATATTGCTGGCGCGCTGTAGGATAAGTACCGCAATTCCAAGTAACTTCACGATGAACAAAGCTTTTATCGCCGCAGGTCATAAGGGCCACAGCCAGTAAAACAACCGACAATACTGTCAATAGCAGTAACGGTGCATAAACTGCATAACTTCCGCTGCCAAACCACCAAACCTTCTGCATATCTGCAAAACTGCGCCAAAGAGTTTGCTGGTTCTGCACTGCCGTTTGCAGCACAGCGACTACCGGCCCCGGGACAATACCAAGCAGCAATACCAATATTGCCGCCAACCCCATTCCCAAACGCATCGACCAATCGCTTTCGTGAGCACGTTCTACGAGCCTGCTTCGATTCCGTCCCAAAAAAACTACTCCATAAAGACGCACAAAGCAACCAACTGCTAAAGCACTTGCTAAACCGAACAGAACAAAAGCCAGTGCTCCTAAAAGCCGCAGCCCCTGTCCTTCACTGCTGCCGGCCAAAGTAACAAAACTCTGCAGTGCGAGCCACTCCCCCACAAAACCACCTGTCAGAGGCAGGGCAGACAAGCCCATCGAACCTACCAGTGTAAAAACCGCAGTCCATGGCATCAATTTACCCAAGCCACCCATTTTTTCAATATCCTTACTATCGGTAGCATGCATTACAGCCCCTGCCGACATAAACAACAGTGATTTCATCACCGAGTGGTTCAAGGAATGTACAACAGCGGCCAAAAAACCAATTAATGCATAGTCATGCCGTGGCGTTGTCATAAGTACCATCCCACAACCAAAAGCTCCGAAAATAATCCCCATATTTTCTACAGATGAATATGCTAAGATCCTTTTGATGTCTTTTTCCATCTGTGCATATAAAGCACCCAAAACTGCTGATAGCAGACCTACCACCAGCACAAAAGCCCCCCACCAGAATTCCATCGGGCCAAGAAACTGAAAAATAAAACGTCCGAAACCATATAAGGCTATTTTCAGCATAACGCCGCTCATCAGCGCCGAAACATGACTTGGTGCAGCAGGATGCGCATTAGGCAGCCACACATGCAGCGGCAATAACCCCGCTTTTAATGCAAAACCGGCAAAAGCAGTGATAAACGCCGCATTACGAACATTATCACTCAACACTCCCTGACCGAGCACAGCAAAATCTAAAGACCCTGCCTGACTGCCTATCATCAAAAAAGCAATCATGATTGCCGCTGTTCCGATATGGGTCATAACCAAATATTGATACGCTGCATTATGTGCAGCTTTTTTTTCAGCTTCGTGGTTGACCAGCAGAAAGCTTACTACGGCCATCAGCTCCCAAGCCAGTAAAAAACTGAAAACATCAGCAGCCAGTAAAACCAGCACCATAGAAAGCAAAAATGCATTCCAGAGTCCGCCCAAAAGTCTCAGCCTTTTACCCAGATAGCTTTTAGCATAACCCCAAGCATAAATGCTCGTCACTGTTCCTGCCAAGCCCGTAATCAATAAAAAAACTGCGCTCCACCGATCAGCATTGAAAGTAAAAAATGCCCAGCTGCCGCTCAGCAGGCTCCCACTTCCCTGCATTAGATAAGCCGCAGACTGATACAGCAGAGCTCCGCTGCCAAATACTGCTGCCAAAACCGCACAGTAATGTGCCGCCATCTCCATTTTTTTAGGAAACAGTGCCGTAGCGGCACCCATACCATACACAGCAAGAGTTATATATATAAGTTCCATTCCCATCTACCTCACATTCAAAACTCAAAAAAGCTCATAAAAAAACGTATATATTATACCACATTCTTCATAATTTAGCACTCATAAATATTAACAAACCCTTGTAAAATCTACGTTAATACAAAAAAATCCTATTTGCATACGCAAATAGGATTTTTGTAGATTTTATAAAATTTTCTGTATACGACTATAAACCCGCAAAGCATTGCTGTAAAAAAATGCTTCCTGATGTTCTTCCGGGATCAGTTGACGCATTATCGCTATATAATCAGGAATATTGATTAACGGCCAATCACTGCCATACATCAATTTGTCCCAGCGGTTCATATAACGCAGCCACATACCCAAATAATCAAAATAACCCTGATTCTGCCTATAAAAATGCGGCCCCGGTATTCCTTCCAGTAAACCGGACAGATCTACAGCTACATTATCATTTTTCGTAGCCACCTCAGTTGCGTCAAGCAGCCATGGATTTCCGCAGTGACAGATAACAAACTGCACGTCCGGGAAATCAGCAGCTACCTCATCCACCGTCAACGGGTGGGCATAACGCAGTTTAGCAGCAGGCGTTGCTGTATCGCCTGTATGCACTGCCACAGGCACATTATAATGCCGGGCCAATTCAAACAGCGGATAATGACGTTCATCATAAATAAATACAGGCCGGTAACCTGGATAAAACTTTATGCCCAGACAATGAGGATCACTCAGATAGTGCTCAAATTCCTGAGCTGTTTTTTCAGCATTTGCCAGTGTAATATCTTCACTTTTGACGCCTAAACAATACCCCATTGAAAGAGGCTGGTTATAATTTTTCTCATCAAAAGGACCACTTAGATTAATCAGTCTCGGTGTACTGCCGCCGTAACGACTGGGCGCATCTTCAGAATTACCCATCGCCACAGCAAAAACAATATTATTCTCTTGGCATATCTGCTGCCAACAAGCCGCAGTATTTTCATGTCCTGCATTTTCTGCGACCTCATAAAACTTGTCTATATCATAATAATGCATATGCGCGTCAATGATTTTCATAAAATGCACCTTCTTTCATACAATTCCATTATAACACCTTTGACGATAGCCGATGCAGTTTTATTATTTACGAAAAAACAGCCCTTATTTATAAAGGGCTGTTAAAAAATCATTTATCAGGCTCTTAATTTAGCTTTATATTCTTCTCCTACTTTATCAACTACATTTTTAATTACCGTATCTATCTCCGTATCAGTCAAGGTACGATCACCGGCCTGGAAAGTAAGATTAAAGGCCATGGATTTACAGCCGTCTGCTACCTGCTTACCGGTATACACATCAAACACCTTTGCATCAGTCAAAAGCTCGCCTGCATTAGCGTGAATCACGCCTTCAAGCTCGCGCATACTTACTTCCAACGGTACAACGACAGCTATATCACGCGAAGTACCGGGGAATTTAGGCAGATGTTTATATTTAGGCACCTTAACAGCAGCAGCGACCAAAGGTTCGATTGCCAGCTCCAGAACATAGGTTTCACTGCTCAGTTCAAAGTTAGCAGCAACCGTGGGATGCACTTCACCGAAATAACCAATCAGCTCTCCCTGATATTCGATTGCGCAGCTCTTTCCCGGATGCAGATATGGCTGTGTTGCCAGTATCAGCTTGTAATCAGTGACCTGTAATTTGCTCAAAAGCCCTTCTACGACACCTTTCATATCATAAAAGTCTACATTATCTTTTCCCTCAGTCCAGTTTAACACATTACGTTTACCGCTCATTGCAGCGCACAATACACGCTTTTCAACCGGGAACTCTGTCAAAGGCAGCGCTTTCGGCAGATAAGTGCGCCCGACTTCAAAAATTTTGACACTTTCACTTTGACGTGCCAAATTATAAGCAACTGTACTTAAAATACTTGGTACTAAAGTAGTGCGCATAACTTTGAATTCATCGCTGATAGGATTCATTACTTCAATAAACCGACGGCGTTCATCATCTGCAGGTAATTCCAGCTTGTCAAAAGCACCAGGATGGATAAAACTGTAAGTCATAACCTCACTCAGTCCGACCGAAGCCAAATAATCCTCCACACTATCGCGTACGTCCTCAATCACATCCTGACGCCCCTGTACCAAAGGCAGAGCAGGCATATGTGAGGCAATCTTGTCATACGAATGCATACGCGCGATCTCTTCACTGATATCAGCATCACAGGTCACATCATAACGCCAGCTGGGCGCTGTAACGACCAGATCTTCTCCTTCCTCATGTACTTCGAACTGAAGCTTCTGCAGAATAGAAATCATTTCCCCTGTCTCTATCTCTACACCAATGCGGGTATTGATAGCAGACGGATTAACTTTAACAACAGCCGGCTGCGCCTCAGTCGGATAAGCTTCTACGATACCGCAGACAGTCTCGCAGGCACCCATCTGTTCCAGCAAATGTGCTGCACGATTAAGCGCATTATGAGTCAGCACGGTATCAACACCGCGCTCGAAGCGCCCTGACGCTTCGCTGCGTAATCCCAATGCTTTCGAAGTACGGCGAATCGAAGGTCCGTTAAAAGTAGCGGCCTCTAACATAACATTTACGGTATCGGCAGTAACTTCTGTTTCCAAACCACCCATAACACCGCCCAGGCCTACCGCATGTTCAGTATCAGCAATAGTGATCATGCTGGAATCAAGACTCCGCTCCTGATTATCCAGCGTCACCAGCTTCTCACCTTCAGCAGCACGCCGAACGATCAGCGTATGTCCACTGACCCTGTCATAATCATAGGCATGCATCGGTTGCCCTAATTCAAGCATTACATAGTTAGTCACGTCGACAACATTACTGATGGGACGCATACCGCAGGCACGCAGATGTTTCTGCATCCACTCCGGCGACTGACCGATTTTAATATTTTTCAATATCCGCACAGCAAAACGACTGCACAGATCCGCCGCCTGCACATCTACTTTCGCCATTTCGGCAGCATTGCCGCCGGCAGTTTCCTGTACGCTCATATCTGGCATTCTGAATTCCGTACCCAAAACAGCAGCAGCTTCACGTGCCAGACCAATGATATTTGTACAATCACCGCGGTTGGCGGTCAGGTCAATATCCAACACCACGTCATCCAGTCCCAAAACCTTTTTTATATCTACGCCAATCGGTGTATCCGGCGGCAGGATGAAAATACCATTGCGCTGTTCCGGCAGCAAAAGCTTAGCATCAATGCCCAGCTCTTCAGCGCTGCACAACATTCCAAAAGAATCAAGTCCGCGCATTTTTGCTTTTTTAAGCTTCATCCCACTGGGAAGCTGCGACCCAACAACTGCAACCGGTACGATATCGTCTTGATGGACATTTTGCGCACCAGTCAGAATCTGTACGATCTCACCGCTGCCGTAATCCATCATACAAATCCACAAATGATCAGAATTAGGATGCCGCTCAATCTGTGTTACTTTGCCGGTAACAACGCCTTCCAACCCCGCTCCCAGATAGTTCACACTTTCAACTTCCAAACCTACGCGTGTCAGTTTTTCAGCCAACTCTTCAGGAGTGACATTAATATCAACATATTTTTTTAACCAGTCAATAGATGCTAACATAATCTTCCTCCTTATTTGAACTGGCGGATAAACCGCAAATCATTTTCAAAGAATAAGCGCAGATCGTCAATGCCGTATTTAAGCATAGCGATGCGTTCAACACCCATTCCAAAAGCATAACCATTAATTTTATCCGGATCGTAACCGCTCATCCGCAGCACATTGGGATGAACCATACCTGAACCCAAAATCTCGAGCCAGCCTGAATTCTTGCAGACGCGGCAGCCTTTGCCGCCACAGATAACGCAGGAAATATCTACTTCGGCACTTGGTTCCGTAAAGGGGAAATAACTGGGACGCAAGCGTATCTCCACACTGCCGCCGAACATCTCTTTACAAAAGGTTTCCAGCGTCCCCTTTAAATCAGCAAGGCTGATATTTTCACCAAGTACCAAACCTTCTACCTGATGAAACATCGGAGAATGAGTAGCATCATAATCGTTGCGGTAAACTGTTCCAGGGGCGATCATCCTGATCGGTGTGTCAGGCTCACAGGCCTGCATTGTACGAGCCTGCACAGGTGAAGTCTGGGTACGCAGCAAAAATTTTTCAGTAATATAAAATGTATCCTGCATATCCCGTGCCGGATGATCCTGCGGCAGGTTCAAAGCTTCAAAGTTATAATAATCGCTTTCTATCTCAGGGCCTTCCATGACATCAAACCCCATCCGCATAAAAATCTTTTTGATCTCGCGCAGTGTCAGTGTCACCGGATGCAGATGCCCGCAGTTTTGTGTGCGTCCAGGCAAAGTAATGTCCACTTTTTCATTTGCCAGCCTTGCTTTTAAGGACTCTGCTTCTAAAACCTCGGTTTTGGCATTGATAGCCGTTTCCAAGGCGCTTTTTACTTCGTTGACGATTTGTCCGATTTTCGGTCTTTCCTCTGCCGGCAGTGCGCCCATACCGCGCAGAATTTCTGTCATCGGGCCTTTTTTACCCAAATATTTGATGCGCAAATCTTTGAGTTCGTCTGGAGTCGTTACTGCTCCCAGCTCTGCCAGCGCTTGTTCCTTAAGTGCCTGCAATTCTTCTCTCATATTCTTCCTCCTATAAAAAAATAAAACTCCCGCCCCTGGTAAGGGGCGAAAGTTATGCTTCCGCGGTACCACCCTAATTTGTACTCTGCTGTCTTAACGCGACTGACGTTGCGCCTACAAACCAAAGCCTTCAGCGCAAACACTCACGAGTGAACTTCCGCTTTAGTGTATCGCAAGGCTTGCAGCCGTGGCCTCGCTCTCTGTGTCGCACGTCTGGCGTACTCTCTCGGTCATAGTGTCGAAAAAATGGGGCGTATTCAATTAACGTTACTTATTTTATCACAACTTGCCTTTACCTGCAAGCCGTTGCCGCAGACATTCAAACATAACGATTCCAGCTGCCACAGCAGCATTCAACGATTCGGCCTGCCCTTCCATCGGGATAAAAACTTTTTTTACGGCTGCTTCCAGCAAGCCGTCTGAAACACCCTCTGCTTCGCTGCCGACAACAACTGCTACCGGGCCCTGTAAATCTGTTTGATATAAACTGTCTGCATTTTCCAGGCAAGTTACCGTTATTTCATAACCGTTCTTACGTGCCCAGCTGATAAAGTCTGCTTCGCATATACCTTCAGCTACCGGTATATGCAGCAGTGATCCCATTGTAGAACGTACTACTTTCGGTGCAAAAATATCAGTACAGCCAGCCAGTAGTACTACGCCGCTGATACCTGCCGCATCAGCAGTACGAATCATCGTTCCCAGATTACCAGGATCGCCGATGCGGTCTAATACGAGCACAATACCACCGGCTGCAGCCAGTTCCTCTAAGGCCGCACTTTGTCTGGCAACAACGGCAGTCAGAGCCTGCGGCGTTTCTGTGTCGGCAATTTTTTTCATTACAGGTTCGGTAACCTCATACAATTCAACTCCTTCTGCCGCAGCCGCTGCTATAATAGCGGCCTGCCTTGCCGAAGCAGTTTTAGTTCCTTTAAGCACAAAAAGCTGTTTCACTATACCACAGTTTACAGCTTCCTCCACCGATCGCATTCCCTCCACTAAAAAAGCCTGCTGTTCTGTCCGATATTTTTTTTGTTTCAGCTCTGCGGCAGCTTTAACGATTGGATTACTTACGCTGCTCAATTCTTTCATCAGACCACTTCCTCCAGTGCTTTAATATTACTATGCTCACCGATAATGATCATTTCATCGCCGAGGTTAAGTACCATTTTGGGATCGGGATTGACCAGAGTTTCACTGCCGTGCTTGATCGCCACGATATTGACATTATAGCGGCTGCGCAGATTGGATTCGATCAGGTTTTTCCCTGCCAGACTTGGCGGCACAGTGATACTCATCAAGCTGATGGTATCAGACAGTTCGATATAATCGACGATGCTGTTGGAAATAAGGTTATGCGCTACACGCTGTCCCATATCACGTTCCGAATAAACGATCTTATCAGCGCCGATTTTTTTGAGCATTTTTCCATGAACCTGATTGATAGCTTTAACGACAACCACAGGAACACCAATTTCCTTAAGCAGTAAGGTCGTCAGCATATTCGCTTCCAAATCCCCGATCGCCACGACTGCCACATCAAAATTCTGAGCGCCCAAAGAACGCAGCGTACGTTCATCAGAAGAATCTGCCGTTACAACATGAGTCAGCTCATGTGCCAGACGCTGAACATTATCTTCATCAGTATCAACACCCATGACCTGATAACCAAGTTCGTTAAGTGTCAATGCTACACTCGTACCAAAACGCCCTAACCCGAAAACAGCATATTGTTTTTCACGTTGTTTTTTAATCATTATCGTTACCGCCTTTAACCAATCATAATATTTTCCGAAGGATATCTGATCTTATCATCTTTAGAATGAAGGAAGGATAAAACAAAGGTCAGCACGCCGATACGTCCGGCATACATAGTCAAAACCAGAATCAGTTTGCCCCAGTCGTTCCAGTCTGGCGTAATCCCAACTCCCAGACCAACAGTCGCAAATGCAGAAACCACTTCAAATAAAACGTAATCCGCCCGATGCAGCCCACCATCGCAGATCAGGAGCAGAAAATACGCTCCAAGCATCCACAACAGGCAAACTGTAAAAACATTATAAGCTTTATCGACTGTTTCCGAAGCTATCCTCCTGTCAAACAGCACCGTATCACGCTTGCCATGCAGAAGTCCCCACGTCGATACCAGCAGAACGAGCACAGTTGTCGTTTTCATACCACCGCCAGTAGACGTCGGCGAAGCACCGATACCCATTAAAAGAACCATAAAAAACAGAGAACTGGCCCGCATATCAGTCAAATCGATCGTATTAAACCCGGCAGTGCGGCAGGTAACCGCCTGAAAAGCAGCCGCCATCCATTTGTCCAATTCGTTGGGCATGCCGCCAAGAGTAGCCGGATTCGTATATTCCAAAGCCAAGATCACCAGAGTACCGCCAAAAGTCAGGATCGCGCTGGCCGTCAGCACTATTTTACTGTGCAAACGCAGCTTCTTCCATTTCCGGTTACGACGCAGATCATCCAAAACCGTAAAACCAATACCACCGATGGTTATCAGCGCCATAATACACAAATTCAGAGTTATATCGTTATAATGCCCTGTCAGACTGGCATAATCTCCAAACAAGTCAAACCCGGCATTGCAAAAAGCCGATATAGCATGCCAGTAACCCCAGGCAATACCTGTAAGCCCCATGTCCAAAGCAGAATAAAAATGCCAGGCCAGAATAGTCCCAAAAATAAATTCGATCGTCAAAGCGTATTTAACAACATTTAACGACAACCGTACTACCCCGGAAGGTTCATTCAGATTAAGCGATTCCTGAATAAACAGCCTTTCTCTCAGATTGATCCTTTTACCAACCGCCACGCTCAGTAAGGTGGTCAGAGTCATAATGCCCAATCCACCGATCTGGATGAGAACGATCATCACTAATTTTCCAAACCAGGAAAAATAATGCCCTGTATCTACAACAACAAGTCCTGTTACGCATGAAGTAGAGGTCGCTGTAAACAAAGCATCGATAAAACGCATACTGCTGCCGTCAGCACTGGCCATTGGCAGCATCAACAGCAGTGAACCGCATAAGATAAGCATGGCAAAAGTAAACGCCACCATCTGGCTGCCATTCAAACTGCGATTAAGCAGCTTTAACCATTTGTGCAATAAATTGATCAAAAACAACAAATTTTTCACCATCCTGACAAAAGCCGCTAAATATTACTTATTGAATATAAATCAAGTTTACTCTCATTACTTTATGCTTGTCAATTTTACTTGCTTACTAAAAGACCGCTTTATTTAATTACAAATCAAATGTGCAGAAATGTAAAAAACAGCGTCATCAAAATAATACTGAGCACAATAGTTATGGAATTAGCAAAACCGGCCAGTTCCACATTACCGCCCATTCTGGCAATAAAGATCGGGCCGATAGCCGTAGAAGGCGCCAAAAAAACCAGCGTCAGTACTTCCTTGACCTCTGCACTCAGCGGCACATGATAAAAACACAGCCATGCCAGGGCAATTCCAAAAACATAACGGTACAGCACTACCTCTCTCACTTGCTTCAGCTTATCTAAATCCAACGTCATTTCAAACATCATTCCGATCATCAGCATCGATAAAAAAGTATTGGCACCGCCGATAAGACCAGTAAGAGTATAAACAGGCTGAGGTAAATGCAGCTGTAGTACCGCACAGACCAACATCAGCATATAAACAACAAAAGGCACAGATCCAAGAAGTTTAGCAGCTATACTGCGCAGATTCACAGGCTCGTATTTTTCACCTGTATGCACCAGCCCACTGGTCAGAGCATAAGTTCCGCCAGTACACATAATCGAATTACCCACATCAAACATACAAGTAGCTACTACAGCGAAAGGGCCCAAAAAGCTTTGTGCAAACGGTAAAGTAAAACAGCCGATATTATAACCGGCCAGATTAAATACGTAAAAAATCTTTGCCGCATTCGTCTGATAACGCGTCAATATAAATCCCCAGGCAATCATCAGCAAATTTCCACAAAAACCGATCAGAGTCAATATAAACAGCGTATAATCCATTTTAAAAGCTGCAAAGCTGGTAATAACGGCACATGGCAGTGTAATATTTAAGACTATTTTGGCAATAAGTTCATAGTCATGCGGTTTAAAAAAGCCGCGCTTCTTTAAGAAATAACCTAAGGCAATAACGGCTACAAACGCCAGTGCCTTAGTTAAAACCTGTTCCATATGGTTCCCTCATTTTCATCAAAAGAAATCTTGTCTTTATCTACTGCTTCATAAAAACTCACCTTAAATTATACTGCTGACGTAAAAATTAAGCAAAATTCTTTTTATCTTAAAAATATTCCTTAAACAAAACTTTGCTTTTACCATTTTGTTTGCTATAATAGTTCACAGAATATACACAAAGGGGGATATCAATGTTTAAAAAATCTAAAATAATAGTAGGTGCGGCTCTTTTAGCCGTATCAGTACTGAGCTTTACTCTGCCACAGCAGGCTGAAGCCATCAACCTTGGCAGTATTGCCGGCAAAGCCGTAGGCGCCGCCAAGGAACAGCAGGAAATCAACAAGGCACTGAATTATTATGATAACGAAGGCCGCCATGAGCTGTTCGAAGCCCTGAAACAGGAAGACGGCGTCAACAGCGATTATAATGCCAATGCCATGCTTGGCCGCATTATGCAGCGTATGACCCCGGCCATCGCCAAAAGCGACGCAACCATCAATAGTAAACCATATAATTATTTCGTTAATAATCAGGAATTTTTCAATGCTTACTGTGCATTAGGGCACAATATGTCCGTAAATATCGGCGCTTTCTGGTTTCTGGACTACAATGAAGATAAACTGGCTGCCGTTATCGCCCATGAGCTTGTACACGGTCAGAAAGAACATCCAATCAAAGGCGCAAAGAAAAAGATGTCCGTTGACTTCGTGATGAAAACTGTAGGCTCTGAAATCGGCGGTGCTAACGGTCTGGCAGCACAAGTAGTAGCAGTCCATGCCAAAAACACCGGCGTTACCAAACCCAACGAATGGGAAGCTGACAATATCGCCTTCACTTATATGGCTGATGCCGGTTATAATGTAGGCGCTCCTGCAGCTGTTTGGCAGGCAGTTATCGAAAGCTCCAGCGACAGCTCTAAAAAAGATGTTCTCAGCGACATACTCAACCCGTCTACTCATCCGAAAGACAGCGACCGCCGCAATAATTATTCTAAAAAGCTTACCGAATACAGTAACGGCAAAGTTACTGTTGACGCTAACAGCGGCGAAGTGAAAATTAACGGAAAGACCTTTATGACACCGGCTGCTGCAGGCAATATGAGCGGTATGCAGCGTTCTTACTTCGTAGCAGGCAATCTTGCAGCGATCTATCATGCAGGTCAGAATACTCAAAATGCCTATGCTGAGGGCGGCACTGTAAAAATCGCAGGCAAAGGTATTATTACTCCTGTTGCCGGTGATATCAGCGCTGGTGAATTAGTTACTATCCTTAATAACATTAAATAACAACTTAAAATAAAACAGTGTAAGTCCTAAGACTTACACTGTTTTTTATTGCCGCAGCAGCAGCAATTCAATTCATTTGTACTGTAAGCAGTAATTCTTACAGAGCAGCTTTAGCAGCTTCTACCAGTTTGGTGAAAGCAGCTGCATCATAAATAGCCATATCAGCCAAAACTTTACGGTTCATTTCGATACCAGCTTTAGCCAGACCATTCATGAAACGGCTGTAGCTCATGCCGTTAGCACGGGTAGCAGCGTTGATACGAGCGATCCACAAACGACGGAATTCGCGTTTTTTAGCACGACGGTCACGACGAGCATAGCTCAAAGCTTTCATAACAGTTTCATTAGCTTTTTTGAACAGCAAATGTTTAGAACCGCGATAGCCTTTAGCCAGTTTTAAGATTTTTTTATGACGACGATGAGCAGTAACGCCCACTTTAATTCTTGCCATTATAGTCAGCCTCCCTTATCTATTATGCGTACGGCAGCATTTTTGCTACGCGTTCATGATCAGTTTTGTGAACAAGTGCAGCCTTACGCAAGTTTCTCTTGCGGGAAGGAGATTTATGTTCAAGAATATGGCTTTTAAAAGCTTTAGCACGTTTGAATTCACCGGTACCAGTCTTTTTAAAACGTTTAGCAGCAGCTCTGCGGGTTTTCATTTTAGGCATTGTTAAGTCCTCCTTATTTGGTAGCTTTAGGCGCAACAATCATAATCATGTTTCTGCCTTCTAATTTAGGTGCACGCTCAATGACAGCCATGTCTTTGAGCTGTTCAGCCATTTTTTTGAGCAACACTTCGCCAAGCTCAGGATGCGATAATTCGCGGCCACGGAACATGATGGTGACTTTTACTTTGTCGCCGTCTTCCAGGAATCGCACTGCATTTTTGAATTTGACGCCGAAGTCATGATCCTCAATACCGGGGCGCAATTTGACTTCTTTAATATCAAAGGTCTTTTGCTTTTTACGAGCTTCTTTATCTCGTTTTTGCTGCTCGTAACGATACTTGCCGTAATCCATAATCCGGCACACCGGAGGTTTCGCTGTAGGAGCGATCTCCACTAAATCAAGATGTCTTTCCTGCGCCAGCTGCAAAGCATCACGACCGGACATAATACCCAGCTGTTCGCCTTCACCGGCAATAACGCGCACTTCCCGTGCCCGAATTTCTTCATTGATACGCAAGCTTTCTTTGCTAATAACCGTTCACCTCCAAAATTAAATAAAAAACGCGAGCAGATAATACTGCCCGCGCTGAAAATCATATCCGACCCTGTCGAGCTTTTGCTGCAAGGTGAGAAGCGAGCGGCTTCTGCTTTGTTACTTGGATATAATATCATAATGTTAACTTTGTGTCAACATATTTATTAATCTTTTCTTGCTCCCAGCTGTCCGTCAAGATAAAACAATCCGGAAATATTATCGCCGATCATTTCCAGCTTTTCAACAATCTCAGAAGCATTGGCTTCTTCTTCTACCTGCTCATCGATAAACCATTTAAGACAACTTTTAGCCGCGTAATCTTTTTCTTTCAAAGCTACTTCATACATATCATAAATACGGGAAGTAACATATTTTTCATGCTCTAAAACTTTTTTGAACAAATTCAGAGGGGTACCGTAATCAGCCGCCGGCATATCAATCTGCAGAAGCTGAGGCTGCACACCGCAGTCCTGCATAAATTTTACAAAGCGCAAAGCGTGTTCACGTTCTTCTTCATATTGCAGATAAAGCCATTTAGCCATACCTTTATAATTTTTAGCTTCCATATCCAGGCTCATCGCAAGATACATATATGCAGAATACAATTCAGCTTGGACTTGTTCATTAAAAACCTTATAAACTTTTTTATTCATGATAACATCCTCCTTAACAGCTTAAAATGCCGTTTTTATCTGGATATATTATAACACTTTTTATTCGTTTTTTCAATAATTATTATCTATTTCCGTTACCACTTATCTAGCACGACATTCATATCTGATTATTTTTTATCGGCAATTTCTTCTTGCAGCATGGCAATAAAATCTTCCTGCTTCATAGCTCCGATATCTCCTTCGCCGCGGCGGCGCACAGCAACTGTACCGTCTTCAACTTCTTTATCACCGATAACAAGCATATACGGAACTTTCTGCAGCTGTGCTTCACGAATCTTATAACCGATTTTTTCGTTACGATCGTCAAGATAAACGCGCAGCCCCAATTTAAACATTTCATCACTCAATTTTTTAGCATACTCATAATGCTTGTCGGTAATCGGCATTACACGCACCTGGCAGGGAGCAAGCCAGGCAGGAAAAGCACCGGCATAGTTCTCAATCAGGATACCGATAAAACGCTCTATAGAACCATAAACCACACGATGGATCATAACTGGACGATGCTTCAAACCATCTTCGCCGGTATAGGTCAAATCAAATTTTTCTGGCAGCAGCATATCCAGCTGAATAGTGCCGCACTGCCATGTACGACCGATAGAATCTGTCAGATGAAAGTCGATCTTAGGGCCATAGAAAGCTCCGTCGCCTTCATTGATCACATAATCAAGTCCAAAATCTTCCATTGCGCTCTTCAAAGCATTAGTTGTAGTTTCCCAGGTTTCGGCATCACCCATTGAATCTTCCGGGCGGGTCGAAAGCTCGGCATGATATTTCAGCCCAAAGGTTGCATAAACCTCGTCAAATAAACGAATAACATTTTGGATCTCGTCTTTGATCTGGCTCGGCATCATAAAAATATGAGCATCATCCTGCGTAAAGCAGCGCACACGGAACAAGCCATGCAAAGCACCGGACAATTCATGACGATGTACCAGTCCAAGCTCGCCGGCACGGATCGGTAATTCCCTGTAGCTATGCGGATGAGTTTTATAGACCAGCATACCACCGGGGCAATTCATGGGTTTGATAGCGTAATCTTCGTTGTCGATCTCAGTAACATACATATTTTCACGGTAATGGTCCCAGTGTCCAGAAGTCTCCCATAACTTACGGGACAAGATCATCGGAGTTTTGATTTCCTGATAACCATAACGTCTGTGCACTTCACGCCAATAATTGATCAGCTCGTTGCGGATTACCATGCCATTGGGATGGAAAAACGGGAATCCAGGACCTTCTTCCATGATACTGAACAGATCCAGCTCTTTGCCAAGTTTTCGATGATCACGTCTGGCAGCTTCTTCAAGCATATGCAGATAAGCATCCAGTTCTTCCTTACTAGGAAAAGCGGTGCCGTAAATACGCTGCAGCATTTTATTTTTTTCATCACCACGCCAGTAAGCGCCGGCAATACTTTGCAGTTTAAAAGCTTTTACCCTGCCGGTCGACGGACAATGCGGCCCTGCGCATAAGTCTGTGAAATCCCCCTGCGTATAAGTGCTGATAACTGCATCTTCAGGCAGATCATTGATCAGTTCGACCTTATATTTTTCATCTTTGTCTGCAAACATTTTCAACGCTTCACTGCGCGGCAATTCACTGCGTACAAGCGGAAGATTGGCCTTAACGATCTTAGCCATTTCTTTTTCAATAGCAATCAGATCTTCCGGGACAAAAACATGCTCGCTGTCTAAATCATAATAAAAACCATTAGCAATAGCAGGTCCGATAGCAAATTTAGTATCGGGGAACAAGTGCTGAATTGCCTGGGCCATGATATGTGCCGCCGTATGGCGAATCGCATGCAGTCCTTCAGAGCTTTCAGGAACAACAAATTCAACTGACGCATCATGCTCCAATTTATCTGTCAAATCTTTATTCACACCGTCTACCACAGCCAAAAGCGCCTGTTTGCCAAGTTTCTGCGACAAACCTTTTGCTACTTCCAGCAATGTCGTTCCGGCAGCAACTTCTTTTACACTGCCATCTTTTAAGGTTACTTTAACATTTGCCATTTTACTAGCCTCCTAAAAATAAATAAACTCCGTTCCCTGGAAAGGGACGGAGTTGACCGCGGTTCCACCCTAATTGACCTGCCGCTGGCAAGTCCACTCGGTACCGTTAACGCCGGCATACGACACTGCATACTAACTGCCAGAGCAGAGGTTCCGCAATGTGGTTTGAAGGTGGTAAGGTCTATCATTTTTCCAAAGCGCTTACAGCCAGGGCGCCTCTCTCTGCAGGAAAGATATGTTAGCCTCTTCCTTCGCATAACCGATTGATTATGTGACTATATTTAATTATAAACTTAACAATAATTATTGTCAATAATTTTGATTTGTAAAATTCTTGTAGCCAAATTTATATCGTTACCTTATAATTATATTAAGATTAGTAATAGTTTTAGGAGATGCCCCGATGAAGATCTGGAATAATCCATTCAGAAAAATACTGCTGTTTTCCCTGCTGCTTCTATCTTTTAGTTCGGCTCAGGCAGAGGAAAACCAAAAAGAAACTCTGTTGTTTTTACCTTTGGATAACCGTCCTGTCTGTTCCTCTTATGTTGCCAAAACAATGGAAGCAGCGGGCTACAAAGTGCTGCTTCCGCCTGATAAATATCTGGCTTCATATAATCGAAACGGCAGTCCTGATGAATTATGGAAATGGCTCGTCAGCCGTGCGCCTCAGGCAGACGCTGCCGTCATTTCCACAGACAGTCTGATCTACGGCGGTCTGGTTGCATCACGTACTCATCACGAACCGCAGGCAGTTTTAGAGCAGCGTCTGCAGCGACTCGAAACACTGCGTGATCAGTTCCCAGTACGGCTTTATGCTTTCTCTACCTTGATGAGAACTCCGCGCGCCAGTTTTGGCGCTGTTGAGCCTCCATATTATTCGAAAATCGGTCCGGCTATTTTTCGTTATTCCGAGCTTTGTGACTCCGAAGATTTGATTGGACTCAGCCTCAAAGATGCTTTAACGAAAAAAACTTTGTCTACCAACCTGCCTAAAGCAGATTTGCAGGACTGGCTGGAACGACGCCAAAAAAATCTCAATATCAACAGCAAGCTGACGGAAATGACCCGCAGCAACCGTTTTCACTTTCTCGCAATCGGCAAGGACGATAATGCTCCGTTATCGCATACACATATGGAAGCACGCAAGCTCACTCAGGAAACCTATGATCTTACGCAGCGAACTTTTCAGATAATCCCCGGTGTCGACCAGCTCGGGCTGCTGCTGCTGACCAGAGCCGGAAACGAACTGAAGCGTTATCAGCCACGTGTTTACGCCTATTATGCAGATGGCTGGGGACCGCGAACGCTACCGCAATATTCTGATATGACCTTAGGTCAATCAGTGCCACAGCAGATTTTAGCAGTAGACGGCCGTACTGCTACCAGTGCCGCTAACGCAGACGTTGTTTTGGCACTAAACACGCCCTTTGATGGCATAATGATGGATTCTACCGCTCCTTCCAATCAGTTTTTCTCTTCACCGCAAAACCGTGCCTATATCAAACAGCTCAAGCAGCTTATGGATAACGGCTACCGGGTATCTTTGGCCGACGTAGCTTATTCTAACGGAGCTGATAATGGCTTTATGAACGAACTGGCCAAACAGGGGCAGTTGGAACGGCTGACAGCCTATAATGGCTGGAATACTGCGGACAATACCGTTGGATTTGCCATTTGTCAGGGTATACTGACTCCGCAGATGTCAAAACCGGATGCTGAAAAACTGATGCGTATCAGAGTTATAGACGACTGGTATTATCAGGCCAATGCCCGACGCAGTGCTACTGCATTTTTGGAAAGCAAAAATCAAAAAAATGCAGTTTACCTTCTCGGCCCTTATCAGAAACCAGTTCACGATCTGGCTTTAGGCGTTTGCCGAGATTTATCAGGACGTTATAAATTTACAGAAAAAAGTAATTTTGATATTTCTTTCCCCTGGAACAGACTTTTTGAAATTGATGTAGAACTGAAAAAAGATAAAAAGAAATAACTGTCTTAAAATACCGTTGACCAACTTAGTCCAACGGTATTTTTTTATATTATCTGCCTATTTACTTAAATATTTATCGTTTTTCAATAAATTATTTACTTTTAATAAAGAATTGCTATATTATTTACTTAAGGAGGTTTTTATGGACAATATTGATACTGCAATTCTATACTGTTTAAAGGAAAACGGGCGCGTCACCGCTTCTGAGATAAGTAAAAAAGTAAAACTGTCAATTCCTGCTGTTGCCGAAAGAATACGTAAACTCGAACAAAATTCGATTATTCAAAAGTATACAATCAAGCTCGACCGCTGGCAGACCGGGCAAAAACTTTTAGCTTTTATTTTTGTAAATATTGATAAAACCGAGCATATCAATGCTTTCCGCAGTCAGATAACCGTTCTTCCGGGTGTACTTGAATGTCATCATCTTGCCGGAGCTTACGACTATTTGCTTAAAGTAAGCGTCAGCGATACCGATGCTCTGGAAAGCTTTCTTACTAATAAGCTAAAAAAAATCACCGGCGTCAGCAGTTCTAATACCTTTATTACTCTGGCAACGCTAAAGGAAGAGTTAAATTGCTGAACTCTTTTATACGCGGTCTGCGCCTTGGTATAATTTTACAGCTGTCAATCGGTCCGGTTTGTCTTTTTATTCTGCAAACAGCTATTGCCCGGGGAATAACCGAAGCGTTGAAAGCCGTACTGGCAGTAGTTTTGGTTGACGCTTTCTATATCCTGCTGGCATTATATGGTTTAGGAACTTGCCTGAAAAATTATCCGGGCATACAAAAAAAACTACGTTATTGCGGTGCTGCCGTGCTTCTCTACTTTGCAGTTACTGCTTTAGCTGATGTTTTTCATCCACAGATTTCAACTGCCACTATTATGCTGCCACAAATCAGCAGTTTTTACGCTGCAGGACTGCTTACGCTCAGCAATCCCCTGACGATTATTTTCTGGTTAGGTATGCTTTCAGCACAAGTTTCCCAGTACCGGCTCAACAGACAGCAACTTCTTTCTTTCACCTGTGGCTGTATAAGTGCAACGTTCTTATTTCTCTGTCTGCTTGCTTTTTTAGGTAACAGCAGCGCACCTCTATTGTCACCTTCACTACAGCAATTAATCAACATCTGCATCGGATGTCTTCTGATTTTTTTTGCATACCGATCAGCAACTTGTAGATAAACATTTAATAAATTTAATCTAAACATCTCTCTTTCTTTAACTTTGAGCTGAACACCAGAATTCCACAATACAGAAAAGCCATCTGCAAATACACAGAGGGCTTTTGCTGTTTTCCTGAAGCATTAAAAACTGTAGTTTATACCAATTTGATAGTTACGCCCAGGTTCGGCATACCACTCATCAAATCCAAGAAATCCGCCGCTCTCATTGTCCCAATTGGAATAAAACTGATTAAAAATATTATTGACCTTCACATAAAGCCTGGTATTTTTCTGCAGTTTATAGTTCAATGAAGCATTCCATACCCAGTAATTATTATTGGCAAAACGATTTTCACCACGGCCGTTAGCCTGATCAAAAACTCCGCGCCCCTGCAGCAGCACACTATACTTATCATATTCGTACATCAAATCAAGCAACAGTTCACCGTGAGGTATCATCGTACTTACAGGGCTTGAATTTTTACGTTCTGTATCCACTTTCGTCTGTGTATAAGCCACCAGAGAACGCCACTTTTCTGAAAACCGTTTCGATGCGGAAACAGTAAATCCTGTTGCTTTCTCATGCGCAATATTGGCATATCGACGAAGATATTTTGGTAAACTTATATCTACTGCAATGACATCAGTTGCATCACGATGAAAAACATTAATTTTTAATGACGAAGACTCATCCGGTATATAAGTTAATCCCGCTTCATAAACCCTACCTTCTTCTGGCTTCAGCGCCTCGTCACCATAATCAGGAGAAAATATCTGCAGCTGCTTGGGCGGCGCAAAATATTCTGTATAGGCCAAAGTATATAATACCTTTTCAGAGGGCTGATATTCCAACGACAAAGCAGGAGAAAGCTTGCTCCCTGCATAAGAATTCCAATCCTGACGCAGACTGCCGACAGCTTTGACGCTGTCAGCCAGCTGCCAGACATCCTGCAGATAAACAGCTTTACTGATCACAGTTCCGTCACTATATTTTGCTGCCAGATCCTGATAATTAAGGACCTTATCCTTGTAATATTCCACACCGCCGGTCAAAGTATGTTTTGGGTGCCACTGTTTACTGTAACGGTCAAAAAAACCTTCCGTCTGTAAATCAAGCAGCCATGGTCGTTCAACATTTAAACTTCTATCATAGGCGGCATTGCTGCTGCGTCTGTAAATACCCACAATATTATTTTCTGTATCCGAAAATTTACGCTCATATTCCAGAGTTAGATTATCTTCTGTCTTGCGGGCATCGGTCATAAAAATATTTTTAACTAACTTTGGCGGCTTAGTTTCATCAGGTTCCGTATTCTTATAATTGAAGATCTTTGATTTATACCTGCCGCTGAAAACGCTGTAGCTTAAAGTCAGATCAGCAGTTTCACCCCAGGCTTTGGTCAATTTGATACCAGCATTTTCAACATTTTCGTATGAAGGTATACTCTCCCTTGCACTACTGTAATCGCCCATAATACTTTTTCGGGCATAAACCGACCAGCTCCATTCACCGCTTTTGCCTAAATGTAAAATATTCTCTTGCTCACGTCCATAACTGCCCGTTTCCAGATTGATACTGGTTTTAACACCTTCAACAGCTTTTTTTGTAGTTATCCTGATCACACCGCCTTTAGCAGCATTACCGTAAACGCTTCCGGCTGCTGACGGCAAAACCTCTACACTTTCCAGCATTCCCGCCGGCAGTACACCGAAATCAAAATCATTATAACTGCTGCCGTTCCAGTTAGAACGCACACCGTCAATAATTACCAAATAACGGTCAGAACCATTCAGCAAAATCTTACTATAGGCATTCATACCACCGCTGGCGCCCCTTGCCATCAAAGTAACACCCGGAAGTTGCTGAATCACATCCAAAGCATTATCATAATTGCCGTTTTCCAGCTTCTTTTCATCAACTTTATAGTAACCTGGTTTACCTGCACTATTGTCATAACGCGCGGCCGCAACTATCATCGGCTCCAAATAAAATTCCGCTTCACCCGCTGCAGCCGCGGTTTTCATTGAGAAAAGCACCAGGTAAAATATAGCCAAGAAACACAAATATTTTTGCTGCAAAGCAACCTCTCCTTGATAAAAGTTTCTTTTGTTATGACTTCAGCAAATACTATCAGCTAATGCAGAAACTTTTCAATACTTTTATACAATTGTTCCACATCGAACGGCTTGGGAATAAAAGCATTCATTCCCGCAGCCAGCGCTTTCTCACGATCTTCCTGCAGCGTATTGGCGGTCATAGCGATAACTGGTATTTCCTGTGCGTCGTCCCTGCTCAAAGACCTGATCTCTGCAGCAGCTTCAAGCCCGCCCTTTACCGGCATCTGCAGATCCATTAAAATCAGGTCATAAGTGCCTGGCAAAGTTTCCTGAAACCTGTCTACAGCCTGCTGTCCGTTTACAACGCGTTCAACGTGTACCCCCTGCATTTCCAACATCGTTACGGCAATCTCGGCATTAAGATCATTATCTTCTGCCAACAAAATATTTTTACCCGCTAAATAACTATGTATTCTGACTTCGTTATTATTCTCCAGGATTTCATCAAACTGTTTTTCGTAAACAGGCAGCTTGATAGTAAAGAAAAATTCAGAACCTTTTTCAACCTCACTGCGTACACTTAAAATACCGCCCATCAATTCTACCAAATTGCGGCTGATAGCCAGCCCCAACCCAGTTCCCTGCTGATTGCTGCGGCTTTTTCGGAAAACCTGCTCAAACGATCCAAAAATACGTTCCAGATCTGTTTCAGGAATACCAATGCCTGTATCACAAACACTGAAACGCAGCTCAGAAACCCCTTCTTCAGCAGCACTTTCCAGAACCGTCACCGTTATCTCGCCATTGTTTTCTGTAAATTTATGGGCATTGGAGAGCAAATTAATAAGAACCTGCTTTAAACGCAGCTCATCTCCAACAAAATTTTTATGTGTAAAACAGCATTTAAACTGTAATTTGATTTTCCTCTCTTCCGCCATCATCAGAAAAATATTGCTCAGCTGCTGCAGCAGATTATCCATAGAAAAAGGTCTGCTTTCGATCTGGATCTTGCCGCTTTCTATTTTTGACATATCAAGGATATCATTGACGATCGATAATAAAAATTTAGCAGAAGAATCAATTTTGGAAATATTTTTCTGCGTCACAGGATCCCCTTCACCGGAAAGCCGCATCAGATTAGCCAATCCGATGATTGCATTCAAAGGAGTTCTTATTTCATGTGACATCCTGGAAAGGAACTCTGAACGCACCTTGCTAATGTTTTCTACTTTTTTCATTTTAAAATAAATGACCTGATTTTTCATTTTAAACCAAAAATACATAAAAACAATCGTTACCACAAGTAAAATAAACCCAATTATGATCAGAGAAAATATGACCGGATTAGAATAAACCAAAGCCTTGAAAGACATTTCTTTCTTGCCAGACATCAAGGTATTATTGGATAAAATCTGCGCAGTCTGCTCATTGGACAGGTTGACCAGACTTTTATTCAAAATAGAATACAGCTGTATATCATTACTGCTGCTGACCCCCAAAGACAAATATATCTCAGGACTCTCTATAACAGGAATGATATTAGTATAATAATCACTCATATACAGATCTTCCAAAACAACGACAGGTATTCTGCTATAAGAAGCTTCTCCCGAATCTACTGCATTCAGACATTCTTCATATGTATCAAAATGCGCAACGTCTGTATGTTTGATATTACGCGATGCACAGCTGCCGTTTATGACTGCAGCAATATTTTTATCATTTGGGAAAGGTGTATACTTATTACGCATGATGATAGAATTAAGCATCATATAATTTTTGGTGATATTTAAATCATCAGGATTAAAGGCGTCATTTTCATTGATATAATAACCAAGGATATCTGCCTGACCGCTTTTGACCAATTCCAAAGTCTGCCCATAGGAAGCAGCCGTTATATACTCAAACTCCGCTCCGATCTGAGCAGCAATCAATGCAAAAATTTCAGGAACGATACCTTTAGGTTCACCATCCTTAATATAATAAAAAGGATAATTGTTTTTTACTACAGCTACCTTAAATGGGCCATTTTTATGTATAAACGTACTTTCCTGTTCTGAGAATACAGCAGTGTTACTGTAATTGACAGGAAAATATTTTTGAAACAGGGCTTCGCCAAAATTCGGATTGACTGCATAAATCTTTTTTATAGCTTCATTCAGCTGCGCACTTGTTTCCGGATCGTCCTTCCTGGCAACGATATAACAAGGTTCAGAATTAAAACGCAATGCGACATTATAATCAGCCAGCTTGTTAAAAAGATCGCTTACTAAAAGCAGATCCACTTCACCATTATACAAAGAACTTTCAAATTCATCAGAAGTACCGTAATATTTGATATCGCTTTTTATATCATTGAATTCTAAAACATTATTTAAGCGCTTTATTTTATCAGTAGCCTTGGCAAAAACACCAATCGTTTTCCCTTCCAGACTTTTGATATCAAATCCCTTGATATTCTGGTCATTTTTGTTATAAATCAGCAAACTGTAGCTATAACCCATCAGATGTTCAGGATAATACAGGTTTTCACCAAATCCAGGTGACTTTAACACAGCACCCATAAGATCATATTTATTATGTTCCATATTTTTTATTGACTGGCTAATGGAATCTCCAATAAACTCATATTCCCAACCTGTATATTTAGCGATTTCAACTAACCATTCATAGACGACACCGCCACGTGTGCCATCTGCGTATGTCTCACATATACCGCGTGTTTCAGGGAATGCCACCTTTAAAACTTTTTTAGCCTGTGTTTCTGCAGCATTCGCAGTCACACAGGCACAAATAGACATTATTATCGCTAACCAAACAAAAGTACTTTTAAGAAGCTTCATATGAAAATTGTTACCTTATCTTTCCTGTCAATCAAGCTTGTTTATTATATTTTAATATTTATATTCATTTTAACAAAATTATATCTTTTGAGCAATTAAATATAAGTTTTATTATTAATTTTACAATAAAAACAAAACACCCTCCATCAAATAATTATTGGTGGAGGGTGTTTAAATTATTTCCGCGGCAAAAAGATTTTTATAGTAGTCCCTTTGTCCAGTTCACTTTCCAGCTCAATGCGACCTTTATGGAACATCACCCCATGCTTGACTATGGAAAGTCCCAAACCTGTGCCGCCGGTTTCTTTAAAGTGACTTTTATCAACCCTGTAAAAGCGTTCAAAAACCCGCTCTTTATCAGCACTGCCGATACCGCAGCCGGTATCCTTAAATGTCAGTACTGCTTCACCGGGAATTACGGCTACTGTAATCTCAACGCTGCCGTTTTCACGATTATACTTGATCCCGTTGTCAATAAGGTTATAAATAACCTCGCTCAAAACTGCAGGTACTCCTTCTACCTCAGCTTCACAGCCACTGACGCTTATTGCGACATTTTTTCCGGCAGCCTGTTCCTGCAGACGCTGAACTGTACCTTCAGCCAGCTTTTTCAATTCGATAATTTCCAGGTTGTTCATATTATTCGCCGACTCGTCTAAACGCGACAGTTTCATAATATTATCGATAAGCACAATCAGATGCCCGGCCTCACTGTAGATTTTTTCCAGAAAGCGCTGCTTATCTCCTTCCTGAACTAACCCGTTTTTCATAATCTCAGCATAACCCAAAATCGACTGCAGCGGTGTTTTCAGTTCATGCGAAACATTTGCAGAAAACTCACGCCGCAGTGTTTCTGCTGCACGCTTTTCAGTAACATCAAAAATCAGCAATACGCTGCCTTTACCGCCAACACTGCTGCCGCATAGCTGATAAAAGCGCCCGTCCTTCTGATACAGACTTTCACCGCTGCCGCCCACAGCTACCTTCTGCAGCAGCTCCTGCACTTCCTGGCCTCGCTCCAAAGTCAGAATATTTTTACCAACGACTTCATGATCCTGCAAACCAAATAATTTGGCGGCACTGTCGTTGATCGATAAAATATTCTGCCGGTCATTCAAAAGGATCAGACCCTCATTCATACTCTGAGTAATAGCCGCCAGTTCATTCTGCTTCTGCCGCAGCTGCTTTAAGCCTTCTGAAACCTGCCTCTGCTGCTGGGCGATCCGTGTTAAAAACGGTGCCAGTTCATCATAAGTATCATTTTCCAGTGGGTTTTCCAGATCCACCTGATCCAGCGGTAAAACCATTTTATCAGTAATCCGCCGTGCCAGAAGCATAGCCACCAAAGCCACCACCAGCACTACCGCGATCATATAGGGAATACTGCCGGCCACCGTCGCAAAAACAGAGTCTGTCGTTCTTGCAACACGCAGTATATCACCATTATCCAGCCGCAGCGCAAAATAAAAAGTTTTTTCTGACAGAGTATCGCTCATACGCTCGGCCAAACCAATTCCACTTGCTAACGCTTCCTGTACTTCCTCACGATCTTTATGATTAAGCATTTTTTCGGCTGCCACATGATTGTCATAGATGACCCTGCCGTCAGGAGCAATCAAAGTAACACGAGTCAGCTTACCGCTTTCCATGGTCAATGCCTGCAGATAGCTTTTCCCGCTCTGTTCCAGACCCATTTTTATAAAAGTTGCTTCCTGTCTCAAATCACGCTGCATTGTGGTCATCGACCCCTGGTACATAATAACCGCAATCAGCACGGAAGCAATGATAACAGCCGCCGTTGACAAAAACAGCAGACCGCTGAAAATTTTATTTCTCATAGCCAGCTCCTATACGATAACCGACGCCGCGTACAGTTTCTACCAATGCTCCTGCTTCGCCCAGTTTCAGCCGCAGCGTACGCACATGAACATCGACAGTACGTGTCTCGCCGGCAAAATCATAACCCCAGATATCAGTTAAAAGCTGTTCGCGCGTAAAAACCTGTCCCGGCCGCTCTAACAACTTATGTAAAAGCTCAAATTCCTTAAATGTCAGAACTACCTCCTGACCACCGGCCATCACGCGGTGTTTATCGATCTCCATTATCAACTCGCCGGCAGTAAGCCTGCTCTGCTTATCCTCCTGCTTATAACGCCGCAGTACGGCTTTGACCCGCGACACCATTTCCATCATGCCGAAAGGTTTGGCTATATAATCATCAGCCCCATTATCAAGACCATGAACTTTGTCGAATTCTGAGCCTTTGGCTGTTGCCATGATCACCGGCACCTGTGCGGTCCGTTTATCGCTGCGCAGCCGCTTCAGCAGACTAAGGCCATCTTCACCCGGGAGCATGATGTCCAGCAGAATCAGAGTCGGCTTGCCGCATTCCAGCGCTTTGAACAACTCATCACCGCTGCCTACGCCCAGAGCTTTAAAACCAACTGACTGCAATGTATAAACTTCTAATTCACGAATATTAGGATCGTCCTCCACGCAAAAGATCATGCACAGTATCCTCCTCATGTGCTCCTGTAATCATAAACAGCACCCATTGGGAAATGTTTACCGCATGGTCGCCGATTTTTTCAAAATACTTGGCGATCATCAGGTAATCAATAGCCTGCTCTCCGCTATCCTGCGTGCTGCGTATGACCTGGATCAATTCTTTTTTTGCCCTGCTGAACAATTCGTCAACGACATCGTCGTCACGCTCTACCTGCTGAGCCAGGCGCAGATCACCCTTCACAAAAGCGTCCAGACTGGTACTGACCATCTTTTTCGCCGCTGTCGCCATTTGCTGCAAAAGCGTTGTATCGTAATCCCTGCCAAATTCAGCCTTGCCTAAAATCTCAGCAATATTGCCCGCCTGTTCGCCGATGCGGCTCAAATCCGTAATCATTTTCAGCGCCGCTGAAATCTGACGCAAATCAGAAGCGACAGGCTGCTGCTTCAAAAGCAGATTTATACAAATATTCTCTACTTCCCGCTCTTTTTCCTCTGTGCGTTTGCCTAAAATAATAATTTCTCTGTTCAAAGCATCATTATCTTCCTGCAAAGCCTGCATCACATGCTCCAAAGCATTCTCGCACAAAGTGCCCATTACGATCAGTTCTGTGTTCAAAAGCTCCATCTGAGCCGCAAATCTGCTCCTTACCATCAGCCAAACCTCCCTGTAATATAATCTTCAGTCTTTTTCTCCTGCGGGTTCGAGAACAAAGTATCAGTATCGTTGAACTCTACCACTTCACCCAAAAGAAAAAAGGCTGTTTTATCAGAAATACGCACCGCCTGCTGCATATTATGCGTTACAATCACGATAGTATAATTTTGCTTCAATTCCAATGCCAAATCTTCTATTTTCAGGGTCGAAATTGGGTCCAGTGCCGAAGTAGGCTCGTCCATTAACAAAACCTCCGGCTGTACCGCCAGCGCGCGGGCAATGCAGAGCCGCTGCTGCTGACCACCAGAAAAACTCAAAGCGCTTTTATCAAGCCTGTCCTTGACTTCATCCCAGATTGCCGCCTTACGCAAAGCCTCCTCCACCATATCATCCAGCTTAGCTTTGCCTTTGACGCCATGTGTTCGCGGTCCGAAAGCAATATTATCATACACACTCATCGGAAAAGGATTCGGCTTTTGAAAAACCATGCCCACACGTTTACGCAGCAAATTAACATCGTCATTGGCATAAATGTCATCATTGTCCAGCAAAACCCTGCCTGTAATACGGCAGCCTTCGATAAGATCGTTCATTCTATTCAAAGATTTCAGCAGTGTTGATTTGCCACAGCCAGAAGGACCTATAAATGCAGTAATCTCTTTTTCCGGTATCCGCATATTGATATTTTTTAGCGCATGGAATTCACTGTAATATAAATCCAAAGTTTCAATAGCTATTTTCGTATCCATATTATTTTCCCTTCATCAATTGTTTTGCCAGTCTGCTCGACAGAGCGTTGATAGCAACAACGATCACAACTAAAATTACAGCCGTCGCATAAGCCTGTTTCATGTACAAACCCTCGCTGGCCAGCACATACATATGTACTGCCAGAGTTCGTCCTGACGACAGCACCCCATCAGGAAGTGCCGCCACCGTACCAGCTGTATAAATAAGCGCTGCCGTTTCGCCTACGATCCTGCCAATGGAAAGAATAACGCCCGCCAGAATACCGGGAACCGCTGAAGGCAGAACTACGGCAAAAACGGTCCGCAGCTTGCCTGCCCCTAAGCCATAACTGCCTTCACGGTAGCTGTCAGGGATCGCTTTTAATGCTTCTTCTGTCGTGCGCATGATAAGAGGTAAAATCATGATCGCAACAGTACAGGCGCCGGCAAGTAAGGAATAGCCCCATTTCAAATAAGTAACGAAGAACAGCATACCAAACAAACCATATACAATCGAAGGGATACCGGCAAGAGTATCAGCAGTTACACGTACCAAGCTTACCAGCCTGTTGCCGCGGCTGGCATATTCGACCAGATAGACCGCCGCAAATATACCAAGCGGAGTCGCAATAGCCAGCGCCATTATTACCATCAGCACTGTATCAACCAAAGCAGGAAACAGAGAAACATTTTCTGAATTATACTGCAAAGCAAACAAACCTGTTTCTATATTTGGCAGCCCCTGCCACAAAATATACCCCAGTAAAAAACTCAACACCATGAAAGTAATCAGCGCTGCAGCAATCACACAGCCCAGTAAAAACAACGACAGCGGATCGCGTCCGCATTCATGCAGCTTACGGTTAAGCTGCGCTTTTAAACCCATCATTGCTGCACCACCTTACCTTTCAGGTACGAAAAAGTCAAATTAATAATCAGGATAAATACAAACAGAACAACAGCCGTTGCAATCAACGCATCACGGTGCAGATCCGCAGCATATCCCATTTCAATGACAATATTTGTTGTCATCGTGCGCACGCCTTCTAAAATACCTATAGGCATTCTGGCCTGATTGCCTGCGACCATAATTACAGCCATCGTCTCGCCGACGGCCCGTCCCATTCCCAGAATGATCGCCGCCATAATCCCCGACTTGGCAGCCGGCACGACTGTAAAAAATACACTGCGGACATGCCCTGCTCCTAAAGCCAGAGCCCCTTCATAATAACTGTCAGGCACCGCACGCAACGCGGCTTCAGCGACGCTGATCAGTGTCGGCAAAATCATCATGCCTAAAAGCAGTGAAGCCGTAAGCATACTGCTGCCGGTACCGCCGATATGTTCACGGATAAACGGGACCATCACTACCAGTCCGAAAAAACCATAGACAACTGAAGGAATACCAGCCAGCAATTCTACAGAAGGCTTCAGCACATTGTATATTTTCTCAGGACAGAAACGCGCCATAAAGACAGCCGTCAAAATCCCGACCGGAACTCCAACGACGATCGCTCCCAGCGTAACGTACAAGCTGCCCAGGATCATCGGCAGAATGCCGTAGACATCGTTGGCAGGACGCCATCTTTCTCCTAAGAAAAAATCTGCAGCGCCGATCTTACTGATAGTCGGCAGCCCGTTGGCAAACAAAAACAGACAAATCATAGCTACTGTAGCGATAGAGGCACACGCCGCCAGCAGAAAAACAAACTTCATTATTTCTTCTTTACGCTTCTCCATACTCCCTCACATTATACAGGCGGCTGCCCCTAGAGGCAGCCGTTAGTTTACAGTGTTCAGTTTTATCTGCTTACAGTTTATTCCATTCAGTAATCTTGCCGGTAAAGATCGCTTCGACCTGTTCTTTTTTCAGATCGCCGACTTTATTATCTTTATTTACGATTACCGCAATACCGTCAGTAGCGATAACAGTTGCTTTTAAGCCCTGTTCCAGCTCGCTCTTCTTCAAGTCGCGTGAAGCCATACCAATGTCACATATACCGCTGACAGCAGATTTAACGCCGGTAGTGGAATCACTGCTCTGGATCTCGATATTAGCAGCCGGATTGATTTCCATATACGCTTCTTTCAGTTTCTCCATTGCCGGAGTTATGGAAGACGAACCTGCTACAACTACTTTACCTGCCGGTTTGGTTCCTTTATAAGGCACAGCTTTGTCATCGCCGATGCAGCCGGCCTTAGCTACTACCTCCTGGCCTTCTTTTGACATAATGAAAGCAACGAAATCCTGGGCAACTTCGCTCAAACCATCTTTCGTACAGATATTGAACGGACGGGCGATTTTATAAGCACCGCTTTTTACATTGGCTGCACTTGCTTCTGCACCATCGATTTTCAGCGCTTTTACTGTATCATTTAAAGAGCCCAGTGAAATGTAGCCGATAGCGTCTTTATTACCGGCGACAGTAGTCATCATGACCGAAGTATTATTGGTAATGGCAGCATTATCAGTAGTATGGTCGATTTTTTTGCCGTCAGCATCCTTCTTCTCAATACCGAACAATTCTATAAAGGCACCGCGTGTACCGCTTCCATCCTCACGGGAGATAACAACGATCTTACTGCCTGCTGCCGCATTATCAGCCTTCTTTTCCGATTCACTGCTGCCGCAGCCGGTAAAAATCATCGTACTCATTGCTGCTAATAAAATACCTGCTGCTTTTTTGTTCATTTTCATCACTATAGCCTCCAAAATTTTTATGATTTATTTTTAGTTTTCTGACTATGGCTATAGCATATCCCAGCAAAGTAAAATCCGTTAGCGCAGTTTTGTAAAATCAATGTAAAGTTTGTAAAACGAACTGTTTTACAAAAAACAGCCTCCAACAAGTAATAAAACTTGTTGGAGGCTGTTGAAGATTATTTTTAAAGCGGAAGCTTGACTGAAATCGCTTCGCCAGCTCTGAACAGTATGGCATCTAACGCCTTCTGTGCAACTGATCCGCTGCCGATAAAGAAATAGTCAGTAGAATCTTCAGCTTTTATCAAATATTTTTTATTATAAAGTTCTTTATCATTCTTTAAATCCACGATCCGCAAAACCAGCCCGGTTTCCACATTTTTATCAAAATATATAAAATTAAAATGTGTTTCTTTTGTAATGGGCTGCAGCTCGGTATAAACAAAATAATCTGCCCCGCAGCCATCAACCTGCGCCGTCAATTCTGCAAATGAAGCTTTTTCGAATGACTTTTCTTTGAAGTTTTCACCATAAGGTTCAGCATCGATTTCAAGATAAATTCCTTCGATTTTCTTCTGCAGCTTTTCCAATGCTATTTGGGTAAGCTTTTCATCATAACGTGTTCCGGCGATATTGTTAAACACCAAAAGCACGCTGCTTTTCTGTCGCAAGCTTTTAGCCGCTTCAGCTTCGCAGGCCGCAGTAAAAAATACAAATATCATTAAAAAGACCCCCATAAGCCTTTTATAAAAATATTTTTTCATTATAGAACCTATTTTTTATCAGCAGCTACCGCAACAGGTTTTTCTTCCGGCAATCTGACAGTTAAAACAGAAGTGATCTGTTCGTTGATCTTATTCAGGACTTTCATGGCAACCGATTTATTACCTATGCCGCCGATCATTGTGCTGTCGGAAGCTTTCTCAGTAAACTTGCCATTATATAAATATTTACCATTTACCAAATCAATGATTTTCAATGGTACAGTAGTCGTTATATCTTTACCAACTGTAAAGAACGTCACTTTGTCTCTTGCTATAAACGGCTGCACTTCAATAAAAACGACATAATCAACATCTTCACCTTCAAAAGCATCAACTATATCGGCTCTTTCAGCCGTAGTAATATCAACAATACCAACTTTGTTTAACTTTTCGATATATGGTTCACCATTGATATAAATATATTTATCATCATTGATGCATTTTTCCAAATTGCCTAAAACCACTCCATCTACTTCGTCATTATAAGTAGTCTCGGCATTATTTACATAAAGCACAGCTACTTTAGGCATATTTTCCATTCTTTTGGCTTTTTCTGCCTGATATACCGGGTCGCTCTCCACCCTGATTTTTTCCATTCTTTCACGCATAGACACAGGAGCGTCAGCAGGTTCTGCAGCAAGTGCCGTAGCTGTGCTGAGTGCAAAGATCATAGTTAATAAATACAAAATTACTTTCTTCACCATTATCCCACCATTCTTATTTTTATGGACTTCCATAAATTCTTTACTGTATCTGATAATTTATCACCTCTTAATTCTACAGGTAAAACTTCACCCAATTATTATTCTTATAGCAAAAATACTATGCAAATACACTTTAAAGTTTTGCTTGTATTTTTATAAATAAATCATAACACACATACATATATCCAGCAATACTATTAAAATAAAATTACAAAAAAATAATCTTATCACACATTTTTCAAACAAAGCCATCTATGTTATAAAATCACAAAGCGGCAACACAATAAATGTGTTGCCGCTTTTGCAGACAAACCTGAATACCTTGTTACGAATCATTAATCTTCTTTTTGAAGTTCTTCCTGTACATAATTAGGCAGAGCAAAAGCACCGAGATGTACCCCGGGATTATAATAACGATTTTGCAGCCCAAATTCAGACCAGCGTTTAAAGTCAGCATCTTTCACTGGATCAAGACCTTTCGAAGCAAACCCGAACAACCAGTGTCCAGAAGAATAGGTAGGCATATAAAATTGATAAACTGTTGCTATGGAAAATACCGAAGCAAGTTTTTTATGCGCCCGGCGCATTTCATACGCATATTCTTTATAGTAAGGTGATTCGTGCTGATTGATCAAGATACCCTTATCATTCAGCGCCCGGTAGCAATTGCGGTAAAACTCGGTCGTAAAAAGACCTTCGCCAGGTCCAAGCGGATCTGTAGAATCGACGAGTATCAAATCATATGCACCCTCAGGCGCGTCTTGTACGAATTTTAACCCGTCGCCAAAAATCAGATTGATCCGCGGATCATTATCCAGCGCACAAGCAGTCTGTGGAAAATATTTCTGGCACAGACGTACGACACGTTCATCGATTTCGACCATATCTACCTGCTCTACTGTTTTAAAGCGGCAGACCTCACGTGCAGTACCACCGTCACCGCCGCCAATGATCAAGACCTTTTTGATGTCCGGATTAACTGCCATCGGCACATTACTGATCATTTCATGATAAATAAATTCGTCCTTTTCGGTAATCATAATCAGCCCGTCTAAAGTGAAAAATTTACCAAAAGTTTCCGAATCAAAAAAGTCTATTTTCTGAAAGGGAGTCTGCTCGCTATATAATTGCTCTTTGACCAAAATCGAAAGTTTGGCGTCGGGAGCGTGAAATTCAGAAAACCATAAATCCAGCATACTTACTCCTCCTTAAAGATTGATGCGGTCCATATTTTTACCGTAGAAGATCTCGTCCATTTCATGACGCAGCTTGGCCTCAATCCGTTTTACTTCGCCTGGATGCAGCTGTTCTTTGCTAAGCCCGAACAGATAGTTATCAAGGTCGAAATCTTTGAGCTTACACTTGGTATGGAAAATATTTTCCTGATACACGTTCACGTCTATCATCTGGTAATGTTCCTTTACCAGCTCAGGGATATAATCTTGAATTGAAGTGATATTGTGATCTATAAACAGTTTATGTCCTGTAATATCACGCGTAAAACCACGCACACGGTAATCGATAGTCATAATGTCGGTATCGAAACTGTGGATCAGATAATTAAGCGCTTTCAGCGGTGAGATCTCACCGCAGGTAGATACGTCGATATCGGCCCGAAAGGTACTGATACCACCGATAGGGTTATATTCGGGATAGGTATGCACCGTGATATGGCTTTTATCTAGATGGGCTAAAACTGTTTCCGGTAAAGGGCCCGGAGCGGAACTGTTATCTTCAGCACCAACGCTGTGCAGACAGCCTTCGGCAATGAGGATAGTGACACTGGCGCCCTGCGGCTCATAATCCTGCTTGGCGATGTTCAGAATGTTTGCTCCGATAATGTTGGAAACATTTGTTAAAATTTCCGTAAGACGGTCGGCATTATACTGCTCGTCGATATACTGCAGGTAAGCCTCCCTGTCTGCTACCGTCTTAGTGTAGCAAATGTCGTACATATTAAAGCTCAGGCTTTTCGTCAGATTATTGAAACCATGTAGCTTTAATCTCTTTACCTCTTTCTCCAATTCAACAAATCAGCTCCTTGTCACCAAATTTATTGCAAGTTTGCAATATGGATTATATTTATTATATAGGCAAACTCTGGCAAAAACAATAAAATAAAAAAATACTTCCTACGTTACGTAGGAAGTATAAAAATCCAGTTTAGCGCATATTGATGAATTGTAAATCTACGCCGAAGTCGCCTGCTTTCAGCGTTTGGATAACAGCCTGAAGATCGTCTTTTTTAGCTCCGCTGACGCGTACCTGATCGTCCTGCATCTGAGCATTGACTTTCAATTTAGTCGCTTTGATCGCGGCTACGATCGCTTTGGCTTTTTCCTTCGGTATACCCTGCAGGATAGTAAGTGTCTGGCGAACTGTGCCTTTGGATGCCGGCTCTACCTTACCCAGCTCCAGGCAGCGCAGCGGGATATCACGTTTAGCCATACGGGCACGCAGCATATCGATGATAGCGCTCAGCTTGTATTCGTCTTCAGCTGCCAATTTGATGCATTTTTCTTCTAATTCGATGCTGGCATCACTGCCGCGGAAATCATAACGCTGAGCGATCTCCTTTTTCGTTTGATTGACCGCATTGTCCATTTCCTGCATATCGACCTGCGATACAACGTCAAAAGAACTGTCTTTAGCCATGATGTCACTCCATTCATTGATTTGTTAATAATATTATTATATCAAAAAATCAGGAGCTTGTCATTTCGTCAGCGTCACCGTATCGATCAGCTTGCCGTCCTGCTTCAGGCTGGTAACTGTCAGCTTGCCGTCATTAACAGTCAGCTTCATATAATTAGGCTGGTCAAGCACTCCGTCAAAAGCGACCTCCTGCGGCTTGGCACGCGAACCGGACCAGGTTTTATCGCCACTGCGGCCCGAAGAAATATAGATCGTTCCCTGTGATGCCACATTACCGTTTTTAAACGGAGCAGAACGGCCATAGGTATGATTATGAGCGGAAAAAACTACATCGACATTGCCGCGGTCAATAACCGGTAAAAGTGCCGCGCCCAGTTCATTGGGTCTGCCGTCCTGATAGCGGAACAGATTACGGTGCACCAACACGATTTTCCATTTCTTATCACTGGCGGCCAGATCGCGCTCCAGCCAGCTCACCTGACTTGCGATCAGTTCAGGCTGCCACTCGTTTAATTCCTCCTGCTGCGTATCGATTACAGAAAAATGCACATCGCCGTAATCATAGCTGTAAGCCTGCTTCTGCAAACCATCCGGCCCATTCAGGGGCAGATCGAACAAATTCAGATATAAATCGCCGCGGTAAGGTTTCCATTGCAGCGAATAATTTTCATGGTTGCCACTGATAGGAGCAACCGGAATCTGCGGCAACAGCCCGGACGCTCCACGGAACCAACTGCGCCACTGGCTGTATTGCTCGCCGTTATCTACAAGATCGCCCATATTGATGAAAAAGGCGGCTTCCGGATCGTGACTGTAAGCATAAGCGGCAGTCTTACGCCAGACATTATAATCAAGGCTTTGCGAATCGCCGAAGATCAAAGCCGTAAAAGCGCCTCCGGTATCTGTTTTCAACGTTTGCCAGGCAGAAAATTCTTTGCCGCCGCCAGCCCTGTATTCATAAACAGTTCCCGGCTCCAAAGCTGTCAGCGTCACACTTTGCTGATAAACCGTCCCTGAATCTGTTGCAAATTCTTTGCCCTGCGCCCGCACCCTGTGAAGCTCATTTTCGCCCTGCAGCTTATATTCCACCCAGGCATCGCTTTCCGGCGCCTGCGTCTGCCACATAATAGTCCGCGAGGTTTTACTGTCGGCAGTAATCACCTGCCGCAGCTGCTGCGGCTCGTAACGCGCAGGCTGTTCGGCGCCGCAATATTGACGTTCATAAAAAAAGATACCGATCCCGACCACGGCAAGCATCAATGCCAGCAGGCCAGTTTTTGAAAAAGCTTTACTCCATCTCATTTTTTCCCCTCTCTCCCGCTACCATACTGTTTTATGCCAAGCTATACCGCTCCCAAAAGACCGTAATTACCTGCCGCATAAAAAGCAGTTCCGTAAAAAATGTTGATGTCATTGCGGAAAAGGACGACAACAGCGCCCTCTTCTTTTTCCTTGTTTAAATTATATAGGTCTGGTCTGCGCTCCAGTCAAGAAAACATTTTGTGAAAAATAATAGGATCCGCCGATAATATTTTACGGCGGATCCAAAACGTATATGCTTTATCAGTCGATGATATTTTGCTTGTAATCGTGATAACAGCTTCTCAGCTTCTCCATTGTTTTTACCATTTCCAGCTTTAACTTGGAGGCGGCATCAAAATCGCCGCGGCTAAAAGCATCGCGGATCATAGTAAAGATACACGGAGCCTCGACAGAATCTTTAGCCAACATAACACGCAGCGCTGCGATCTTCTCCCACAGCTCATCGTCACATTTATTATAGAAGCCAGTGTCATGCAGACATTTCATTGCCACGATCTCAGCATGGAATTCGGGGATGATCCTGTTTAAGAGCTCGGTCTGCCATCGAACCAAGGCACCTTTGGCAAAAGAATCGATAAATTCTGCGCGCAGGATATTGCCGCTGGTAAGAGCAGCTTTCTTTTCGGGATATTTATTAAAGCCGCACATATTTTCCCATACAGTTGCAGGCGGTTTACCAAACAGACGGCTGCGTTCTTCCTCGCTGAAGTCTTCAAAAACATCATCTTCGCTGCGGTATTCGCGGTCTTTTTCCAGATAGAAGCCTTCAACGCCGGCCTTTTTGGACAATTCGGCTTCCAGTTCCTTCAAATTTTTGCCTGATTCCACACAAGCCTTGATTCCATCCCACATTGCCAGATAGAAAGCAGCGATAGCAATATAGGTATTAGTATAAGGATTAGGCGAACGCATTTCTATACGGGTCGCCATCGGACTGTCGATATCGCGGATCAAACCTGCCAGAATCGTACGGTTACGGGAAGGGACCTGCGGACTGATACCCAAAGAGGTAACGATACAGACAGGGGCTTCAAAACCTGGCTTCAAGCGGTTCAATGAATCGATCGTAGCTGAAATAAAAGGATTGATGACCTCATAGTTCTTCAAAAGGCCCATCATTGAACCGTAACCGATAGCAGACAGAAAATCCGCTTTCATATCGCCGGGCGCAAACAGATTGACCATTTTACCATTTTTGAGTTTTGCGGCAATACCGACATGGGTATGTTCTCCGCTTCCTGCAACGCCGGGGATCGGTTTAGCCTGGAAGGAAACTTCCAGACCGTTCATCCGAAAAACCTCTTTAACGATAATGCGGGCCAGTAGTTCGTTATCAGCAGTTTGCAGACCGACGTTAAATTTCCAGTCTACTTCCAGCTGTTCCATAACATGCGTCATATGACCTGCGCCGTCGATCTGTCCACGTACGCCGCCGCATTCTTTATGGCCCATTTCCGGTTCCAGACCATAAGCTTCCATCATTTCTATAGTCTGTTCTAAAGCGGTACGCACGTTACCGCGGGTACGCTGCCAGTATTGCTCCTGCATCATCTGCGAAGAAGAAAGGGCTTCGATCGGTGCGTCTTCACGCGGAGATTTGACCCAGAATTCCAGCTCGGTAGCACAGGTAAAGACCAGTTTTTCGATCTGAGACAGGTCAACATGTTCAAGACCTGCTATCTGCGGATGTTTTTTGAACATTTCCAGCATTTGTGCTTCCACATAATCCAGGCTGTTTTGCAGGATCGAACGGGAATCAACAAAGATTTCGTTGTGGATCAGGAAACAGGGTATGCGCAGGGTTCCGACCATTTTACCTGTCTGAGCATCAAAATGCTCGTAATTATAATCAATATACCAGTTGACACTTTTGTCGACCTTCATATCGACGCGGGCGTTATTTAAAGTAGCAATGCCCGGCAAAACAACGGAAGAACCGTCAGTCTGAGCAGCCATACCTTCCAGGAAGCTGTTGATATCTTCGATAAATAAATTGATGGGCACTTTTTCGTCGGTATCGTTACCGGCAAAGTCCACACCCATAAAAGAAACAAATTTGATTTCCTGGTGCATTTCCAGCAAAGCTTTCAGTTCCTCCGGGGTTTGCTGTTCGGGGTTAATGTAATACAACATTTCTTTGTTCATCATAGCAATCACTTGCGGCACTGTGCCGCGCTCCTTTCCCAATGCTGAAGCTGAAATACAAATATAAAAAGGACCTTCCTATTTTTAAGCAATAAAATAGAAAGATCCCCATTGATCTATCGCCATCATTATAACAAACAACAGTCAGGCTTGTCCAGTGTTTAAAACAAACTTTAAACACTTTTTTTAACCAAACACCAAATATCACTTGCTCAAAAGCCGGATTAATATTTCTTCCAGCTTTTCAAACTGCCGGCCGCCATAGCGGATTTCGATATTGAGCTGTGATAGTTCCAAAAGTGCCCGTTCCAGTTCACCCAAGCCAAAGCGGCGGCTCTGCTCCGCCATTTTTTTTACAGCAAAAGGCGCGGCTTTTAACTCTGAAGCGATCTCGGCCTGCGAGGCCCTTCCTTCCAGAAGTTCTTTGACGCGTCCAAGACGTCGCAATTGGAACGAAACCAGGCCGCATAGAGCCAGCACAGTATTACCGTGCTTACGTTCTTCACCCAAAAGCTCCAAAGTCTGCCCCAGCTTCTTTTCGGCAATGGCGTTCAGCAGCGCAAAGCGCGAAACTTCAGGCAACGCAGCGAAAGTCTGCTCGATATCATCTTTCGTCCAAATCTTACGTTCACCGGCGTAAACCGATAGTTTTTCTATTTCCTGTTCCAGCAGCAGCAGCGGCGCATTGTCAGTTACCGACAGATATTCCATGATCGTTTGTGACGCTTCATAATCAAAACGGCAGCCGCGCAGCGCAGCCTGTTCGTCCAGCCAGGGCTTCAGCTGATAGGATTTGAGAGACTTGCATTCCACCATCGCAGCAGTTTTAAGCAGGCTTTTATAAAGTTTACCGCGTTTATCGATTTTTTCGCCTAACAGCAGTACCTGACAATGTTCAGGCACATCCGCCAGCAGCTCTGCCAGCTCTTCCTGCTGCTGTTTGCGTTTTTCGCCGCCATCCTTACCTCCCCACAGCTTTTCATCTTTAATGATAACCAGACTGCGTCCTGAGAAAAAAGGGTAGGTATTGACAGCAGCAGATATTTCCTTTATATCCGTATCACGCTCAAAAACAGTTATTTCCCTGTCTTCCGGCGCAGCGTCGCCAAAAACAGCCCGCGGTAAAGCGGCGGCTATTTTATCTTTATAATAGCCTTCTTCGCCGAACACTGCGATTACACCAGCTACCTGTGTACCGGCACTTAATTGCTGCATAATTTTTTCTGCCGTGATTTCCATGTTTGTACTCCTTCAAGCCACTAAAAAAATTCCTTCTGATACCGATAACTATAACATTTTACCTGGCTGCCGTCAAAAGTGATTTTAAGCGCTCCGTCCTGATCTGTACGCCGCACCTGAGCCCCGCAGGCTGCCAGACGCTGCAGCGTTTCACTGCCAGGATGGCCGTAGCTGTTGGCCGCACCGACTGAGATAACCGCCAGCTGCGGACTGACTGCCGCTAAAAACGGCATTGAAGAAGAAGCATTACTGCCATGGTGACTGACCTTCAATACCTGACCGGGCTGAATCTGCCCCGCTGCCAGCAGTTCCTCCGTTTCTGTTGCATCACCTGTAAAAACAATGCTGCCGTCAGCAGATACAACCCTCACGATCAGAGAGCTTTCATTTGCATCGCTGTCAGCGCTGCCGACAGGCGCGCTGATGATCTGTATTGCAGTATTGCCCAGGGAATAATTTGTGCCGCTCTCGGCATATATAAGCTGCGCTTTGGTATTCTTCAGCAGTGCCTGTATATCTGCTGAAGGCTGTTCCTGAGGCAGAATGAGCCTGCGTATAGGTATATTTTTAGCTACTGCGGCCGCTCCTCCTGCATGGTCGTGGTGTCCGTGGCTTAAAAGCAGCATATCCAGACTGCGAATCCCCAGGTAACGCAGATAGGGCAGAACGATACGGCTGCCCGTATCATAGTCACCACGCAGACCACCGGTATCAATCAGCAGCGTCTGACGCTGCGGTGTTACAACCAGTGCCGCATCCCCCTGTCCCACGTCGATAAAATGTACGGTCAGAGGCTGCGGCCTGAATTTATCATAAAGCCCGATCCCCACCAGCATACAGCAGCATAAACCGATCAGCAACCGTCTTTCGCAAGCAGTGAAATCATCCCAGTCGCTGCTGCCGAAAAGCAGCAACAACAGTAAATAATAGACAGCGCCGCATAAAAGAGGCCAGCTGCCAACAGTGACAGTTGCCCAGCCGCCGGATGCCAGCCAGTGAATGATATTCAGCAAGGGGTGCAGTAAAAGCCCTGCCAGTAAAAACAGCAGCTTTCCCAACCCAAATACCGGCAGGAGGGCATATCCCGCCAGTGTCAGCAGTAGTGCCAGTTCCAGCAGCGGTACTAGAAGCAGATTAGCTGCCAGCCCACTCAGTGAAAGCTGATGAAAATAATGGATCAAAAACGGCAAAGCCGCCAGCTGTGCTGTTAAAGACACTGCCAGGATCTCGGCAATCCCCACAGGTAAGTAACGGGTACACAGGCAGCTCAGTACCGGGTAGAAATACAGCAGCCCCGCTGTTGTGGTAAATGATAACTGAAAACCTGCGTCCCAAAGCCAGCGCGGTTCATAGCAGAGCAACAGTATGACCACAGCACAGAAAATATTACTGCGCTGCGGCAGCCTGCCGCTAACGCCGGCTCCAAATAGTGCCAGCGACATAAGCAAAGCCCTCAGTACAGGCGGTTTGAACCCGCACAAAGCCGCATAAAAAAATAAAATTCCTGCCAGCAGCGCCATAGTACAGTGGCTACGGCGCCGCAGCAGTACAAGCAGAAAGCCTGTCACCACTGCTATATGCGTACCAGATACAGCCAGCAGATGCGCCAATCCCACAGCAGCAAAATCTTCCCGCGTCTGCGCGCTGATACCGTCGTAACCCCCTAAAGTCATACCGGCTAAAACAGCTCCGGCCTGTCCCGGTACAGTATGCTGCAGATTTGAACGCAGCCCTGCAGCCAGTCCGCCGATATACTGCCTGATACTTTGTCCGTCCCCGGACAAATACAGCTCACTGCCTTTTATAGACATTCGCCCCTGTAAATCCTGCAATTCGTTCCACAGCCCGCTATCCCAACCACCCGGATTGGCGAAATCAGTCAGTGGTTTAAGCGTTCCCTGTACAATAACGCCACCGGTTATTTTCTCGCTAAGATCCTGCCCTTGGACGAACACACGTACTTTACCCGATACTGCGATTGCTGTATCGGGTAAAGAGCTGCCAAGTTCCGCACTATTTGTCTGCACCGCTTGACAGGCAAGCACCAGACTGGTTCCCTGCGGCGTTACTTTGACACTGCCAGCTTCCACTCTGCCGAAAAGCCGTACTTCCTGACCGGTAAAAGTCTGCAAAGGCAGCTGCGGCTGACGCATGGCCCCGCTGCCGCTGGCAGCGCCACAACAAAAACACAAACCAATACCTGCCGCGGCCAACAACTTTACTCCAGCCTTTTGGCGGCAGCCCCAAGCAAGCAGCAGCAGAAAAAGTGCCGCCAGTATCAACGCTGGTATCAACGGCAACAGCTTACTGAGCCCTGCGTGGCAGCCAAGCAGAAATGCCAGTGTGGCGGCGACAATGATCTGTTCCAGCTGACGCTGCATCACAGCTCCAGATAAGGCTGCATTTTGCTAAACTTGGCCTTACCGATCCCTTTGACCTTCATAACATCCTCGATACTGGCAAACCCATGCGCCGCCCGATACTCAAGTATACGCTGCGCGGTAATATCACCGACCCCAGGCAACGCTGTCAGTTCGGCAGCCGTAGCCGTATTCAAATGTACCTTGCCGCCGGCTTTTGCTGTGCCCCTGCCACTCTCAGCAGCAGTCTTTACCGAGACCAAAGTATTTGCGCCTGCTGCCTCAGCAGCTGCACCTGCATTTACCGGCGCAGTCTGCTCACGCAATTGCCTGGCACTTAACCGCGGCACATTTACCTGCATACCATCTTTCAGCAGCTTTGCCAAATTAACTTTATCGGGATTAGCTTCCAGTGTCATTCCTCCGGCAGCGGCGATAGCCGCAGTAGCTCTGCTCCCTGCGGGGATTTCATATAAACCCGGCTTTGCTACCGCACCGCTTACATATACCTTGACTCCCCGAGTCTGTACCGCACTGATACCAGCTGCCGGTACAGGCACAACAGCAGCAGTATCCTGCGGGCTGCTTCCCAGCAGACTGCCGCCGGCACATAAAACTACGGCAGCCCCCAAAGCTGCTACTTTTCCTCTCAGCCCTCGTTCCATCATCGCTATCCAGCCCCTTTAAAACGCAAAAAAGCAGAGTTCCTGAGGTCAACAATAAATTCGTTATACCTTAGGAACTCTGCCATAGCGTCTTTATGATTTGATCTTACTGATCCAGCTATTTAATTTTTTTCTGCGATTTAAGGTCTGGCAACAATATTGACCAAACGTCCGGGTACGCAGACGATCTTCATGATCTTGCCGACATCGACCATAGCAGCGATATGTTCATCCGCCAAAGCCAGTTTTTCCAGTTCTTCCCTGCCGGCTTCCGCAGGTACAACCAAACGGCCTTTGACCTTACCGTTGACTTGCAGCACGATCTCGACATTATCGACCTTCATGGCCTCTGCCTCGGCTTTAGGCCAGCTTTGTGCATGCACGCTGCTGTCAGCGTCGATGACGCCATGCCACAATTCTTCGGTTACGTGCGGTACGAAAGGAGCAAGCAACCGCAGCAAAGCGGAAACGGTTTCATAAACCAGACCGGCATTGTAATTTTTCTGAGCTTCCTTATAAACATATAAAGCATTGACCAACTCCATCATCGCACTGATTGCAGTATTGAAATTAAACCGCTGCTCGATATCGTCGGTAACTTTTTTGATCGTATTATGCAGCACGCGGCGCAGCTCTTTATCAGCTTCATCCAGTTTTGAAGTATCATAGCCGGTGACCTTTTGGGCCAGCTCACCCTGGAAGTGGCTGACGATACGCCAGACACGGTTGATAAAACGGAAGGAACCCTCCACGCCCTGATCGCTCCATTCCAACTCTCTTTCAGGCGGAGCAGCAAACATAATAAACAGACGAGCAGTATCGGCACCGTATTTGGAAATGATCTCTTCCGGAGAAACGACATTACCTAAAGATTTACTCATTTTCGCACCGTCTTTAATGACCATGCCCTGAGTCAGCAGGTTGGTAAATGGTTCGTCGTATTTTACAAGGCCTGCGTCACGCAATACCTTCATAAAGAAACGTGAATACAGCAAATGCAGGATCGCATGCTCGATACCCCCGATGTACTGATCGACCGGAGCCCAGTAATCAACAGCTTCTTTACTGAATGGAGCAGTATCGTTTTTCGGATCGGTATACCGCAGATAATACCAGGAAGAACACAGGAAAGTGTCCATAGTATCGGTCTCGCGGCGGGCCGGCTTACCGCATTTGGGGCAGGTGCAGTTAACAAAGCTTTCACTGGTTGCCAGCGGTGAAACGCTGCCCGCATCAAACTTGACGTCTTCCGGTAAACGTACCGGCAGCTCTGCTTCCGGCACAAGAACTTCGCCGCAGTCAGGACAGTAAATAATCGGGATCGGAGCCCCCCAATAACGCTGACGGCTGATGAGCCAGTCGCGCAGACGGTAGTTGACATGACGGGAACCAAAGCCTTGTTCTTCCGCATAATCCATAATAGCTTTGATTGCAGCATGCATCTCCATGCCGCTGAACTTGCCGGAATTTACCAGCACGCCCTCTTTTTCTTCATAGGCGGCAGTCATATCTTCAACTTTTAATTCCTGGTCTTTAGGAGTAACGACAACGATCTTATCCAGACCGTATTTATCGGCAAACATCCAGTCGCGCTGATCACCTGTAGGTACACCCATAACAGCTCCGGTGCCATAATCGTACAGGACATAGTTGGTGACCCAAATCTCTACCTGGCGGCCATTGAAAGGATTGACAGCATATTTCCCGGTAAAGATACCTTCTTTTTCCGACTCGCTGGAAGTACGTTCAATATCGGACTGGTTGCGCACACGGGCGCAGAAAGCCCTGATCTCGTCTGCCTTCGGATTATCCCGGCACAACTGCTCTACCATTGGATGCTCGGCAGCCAGGACCACGAAAGTAACGCCAAATGACGTATCCGGACGGGTAGTGTAAACAGGTAGCTTAGCATCGATGCAGGGCACGTCAAAGCTGAATTCCAGACCTTCACTGCGCCCGATCCAGTTTTTCTGCATCGTCTTAACGCGTTCCGGCCAGCCGTTCAAAAGTTTCAGATCATCCAAAAGTTCTTCCGCATAATCGGTAATTTTGAAGAACCATTGTTCCAGATCTTTTTTGACGACCTCATGGTCACAGCGCCAGCAGCGTCCGTCGATAACCTGCTCATTAGCCAAAACAGTGTTGCATTCACCACACCAGTTGACAGCAGATTTTTTCTTGACAGCCAAACCGCGCTTATAAAACAGCTCAAAGAACCACTGGGTCCATTTATAGTAATCTTCCTTACAGGTGGCAACTTCGCGGTCCCAATCATAGGACAGTCCCAGTTCCTTCTGCTGACGGGTCATGTTGGCGATATTTTCCATCGTCCATTTAGCAGGGTGGATACCATGTTTGATCGCGGCATTCTCAGCCGGCATACCAAAAGAATCCCAGCCCATCGGATGCAGCACGTTAAAACCGTTCATACTGCGGAAGCGGGCAACTACGTCGCCGATGGAATAATTGCGTACGTGCCCCATATGCAGGTTGCCCGAAGGATACGGGAACATTTCCAGCACATAAGACTTGGGTTTGCCTGCATCAATATCAGTTTTAAATGCCTTGTTATCTTCCCAATATTTCTGCCATTTGCTTTCTATGGCATGGGGAGTATACTTTTCTTCGATCATTCTTCTCATAACCTCCTAAAATTTGCTTACCACCGCAGCGCGGCAAATAAAAAAGTCCCCGGCTGTTAGGCCAGGGACGAAATAGCTTTCGCGGTACCACCCTGATTGCCGAAAAAAATCTCGGCCACTCGAAACCTGTAACGCCGGTTATGCGTCCGCGCTTTTGACGCGGCTCCTCCACGGCGAGTTCACCTTGCTCCCGTATTGACTCGCAGCTGCCGTCAACTTTCTGCAACAGGGATCTGTGGTTACTACTCCGCTTCACCGAATTTGTTCATTCTGCAAATACTTTAATCATTATATCACAAATCCGCGGAGTTTCAAGTCTTTTCTTCCCCATCTGCCTAGTACGCGCTGCAGGCGGCTTTTAATGCTCTGCGCTCATCTGGAGCCTTCTTACTCTCCCTCCAGCTTAATAGTATGACGCTGCTGCACCAACAGCCAAAATGCCAGTGTGATCACCAGTACGATGATACCTGACAATGCAAACATATTGGCATATCCCAATATCTCGGTAATAAACCCCAGACCCATAGCGCCGACGACGATGCCGACTTCAATAAAAGCAGTAAAAAAACCCAGTGCCGGTCCACGTTCTTCCGGCCGGGTAACATCAACGACCAGTGCAGTAAGCGCCGGCACTAAAGCTCCATATCCCAGTCCGAATAATATTGCGATCAGCCCAAGCGTCCAAACGTTATCCATAATAAAGAAACACATAGCCGCCAGTGCAACCAAAAGTGAAAACGGCAAAATCACCAGACGCCTGTCGACATGATCGGACAGCTTACCGGCAAAGACCCTGCTGCCCATCGTCGCCAAAGCATAGACTACGAAAAAAATACCATAATCACTTATATTCCGCTGCTGCGCATAAATCGGTAAAAAAGTAAGAATCGCGCCATAAACCAGTGATGCACCCAAAAGGCACAGCGAAGACATAAAAATTACCCGCCGCCTGAAAATCGGCAGCAGATCCAGTTTTTGTTCCTGGTCATAAACAGGATTCGTTTCCTTGAGCGGCAGTAACACGAAAAAGCATACTAATGCCGTAACAAAAGTCACGTTGAACAAAAAAGGATAACTTTGTGTATGCTGAAGGATCCAAATGCCTGCTGCTGGAAAAACAGCCATAGAAACCACACTGCAGGTCTGATAAATCCCCAGCACCTCGCCACGCCTGTCTACCGGCGCATAATCGGCTATATAGGCAGCCGATGCCGCCAGATACATCGCCAGACAAACACCATGCGCAAGCCTGAGTACGACCAGCGGCACCACGCCGGTAACTCTGCCGAACAGCAGAAACAACAGTGCAAAAGAAATCGTACCCAGAAGCATCATACGCTTACAACCCCATTCGTTGGCCAGTTTACCCAAATACGGCCGTATAATAAAGGACGACAGGCCGAAAGCGCCACCAACCAGCCCGATATCGGCAGGTGTACCGCCCAACATCTCCACATACTGCGGCAATACCGGAATATACAAATAAAAAGCTCCGTAATACAAAAAATTAGCCAGGCAAAACAAAATAAAATTCACTGACCACATACTGAAATCCTGCTGCTTTGTCATAGTTGCCCCTCCCCTGCGTTTTGATACTTTCATTGTATAAAAATGCTGAAAGCGGCAACAGCAACCAGAGATAGAAAGGAAAAAGATTCTCGCATCCTAATTCAGACTTTATATCTATATTAAACGGATTAATCAGACTTTGGCAGTAGACACAGGCATTTATTTTCGCGCTGAGGTCAAACCTGTCAGCAATTCCTTGCATTCCTTCTTAAAATAAGCTAACATAAAGTTAACATTAAGCAGCAAAAATGGAGCATAATTCATGAAAATTTACGCTATCGGCGACCTGCACCTTTCTGGAAAGCCTCCGTCCAAGCCTATGGAAATCTTCGGGAAACACTGGGCAGACCACGCCGCCAAGGTTGCAACCAACTGGCATCAACTTATCCGGAGCGACGATACCGTCATCATCTGCGGCGACACCTCATGGGCCATGGACCTGCAAGACGCGCTGACCGACCTGAACTGGATCGCCGCCCTGCCCGGGCGCAAAATCATTCTGCGCGGCAACCATGACTACTGGTGGTCATCTTTAAAAAAGATGCAGACTGCGACAGAAAATAATTTCAGCTTTCTGCAAAACAACTTTTTTACCTGCGGCACGACTGCCATATGCGGCAGTCGTGGCTGGCTCCTGCCTTCATCTGACAATTTTAACGCGGACGATGCCGCTATCTACCGCCGTGAAGGACTGCGCCTGGAGGCTTCACTGGAAGCTGCCAGACAAGCCGGCTACAGCGATATCATAGCCGCACTGCATTATCCGCCTCTTTATGACGCTGCAAATGAATCTGTTTTTGCCGAACTGCTGGAGCGTTACGGCGTCAGGCACTGCGTTTTCGGCCATATTCACGGCAGCGATGCAAGCATGGTTTTTGAAGGTATCCGCAACGGCATCACCTATAAGCTTGTCAGCTGTGACACGCAGGGTTTTATACCGCAGCTGGTAAAATAAACAGCGAAGAAGGCGTTCCTATGCCCAAAAATATTTCCGCAGCAACACTGATGGTTTTATCCGCCTGCATCATTTGGGGCGCACAGCCGATGTTCGTCACTTTTGTCGTCCGCGAGTTCGACCCGATCCCTCTGGTCAGTATCCGTTATTTTACAGTAGGCGTAGTGCTGCTGGCAGCGCTGGCTTACAGCGGCGAAAAACTGCTGCCACCACGCAAAGCCTGGCTGCCGCTATTTTTGATGGGCGTCCTCAGCGTTGGCGGCAACAATGTTGCGCAATTCACAGGCCTGCAATACTCGACCGTAGCCAACCTTACTATTATTGCCTCGCTGACGCCTGCCGTAACCGCACTCTTAAGTCTGGTGCTGCTGCATGAACGGCTGCACAAGCTGCAATGGCTCGGTATCGCCGCCAGTATCATCGGCGCCGTTTACCTGATCAGCAAAGGTTCGCTTTCAACGATTATCAACCTGAACTTTAATTTCGGTGATATCCTGTTCTGCGTCAGTATGGTTGCCTGGGCTTTTTATACCATTCTTGTCGCGCAGGTCAGTAAATATGTATCTGCCTACAGCGCTGTAGCCTGGGCCGGGCTGCTTGGCTCTCTGACTACGGCTGCTTACAGTATCCTGACCGGGCAGTTTGCACTGCCCTATGACCTTTCCGCTTTAGCCTGGGGTTCCTATTTTTACGTTATTTTTATCGGCAGCCTGGTCGGTATGCTGTTCTGGAACAAAGGCATCCGCGTTATCGGCCCCAGTCAGGCCGCCGTGTTTATGAATCTGATGCCGTTAGTAGGCATCATCTGCGGCATCGCCTTTCTCGACGAAAGCTTCTATACTTCCGAAGCAGTTGGCGGCGCTCTTATCATCGCCGGTGTGTATCTGACTACTCAGTACCGCCTGCTGGCCTATAAACTGGCCAGATATCTGGTCAAACGCCGGCGGCAGAAATCATTGAACGACTGTTAAGCTTTTAAGTTACGGGCAGATGCCCGGCACTTTATAAATCATCATCGAAAGGTCTGTCAGCACTGCCATGCAAACGAACAAGCTTACCGCCTCGGCACTTTTGATCTGCACTTGTGTCATCTGGGGCATTCAACCGATGTTCGCCAAATTCGTCGTCAGGGAAATGTCGCCCATACCTATGGTCAGCATTCGCTACACTATCGTAGCCCTGACGCTGTTTGCTATGCTTGCCTGGCGCGGCGAAAAGCTGCTACCACCACGCAGGACCTGGCCGGCCTTATTTACCATGGGCATCCTCGGCGTCTGCATCAATAACGTTACCCAATTTACCGGGCTGCAATATTCGACAGTCACCAACTTTACCATTATCGCCACACTTACGCCCATCGTGACGGCTCTGCTCAGCTTTGTGCTGATCCATGAACGTCTGCACCGCCTGCAATGGCTCGGCATCTGCAGCAGCCTATGCGGCGCGCTGTACCTGCTCAGCAACGGTTCGCTTGCGGCCATATTGACGCTGAGCTTTAATATCGGCGACGTACTCTTTTTTACCAGTCAGGTCGCCTGGGCACTGTATTCTATAATCGTCGTGCGCATCATCGACGCTGTTTCCCCCTTTGCCATCGTCGCCTGGTCGGGTCTGTTAGGTTCGCTTACCACGGCAGCTGGTGCTGCTTATCTTGGCCATTTCGAACTGCCCTCGTTGCTTTCACCGCTGGCTCTTGGCTCATATCTGTTCGTCATTTTTGCCGGCGGGCTGATCGCCATGATCTTCTGGAACAAAGGCACAGGCATCGTCGGTCCCAGTCAGGCAGCCGTATTTATGAATATCATGCCGCTGGTCGGCATCATCTGCGGGGTGCTGTTTCTTGACGAACAACTTCTCATCTCCCAGGCTATTGGCGGCGTACTTATCCTCGGCGGCGTCTATCTGACCACACAATACCGTACCGTCGCCTACCGACTGGCAAAATATTTTACGCGTCGCCAGCGTAAACGCCAGCCGCTGCGCTGACATATCGATGATGGGCGACCTAAGCACAAACAGATCAAAATATCTCTCACAGTCAAGCTTCTTCTGCTCGCGTCTGCAACGGCGGCGAGCCTTTTTATTTTAGCAGGTACTATGTCATCCCCGACTTTATTGACACCGGCCGCGAACAGTGCTATGCTAAAAATGTTTACGGCATATGTCGCAAACTCATAACAATCACAGTAAGGGAGCGGTATAACAATGAAAATCGCAGTTACTTATCAGGACGGCGACATCTTTCAACACTTCGGACACACCGAATTCTTTAAAATTTACGACATCGAAAACACTGACATCGTCAAAACAGAAATCGTCAGCACCAACGGCAGCGGCCATGGCGCGCTGGCACAATTTCTGCACGAACACAGCGTCGATACTCTGATCTGCGGCGGTATCGGCGGCGGCGCTCAACTGGCATTGTCACAAGCAGGCATCAAGCTTTATGGAGGCGTTACCGGCAAGGCCGATGATGCAGTAAATGATTTGCTCAATAATAAACTGGACTATGACCCGGCAGTAAAATGCGCACACCACGAACAGGAACACGGCGGCGCAGGCCACACCTGCGGCGCACACGGCTGCGGCAAACACCACTGACCATATCAAAATCAGCAAACTCACTGCATAAGCAGTGAGTTTTTTCTTTATCCTGACAGTGCTGGCAATCTTATTAATGGTTAGCAAAATAACCTTCTGCTCCGATGTCGCTTCTTCCCAGTAATGCTCCTTAAACAATTTGTGTCCAAACTGAATAAAACCTTCTCTGAATAAATTTTCCATAGTTAGCCTCCCATCTATCCAAGAACAAACAAAACAGTTTTTCTACATATATTACAAACTTATTTCTATCCAAACAAAAATCTATAACCAGCCGCATTACCCCCTCATATACTAAAGGGCAGGCAACCAGCAAAAAACATACGCCCTTACACAAATTTTCTCTACTCGACAGGTTCTGTAATATACTTTAAAAATCCATTACACTGACTAAATACATAGGCAAAAACAAAAAAATCAGGCTGCTTACACAAATTATTCCGCTAATCGCTATTTTGTAATCACTTCCCTGCTTCGGGGTAAAAGAAAACTGCCATTGTTATGTCAAGGGCAGTTTAAAACAAATTACGTCGGCTTTTGTGAAACCCCAACATTGCCCCTTACTATATATAGGGCAGCGAAACGGCAAAAAGGTTAAATTAGCAAATATGAAATTTTTGTGTCATCGTTTTTCAGTAAGTAAAAAATAGCAGTTTGACCTTGCTGCTTTGGGGTTAAAATATCAGCGCAGACAACAACAAAGTTTTAGCCCAAGCCATTTCCTTAAAGATTTTGAAGCTAAAAAATTTTAAATTTCGCTTCGCGTATTACTGCTTACGCAGTTTGTACTGTTATAGTCAGAGTCTGTACTTACTGTGTTAGTATTGAGATAAATAGTATATTAAAACTCCAAAATAATATAGCGATCTTCTCAAAATGCCAATAAAATAAATAAAAGCCATTGTCATCTAGACGCTGGCCTTCATTTTCTATAACTATAAAACACTATAATAATTAAAGATTTTTGATAATAATTTTTTTAATATATCTCTAGTCAATAATTTCATCTTCTACAAATCGCTTAGCAGATTCAATAATTTCATCAGCATAATCAAAAATACTATTTATAGTTGCTAAAGGATATTTTTTACCATTATTCGTCCCATCAGGTAAAATAATATATTTAATAGCCTTTTCTACCTTTAAACGACAAATCCATTTATAATTTTTATTGTCATACAAAATACCAAAATAACTAACTGTATCACGATAATAAATCTTATTTACAGGAATTGTTTTATACAGGATCGCTTTTATTATTGCAAACCCATCTAACTCTTCTTGAGTAGTAATAATTTTACTAGAATCTTCGGTAATTATATTAGATGGTTCTAATTCTGTATTCGTAGAAATATCTTCATTTACAGTATTTTCAACAGTATTAGATTTATTAAGAGCAGCAGTAATTCGATCGTTCATTAAATCATTCACAAACTGGTTTAATGATTTTTTTATGACAGGTTTAAATTTATCAATTATATTTTGAGTTTTCCGACCACAATAGACCTCACTTAATACATAATTGATAAATTCATCATCTGGCTCTTCCAATTGTTTTTTTAATAATTGTTTCACTTGGTTAGAATATTTTAAATCTTCTGCTGCACTAAACACAGCATCAATATCAAAACTTGCCTTATGGAATTTTTTTAATTCTGTAATATCTTGCTCTTTTATTTGAGTAATATCAAATACGAAAAATGGTTTCTGATCCATTTTATTCTGTTCATCAAGATCCGTAAAAAATCTATACTCAAAACCATTTGTTAAAATACCAAATTTAGCTTTTGTGGTGCCAAAATATCTGAACAATTGTCCTCCATGCTTATCCAGCGATTCTCCACACCATTTTGCTTCTACTAAAATTACAGGTTCGCCATCATTGAGAATGGCATAATCAACCTTTTCTCCTTTTTTTATTCCTACATCAGCAGTATATTCTGGTACAAACTCAAGTGGATTAAAAACATCATATCCCAATAATTGAAAAAATGGCATAATAAAAGAAGTTTTTGTTGCCTCTTCAGTTTGAATTTGGTTTTTTAAAGTATCTACCCGTTTTGATAAAATTTTTACTTGATCTACAAAATCCATAAAATCATCTCCCGTGATTTATTAAAAATTTTTTTAAACTTACTTATTTCAGCTTATTATTTTCTACACGCTGATTATTTTGTATATAATTAATCATTGTTTAAATTATCAAATATGCATACTATTTTTTATAATTATTCTATAAATCTATGTTTATATTATAACATACAATAATCTAATGCGTATACTATAATCAATCTTATAATATTCTTACAATTTTAGTACTCTTTGCTTTCTTAAAAATATCATTATTAATTTTTTCTATCCCTTCATCCATGTTATAATACCTTTAAATAACCACAAACGAGGTGAACTTTATGGCAAAATTCATTCCATTCGTCAAGTTGTCGAAAAAGACGCAGCAGGAGATCAACAAAAGCCGTCGCAAAAACTGGGGCAATATTGATCCAACAACCAAACGTCCCAAAAATTCCAAAGCGTACAACCGCAAAAAAGCTCAGGCTTGGAAAGATGATTTTCCAACGTCTGAGCTTTTTTATTATCTTGTTAAGTTTTAAAACAAAATTTATTTATATTGTTGACTAAAAAAGTTGCATCCTTTCAAAGTCGTAGTATAATAGGCATTATAATAAATTTAAAGTTTTTGAGGGGATGCACTTATGCAAACAAAAAAATTAAGATACCTGCTGCTGTTTGCCGTTATCGCAATAGCCGCCACAGTGGTCTGGTACTTTGCCTACTGGGTCAAAACGCCGCAGTATTCGCTGGGTCTTATTGGCACTGCGGTACAAAAGCACGATTTTTCGGCTTTTGAAAAGCACGTCGATATGGAAACACTTTACAGCAGCGCTTATGACGATGTCGTTGTTGCCTCTTTTGGCAGAGAACGCCTGTCAAGCCCGATTCTGGCTGCGTTAGTACAAAATATCAAAGGTGTTGCCGTCCCGATCCTGATCGACCAGACCAGACAATACGTCAACGGCGGTACTATGGAAGAAGCAGATCCCAGTGATGCCGACTCGCCGATGCTGCAAAACAACGGTACTGATATCGTCAATAATCTGAAAAACAAGACAGGCGTCAATTCTATGCAGTATCAGGGTGTGGAAAAGATTCAGAAAAATGGCAGCATCGCTGTCGTAACCATCAAAGTTTTTGACAGCGAATTAGGCAAGCATTTTTTAGTAGAGCTTGCTATGCAGCAGCTTGCTGACGATACCTGGCAGATAACCAAGATCAACAATCTGAAAACTTTGATCAATGAACGTGATCAGGCCTTACAAAACAAACTGGCTGAGCTTAACGCTCCTGTGCAAAAGCAGATCGACGACGCTGTTGCCGTTGCTCCGCAAAAAATCTTTATAACTTCGGCTCCTTATTCCGGCGTTATCCGCCTGTTAGAAGCCGATATTCAGCTGACTAACAACGCAGTGAAGGAGTTGCAGTATTTTACCGGAGTTCTGGAGCTTTACAACGCTGATAATGAATTATTTTACAGTGGCAATTTTGCCAGCAGCAAAGACCTGGCCGCCAAGCAAGCAGCAGTTTATAAATTCAACTGGGAACTGAACCCCTTTCTGACTGATGATGCCAAGGTTATGAACAGTGATTTCAGCAAAGTGACCTGGAAGGCTTCTCTAAGCAGTCTGGCCTTTGCCGACGGCTCTACAATCGAGCTTTTAACGCAGCTGCCTGTTAAAGCAGCAACTAAATAAAAACCTGAAAGCCGTAACGCCGATCCAACAGCGTTACGGCTTTTTTATTACCACTGACAGCAGGCTTTCGCTTTGCTGCGGATCAAAGCACCGCCATCTTGCAAAGTTCCGTCGGCAGATGCCAGCTTCCACAGATCCCATCTTTCAAAAGTCGTTGCCGGCCCATAATCATCAAGGTCAGCCGCTTCTGCATGAGTCATAACATAATTATCGTCGATCGGCAAATCCAGTCCCCGGCACAAAACCGCTACTACCCGCGCCAAGGTTTCTAACTGCTGCCGTGTAGGCGGCACGCTGCCAAAGTCCACACTGCCATCGGCATAAGCCACAGCGTCGGCGCAGCAGCAGATGCTTACCGCGACTGCGCCGCTGTTACGATGCCAGGTATGCTCTTTATATTCTGTCAGTTTCCCGCAGCTGCTCCACACTGTACCGTCACCTGTGATATTCAAGTGATAGTCGTCATAAGTATTGTTATAATGCCCCGCCGTCCAGTGCAAATAAATCCTTCTGATCTCACCCTTTGCGTTTTCAGCCAGCGCCGCCAATTCCTGCAATGTTATTTCACGCATTTTCTATCCCTCCGTCTCAGGCTGCCTGCGCCTGCTGCTCATCATAAAACTTCTCAACAGTTATATCACAGGTTTTGCCATTGCTTTTTATAATAATATCGCCGCATAAAGCCGTATTGAAAACATCGGCCTGTAAATTGTACAGTCTTTGTACCACTTCCGGGCTGGGATGCTTATATTTATTACCTTCGCCGCTGCTGATGACCGCTATTTTCGGTTTGACAGCAGCTAAAAATTCATTGATCGATGATGTTTTACTGCCGTGATGCGCCACTTTTAAAACCTGCGCCTGCAGTGCCTCAGGGTCAGTTTGCAGCAGATCACGTTCTACTTCGGCCTGAATATCCCCGGTCAGCAGCATTGCAAAATCTTTATACTCCAACCGCAGCACCAGACTGTTGTTATTGGTGTCAGAAGGAGTCCCCTTATACAGCGTCTGCGGACTCAGGACCTTCAGCTTCACCATTTCATTGACCGGAACTTCCTGACCGCCGCGCAGTACTTCAAAAGGAATCTGTTCCTTTTCTATCTGCAAACGAAAGTCGTTATACATTTTAGTTTTATAATTCTGACCGCTGTCATAAACATGTTTTACCGGAAACCTGTTCAGCACCGCTTTCATACCGCCGATATGGTCGGCATGCGGATGTGTAGCGATCAGCATATCGATCTGCTCGACATGATTTTCTTCCAGCTTGGTCAGCAGCCTGGCAGCTTCGCTGCGGTCGCCGCTGTCGATCAGGATATTTTTCCCCTGCATTTGTACCAGGATACTGTCTCCCTGTCCAATATCCAAAGCTGTAACGGCAAGGATATCGTCAGCAGTTTTCACAGCTTCCTGTGTTTTTGCCTCCGCTTTTGGCGGCATTTCTTCGGGTACTGCAGTATCCATCGTCTGTAACTGCTCCAGCAAAACCGGCACATAACTTTTTATCAGCTCGCTGTCTTTAGTAACAACGCCGGCTGCAAGCACCAGCGCAGCCAAAAGTATCGCTAAAAATGAAGTCTTCTTCATATGTTCCGCTCCTTAATTTAAATGCAGATCGTGATGCAGCGGCTTAAAAACACTCATTTTACCACCGCGCTCCAGCACTGCTGTTGCAAAACCTGCGTCATAATCCGGCAGCTTCGGCATTTTGCTTTGCTGAAGTTGTTCATTGCCGGGCAGCAGCAATCTTAAAGCATAATCTATTTTTACCGCGCCCAGCCACATCAGGTACTCTATCTCGACATCGTGGAAGCCGTCCATATCGGTCCTTAGTGCAGCACACAGCTGTTCCACCTGCAATAGCTGTTCCATATTCATTCCTCTGGTTCCACGCTCGCGCCAATATTCTATGATCTTTCCTATCCCACGACCTAAAATAAGCTGCTGATGCTGTTTCACCTCAAAAAGCAGCCGGCGGCGCAGATACACGACCTGATCCAGCCCTACTGCCAAAGTGCGGTTGGCAAGCTCCAACTTGCTCATGTGTGAATTATCCCACAAAGGTTGGCTTGCACCGGATGCATCCAGCATCAGTAATGGAACAGGCGATTTCAGCATACTTTCGCTCCCCAGATTATCATAAACGCCGCCATCAGTCAGATAGAGCTTGGCCGGATTTTCCGGTTTCTGCGTTCCCGTACCGTAAAGATCCCTGAATTCTCTTGCCTCTACATCCAGCTCCAAAGGTGCGAAGCCTACCGGATAAGCAGCCGAAGCCGCAACGGCAAAAGCAATGGAGATATCGTCGATATCACTGCTGCGCCCCAGCAGATAACCGTAAATATCACTACTTTTAAACCTGAATCTTTTTAAGGTATTGATACAGGTAGCATTGCAACTCCATTCTGTCGCTGCCTCTGCCTGCTTCATTTTTCTGCCTTCAAACAGTTCTTCGTCTAACACCTGTGGAAAAGCTTTACTCATCTTCGGCCTTAAAGCAGCCGCCAGAGCCAACTGCTGCAGCTTGGGCAGATATGGCAGCAGATAAGCGAGCCAGGATGCTTTTGTCATGATACGCCTGCGGAAATTGCACTGCCCCAGATTGATCAGTTTCGTTGTCACCCGCCTGTCAAAATCAAGCAAACTGCTGAAATCACCTTCTGCCAAAGCGCTGATGACAGCACCTGCAGCAATACTGCCGCCGGACACAGAGGTTATTTCGCTGACATGCTTTTCAAGTCCCAGCTCTACTAATCTGCGGTAAGCCCCCAGACAGTAAAACGTAGCTCTGAAACCGCCGCCGCTGAACCCCAGATTGATCTTATTATCTATTTCCACTTCATTTTCCCTCCTTTGAAAAAAGCCGCCCATAACAGGCGGCTTTCTTAATCTTCCAGCCATACCGGCCTTCTGGCAAAACCAACATGATAAACTATGTACTGCATCACCACCTGATGCTCACCGATATTCAGCAAATAGAAATTCTTCTCCTGTCCGATGATCCGTCCGCGCGGAGAATCTGACAGACAGCGGTTCAGCAGCTGACGCTGCTTTTCAATGTCTTCCTCATTTACTGTTTTTTCTGGATCGGTATTGCCGATAACAACACGTTTTACATAGCCCACCGCACTTACATCAAATGGTTTCGTCATCATAGTTACCTGCCTTTACACCTCATCAGGCAACGTCATTATCAGCTGTATAATGTTCTTGCCCCTGTGCTCCTGCTGCCGCAGTTTTCTGGATACTTGTGGGGTTGATCGCCGTATTGAGGATATCCAAAACACGGGACAGACCTTCCGGCATCTCGCCCTGAGTAGCGCGGACCTGCACATGATATTTTGCGGAATTATCACTCTTACGGGTATTTTCCTTATGACTGGAGATAGAGCCCTTAACTTTGGCTTTCATGCTGAAAGGACCGATCTGCAAACCCATCTCTGCTTCCAGCTCGCCTTTTTTATCGTCGATTTCCGACTGAGTTTCCGAAGATTTTACTTCCATATCGAAGGTAATATCTACCAGATCGATCGACAGAGACGGAACTTTGAGCATCGCCAAAAGCGGGATATTCATTTCCACTTTTTCAGAAGCAGGACCATTGCCGTCATCGCCGTTAGCGCTGCGGGTAAAGCTGAACCCTACGGTACGTACGACCTGTTTATCACCTTCCTTAACCAGGCCGACCTCTTCAATAAAGCGAGCCGTTGCGCCGGCCAGCATCGTCTGTGCGTCACAGGCAGCCTGCAGCGGGCCGCCGATCAAAGACTCCATTGGCAAACCGCCGAATTCTTCTGCCATTTTTACTAATGCCATAATTAACTACATCCTTTCTGTTTGTGCTTTATCAGGGTAGTATTTTCACCATCTGATCATTGATTTTCATAACTGCTTCAGGAGGATCGTTAGACTCAAACAGCAATTCTACATCGACAAAATTATCGGTATCCGTTTTGTTGGAAGACAAAATATTTGCCAGCAGACCGCTGTCATTGCTTTTACCATCATCCCAGCTGCTCAGCTTTACCTTAAACTTCAGCTTCATCTCCTTCAGCTTCAGGGAATTCATCGGTACCAGCGCAATTTTCGGCACCTGCACCAGTACATATTCCAGTTCGCCTGTGTCAGGATTGATACGAGGATATTGGATATCAAAAGTCAGCGGTTTCTGCGACTCGTCAAAATAACGTTTCATAACATTCAAGTGCTGATTTTCGATCATGCTGTGCGCTTTTAAAATTGATTCCTGCATCGCTCCCAACAAATTCTCAAAGTATTGCTTTTTCGCCATCACGGCTCCTCCTCATAATCAAAATTTACGGCTGTAAAGATCGGTCACCTTAACCTGCAGTGCTCTTGCCAAAGCGTCAAGAACCGGAACAGTCGGATGCCGTTCGCCTAATTCGATCGCACTGATCATACTTGTACTGATACCTGATAATTTAGATAAATGCTTTTGCGTCATACGTTTCTCAGTGCGGACCTGGAAACAGATAATAACAAATCATAAGCCAGCCCCCCTTTCTAGGTGCCTTTTTCTTTAGCTCCTCCCCGCAGCTTCAAAAAGTTTTCCATACCGGCTTTGGCAAAATAACCGCTGATGATAACAGAAAACGGCCCGTCAACATAATCTATCAGCCTGTCCGGTATTTCTCTGTATATTAACCAAGTGCCGGCCGAAAACATTATGATGCCGACAAATAACCAGGTCACCGTTCCGACAACCTTTTTGGAGAAGCTCAGTTTTTCATCATCAAGTTCCATAGCTTTCACCTCCCTGGCTTTACATTACTATTATCTTTATCCACAATGGTGGAATATTATAAGAAATACTTTATTATTTTAATGTTTTGCGAATTTTTAAATTGTGAAACATTTTTATTTTTGCTTTTTGTCCTCCCATAAGTCCTCGCAGCTGTATCCCAGTACTTAGAAAGGGCAATAAAAAAGCCCCGCTTACAAAATGTAAACGGGGCTTTCGCCTTTTTCTGTATTTTTACAGGCCTCAGCATGTAAAAAACATGTATCAATATTCACTTTATTACTTTTAATTTTTTTAGATTACTTAAAGCGTTTTAAACGCAGGGCATTGCTTACTACCGAAACCGAGCTCAGCGACATTGCGGCCGCAGCGATCATCGGGTCAAGCAGAGGTCCGCCGAAAATGTGCAGCACTCCTGCGGCTACAGGTATACCAATAATATTGTAGCCAAAAGCCCAGAACAGATTTTCTTTAACGTTGCGGATCGTAGCCTTACTTAAACGCAGGGTAGTACTGATATTACGAATATCTCCGTTGACCAGCACGACCTGCGCCGATTCTATCGCCACATCAGTCCCGCCGCCAACGGCAATGCCCAGATCAGCCTGCGCCAAAGCCGGTGCGTCGTTGATACCGTCGCCAACCATGGCGACGATCTCCCCACCCTGCTGGAAGCTTTTGATCAGCTCGGCCTTATGACCAGGCATCAGCTCAGCTACTACTTCGTCCACGCCAGCCTGCTGCGCAATATAAGCAGCAGCGCGTTTATTATCGCCGGTCAGGATAACGGTACGGATATTCAGCTCGTGCAGCTTCTGCATTGCTTCCTGGGTTTCTTCCTTCAACGTATCGGCGATAGCAAAAATACCGCATAAATTACGGCCGATCGTCAGATAAACGATCGTTTTACCAACTGACGCTAATTTTTCGCCAAGTTCTATGGCATTCGGCGGAATCATTGCCACAGGCTGTACAAAGGACAAATTTCCCAACCGTACGTTGGTATTTTCACAACGGGCAGCGATACCGCCGCCTACCGTAGTTCTAAAATCTGTACAGGTCGGCAGTTCCATCCCTGCGGCCCGTTCTTTGACAGCTACTGCCAGCGGATGAGCTGAACCTTGTTCAATTGCCGCCGCCAGCCTTGTTATCGCTTCTTCTTTGGCTCCATTCCAGCCGATAACGTCTGTTACTATCGGTTTGCCCTTCGTAATCGTACCGGTTTTATCAAAAACCGCCATTGTTACATTATGAGCTGTTTCTAAAGCTTCTGCATTTTTGAACAGTACGCCTTTTTCAGCACCCTTACCTACAGCGACCATGATTGCCGCCGGTGTCGCCAGTCCTAAAGCGCAGGGGCAGGCAATAACAAGTACGGCAACAAAGACCTGCATGGCAAATTTACTGCCGGCGCCGGCAAACCACCAGCTCAAGCCGGCAACTAAAGCTATCACCAGCACTACCGGCACAAAAACCGCCGCAATTTTATCAGCCGTTTTGGCAATCGGCGCTTTCGAGCCCTGAGCCGCTTCGACCATCTGCATGATCTGCGACAGCATCGTATCCTTACCGACTTTTTCGGCTTTAAAACGCAGATACCCGTCGGTAACTACTGTAGCCGCAAAAACATTTTCGCCGACACTTTTACCTACAGGCATACTTTCACCGGTCAGCATCGATTCGTCAATACTGGCGTGCCCGTCTGTGATCACCCCGTCGACCGGTATCTGATTGCCTGGGTGGACGATAACTATATCACCTGTCAGTATCGCTTCGCGCGGAATCTCTACCTCTTCGCCGTCCTTCCAGATAAAGCCTGTCTTCGGCGCCAGGTTAAGCAGGCTGCTGATAGCGTGTCCAGCTTCACCTTTCGCGCGCAGTTCTAAAAACTTACCACACAAAACAAATGTCAAAATAGCGCCGGCAGATTCAAAATAAAGACTATGCACAGCATGAGGATTTATTTTTGCCAGAACTTCGTAGGTTGAATAGCTGCTGTAAATAAACGCAGCACCCGTACCTAAAGCAACCAGTGTATCCATCGACGGAACACCGTTTTTCAAGCTGATGATACCATTTTTGAAAAACGGACCGCCGGCATACAATATCGGCAGCGTTAACAACAACTGCACAAAAGCATAGACATCGCTCATCTGATTCGGATCTATCGGTACCGGTAAAAATTTACCAGGAACCATCGGCGCCATCGCCAAATATAACAGCGGCACAAAAAAGAAAGCCGCCACTTTCAAACGTTTCTTTAAATCAAGGGCATCCTGTTCCGCCCTCTGTTCCGCTGTCGATTCTTCGCCCGGCGCATCATGGACGACACCAAAGCTCATTCTGGTCACAGCTTCTTCCAGCTGCTCTATGGTAGCCTGATTTTCATCATAACGCACCAACGCCGACTGAGTCGCCAGATTGACTTCCGCTCTGTCGACGCCGGGAACCTTCTTCAATGAACGTTCCACACCATTAGAACAGGCAGCGCAATGCATTCCTGAAATTTTAATAGTTATTGTTTTCATAAGCTTTATTTTTCAACAGTGAAACCAGCTTCTTTTACTGCACTTTCCAACTGCTCCACTGTAGCCGGGGCTTCATATTCTACAACTGCCATGCACTGCTCCAGGTCTACTGCTGCGTGTTTTACGCCCGGTACATCCTCCAATGCCATTTTTACACTGGCAACACAACCTGCACACGACATACCAAAAATATACATACTCGCTTTTTCCATAATTTATGCCTCCATTTCGGAATTTAAATTTGCTTCAGCGTTACCATTAAAAACCAGCAACGTTAATTTAAGGTTAGCGAAAGCTATCCTTACACATCTTATAAATCAATCTTAACAACCTGTAAAGCCTTTGTCAAATAATACTGTAAAACAAAAAGATAACTTAAGTTCTTTTAGATAAGGTCAGCAACTCATTCCTTAGATCTATTATAACATATGAGTCATTATTCATATATCTTTTTCTGCAAAACCTTTGTGAATTATTTTTCTGACTGCCGCATTATTACCACATTTACCTGCTTTTTCTAACTGTCCTGCTTTATTTTTCAACTTCTGTCTATTTTACACAAACCAGTTTTGTTTTATACTATATTTTGTAGATTTAACTGAAGAAGGTGTTTTTTATGCGTAATGACAATATTACCAGGCTGACGCTGGCAGGTATGTTTGCAGCTTTGGCTTTCGTTTGTTTTACTTATCTGCGGATCGAGATCCCCATGGGCGGCGGTATGACCGGCAAAATTTATATCGGTCACGCTTTTATTATCCTGTCCGCTCTGATCCTTGGCGCGAAATACGGAGCGCTTACAGGTGCTATAGGTCTGTCACTGGCAGACATTTTAGCCGGTTATACCACATCAGCACCGCCGACTTTTTTGTCCAAATTTCTACTGGGACTGGCAGTAGCCTTTATCGCCCATAAAGTTTTTAATCTGGCTGCGGCAGATGACAAAAAAGCGACTAAGATCGTAACTATAGCGGCTGTTTTCGGCTGCCTGGTCAATGTTATCACCGAACCGCTGATTCGCTATGGCTTTAAAGTCTTCGTTTTAGGACTTCCGCACCAGATAGCCTATCTATCTGCAATCAACTGTGCTGTTTCCATGGCGGTAAGCGCTGTGCCTTCCGTCATTTTAGCAGTTTTCCTGTATAAAGCAGTACAGCACAGTATCCTGAAAAGCTATAAATTTGTTTAACCTTACTTCACAATACCCCTAAAAAATGAAGGTCGTTGCTTTTGATGAGCAGCGGCCTTCATTTTTTATAATCATTGTTTTATTTTAAGCTGTCATTTACAGCAATAACAGCAGCCCTGACAGTGAAACTACCGAGATGCAGCCTGCGACAACTTTTTTCATGCGGGAAGTCTCCTTCTCCCTGCTGTAACAAGGCTCACATAAAGCTGCTCTTTCTTTAGCTGAAGCATCAATAAAAGCTTTAGCATAATATCCATCCAACTCGAGCAGACTGTATTCCCCATTATCAAATTGAACGGCCAGTTGATACACAGATGCTTTAGGTGGTTTTAGCACTGCCCCCATAAGCTCCTGACCATATTCTTCTGTCATCCCTTCAAGCGCACAATCAGACCTTCCTGCGAAAGCATCTTTGATCGCTTCCTCAGTTACAAATTCCCACGTATGAATTGTTTCTTTGCTGATGATAATGCCTTCATCAGGTTCTTTAAAATGCATCTTCGTTACGATCATACAAACTGGATTTAAGAAAACAGCACTGCCAGACAAATGCCCCAGGATCACTTTATTTTTAGCCATAAAATCTTCATCCTTCTTTACGACAGATTTTTACTATCATTACAGACTTGGCACTTTACACTTTTTTCCCTTCTTCCTGTTATTGATACGCAATCTTCTCTGTTATTGCTGCTGTTTATTTCTAGCTTTGCGGCAAAGCTCCTGCCTGCCTCCTTTCACTTTTACACGAAATTTACGACAAAAGGCACAGTACTTTATCAGTACTGTGCCTTTATCTGCAAGATAACCAAACTACGCCTGTCTTAATATTTTTTATCTGATTTTTACACCGCTCTGATTATTTCTCAGCTCTGTTAATAGCGCAGAGGATACCCAAAAGCGCAGCTACGTTGATATTACTGTCGATACCAACACCAAAGATATGTCCATTACCGGGAATCTTCAGTTCTATGTAACAAATACCCTTCGCGTCAGAACCGCGGGAAATAGCATGTTCGTGATAATTAACAAATTCATAGCCCTCTACGCCTATCCCTGCCAGCGCCTGGAAGAATGAATCTATCGGGCCGTTGCCGACACCGGCAACTTCTTTCATATCACCACAAACATCAATTTTACCTTCAAAACGAGTATGTGTAGTGCCATCCAACTCCCGTTGTTCCAGGAAGCTGTGGGAAGCCAGTTTGTATTTACCATCAAACTCTACATATTCACGGTTAAACAAGTCAACGATCTGTTCTTCCTTCAATTCATCACCAAAAGCATCGGAAGCAGCCTTCACGATATTGCCAAATTCAGGATGCATTTCCTTCGGCAGCCTGTAACCGACAGCATGCTGCAGCACAAAAGCTGCGCCGCCTTTACCGGATTGGCTGTTGATACGGATAACAGGTTCGTATTCACGGCTCAGATCAGCAGGATTGATCGGAAGATACGGTACTTCCCAATAAGGAGTATCGCTTTCCGCCATATATTCGTAACCCTTACGTATAGCATCCTGATGCGAACCGGAGAACGCGGTAAACGCCAATTCACCCGCATAAGGCTGGCGCTCGGGCACCTTCATCTTGGTACAGGCCTCATAAATTTTTTTGACCGCCAGAATATTGGAAAAATCAAGCTCCGGATCAACGCCCTGAGTATACATATTCAAAGCAACTGTCACAATATCAAGATTGCCAGTGCGCTCGCCGTTGCCAAACAATGTTCCTTCGATGCGGTCTGCTCCGCCCAGCAGGGCAAGTTCAGCCGCAGCAACACCTGTCCCGCGGTCATTATGCGGATGAATGCTGATAATAGCAGCTTCCCTGTTTTTCATCTTAGTACAGAAATATTCGATCTGATCCGCATATGTGTTCGGCGTTGACATTTCCACTGTTGAAGGCAGATTCAGAATGATCGGGTTCTCATTCGTTGCCCCCAGGGTTTCCATTACCGACTCGCATATTTCAATAGCAAAATCGATCTCAGTACCGGTAAAGCTTTCAGGAGAATATTCATACCGAATATTCATACCGCTGCTGGCAATTGCTTCCTCAGTCAGCTGACGGATAAGTTTTGCACCCTCCACTGCGATCTTGATAATGCCTGGCATATCTTCTTTAAATACGACCTTCCTCTGTAAGGTAGAGGTAGAGTTATAAAAATGTACGATAACGTTTTTAGCGCCTTTAACTGCTTCAAAAGTTTTTTTGATCAGTTCCGGCCGCGCCTGTACCAGTACCTGAATCGTTACATCATCGGGAATATGATACCCTTCGATCAAAGTGCGCAGGATCTCATATTCGGTTTCAGATGCAGACGGAAAACCAACTTCTATTTCTTTAAAGCCAATATCTACCAGAGTCTTGAACATCAGCAGCTTTTCTTCCAGCTGCATCGGCGTAACCAAAGCCTGATTCCCGTCGCGCAGGTCAACACTGCACCAAATCGGCGCCTTGGTAATAGTTTTATTAGGCCATTGGCGATTCGGCCACTGGAGCGGCTGAAAAGGAATATACTGTTTACTTGCTTGTTTCATAAATATTTGCCTCCAATCTGTTTATGCCGGCGCAGCGGCCCAACTTCGGAAGCGGAAATAAAAAATCCCCGCTCCCTACGATAAATGCATAGGGGCGAGGAACTGTTCTCCACGCGGTACCACCCTAATTCAGCTGCCAAGCAGCCCTCTCAGCCTCAAACAAGGCCCAGGCGTTTAACGTTGCCACACGTTCTGCTCTACATATCAAGCAGACAACTCCGGGATGAGCTATACATAAAACTTTTGCCATCGACTTGCACCAACCGTCGACTCTCTTAGGCCTGCCAGTTTTATCTTGTTCCCTTCACAGTCTTTGAGGTGAAAATTTTTGAATTGTTAAAAGTTATTATACCTACTTGCCTGATACTTGTCAAGAGAAAAAATACGACTCTAAAACGTCATCTTTATTAAAATGATTACATAAACTAAATAAAAAGCATACTTTTACTGCATATTATAACAACAGTATTTATTTTTTTAATCCTGTTTAGTTAATTCAAAGGAGTCTTTTCATATTGACAAAAAGAAAACCCGCACAAATTGTGCGGGTTTTGAACTTCTGTTCCCAATGATTAACGTTTCGAGAACTGGCTTGCTTTACGCGCTTTTTTAAGACCGTATTTACGACGTTCTTTTTCGCGCGGATCGCGAGTCAGGAAGCCAGCTTTTTTCAAAGCCGGACGATATTCAGCGTCAACGTCGAGCAAAGCACGAGCGATACCATGACGGATCGCACCTGCCTGACCGGAAATACCACCGCCAATAACATTTACGAGTACGTCGTATTTGCCTTTGGTTTCAGTAATTTCAAGCGGTTGGTTAACGATGAGTTCCAATGTTTTCAGACCAAAATAATTGGTCAGCTCACGGCCGTTAATAACGATTTTACCTTCACCCGGAACCAGGCGAACGCGAGCAACTGAAGATTTGCGACGACCAGTCGCACTATAAGTAACTACTGCCATTTACGTTTCCTCCTCCGGATTATCTTACGTTGATTTCTAAAGTTTCAGGTTTTTGAGCTGCATGCGGGTGTTCAGAACCAGCATATACATGCAGTTTAGTGTAGATCTGGCTGCCAAGGCGATTTTTAGGAATCATACCTTTAACTGCGAGTTCTACCATTTTTACCGGGTTCTTAGCGAGCATATCGCCAGCTTTTGTGTAGCTGTCGCCGCCAAGGTAACCGGAATGACGGAAGTAAACTTTTTGAACCAGTTTTTTACCGGTCAAAACTACTTTGTCAGCATTGATTACGATTACATGATCTCCGGTATCCATATGCGGAGTAAAAGTCGGTTTGTGTTTGCCACGAAGGATTTTTGCAACTTCGGCTGCCATGCGGCCAAGAGTTTTATCAGCTGCGTCAACAACGAACCATTTACGTTCGATATTGGACGGATTAGCCATAAAAGATTTCATCCTTATGTCCCTCCCTAAAGTATTTCCTGTTCGATGTAATTTTATCGTTTCTCTCCGGGGCTAGTGGAGATAGGCGTAAAATCACGTATGTATATTGTAACCATCTTGACATTTTTTGTCAAGTAAAATCAGGATTATTTTCTGATTTTTTCAATATCTGCCAGAAAATGCGGTATATAACCAACATAATCTAAATAAAGTCCCTGAGGAGGCGCCGGGGCAACCTTAAAATGACGCTTGCCTGCTGCAAATTCACTTTTAAATGCAGCAATACTTTTAGTGCCTTTGCCGACTTCTACCAGATGCCAGACGATATTACGCACCATATGATATAAAAATCCATTACCTTCAATGCAGAATTCCAGTTCTCCCTGCTCTTTTTGCAGCCATTCAGCGCGGTAAATCGTTTTAACAGGCGAACTTTGCACACTGCCGGCCGAACGGAAAAACGAAAAATCATGTGTTCCCAAAAGCAGCTGTGCTGCCTCCTGCATCACTTCAAGACGCAGATATTCCCGCATTTGCCAGACATAGTTACGCAGGAAAGGGTCCGCATGTTTATTCTGCACTATGCGATAACAATAACGTTTCCAACAAGCGCTGTATCTGGCATGAAAACCTTCGTCAGCTTCCTCAGCCTGCCAAAGCACGATATCCTTCGGCAGGATTCCTGCACAGGCCTTTAAAAGATTCTCCAATGGAATACTACCGCTGGTTGTCAGCGACACTACCTGCCCCCGTGCATGCACACCCGTATCAGTACGTCCAGAACCGGCTGTAACGATTTTTTCGCCGCAGAGCAAGGATAGTTTCTCTTCAAGCACCTGCTGCACTGTAAGAGCATTAGTCTGCTTCTGAAAACCATGGTAATTAGTGCCGTCATAAGCCACTGTTAATTTCAGAGTACGCATAACGCGTTCCCCCAGCGAATAAACGCCATCAGACCAATCAAAACAAACACTGTCGCTAATGCCGCATAGTCACGTCCATAATAAACGAGCTCGTGCATACGGCTGCGTCCTTCTCCACCGCGATAACAACGTGCTTCCATTGCTACCGCCAGATCATCGGCACGTCTGAACGCACTGATAAAAAGAGGTATCAAAAGCGGCAGCATATTTTTGGCTCTCTGCATCAGATTGCCGCTGGAAAAATCAGCTCCGCGTGCGGTCTGTGCCTTCATAATCCTGTCTGTTTCCTCAAGCAGCGTAGGTATAAACCGTAAGGCGATAGTCATCATCATTGCCAGCTCATGCGCTGGTACGCCAAAACGTTTAAATGGGCGCAGCAGAGCCTCTATCCCGTCAGTCAAAACTATTGGTGAAGTCGTAAATGTCAGTATCGAAGAAATAAGCAGCAGCAGAATCAGACGCATCGACATTTTCAGGCCCATTTCCAGACCTTCCTGCGTTACTTTAAAAAATTTCCAGGAAAAAATTACATTTTCACCCTGCCCTGTAAACATATGGATTACCATTGTCAGAACAATGATGATCCACAGCGGCTTTATTGATTTTAGAACCAGCATCAGCGGCAGACGTGATAAAAGAATAATCAAAAATACGAAACCCCAAAGTATTCCATAAGATACGGCTCCTGAGGCCAGAAAAATAGCGACAATGAAAAATAATGTTATCAGTATCTTCGTCCGCGGGTCCAACTTATGAATCAGAGAATTTCCCGGGTAATATTGTCCAAGCGCAATGTCAGTCAGCATTTATTTCAACCCCTTTGCTGTTTTGATCTGCGCTTCCAGTGCTTCCGCAGTCATGGTATCCGCCTGGATTTCCATCCCGCGTGCACGCAGTTCATCACTGAGTTTAAAAAGCTGCGGTACGTCCATGCTTACCGCCAAAAGTTCATTTTTATGATTTTGATAAATTTCAGCAGGACTTCCGTCTAAAATGACGCGTCCACCGGAAATAACCAGCAGCCGGTTACTGTAACGGGCTGCTTCTTCCATACTGTGCGTAACTAAAATCACAGCCATCCGGCGTTTTTTATACAAAGCCATGATTTCTGCAAAAACAGCATCACGTGAACGCGGATCAAGTCCGGCAGAAGGTTCGTCTAAAATCAGATAATCAGGATCCATTGCTATTACCCCGGCAATCGCCACGCGGCGCATTTGTCCTCCGGAAAGCTGAAACGGAGACCGGCTGGCAAAGGTTTCAAAATCCAAACCCACAAATCTCATCGCGTCTTGGACCTGCTGCTTAACCTCATTCTCCTGCATCCCCTTATTCCGCGGTCCAAATGCAATATCCTCAAAAACAGTTTCAGCAAAGATCTGATGTTCAGGATATTGGAAAACCATACCAACCTGGTGTCTTGCTTTTTTTACGGCTTCACCTTTGCCGCTGATATCCAGTCCATCAATCGTTACTTTACCTGCCGACGGTTTTAAAAGACCATTCAGATGCTGCACTAAAGTCGATTTTCCGCTGCCGGTATGCCCGATCACAGCAACAAACTCTCCTTTGTCCACAGTCAGCGAAACACATTGCAGCGCTTTGCGTTCATAGGGTGTTTTGGCCATATATGTAAATTCTACGTTTTCTAATGTTATCGGCATATGCTTTCAGCCAACTCCTCATTTGTAATAATTCCCTGCTGTAAATTCAGACCGCTTTGCCGCAAATCATCGGCAATTTTAGCAGCTAAAGGCGCTTCTAAGCCTAAAGCATATAACTCTCGTACATGACTGAACACCTCTTTCGGCGTCCCCTGCATTTTGAGCTTGCCCTCTCCCATAACAATGATTCGGTCAGCCTGCAGCGCCTCTTCCATATAATGAGTTATATAAACCACGGTAATGCCTTTTTCCCGGTTCAATTTTTTGACAGTAGTTACTATTTCTTTGCGTCCCTGTGGATCGAGCATAGCCGTCGGTTCATCTAAAACAATACACTTGGGTTCCAATGCTAAAACACCTGCGATCGCCACGCGCTGTTTTTGACCGCCGGAAAGCAGATGCGGAGCATGCTTGGCATAATCACTCATACCTACTGCCGCCAGCGCAGCATCCACTCTTGTTCTTATTTCTGCCGTCGGCACCCCTATATTTTCCGGTCCAAAGGCAACGTCTTCCTCGACAATTGCCGCCACGATCTGATTATCAGGATTTTGAAACACCATCCCCACATGCTGGCGAATATCCCAAAGATTTTCTTCTACCGTAGTATCCATACCCTCGATCAGGCACACACCTTCACTTGGCCTCTGCAAAGCGTTAAAATGACGCGCTAAAGTACTTTTACCACTGCCATTGGCACCAATAACAGCAACAAATTCACCTTGTCTTATTTCTAAATTGATCCCATCCAAAGCCTTTATTTCTTTATTTTCACTGTCTGTATAAACATGTGTTAAATTTTTTACTTCAATTATAGTTTGCATGGCAAACCTCCGCTTAATTCAGTACCTTTATATTATATTATTCCAGCCCAGGTACGTCAACCGCTTCCAGCACACTTGGTTAACTTTACAAAAATAAGACCCGGAACAGTCCGGATCTTATTTTCAAACTTTCTTATTCTCGAATTTGCAGCTGCAACATTTGAAACAAGGCTATTTTTACTTTACCGCAGCTTCCATAAATTAATACTGATATCCATATGTATAAAAAGAATTTCTCAGAAGTATCTTTCAATTCTATAGCAAAGCAAATTTTTCGCTTTCAAAAATTGCTTTCATACGGCACAGACAAAAAGGATGCCCTGCAGGATCAAACATCACACGCCATTCTTCAGAAAACTGTTCAGCTGCCATTGTTGCTCCGCAGTTAATCGCATGCTGAACCGCTTCTTCCAAATCATTGACTGCAAAGTCCAAATGCGCCATCTGCTGCTGTACTCCCGGTTCTTCCGGCCACACAGGCGGACAGTACTCTGGATTTCGCTGAAAAAATATTCCCGGATAAGCTCCCTGGGACATTCCAGGTACTCCTATACAGGCCCAGTTCTCATCATAAAAAGGGATTTCCCAATTTAGCAGCTCTGCATAGAATTTAGCCAACGCATAAGGGTTTATGCAATCCAGTGTGAAAGAATACATTTTGATTTTCAATTCTTTCTCCATTTTTAATCCTTCCAATAAAAGATGATTTTCTTATTATTTATCAGCTTTCATCCAGCTGCGCATCAGCTGTACTTCACGCCAGCCTAAATATGCGGCCAGGACAGCAGCCGCAAAATCCGCTGTCATACCTGCATACATAACGCCGTTAATGCCATAAAACAAAGGTAGTATGACAATCAGAGGCAGTAAAAAAATAATCTGCCTGGTCAGGGAAAGAATGATACCTTTAGTTGCTTTACCAATGGACGTAAAAAAATTGGAAGAAATCGGCTGGATACAATCTAAAAAGGTGAAGAACAAATAAATTCTGAAATATTCCTCCGCAAATTGATAATAAGCTTCTGATCCTTCACCGAAGAAACCAATGATCTGCCGCGGGAAAAGCTGAAAACAGGCAAAAGCAATAATGGATACTACCGTTCCTATCAGCAGCGTTAAGCGGTAAGCTTCTATAACACGTCCGTATTTTTTTGCGCCGTAATTAAAACTGACTATTGGCTGCAGCCCCTGTGACAACCCAATAATGATTGAAAAATAAATCATATTTACTTTCGTAATGATCCCTGAACAGGCCAGAGGTATCTCACTGCCGTATATTGAATCTGCGCCATAATGAGTCAAAGTATTGTTTAATGTTATTTGCACTACCATAATCGCAAATTGATTAAAACAGCTGGCAGCGCCAAGTGCCGAGATCAAACGGGAACGTTCCCAGTTTGGCAGCAAATCGTTTTTAGACAACGGCAAAGTCTTGAACTTTCTTAAATATCCAGCGACCATAAGCCCCGACACAACTTGCCCGATAACAGTTGCAGATGCTGATCCGGCAATACCCCAATCCATTACAAAAACAAACAGCGGATTGAGAATCAGATTGATAAAAGCGCCGGTCAGCATACAAATCATTGAATACTTAGGACTGCCGTCAGCGCGCACTAAAGTGCTGCCCCCCGTCCCCAAAATCAAAAACGGGAAACCCAGACAATTGATTCCCGCAAAAATAAGCGCATACTTTAAAACAATATCTGTTGCTCCAAAAGCGATCATCAAAGGTTTTAAAAATACCAGTACAAATACCGCCAGCACCACACCACTTCCAACAAGCAGCGTTATGGCATTACCAATATATTTAGCCGCTTCCTCGCGTTTACCTGCCCCAAGTTTCAAATTGAAATTAGACGCACCGCCAACGCCAAAAAGCAGCCCTAACGCAGTACATACCGTAGTTAACGGCAAAGCGACATTAGTAGCCGCATTACCGTACATCCCAACGCTGCGCCCAATAAAAAACTGATCAACAATATTATATAAGGCTCCTACCAGCATAGCTATAATACTTGGTAAAGCAAAATCATGTAAAAGTCTGCTTATTTTTTCACTTCCAAGTGGATTTTCTTCATTTACCTTCATAAATTATTCCTCACATATTTCTAACTTTTTCTCATATAATTATTATACATCTTTTTTATCCTGTATTGCTAATGCCACTTGTGAATTAACTGTGTCCCTTTGGGAATTTCCCACTAACAATAATAAAAAAACCAGGAACAAAAGTTCCTGGTTTTCATGCTTATTCTTAAACAAGCTCGATAATTGCCATTTCAGCAGCGTCACCGCGACGAGGACCTACTCTGTAAATACGAGTAAAGCCGCCTTGTCTTTCTGCATATTTCGGAGCGATTTCATCAAAAAGCTTTCTGGTAGCTTCTTCATCGACGAGAACTGCAAGAACTTGACGACGGGCATGCAAGTCGCCTTGTTTTGCCAAAGTAATCAATTTGGCTACATGGCTGCTAACTTCCTTAGCTTTAGTCACAGTAGTTTCAATTCTCTCGTGTTTGATGAAGGAGCTCAAAATGCTGCGAAACAAAGCTTTACGGTTGCTGGAATTACGGCCCAGTTTTCTGTATGCCATTCGTTTCCGACCCCCTTCTTATTCTTCGTCACTATTGCGTAAAGCCAGTCCCAAATCGGCTAATTTTTTCTTAACCTCATCGAGGGATTTACGACCTAAGTTACGTACTTTCATCATGTCTTCTTCGGTCTTTTGAACCAGTTCATCAACAGTATTGATGCCTGCACGTCTCAAGCAGTTGTTGGAACGTACGGACAAATCAAGATCGTCGATGGAAACGGAACCAGGACCTGCTTGGACAGGCTCCTCGACCGGAGCGGTCTCAGAACTGCCAACTACGGTGACCATACTGCTGGAAGCAGCGGTACCGGTTTGGAACAACTTCAGGTAATCAATCATGATACTGGATGCCATGCTGATTGCTTCGTCCGGCTCAACGCTTCCGTCTGTCCAAACTTCCAAAGTCAGCTTGTCATAATTGGTAACGTTACCAACACGAGTATCGGTAACACCAAATTTTACTCTCGTAATCGGAGAATAAATGGAATCCACAGGAATCATACCAATCGGTTGATCAGGGCGTTTGTTCTTATCAGCAGGAACATAGCCCAGCCCCTTGTCGATGGCAATCTCCATATTGAGTTTCGCATCTTTGTCCAAGGTAGCAATATGCAGCTCAGGATTCAAAATCTCTACGTCGGCATCAACAAGGATGTCTGCTGCAGTAACTTCTTGCTCACCGCTGCATTCGATACGTAAAGTTTTTGGTTCTTCACTGCTTACTTTAAGGCAAAGAGCCTTGATGTTGAGGATAATATCCGCAACATCTTCTCTTACGCCTGGAATTGTAGAGAATTCGTGCAGCACGCCGTCAATTTTAACAGCTGTAACCGCAGCACCGGGTAAAGAAGAAAGCAATACTCTGCGAAGGCTGTTGCCCAGCGTGATACCGTAGCCTCTTTCCAACGGTTCCCATACAAATTTGCCATAACGGCCGTCATCGCTGATCTCAGCGGTGACCATTTTAGGTTTTTCTATTTCGATCATGCGGAAAGCCTCCTTCTCGTGCGTATTACCACAATACGCCTAATGTTGGGTGGCAGATGTTCAACTAATTATTTAGAGTACAACTCAACGATGAGATGTTCTTCGATAGGAACATCGATTTCCTCACGGGTCGGGAAACGATCAACTTTACCGCTCAAGCTTTGAGCATCGAGAACGAGCCAAGCAGGAGTAGTTTTGGAAGCCAGGGTTTCAGCCATACCTTTGAAGTATTCTTTACCACGGCTGTTTTCCATAACGCTGATAACGTCGCCGGCTTTTACCAAAGCGGAAGCGATATCAAGACGTTTGCCGTTAACAGCGATATGACCATGAGTTACCAATTGACGAGCTTGGCTACGGCTATCGGCCAGGCCAAGACGGTAAACTACATTGTCCATTCTTCTTTCCAGAAGAACGAGCAGGTTTTCACCTGTAATACCTTTTTGTTTTTCGGCTTTAACGAAGGTATTATGGAATTGACGTTCTAACATACCGTAAATACGGCGTGCTTTTTGTTTTTCACGTAACTGAATACCGTACTCAGATACTTTTTTGCGTGCTTGACCATGCTGACCAGGAGCATAGGAGCGAACAGCAAAAGCGCATTTGTCGCTGTAGCATCTGTCACCTTTAAGAAACAGTTTTGCGCCTTCACGACGGCATTGACGGCATACAGCCTCAGTATATCTTGCCATTTAGCGGGTACACCTCCAATAAATTAAACTCTTCTACGTTTCGGCGGACGGCAGCCGTTGTGAGGAATCGGAGTAACGTCTTTAATGGAGTTAACTTCGAGACCTGCAGCCTGAAGAGCACGAATAGCTGCTTCACGACCAGCGCCGGGGCCTTTAACGAATACTTCAACTTGTTTCAAGCCATGTTCCATTGCAGCTTTAGTTGCTTCTTCAGCAGCCATCTGAGCAGCAAACGGAGTGCTTTTACGGGAACCGCGGAAGCCTAAGCCGCCGGCAGATGCCCAGCTGAGTACATTACCGTTCATATCGGCAATAGTAACGATAGTATTATTGAAAGTGGAACGAATATGAGCTACGCCACTTTCGATATTTTTACTTACTTTCTTTTTGTTGCGAACAACTTTTTTACCAGCCACTCGTTTATCCCTCCCTCACTGATTATTTCTTCTTACCTGCAATAGTACGTTTCGGACCTTTGCGAGTACGAGCATTGTTTTTGGTATTTTGACCACGAACGGGCAAGCCCATACGATGTCTGCGGCCGCGATAGCTACCAATTTCAATCAGGCGTTTTATATTGAGGGATTCCTCACGGCGGAGGTCACCTTCTACTTTATAATCACCATCGATAGTTTCACGAAGTTTTGCAACTTCTTCCTCTGTCAGATCGCGAACGCGGGTATCAGGATTGATACCGGTTTTGCTCAGGATCTCACGAGACAGGGTAAGACCGATGCCATAAATGTACGGCAGTGCGTATTCAATACGTTTGTCTCTAGGTAAATCGACACCAGCAATACGTGCCATTAACGCTGCACCTCCTTCTTAGCCTTGTTTTTGTTTATGTTTCGGGTTTTCGCAAATTACCATTACATGGCCTTTGCGTTTAATGACTTTGCATTTTTCACATATTGGTTTAACAGACGGTCTGACTTTCATATTTTAAACCTCCTCTTGCCTGTCTTTGGTTATTTGAACCGATAAGTAATTCTTCCACGACTTAAATCGTACGGAGTAAGCTCGACAGTAACCCTATCGCCAGGCAAAATTTTGATGAAGTTCATACGTATCTTACCGGATATGTGTGCCAGAATCACATGACCGTTTTCCAATTTAACTTGGAACATGGCGTTCGGTAGGGATTCTAAGATTGTGCCTTCAACTTCAATTACGTCTTGTTTGGACACAGCGTTTTACCTCCTTACTTCAGCGCCCCGAGACTAGCTTTAACATCAGCGTAAACTTTGCCGATTTCCTGCAGGCCATCGATTTCATGATATACGCCTTGTTTTTTGTAGTACTCGATCAACGGTTCCGTTTGCGAATGATATGCATGCAAACGATTTTTTACAGTTTCTTCTTTATCGTCGTCACGTTGATACAACGCGCCGCCGCATTTATCGCACATACCTTCCACCTTACTGGGATTGTATTCTACATGATATGTAGCGCCGCAGGCCTTGCAGATACGTCTGCCGGTGACCCTGCCTACAAGCTCAGCGTCAGGAACTACGATATTAACCACACCGGTCAATTTAATGCCCAGATCAGTTAAAATGCCGTCGAGGGCAACAGCCTGCTCTTCGGTTCTTGGAAATCCATCCAAGATAAATCCATTGGCACATTCAGGTTTGGCTAAGCCTTCCCGAACAATACCGATGGTAACGACGTCGGGCACGAGGCCACCGGCGTCCATGTATCTTTTTGCCTCTTTACCTAATTCTGTGCCTTGCTTAACAGCTGCACGGAACATATCACCAGTAGAGATATGCGGAATTTTGTATTCAGCAATGAGTTTTTCTGCTTGAGTGCCTTTACCGGCACCCGGAGGTCCCATCAAAAGAATATACATTCTAATCTTCCTCCTATTTCATAAAGCCCTGGTAATGACGCATCAAAACCAAAGACTCTACTTGTTTCATTGTATCCAATGCAACACCGACTACGATCAAAAGGGCCGTACCACCGAAATAGATACCCTCTATACCGGTGATCCAACCAACAACATTCGGCATCAGAGCAATCAATGCGAGAAAGATTGCGCCGGCCAGAGTGATTCTGGACATGATTTTATCCAAGTAATCAGTTGTCGGTTTGCCAGGACGCAGTCCGGGAATAAAACCGCCATATTTTTTGATATTATCCGACATTTCAGCTATATTCACGCTTACTGCGGTATAGAAGTAAGTGAAGAATAAAATCATCAATACATACAAAGTAGTTTGAAGAGGAGTACCCCATGCAAACCAGCCTGCAACAGTTTTTACCCAAGGAATGTCTACAAACTGGCCAATCGTAACCGGAAACATCAGCACGGAGGATGCAAAGATGATCGGAATTACGCCTGCCTGGTTGACCTTTAAAGGAATGTAGCTGGTGTGACCACCGTACATTTTACGGCCAACAACACGTTTTGCATATTGAACCGGGATTTTGCGAATACCTTGAGAGATCGCTACAACAAAGACAATCATCGCCAAAGCTATCACCGCGAACAAAATCACGTTCAGAATGTTAACCGTGCCGGATTGCAGATATTGGAAAATAACATGCATTCCATCAGGAAGTCTGGAAACGATACCAGCAAAGATGATCAGCGAGATACCGTTACCGATACCTTTAGACGTAATCTGTTCACCGATCCACATCAAAAATACCGTACCAGCAGTTAAACTGATTGCAATCAACAGAATCGACATGATCCCGGGGTTATTGATTGCTGATCTCAGACCATAAGCCATACCTAAAGCCTGGATAAAACCAAGCAGAACTGTACCGCCGCGAGTCAGCTGAGTAACCTTTTTCTGACCTTCCACACCTTCTTTGGACCATTGTTCTAATGTAGGAACAACGACCTTTAATAATTGAAGGATAATGGACGCATTGATATATGGAGTAATACTCATAGCAAAAATTGAGAATTTGCTCAAGGCGCCGCCGGAGAACATATCAAGCAGGCCAAACAAATTACCGCTTTGGAAAAGCTGCTCGATCATGGCTACGTTAACGCCAGGAACAGGGATATGTGTTCCAGCCCGAAAAACGATGAACATGGCGAGAGTAAATACAACTTTTTGCCTGAGTTCCGTAATTCTGAAAATATTAGCGAGGGCTGCGAACACTTAGATCACCTCTACTTTTCCGCCGGCAGCAATAATTTTTTCTTCAGCAGATTTGCTGAAACCCATAGCTTGAACCGTGAGCTTTTTAGTAAGCTCGCCGTTGCCGAGGATACGAACACCATCACGAATGTTTTTGATCATTCCGTGTTCGATCAGCATTACAGGTTCAACTACTGTGCCGTCTTCAAAGCAATTGAGACTACCAACATTGATTTCGACATAATTCATGCCAAATCTATTATAGAATCCACGTTTAGGCAAACGCAGATACAAAGGTTTTTGACCACCTTCAAAACCAGGACGTTTTACGCCGCCGGAGCGGGATTTTTGTCCTTTTTGACCTTTGCCAGATGTTTTACCAAGTCCGGAACCGAGACCACGGCCAACGCGAACGGAGGCTCTTTTAGATCCCGGAGCGGGAGATAATTCATGCAAATTCATCTGTAGCACACCTCCTTGTTTTAAGCTTCAACTTTTTCAACTTTCACAAGATGTTCAACTTTGTGAATCATACCGCGAATAGTCGGGGTGTCGTTTTTAACAACAGTAGAATTGATTTTTCCTAAGCCCAGAGCCTTTACGGTTGCGCGTTGATCCTGCGGGTAACCGATCAAGCTACGGGTCAGCGTGATTTTAACTTGTTCCATCATGCTACCTCCTTAGCCAAGTAATTCTTGTACGGTTTTTCCGCGCAGAGCTGCAACAGCTTCAGCACTTTTCAGGGATTTTAAACCTTCCAAAGTTGCACGAACAACATTGTTAGGGTTATTAGAACCTTGACATTTGGTCAAGATATCACGTACGCCTGCCAATTCAAGTACGGCACGAACAGGGCCGCCGGCAATAACGCCGGTACCTTCTGCAGCCGGTTTCAAGAACACACGGCCTGCGCCGAACACACCAATGATTTCATGAGGAATGGAAGTGCCAACCATAGGAACAGTAATCAGGTTCTTTTTAGCATCTTCAACGCCTTTGCGGATAGCTTCCGGAACTTCGGCAGCTTTACCAAGGCCCATACCAACATGACCGTTTTCGTCACCAACTACAACGAGTGCGGAGAAGGAGAAACGACGTCCGCCTTTAACAACCTTTGCAACGCGGTTGATGAATACGACTTTCTCTTTTAAGTCGCTTTCTTGTTTTTCGAAATTCGCCACTTTTATTCCTCCTTCTATTAGAATTGCAGTCCAGCTTCACGAGCCGCGTCTGCCAGTGCAGCAACACGACCGGTGTACAGGTAACCGCCACGATCAAATACAACTTCTTTAATTCCTTTAGCCAAAGCTTTTTCAGCAATAGCCTTGCCAACTGCTTTAGCAGCTTCAGTATTGCCGCCGTAGTTAGCTTTCAAGTCTTTCTCAACAGTGCTGGCAGCAACAATCGTTTCGCCTGTTACATCGTTAATCACTTGTGCATAAATATTGGACAAGGAACGATATACATTCAAACGAGGTTTTTCTGCCGTACCGATAATATATTGACGAGAACGGAGATGACGTTTTTGACGTTTCTCATTTTTATCAACTCTGTTAAGCAAGAGTTTCACTCCCTTCTTTTAGAAATTACTTCTTGCCTTTAGCGCCAGCTTTACCCATCTTACGACGAACGTATTCGCCTTCATAACGAATACCTTTGCCTTTATAGGGTTCAGGCGGACGCAGAGTGCGGATTTCAGCTGCAACTGCGCCGACTTTTTCTTTGTCTGCGCCGCTGACAACGATTTTGTTAGGAGCCGGAACTTCAAAAGTAATACCTGCAGGCGGCTCTTTTACTACCGGATGAGAGAACCCGAGAGTAAAGTTGATGTTATTGCCTTGTTTAGCGGCACGATAGCCGACACCGGCAATTTCTAAAGATTTGCTGAAACCGGTGGTTACACCGACAACCATGTTGTTGATCAGAGTACGGGAAAGACCGTGCATGGAACGATGAGTTTTTTCATCACTCGGACGTTCAACAGTCAGTACGCCGTTTTCCAGAGTCAATTTCATATCTTTATTGATTTGGCGAGATAATTCGCCTTTGGGACCTTTAACGGTAACCAAATTATTTTCAATAGTAACTGTAACGTTAGCGGGTACAGTAATTGGTTGTTTACCAATTCTAGACACTTATGAGCACCTCCTATCTTTCAAGTATTACCAGACGTATGCCAGCACTTCTCCACCGAGACCAGCCTTACGGGCAGCTTTATCGGTCATCAGGCCTTGAGAAGTGGAGATCACTGCGATACCGAGACCACCGAGGACTCTGGGCAGCTGATCTTTTTGAGAGTATACTCTCAAGCCGGGCTTAGAAATACGTTTGATACCGGAAATAACTTTTTCCTTATTAGCACCGTATTTCAGGCTGACGCGGATAACATTTTGTTTGCTATCGGCAATTACTTCAAAATCTTTAATGAAACCTTCAGCTTTCAAAATCTCAGCAATAGCTACTTTGATTTTGGAGCCGGGGATTTCAACTTTATCGTGATGAACCGAGTTTGCGTTACGAATACGGGTAAGCATATCGGCAATCGGGTCAGTCATTACCATACTTAAATACCCTCCTTCCTAATTTGCTGTTTTACCAGCTAGCTTTGGTTACTCCCGGAATAGCGCCTTGGTAGCTGTATTCACGGAAGCAGATACGGCAGAGACCGAATTTACGCATATAGCCATGTGGTCTGCCGCAAACCTTGCAGCGATTATAACGGCGAACTTCAAATTTCGGCTCATTTTTCCATTTTTCAATCAGGGCTTTTTTAGCCAAGGTATTCCCTCCTCACTTATGCGCTGAACGGCATTCCGAGGAGTCTGAGTAATTCTCTGGCTTCCTCGTCAGTCTTAGCGGTAGTAACAATGATGATATCCATTCCACGGACTTTATCGATCTTATCATATTCAATTTCCGGGAAAATCAATTGTTCTTTCATGCCCAATGCGTAGTTGCCACGGCCGTCAAAAGCGGTGGGATTTACGCCGCGAAAATCGCGTACACGCGGAAGAGCAATGTTCATCAACTTATCAAGGAAGTAATACATGCGGTCACCGCGCAGGGTAACTTTGGTACCGATCGGCATCCCTTGACGCAATTTAAAAGCTGCAATGGATTTTTTAGCTTTAGTGATGACTGGTCTTTGACCAGCGATCAAAGTCAGATCTGCAACAGCAGAATCTAATGCCTTGCTGTTAGCTACAGCTTCACCGATACCCATATTGATGACAACTTTTTCGATTTTAGGGATTTCCATAACATTTTTATAGTTGAATTTATCCATCATGCCTTTAACAGCTTCGGACAAATACTTTTCTTGCAATCTTGTTTTTGCCATTCAAAATTTCCTCCTTTCCCGGAATCTTATTTATCAATTACTTCGCCGCATTTTTTGCAGGTTCTTACGAAGCTGCCGGAAACTGCGGTCTTTTTAATACGAGTAGCTTTTTTACAAGCCGGGCATACTAACATTACTTTGGAAGAAGCAATAGCAGCTTCTTTAGTAATGATGCCGCCTTGGGGATTAGCCTGAGACGGTTTTGTATGGCGTTTTACTTTATTTACGCCTTCAACGACTACTTTAGCTTTTTTAGGCAGAGCTTCAATAATCTTTCCTTCTTTGCCTTTATCTTTGCCGGACAAAACCAAAACGGTATCGCCTTTTTTTACATGCATTTTGATTGCTGCAGTCATTTCAGGAACACCTCCTTATGTGCATTATCAGATTTCTTACAGCACTTCCGGTGCCAGAGAAATGATTTTCATGAAATCTTTATCGCGAAGTTCACGAGCAACAGGCCCGAAAATACGGGTGCCGCGCGGGCTCTTATCGTCTTTAATTACAACTGCTGCGTTTTCGTCGAAGCGGATATAAGAACCGTCTGGACGACGAACGCCCTTTGCAGAACGAACAACAACTGCTTTTACTACGTCACCTTTTTTTACAACGCCACCGGGTGATGCATCTTTAACAGCACATACGATAACGTCACCAATGTTAGCATATTTACGGTAAGAACCGCCCAATACGCGAATGCACATAACTTTCTTAGCGCCAGTATTGTCACCAACATTAAGAATGGTTTGTTGTTGTATCATGGTTTTCCCTCCCTTGCCAATTTATCCGATCGGCAATATCTTATTTTGCACGCTCTAAAATTTCAATAACACGCCAGCATTTATCTTTGGAAAGCGGACGAGTTTGCATAATTTGAACTACGTCGCCAATATGCGCTTCGTTATTTTCATCATGAGCTTTGAATTTGATAGTATGTTTTACACCTTTTTTGTAAAGCGGATGTTGAACAAAACGCTCAATAGCAACTACAACAGTTTTCTGCATTTTGTCGCTTACTACTTTACCGATACGGGTAACACGTGCGTTTCTTTCTTCGGTCACGACTGTTTCCTCCTTCTTCATACTTCAAACACACTCAGGCATTTAACTCGCGTTGACGCTGAATGGTCTTGATGCGGGCAATAGACTTTTTGACTTCGCGAATTTTCATCGGATTCTCACATTGTCCGGTTGCCATTTGAAAACGCAGGTTGAAGAGTTCTTCTTTCAAACCAGCCAATTTGCTGTCTAACTCGGAAGCAGACATTTCACGAATTTCTGTTGTTTTCATTAAGCTTCACCACCCTTTTCTTGTGCGGCAGCTTCGGCTTCTTGCTGTGCGCGGGTCACAAATTTACATTTAATAGGCAATTTGTGGCTAGCAAGACGCATAGCTTCTTTAGCGATCTCTTCGCTAACTCCGTTCATTTCGAACATAACACGACCGGGTTTAACTACTGCTACCCAATATTCAGGTGAACCTTTACCACTACCCATACGAGTTTCAGCCGGTTTTGCAGTGATCGGTTTGTCCGGGAAAATTTGAATCCATACTTGACCGCCACGTTTAATATAACGTGTCATTGCGATACGAGCTGCTTCGATTTGACGATTGGTGATCCATGCTGGTTCCAATGCTACCAAGCCATACTCGCCATGAGCGATTTTGTTACCGCGCATTGCACGACCAGTCATACGGCCTCTATGTTGTTTACGATGTTTAACTCTCTTCGGTAATAACATTAGTTTATGCCTCCTTCACCGGAGCAGCTTGCGCTACTTCTTTGCTTTCAGGAAGGACTTCACCTTTGTAAATCCATACCTTTACGCCGATACGGCCATAAGTGGTATGAGCTTCTGCTGTGCCATAATCAATATCAGCACGCAGAGTATGCAGAGGAATGCTGCCTTCACGATAGCTTTCGCTGCGAGCGATTTCAGCACCGCCCAGACGACCGCCAACCTGAACTTTAATACCTTTAGCGCCCATGCGCATGGTACGGCCAACACATTGTTTCATTGCACGGCGGAAAGCGATACGGCGTTCCAATTGAGATGCAATGTTCTCTGCAACCAAAGTTGCGTCCATATCCGGGGTTTTTACCTCAACGATGTTGATATCAATTACGCTGTCGGTCATTTTTTTCAAGTCGTTTTTCAGCAATTCAATGTTGCTGCCCTGACGACCGATTACCATACCAGGTTTAGCAGTATGGATAGAGATGCGGGCTCTATTCGAAGCGCGTTCGATTTCTACTTTAGAGATACCGGACAAGAACAGTTTTTCTTTAATGAATTCACGAATTTTAATATCTTCTAATAAGAATTTCTCATAGTCTTTGTCAGCATACCATTTGGAATCCCAATCTTTGATAATACCTACGCGGAGACCATGCGGATTAACTTTTTGACCCACTATCTTTTCCCTCCTTTTTCCGGGATATTATTTTTCTTTAACAGCAACTGTTACGTGGCTAGAACGTTTTAAGATTTTGAACGCTTGCCCACGGGAACGCGGATGGATTCTTTTCATGGTCGGACCTTGATCTATAAAGCAGGAAGATACGATCAGATTATCCACATTCATATCATAGTTATGTTCAGCGTTTGCAACTGCACTGCGCAGTACTTTTTCGATAACCTCAGAACCAACCTTAGGGGTATGTTTGAGGATCGCGAATGCTTCACCCACAGCTTTGCCGCGGATAAGATCAATCACGATACGCAACTTGCGCGGCGCGATGCGAACATATCTTGCAATAGCTTTTGCTTCCATGTTATTTTGCCCCCTTTCCCCTTATTTTAAAGATGTACTCTTATCGGCATGGCCTTTATAAGTACGCGTAGGAGCAAATTCTCCTAGTTTGTGGCCTACCATATCTTCAGTGATAAATACAGGCACATGTTTACGTCCATCATGAACAGCAATAGTATGGCCCAAGAAATCCGGAAGAATAGTGGAGCTGCGAGACCATGTTTTTACGACTTTTTTATCGTTAGAAGCGTTCAGCGCTTCAATCTTCTTTTGAAGACTTGCATGGACATACGGTCCTTTTTTGATTGATCTGGACACTAGGTTAGCCTCCTTTCTCTATCCTTATAATTATTTCGTTCTACGTTTTACGATTAATTTGCTAGAAGCTTTTTTCTCTTTGCGGGTACGAGTACCAAATGCACATTTACCCCAAGGAGTAACAGGACGTTTACGGCCAACAGGAGAATGACCTTCACCACCACCATGCGGATGGTCATTCGGGTTCATTACAACACCGCGGTTAGCCGGGCGAATACCGAGCCAACGAGAACGGCCTGCTTTACCGATGCAGATATTTTCAGCGTCGATATTGCCAACTTGGCCAATAGTAGCGCGGCAGTTGATATGCACTTTACGGATCTCACCGGAAGGGAGACGAAGCAGAGCATAATCGCCTTCTTTAGCCATCAACTGAGCAGAAGTACCAGCACCGCGGGCAATTTGACCGCCTTTGCCAATTTTAAGCTCAACATTGTGAACCATAGTACCAAGCGGCATATTTTTCAAAGGCAGGCAGTTGCCGATTTTGATATCAGCATCAGGTCCGCTTTCGATAACATCGCCTACTTTAAGGTCTAAAGGAGCGAGGATATAACGTTTTTCGCCATCAGCATAGTTTACTAAAGCGATACGTGCATTACGGTTAGGATCGTATTCGATGGTGGCAACACGAGCCGGAACACCGTCTTTATTGCGTTTAAAATCGATGATACGATATTGTCTTTTATTACCGCCGCCTTGATGACGAACAGTCATTTTGCCGGTGTTATTACGACCTGCATGTTTTTGCAGTTTTTCAACCAGCGGACGGTAAGGCTTATCAGTTGTAATCTCTTCGAAGGTAGACACTGTAATGAAGCGCCTCGAAGGAGAATACGGATTAAAGCTTTTAATAGCCATTTAATTTGCCTCCTTATTACGTCAAATTACATTCCTTCGAAAAGGGGAATCGTATTGCCTTCAGCAAGTTTCACGATTGCTTTCTTATAATCGGAACGTTTGCCAACGTATTTACCCATGCGTTTGGTTTTGCCAAATACGCGTACAGTATTTACGTTTAACACTTTTACTTTGAAAATTTGTTCAACTGCCTGGCGGATTTCCACTTTGTTGGCAGTCAAAGGAACTTGGAAAGTGTATTTGTTGTCTTGAAGCATTACGGAAGTTTTTTCAGTAATGATCGGACGGAGTAAAATATCGCGAGGGTTAGCAGCCATTATGCGAGCACCTCCTCAATTTTAGCTACAGCGTCTTTTGCTAAGAACACTTTATTGTTATGAAGCAGATCAAAGCAGTTCAGGCAACCGTTGGAAAGTGCAGTGACTTTCGAAATGTTGCGTGAAGACAGCTCAACATTTTCATTAGAACCGTCAGTGATGAGCAAAGCCTTTTTATCAGCTGCATCAAAAGCAGACAGCATAGTTACAACATTTTTAGTTTTAGGAGCATCAAAGCTCAAGCCCTCAACAACGATAAGTTCACCGGCAGCAACTTTTGCAGACAATGCACAACGAATTGCCAAACGACGAGCTTTACGGGGCATTTTTTTCGCATAACTGCGAGGTTGGGGACCAAAAGTGGTACCACCACCTACCCAAATCGGAGAACGGGTAGAACCGCTGCGAGCGCGGCCGGTGCCTTTTTGTCTCCATGGTTTACGACCGCCGCCGCGAACCATACCGCGGGTTTTGGTAGCAGAAGTGCCTTGACGTTCAGCAGCCTGTTGCATAACAATTGCTTGATGTACAACAGCTTCATTAAATTCAACGCCAAACACGAGATCATTCAATTCTATTTCTTCACCGGTAGCTTGACCGGAGATGTTATATACTGATAACTTCGGCATTAGAAGCATCCTCCTTTCTTTCGCTTACGCTCTTATTTATTAGGTTTTACTGTTTCTTTGATTACAACAAAAGAACCAGCGGCACCAGGAATGGAGCCTTTGACCAAAATAAGATTACGTTCAACATCAACTTTAGCAACAGTCAAACGTTGAACAGTTACTTGTGCATTACCCATACGGCCAGGCAATTTTTTGCCTTTGATAACTCTACCGCCAGGACCGGAATGCATAGGACCCATGGAACCAGGTTCACGATGGGATTTGGAACCGTGCTTCATAGGACCACGAGCGAAATTGTGGCGCTTAATAGTGCCTGCAAAGCCTTTACCGCGGGAAATACCGGTTGCATCAATCAGTTCTCCAGCAGCAAAAATGTCAGCAGTGATTTGTTGGCCGACTGTATATTCAGAAGGAGCAGACAACCGCAATTCTTTGACAAATTTAACCGGAGTTACGCCGGCTTTGTCAAAATGGCCTTTCATTGGTCTGGTCATATGTTTTCCTTTAACTTCACCAAAGCCAAGTTGAACAGCATTATAACCGTCTGTTTCTTCGGTTTTATTTTGAACAACAACACAAGGTCCTGCTTCTACAACAGTAACAGGGATCAATCTGCCGTCAGCTTCAAAAATTTGGGTCATACCAATTTTCTTGCCTAAGATTCCTTTAGCCATTATTGCACCTCCTCCTTACAGTTTAATCTCGATATCTACGCCGGCAGGAAGGTCAAGACGCATTAAAGCATCAACGGTCTTCGCAGTCGGTTCCAGAATGTCTACAAGTCTTTTGTGGGTACGCATCTCGAATTGTTCACGAGAATCCTTGTTTACATGAGGGGAACGCAGAATCGTATAGATATTTTTTTCAGTAGGAAGCGGAATAGGGCCGGAAACCTGAGCTCCGGTACGTTTCGCAGTTTCTACAATTTTTGCAGCACTTTGATCAAGCGCTTTGTGATCATACGCTTTTAAGCGTATTCTGATTTTCTGTGATTTTGACATTAATTTTTTTCCTCCTAATCGCCCAGTTTCTAAGAACGGACATACTCCGTGAAAATCTCCCTGTCTAGCAGGCAAGCAACCTCTCACATCATCGCAGGGCCATGCAAATAAACATAAGTAAATGAGGGGCTTTTATTAGCCCCTCATTCGGGATCTAATTAAAGATTATTCGTTGATAGCAGCAACAACGCCGGCGCCAACAGTACGGCCGCCTTCGCGAATTGCAAAACGCAGACCAGGCTCGATTGCGATCGGAGTGATCAGCTCTACGTCCATGGTTACGTTATCGCCAGGCATTACCATCTCAATACCTTCCGGTAATTCAGTTACGCCGGTTACGTCTGTTGTTCTGAAATAGAACTGCGGACGATAGCCGTTGAAGAACGGTGTATGACGGCCGCCTTCTTCTTTCGTCAGTACATATACTTCTGCTTTGAATTTTGTGTGCGGATGGATGCTGCCGGGTTTTGCAAGTACTTGACCGCGTTCGATATCTTTACGGTCTACACCACGCAGCAGGCAGCCGATGTTGTCTCCTGCTACTGCTTCGTCCAGTAATTTACGGAACATTTCTACGCCCGTTACTACTGTTGCTTTTTTCTCTTCTGTCATTCCTACGATCTCAATATTGTCGCCTACTTTGATGATACCACGTTCTACACGGCCTGTTGCTACTGTGCCACGGCCGGTAATTGTGAATACGTCTTCTACAGGCATCAGGAACGGTTTGTCAGTTGCGCGTTCCGGAATAGGAATGTATGCGTCTACTGCGTCCATCAGTTCCATGATTTTTGCTTCGTATGCTGCGTCGCCTTCAAGTGCTTTCAGTGCAGACCCTACTACTACAGGAATGTCGTCGCCGGGGAAGTCGTAGCTGGAGAGCAGTTCACGTACTTCCATTTCTACTAATTCGATCAGTTCCGGATCGTCTACCATATCTGCTTTATTCAGGAACACTACCATTGCAGGTACGCCTACTTGACGAGCAAGAAGGATGTGCTCACGAGTTTGCGGCATCGGGCCGTCTGCTGCGGATACTACGAGGATCGCTCCGTCCATTTGTGCTGCGCCGGTGATCATGTTTTTTACATAGTCGGCATGGCCCGGGCAGTCTACGTGTGCGTAGTGGCGGGTTGCTGTTTCATATTCTACGTGGGAAGTGTTGATGGTGATTCCGCGTTCTCTTTCTTCAGGTGCTTTATCGATCATGGAGTAATCCATGAATTCTGCGCCGCCTTTAGAAGCCAATACTTTGGTGATTGCTGCGGTCAGGGTTGTTTTACCATGGTCTACGTGACCGATGGTGCCGATATTAGCATGCGGTTTTGTTCTTTCATATTTTTGCTTTGCCATTTATTTTTCCTCCCTTAAATTAGGTTTTACTTTATATTAGGCTTGAGTGCCTTTGTTTTTGGCAATGATAGCCTCGGCAATGTTTCTCGGTACATCTTCGTAATGGTCAACTTCCATAGAGTAGTTGCCTCGGCCTTGAGTTTTAGAACGCAGGTCGGTAGCATAACCAAACATTTCGGAAAGCGGAACAAATGCGTTGATAACTTGAGCGCCATTGCGAGCTTCCATACCTTCGATACGACCACGGCGAGAGTTCAAATCGCCGATAACATCGCCCATGTAGTCCTCAGGAACAGTAACTTCTACTTTCATATAAGGTTCAAGGATAACCGGGTCGGCTTTAGTAGCGCCAGAACGGAAGCCCATAGAACCTGCAATTTTGAAGGCCATTTCAGAAGAATCGACTTCATGGTAAGAACCATCATAAACGGTAACTTTGATATCAACCATTGGGTAACCGGCAACTACGCCGTTTTCCATAGCTTCCTTAACACCGTTTTCGATCGGTCCGATGTATTCTTTCGGAATAGCACCGCCAACAACTTTGTTCTCAAACAAGAAGCCTTCACCTGCTTCACGAGGTGAAATTTCCAACCAGCAGTGACCATATTGGCCTTTACCACCGGACTGACGTACAAATTTACCTTCGGACTTAACAGATTTTCGGATAGTTTCACGATAAGCAACCTGCGGATTACCAACAGTACAGCCTACTTTGAATTCACGCAGCAAACGGTCAACAATAATGTCCAAATGCAACTCGCCCATGCCAGAAATGATGGTTTGTGCTGTTTCCGGATCAGTATGAACACGGAAAGTCGGATCTTCTTCTGCCAGTTTTTGAAGGGCAATGCCCATCTTTTCCTGGTCAGCTTTAGTTTTAGGTTCAACCGCAACGGAGATTACCGGATCAGGGAATACCATGGATTCCAGAATGATCGGAGCTTTTTCGTCGCAGAGAGTATCGCCGGTAGTGGTATCTTTCAAACCTACTGCTGCTGCAATATCACCGGAATAAACCATGTCGATTTCCTCACGATGGTTGGCATGCATTTGCAGGATACGGCCAATACGCTCTCTCTTACCTTTGGTAGAGTTGTAAACGTAAGAACCGGAGCCGAGAGTACCGGAGTACACACGGAAGAAAGCAAGTTTACCAACAAACGGGTCAGTCATAATTTTGAAAGCCAGTGCAGAGAACGGCTCGCTGTCGCACGACGGACGTTCGTCTTCTTCGCCGGTTTCAGGATTTACGCCTTTGATATGAGGAATATCAGTAGGAGCAGGCATGAACGCTACAACAGCATCCAGCAAAGGCTGTACGCCTTTGTTTTTGTAAGAAGAACCGCAGCAGACAGGAGTCATTTTGCAAGCAATAGTTTGTTTGCGGATACCAGCCATAACTTCTTCTTCCGTCAGCTCTTCGCCTTCCAGATATTTCATCATCAGCTCGTCATCGCTTTCAGCTACAGCTTCCATTAAAGCTTGACGGTATTCGTTGGCTTTTTCAACCATATCGGCCGGAATATCAACAAATTCTTCTTCTTTACCCAGAGCGTCGCTGTAAACGATAGCTTTCATTTTGATTAGATCGACCATACCCTGGAAGGTATCTTCGAAACCAATCGGTAATTGGATAGGTACAGCATTGGCATTCAAACGATCTTTCATCATTTGTACTACATTGTAGAAGTCAGCGCCGGTAATATCCATTTTATTTACATACGCCATACGCGGTACGCCATATTTGTCAGCCTGACGCCATACTGTTTCAGACTGAGGTTCAACGCCGCCTTTAGCGCAGAATACTGCAACAGAACCATCAAGTACACGCAGAGAACGTTCAACTTCTACAGTGAAGTCAACGTGACCTGGCGTATCAATGATGTTGATGCGGTGTCCATCCCATTGACAGGTGGTAGCAGCAGAAGTAATGGTAATACCACGTTCCTGCTCTTGAACCATCCAGTCCATGGTAGCGCCGCCATCATGGGTCTCACCGATTTTATGAACCCTACCGGTGTAGAACAGAATACGTTCAGTCGTAGTAGTTTTACCAGCATCAATATGAGCCATGATGCCGATGTTTCTTGTTTTTTCAAGCGGAAATTGTCTGCCCACTTTTTTATCCTCCTCGTTATAGGGATCGGGCCATTACCAGCGGTAATGTGCAAACGCTTTGTTTGCTTCAGCCATCTTGTGGGTATCTTCGCGTTTTTTCACAGCAGCGCCGGTAGCGTTTGCTGCGTCCATGATCTCACCAGCAACACGTTCGCACATGGTTCTTTCACCACGCAAACGGGAGTAGTTGACCAGCCAGCGAATACCAAGGGTGGTCTTACGGTCTGCACGGACTTCAACCGGAACCTGGTAGTTAGCACCACCAACGCGGCGAGCACGTACTTCTAAAAGCGGCATAACGTTTTTCATAGCTGCATCGAATACTTCGAGAGGATCCTTACCAGTTTTAGCACGAACCAGATCGAAAGCATCATATACAATGCGTTCAGCAACGCCTTTTTTACCGTCAAGCATAATCTTATTAATAAATCTTGTCAAAAGTTTTGAACCGTATACAGGATCCGGCAAAACGTCTCTTTTTGTTACAGGGCCTTTTCTCGGCATGTGTTTCCCTCCTTATGGATTATCAATTCGTTGTGTAGACTTGATTACTTTTTAGCTGCTTTAGCACGTTTAGCACCGTATTTAGAACGGGCTTGATTGCGGTTAGCAACGCCTGCAGTGTCAAGTGCACCACGAATGATATGGTAACGCACACCAGGAAGATCTTTAACTCTTCCGCCTCTAATCAGGACAACGCTATGTTCCTGCAGATTGTGGCCGATACCAGGGATGTAAGCAGTAACTTCGATACCGTTAGTCAAACGTACACGAGCTACTTTACGAAGAGCAGAGTTAGGCTTTTTCGGGGTTGTAGTATAAACCCTAGTGCAAACTCCACGTTTTTGCGGGCATTCTTTCAATGCCGGGGCAGTGGATTTTACAGTCAAAACTTCTCTTCCTTTGCGAACCAATTGATTAATTGTAGGCATATCGGCACCTCCTTCCGAATAAATAGATTTTAATGATTATAAAAATCCTTCAGCAAAGCTTCCAGATCCCTATCAACCTTTGAGTATCGCGGCTGTCGCTGCACCGACATGGATTCCGCAGGCTTTACCAAGTTCTTGCATTGTCGCTACTTTTTCTACATTCACCCGAGCTTCAGCGCAGGCATCAAGCAGCGGCTGCACAACCCGGACATCTGCGTCATCAGCTATATAAACCGTCTTTGCAGTGCCTTTTTGAATCGCTTTAGCGGTTTGCTTGTTCCCGACAACTCGCTTCGTTGCTTGCTTTAACAACTCTACTGTCATCACAAACCCTCCTTGTAAAAGCGCATAGCTATCCCGAGATACTTACATATTGTAACACTGCCACTTGGCTGTGTCAATACTTTTTCTTGATTTTTTTACAAGCGCAAACCCGCATTAAACCGGGTTTCTTGTATTACACGGAGCCTAGTGTTTCTTTTGCGTAACTTTGTAATATGTTTTACAAAAAAAAGCCTGATTTTGTAATGTTTTTAGATCTCAATTTCCATTTTCAGAGGATATTTTATACATATTATTTCATCATTTTTTACAAATTTAACTACACTTTATTACCATCTCTTAAATATAAAAGAAAAACCTCAAATTTTACTAAATTTGAGGTCAATTCAACTAAGATCCACCTATATTTTTAAAGCCTAAGATATAATATCAATCCACAATACTTGTTTTCACCATACTATTCACTAAAAAACGGCTTTCATATATTATTACGGTTTCTATGATTTATATTATTTCCTGCTTACTTCCACTTCAAACATCCGCTTCCACGGTAAAATGAAATTATAACAGCTTACTTTAGCGCCCAAAACAGGTTCCGCTATCTCTAAAATATCTTTAGTAATAACGGCTTCGGCCTCTTGCACCTGCTGCGTATTAAGTCCACTATTAGGCCAGTAATTAGGCCAAATTAATTCTACATAAGTTTTATTACGCACATTAGCCTGATAAGCCCAATCATCGAGATATCTTATTTCCAGCAAAGATTGAAGATCAGCCGTATCCATACTTTTTGACAGTAATCCTTGCCCCAAAGCAAATCCCAAAGTATTTCCAGCAGTATTCCAACCACCGTAAGCAGCAAGCTTTTCTGCCACTTCTTCTTCAAACAGTTTTCTGACCAAGGCGTTGTCTGCACCGTTTCCATAAGCAATATCAGCAACTGCAACTGCTTTTCCCTGCTTTAAATACCTCTTGACATCAGCAACAAATTTCTCTGTATGTTCCGTTATTGTACCTGTATTTTTCGGGTTAGAAGCTTCTATTGTTACCCCATCAAAAGGAGTATTAACAGCCAATACCAAATCCGCACGTGCTAAATTAGCAGTAGGCCAGCCGCCAGCAGCATGTATATGTTCTGCGGCACTGAATGCTATTTCATCATCTTCATAAGCAGGTATAGTCTCTCCGCCTTTTCCTTCGGCGAAATCTACATAAACCATCGGAATTTCATAACTTACCCTGCTGGCAGCACGGCTTAATAAAAGCAAACCCAGCTGATCAGCCCCAGAGAAAAAACGAATTTTCTCTTTAGGAAGTTCCCTTACAAGAATATCCATTTTACGTGCTTCTTTATGAGCCTGTGAATATGGCGCAGTATCATCACGCCCAATCAAGAGATAGTCAAAATTGCCACTTTCCACACCATGCAGTAAAAGCTCTGTAGTAGCTATATTCAAACTGCGTCGCCGTGCTCTGTCTTCTTGAACAGCCTGGGGTATTTCTACTTTCAAACCACTCAGTTCTTTACGTTCTTTTCTGCTTATTTCTTTTAAATCCAGTTTATCTTCCAACACACCCATTCTAAAAAGCTTTGGCCCCCATTCGGCATAATAGGCAGGTTCAACAGGAGCACTGCTGGCTTTGGGAGAACGCATTATCGTCGTAAATACATAAACCAAAGGATCTCCGCCCAAAGACTTCAAATTTAATAACCTCTCAGCCCGCGACGTTAAAATATCCTGAGGCAGTTGATGTGTCCTTGAATCAACCAGCCCGCCATAGATCAGAGCATCAGAAGAAATAACGATCGCGTTGGCGGTTGCCGAACGTGCAGCCAGCCATTCATATAACTTATCAGGATTACCGCTATGATCATTGCCGGCGATATACTCCAAAGGCGGCGTTTCCACATTCCATCCGGCTGCTTTCATGGTTTCTACTGCATAGTCCAAACAAACCGGCCTGTTGTCCAGCGGAACAAATAAGAGAGTATTCCTTCCCATACTTGCTTCTGTAACTGAAAATGGTAAAAAGTATATTACCAATAATGTTAAAATAAAATAAATTTTTTTCATACAGATAATCCTTCCCAAACTTTTTCAATAAAAAATCCCTCCCATGTAATTTCTACACAGAAGGGCTTTTTCCTGCTAACAACGTGTTAAACTGAACCGACTCAGGAAATCCTTAGTACGCTGATTCTGAGGTGCAGTAAAAATAACATTTGGGCTGCCGTCTTCAGCAATCACACCCTGATCGATAAAAATAACTCGGCTGGAAACATCGCGGGCAAATGCCATTTCATGTGTAACGATAACCATCGTCAACCCTTCTTCCGCCAGTTCCCGCATAACTGCTAAAACTTCGCCAACCATCTCAGGATCAAGAGCAGAAGTTGGTTCATCCATCAACAATATTTCCGGCTCCAAAGCCAAAGCTCTGGCAATAGCCACACGCTGCTTCTGACCTCCGGAAAGCTGATGCGGCTTTGCATTGATATAGCTTGCCATACCAACATGTTCCAGATATTTCATGGCAATTGCTTTTGCTTCTTCAGACTTTTTCCCCAGTACCTTAACCTGACCTACAACACAATTTTCCAAAACAGTCATATTGTTAAACAAATTAAACTGTTGAAAAACCATGCCTACTTTAGTACGGTATAAGGGAAGATTCTTAAAACATTCCAAAACATTTTCACCGCGGTAACTGATAACTCCGTCAGTTGGTTGTTCCAAATAATTGACGCAGCGGATTAATGTTGATTTACCACTGCCTGAAGGTCCGATAACACAAACTACATCACCCTTGTGCACATCAAAATCAATACCTTTTAATATCTCACGTTCTCCAAAATTCTTTTTCAACCCTTGGACGGATAACAACAATTCTTTACTTTGTTCAGCAGTCATTAATAATTACCGTCCTTTCTCTTTTTACCGGCCACATTAACAGGAAAATGACCACATGGATCCTGCATGGGATCAAAAGACACCAGTTGATAATCCTTAGGTCCATCCATTTTCCCTTCCCACCAGCGCAAAAGTCTTGAAGCGGTAAAAGTCATAATAAAATAAATAACGCAGGTAATGAAGAATATTTCAAAGTACCTGTAATATACGCCTGCTGCCGATTTTGAAGCAAAATACAGCTCTGTGACAGAAATTACATTCAAAACCGATGTATCCTTAATATTGATGATCAGATTATTACCGATCTGAGGCATGATATTACGCAGGGCCTGCGGCAAAATTACACAGCGCATCGTCTGAAAATGATCCATGCCGATAGCCACAGCAGCTTCGCGCTGACCCGGATCGATCGATTCAATACCGCCGCGTACAGTTTCCGCCATATATGCGCCCGTATTGATAGACACAACTAAAAAACCGGCAAACATTGGTGACATATCAATGTTAAACATACTCATAGCACCATAATATACTACCATAGCCTGTACGATCATCGGCGTACCGCGGAAAAGTTCTACATAAGCATTCAAGACCAATTGAGTCACTTTTACAAGAGCCTTTTTGGCAGCACTTGCCTTTGGATCCTCGGGAATAGTCTGGATAATACCTACAACAAGACCGATTACGCAACCGATCAGAGTGCCGACAATAGCCAAAAGTAAGGTCACACAAGCGCCTTTTAACAGAACATCACCATATTGATGCAGTAAAAAAGTCACCCATCCAAAAAATGACTCGGGCATTGTTGTCATAAGTTCCTCCACCTAACATAATTAATTGATAAAACACTGTTATTTATTATAGCACAGATATCCCTTAATTCGCAAAAGAATAATACGGTAAAAAAGGAAAATAAGGGACGGCATAATTGCCGTCCCTTTAGGCATAACCGGTAACTATTATTGAGCTAAAGGTTGTTTTTTAATAGCTTCGTCCATCATTTTATCAAAATCAGCAGCAGTCATTTTTTCCAAAACAGCATCCATTGCCTTAACAAGCTCTGTATTGCCTTTTTTCACAGCGATACCAATTTCAACATCTTCACGAGAAGTTTTGAAGCCTTTTCCTTCTTCAAAGTTCAAGACAGTCAATTCCGGATTAGCAAAAGCGGCAGCTTTTGCAGTAGGGATATCAGTAACGATCAGATTGCATTTTCCGGAAGTCAATGCAACAATCATGCCAGGTACCGTATCAATAGCCGGCAATTTTTTTACATCGGGAACTTGATCAATCTGGTCATACCAGATTGTATTAAGCTGAGAAGTTGCTACGGAACCTTTTAAATCAGCGACGCTTTGAGCCTTAGCCTGCTCGGAATCTTTTTTTACCAGAGCAACTACCGTTGCATAATAATATGGTTTTGTAAAATCTACAGTTTCTTTACGTTTAGAAGTAATAGACATGCCTGCAATAGCAGCGTCAATCTTACCGCTGACAACTGCGGGAGCCAGACCATCCCATTCGATTTTATGGATTTCCAGATCAGCACCCATAGAATCAGCCAGCTTCTTAGCCATCATTACGTCATAACCATAAGCATACTCATTGCTGCCTGCAATTTTTACAGCACCGCCGTCAGCTTTGGTCTGAGACCAGTTGTAAGGAGCATAAGCGCATTCCATGCCAACCTTCAATACTTTTTTGTCAGATTTTTTCTCTCCGCCGCAACCAGCAGTAAAAGCAACTGCAGCCATCAGCATAGTACATACAGCAGCTGTAACTAATTTTTTCAAATTCATTCTTCTAACACGCCTTTCCATCAAATAAATTATGTGTTAATTTTACAGTTCTATGCGCAAGAAGTCAATATAAATCAGCATGTATACAATGCACATAACATTTTATCAGCTTTATAGAACTTATTTCACATAGTTGTTCATATTATTATCTTTCAAAATAACGTCATGAGCACCGCCTTCAACCAGCGAAGTTGAAGAAACCAAGGTCATTTTTGCGTTTTTCTTAAGATCGTCCAAGTTAAGAGCGCCGCAGTTACACATAGTAGAACGCACCTTGCTCAAAGTAAGCGTTACATTATCTTTTAACGTACCGGCATAAGGAACATAAGAATCAACACCTTCTTCAAAAGAAAGCTTAGATGCACCGCCCATATCATAACGCTGCCAGTTACGGGCACGATTCGATCCTTCACCCCAGTATTCTTTCATATAATTACCGTTGATATTTACTTTATTCGTCGGGCTCTCATCAAACCGGGCAAAATAACGGCCAAGCATTAAAAAGTCAGCACCCATTGCCAATGCCAGAGTCATATGATAATCATAAACAATACCGCCGTCAGAACAGATAGGAACATAAATTCCCGTTTCTTTATAATATTCGTCACGAGCTTTAGCAACTTCTATCAAAGCCGTTGCCTGACCGCGACCTATACCCTTTTGTTCGCGGGTAATACAGATAGAACCGCCGCCGATACCAACCTTCACAAAATCAGCACCGGCCTCGGCCAAATAGCGGAAGCCTTCTGCATCTACAACGTTGCCAGCGCCCACTTTTACTGTATCTCCATAATGCTCGCGAACCCAATCCAAAGTCAATTTCTGCCATTCAGAATAACCCTCTGAAGAATCAATGCAAAGCACATCGGCACCGGCATTAACCAAAGCCGGTACACGTTCAGCATAGTCACGGGTATTAATGCCAGCCCCTACTACGTGACGTTTTTTACTGTCCAAAAGCTCTAAAGGATACTCTTTATGAGTAGCATAATCTTTACGGAAAACCATATACAATAAACGGCCTTCATCATCAATAATAGGCAATGTATTCAGTTTATTATCCCAAATGATATCATTTGCTTCCTGCAGCGAAGTCTCTTTGCCGCCAACAATCATTTCATTGATTGGCGTCATAAAAGTGCTGACCTTCGTATTCAAATCCATACGGCTGACACGATAATCACGACTGGTAACAATGCCTTCCAATTTGCCGTTCACAGTGCCGTCAGAAGTAACCGCTACCGTAGAATGACCTGTTTTTTCTTTCAGAGCAACGATATCTGCCAAAGTGCTGTCTGGTCGGATATTAGAATCACTGCTGACAAAACCGGCACGATGTGTTTTTACACGCGCCACCATAGCAGCTTCATTTTCAATAGTCTGGGAACCATAAATAAAGGATATACCACCCTCTTTGGAAAGCGCTATCGCCATTTTATCATCAGAAACAGACTGCATGATAGCAGAAACAAGAGGAATATTCAATGTAATCGCTGATTCTTCACCTTTTTTAAATTTTACTAAAGGAGTACGTAAATCAACGTTCGTCGGTACACATTCTTTTGAGGAATAACCAGGAACAAGCAGGTATTCACTAAAAGTATGAGCGGGTTCATCATAATAAAATGCCATTGTATTCATCTTCCTTTTCTCTAAATTTTATCTGGAGCTTGTAGGCTTTTTAAGCTGATTTAAGTTATACAAAACGTCCCAGTGCCAAAGCATTGGGACGTCATTATTATTTTTTTAATGCGCGCCAGGCAATATCCTTACGATAATGGGCATCAGCAAAGCTGATTTTTCCCGCAGCTTCATAAGCCTTATCTTTCGCCTCACGGATATTTTTCCCAACGGCTGTGACACCAAGCACACGACCGCCAGCAGTAACTATTTGGCCATCAGCACATTTAGTTCCTGCATGGAAAACAACAACGTCTTCCCTTGCAGCAGTCTCTTCCAAGCCACTGATAGGCAAGCCTTGTTTATAGCTTCCAGGGTAACCACCTGAAGCCATAACAACACATACAGCAGCTTTGTCATACCAGCCGATATCAGCCTGAGCTAAAGTACCTGTAGCGCAGCACAGCATTATTTCTGCCAAATCACCATCAAGAAGCGGCATAATAACCTGTGTTTCAGGATCTCCAAAACGGCAGTTAAATTCAACTACTTTAATGTCGTCGCCGTTAATCATCAAACCTGCATATAAACAACCCTGATACGGTCTTCCCTCTGCCTTCATTGCTGCAATAGTCGGCTTTAAAACCTTTTCCACAGCCTTCAGCCGCAGAATATCAGTCATAACAGGAGCAGGAGCATATGTTCCCATACCACCAGTATTTGGCCCTTCATCATTATCGTTTATCCTTTTATGGTCCTGTGCTGCAATCATGGAAACGATAGTATCACCGTCAGTAAACGCCAGTAAGGATGCCTCTTCGCCTTCCATAAACTCTTCTAAAACCACACGTGCGCCGGCACCGCCAAATTTAAGGTCTCCCATCATATCGTCAACAGCAGCAAATGCTTCTGCTTCAGTCATAGCAACAACTACGCCTTTACCTGCTGCCAAACCATCCGCCTTAACAACAATCGGAGCGCCTTTTTCTTTGATATAAGCCTTGGCTGTTTCTATATCCTCGCATACTTTAAAAAAAGCTGTAGGGATCCCGTATTTTTCCATCAGCTGTTTAGAAAAAGCTTTAGAACCTTCCAGCTCTGCAGCCGCCTTACTGGGTCCAAACAATGCCAGACCTCTTGCCTTAAAAACATCGGCAATACCTTCAACAAGACTTGCTTCCGGACCAACAACTGTTAAATCAATACAGTTAGCCTCAGCATAATCAGCAAGTTTTTCTAATTCCTGCAATGGTAAATCAATACATTCACATTTATCAAGCAAAGCGATACCAGGATTTCCCGGTGCCGCATAAATCGTTTCCACCTGAGGGCTTTGCGCCAACTTCCAGGCCAGAGCATGTTCACGTCCGCCGCCGCCGATTAATAATAAACGCATTATTTCATCAACCTTTTCATCTTATTTACCTTCAACCAACTGCTTGGTCAGGTATTCACAGATCATAGCATCATATTCGGAAGTATGGTTAAAGGCTTCTTTGGCCAATGTTTTGCGTGTTTTGATGTCTGCGTCCCCATACTGCTGCAGCATAGCAATCAGGCTGGTATAACGGGCTGGGTTAGTAACAATAATTACATCACGGAAATTTTTAGCAGAGGCACGCACCATTGCCGGACCGCCAATATCAATATTTTCTATCGCTTCTGCCTCTGTAACGTTTGGTTTAGCAATTGTTTCTTTAAAGGGATACAAATTGACAACCACTAGATCTATCGGTTTTATATCATGTTTTTCCAAAGCTGCCATATGCTCGGGATTACTGCGTACAGCCAAAATACCACCGTGGATCTTAGGATTCAAAGTTTTAACACGACCATCCATAATTTCAGGGAAACCAGTCACATCGCTGACATAAGTTACAGGTATTCCGGCTTCTCTGATAGCAGTCATCGTTCCGCCGGTTGAAATAATCTCTACTCCAATGTCATGTAGAAATTGGGCCAACTTCACAATACCGGTTTTATCAGATACACTCAATAACGCTCTTTTGATTCTCATTATTTATCACCTCATCTCAAGGATGCACGATAACGCGCCTTCCCTGTATTTCCAGCTTGCCTAACGCCCACAAACGTAAAGCCTCCGGCATTGCCTTATGTTCTTCAACTAAAATTCGTGCTGCTAAAGATTCCTCTGTATCGTCATTTAAAACAGGCACAGGTTTCTGTAATATAATCGGACCACTATCTGTTCCTTCATCGACAAAATGTACAGTACAGCCAGCAATCTTCACACCGTATTCCAAAGCCTGCCCCTGGGCATCAAGGCCTGGAAAGCTTGGCAAAAGTGCCGGATGGATATTTATGATTTTCTGTGTCCATTTATTAACAAAATTCCCGCTCAATATCCGCATAAAACCGGCTAAAACAACAAGTTCTGCACCATGAGCGCGCAAAGCTGCATCAATCTTGCCTTCAAACTCTTCCTTAGAAACACATTCTTTACGTGGAATTGCTACAGCAGCTATTCCAGCTTTCTCTGCACGTTCCAAAGCATATGCATCAGCCTTATCACTGATAACAACAGCAATTTCCAAAGGTAAATAGCCGTCGGCTATCCTGTCCAATACGGATTGCAGATTGCTGCCGCGACCGCTGACCAAGACGCCAATTTTACGGCTACTCACTGAAAACGCCGCCTTTCATAATTGCTTTTTTATTACCGGCAACAACATTTCCTAATTCATAGAAAGGTTCACCTACAGAAGTAAGATGACTACGCACGGCATCCGCTTCTTCAGGAGCAACTACTAAAACCATACCTACCCCCATATTGAACGTACGGTACATTTCTGCCCAGGGCACATTGCCCCACTCCTGCAATTTTTTGAAAACCACAGGTATTTCCCAAGCTGCGGCATTGATTTCCGCATCACATTTTTCTGGCAGGATACGTGGAATATTATCGTAGAAACCGCCACCAGTAATATGCACCATACCGTGAAGATCAAATTTTTCGATCAGAGGCAGACAGGATTTAGGATAGAGCCGTGTTGGTGTCAGCAGTTTTTCACCTAAACTGCAGCCAAATTCCGGAATCTCAGTACTCATATCATAATTCATTACTTCGAAACAAATTTTACGAACCAAAGAAAAACCATTGGAATGCACGCCACTGGAAGGCAATCCTAAAAGTACATCACCAGGAGCAACTTTATCCCCGGTAATCATTTTACTTTTTTCAACAACACCTACACAAAAACCCGCAATATCATATTCGCCTTGGGAATAAAAACCCGCCATTTCAGCAGTTTCACCGCCAATCAACGCGCAACCCGATTCTTGACAGGCTTTTGCGACACCCTGCACTATATTTGCAACTTTCTCCGCATCAACTTTATCGACAGCAATATAATCAAGGAAAAACAGAGGTTCAGCACCTTGCACTAAAATATCATTAACACACATTGCAACGGCATCTTGACCGATAGTATTATGCTTATCGGCCATAAACGCCAATTTTAACTTAGTGCCAACTCCATCAGTCCCGGAAACAAGAATCGGTTCCTGATATTTTCCAGAATTCAGTGCAAACAAACCGCCAAACCCGCCCAAATCTCCGATAACCTCAGGACGATAAGTCGCACGAACACTTTCTTTCATTAATTCAACAGCACGATTACCAGCATCAATATCAACACCCGCATCGGCATAAGTCATTTGTTTTTTGCTTTGCTCGCTCATGGGGACCTCCTAATTATTTGTTCTCAAAAATATATTTCGAACCTTGACGGATAGTTTCTTCCGCATTATCGGGATAACCTGCATTGAAGCAAGCATAACACATACCTTCAGGATCCATACTGCTCAAAGAACGTTTTAATCCTTCCAGCGAAATATAGTGTAGAGAATCAGCGCCGATATACTGGCAGATTTCATCTTCTGTATGCGTAGAAGCAATCAATTCCTTTCGCACAGAAGTATCAATGCCATAATAGCAGGGGTCCGTTACAGGAGGGGAACTGATGCAGACATGCACTTCTTTTGCACCGGCATCCTTAAGTAATTTGACGATCTTACCACTGGTAGTACCGCGAACGATAGAATCATCAACCATAACAACGGACTTGCCTGCAACAACACTCTTTACTGGATTTAATTTTAAGCGAACAGCATTTAAACGCTGCTTTTGCGTTGGCTGAATAAAAGTACGGCCAACATAACGATTTTTCGTTAATCCTTCCATAAAAGGTACACCTGACTCTAAGCTATAACCAACAGCTGCCGCAGTACCGGAGTCAGGTACAGAAATAACAATATCCGGATGGATCTCTTTAGTTTCTTTTGCCAGCTCACGCCCCATATTGATTCGTGCCTGATAAACACATTGTTTATCAATAACGCTGTCCGTACGGGCAAAATAAACATATTCAAAAATACAGTGCGCACATTTAGACGGCATCTCTTTGGACCACATCATACTCTTAGGTTCGGCATAGTCATCTTCAAAAACCAGCATTTCACCCGGTTTGACATCACGAATAAATTCTGCGCCAACCAAATCAAAAGCACATGATTCAGAAGCCACTACCCAACCGCCATCAAGCTTACCCAAACATAATGGCCTGAATCCGTAAGGATCACGCACTGCAATCAATTTATGATCAGTCATGATCAAAATAGCAAAAGCACCTTTGATTTCATTAACTGCTTCAGCAACACGGTCTTCAACTTTCTCTTTCCGCGAGCGGGCAATCAGGCTCAAAACAACCTCTGTGTCAACAGTAGTCTGAAAAACCACACCATCTCTGGTCAAGCGAGACCGCAATTCGGCAGCATTAGTCAAATTACCGTTATGCGATAAAGCCAAGTTACCGCCGTCAAAATAAACGCGCAGCGGTTGAGTATTGTATGCCATACTGGAACCAGTTGTTGAATAGCGTACATGTCCGATAGCTATGTGTCCAGTAAGATCACCGACACCGTCTTTATAAACGTCAGCTACCAGACCCATGCCTTTTTTGACCTGCATATTGCTGCCATCAGTAGTAACAATACCGGTACTTTCCTGCCCACGATGCTGCAATGCATACAATCCCCAATAAGTATTGAGTGCAACATCGTCTTTATGCGAATAAATACCAAAAACACCGCATTCTTCATGTAATTTGTCTAATTCAAAGTCAATACCAGGCACAGTTAATTCTCCTTTTTCAACCATTTCTTACTTACCCTCAGCACGCATTTTTGCGAGCTTCTCACCTTTGGCTTTTACTTCTTCCTGCATCTGCAAACGATTTTCTGCTAATTTAGTAACCAGTTCAGGGTATTTTACAGACAGTATCTGTACTGCAAACAAAGCAGCATTTTTAGCGCCATTAATAGCCATCGTCGCTACAGGAATACCTGCAGGCATTTGCACAAAGCTTAAAAGCGCATCCATACCATTCAAAGGTGTGGCATTGATGGGAATACCGATTACAGGCACTGTAGTGTAAGCAGCAATAACACCGCCTAAATGGGCAGCAGCACCGGCAGCGGCAATAATAGCCTCTATGCCGCGATTGCGTGCGCCAGCAGCAAATTCATGTACCACATCCGGAGTACGGTGTGCCGAAGCAACTATCACCTCTACCTCTACTCCAAATTCTTTCAGAGTTTTTTCTGCCGGCTCAAGAATAGGCCAGTCAGAATTACTTCCCATAATAATAGCAACTTTCATGCTTCTGCCTCCTAAAGTATCTGTGGGAAAAAATAAAACCCAAGTCGAAATCTTTCAACTGCTATATGCGCAACTAAAAATCCTTCTCGGGTCATCTCTACCATCTTATTTATTATTATAATTTTACCAATAGCTTCCCTATGTGTCAATTATAATGTGAACTTTTTAACAAAAAATCATCCTATCGTTCGCTTTTTTCAAAAATTAATGAAATTCTGTTGTTTAATTTGATAAAAACCTCTACTCCTTTATGATAAGGAGTAGAGGTTTTACTTAAAAGTCTGTAATTTTACTGTTGGTCGCTATTAGTAGTGTTATATTTTATTTTGATATCACGATAACGATTCATACCGGTACCAGCCGGAATAAGTTTACCAATGATAACATTTTCTTTAAGTCCTAAAAGCGGATCAACTTTGCCTTTGATTGCGGCATCTGTCAGCACGCGTGTAGTTTCCTGGAAGGATGCAGCAGACAGGAAAGAATCAGTAGCCAGAGATGCTTTGGTAATACCAAGCAGCACCGGACGTCCTTCTGCAGGCTGTAAGCCTTTTTCCAGCATTTCCGCATTCTGTGCTTCAAATTCTGCAACATCGATATATTCACCCGGCAGCATATAAGTATCGCCAGCTTCTTCGATGCGGATTTTACGCATCATTTGGCGAACCATAACTTCGATATGCTTATCGTTAATCTCAACACCCTGAGATTTATAAACTCCCAATACCTGTTGAACCAGATAACGCTGAGTAGCACGCACACCACTGATACGTAAAATATCATGCGGATTGAGTGACCCTTCAGTCAGACGATCACCGACAGCAATTACCATGCCCTCGGTAACAGCGAGTTTAGACCCATAAGGAATAGTATAAATCTGCTCCCCATCTTCACTGGTAACAGTTACTTTACGGATGCCGTTTTCTTCACCAATGTGTACAGTACCAGCATTTTCAGTAAGTAAACCAGGATGTTTCGGTTTACGGGCTTCAAACAGCTCTTCAACACGGGGTAAGCCCTGAGTGATATCGTCACCTGCTACGCCACCGGTGTGGAACGTACGCATAGTGAGCTGAGTACCAGGTTCACCAATGGATTGAGCAGCAATAGTACCAACAGCTTCGCCAACTTCAACTTTTCTACCTGTAGCCAGATTACGGCCATAACATTTACGGCAAACGCCGACTTTGGCTTTGCAATTGAGTACGGAACGGATTTTTACTTTTTCACGCAACGAAGAAATCTGATCCGCCATATCTTCAGTAACATAATCATTGATATGGTAACAGATATTACCATCATTATCCAAAATATCTTCAGCAAGATAACGTCCTACGATACGGTCGCGCAAAGATTCAATAACAGTTTGTTTATTTTTACCTTCGGTAATCGATTCAATCTCAATACCTTCGATTGCATTATTGCGAACTTTAACATCGCGGACAGTACCATTAGCCAAAATAGCGTCGATAATTGCTTCGTCATAAGTTGCACCGGCTTCGATCAGCACTGTACCATCAGCTGCCACAACATCTTCAGCAACTTCTCGGCCATCAAAATGATGCATCATTGCTTCTTTCAATACAGCATTAGATTGTTCATCGCTGATATTAATCTGAATTGTCTCGGTTTCTTCTCCGCTCATATCGTCAGTAGCATATAAAACTACTTCCATGACCTTTGCTGCAGCTAATTTGTTATACAAATCTTCTGTCACAATCGTATCAGCTTCGACAATTAACTCACCTGTAGCAGGATCAGTAATACCAGCTGCCAAATTACGTCCAATAACAATCTCGCGCAGTTTATTCTGACTGGAACCCAAGGTTGCTTTGCAAAGACGTCCGCGCTCTTTTACAAGATTGATACCAACGATATCACAGTCATCTTCACGTACGATCACATCCTGAGCAACGTCAACCAAACGACGGGTCAGATAACCGGAGTCAGCAGTACGCAATGCTGTATCAGCCAAACCTTTACGAGCACCATGAGTTGAAATAAAGTATTCCAAAACAGTCAGGCCTTCACGGAAATTAGCCTTGATCGGTCGGTCAATGATACGACCGGAAGGATCTGCCATCAAACCACGCATACCAGCCAGCTGACGGATCTGCTGCGTATTACCGCGGGCACCAGAATTAGCCATCATATACACAGAGTTAAACGGATCCATTGTGGACGACATAAGCTTATTGGTTACATCATCAGTAGCCTTGCCCCAAAGTTCGATAACCTTGCGATAACGTTCGTCCTCACTCATCAAACCACGACGGAACATACGCTCAGTTTTATCGATTTCTTTTTCCGTAGCAGCCAAAATCTCTGCCTTTTCAGGCGGAATTTTGATATCGGAAACAGCAATGGAAATACCTGCTTTACAAGCATTGTCATAACCCATTTTCTTAACAACGTCAAGGATTTCAGCCGTACGCAAATTGCCATACAATTTATGTGCCTTAGCAACAAGACGTCCCAATTCTTTTTTATCAAGCAGTTTATTCAAATGCCATACTTTAACTTTTTTACCGGCTTCGTTTACTTCATCTTCTAAATGGAAGTACCGCATTTCAACCGGCAGTTCTTCATTAAGTATCGCATTGCCGACAGTAGTCGTTACCAGACTTACCCCTTCGCTGGAAGGTTCTTCATAAATATCCTTATTCGGGATATAAATCTTAATGCGTGCCTGCAGTTCAACTTCACCGTGGAAATAAGCCAGCAAAGCTTCATTAAAGCTGCTGAAACGCATCCCTTCGCCTTTAGCGCCTTCTTTGATGATTGTCAGGTAATATGAACCTAAAACCATATCCTGCGAAGGTACAGCAACAGGTTTTCCGTCTTTCGGGGCCAGAATATTATTAACCGAAAGCATCAGCATCCTGGCCTCGGCCTGTGCTTCAGCAGACAGCGGCAGATGGACTGCCATTTGGTCACCGTCAAAGTCGGCATTGTATGCAGTACATACCAGAGGATGCAGTTTGATTGCACGCCCTTCAGACAAGATCGGCTCAAAAGCCTGGATACCAAGCCTATGCAAAGTCGGTGCACGGTTCAAAAGTACAGGATGTTCTTTGATTACATCTTCCAAAACATCCCAAACAGCAGTAGTAGCACGTTCTACCATGCGTTTTGCACTTTTGATATTAGTAGCCTGACCGCTGTTAACCAAGCGTTTCATGACAAAAGGCTTAAACAATTCCAGCGCCATTTCTTTAGGCAGACCACATTGATGCATTTTCAATTCAGGCCCTACTACAATAACAGAACGACCGGAATAGTCAACACGTTTACCTAACAGGTTCTGACGGAAACGACCTTGTTTACCTTTCAGCATATCAGAAAGAGATTTTAAAGGACGATTACCAGGACCTGTTACTGGACGGCCACGGCGTCCGTTGTCAATCAAAGCATCAACAGCTTCCTGAAGCATACGTTTTTCATTACGTACGATGATATCAGGAGCATTGAGTTCAAGCAATCTTTTTAACCGATTATTACGGTTGATGACACGACGATACAAATCATTAAGGTCAGAAGTCGCAAAACGTCCGCCGTCTAATTGTACCATCGGACGCAGTTCAGGAGGAATTACAGGAACAACATCCAAAATCATCCATTCAGGGCGATTGCCTGATTTAAGGAAAGCTTCACAGACTTCTAAACGGCGTACGGCACGAATTTTTCTTTGTCCGCTTACCTCTTTCAATTCAGCACGCAGTTCCGCAGTTAATGCAGATAAATCGATCTCTTCCAGCAGTGCTTTGATAGCAGTAGCGCCCATACCAACTTTAAAACCGCTGCCATATTTGTCGCGGGCTTCGATATATTCGCCTTCGCTCAATAACTGTTTTTTTACCAAAGGAGTATCACCGGCATCAAGTACGATGTAATTAGCAAAATACAGTACTTTTTCCAGCGACCTGGGCGAAATATCAAGAATCAATCCCATCCGGCTCGGGATACCCTTAAAGTACCAGATATGAGAAACAGGTGCAGCCAGTTCGATATGACCCATACGGTCACGACGAACTTTGGAGCGGGTAACTTCAACGCCGCACTTATCGCAGACGATACCTTTATAACGAATTCTTTTGTATTTACCGCAATGGCATTCCCAGTCTTTGGTAGGTCCAAATATTCTTTCGCAGAACAAACCGTCGCGTTCCGGTTTCAAAGTTCTGTAGTTAATAGTTTCCGGTTTCTTTACTTCGCCATAGGACCAAGTTCTGATTTGTTCCGGTGAAGCCAGACCGATACGCATAGACTCAAAATTATTTACATCCAACAAGAATCGATCGCTCCCTTCTATTCAATATCGTCGGAGTTATTTACATCTCCGTCCAACTCATCTTTAGCTTCCATGTTAAAGTTGCCAATATCTGCAACTAAATCAAATTCCGCATCTTCAACGCTATTTTCATCAACAGTATATTCATCTGTTTCAACAGCAGCAACAGCCGGAATCTCGCCGTCGATGTTCAAATCGAGGTCACGTGCAGTTTCAGTGACATCATCATCACTGTCGCGCATGGAAATCTCTTCTTCGTCTTCATTGAGCACCTTAATATCGAGACCGATACTTTGCAGCTCTTTGATAAGAACTTTAAAGGATTCGGGCACACCAGGTTCAGGAACGTTCTCACCCTTAACAATAGCTTCATAAGTTTTTACACGGCCCACAACATCGTCAGATTTGACTGTGAGAATTTCCTGCAGAGTATAAGCGGCACCATAAGCTTCCAGGGCCCAAACCTCCATCTCACCAAAACGTTGCCCGCCAAACTGAGCTTTACCACCAAGAGGCTGTTGGGTAACCAAAGAGTACGGACCGGTAGAACGGGCATGTATCTTGTCGTCAACCAAGTGATGCAACTTCAGCATATATACGCAGCCAACTGTAACCTTGTTATCAAAAGGTTCACCTGTACGACCGTCATACAACCTTGTTTTACCACTCGGATCTACTCCAGCCAAATCAAGAGTAGCATTCATATCTTCTTCATGAGCACCGTCAAAAACAGGTACGGACATCTTCATTGCTTTGATGCTTTCTTCACCGAACTTATCGATTTCTACAGTTTCAGGCATTCCATATTTTTCAACATCATAACCGGCTTTCTCAAAACGATCAGCCAAACCTTCAGCACCGGCTTCAATCTGCATGCCTAGAGCGCGTGCAGCCCAGCCTAAATGAGTTTCCAAAATCTGTCCGATATTCATACGGGAAGGTACGCCCAAAGGATTCAATACGATTTGAACCGGCTCTCCGCTTGGCAGGAACGGCATATCTTCACGCGGCATGATGCGGGAAACTACACCCTTATTACCATGGCGGCCTGCCATCTTATCGCCTTCAGAAATCTTACGTTTTTGCGCGATATGCACACGAACTTGTTCATTTACACCAGGCGGCAGCTCATCGCCGTTTTCACGGGTAAATACTTTAACGCTGACAATTTTACCAGCTTCGCCATGTGGCACACGCAGCGAGCTATCACGAACTTCGCGGGCTTTTTCACCAAAGATGGCTCTCAACAAACGTTCTTCTGCAGTCAGCTCAGTTTCGCCTTTCGGCGTAACCTTACCAACAAGGATATCGCCAGGACGTACTTCTGCTCCGATACGGATAATCCCGCGTTCATCAAGATCTTTCAATGCTTCTTCGGAAACGTTGGGAATATCACGGGTAATTTCTTCCTGGCCAAGCTTAGTATCACGGGCATCACAATCATATTCTTCGATATGGATAGATGTAAAGATATCCGCTTTGACCAGATCTTCGCTCAGCAAAATAGCATCCTCGTAGTTATAGCCTTCCCACGGCATATAAGCAACAATTACATTGTGTCCAAGCGCCAATTCACCATGATCAGTCGCCGGGCCATCTGCCAGCACCTGCTTCTCAACTACTTTATCGCCTTTATTGACGATAGGACGCTGATTGACACAAGTTCCCTGATTAGAACGCTTAAATTTTAAAAGTTCATAAACATCAACACTGCCATCTTCCGCACGTACACGGATTTCATTGCCAACAACACGCTCAACAATACCCGCACGTTTAGCAAGTACGCATACGCCAGAGTCAACGGCGACCTTATATTCCATACCAGTACCAACAACAGGCGACTGCGTACATAAAAGCGGCACAGCCTGACGCTGCATATTAGCACCCATCAATGCGCGATTCGCATCGTCGTTTTCCAAGAACGGTATCAGCGCCGTAGCAATAGATACAACCTGTTTCGGAGAAACGTCCATATAGTCAACCTGATTCGGAGGCAAAGACAAAACTTCATTCAGATAACGTGCCGTAACACGTTCACCCAAGAAATAACCGTTTTCATCAAGCGGTTCATTGGCCTGGGCACAAATATATTCGTCCTCTTCATCAGCCGTCAGATAAACGATTTCGTCAGTAACACGTCCCTCTTCTTTATCAACCTTACGATATGGCGTTTCCATAAAACCATATTTATTGATAATAGCAAAGGTAGACAAAGAACCTATAAGTCCAATATTAGGACCTTCAGGCGTTTCGATAGGACACATACGACCATAATGAGAATGATGTACGTCACGTACTTCATAACCGGCGCGTTCGCGGCTCAAACCACCAGGACCAAGTGCAGACAGACGCCTTTTATGTGTTAACTCAGCTAACGGGTTATTCTGATCCATAAACTGAGACAACTGACTGCTGCCAAAGAATTCTTTAATTGCCGCAACAACAGGACGAATATTAATCAAAGCCTGCGGCGTGATTACATCTACGTCTTGGATAGTCATGCGCTCTTTAACAACACGTTCCATACGGGCTAAACCGATCCGGAATTGATTTTGTAATAATTCTCCGACACTACGTACACGACGGTTACCCAAATGGTCAATATCGTCGCCTGTACCTAAACCATCCATCAGGTTGAGCAGATAACCAAAAGATGCCAAAACGTCTTCTACGGTTACAGTACGGTGTTTTTCGGGAATATCAGCAGTACAGATTAATTTCAGTACTTGTTCTTTTACGCGGATGAAAACCTCTTTCAATCCTACGCCGCTGAAAATTTCACTTTGCTCGATGATATCGATAGCTTTATCATCAATTCTAGTCCCTGCCGGCAGAATAATTTCTCCGGTAGAAGTATCAACAAGCGGTGCGTCAAGAACCTTATCCAGCAAACGACGGCGCCAGCCCAATTTTTTATTGAGTTTATAACGACCTACACTGGCAAGATCATAGCGCTTATTATCAAAAAATGTAGCTTCAATCAACTGCGTAGAATTTTCCAAAGTAGGCGGTTCGCCTGGACGCAGTTTCTTATAAATCTCAATTAAAGCTTCTTCGCGATTGGTAGTTGCATCACGTTCCAAAGTTGCCAAAACGGAAGGATGCTCACCGAACAATGCCAAAATCTCAGCATTGCTGGATAAACCCAAAGCACGCAGTAAAACCGTAGCAGGTAATTTCCTGGTGCGATCTACACGAGCATAAATAACATCATTAACATCTGTTTCAAATTCAATCCAGGCACCACGGTTTGGAATAACAGTAGTACCATACATTTTTTTACCACTGGGATCCATGGATACATTGTAGTATACGCCTGGAGAACGAACCAACTGGCTGACAATAACACGTTCAGCACCGTTGATAATAAAAGTACCGGTTTCAGTCATCAGTGGAAAATCACCCATGAAAACTTTAGATTCTTTGATCTCGCCGGTGTCTTTGTAAAGCAAGCGAACGTTTACGTTTAATGGTGCCGAGTAAGAAGCATCACGCTCTTTACATTCTTCAACGCTATATTTAGGATCCCCTAACGTAAAGCCCTCAAACGAAAGTTCTAAATTACCTGTAAAATCCTTGATCGGAGAAATGTCATGAAAAATTTCGCAAAGACCTTCTCGCATGAACCACTCATACGATTTTCTTTGGATGTCAATCAAATGAGGCATTGGTAATACTTCATTGATTCTGGCATAACTGTACCGAGTCCTATCGCCTACGGGAACCGGTTTAAACATGTAATCCCTCACCCCTTCATATTTTGTCAGGCAGGCCAAACTCAGCCCGTTTCACGAATGACAAAAAAAGCAAGGTTCCAGATTGTCTCAAGGACCTTGCGTATTGTCTTCGATGAACGAACTTCATCTTTACCGTATGAGCAGTACACGATTCCCAACCACTGAGCCATCGTGACCGTTATCAAAATACCTGCAATTCATTTATTTACTGTAGTTTATTATGATATCACAAAGTTTTTCTATTGTCAATAGTAAGTAATAAAATAAAAAAATAAGCTTCCTGCAAAACAGGAAGCTTATTAAAGTTCTAATTGAAATTATTTCAATTCTACGGAAGCGCCAGCTTCTTCAAGTTTAGCTTTCAAAGCGTCAGCGTCAGCTTTGGAGATTTTTTCTTTAACAGCTTTAGGAGCGCCGTCAACGATTTCTTTTGCTTCTTTCAGGCCAAGACCAGTTGCTTCACGAACAACTTTGATAACGTTGATTTTGCCAGCGCCAGCGGAAGTCAAAACTACGTCAAATTCAGTTTTTTCTTCAGCAGCAGCAGCGCCGCCAGCAGCAGGAGCAGCAGCTACAGCTACAGGAGCAGCAGCGGATACGCCGAATTTTTCTTCCAGAGCTTTTACCAATTCGGAAAGTTCGAGTACGGTCATAGATTCAATAGCTTCGATGATTTGTTCTTTGTTCATTATATATACCTCCATAAATTCAAATGTTTTATTTTTTGTTTTAACTTGCTTGGTTAGACACACTGCTTATGCGGACTCTTTTTGCTGACGAACAGCCTCGAGTGCATAAACAACGTTGCGGATAGTACCTTGCAGTACATTGACAAAACCGCTGATTGGAGCATTCATGCTGCCCAGCATTTTTGCAATGAGGACTTCTTTCGGCGGAAGTTCTGCCAAAGCTTTAATTGCAGCTTCGTCGATAACTTGACCGTCGAGTACACCAGCTTTGATAGTCAGAGCTTTGTTTTCTTTTGCGAAATCGCAAATAATTTTTGCTACAGCAACGGGATCTTCAGGAGCAACTGCAATTGCAGTGTTTTTCTCCAATACAGGCTCTAAACCTTCGATGCCGGCTTCATTTGCAGCAATACGCAGCATTGTATTTTTTACAACGCCATATTTGACGCCAGCTTCGCGCATTTTGCGGCGAAATGCTGTATCCTGAGCTACGGTCAAACCGCAAAAATCAACCAGAATAGTGCACTTGGAAGCTGTCAGCAATTCTTTGATCTCAGCAACTTTAGCTGCTTTTTCAGGTCTAATAACTGCCATGCATCACACCTCCTTCTTAAAAAATGATTTTATAAAATCAAAAAGACCTCTCGGCCTAAGCCGGAGGTCGCGAAGGTCTATCTTCATCGTCTCCAGCCTCGGCAGGTGTATTTCTACTTATGCGTTACCGCACCTGCTGTCTATGGCCCGATTATCTTCTGATTTATAAAGTTGTTACTACATCAAAAATCTTATTTGTCGCTGTTAGCTTTCAAAACGTCAATTTTTACGCCAGGGCCCATAGTGGTAGATACAGTTATAGATTTAATATACTGACCTTTTGCACCAGACGGTTTTACTTTGATCAGAGTATCGACCAAAGTGATGTAGTTTTCCAACAGTTGTTGTTCGGTAAAAGAAGCCTTACCAATAGGAGCTTGAACATTACCAGCTTTATCAGTACGATATTCGATTTTACCGGCTTTAATTTCGTTGATAGCACGTGTTACATCCATAGTAACTGTACCAACCTTCGGGTTAGGCATCAAGCCTTTAGGACCGAGGATTTTACCCAAACGGCCTACAACACCCATCATATCAGGAGTTGCAACGCAGACTTCGAAATCAGTCCAGCCGCCTTGGATTTTAGCAACCAATTCTTCGCCGCCTACATAGTCAGCACCAGCTGCTTCTGCTTCCTGAACTTTAGCGCCTTTAGCAAATACCAAAACAGATTTAGATTTGCCAGTGCCATGAGGAAGAACTAGAGCACCACGAACTTGTTGGTCAGCGTATTTAGGATTTACGCCTAATTTGAAAGCAACTTCTACAGTGCTGTCAAATTTAGTAACAGAAGTTTTTTTAACTAATTCTACTGCTTCTTTAGGAGCATAGAATTTGTCGGCTTCGATAAGTTTCAAAGCGTCTTGATATTTTTTACCAAATTTTGCCATTAAACTTTCCTCCTTGTGGTACAAACGGATAATTCCTCCCACATAAATAGTCGACTATAAATCAGTCAACGATGGTTATACCCATGCTGCGCGCAGTACCTTCTACCATTCTCATAGCAGCTTCGATATCAGCAGCATTCAGGTCAGCCATTTTAGCTTCAGCGATTTCGCGAACTTTATCGCGGCTCAATTGAGCAACTTTCTTTTTGTTTGGTTCGCCGGAACCTTTTTCCAGACCAGCAGCTTTTTTCAGCAAAACCGGTGCCGGAGGAGTTTTTGTAATGAAAGTAAAGGAACGATCTTCAAATACGGTAATTTCTACCGGAATGATCAAACCTGCTTGTTGAGCAGTACGTTCATTGAACTCCTTAACAAAAGCCATGATGTTTACACCAGCTTGGCCAAGTGCAGGGCCTACAGGAGGAGCCGGAGTAGCTTTACCAGCCGGTACCTGTAATTTTACCATTTTTACGACTTTTTTCGGCATTTATTACACCTCCTTATTATTCAGCTTCTTCAACCTGAGTAAAATCAATCTCAACAGGTGTTTCGCGTCCGAACATGCTAACCAGAACTTTCAGTTTACCACGTTCTTCATTGATTTCAGAAACGCTGCCGACACAGCCGGCAAACGGACCAGTTTTCAAACGAACCATCTGTTGTAATTGTAAATCAATTTTGGGGCGGCTTTCTTCTACGCCCATGGAGCGCATGATCTGTTTGACTTCTTCATCAGTCAAAGGAATCGGTTTAGTACCGGAACCGACAAAGCCGGTCACACCCGGTGTATTACGCACAGCATACCAAGAGCGATCATTTACAATCATCTCTACAAGCACATAACCAGGAAAAACCTTTCTCTGGACGCTGCGTTTTTTACCGTCTTTTACTTCAACCTCATTTTCCATAGGTATCACAATACGGAAAATTTCATTTTCCATACCCAAGGAATGAACTTTACGTTCCAGATTTGCGCTTACCTTATTCTCATAACCGGAATAAGTGTGGATTACATACCAACGTTTTTCTGATTCCATATTAATGATAGGGAAGCTTCCCTTTCCTCCTTACGCAGCCTTATTGCAAAATCAAGCGAAAAACAACATTGAAGAAGGAATCAATGACCCAAATCAATGCTGCACAAATAACAACCGCAATCAAAACCACTGCAGTATTAGCAATAAGCTCTTGTTTGGTAGGCCAGGTTACTTTTTTCAGTTCTACTTTAGTTTCACGCATAAAGCGTGTAATACCGCCTGCGTTCTTCACACCCGTAGTTTCCGGAACGGCCATTTTTTCACATCCTTGCTTGAATACCTGATACTAAATCACACGTTAACAAAAATTATTTAGTTTCTTTATGTAAAGTGTGTTTTTTGCAGAACTTGCAATATTTATTCAGTTCGATACGATCAGGATCGTTCTTTTTGTTTTTGTTGGTTTGATAGTTGCGTTGTTTGCACTCAGTGCAAGCCATGGTAACTAAACTGCGCATATTTAACACCTCTCTTACTCATAGATTACCAATCACAAAATTTCACTAATATAGAGTACCACAGTTAACACTCTATGTCAACAAACTTTCAAAAATATGCTAAGACCGGTCTATGTCGGACCGGTCTTAGCAGAAAACCAAGTTATCGCTCTCTTACTTATTCGTTGATAGCAGCAACAACGCCGGCGCCAACAGTACGGCCGCCTTCGCGAATTGCAAAACGCAGACCAGGCTCGATTGCGATCGGAGTGATCAGCTCTACGTCCATGGTTACGTTATCGCCAGGCATTACCATCTCAATACCTTCCGGTAATTCAGTTACGCCGGTTACGTCTGTTGTTCTGAAATAGAACTGCGGACGATAGCCGTTGAAGAACGGTGTATGACGGCCGCCTTCTTCTTTCGTCAGTACATATACTTCTGCTTTGAATTTTGTGTGCGGATGGATGCTGCCGGGTTTTGCAAGTACTTGACCGCGTTCGATATCTTTACGGTCTACACCACGCAGCAGGCAGCCGATGTTGTCTCCTGCTACTGCTTCGTCCAGTAATTTACGGAACATTTCTACGCCCGTTACTACTGTTGCTTTTTTCTCTTCTGTCATTCCTACGATCTCAATATTGTCGCCTACTTTGATGATACCACGTTCTACACGGCCTGTTGCTACTGTGCCACGGCCGGTAATTGTGAATACGTCTTCTACAGGCATCAGGAACGGTTTGTCAGTTGCGCGTTCCGGAATAGGAATGTATGCGTCTACTGCGTCCATCAGTTCCATGATTTTTGCTTCGTATGCTGCGTCGCCTTCAAGTGCTTTCAGTGCAGACCCTACTACTACAGGAATGTCGTCGCCGGGGAAGTCGTAGCTGGAGAGCAGTTCACGTACTTCCATTTCTACTAATTCGATCAGTTCCGGATCGTCTACCATATCTGCTTTATTCAGGAACACTACCATTGCAGGTACGCCTACTTGACGAGCAAGAAGGATGTGCTCACGAGTTTGCGGCATCGGGCCGTCTGCTGCGGATACTACGAGGATCGCTCCGTCCATTTGTGCTGCGCCGGTGATCATGTTTTTTACATAGTCGGCATGGCCCGGGCAGTCTACGTGTGCGTAGTGGCGGGTTGCTGTTTCATATTCTACGTGGGAAGTGTTGATGGTGATTCCGCGTTCTCTTTCTTCAGGTGCTTTATCGATCATGGAGTAATCCATGAATTCTGCGCCGCCTTTAGAAGCCAATACTTTGGTGATTGCTGCGGTCAGGGTTGTTTTACCATGGTCTACGTGACCGATGGTGCCGATATTAGCATGCGGTTTTGTTCTTTCATATTTTTGCTTTGCCATTCATTTTTCCTCCGAATCTCTTTTGTTTTTTATAAAATAGGCTTTGACGCCATTTTACCATATTCGCTGTCTGCCTGTAAACTCCTGCTTGGTTTTATGACTATAATAAAAAAAACCCCATCACTGAGGTTTTATTTTTTATTGGTGGCGGCGCACGGATTTGAACCGCGGACACTCCGGGTATGAACCGAATGCTCTAGCCAACTGAGCTACGCCGCCATATTTATTTGGAGCTGATGACCAGGATTGAACTGGTGACCTTATCCTTACCAAGGATACGCTCTGCCGACTGAGCTACATCAGCATCGCAACCAAATAATCAAAATGGTTGCGGGGGCTGGACTTGAACCAACGACCTTCGGGTTATGAGCCCGACGAGCTACCAACTGCTCCACCCCGCGATGAAAACTAATTAAGAAAGTGGTGGAGAGGGTTGGATTCGAACCAACGAAGCGAAACGCGGCAGATTTACAGTCTGCTCCCTTTAGCCACTCGGGAACCTCTCCATTTGGAGCTGGCAATAGGACTTGAACCCACAACCTGCTGATTACAAGTCAGCTGCTCTACCAGTTGAGCTATGCCAGCACTTAATTAGTGACAAGGAAGATTATATATTAACATAATCATTTTGTCAACTACTTTTCAATTAATTCAGTAACTTTTTTTACAAAACTCTTTAAAAGTAAAAGTATGTTAAAGCAGCTACAGCAAGTATGATACGATAATATGCAAAAGATGTCAAGCTATATTTATGAAGAAATTTTAAAAACCACAGCACGGACCAGTAAGCAACCACAAAAGCAACCACAAAACCAATCGCCAACATCTGCAGATCATCTACTGTTAAAATACTGATATTTTTTAAAAGATCATAAAGACAGGCTACAAACATCAAAGGTACAGCAATCAAAAAAGTATAATTTGCTGCAGTCTCACGTTTTAAACCTACTAAAAGTCCACCCGCCAAAGTACTTCCCGACCGGGAAAAACCAGGCCACAACGAAAGCAACTGAAACGCCCCAACAAGCGCCGCCTGTTTTAAAGAGATCTTATCTAAATCATCCAATAATTCTGCTTGGTTATCTTTAGTCTTATATTCAGCATACATCATTAATAAAGCACCCAATACCAATCCTATCGCTACTGTAAATGGAGAAAAAAGATATTCTTTAATATATTTATATGCAAAAAAAGCCACGCCCATTACAGGCACAATACCAACGGCTACATGCCAGACGCTCAGCCCTTTATCAGCCTGCCAGCCTTCTTTTGTAAAAAATCTAGCAAAACGTTCTTTATAAATAAAAATAACTGACAAAATCGCCCCCAGCTGTACGAAAACGTCAAAAATATCTGCCGCCGGACCATCAAAACCCAGCATATGTCCTACTATAATCATATGACCTGTTGATGACACCGGCAAAAACTCCGTTACCCCTTCTACAAAGCCTACTATTACCGCTATAAGATTCTGATCCATTATAATTATCTATCCTTCCATAATTACATTGCCACATAAATTTTACTAACTTCTACATTATACAGGTTATTATCGCTACCGCCAAGTTTAATTATATAAATTTACCTGAAATTTATCTGAATAATAAAGAAAAGGACAGCGGCGTCCATTTCCGCTGTCCTCTGAATGTTGCTGTAAACTAAAGTTCTTTTGTTTTACTTATTGGGTCAGTCACCAAAACATAAGCCCATTTGACGTCCTGTGCGAATTATATCGCTGTCTACTGGTACTAACCGTGGCTCGGAGGCAACCTTCTCAATAGGCTCCGTAACGATCTTATCGTTTTGCAGTGATACCATAACGTTATATTCCTTGCGCATGCAAGCCTCGGCCGCTGCTACACCATAACGCGTAGAAAGAACTCTGTCGAAAGGTGTAGGCGTGCCGCCTCTTTGTAAATAACCTAATACAGTACACCGCGATTCGATACCCGTTTTTTCCTCTATCTCGCGAACCAGTTTTTCTCCTGCTCCGCCAAGACGGATGGGCTCGAAGCTGCCCTTGACCATGCGCGCGATCGACATTTCCCCGCCCACAGGTCGTGCCCCTTCAGCTACAACAATAATACTGAATTGTTTCCCAGCAGCCTGGCGGGCCCTGATTTTTCCGATAACCGAGTTGATACTGTAAGGGATCTCCGGTATCAAAATAACATCTGCTCCGCCGGCTATGCCGGAATGCAATGCGATCCAGCCAGCATAACGTCCCATAACTTCCAGCGCCATAACGCGATGATGGGATTCTGCCGTTGTATGGATCCTATCCAAAGCTTCTGTAGCCATCGCCATTGCTGTGTCAAAACCAAAAGTACGTTCTGTACACGGAAGGTCGTTATCGATCGTTTTAGGTACCCCCACGACCTTTATTCCGCATTCTTTAGCCAGCCTTGCAGCTATATTTAAGCTGCCGTCTCCGCCGATAACCACTAAAGCTTCAATACCATGTTTTTCAAGATTAGCCAATACTTCCGCGCGTTTATCATAATAAACCAATTCCCCGTTTTCTTCTACTGCAAATTTAAAGGGATTGTCGCGGTTAGTTGTTCCAAGAATTGTTCCGCCCCGCGGCAGAATACCTGAAACATCTTTGTAATCCATCAGTCCCATCCGGCCTGTCACGAGGCCGTTAAAACCATTTTCTATGCCAAATATTTCATATCCATTATTAAGAGCTGTTTTCACTACAGCCCTGATGACTGCATTTAACCCGGGACAATCGCCGCCGCCAGTCAAAACTGCCAGTCTTTTCTTTGCTTGGCTCATTGCTTACCTCGCTTTTTAATCAACGTTCCAAACCGTAAAACCTTCCGAACTGATACGGATCGATTCCGTTCCATCAAATTTATCATAACAGAGTTTTCCTTCTTCAAGGTAACCCGGCCAAGCTGTTACAATCACAAATTTCTCACTAAGTTTATGCAGCAAAGCATCGACATCAATATGAAACACCGGTACGAACAGTGTTTGCAGACGATCCAACAAAATAACTTCGCTGTCATATCCTTCCAATATGTCTGCCATCATCTCAGGTGCTTTTGCCTGACGTTCTCCAGGAGGAACCTCCAAAAATTTTTCAGTAATTAAAAGGCGGCAATCGATGTAATCCCACTTTTTCTCTTCAGCAGCTTCACGCAATACTTTACTTTTACCGCTGCCCGGTTTACCTGTTACGATAACTACTTTTACATCGTGATCTTTAACGCCTTCTACAATTTTTACAAATTCTTCTACTTGGCTCATGTCCATTACCTCCCAATTACGCTCAGCGTAAAATTTGCCCTTCACTTTCTAGTTATTGCTATATTCGCTGTTTATTTACGAAATCCTTTAAAAAAATAACATCATTCAGAAAAATCTAAATGATGTTGCTTTTTTGTTTCACATTTATCAATTTATTAATCACGTTTACGATGACTGAACCGTTCGCTGGGATCAATAGCTAAAAGCCCACTATAAACCTCACTCAGATCAGTGTTATCATTACGATTTGTAATGTACTTTTCTAATTTGCGTTTCACTCTCTGCAAAGCATTATCAATTGATTTGATGTGCCTATCCAGTTCAACGGCAATTTCCTGATAAGATTTGCCATCCAGATAACTCATCAAAACCTTCCACTCAAGGTCACTGAGAATATTATTCATCTTATTCTCAATATCAGCAAACTCTTCCCTGCTGATAATCATATCTTCAGGATTAGCAACTTTAACACCGGAAATAATATCCAACAACGTTCTATCAGAATCCTCTTCATAAATAGGCTTATTCAAAGAAACATATGAATTAAGAGGAATATGCTTCTGCCTGGTAGCTGTTTTTATAGCAGTAATAATCTGTCGAGTAACGCACAATTCAGCAAAAGCTCTGAAAGATGACAGTTTATCGCCGCGAAAATCACGGATAGCTTTATAAAGGCCTATCATTCCTTCCTGAATGATATCCTCGCGTTCGGCGCCTATTAAAAAATAGCTTCTGGCTTTAGCCCGCACAAAATTACGGTATTTATGCAAAAGATATTCCTGGGCAAGTGCGTTATCTTCTTGTTTAGCCTTTAAGACGACATCTTCATCCGCCATGTTTTCAAAAGCAGCATAGGGATTATATGGCGTTTCCGTACTCATTGGCACAACCTCCGTTTCCTAGGAATTTCCTGCATCTGTCAGCTTTTTCATTATACTCCATAGTTATGTCAGCGTCAATTTTTAGGTATTGCGCCGCAGCTTTTCAAAATGATCCAGAATATGCTCCTGCAGCCTGCCGCCAAGTTCATTACGTCCCAAACCCCTAGCAAGTCGTTCGCTGCGCTGCGCGATCTGTTTTTTTGTAAGCAGATATTCTTCACGAAATTCACGCGCCGAAATCCTATAGGCCCCACTCCCTAAAACATTCAGCTGTTCTGCATAATCACTGGTCACAACAAAAACACTGCTTCCGCTCTTAACAAGATCATATACGCGTCGTTCAATCCATGAATCAGCGGTTTCACCTTCATTCGTGAAAACAATCTCCAAAGCTCCGTTTTTTTCGAATGATGCAACTCCCTGTACTTCCTGGGCATCAAAAACAACAATTCCTGAATATCCTTTAAAAGCTATATACTCGGCTAATTTTTCTTTTAAAAGTTCACGGGCATGCTCAAGGTTCTCTTCACGGAATTTACGAAAATCCTGCCAACTGTTGATAACATTGTAACCGTCCACTACAAGCCATTCTTTCATACTTTAAACGCCCGCCTGCACCCGGCGCTGACGTACGACCTCGTACAGCAAAACGGCACCTGCCGCCGAAGCATTCAGCGAAGAAACTCCCCCCTGCATCGGCAGACTGACAATGATATCACACTTCTCTTTTACAAGGCGTCCCAGTCCTTTTCCTTCAGCACCAACTACAATGACCATCGGGCCAGTCAAATTACTTTTGTAATAATCCTCACCGTTCATATCCGCACCGGCAATCCAAAAACCAAGTTTTTTCAATTCTTCAATCGTCTGCGTAATATTACCAATTTGAACTACTGGGACATATTCAACAGCACCGGCAGAAATTTTCGCTACCACAGCATTTAGCGGACAGCTGCGACGCTTGGGAAGCAGCACACCATGCACACCAGCAGCATCCGCCGTTCTAATCAGCGCTCCCACATTCTGCGGGTCCTGCAGCTCATCAAGCAGCAGCAAAAAAGGAGTTTCATCTTTCTCTTTTGCCAATGCCAAAACCTCTTCTAAACTGTGAAAGCGAATAGGTGCAGCTAAGGCAACAAACCCCTGATGCCGCAAGCCATCTGCCAGTTTATCCAATCTTTCAGCTTTACAAAATTCCAAAACTACGCCCGCAGTCTTCGCCAGGCCAATAATCTCACTGACACTGCCGCCTTTGATTCCGTCCTGCACCAACAGTTTATTAATAGATCTGCCGCTGCGCAAGGCTTCTGTTACAGAATTGCGTCCGGCAAGAATTTCTTCAGACATAGCTCCTCCTAATTATCACTGTTGTTTTTGTTTTGCCGCTAAAATAGCGTCCAAACGTCCGCAGCTCATTGCACCTTCTCTGCATATACCTTCACTTACGCAAGTAGGACCGGCATTTTCAAATAATACCGGTGCGGCTTTTTTACATTCAGCCAGCATTTTTTCTGCAAGCTGCCTGATCTCCCACTGGGCACGATTACAGCAGCGCAGGCTAAAGAAATTCATCAAAGACCTGACATTAAATGTTGCCACAATTTTAGTTTCAGCCGCATTAGGAAGTACATAACGGGCATCCTCTGCCGGGATTCCAAATTCATCAGTAAATTCATTATACCTAGCCTGAATATCAGCCATAAGCTGTTCAAACTTAGCTTTTGCCTCAGGCCTTGAGGAAATAGTAGGAGGCATAATAGTTTCAAAATCATGCTCTTTTACATAACGCTGCGATTGCTGTGAATAAGAAGCGATACGGTGACGCACCAGCTGGTGCGTCAATACTCTGGAAACTCCTTCTATAGCGAAAGTAAATGTAACATGTTCCAATGTCGAAAAATGTCCCATTTCCACAAGTTTACGCACTAATTTTGCTGCCTGTTCATCAGACATTGTTTCTTCAAGCTGGGCTGCACCAACGGGAGAATAGCACAGACGTGCGCTCATAGCAACTGTCTTTTCCGGTTCCGGTGTGTGTCTGAGTAATTTTACTTCCATGTTAATTCACCCTTTCTTCTGCATAGCCTCAGAAATAATTACAAAAGAACGCTCTAATATCTCCTCCAGTCGTTCTTCCCTGTCGCTCAAAAATAACCAGCCCAACAGCGCTTCAAATGCTGTTCCCATACGATATTCATGTACGGAGGCGCTTTTAGGCACTATCGATTTAGTATTACGGCCGCGCCTGGCAATATAGGCTTCTTCTTCCGTCAAATCCGACAGCAATGCCTCCATTGCCTTCGCCTGCATAACCGCCGATACCATTTTTGAACCCAAATCATGTATAACACGAACCTGCCCTGAGGTTGGCAGCAGCCTCAACCTTACATAAAGAGAAAAAACAACATCACCGATATATGCCAAAAGTATCGGATTAAGTTGTTTCGGTTCTCCGTAAGTCAGCCCGGCAGCCGTACAGGCTGCCAAAGCATGAGCTTTTATTTGCTGATATTGTTCAAACTTCACTGTTTTTTCCAACGTACGCCTTGAGGCGTATCCTCCAGAACAATTCCTATCTCGCTTAATTTATTACGTAAAGCATCAGCCTGTGCATAGTCCTTATTGCTCCTGGCTTCCTGGCGCATAGCAATAAGCATTTCCATCAGTGGTTCTTCCAAACCGCAACTTTCAGCTTCAACAGCACCTTGAGTTGATTCCAGTACTCCAATAATAGAACACATTTCAGAGAAAACACTTTGCAATATAGACACAAGCTTTCCATCCGGTTTACTGCCGACGCTGACGATACTTTGATGATAAATATTAATTTCCTTTGCCAAAGCAAACATATGACTGATTGCCAAAGCAGTATTAAAATCATCACGCATGGCTTCCATAAACTCGTTGCGCAGTTCCAAAACTTTTCTTCGCAGCTTCAGGCTTTCCTCTGTCGGGCCAGCATTCATCAAAGCCATTAAGGCCTGCAGATTTTCCTGAGCCGTTTTCAACCTGGACAAGCTGCGCTGCGCTTCCGCCAACCTCTCATCACTAAAGTCCAATGGACTACGGTAATGAGTGGAAAGAATAAAAAAGCGCAGTGTTTCCGGCTCATAATGCTCGAGGATATCAATGACCATAAAGAAATTACCTAATGATTTAGACATTTTCTCTTCATTAACAGTGATAAACCCGTTATGCAGCCAGTATTTAACAAAGGGATGGCAACCTGTACAGCCTTCAGATTGTGCAATCTCATTTTCATGATGCGGAAAAATCAAATCACTGCCGCCGCCATGAAAATCAAAGGTTTCTCCCAAATATTTCATACTCATTGTTGAGCATTCGATATGCCAGCCAGGACGTCCTTCACCCCAGGGACTGCTCCAGGAAGGCTCTCCCGGTTTAGCAGCCTTCCACAAGGCAAAATCCATTGGATTATGCTTTTTATCGTTGACATCAACGCGCGCACCTGCCATCATATCTTCCAGATTACGCCCGGAAAGTTCACCGTAATGCTCAAATTTTTCAACGCTATAATAAACATCGCCGTCCATTTCGTAGGCATAACCACGATCAATAAGAGCTTTTACAGTTTCAATAATTTCCTCCATATGCTCAGAAACACGCGGATATACATGTGCACGACGCACATTGAGCTTATCCATTACCTCAAAATAAGCATCTATATAACGTCCGCAGACATCACTCCATAAAACGCCTTCTTTATTGGCAGTGTTGATTATTTTGTCATCGACATCAGTAAAATTCTGTACATGCAGAACATCATAGCCCTCATGCTCCAAAAAACGGCGGATAACATCCCATGTTACAAATGGACGCGCATTACCAATATGCGGATGGTTATAAGGCGTAACACCGCAGACATAAATATTAGCTTTACCCGGATGTACCGGTACAAACTCTTCTTTTTGTTTCGTCAATGTATTGTAAACTCTAATCGTCATTCTAAGCTCTCCTCTACAGAGTAATACCTGCCTTAGCAAGGCTCGCCCTAATTCTGGCTTCTGTACGTTCCAAACCAAGCAACGGCACCATTTCAGCCAGTTCCGGTCCATGCTGATTTCCTGTTAAAGCAACACGGATCGGCATAAATACAGCTTTGCCACCCAGCTTGGTAGCTTTTTGGATAGCTTTGAAAGCAGCTTTTACAGCAGGTCCATCTAAAACTTCCAGCTTAGGCAATTCTTCGAACAACATATTCATTACTGTTGGTACTGATTCTTCCTGCAGAACTGCAGCAGCCTCTGCATTTTCAAATTCAAATTCATCACTGAAATACATAGCGACACATTCAGGGATCTGCGCAGCAAAAGCAACATGCTCTTTGGCTGTAGCAACTACACGTTTAAGCCATTCCAGCTTTTCGCCACACTCATCACCTGTCATATAGCCGGCAGCAACCATATGCGGCTTAGCTGCGGCAAAAAAAGCTTCCTCATCCAACTGCCGCATATAGTGCTGATTGATCCAGTTCAGTTTATCGATTTCAAAAACAGCGGGATTTTTAGCGACATGCTCCATCGAAAAGGCCTGAATCAACTCTTCCATACTGAAAATCTCCTGTTCGCTGTTCGGAGCCCAGCCCAGTAATGCCAGGAAATTATCAATGCCTTCCGGCAGATACCCCAACTGACGATACTGATCAACAGAAGTAGCGCCATGGCGTTTAGACATTTTTGTGCGATCCTTACCTAAAATCAATGAAATATGACCGAATGTAGGCTGTGTAAAGCCCAGCGCATCATAAATAAGGCATTGGCGCGGAGTATTTGACAAATGCTCTTCAGCACGAATAACATGAGAAATTTTCATCAACGCATCGTCAATTACTACAGCATAATTATAAGTAGGAATGCCGTCAGATTTTACGATAACAAAATCTCCGATTCCGTTAGAGTCAAAAACGACATCGCCGCGAACCATGTCGCGGACAAGTATCTGCTGATCAGCAGGCACACGAAAACGTACGGTTGGTTTGCGTCCTTCAGCTTTGTACTGTTCTATTGGTTCAGAAGTAAGATTACGGCATTTGCCCATATAACGAGGCATTTGCCCTTTGGCAGACAAAGCCTGACGTTCTGCTTCCAGCTCTTCATCTGTGCAGTAACAATAGTAGGCCTTACCTTCAGCCAGCAGCTGATCAGTATATTTTTTATACAGTTCAAGACGCTCTGTTTGACGATAAGGACCGTATTCCCCACCTACATCAATACCTTCGTCCCAATTCAAGCCTAACCATTTTAAGGCAGCCTTGATATTCTCTTCAGATTCGCGGCTGGAACGCTCAAGGTCAGTATCCTCGATACGCAAAACAAGCTTGCCGCCCATTTTACGGGCAAACAGCCAGTTAAATAAAGCACTGCGAGCGCCGCCGATATGGAACGGTCCAGTCGGACTCGGTGCAAATCTTACTCTGATTTCATTAGACATTAGAATGATCCCTCCAAAAATACTTATCTTGAATATTATACCACAAGGGCATGTATGAGTGCTAAGTCCGTAAAAACCTCACTAAGTACCCAAACGATACCACAAGGACATATATGAGTACCTCGTTTCAGTAAAGCGAATTTACATCATCCTCTGATAATACTTACAACAGCCTCTGACGCCATCCCTTCGCCCCGTCCAACAAAACCTAATTTCTCTGTTGTCGTTGCTTTTACATTGACAGCACTTCTTTCAATCCGCATTTCCCGGGCAATATTAGCCGCCATCTGTTCAATATAGGGAGCCAGCTTAGGCCGCTGTGCCATAATAGTCACATCGGCATTGTTTATCTGCCAGCCATGCTTTTGCAGTAAACCAACCACCTGCCTCAACAGCAGCATACTATCGGCATCTTTAAATTTCATATCCGTATCCGGAAAATGCCTGCCAATATCACCAAGACCCGCTGCGCCAAGCAAAGCATCCATCAATGCATGAAGGGCCACATCGGCGTCAGAATGTCCTAACAACCCTGATTCATAAGGAATCTCAACTCCGCATAAAATCAATTTACGGTCAGCAGCAAGCTTATGTACATCGTACCCGCAGCCTACACGAAACTGCGGCCAGTTATTATTTTTTTCTATCATCTTACAAGACCTCTGCTTTTACATAAATTTTCTGCCAGGATCAAATCTTCCGGCGTTGTAATCTTAATATTCTCATAGCTTCCTTCAGCAACAGCAACAGCTATTCCCAAACGTTCTACCAGTGAAGCGTCATCCGTTACATTACCATGCTGTTTCTGCAAAAGCTCGTATGCCTGCTTTAAAATACTGATTTTAAAAATCTGCGGTGTCTGCACAGCACGCAGAGTACTGCGCACAGGCGTATACTGCACAAGATTATTTTCATCCACAACCTTAATCGTATCCTTAACAGGCACAGCAGCAATAGCCGCACCGCTATCGGCAGCAGCGTTTAACACTCTTTTAAAAACCTCTTTGCCGGCAAAAGGACGAGCACCGTCATGCACAGCTATATAACCATCACTCTCCGTAACTGCAGACAGAGCATTAGCAACAGAATCCTGTCGTTCCTTTCCGCCGGCAACAACACAGAAAGGCAACAGCGGATAATACTCCTTACTGTATTCCTCCAGCATCAATTCTGCTTCCTTTACCTCCTGAGGCCGTACAACAGCTATCACTCTGCTTACACAGTCTGTATCAGCCAGCATCCTCATACACTGTACCAGAAGCGGTAATCCGCCCACATCGGCAAAAGCTTTATTTTTACCTAATCCCAAGCGACTTCCAAGCCCTGCAGCCGGAACAATCGCTATGATTTTTTCCATAAACGCCCCCGCTATTTCAGTTTCGCGAAAATCATTCTACCTGCTGAAGTCTGCAGGACAGAAGTTACTACAACAGCAGTATTTTCACCTACCAGTTTTTTACCGCCTTCAACAACGATCATTGTACCATCTTCAAGATAAGCAACGCCCTGATTATTTTCTTTGCCATCTTTAACGACAAAAACATTCATCTCTTCCCCCGGAAGAACCACCGGCTTAATGGCGTTAGCCAGATCATTGATATTAAGCACACTGACGCCTTGGATCTCGGCAACTTTATTAAGATTGAAATCATTAGTTATAATAACAGCTTCTGTCTGTTTAGCCAATTTCACCAATTTAGCATCTACTTCATTCAAATCTTCAAAATCAGTATCTTCTACAAGCAATTGTTCTTTATTTTTCTGCTGTATCTCCTGAATAAGATCCAAACCTCGGCGGCCTTTGGCCCGTTTCAGATTATCAGACGAATCTGCCAGCTTCTGCAATTCTTCCAAAACAAAGTTGGGAACGATCAAACGACCTTCCAGAAAACCTGTTTTCAGAATATCAATAATACGACCGTCGATAATGACACTGGTATCCAGTAATTTATTTTTACTGTACAATCTGTCACTCAGCGCCAACGATTTAACTGCAGCCGGTTTTACCGCACCTTTTAAGCTAGGAATACTGCGGTTAAAAAAGCCTACGATATCCTTATGCTTACGTAAAGCAACTTTCGCCCCAATAATAGAAAGCACCAGACTAAAGATCAAAGGAATATAGGGACCAATAATCGGCAAATGCGAAAAAGGCCCACCCAAAAGGTTAGCCAAAATCAAACCAATACCAATACCAAGCGTCATAACAAGAATATCACTGGTCGGCACCTTGGATAAAACGATCGCCATACGTTCCGTATAGCCCATAATATGATAAATAAGCACCGGTGCAACAGCTACACCAAGACCACCAAAAACAAAGATGCCCACAGCACCTGAAACAATAGTTGCCAAAGCTATGCCAAAAAAGCCGTTGTCATAAAGATCGTAACCAAAAAAATCCGAAATATAAGGCAGTAAATATTCAGTAAGTATGAGTCCGGTAAGCGCAAACACAACGACAATGGTCAGCTTCAAAATCCTGTTTAACATCTTTACACCTCCTTTCTTTAAATAATATGGATAATATATAATATTTTACTACAATTTTCGTATTAAAAACAGCTAAAAAAATAAAATACGTCGGAAAATCCGACGTATTTCACTAAAAAAACTTATTCAGCCAGTTTTCAATATCCTGCTGTTCAGCATTTTTTACAAGCATCACTTCGCTGATCAAAATCTGTCTGGCTGTACCCAATAATCTACGCTCGCCGGTAGATAATTTTTTTTCATTCTCCTGCACCTGCAATGTTCTTATTACATCGGCAACTTCAAAAACATTACCGCTTTTCATTTTTTCCAAATACATATTAAAGCGTCTGTTCCATGTAATAGCTTTATTGTAATTATCAGGACGTTCTTCCAAAACTTTTTCAACGGCATCGATATCATCATTTTCGATAACATGCCTCAAGCCAACACGTTCCACACTGTCGACCGGAACCATGACCTTCATCTCTCCAAGAAGCATTGCCAGGATCAGATAGTCGACACTTTGACCGTCACGTTCACGCTTTTCTATTGTTTTTACTACTCCGGCGCCGTGCATCGGATATACGACTTTGTCTCCTACTGCAAACATCTTCTGCCCTCCTAAGGAACACGCTATTTTTATATGTATTTATTTTAACACCTCCTGTTATTTTTGTCAAAATTTTATTATTTTATCATAGCTCCATATTTGTGTCAATCATTTTTTATATAAATTTTCTGATTTTATTTTAAAATAAACAAAAAGAGCGGAGAAACCTCCGCTCTTTTAAGCAAAAACCTTATCCAGCGCTTCTTCCAAAGTTTTAACCTGCACAATACCATTGCAGGGTTCATCCAATGACAGCTTGCCCATTGGCAAAACAAATCTTTTAAAGCCAAGATTCATAGCATCCTTGATACGCCTTTCCGGCGAAGCTATTCGTCGCACTTCTCCTGTAAGCCCCACTTCACCCATGACTAATACGCCATGCGGAATCGGCCGATTACGATAGCTGGACACCAGCGCAGCAGCCACAGCCAGATCTGCAGCTGGTTCAGTGACTCTCATCCCGCCAACCACATTGACGTAAGCATCGTAAGCGCCAAAATCCATTCCTAAGCGCCGTTCCAAAATCGCCAAAAGCATAGTGACCCGATTATAATCAAATCCAACAGCAGTGCGTCGGGGCATCCCATAAGGTGTTTTGGCAACCAAAGCCTGCACTTCAACTAAAATAGGCCTGTTACCTTCCAGGCAGGCACAAACAACTGAACCGGAAGCATCGTTACTGCGTTCTTCCAGGAATAATCCTGCTGGATTACTTATTTCCTGCAGCCCACTGGCTTCCATAGAAAAAATACCGCTTTCATTTGTAGAGCCAAAACGATTTTTCAAGGCACGCAGCACCCGAAAAGAATAGGATCTATCCCCTTCAAACTGCAGCACCACGTCGACCATATGTTCAAGCAATCGCGGGCCGGCAATATTACCGTCTTTAGTCACATGACCGATAATAAGCACGGCAATGCCGCTGTTTTTTGCAAAACGCAGCAATTTCGCCGTACACTCGCGCACCTGTCCGACACTGCCTGCTGCAGTAGGCAGCTCGCTGTTGTACATAGTCTGAATAGAATCAATTACCAACAATGCCGGCTGCACTTCCTGTGCCTGCAGTAAAATAATATTCAAATCGGTAGCCGTCATCACCAGCAGGTTTTCACCGCTACTGCCTAAACGTCTCGCCCGCATTGCTGTTTGCGCTTCTGATTCTTCACCAGAAACATACAAAACTTTTATATTATTCCGGCTAAACTTCATGCCGGCATCCAAAAGCATAGTCGACTTGCCAATGCCCGGGTCTCCGCCCAACAAAACCAGGCTGCCGGGAACAATCCCTCCCCCAAGCACACGATCAAATTCACGGATACCTGTCTGCAGACGGCTGAGGGACTGTTCCGCCACCTGATGCAACGGTTTGGGCTTAGCGGTTTCGCCTACAGGCAGGTAACTCTGTCCAGGACGTTCAGGCACGTCCATTTCTTCGACAAAGCTGTCCCATTGACCACATTCCGGACACTTTCCCAACCATTTAGCCGTTACATAACCACACGACTGACAAACGAAACGTATTTTCGGTTTTGCCATTACGGACGTTCCTCTCCAGCTGCAACCAAGGCTTCTTCCTTGTGCGCTTCTTCTTTATCAAAATAGATTTTACCAGCCTCATCAGTACGGGTCAAAATAGTATCACCGCGTTTTAATTCTGAAGCCAGATACAAATCGGAAACAGGATCCTCAACCAGTTTCCTTAAAGCCCTGCGCAGAGGCCGTGCACCATAACGCGTATCCTTGCCAGCTTTTAAAAGCTCGGCCTTAGCCTCATCAGTAACCTTGATATCAAGGCCATTTTCCTGCAAACGACCTGAAAGTTCTTTGAGCATCTGTTCGACAATTTGCCGCAGTTCTGCTTCACCAAGCGGATCAAAGACCAGAATTTCATCAATTCTATTTAAAAATTCAGGACGGAAGATTCTTTTTACTTCTTCCAATACAGCACTTTTGCGTCCGTCGTTTACCTGTTTCTCACCAGTCGCAAATCCCAACGGCTTGCTGTCCAGTAAAGCTCTGGCACCAGCGTTGCTGGTCATAATGATAACAGCATTTTTAAAATCAACAGTCCGTCCCTGCCCGTCAGTCAAGCGGCCGTCTTCCATAATCTGCAGCAGCAAGTTGAAAACATCAGGATGCGCTTTTTCAATTTCATCCAGCAAAATTACCGAATAGGGCCGCCGGCGCACAACATCTGTCAGCTGACCGCCTTCTTCATAACCGACATAACCAGGAGGAGCACCTACCAACCGAGAAGTAGTATGCTTTTCCATATATTCAGACATATCAAATCTAATCAAAGCACGTTCATCGCCAAAAAGGTTCTCTGCCAGCGCTTTAGCCAGCTCTGTTTTACCTACCCCGGTAGGTCCTAAGAACAGGAACGATCCTACAGGGCGGTTTTTATCCTTAAACCCGGCTCTGGCTCTACGGATAGCTTTTGCAACAGCGTCAACAGCCGCATTTTGACCGACCACACGCTCATGCAGCGCCTCCTCCAAATGAATAAGTCTTTTAGATTCACCTTCGGTAAGCTTACGCAGTGGAATATTTGTCCAGGAAGCAACTACTTCGGCAACATCTTCTTCACTTACCGTCAATTTACTGCTTGATCCACTGCGCTGCGACTGACGCTCACCATCAAGCTGTTCCTGCAGCTTGCGTTCTGCGTCACGCAATTCAGCAGCACGTTCATACATTTGCTGAGTAATAGCCGATTCTTTTTCAATGCGCACTTTTTCAAGCTGTTGTTCAATTTCCCGCTGCGGCAAGGAAATCTTATAGCTTTGCAGCCGTACCCTCGAACAGGCTTCATCCATTAAATCGATAGCTTTGTCCGGGAGATTACGGTCAGTGATATAACGATCAGACAGACGCACTGCCGCCATAATAGCCTCATCTGTGATTTGAATACGATGAAAGGCTTCATATTTATCGCGCAGTCCCTTCAAAATCTCAATTGAATCATTAACATCAGGAGCACCTACAACGATAGGTTGAAAACGACGTTCCAGTGCCGCATCTTTCTCAATATTTTTCCGGTATTCGTTTAAAGTAGTGGCTCCTATAGCCTGCATTTCACCCCTGGCCAAAGCCGGTTTTATAATATTTGCAGCATCAATAGCGCCCTCTGCGGCACCTGCTCCGATGATAGTATGCAGTTCGTCAATAAAAAGAATAATATTTTTATTTTCTTTTACCGCTTCCAGTAATTCTTTCAAACGTTCCTCAAATTCACCGCGGTATTTGGTTCCCGCCACCAGATACCCGATCTCCAGCGAGAACACAATTTTCTCACGCAGTATCTCCGGAACATTACCGTCAACAATTCGCTGGGCCAGGCCCTCGGCAATAGCCGTTTTACCAACGCCGGACTCTCCAATCAACACCGGATTATTTTTTGTACGCCGACACAGAATCTGAATAATGCGTTCAACCTCTTTTTCGCGGCCAACAACGGGATCAATTTTTCCATCTGAAGCCAGCTGATTGAGATTGCGGCCAAATTCCGACAGCATTTCCAACACATTGCTCTTTGTTTCCACATCGCTGTCGCCAGCATTATAATTGCCATCTGTCAATGGCTGATTATCATAAACAGCCTTAATGACCTTCATGACCTGTTCTGCCGTAACGTTAAAGCGCCGCAATACCTGAGCAGCCACGCCTTCTCCTTCACGCAGCAAGCCCAACAGCAAATGTTCGGACCCTACATAGTGCAGCTTAAAAGCTGCTGCTGCTTCACCAGCAAGCTCTAAGGCCCGTTTGGCACGCGGGGTATAACTGATCATCAGCTCAGTGCTGCCAGCGGGCTCCATCCAGCTTTCCAGCTCTTTTATGACCGCCTGATTATCAATGCCAAGTTTTTCTAGAATCTTCTTGGCAAAACAATTTTCAACATTCAGCAACGCCAGCAAGATATGTTCTGTTCCAACATGATCATGACCCTTATCCAATGCAAAACGCATCGCGTCTTCCAAAATACCTTTGGCACGTTCAGTAAAACGATTCATGATCTGTTCTTCTCTAGCTTTTGGTTTCAACAGCCCATCTAAAAACTCTTTGGCATTGAAAACAGTTCCCGACAAAAAATTAGACGGAGCCAATTCTTCAACACAATCCGAGCACAGCCATTTGTCGATTTGTTTATCGTTGACCACGCATACCACGTGGACCACAGCTTCTTTTAATCCGCATTTCTGACATAACATATCAATTCACCTCACTCACGTTCTGTCATTTTAGTAATAGCCGTCTCCAAAACAGCTCTTTTTTTAGCTTCATCAGCATCCAGAATTTCCATCATATACTGCAACAGTGATTTTTCGCGCCTGCTGATCAAACGGTTAGCAGCCCAGTGCTCAATCAAATCATGCACTGTCGGCTCACAGTTCTCTTCCTGCAATTCATGAGGCATCACCCTTACAATACGGACAAAGCCGCCGCTTCCGCGTCTGGATTCGACCATAAACCCCCGTTCAGGAGTAAAGCGCGTGCTCAGCACATAACTGATCTGCGACGGTGCGCACGACAGTTTATCGGCAAGTTCATTACGCTGTACTAAAACAGCGTCCTCTCTGTCCTCTAAAAGCTGTCTGATGATGAAATTTTCTATTGCATCTGCAAGATTTCTCATCTTAATTACCTTCCTTTTATCGTTTCAGCATTAAAGTCAAACTTTTCTGCCGGCATCTATAATTAGATTAATTCTATTATATTTGACCTTTCGACTTTTGGCAAGTAAATTATTCGTGAACATCTTTTCAGCAGAAAAAAAACAAGCAGACGCATAAAACTCGTCTGCTTGATCAATTTTTTTATTTTTGCAGCTTCCTGGCAAATTCATAACCAAGCTGCCTTGCTGCTTCAAGGTCTTCTGGCTGTGCCTTCCATTTACAGGTAAAACCCGGTTCCAACTCAAAACCAGCCGCTGTCAGCAAAGCTTCCATATCTTTCTGAGCTCCGCCGGCCCAGCCATATGTACCGAAAACAGCTGCTTTTTTACCTGTTGGGTTTAAGCCTTTAAGGTATACAAGCAGACTGCCCATAGTGGGCAGCATTCCGCTGTTCAGTGTTGAAGAGCCGATGATCATACCACCTGCTTCAAATAAATCCGCAACAGCAGTACTATTCGGAGTTTCGTTCATACGCAGCAGCACAGCATCACTACCGGCACTGACAACACCCTCCAGCACAGCACGAGCCATTTGCTCCGTAGCGCCCCACATCGTATCATAGGCAATAACTACACTGCTGCCGCTCACACCTTTGCCCCAGGCAGCATATTTGGCAATAATTTCCTGAATATGACTGCGCCAGATAATACCATGGGCTGTAGCTATCATCTTTAAATCAAGCGCCGCTGCTTTCGCCAGCGCTTTATCAATTAATTTCGCATATGGCCAGAGTATATTGGCAAAATATTTTTTTGCTTCATAAAAAAGTATTCCCAGATCCACTTCATCATCAAAACGTTTAGCAGCCGCATAATGCTGGCCAAAAGCATCATTAGAAAACAAAATCCCATCATCTGCACAATAGGTTGCCATACTGTCAGGCCAGTGCAGCATTGGTAAAGTTACAAAAGTCAATTCACGTTTGCCTAATGATAATTTATCGCCATCCTTCACGACCTGAAAATCATATAAATCACCATAATGACGAATTGCTTCCGCCTTCCCTTGAGCTGTAATAAAAAACTTAGCATTCGGAGCCGCTTTGACCAGCGCCGGCAATGCCCCTGCATGATCCGGTTCCACATGGTTCACTATTACGTAATCAATTTTTCCAGGGTCGACAACACGTTCAATCTTTGCCAATAATTCTTCAGCAAACATCGCTTTCACTGTATCGATCAAACAGATTTTTTCATCCATGATCAAATATGAATTATATGAAGCACCGCGTTCCGTCTTATATCCGTGAAAATCACGCACAGCCCAGTCAACAACACCCACATCATAAATTTTAGGAGCTATTTCCAATGGCATCATTTTTTACACTTCCTTTCTGAAAAACTGCTTCTTTATTTATTATATAAGCAAATCACAGCAAAGTAAAAATTTCTTTTAGCAAAAAACAGTAAATTCTACTTACAAAATTCTATGCCTGACATTATTTTCACAAGGCCCGTTCAATAACACTGTGCTGACCTTTATCAATAAACAACCCTATTTGGTGGAAACTGCTCAAACTACTGCGATGTCCAATACTGACTATGGTAGTATCCGGCATTAAAGTTTCAACAAGCTTATACATCACCGCTTCTGTCTCCTCATCTAAAGCAGAAGTAGCTTCATCTAAAAACAGCCATGACGGTTGATAGATCAGTGCCCTTACAAAAGCCAGCCTCTGCTGTTCACCGCCGCTAAGCACATGTGACCAGTCTGCTTCGACATACAGGTCTTTTGCCAGGTAGCCAATCCGACATTGCTCCAGCAACATCACCAACTCTTCATCTGTTTTATGGCAACTGCCTGGATAAAGCAACGCTTCCTTCAATGTTCCCAATGGTAAATAAGGTTTTTGCGGAATAAACATCAGTTTCTCGGCAGCAGGCAGTTCCAATTTACCATGCACATATGGCCAGATACCAGCCACAGCACGCAGCAATGTACTTTTACCGCTGCCACTTGCGCCTTTGATCAGGATATTTTTATTTCGGCCGGGTACTAAAGTAAAATTGACATTTTTCAACAAGATCCTGTCATCTGGTAATTCAACCTGCAAGGACGCAGCTACGATAGTATCGTTGCGACTTTCCATTCGTTCAAGATCAATCTGCGGTTTTTCCTGTTTTACCTCGTGCATATGTACCCCAAAACCCGTAAGACGCTCTACAACTGCCCGCCATTCAGCCAAAGAAGCATACATATCTACAAAATATGATAATGATTCCTGCACCCTGCCAAAGGCACTGGCAATCTGGATCAGGCCGCCTAATGTTATTTCCTTACTTAAGTAACGCGGCATAGCCACTACGAAAGGGAAAATAATTGCAATCTGTGAATAGCCGGAATTAAGCCAGACCAACTGTTTTTGTTTTTCTACTATCTTCCAGAAATTATCCAGCAGCAGTTTAAAACGCTTCTTAAATACGCCGCCTTCCTGTTTCTCACCGCTGTAAAACGCTACACTTTCAGCATTTTCCCTCATTCGCATCATACTGAAACGAAAATCCGCTTCATAACGTTGCTGAACAAAATTCAGCCCTACCAGTTTTTTACCAATCAAATGAGTAAGCCCTGTACCAACAATGGAATAAACCAAGGCTACCCAAACCAGATAGCCTTCAATATGCCACACTTGCCCCGCCAAAGTAAATTCCAGTGAACCTGACAGTTCATATAAAATAAATACGAAAGACACAAAAGTACAAAAAGCCTTTAAAACACCGATACTGAACTTTAACGTCATCTCAACAAACAAACGCACATCCTCACTAATACGCTGGTCAGGGTTATCAGTATCAGAGCCGAACATCTGCAGACGATAGTAGGTCTTATTTTTCAACCATTCATCAATATACCTGTTAGTCAGCCAACGACGCCAGTTAAGCACCAGTACCTGCTGCAAATAAAAGGCATAAACTGCCAGAATAATGTAGATCACAGCCAGCCAGCCGAAATGTATCAGCTCATCAAAAATAAGTTCGGTCTGGTAATTTTGCAGTGCATTATAAAAGGAATTGTTCCATTTATTCAACAGCACCAGCATATACACTACGCCTAAAGTTAGTGCTATGATTGCCGTCAACAGCAAATAAGCCTTTCCCTTTTCTTCTGACTGCCAATAACTTTTGGTCAGGTACCAGACATCTCTGAGAAATTTACTTTTATTTTTTAATTCATTCATCTGCTTTTACCTCTAAACACTCTTTGTCAGAAATTTTCAGTTACCTTTTTTTAATACCACATAAATAAAAAAAATCCTGCAAAAAAATAATGCCCCGTCTTTAAGACGGGGCATTATATATTTACAAAACACCTAAATTTATTCTTCGCTGTGTTTTTTTCTGTTGAAAATACGTTCAACGACAACGAATAATACCGGGATCATAAAGATACCGATCATCGTAGCAAAGGTCATACCGCCAACAACGGCATTACCCATAGAAACACGGGCACCGGCACCTGGACCTGTTGCAATCGCCAAAGGCACACAGCCAAGAATGAACGCGAAGGATGTCATCAGAATCGGACGCAAACGCAGTCTGGCAGCATCAAGCGCCGCTTTAACTACAGGTTCGCCATTTTCCATGTTCATCTTTGCATATTCTACGATCAGAATCGCATTTTTAGCATTCAGACCAATCAGCATGATCAAACCGATCTGCATATAAACGTCGTTCTGCAAACCGCGCAGATACTGAGCGCCAAAACAGCCAAGGGCAGCAACAGGCACTGACAGCATAACTGCCAACGGGATAGTCCAGCTTTCATACAAAGCTGCCAGACACAAAAATACGAAGATCAGAGAAATAATGAAAATCTGTGTTGATCTGTTTCCTGCTTCCAGTTCGTCACGGCTCTGATCTACCCATTCATAGGTATAAGTAGTCGGCAAAATTTCTGCAGCAGTTTCTTCCAGTGCAGTCATAGCCTGACCTGTACTATATCCTGTAGCAGGGTTACCAGCTATTTTAATAGCTCGTACACCGTTGAAGCGGGTTACAGTAGCAGAACTTGTTTTACCTTCGTCAGTAACCAAGGTATTAAGAGGCACCATATCGCCGTTATTGCTGCGTACAAAGAAATAACGCATATCATCAACATTCGTACGATATTTTGCATCCGCCTGCATAACTACTTTCCAAGTACGGCCAAAAGCATTGAAGTCATTGATCTCACTGCCGCCGAGGAAAGTCTGTAAAGCTGTAAATACGCTTGCTACAGGTACATTTAGAGACTCTGCTTTTTCACGGTCTACGTTAAACTGATAAACCGGCGTATTAGTATTAAAGGTGGTATAAGCCATACCAATTTCAGGACGTTGATTGGCTTTAGCAAGAAATTCGTTAGCAACTTCCTGCATCCGCTCCATATCGTCACCGCCCAGATTCATCAGGTACATACTCAAACTGCCTGTGCTGGACGCACCCGGTAATGCAGGCGGATCAAACGCCATAACGCTTACCTGCGGCATTTGGGCACCGATGCCATAAATCTGCGGCACTATATCCTGAGCACTGTTATCACGTTTGTCATAATCTTCCATCGCCGCAACGATCAGACCGGCACTGGACTTAGGGGCGCCAGTAAGGATATCAAAGCCAGATACTTCCATAACATATTTAACGCCCGGCAGCGACTTGATCTTATCACCCAGCTCCATCATAGCCTGAATACCACGATTACTGGATGCACCCTCCGGCAAATTAAATGACGTTACAGAATAACCCTGATCTTCACTTGGCACAAATCCGGTAGGAGTAACCTTAGCTACCCAGCCCAATAAAATAACCATAACCAGCAAAACGGCCATTGAGATTTTTGCATGACGGATACATTTTTCAACATTTTTAACATATTTACTTAAAGTATTGGCAAACCAGACATTGAACTTATGGATAAATTTACCAATAGGTCCTTTGACTTCGTCTTTATCATGCGGTTTCAACAGCAATGCACACAACGCTGGAGTCAGAGACAATGCTACGATAGCTGACAGCGCCATAGAAACAGAAATCGTTAAAGCGAACTGTTTATAAAGCTGACCAACAGTACCGCCGGTAAATGCAACCGGGATAAATACTGCTGCCAAAACGAACGCAATCGCCACAACAGGACCGGAAACTTCTTTCATCGCCCGATAAGTAGCTTCTTTTGGAGTCATTCCATTATCCTGGATGTGATGCTCAACTGCCTCAACAACAACGATCGCGTCATCAACAACGAGGCCGATAGCAAGAATCATCGCAAACATTGTTAAAGTATTGATCGAAAATCCCATCAGCACGAACGCACCGAAGGTACCAACCAAAGAAACAGGAATCGCCAGCAGCGGGATAAGCGTTGCACGCCAGCTGCCTAGGAAAATAAATACAACAAGAATAACCAGCGCCAAAGCTTCAAAGAAAGTATGAGCTACTTTTTCCAGCGCTTCGCGTACAAACTGAGTATTATCCTGAACAATAGTCAGCTCCATACCTTCCGGAAAACGCGTTTCAGCATCGGCCAATACGGCTTTGATGTTATTGACGGTTTCCAAAGCGTTAGCGTCGCTTGTTAAGTAAACAGGGAAAACAACAGAAGAACCGCCGTTCAGATAACCAGCAACGTTATCACTGCGGGCACCAGCTTCAATTTTCGCAATTTCTTTAAGCTTCAGGTTATTGCCGTTTTGAGAACGGACAATAATATTACCAAACTCTTCCGGAGTCGACAAACGCCCCTGAGCATTAGCAGAATATTGGAATTCCTGCTGCTCCGCTGTAGGACGCGTACCAATAGAACCAACAGGAGCCTGAATGTTCTGACTCTTGATTGCATTGGAAACATCATCTGCGGTCACACCCAACTGAGCCATTTTATCTGGCTGCAGCCATAGGCGCATTGCGTATTCCTGACCAAAAATATCAATACTGGAAACACCCTTAACGCGTTTGCAGGCATCAAGGAAGTTTGTCATCGCATAAGATGTAAGAAACATCGTATCAAACGTTCCATCAGGTGAGTGCAACGCAAAATACATGATGGTCTCGGCAGATTTCTTGGCTGTCGTGATACCGTAAGCACTTACCTCTGACGGCATGGAGGACGAAGCCTGAGAAACACGGTTCTGCACCTCTACAGAACCGATATCTGCATTTTTATCAAGATTGAAATATACGTCAAGTGTGTATTCGCCTACGCTGGTACTAGTAGAGTTCATGTACAGCATATTTTCTACACCATTAACTTTTTGTTCGATCGCCTGCGCAACAGATTCCTCAACAACCTCCGCACTAGCACCCACATAGTTCGTAGAAACGGCAATGTGCGGCTTGGTGATATCCGGGTATTGAGCAATTGGCAGGCTGAATCCGGCAATAGTACCAAGTAAGGTAATAAGTATTGCCAGCACTATCGCAAAGACCGGACGGTCTATAAAAAAGCGTGCCACAACTAGTTACCTCCTTAGGATTCTTTCAAAGATACAGCAGTATCCAATTCTGCCTCGGTCATCGGTTCAGGTTTTACCTCAGAACCCTGTTTAATTTTGTTGATGCCTTCGACAACAACCGTTTCGTTGCCTTCCAGACCACTTTCAACCAGCCACAAACGACCGATACGTGGCCCTAATGTAACTTCGCGCATGGATACTTTATTATCATCGCCAAGTACATAAACAAATTTCTTATACATAAGCTCGGTTACAGCACGCTGCGGAATCAGCTTAGCGTCATGTACAGTACCGCTGTTGGCCTGCAGATGAGCAAACATGCCAGGCAGCAGGATCTTAGCAGGATTTGGGAATTCAGCTTTCAGCGACAAAGTGCCTGTCCCCTGCGTAATGCTGCGGTTGACCTGATCGACACGGCCTTTTTCAGAATAAGTACTGCCATCGCTCAAAACGATCGTCAGATTTTCCAACGACGCTCCACCTGCATCATTATGAGCGCTCAGAAGTTTTAAATATTCGTTTTCTGCCAGACTGAATTCTACAAATACCGGATCTGTATTAGAAATAGTAGCAAGAACAGTCTGACCGGCAGTAACATAGTTGCCTACAGAAAGATCATTGGTATCTATACGTCCGTCAAAAGGCGCAACGACATTAGTTTCTCCCAGATCAATATTGGCATTTTCCAGCAAAGCCTGCTGTGCATCAACAGCAGCCTGCGCCTGTTCGGCCTCAGCGACCCTGTTATCAAGCTCCTGCTTGGAAACAGCGTTCTGCTCATATAGCTTTTTATAACGCTCCAGATCACGGCTGGTACGAATCAAAGTTGCCTGGGCACTGGCAAGTCCGGCCTGTGCATTCAGAACTTTTGCCTGATATGTACGCTGATCAATAGTAAACAAGGTCTGTCCCGCAGTTATTTTTTCACCGCCCAGGAAATACTTTCCTGTGATCTGTCCACTGACCTGCGCCATCAAATTGACTTCTTTCTGCGCCTGCACAAAACCTGTATAGTCATAAACGATCGGCGTATCGCGTTTGATAACTTCCATCGTTTTAACCAACGTTGCCTGTGGTGCCTGCTGCTCTTTGCTGCAGCCAGCCAAAGCCATCACGGTAAATGCCGCTACCGCAACAGCCAAGGCCTTTTTCCTTCGGCCTTTATCAAAAAAACTCAGCATAAATATATCCTCCTCACGTATTCAAAAAAACGGCTGCGCCCTGTAAAAGGGCGCACGGCTCCGCTATTTTCAAGAATACTCTTATTATAGTTTATCGTAATTATAAACGCAACCGCTATTTTAACCGATTAAAGCCTTTTTTCTTAATTTTTCGTATTTTTTCTCTGTTTTTCACTATTTGCTGACTGACCAGTCAGTTCTCTTTAAAATAATTCCGGTTTCAGTAAAAACTTTTTCAGATCGCTTGCAGCCACCGTTGCTTCCAGCCACTCGCCGATTTCACTTCGCTGACAAAACACAAAATTAGTCCCGTTATAATACCAGCTTTCAGGAATACCTTTACTGAAATCCACCTTATCTTTCTTTGTCAGCAACCTTAAAACAGGAAGTAAATCGGCATCACGTAAATTCAAAACATCACCAAGTGCCAATTGTGCTCCAGTTTGTACATCAATATTTAATGGTATCTTAGCAAAAATTTCTTTTTCACCTTCATCCAGTACACCAAAAAACACCATACTGATAAACTTTTCACTGACGAAGGTCAATGTATAATCAAGTTCGCAGCCTCCAGTTGCCAGATTCTGCAAATAAGGACCAGCAATAATCGCAAAATCTCCATTGAGCTTATTTTGCACCTCAAGCGCCGCAATCGCAGTAAAAACAGGATAAGTTACGCTGCTGCTGTCATGCACCGCCTGCCTCGGTAAAATCCGCCAGTTTTTTTCATTATAGCTGCGATGGAATTTGTCGTCTTTATTTTTGCCGCCGCTGTAAAAAGTTTTACTTTTTAATTTCCAGCCACTGCTGCCATCATATGACCACACCCCGGCCAGCTTCCCAAGCAGGTCTTCCCTGTTTAACCCACTGATGTTCTGCAGCGACAACAGTTCCAAAATCCCGTCCTGCTCCATATCTACAGCAACCAGCGAATGTATTTTCCCGACATACGGGCATCGATACCCCTTTAATAAGGTACCGTCAACGTCATAAAGCCCACGCTGTTCATAAAACTCTTTCTCTTTGGGAAGCAGTTCATAATTAGTGCTGCCGTCTGCAAAAGCAATTTTACTGCGAAAATCCGGCACAAATTCCGCAGTTGCCGCTACACCTGCATTATCGCTACCAGTAAAAATCTCCTTCACCGCCTTAGGATCAGCAAAGTCAATGATACGATATTCTATACTGCCATCGTCGCCTCCCTGTCCAACAGACAAAATCAGCTGTTCGCCTCTGCCCGTAAACCTTGCTTTTTCTAAACTGCAGTCGTAACCGCCATTAATACTTGGTACATATGCCGTCAGCAATTCAGAGTCACTGCCTTTTAAAAGCAATAAAAAATCATTCCTGTAACTGCTGCCGCGAGTCATCTGACCGCCATACAGTTCCACAGTTTCCAGACTGCCGTTACCGTCAACATCCAGCTGCAACAGCGCCAGCGGTTCCTGCTCATCCTGCTGTGCCGAAGCACTGTTCATACTGACCAGCAGTCCAGCTGCAAACATGGCTGCCGACATCATTTTTTTCAAATTTATGATATTTCCCATGCGGGCCTCCGTTCTAAAAAATACTTTCATCTTTATACATTATACCAATTCCTTTACCTTACTGAAAGTTTTTTCTATTTTTGTCTATAGATATTTAAATATTTATTTAAAAATTCTTCTTTTTTTCTGCAAAAAATACTGCAAAAAACTTGGAGATATTGTAAAATTATGAAAGACATTATTTTGTCTGCACTACATTTTTGTACTTAGCGTACAATATAAGGAAGGGAAATAAATGAAAAAAATCTTGATTTTGTTTACAGCAGTTTGTTTTATGTTCTTGATGGCAGGCTGCGGCGGTGAGGACAAAAAAGCCGCTGGCCCCAAAGCAAAAACAGCAGTATCTCTGGGTATGCTTCGCCTTACCAGTTCTGCACCGCTTTTTATCGCTTTAGATAAAGGCTACTTTGCCGAAGAAAACCTTGAAATAGATCAACAGTGGTTTGACGCAGCTCATCCTATTGCTGTGGCTACAGCTTCCTCTAAAGTAGACGTCGGCGCTACCGGTATCACTGCCAGTCTCTTCAATATGGCTGCCAGCGGTCAACAACTTGCTATCGTTGCCGATAAAGGCCGTGAACAAAAAGGCTTTTCTTCCTCAGCACTTTTAGTCACCTCCGATAACTACAACAATGGAATTACCAAGCTCGAAGATATCAAAGGCAAACGCATCGGCATTACTCAAAAAGGTTCTACCTTCCATTATATGCTTGGGCGGATGCTGGAAACCAAAGGATTGACTCTTGAAGATGTGGAGATCGTACCTCTTGGCAAATTGAGTGCTGTTATGGCCGCTCTTGAAAGCAAACAAATCGACGGAGCCATACTCAACGAACCCAATATCACCAAAGTGCAGACTGCAGGCTATGGTAAACTTGTCACCCAAGTCGGTGACGTTATCCCCTATCAAACCTCTGCCCTTTTCTTTTCTCCCAAATTCCTGAAAAATGAAGATGCAGCAGTACGTTTCTTAAGAGCATACAAAAAAGCCTGCAATTACTACTATGATGCAGCTATTGACAATAAAGACCCCAAAAAGCTGGACGAAGTCGTAGGCATTATCGCCAAATATGTTAAAGCTCCTGAAGCTGACATCAAGCTCGGCCTGCCTTATATCGATCGTGACGGCAAACTGCTGGACAGCGATATCCAGACTCAGATAGACTGGTATACTTCTCATGGCATGATCGAGGGCAAGCTTGATCCACAAGCCGTCACCAATACCAGCCTGCTCAGCAAGGCTATGCAAAAATAATTTCTCAACAAAGTTTTCCTTATTTTTATACTTTATCAAACAACACCGGAGGCAGTAGTTTAAATGAAATTAGTTATCGACAATGTCAGCAAAAATTTCATCGATCCTCAAGGCAAACAGCTGTCTGTACTTGAAAACGTCAGCCTGACTGTACACAGCGAGGAATTTGTAGCTTTGGTAGGGCCTTCCGGCTGCGGTAAATCGACTCTGCTCAATCTTACAGCAGGGTTGCTGTCACCAAGCGATGGGAGTATTTATTTCACAGATCTGACGGAAGGCCATACTCCTGCTATGGGCATCGTCTTCCAGGAAACAGGCCTGTTTCCCTGGCGCAGCGTTTATGAAAATATTGCCTTTGGACTTGAAGCCACAGGCGTACCAAAGACAGCACAGAAAGAACGGATCCAGCACTATATCAATTTAGTTGGACTCGGCGGTTTTGAAAAAGCCTTTCCGCACCAGTTATCCGGCGGTATGCGGCAAAGAGTCGGTATCGCCAGGGCGCTTGTCATAAATCCTGACCTCCTTTTAATGGATGAACCATTTTCTGCTTTGGACGCACAGACTCGCACGATCATGCAGGAAGAGCTTGTTACTCTTTGGGAAAAGACCAGACTCAGCACCTTATATGTTACTCACAATATTCAGGAAGCGGTAATGCTGGCTGACAGAGTCGTGCTTTTATCAAGACGCCCCGGTAAAGTCAGCAAAATCCTGACCATTGCAATTCCGCGAGCTGACAGGGAAAAAACTGAAAATACCGCTCAGATAGCCGAATTTATCCGCATCATCTGGGAACATATAAGCAGTGATGCCCGTGCGGCTCTGATGGAGGTGGAAGCTAATGGCTGAATATAAAATCCACAACCGTATGACTCACTGGCAGAAAACTTATCCGGCCTGGATATCTTTCGCTGCGATAGCCTTCTTACTGGCAGTATGGGAAATAATCTGCAGTACAGGTCTGATTTCCTCATTGTTTCTACCGGCACCAAGCGCAATCCTTACTGCACTCGGCAAGCTTATTACAAGCGGCGAAATCAGCCGCAGTCTGACAGCCAGTCTTTACCGCATTCTGCTGGGCTTTGCTTTAGGCAGCATCATCGGTTTGCTGGTAGGGCTCGTTACCGGCACCTCTGCGCTGATGGACCGAATAGGAACACCGATCGTCAATGCCCTTTATCCGATCCCAAAAATCGCTTTACTGCCGCTTTTTATTCTCTGGCTTGGAATCGGTGAATTATCTAAAGTCACTATCATTGCTTTGGGCGTTTTCTTTCCCGTTGCGATGAATACCTATTCAGGTGTCAAAAACGTCGACACATTGCTGATCAAGGTAGCTGTCAGCTTTAATGCCAGCTGGTGGCTGACGATGAAAAGCGTAGTTCTGCCGAGCGCATTGCCGGTAATCTTTGCCGGGCTGCGTCTGGCAGCGGGCACTTCACTGCTGCTGCTTGTAGCTGCCGAAATGATCGCGGCACAAGAAGGTATCGGTGCTTTGATCCTGCATTATGGAGATCTGATGATCACCGACCGTTTAATGGCCGGCGTTATCGTTCTTTCACTCCTGGGACTCATTTTCAATTTAGGTCTGCAATGGCTGGAACATAAAATAGTACCCTGGAAGACCCAAAGCAAATAAACATAAACCCCGCTGCGATTAATCGCAGCGGGGTTTATTTATCCAATTACATACATTCTCTGATAGCTTTCGCCATCCGTTTTACACCTTCGATGATTTTCTCTTCCGGCATATTGGAAAAATTGATACGCATATTACGGTCAGTTTTACCATTAGGGTAGAAGGCATCACCGGTAACGCCGGCAACCTTCATCTCGATACATTTGTGGAAAACCTTATCAGCACTGCAGCCCTGCGGGAAAGTCAGCCACAGGAACAACCCGCCTTCAGGATGTGTCCATTCCGTACCTGCCGGAAATTCTTCCGCCATAGTTTTTAAAATCAGATCGCGGCGTTTTTTATAAAGGGCTTTGATCTCTTCAACATGCTTATCCAAATCATAATTTTCCATATAAGCGTCAGCTATCCCCTGGTCAAAATTAGAGGTATGCAGATCGGCGCTTTGTTTGATTTTTACATATTCACTGACAACGTCCTTAGAGGCAGCGACCCAGCCTAAACGCAGTCCCGGACAGAAAATCTTGGAAAAAGTGCCGAGGAACATAACCAGACCTTTGGTATCCATAGATTTTAAGGACGGTAATATCTCCCCTTCATAACGCAGCTCGCCATAAGGGTTGTCTTCCAGCACAGGCAGATTATGTTTGTTGATCACTTCCATAAACTTTTTGCGGCGTTCCAAACTCCAGGTACGACCGGTCGGATTTTGGAAATCGGGGATAACATAAATAAATTTACAACGGTCGGTAGTGCTTAAGATTTTGTCCAATTCTTCCGGAATCAGACCAACATTATCAGTTGGCACTTCTACAAAAGTAGGCTCATAGGCATTAAAGGCATTAAGTGCACCCAAATAAGAAGGACTTTCACATAAAACAACATCACCGGGATCAAGGAACAATTTACCTGCAAAATCGAGACACTGCTGTGAACCGGTAGTGATCAAAATCTCATCCGGATCAACCTCAGTATGATATTTATCTTTCATTCTGGCAGCAATTTTAGCCCTCAGAGTCGGACGCCCTTCGGTCGTGGCATACTGCAGCAGCTGCTGACCTTCTTTTTCCACCAGGTCATGTGATACTTTAGCTATTTCTTTCACCGGAAACAGTTCCGGTGCCGGTAAACCGCCGGCAAACGAAATAATATCCGGCTGTGCCGTCAATTTTAACAGTTCACGGATTTCAGACGATTGCATACGTTCCATACGTTTAGCAAATTTCATAAGTTCTTCCCCTCCAACATTATTAGTTTGTACAATAATAGTAGCTACTTTGTACGTTTATAATTAAAAATTCTATCACTCTTACTGGAGCAAGTCAACGTATAAAATCAAAACGCAACAACTTTCTCGATTATTTGTTTACATTTGTCTTTTTAAAGCGCACCTTTTGCATCAGAGAATAAAAAAGAGCGGCTTTTAGCCGCCCTTTTATTATTCTTAGTACATACCACGATATTTCATAGCTTCTGCCAAATGACCCAAAGCTACAATATAAGCCGCTGTACGCATATTAACTTTATGCTCCTTGGCAGTATCGTAAACTTTCTTGAAAGCATCTATCATCAGACTTTCCTGTTTTTCGATAACTTCTTCTTCAGTCCAGAAATAACGATACAGGTTTTGTACCCATTCGAAATAACTTACAGTTACACCGCCGCCATTAGCGAGGATATCAGGTACAACGAGAATACCTTTTTTGTCAAGAATCTTATCTGCATCAGGAGTTGTCGGTCCGTTAGCACCTTCAACGATTACCTTGGCCTGTACCTTGGCTGCGTTGGCTTTAGTCAGCTGCAGTTCCATTGCACACGGAGCAAGGATCGTAACATCCATAGCCAGCAGTTCTTCATTGCTGATGGGTTTTGAACCTTTATAACCCACAACGCTGCCTGTTTTCTGCAGATGTTTTTCAACATCATAAGGATTCATACCTTTGGGATTATGGATGGCACCGTTGATATCACTTAAAGCAACGATCTTTACACCCATATCATGGATCAGTTTAGCAGTCCAGCTGCCAACATTACCAAATCCCTGCACAGCGCAGGTAGCCTGCTTCGGCTTAATACCCAAAGCTTTGATAGCCTCGCCGGCAGCTACCATAACGCCGCGTCCGGTAGCTGCGTTTCTGCCTAAAGAACCACCCAGACAGATCGGTTTGCCGGTAACGAAACCCGGTTCAAACTGGCCTTTAATCTTGCTGAATTCATCCATCATCCAGCCCATGATTTTAGCATTGGTATTCATATCAGGTGCCGGGATATCCATTTTCTCGCCGATGATCGGAGCGATCCTGTCAATAAAGCCGCGAGTCAAGCCTTCCAGTTCTCTTTCAGAAAGTTTAGAAGGATCAACAACTATGCCGCCTTTGCCGCCGCCGTAAGGTAAACCTGCAACTGCGCATTTGCAGGTCATCCAGAAAGCCAGAGTCTTTACTTCGTCCATGTTGACTCCGGGATGATAACGAACGCCGCCTTTAGCCGGCCCCATAATGGTGCTGTGCTGACTGCGATAACCGGTAAATACTTTTGTAGTTCCATCGTCCATACGAACAGGAATGGAAACCTCCAGAGTACGTTCAGGAGTTGCGATAATGTCCGCAGCACTCGGGTCAAGTTTCATGACCTCAATTGCTTTGTTCAGAGGAATTTTTGCCATTTCAAACAGATTCATAATGATGCCTCCTTTAAATATTTTTTAATTTAAGCATAATTTTATTACATTTCTAGTTATCCCTACATTCCAAAATACATAGTTGAATTTTGTATAATGTATCCCCTCAGCTTTATTATAACTCTAAGCACAAGCGGCAGTCTAGCTATTTTTATACGCACAAAGAAAATTTTTTGAAAATTTTAGCAATTTATACACTTTCTGCAAATTTATGCATTTTTAATATTTTCCACATCACAAACGAGGAAATTCCTCGTAAAGCTTCCCAAAATCCAAACCGCAAACGACCTTATTTTTGTATTGTTCCCGTAAATCTTCCATGCCATTTCGCAAATGCTTCGAACTGATACCATATTCTATTGAAAGATAGGCTTCCACAAAAGCTGCCAGATGGTCGCAGCATTTTAACACAGTACCATCAACGGCCCTATATCCCTTACCGTTCTCATTATATTTTAGCCCAATCTCTTCCGGCCTGCAGGTAATCTTCTCACCGTCAACAACAGCCCGATTACTGAACTCATCTTCAGTAAAGTACAGGATATCCTCATGCCAGCTATGCGGTAGCAGCGGCAGCAATTTTTCTGCAACCTGACGTTTTTCAATATCCTTGATCAGATCGTCCAGCCCCTGGATTGAGCGTTTGATCGGCGAAATAATGTCGCGGGTCAGCACCTCAGGCAGGTCGTGGAATAATCCACACAGAAAATCATTGACGATACGCTCATCTGAAGCCTGCATTTTTACAGCACAGAAATATGCCAGAGCAGCTACGATCAGCACATGGCCCATTACTGAAGTTTCCGGCACACGCGGAGACTGCGCCCAGCGTTTCTGAAAACGCAGCTGACCTACCAGATCAACAAACTTGCTGGTTTTACCTTTCAGCGACAATTTCTGCACTCCTGCAAGATCATAGTGATCCTCGATCTCACTTTCTATAGCCGCTTTCGTTTCCTCAACACCGTAAATGCCCTGATTGAAATGATAAATAATACCAAATTCCCACTGAGTAGCCAGATAATGTGCAGCACGCAGAAGTTTCTTTTCCATATAATTTTCCTGTGGTTCATCAAAATGTCTCTGCATTTTAGCCATAAAAACAGGATCCAGATCAGGTATCCGCTGCCGCAGTTCCTCATAAACCCAACTATTGAGTTTTTTACCATGCACACGCATCAATTCATGGAACACCGGCGGCTTGATATCAGTCAGCACGATCCGATGCAGAAATTCAAAAATACCGCCTTCGATCAGTACTCGCCAGTTCAGTTTTGCCTGATGATCCTGCTCCTCATACTTTGCAAGCACATACAAAATCATCATTTTATGCGCTTGCTTATCCAGCTCCGTGAAGCCGTTAGGACGGATGTGATCGTTCCAGCGCTGAATGTGCGCCGCTTCATATAAAAATTCTACAAAAACCTTATTCAGCATTTACTTCCAATCCTTTCATTATTTATAAAGCAGATATGGCCGCACCTGCTCAGCAAACTCCTGTGCTTCCCTGTCCCAACGCGGCAGCAGGCGCTCTAATGGCACCCCCACGCGCAAAGCCGTTTCGCCCAGGGCAATATCTATTTTATAGCCTTTACCGCCATAGCGGGCCGGGTAAACAACCTTGTCAGGATACAGTTCTTCAATGCAGCGCAGGATATTCGCCCCGGTAAGCGCGGCACGATATATCTCCGCATCAGTAATATAAATTTCCACCCCCTGGCACAGCTCTTTTGCGAACGCTCCGTAAGCTGGAATAAAAGCCGCCGGTCTGAAATACACGCCTGGCAGATGCAAACTGTTCAATTTATCCGCAACCGCATCTTTTTCAGCAAAGGGAGCACCTACATAATAAAATGGTTTTGTTGTTCCGATACCAACCGAAAGGTTAGTATCCCCCAAAATACCCGTAGTCACATAATATAAAGCCGTAGCAGCTGTAGGTATCTGCGGCGAAGTGCCTACCCACGGAAGACCCGTATCCTGCCAGTACATTTTCCGCTGCCAGCCCTTCATCGGAATCACCGTCAGATCAAGACCAAGCTTCTGCGTGTCGTTGATATATCTGGCATATTCCCCGATAGTCAGCCCGTGACGCAGAGGCACCGGATAAAGACCGATAAAGCTCGCCTGTTCTTTACGCAGCAGCGCCCCCTCCATCAATCCCCCAATCGGGTTGGGACGGTCAAAAACGACAAACTTTTTGCCGGCTTTAGCACATTCTTCCATAGCGTAGGCCATAGTTGAAACATAAGTATAATGCCGGGCACCCACATCCTGAATATCAACAGTCATCACATCGATCGAATCCAGCATTGCCGGCGTCGGCCGTCTTGTCGCTCCATACAGGCTGTGTACCTTCACACCCTTGTATTCCGCGCCGTCCACATCGTCTCCGGCAGCCACAGCGCCGAACAAACCATGCTCCGGCACAAAAATCCCTGTCAGATCAGTCTGCGCCAGTAAAATATCCTCACTGCTGCGCAGCTTACTGTCAACACCGGTCTGATTTGTAATCAGTCCCACACGCTTCCCCGCAAACAGCTGCTCATATTCGCCGATGCGTTCTATCCCTAACGTGACCGCAGGACCAGGCAGCGATTTTTTATCCTGCTCACGCCTGCCGGCATCAGCACAGCCGGTCATTAAAACAACTACCAACAAAATCAATGCCAGTACCAATCGTTTCATTAATAAAAAGCCTCCAAATTTTGGAATTTTTCCGCAAAAAATCATCAAAAACTGTCATTATTGCGTATGAGTATCAATATTCTCTGTTTTTTAGCAAAATACCTCTAAATTTTACAAAAAATTATTGAATTTTTAGGTCAAATCTGTATATAATAAGTTGTTATCTACATAAGGATAAAATCTGCATTATGAAAGGTTGTGACAAGCAAAAAATGAAAGAAATGGTCCGTTTACAGGGAATCACAAAAAAATTTGGTAATAACGTCATTATCCCCTCTCTCGATCTGACGATTTACGACGGAGAATTTATTACGTTGCTCGGTCCTTCCGGCTGCGGCAAAACCACTTTGCTGCGTATGATCGCCGGACTGGAAACCCCTACCGAGGGCAGTATCTATCTGGACGACGAAAACGTCACTGCCTTGCCGCCCTATAAACGTGATGTGAATATGGTATTTCAACATTACGCGTTATTCCCTCACATGACTGTTGAGGAAAACATAAAATTCGGCCTGATGATGAAAAAAGTTCCTGCTGACGAACAAAAGGAACGTGTTGCTCAGGTCCTTTATCTTACCCAACTCGAAGAGTTCCGCAACCGCCGGCCCCAGCAAATGTCGGGCGGACAGCAGCAGCGTGTCGCAATTGCCCGCGCTTTGGTCAACAATCCCAAGGTCCTCTTACTGGACGAGCCTTTGGGCGCGCTCGATTACCAGCTGCGCAAAAATCTGCAGCTGGAATTAAAAAACCTTCAGCGCGGTCTGGGCTTGACCTTCATCTATGTAACACACGATCAGGAAGAAGCATTGACCATGTCTGACCGCATCGTCGTAATGAATAAAGGCGTTATCGAACAGGACGACAATCCTGATAATATTTATCATTATCCGTCCACAAAATTTGTTGCCAAATTCATCGGCGAAAGCAATTTCTTCGATACTGAAACTGAAACTTTGGCCCTGCGTCCGGAAAAACTGAACCTCTGCGAAGAAGATGAAAGCGAAGACAAAGCTGCCGCGCACCCCGAGCCTGCTTTTTACGGCACCGTCGTCGATGTTGTCTTCTACGGTACTATCGACAAAGTCTTTGTCCGTCTTGACAACTCGAACCAGACCGTGGTCGCATATCAGTACTTTGACGACGTCAAACGCTGGACGCCCGACGAACGCGTCGGCATCTGGTGGTACGAAAGAGACGAGGTGAAAGTACAGCGATGATGAAGAACGGTAAACTGCTGGTAGCGCCGGCCCTGCTCTGGCTCAGCATCTTTTTCGTCATACCGCTGCTGATCGTAGTTGCAGTGTCCTTTGCCGGGCGCACACCGTATGGACAGGTCATCTTTTCTTTTACCATTGATAACTACCTGCGGTTTTTGGAACCTTTATATCTTAAAATTTTTGCAGACACCCTGGTCGTAGCTATCGTAACTACGCTCGCCACGATCCTGATGGGTTATCCGCTGGCCTATACCATAGCCCAGCTGCCTAAGAAATGGCAGCAGCCAGGTCTGATACTTGTTATGATCCCTTTCTGGATCAATTTTCTGATCCGTTCCTATGCCTGGGTCATTATCCTGCGTTCACAGGGCGTAGTCAATACGCTGCTGTTGAATCTGGGCCTTATCGACCAGCCGCTGCAGATGCTTTACAATGATATGGCCGTTATGCTTGGTATGGTCTATGCACTGCTGCCCTTTATGGTGCTGCCGATCTATGTATCTATCGAACAGCTGGATACCCGGCTTTTAGAAGCAGCCTCCGATCTGGGAGCCAAACCGCTGACAGCCTTTCGTAAAGTCACTCTGCCACTGACCATGCCCGGTATTGCTGCCGGTACAATTCTGGTCTTCATTTCTTCGCTGGGGATGTTCGTTGTTCCCGACGTTATGGGCGGTGCTAAATCGGCGCTCATCGGTAATCTCATCCAAAACCAGTTCCTGTCAGCCCGCGACTGGCCCTTTGGCTCAGCGCTCTCCATAGTGCTGGCTGTGCTTAGTCTGGTGCTGATCATCCTGTACTACAAAGCTCTGCAGGCACAGGAAGGAGGTGACGGCGATGCAAAAGACGTGGCGTAGCCATCTGATGGCAGCCTATTCTTTAGCTATTCTGGCTTTTCTTTATCTGCCGCTGCTGATCCTGGCCATGTATTCTTTCAACGAATCAAGGATCAACGCCGTCTGGACAGGCTTCACCTTCAACTGGTATGAAGCTCTTTTCCAAAACCGACGCGTTTTAGAGGCGCTCACCAACAGCCTTTTTATTGCTGTGATCTCTACAATAGCCTCGACTACGCTAGGCACGATAGCCGCTATCGCGCTCAATCGTTACCAATACAAGTACAAACCGGTCATCAACGGCCTCTTATACCTGCCGATCCTGATCCCGGAAATCGTTATGGGCCTTTCCCTGCTGGTACTATTTGCTCAGGCACAGGTGCCGCTTGGTAAAACTACCCTTATCCTTGCGCACATCACCTTCTGTGTTTCTTTCGTTGTCATCACTGTCAACGCCAGACTGGAAGGTATGCGGCATGAACTGGAACAGGCAGCAATGGACCTGTATGCGACTCCGTGGAAGACCTTCCGCTACGTCACCTTACCGCTGGCCCTGCCTGGTATCGTGGCCGGCGCCCTGATCGCCTTCACGCTGTCTATCGACGATTTTATTATCAGCTTCTTTGTGGCAGGCCCCAATTCTACTACGCTGCCGCTTTACATCTACGCTATGGTCAAACGTGGTATCTCCCCCGAGATCAACGCCTTGTCCACACTGCTGATGTTCGCAACGATCACACTGGTCGTGATCGCTCAGATCCTGCAGCCGCAGCACACCTCTGATAAAAACTCCGATTGATATCACAACTTACTGTGATACAATATAAACAACAAATAAAATGATGAAAGGGTGATCCGACAATGAAAAAACTTTTGGTTTTCCTCATCGCTGTTTTAACGTTGGCTCTGACGGGCTGCGGCGGTGACGCTCCCAAAAAGGACGCAGCAGCTCCCGCCGGCGGCGACAAGCAAGTGCTGAACCTGTTCAGCTGGGCCGACAACTTCGATCCGGAGGTCATTGCCGAATTTGAAAAGCAAAACAACTGTAAAGTAAATTACGACGTTTTTGCCAATAATGAAGAATTGCTGGCCAAGATCCAGGCCGGCGGCGCGCAATACGACCTCATCCAGCCGTCCGATTACATGGTAGCAACCATGCTGAAACTGAATCTGTTGGAGGAACTGGATCTTGATAAAATCCCCAATGCCAAGAATATCGTCAGCAGCTTAAAAACTCCCGTCTACGATCCCACCGGCAAGCATTCCCTGGTTTACACCTGGGGCATTACCGGCATCGTCTACAACAAAAATTTTATCAAAGAAGCTCCCACCTCCTGGGAAGACCTGTGGAACCCGGATTATAAAGGCCGCGTGATCCTGCTTAACGACAACCGCGAGGTTATCGGTATGGCACTGAAGAAAAACGGCTATTCCAACAATTCCACTGACCAGGCTCAGGTCGAAAAAGCTTTTAATGACCTGAAAACGCTGGCTCCAAACGTACTGGCTTTCGACACTGATACTATCAAGCAGAAATTTATCGCAGAAGAAGCCTGGATCGGTACTATGTGGTCAGGTGATGCTTCCTACACCTACAAAGACAATAAAAACATCGGCTTTGTGATCCCCAAGGAAGGCGCTACCATCTGGGCGGATACCTTTGCTATTCCCAAAGGCGCAAAAAACAAAGCTTTAGCTGAAAAATTCATCAACTTCATTTACGAACCTAAGATCAGCGCTAAAAACTACGAATATATCGGCTATAACGCCCCTAACGAAAAAGCAATGGAATTCCACAGTGAAGAATTCCGCAACGATCCCATGCTCAAGGTCGGTATGGATAACATCGACAAAGGCGAATGGCTCATCGATATCGGCGAAGCCCTGCCTATGTATGACCGTTATTGGACTGAACTCAAAACCGCTAAATAAACACGTAGCGACCTCTGTTTATTTAACTTTGCTTTAAGATCAGGCTGTCTCCGATGAGGCAGCCTTTTTTATAACACATTAAAGGGGAAGTGTTTAGCTTTATGAAAAAACTTACATATTTACTGACCGCTCTCTGCTTTTCCGTTCTGCTGGGCGGCTGCGGATCGGACAACTCAGCTAAAGATGCCGGAGCGCCCCAGGTCCTGAACCTTTACGGGTGGGCAGATTATTTTGATCCCGATGTTATATCTGATTTTGAAAAGCAAAACAACTGCAAAATCACCTATGACGTTTTTTCTAACAATGAAGAACTGCTGGCTAAAATGCAGGCAGGCGGAGCCCAGTTTGATATCATCATGCCTTCCGACTATATGGTAACTACCATGCGCAAGCTGGATATGCTGGAAAAACTGGATCTTGCCAAGATCCCCAATGCAAAATATATCAGTGCTGACCTGCGCAAGCTGCCCTTTGACCCGACCGGCGAATATACCCTGCCTTATACCACCGGCATCACCGGTATCATCTATAACAAAAAATATGTCAAAGAAACTCCTGCCAAATGGGACGATCTGTGGAACACGGAATATAAAGGACATGTACTGCTTTTGAATGACTGCCGCGAAGTTTTCAGTGTAGCCCTGAAAAAACATGGCTGGTCTAATAACAGCACTGACCCGGCTCAGGTAGAAGCAGCCTTCAAAGACTTGAAGCAGCTCAACAGCAGTGTTATTGCCTACGATACCGAAAACCTGAAACAAAAGTTTATTGCTGAAGAAGGCTGGATCGGCATTATGTGGTCAGGCGACGCCGCCTTTACCTACAGGGAAAACAATAATGTAGGTTTTGTTGTCCCAGATCAGGGCTCACTGATCTGGTCAGATAACTTTGCCATACCCAAGGGCTGTAAAAATAAAGAACTGGCCGAGAAATTTATGAACTATATGTACGACCCCAAGGTCAGCGCTAAAAACTGGGAATTTATGAACTGCGCCAATCCTAATGACGAAGCACTCAAATATCATTCCCAAGCCTACCTTGATGACCCCATGCTGAAAATTGGCAAAGAAAGCATCCCCAAAGGCGAATGGCTGACCGATATCGGCGACAGTATCACTATGTACGACCGTTACTGGACTGAGCTGAAAGCTGGTCAATAAAGGAGTATTTTATGCTGCAAGTAAAAAATACCGTCACTAGCCTTGGTCTGACTGTTTCCGGCAGCACCGCCGATTTTACTGAAATACTGCAGGCTATCAACACAGTAGCCGGCCCGGCCGGAAAACGCCCCTGTATGGCGGCAGCTCATGTCAGAGTCAGCAACTTCTGCAGTCAATTACAAAGCGCTTTAACAGCCTCCGACTGTTCATTCAATGTCCTCTGGCCGGAAGCTGTCTTCATCGTCGGTGCTCTGTCAGGTTTCATTAAATTTGAAAGCGAAGATTTAAGTAAAAAGAACTTTATTTATGACGTTATTGCCTCACCAAAAGTTATTTTTGATGAGAATATCATTAAACTCAGACTGCTGCAGGCAAAAATCATCAGCGAACTCCAAACCCTTATCACCAGGCAAAGCTTTACCCGTATCCTTAATATCTACGGTTCCGGGCATACTTACTTTGTCGATTATGAAACCGGTTTTCTGGATCTGATGAACTGCGAATATATCAGTCTTTCTAAAGAGAAACGACTGCAAAAACTGGCATCCATAACGATCAGTATTCTCAGCCGTTCCGGCAAATACCGTAAATTTGAGCAAGAGATAAACTTAAATGCCGCTGACAGGCAAAACCTTGAACAAACAACGGCACATTTACTCTGGTAACAGTAAAAGCAGGCCAAGCGTAATGCTTGGCCTGCTTTTATTTAAGGTTCACGTACCCCCAGCAACACTTCCAGCGCTTTTTGTTTCGCCTTCGACATAGAACGAATTTTATCAAGCAGGATCCGGTCCTTATGTGTAACAGCTATATATCCGGCGTCTGTAACGGCACAGTCATTCAGTTCCTCAGGGGTCTTGCCCAGAAGATAATCAAAAGAAACACCGTAAAAATCAGCAATCTTCTCAAAAGTCGCCAAATCAGGTTTGGCGATATCGCTTTCCCAGTTGGATACAGTCTGCTTGACAACATTAAAAACTCTGCCGGTCTCTTCCTGTGTCAAGCCCCGTCTGTTTCTAAGATATTTTAAGGTTTTTCCCAAATTTCTCATTTTTTCACCTCTGTTATAATCTATGGTAATTTATTTTCAGTAAAATTGCAATATCCATTTTAAATAGATGTTGCAATTTAATTTTAAATAGACTATAATGTGTTTAAAGTCCAATATAAAAATACTAATTTGGTAAATTTAAATTGGATAAAAGATTTGAAGCAAAACTTTTATCACTATTTTACAACTGTTATTGGACTGCAAACTTTACACATTTAAGGAGTGAAAACAATGATTGAAATCCGCGACCGTATCAAAAACAAAGCTCTCCACGAAAAAATCATGACTGCCGAAGCAGCGGCCGCATTAATCAAAGACGGTATGAACATTGGCGCCAGCGGTTTTACGCCTGCCGGTTACCCTAAAGCTGTCCCGCTTGCACTGGCCAAACTAGCCAAAGAAAAGCCCTTAAAAGTAAATGTCTGGACAGGAGCCTCTGTCGGCGCTGAATTTGACGGTGCCCTTGCCGAAACTAATGCTATCCAAAAACGTCTGCCCTATCAAACCAACGACCTGCTGCGTAAACAGATCAACAGCGGCCAGGTACAATATCTTGACCTGCATCTCAGCCACACAGCGCAGATGTCACGTTACGGCTTTCTGGTCGGGTCTGTAGATATAGCTCTTTTAGAAGTCTGCGCCATTAAAGAAGACGGCAGTCTTGTACCCACAACTTCCATGGGCAATACCGCCTCATTCGTTCACAGTGCCAAAAAAGTAATTGTCGAAGTCAATATTACACAACCTGAACAGCTTGAATGCATGCACGACGCTTATTTGCCGCAGGACCCGCCGCACCGCAGCTATATCCCCATCCACAGTCCCGGTGACCGTATCGGCAGAACCAGCATCCCCTGCGATCCTGACAAGATAATCGCTATCGTCCCCTGTGATATCATTGACGGCACCAGACCGCTGGCGCCAATCGACGACGATGCTAAAGCAATGAGCGGGCACCTGATAGAATTCCTTCAGCATGAGATCAAACAAGGGCGCCTGCCGGAAAATCTGCTGCCGCTCCAGTCAGGCGTCGGTTCTGTTGCCAATGCTGTCATTTCAGGCCTGTGCGATTCGCCTTTTGAAAATCTGTCTGTTTATACAGAAGTCATTCAGGACGGAATGTTTGACCTGATCGACGCCGGTAAACTGACGATAGCCTCCGGTACATCGCTCAGTCCTTCACCGGCGGCACTCAAACGTTTCCACAGCAATCTTGACAAATACTGCCCTAAAATCATCCTGCGACCTCTGGAAATAGCCAACAGCCCCGAAGTGGCACGGCGTCTGGGCGTGATAGCCATGAATACAGCAATCGAATTCGATATTTACGGACATGTCAACTCTACTCATACACTGGGAACAAAAATGATGAACGGCATCGGCGGCAGCGGCGACTTCGCCCGTAACGGCTATCTTACATTTTTCTTCACTAATTCTACTGCCAAAGGCGGCGCTATATCTTCTGTCGTTCCCATGTGTTCACATATCGACCACACCGAGCACGACACTGACGTCTTTATCACAGAACGCGGCGTAGCCGATGTCAGAGGCCTGAGCCCCAAAGAACGCGCCCGGGTAATCATCAAAAATACGGCGCATCCCGATTATCAGCCGCTGCTTTTGGATTATCTGGAACGCGCTGAGAAAGCTACCGGTTTTGCCCATACCCCGCATCTTCTCAAAGAAGCATTTTCCTTCCATACCCGTTTTATGGAAACCGGCACTATGAAAAAATAAACAGGTCACCAACATCAAAACAGGTTCGCCGCTAAAGCGGCGAACCTGTTTTATTGACCTGACTATCAGCCGATCAGCTGCAGCAGTTCATCGATATTCTTTTTACCAAAGCTGACCTTATCATTATAAATCACACAAGGCACACTCATAATTTTATATTGCTCGCGCAGCTCCGGGAACAAATTGATATCAAATACATCTGTCTCGATCCCGTCATTTTCAACTGCCAGCCTGCCGGCTGCCATTACCAGTTCAGGGCACATCGTACAGGACAGTGAAATGACCACCTGCAGCTTTTTGCTTCCGCTCAGTGCTTTGACCGCAGCCAGCTGCTCCTCACTGATAGCCTGACCCGGCCCGGCCGCATTATACAGTGTCACGATAAATGAATTAAACTCATGACCACCAGGTACACCGTGGAAACGGAATCCTAAAGACGTTCCATCCGCACGGCAGACCTCGATATACGGCAGCCCGTTCGCAGCCTCCCCGGCTTCTTCCCAGCGCAGATGAGCGCTTAAGGGCGTCAGCTCGTTTAAAAAGCCGCGTATTTCTGCCGCCGCCCGGCTGTTATCCAATGCGGCCCGCAGTAATAAATCATCTGTAAATTTTGCAAAAACAGGCGTCAGCTGCGTTTTAATAGCTTCCGAGATAAACGCGCCGTCATCGGCTGCTGTTGCTTCCGTCTGCTTAACTGCCGGCTCCGTGATTTGCTTTTTAGTTACTGCAAAACGCGGCAGCTTCAGCTTATCGTGCAGCTGTGCAGCATATTTCTCCAGCGAAGTAGCCGCTTTAGCGCCGTCAGACACCGCTGTGACCACCTGCCGCAGATTTTTGATGCATAAGTCACCGGCGCCATAAACGCCGTCCAGATTAGTCTTTTGATCCATATCGGTGACCAGATAACCTTCACAGTCAGTTTCCAGACCGTTCAACAGCGGGCCGCCTACAGGAACATACCCTGCAAAAACAAATACGCCGAAGGTCGCGTCACCGGTCTCATAACGTGTACGTTCACCGGTCTTGCAGTTTTCATAAACAGCATAACGCAGTACGTCTCCTCCGCCGACTTCCAGCATGGCAGTATTATACAGCACTGTTATCTGCTCATGCCGCTTCACTTCATCGGCGATCGACCCGGCACAGGTAAAATCATCACCGCGCACCAGCACTGTCACATGCCGCGCATAACGGGTCAGAAAAATCGCTTCTTCGGCAGCAGCAAAACCACCGCCCACAACAAATACATCCAGACCAGTAAAAAATTCGCCGTCACAGGTAGCACAATATGCAACGCCGCGCCCGCGGTATTCCGACTCGCCTGTAAAGCCCACCTGCCGCGGTACGGCTCCCATAGCCATGATCACACCCAGCGACTTAAAAGTCCCCTTATCGGTACGCACCTCTTTGATATCGCAGTCCAGCTTGCTTTCCAAGGCCTCCGCCAGTAAAAACTCCGCCCCGAAGCTTTCTGCCTGCAGACGCATCTGCTCAGTAAGCTCTTTACCCGTAGTTTTTAAAACGCCCGGATAATTTACCACCTCGGAAGTAATCGTGATCAGACCGCCGATCTTCTCTTTTTCAATAACCAGCGTCTTATACTTGGCCCGGGCCATATAAACGGCAGCGGCAAGGCCCGCAGGCCCGCCGCCGATGATGATGACATCATACATCCGTTCCATGATCAGATAATCCCTACCAGATCAAGACTGGGTTTCAAAGTGCTTGCGCCAGGCTGCCATTTGGCAGGGCAGACCTGATCGCCATGCTCGGCAACAAACTGCGAAGCCTGCACACGGCGCAGCAGCTCGTCAGCATTACGTCCGACATTGCCGGCAATAACTTCATAAGCTACGATCTTACCTTCCGGATTAACGATAAAGCTGCCTCTTTCGGCCAGGCCGTCAGCTTCGATCATCACATCGAAATCTCTTGCCAAAGCTCCGGTCGGGTCAGCCAACATCGGATACTGGATCTTTTGGATTGTAGCCGAAGCATCATGCCATGCTTTATGGACAAAATGAGTATCGCAGGATACGGAATAAATCTCGCAGCCGATTTTTTTGAATTCTTCGTATTTATTCGCCAGATCCTCTAACTCAGTCGGGCACACAAAGGTAAAATCAGCCGGATAGAAAAAGAACACCGACCATTTCCCTAAAATATCTTTTTTGGTAACCTCTTTAAAATCGTTGCCTACATAGGCCTGAACCTTAAAATCGTTAACTTCCTTGTTGATCAATGACATAATAACTGCCTCCTTATATAAACATAAATTCAGTCGTTTTAGTTAGCCCTCGCTAACGCACTTTTAATATAACATATGTCATTTAAAAACGCAAGGGAAATTTATTTGAAATTAATAATCATTATTGCAATTGATTTTACAGCTCTACAAATCACTGAACTGTTAATAAAAATCCCGATGTGAAGCACGCTCCACATCGGGATTTTTATTGAATAACGCTGTTTTATACTGCAATCGCCAACCTGTTAATCACATTTTTCTCCATTTTCTCCTGTCAAAAAATCTTTCAAAAACTTTTCTTCCGGTATTGGCCGTGAAAACAGATAACCCTGACCAATATCGCAGCCATACTCCTTTAAAATCTGCAGCTGCTGCTCTGTTTCAACCCCTTCACCCACAGTTTCAATATTTTTATTTACCGCGTTGCAAAGATTGATCGCCTGCTGAATGACCGTACGCGACTTATCATTTTCAAAAATGGTATCGATCAAACTTTTATCAAATTTTACCACATCAAAATCATTTTCTGCCAAAGCGGCAATATTGGAAAACCCGCTGCCAAAATCGTCCAAAGCAATACTGAAGCCAGCAGTATGAAAATCATCCATCAGCCTGGTAATTAATTTTTTCTCCAGGCCGCCGATACTTTCTGTAATTTCGATCTCGATCAGCTGCGGCCCGATCTGATACTTACTGCAAATAGCCACCGCCTTCTGCACGACATTCTTTTTCCGTAAAGTCGTACGCGACATATTAACAGATACCTTGATAAATTTTTTGCCCTGTTTCTGCCAGTTATGTATATATTCGCAAACAGTTTCCAGAACGAAAAAATCGACAAAGCTGATCAGTCCATTCTGTTCCAATTCCGGTATAAAATCAATTGGCGGAACAAGGTTGCCTTTACCGTTCAGCTTTCGCACCAAAGCTTCCGCTCCATTTAATTTTTCATCACTTAAATTTATTTTGGGCTGCAAATAAACGGTAAACATCCGCTTGTGAATTTCCTGCAGCAGTTTTTTAGCTGTTTTAAAATATTTTCTGTCTATGCTGTGCAGATGTGTATGATATGTATCTTTGACTTCTTTCATTTTTTTATTTGCAGTCACAAACTGTTTTTGCATATCCAGACCAGTATTTTTCCAGCTGCTGCCTACGGCGGTGCTGACATTTTTAATAACTTTTATCTTTTCCTTAAAAGTTTTCAGAGCTTGTTCAAATTCAGCTTTAGTCTGGTTTATGCTCAAAAGGACAAACTCGTCGCCGTCAATACGAAAGCAATGGCCCTCAAATACTTCAAGCAGACTTTTACCGACCTCTTTTAAGATAGCGTCGCCAAAAACAGAACCATACTGATCGTTGATCCTTTTCATCTCGTTGATGTTAATAACAGTTACACCTAAAGTCTCCGGCAGGTCATTTGCAATGCTTTCAGCAACTTCTTCATAATATGAGCGGTTAAAAACTCCTGTCAGCATATCCGTTCGACGCATTTCTTCAAGTTTTTCATAAATACGTTTTTCTTCCAGTTTTATGGTTTCCGAATTAATAACAGATAAAACCTGAAAACGCACTTTTTTATTATTCGTACAAACCAAAATACTTTTTAATTGCAAATACCTTTTCAAAAACGGCTGATAGACCTCTTCTAATAAGAAACCCTCCTGGGAAAGCAGCTTATTCTGGCAAAAAGAACATACTACTTTTTGTCCATGCAAAACTTCATAACACTTTTTGCCAACATAATTCCCTTCAGCCAAAAATTTCCGGGAAATATTTTTGGCTTCCTCATTCATATAGATAAGCTCATTTTTTTCAATATCTATCATGCAGACAGCGTCTTTGACCTGCGTATAAACATCAAAATCTTTTTCACTGGTATCAATTTTTTTTATTCTCTGCCCGCTCATTTCGACACCCCTGTTCCCTCTTTTCTCCTGCAAAACAAATGCCGCCTGCATCAGCAGGCGGCATCTATAAATATAGCGCATGATATCCGCCACATCCGACAACTTTAAAGTTTTAAAATTCGAATCTCACCCCGGCGTTGATCTGCCATTTCTTTTGGATCTCGGCCCCGAAGCTGCGTTCGATATCGCCGTAGAACTGGCTGGTTTTACTGAGTTTGATATTAGTCCCAAGCCCCAGCTCAAACCAGGTATCACCATAATCTTTGGAAGTCGCCAGAGTTTCTCCGTTAGCAGCCTGCATCGTGATATCCCGTTCACCGCCGAACTCGTGCAGCAGCGAACCCTTGATATAAAAATCACTCCTGCCGTCTTTGGCCTTTTGCCCCGCTGCCAAGCCTACCCGGCCGATGAAGCTGTTCATTCCGCCGGCATAAACTTCCGTTCCACGGTCAGTAGTATAACGCGCGCTTCCTAAACGTCCTGCTGTAAACTGCACCTGCGGCTCGATAAACGTGCCCCGTTCCCGGTTCACCTTGATCGTTTTGCCATATTCCACGCTCAGGCTGTACGCATGGGCTTTATAATCTGCCTTATCCGCATATTCTCCATAGGATTTGATATCCGTACTAAACTGGCCTATCCGTGCCACAACGTCAGTATAATTGCCCCTTTCCCCATACCAGGTACCGTACAGGCTGCCTGACAGCAGCTTATCCTTACTGCTGCCGCTGCTGTAGCCCGCCTTGCCTGTTCCGCGGTCTATGGCAAAACCGTAAGTGCTTTTTTCGTTATCGGCTTTATCGTAGCCCAGCTGGAACAGGTTATAGTTGCCGTCAAAACTGCCGCTGCCAAATTTTCCGCCTACGTAACGGGCCCACAAACCGTCACCATCCTGCTCATTCGTACGGTAACGCAAGTCGCCCAACCGTTTGCGCAGTGTGTCATTGGTATTGCGCCACAAAGCATAGCTGTTATCGGCACCATCCAGCAGTACTTCCGTATCGTCATTGACAGTTTTTTCTATTTTAGTCAGATACCATTGCTCTTCAGTACCGACAGCATTACCCGCAGCATCAAACGCCTCAGTCCCTTTTTTATTGTTGGCGTTACATCCCACAAACCGCCGTTATTCAACTCTTTGCCTGTGAAGACAGCATTTTTACTGTCATCAGTGATCAACAGCAGGTTTTTTATACCCGTTACCTGTATGTTATTGGCAAGGCTGACATCTTTAACGCTGACGTAAGTAGTGCCTGCATCAGCATTTTTGATATGCACTTTATCGCCATTGACCTCACTTGCCAGATCAGTATCTAAAATAAAACTGCCGCCGGTGCCCTTATAATCCCGTACTTCCAACTTATCTGCCCCGGCCCGCATATCGATCACAGCATTATTTTTATTTTCCAAGGTGGTTGCTTCACTGTCGGCAGTCATAAACCACTGCGAAGAATTATCAAAACTCAGGTCAGTAGTTCTGTTTTTATCATTGTTGACCCCCAAGCTGGCTCCACGTAAAAATGACTGCCCATTTTTCATGCTGATATCAATAAGCGAACCATTAACCGCATCCGTAGTTAAATGCTTCACATCACCCGTCAGCTGTATGGTTTTCCCGGCCGCAGGATCAATAGTAACGCTGGCTGTAGTTCCTCCTGTAACCGGTACTGTCGCATCCCTATAACAATCAGTCACGCCAACGGCCAGACCTTTGTTTGTCTGTACAATGACATCGCCGCTATACTCAGCAGCTTCGCCGGCTACCGTTGCAACAGTTCTGATCCCAATACCGCCTTCGCTGGCTATAACGACACTGACATCTCCGGCAGCCGTTATTTTGCCGCTGAGCCCTACAGTGCCATTCTGTCCCGCGGCATCCACCGCATTGCCAAGCAGGCTGACATTAGTCTGCGAACCGGCTTCGAAAACAGTTTTTGCCGTACTTAAAACACCTAAAATTCCATATTCAGCATCCTTATTTGCCGTACCTGTTTGCATTCCGGTCGCGTCAATAGCAATATTCACAACAGAACCAGCCGCATGTTTGCTGTCTCTAGCGGTATTATAATTCCAGATCCCCTGGATCAGTTTCGAACGATTTACACCACCCGCAGGTTTGGCGTTGATCATAATATTTGTTTCTGAACCATTTCCTGTTTGCAGGCTGCCCATAGAACCGGTTATCCTGTCCCCCATAATAGCAGCCCGTCCCTGCGCCGCTGATCCTTCCGTTTGGTCCAAAGTGATCAGCAGGTCATTCTTCCGTCCCTCCAAAAGCGTATTGCCTGTAAAGCCGACAACATACGTTGTATAATATACCCTCGGCCCTATCAAAACCATTTTGACGTTATCTTTAGCATCAGTCATCCCGTCATCCATATCAGAAATAATACCGTTGACATTAAAAGACTTGCTGCCGTCAATGAAGACGTTCAATTCCTTGCCTACAGTAAGCTTGCCCTTGGCATAAGCACCTACGGAACTCTCAGAATTCGTAACAATATCAATATTCAAAGCACCATTGACAAGTAGATCAGGAGCAGACGCAGTATCTGTCACATACAGTCCTGTGTTTCCATTCTGTAATTTTATATTGATATTGTCCGCAGTCAAATCACTCTTGCTTTTGATGCCTGTCAGCGCATAGCCACTTTTCAGTTCAAGCTCAATATTGACATCTTTAAAATCCAACCCGGTCGTTCCGGTATTCTTGATACCGTACATACTGCCGCTTTCGCTGACAGCCTGAATATCGATATTATCAGCTGCAAATTTTCCTGAATTATTTATACCGATAAAATTGCCCTGCATCGTACCGGTTATTTTGAGATCTTTAGCAGAAAAATCCCCGCCGTAATTTTCAATGCCAGTATTATAGATGCCTGTTGCATTGTAGGTATCATCCTTGCCTTGGCTGTTGCCGCCCAAATTTATTTCTGTATTCTGCGCTGTAATATTGATCTTAGAAGTTTGGGAACCGTAAATACCGTAATTAACAGTATAGTCATTTGGGTTACTGTGTATCGCGCTATTCGTGATCGATAACAGCTCGCCGCCAATGTTTATGGTGGCATAATTACCGGCACGAACGGCATAAACATACTTATCTGTTGCTGCTGTCGGATCGTCAAGGTCAACAGTAAGATTTTTATCAAAGGACAGTTCGATCCTAAAACCGTTTCCACCACTGGAACCTGCGAAAACAGCCGAAGCCGCTTTATAACTAAACTTATTCTCAACAAATTTATCTATCGATACCGCGTCCTGATACGAATAATATTTATCTTTATCACCGGTATATTCTTCTTTGGAAATAGCATCGCCGGCCAAAACACTGTTCTGCTGCAGCGCTGCCAGCATCAAACTTAATACAACCGCCCGTTCCAACTTCTGTTTTCTCATTTTTCTCTTTCCTTTCACTTTTTTCTTGAACAAATTTTGTCTTTACAGATTTTAATTCATGTAAGTCGAGCCATTATTCTTTGCACGAATATTTCTATAACTATTTGCAATCTTTTTAACATATTATCATAATCATTATATGCCCACAAGACATTTTTTATATAAATAAAAACTTATCTAACTTCCTTCTGTCCGAAAAAATTTACAGGCAGTATCTTCTGCTTACAACGTTAGTATTGAGTTACTCTTTTGTTAACACTTCTTGGTTTTACTTAAAAACCACCTGCGAGAGAAGTAAAAACCTAAATGCTTTTAAAAGACTCTGCTAACGTCATTGAATAGTAATACTGTCTCATAATACATATGGCAATGAACAAGACCAAAGTTTACATGCCAAAATATTATTTCACACATTTTTTCACAAATATCATGTAAATGCTGGCAGCTGCTGCTAAAAAACTCATGGCAGTTATAAAAACCACCTGCGGAAAACTTTTAAAATTTTTTACAGACCACGTAAACTTTCATCCTTCTCAATGCCATAGGTATAGTGCAGGGGTAAAACACTCTCTGCCAACCACTTTTGAAAGGAGCATCACTATGCAAATATCATCAGCACTGTATTTTTGATAAAAAATAAAACCGCAGACTTGCATAAGCAAGTCTGCGGTTCAATTTTTCACTTTTCATTGTTTTATTGTGCGGTACCGTCCTGTGTTTTCATATCTATCAGAGGTTCATATCCGACCGGCGGCTCTGCTGCCAGCCACTGCTGCTTACGGTCACCGGCTGCAAACAGATGCGAATCGAACCACATATAGAAGAATTTTTCAGCCGGAACAACAACGTAGCCGTCCTGTAAATGATCGGCCGTATCATAAGGATCAGCCATAATCAGTACGTCACTGCTGGTTATGTCATCCGTGCCCATCGTGTCATAGCCGATAATAACACGCCAATGCCCGCCCCAGTCTACATTTTCGACCATAATAGGTACATTGCGTTTAAGATGCTCGACTACAAATGCTTTAAATTCCTGTGTATTCTGCGGTGTTTTATCTTTATCAGCTGACGAAGTTACCTGCCAGCCTTTTTTCTTAAAATATTTGACCATACCTTTAGTATTAGTCCCGGTATAGGACTTTGTTCCCATGATCTTGCCGATCGCCAGTTCATCTTCCTCGCTGCGTCCCTGAAAATGTTCGACCACCATCAATGCAGCGGCAGGGCCGCAGGTATATTCTGTAGTTTGCTGATAGGTACGGAACTTAGGCAGCAGCACAAGCGAATCAGTAGGCTGCATATTATAAAAATCGAGCTGCTGAAAATAAGGCGATTTCGGCACATTGGCCAGTCCATTGTAGGACGACGCCCCGGCACTTTTGGTATCATAATTTGACGGATATGGTATCTGATTTTCATTACTCATACCCAGCATCAGCAACGCTGATGCTGCAACAAGCAGTGCGGCAAACAATTTCTTTTGTGGCATTAGCTTCCCTTCTTTCTAGTGACGTTTCTGCCAGCCTCTGACTGCTTCCTCTAAAGCAGACCTTTCGTTAGGCAGATTGGTGCTTTGCACTCTCTGTAATAAATATCGCATAGCGTCCCTGATCTTGCTTTTATCTTCTAACAGCACAAGCACATCATGGCCGCTGATCGCCAGATCCTTAGTATGAACAGGCATTTTACTGCGGGACAGTTCCAGCACCGCCGTTCCCAAAGCGCGTCCTTCCGCCATCAGTTCGGTATTCTTACCGGCGTGAGTCGCACCCATATCTGCTAAAAATACTGCTACCAGCTGTTCAAAAGCAGCAGTCATTTCATGACTATCTTTAAAATTACCGCCGGCCGCCTCGCTGCGCAGCCAACGCAACAATGTGCGCTCACCTGTCACCAGCATCGGTGCGAAGCGCATATGCCTTGACACCAGCCATACTACTCTTTGCACAAAAGGAGCCGGATAACGCAGCCGACTTAAAATAACTTCTGCCATAACGGCGCTTTCAGCTTCGTGCCCATGATCACTTGGCTGACCTTCTTTATTAAGCCTGCGGATACCCGGAAGCCCTTTGGCTACATCGTGCAAAAGCAGGGCCCAGCGTATTGCCAGCTGAGGCGGACTGTTATCAATAGCCGCCAGAGTATGCTCCCATGCATTGTAGCAATGAAAACGCTGGTTCTGCGGCAATCCCGCCAAATGCTCCAGCTCCGGCAAAACATCTATTTCCCGATAAGTTCCATGTTCACGCACACGGCAGCGGCCGGCCGCCAGCCCTGTCGCCAGCAGCAGCATCAATCCCTTGCCGGCCCATTTGCCGAGCAGCAGCTTGTCCAGCTCTGTCCGCACACGTTCCAGTGATAGCCCGACACTGCGGCTAACAGGAAAGCTGTAGCTCTGCGGCAGGTAATAAGGCGTCTGCGGCTGACCAAATGCCGGGCCGGCGCCCTGCCGCTGTACATAATCAAAGCCCAGCTGACCGACAAAGCGGCAGGCTCTGTACATACGCAAAGCATCTTCCCGATAACGGGCAGGCGCATCACCGACAGTACGCAGTATTTTCTGCTGCAGGTCCTGCCTGCCGCCGTGATAATCGTATACATTACCGGACTGATCCAAAGCCATGGCATTGACGGTAAAATCGCGCCGCGACAAATCAGCCTCCAGATCGTCACAATACCAGACCTGCTCCGGTTTATGCGCATCACCGCCGTAGGCTTCGCCGCGGAAGGTAGCAATTTCTACCGTTTGTCCGTCCCGATGCACAACGACGACACCGAAATTCTGCCCCAGTTCGCCAACAACAGTAAACCCGGCCGGTTCTAAAATGCTGATAACAGACTCGGGTCGGGCCGATGTTGCAACGTCAAAATCGCCGGGTGTTTTTCCCAGCAGCAGATCGCGTACGGCACCGCCTACAACATAGGCTGCAAAGCCCTGCTCCGTAAGCAGCGTCAATATTCTGTTGATAATGGGCGGCAATAAAAATTGCCTGTTTTCAGCAGTCATAATCTCACTTTTTTTAGTTAATTTATTCTATCATAAAGTTTCAAATCATAGCAACTTTTTCCAAGCTAAAATTTAATCATTCTGGTCAATACCGCCATTAGGCAGCGAATAATCGACGGCAATACCGAAATACTCCCACAGCACTCCCTTTAAGTCGTATTTAGTATTGATGGTATAGCGGTATTTGACACGTCCGCCCAGATAAAACTTTAAAAGATTTCCCCGGATCGTGATATTGCAGTCTTCGCGAAAAACAGAGATCGCTTTGCCTTTATTGAGCGGCGAATCCGGATGAAGGTCGGTATAAATGCAGGCGGGAATAAAATCCATATCCAGCTGCGGTTCTTCTGTAAAGCCAAACAGCCTTTTCCATGGTTTACGCCGTTCCTTCTGCCACAGCAGCCAGCCAAAGAACGGATCGCGGCTGAATTTATATTCGCTGATACCGTCACTCTGCACTTTGCCATCTGCCATTTCGAGCGGACAGCGCGGACTTTCACTGTTGACGCCAACATCAGTCAGATAACGTTTATCTTCCAGTTCGATACACATTACCCGATGCCGGCGGATCTGGTATTCCTCCAGCCTGTCGATAAAACGGGCAGCATAACTTGTGACTTTATAGCCCAGGGATTCCAGCAGCCAATTATACAGGCCGTTCAGCTCAAAGCAAATGCCGCCGCGGTTTTTCATAATGATTTTGGCAAACATATCATCATGCTCGAGCGAAGTCAGCCTGCCGCTCAAAATATCCAGATTCTCATAGGGCACATATTTCAAATGCGCGTCCTGCAGCAGCTTCAGCGTCGCCAGGTCAGGCGGCGGTACGGCCTGCGGCAGATGCAGTTTACGCAGATATTGACATAATTGCCAATGGTTCATCAATGCGGTTTGCTTTTTCATTCCCATCACTCCATCCGCAATTATTCTCTTTCTTTTATTGTACCGCAAAAATACGTGTTACTGCAGAAAATTTTACAACGCTGCGGCTTAACCTGCAGTTAATAAAATATGGCTAAAAGATCATAAATAGGTTACAATAAAGTTAGAATGAATCTTGTCGGTGAGGCGATAAAATGAGTAGCAAGCGTTATGCGCAAGTTGATAAGGAATATTGTGTATCCTGCGGCACCTGTACTAAGGCCTGTCCGCTTCAGGCGATCAGCGTGCCCGATGGTATCAGTGCCGTTGTAGAACTGGCTCGCTGCATTGGCTGCGGTCTGTGCGCCCGCGAATGTCCGGCATCGGTGATCAAGGTGGTGACTGCTGATGTCTAAACGCAATCACTGGTATGATTATCTTTGGGTCCTGACGGCGCTGTATCTGGCACTGGGCTTTTTTAATATTCTTTTTGCCTGGCTGGGGCTGCTGTGCTTTTTCATTCCGCTTATCATGGCTTCCACTTTCGGCACCAAATCATATTGCAGCAAATATTGCGGCCGCGGGCAGCTGTTCGAGCTGATCGGCAACAGCTGGAAGCTTTCGCCCAAACGCGATATCCCTTCCTGGCTACGCTCGCACACCTTCCGTTATGGTTTCTTACTGTTTTTTACAGCGATGTTTGTCAATATGCTGGTTTCTACCTATCTGGTTTTTACCCATGCTATCTATTTTCATCAGACAGTCAGCCTGCTGTGGACTTTTGACGTGCCCTGGCACTGGGCTTACGGCAGCGGTGCACAGCCGTGGGTAGCGCAGTTTGCTTTTGGCTTTTACAGTATCATGCTGACCTCCAGCATTCTTGGCATCATCACGCTGCTGCTGTTCAAGCCGCGTTCCTGGTGCGTTTATTGCCCTATGGGCACGATAACGCAGCTCATCTGCCGCTGGAAGCATCGTAAATAAACAACAGTTAAAAAGCAGTACACGTTTTCAAACATGTACTGCTTTTATTATGCCAATTTACGGGCAAACAGCACATCCATACAATGCTGCTGCGGAACACCGCCTTCGCCGCCGATATCAAGTAAGGTCCAGGAACGTACAGGCGGCTTTAACCGCATTACTCCGCAACACATTTCCGAGGACGCTGTCCCCCAATAATATTCCTGCTGGCGATAGCTGCTTTCATCTTCACTGATTTTGTTCTGCGCCCGCAAACTCAATAACGTGTTTTTTGAAGATCAGCGCCAACTCAGCCTCCGGTTGAATTTAACCATTTGAATCGCAGGTATTATCTGCCCAGAAGCACTGCCGATATTGACAAATGCCGCTTACATAGCATACGATGATAACAGCAACAGATCACAGTAAACTAAGGAGACGGAAAACGATGCTGATCAGACAGGAAACAGGCAGCGACTTCGACGCTGTTTATACAATCGTACAGGAAGCTTTCGCTGCGGCTGAGCACAGCGACGGCAATGAACAGGATCTGGTGACGGAGCTGCGCGGCAGCGCCGCTTTTATCCCCGAGTTATCGCTGGTCGCTGAAACAGACGGCAAGCTCGCCGGACATATCATGTTCACCCGGGGCAGCGTCGGCGGAAAAACGATCCTGGTACTGGCACCGCTGGCAGTGCTGCCGGAATATCAGCAGCACGGTATCGGCAGCGCTCTGATCCGGGAGGGACACCGTATCGCCGCCGAACTTGGCTACGAATATATTTCCGTCCTGGGCAGTGAAACATATTATCCCCGTTTTGGTTATGTCCCTGCCGCCCAGTTTGGCATAAAGGAACCGGCCGGCATTCCGTCCGCCAACTTCATGGCGCTCAAACTGCGGCCTGAAGCTCCCCAGCTATGCGGTTTCCTTCAATACCCCAAAGAGTTTGGCCTGTAAAGCTTCAGTGCCGGCTCGAAGGCTAAATCTATCAAGAAAAGAGGAATTTTTTATGTTTACATATGGTACATCGGATATTGCAGCAGACCGGGAGGTTTGCATAATCTAATATTTTGCCGAACCTCCCAAAAGGCTTTAATATAACCTTTAGGAGGATAAAAAATTGTCTAAAATAAATTTACAAGCATTAGGATTTTCCGCGAAATTCGCTGAAGAAGCAGCCAGTTTGGGCTGTTTCCCGGTCGGACGCGTTTCAGCCCAGTATAAGGAGCTTTACCGTGTCATAACCGAAACCGGAGAAGTACTGGCAGAGGTTTCAGGCAAGCTGCGCTTTAATGCCGCCGCACTTTCAGATTTCCCTGCCGTCGGTGATTTTGTTCTGCTTGACCGCACAGATACTGTTGAAGGAAGATCGATCATCCATCATGTACTGCGCCGCAAAAGCGCGTTTATCCGCAAAGCTGCCGGTACAGGTAACGCTGAGCAGGTAGTCGCCAGCAATATCGATACGGTATTCATCTGTATGTCATTGAACAGCGATTTTAATCTGCGGCGTCTGGAACGGTATTTAGCCATTGCCTGGAGCAGCGGCGCACTGCCGATAGTCATTTTAACCAAAGCTGATTTATGTAATGACGTAGCTGCTAAAAAAGCGGCGGCCGAGTCCGTTGCCATCGGCGCTGAAATACTTGTCACTTCTTCACTGGCCGATGCCGGTCACGAGCAAATACTTCCCTGCCTGAAGTGCGGCAGTACGGCTGCCTTCATCGGTTCCTCAGGCGTAGGCAAATCAACTCTTATCAACCGTTTGGCCGGCACTGAATTTGCTACCAACGGTTTGCGAAATGATGATAAGGGCCGGCATACAACAACCAGACGCGAACTCATCACCCTTACGAACGGGGCTTTAGTCATCGATACTCCGGGAATGCGGGAACTGGGCTTAGAAACGGCTGATTTATCCAAAAGCTTTGCTGATATCGACGAACTGTCCCAGCACTGCCGTTTTCGTGATTGTACCCATACCCACGAAACAGGCTGTGCCGTACAGCAAGCGATCACAGACGGACTACTTGCCGCTGACCGGCTGGCCAGCTATCAGAAGCTGCAGAAGGAAGTACGCTATGAAGGCCTTGATTCCAAACAGATCGAACTGGAAAAATTCAGTACCATGTTCAAAGATATTGGCGGTATGAAAAAAGCCCGCAAATTTCTACACGACAACGACAAGCGCAGACGCTGAAAACTGTGCCGGTAATACTATCAACCGTAAATGACCGACAATAAAAAGAAACCAGCGTGTACTATAAAGTACACGCTGGTTTTTTATTGTTCTTTAAATTTTACAAAGTCACCGATTCCCAAACCGGGAGTGACCATCGGCTGTACCATATTTTTAGGGTCAAGCGCAACTTCGATGATATAAGGCGCGTCCAGCTGCATAGCTTTTTCAACTGCTGCTGCCAGTGCTTCAGGCGTATCGACATGCTCTCCGGCTACGCCAAAGGCTTCGCCGTATTTGACAAAATCGACATAGCCGGGCATTTCGCAGGAAGTAAACCGTTTATTGAACTGCACGGTCTGCAACTGACGAATCATGCCTAAGCCGCTGTTATTAAAGACTATCGCCGTCACCGGCAATTTATAGCTGGCGATCGTAAACAACTCCGAGCCGGTCATTTTGAATCCGCCGTCACCACTGATACTGATCACCCTGCTTTTGGGGCGGGCCAGCTGTGCGCCCATAGCCGCCGGCAAGCCAAAGCCCATCGTTCCCAATCCGCCTGAAGAAATCCACTGGCGGGCAAACTGGATCTTGATATGCTGAGCAGCCCACATCTGATGCTGCCCGACGTCCGTAGTGATAATATAATCCTTATCTTTGATAACCGGGTTCAGGGCCTTGAAAAACTGCGGCGCAGCTTCGCCGCCGAAGTCCTCGTCCATACTGGGCCAGCTTTCGATCAGCTGCCACCAGGCATCAAGATCATGCTTGACGCTGCCTGCATACAGCATTTGCAAAGTTGTGTTCATATGACCGGAAATACCGATACTGGAATAAATATTTTTATCCAGCTCCGCCGGGTCGATATCTAAATGGATAACAGTTTTATTCGCGCTATAACTGCTGCGTTCACCGGTAACACGATCGTTAAACCGGCTGCCAACAGCCAGAATCAGATCGGCTTCCTTAACGGCGTTGTTGGCGCGTTCGTGTCCGTGCAGTCCCGTCATCCCTAAAAACAGACTGCGGTAGGCACTGATAGCGCCTAATCCCATCAGGGTGCTGACAACCGGGATACGCAGCTTTTCGCATAAATGCATGGCATCATATTCCGCATCGGCATTGATAACACCGCCGCCTACAAGCATGACCGGGCGCTGCGAAGCATTGATTGCCGCCACTGCGGCAGCGATCTGTTTTTCTTCCGGCAGCTCTTTCGCCAGCGGTTCCAGCTCGCCCGGCTCATAATCAAGCAAAGCTGTCTGCACATCGCGCGGCACATCTACCAGCACCGGGCCGGGACGGCCTGTTTTCGCCAGCTGGAAGGCCAGCCGGATCGTCTGCGCTAAATGTTCAGGACGCTTGACCAGGAAATTATGTTTGGTAATCGGCATGGTGATACCGGTGATATCTACTTCCTGAAATGCGTCGCGTCCGATCATTGCCACCGGCACCTGGCCGGTAATCGCTACGACAGGTATCGAATCTAAAAAAGCATTGGCGAGCCCCGTAACCAGATTGGTCGCTCCAGGGCCGGAAGTCGCTATACAGACGCCGACCTGACCGCCTGCACGGGCATAACCGTCAGCGGCATGGGCAGCACCCTGTTCATGTGCCGTCAGGATATGCCGAATGTCAGCCGCTTCACGCAAAGCGTCATAAAAAGGCAGGATCGCCCCGCCGGGGTAACCAAAAACCGTAGTAACTCCTTGCTCTGCCAAACATTTGACCATTACTTCTGCGCCGGTCATCTGCATAAACTCACTTCCTTCCAATACTCAAAAATACATCAGGCCAGTTCTGCGGCGATCAGCTGCCCCATCTGCGAGGTCGAAACTTTAGTCAGACCTTCACCGCAGAGATCAGGAGTGCGATAACCTTTTTCCAAAACTCTGTCAATTGACGCTTCGATAGCATCGGCAGCAGCATCCTGATCCAAGGAATAACGCAGCATCATAGCTACGGAATAAATAGTTCCCAAGGGGTTAGCGATGCCCTGCCCTGCAATATCAGGAGCACTGCCGTGAATAGGCTCATACATACCGGTGCTGTCACCAAGGCTTGCAGAAGGGAGCATTCCGATACTCCCGGCAATCACTGACGCTTCATCCGAAAGGATATCGCCGAAAATGTTATTGGTAAGCACTACATCGAACTGGCCCGGATTGAGCACCAGCTGCATAGCACAGTTATCTACATAGAAATTATTCAGTTCGATCCCGCTGTAATCCTGCGCCTGCATTTCGCCAACTATACGGCGCCACATCCTGGATGAAGCCAATACGTTAGCTTTATCGACGGAAGTTACTTTACCGCGGCGCTTTTTAGCAGCTTCAAAAGCAAATCTGGCAATGCGTTCTACTTCCGGGCGGGTATAGATTTCAACGTCAGAAGCCGTCTCTACGCCATCAGCATCAGGAGCAGCTTCATTTTTAGCGCCGAAATAAATGCCGCCAGTCAGTTCGCGTACGATCAAAAGATCAGTGCCGCTGACGCGTTCATTTTTAAGCGGCGATAAATGTGCGACAAAACGGGAAACCTTGATCGGACGCAGGTTACAGTACAGACCCAGCGCTTTACGAATTCCAAGCAGCCCCTTTTCAGGACGGATCTCGGGAGCAACATTATCCCATTTAGGTCCGCCCACAGCACCTAGAAGCACGGCATCAGCAGTTTTTGCAGATGCAATAGTAGCTTCCGGCAGCGGTACTCCTGTAGCGTCGATAGCGGCGCCGCCGATCAGCTGTTTATCATATTCTATAGTCATACCGAATTTTTTGGCAGCAGCATCAAGTACTTCCACAGCGGCGTCAACAATCTCGACGCCAATGCCGTCGCCCGGCAGTAAAGTGATCTTCATTCTTGGTGTTCTCCTTTGACATAGTTGATAAGGCCGCCGCAGTCAGCGATCTTTTGAATAAATTCCGGCAATGGTTTAGTTTTGATAGTAATGCCTTTGTTAACGATTTTGATCTCGCCAGCAGCCATATTTACATCCAATTCATCACCGGCTGCAATTTTTTCAACATCCTTGCCAATTTCCAGCACCGGCAGCCCGATGTTGATTGCATTGCGGTAAAAAATACGGGCAAAGCTGTCGGCAATAATGCATTTTACGCCTTTGACTTTGATAACGACAGGAGCATGCTCGCGCGAAGAACCACAGCCGAAGTTTTTGCCGGCAACAACATAGTCGCCCGGCTGCACGTTAGGAGCAAAAGTAGTATCAATATCTTCCATAGCGTGCTCGGCCAATTCGTCAAAATCAGCAATATTCAAATAACGGGCGGGGATGATAACGTCGGTATCGACGTGGTCGCCGTAACGCCATACTTTACTCATTTCATTACCTCCTCAGGGCTTGCGATATAGCCTGTGATCGCACTGGCAGCCGCCACATAGGGGCTGGCCAGATAGACCTCGCTGTCGACATGGCCCATACGTCCGCGGAAATTACGGTTGGTAGTCGAAACAGCACGTTCGCCAGCAGCCAGAATACCCATATAACCACCCAGACACGGTCCGCAGGTAGGGGTGGAAACTGCCGCGCCGGCATCGATAAAGGTGTCGATATAGCCCAAACGCATAGCTTCTTTATAAATTTCCTGAGTAGCAGGAATAATAATAGCGCGGACATGCGGATGCACCTTACGTCCCTGCATCACCTCAGCTGCCTGCTGCAGATCTTCCAGACGACCGTTAGTGCAGGAACCGACAACGACCTGATCGATCTTGATATGGCCGGACTCTGCCGCCGGATGTGTATTTTCCGGCAGATGCGGATACGAAACGACCGGGACCAGATCATCTAATTTGATCGTGATCACACGGTCATATACTGCGTCAGCATCGGCAGTAACTGCTGTCCAAGGACGGCTGACACGACCATTGAGATAGGCAATAGTTTTTTCGTCGACCGGGAAAATACCATTTTTGCCGCCGGCTTCGATCGCCATATTGCAGATAGTGAAACGATCGGACATTTCCAGTTCGGCAACGCCGTCGCCGCAGAATTCCAACGATTGATAACGGGCGCCGTCGACACCGATCATACCGATAAGCGTAAGAATGATATCTTTGCCCTTGACATATTTAGGCAGTTTACCGGTCAGCTCGACTTTGATCGTGGCAGGCACCTTGAACCAGGTAGTGCCGCTGGCCATAGCCGCACCAATATCGGTTTGACCCATGCCGGTGCTGAGTGCGTTCAGAGCGCCATAAGTACAAGTATGAGAATCGGCGCCAATAATGATCTCACCGGGAGCAACAAGACCGCTGTCAGGTAAAAGCGCATGCTCGATACCCATGCGGCCAACTTCAAAATAATTGGTGATTTCATGCTGACGTGCAAAATCGCGCATGCGTTTACACATAGTTGCCGACTTAATATCCTTACACGGAGAAAAATGGTCCGGAACTAACGCGATCTTATCCTTATCAAAAACAGGACGTCCGATTTTTTCAAATTCAGCTATCGCCGGCGGTCCGGTGATGTCGTTAGCTAAAACCAAATCCACCTGGGCAACCAGCAGATCACCTGCCTGGACCGCATCGCGGCCTGCATGTTGGGCCAGGATTTTTTCCGTCATTGTCATACCCATAACTATAACCCTCCTAAGTTTATACGAAGCAGATCGCGGGGCCTCAGCCCCGCTCTGCCTAAGGTGTGTACTGATTATTTTTTCATCCAGCTCATCATGCCGCGCAGATTTTTGCCGACTTCTTCAATCGGATGCTCGGCGCCTTTGCGGCGCATAGCATTGAACGCCGGGCGGTTAGCCTGGTTTTCAAGGATCCAGTTCTTAGCAAATGTACCGTCCTGGATCTCGGCCAGAACCTGTTTCATAGCAGCTTTAGTTTCGTCGGTGATGATACGTTTGCCGGTCACATAGTCGCCGTATTCGGCAGTATCAGAGATGGAGTGGCGCATTTTAGCCATACCGCCTTCATACATCAGGTCAACGATAAGTTTCATTTCATGCATACATTCAAAATATGCGCTTTCAGGTTTATAGCCTGCTTCTACCAGAGTTTCATAGCCTGCAGTGATCAGAGCGGTAACACCGCCGCAAAGCACAGCCTGTTCGCCGAAAAGATCTGTTTCAGTTTCTTCGCGGAAGGTAGTATCGAGCACGCCGGCACGTGTACCGCCAATGCCTTTGGCATAGGCAAGCGCAATGTCGTAAGCTTTGCCGCTGGCATCCTGATGCACAGCTACGAGACAGGGCACGCCTGCGCCTTCAGTAAAGACGCGGCGTACGAGATGACCTGGTCCCTTAGGAGCGACCATGAACACGTCGATGTCAGCAGGAGGTACGATTTGCCCAAAATGGATATTGAACCCATGCGCAAAAGCAAGAGCAGCACCGGCTTTCAGATTAGGCGCGATATCTTTTTTATAAGTGGCAGCCTGTTTTTCGTCAGGAATCAGCATCATGACTACGTCGGCTGCTTTAGCTGCATCAGCCGCAGTCATAACAGTCAGACCTGCCGCTTCTGCCTTGGCCCAGGATTTGGAGCCTTCATAAAGACCTACGATAACTTTAGCGCCGCTTTCTTTTAAGTTAAGGGCATGTGCATGACCTTGAGAACCATAGCCGATAATGGCAATAGTTTTACCATTAAGCATTTCCCAGTTTGCGTCTTTGTCATAATACATTTTTACCATTGTGTCTACATCTCCTTTTTGTTTACCAGATTTATTTAAATTTGAGAACTGACATATTACTAAATAGCTGAAGGTTTACAACTGCTTTCAGGCCAGGAATAACGCGATTTGCTGACATCCATAGCCGCATCGCCCCGTTCCAGCGCCACAAGGCCGGTCTGTACCATTTCCAGGATACCGTAGGGACGCATCACGTCGACAAAAGCATTCAGCTTATCATCGATGCCTGTAGCCAGAAAGATAAGCGATTCCCCGGTCACATCGACAGCGTGGGCCCTGAAAACATCTGCCAGCCGCAGCAGCTCGAGCCGTTTGTCACCGGCGTGCACCTTGACCATGACCATACTGCGTTTGGCACTTGCCTTAGGCGGCAGGACTTTCACAGCCTCTACCTCGACCAGCTTGGCCAACTGTTTGCAGACCTGCTTGATAGTTGCATCGTCAGCCTGCATGGTAACAGTCATCCGCGAAAATTCAGGATTCTGCGTAATGCCGACTGCCAGACTGTCGATATTAAAGCCGCGCCGCGAGAACATGCCCGCGACCCGCATCAGAACACCGGGCTGGTTACGCACTACGATAGATAGGATCTGCTCCATTTTGCCACCTCCCATGGAAAATTGGTATAAAAAAACGCCCCCACCTGCTTAGCAGATAGGGGCGACTTTCACCGCGGTACCACCCTAATTTGACCTCATTGTCTCAGAGCCTTCGCTCTAAACGCCTAACGCTGCGCCGGCGTCGTTTCCTACTGCTGGTTCAGAAACGCGGCTCCCGGGTGAGTCTTATCGCTGTACCGCTACGGCTTTCACCAACCGCCGTCTCTCTAAAATCGGTAACATCAGCAACTTTGTTCCCATTCAATGCCTTTATTATCAAGTTGTACAAACAAAAGCTAATTTGTTCGTGCTATGTTTTACATTATGCCAGCATTTTCTATGCTTGTCAAGATTTTTTTGTATCATTCTTTTGTGATTTTTCTGAATTTTGTTTTTTTTTTACAAAAACACTGGACTAAATGTCAATAATATCATATTCTATAATATTATAAGAAAGTAAAAAGTTCGAGGTGCTTGTCCATGAAACTGCTCAAAGAAAAAATCATGTCCGAAGGCTTGGTCTTAAACGACGCTATTTTAAAAGTCGATTCTTTTTTAAATCACCAGATCGACCCTGAATTGATGATGGAGATCGGCAAAGAATTCCACCGCCGTTTTTCAGGCTGCGGAATTACTAAAATCTTTACGATCGAGTCCTCAGGGATCGCCTGCGCCCTGCCTGCCGGTCTGTGTATGCATGTACCGGTAGTATTCGCACGCAAACAGAAATCGGCGCTTATGAGCAGCGAGGCTTACAGCACCAAAGTATACTCCTTCACCAAAAAAGTCACCAGTGATGTGACCGTTCTCAAAAAATTTTTACCGGCCGGCGAAAAGATCCTCATCATCGATGATTTTCTGGCTAACGGCGAAGCGGCCCTTGGTCTGGCTAACATCGTCCAGCAGGCCGGCAGCGAAGTAGTAGGTATCGGCATAGTTATCGAAAAATCATTCCAGCCGGGGCGTCAGCGCCTTATCGACGCCGGCTTCCGTGTAGAATCACTGGCCCGTGTCCAGGCCTTTAAAGACGGCAAAGTGATTTTTGCCGAATAATTTATCGGATATAGATACTAAAACACCCGTTACTCAATGAGTAACGGGTGTTTTTTTAATCGTTACGACGTTTATATTTGATGAACATATGGCAAACAGCAAGTCCCATCACGATATATGCAAGAAGGTTGATATCCTCGTTCAAGTCCTTAAAAGCGACATAACCCATCAAAACGACGATACCAATTTCTCTGTTGAAGCTCGTAATCACAGTTTTACAAGGTTGACCTGCAGGATACCGTCGAGCCCCTGCAGCAGTTTCAGTGTTTCTTTACCTACTTCACTGTCCACGGTCATAAACATCATGGCGTTACCGTCTTTAAGATTACGGCTGACCTGCATGGTCGCGATATTGACCTTGCTCGCACCTAAAAGCGTGCCGATCTGCCCGATCATACCGGGTTTATCCTGGTTGCGTGCCACCAGCATGAACGGAGCCGGAGTAAGGTCGAACTGGTAACCGTCGATTTCGATGACGCGGATCTCTTTTTCACCAAAGACAGTACCGGCTACGGTAAAGATATTACCTTTAGAATGGATCTTGACCTTTAAAAGATTATGTTTGCCTGCATGTTTGCTCTCTATAACGTCGACTCCGCGGCTTTCTGCAGTCAGCGCGGCATTGACATAATTAACGCGTTCCTTGAGGATGGGTTCAAAAACGCCTTTTAAAACAGCACGCGTCAGCATACCTGTTTCCATTTCTGCAACCTCGCCGGTATAGATGATCTCTACCTTTTCGACAGCTGCTTTTTCCAGCTGATAATAAAGCTTGCCCAGATATTCGCCCAAGGTCAGGTAGCCCTGCATTTCTTTCAGCTCTGTCGGCTGCAAAGTCGGCAGATTGACTGCATTCGGCACCATTTCTCCATGCAAAGCTGCAATGACCTCTTCTGCAATGGCAATACCCACATTATCCTGCGCTTCTGTTGTATCAGCACCAAGATGAGGCGTTAAGACACATTCCGGCAGATCGATCAGCGGCGAGATCGGTTTCGGTTCGTCTACCAGTACGTCGATACCGGCGCTGGCAACGATGCCTTCCTTGATAGCTGCCGCCAGGTCATTTTCATTGATCAGGCCACCGCGGGCGCAGTTTACTACACGCACGCCACGTTTGCATTTTGCAAATTCTTTGGCTGTGATCATATCAAAAGTTTCTTCCGTTTTAGGCGTATGGATACTGATAAAATCAGCTTGTTCCAGCAATTCATCCAGTGTTTCACATTTTTCGGCGCTGTATTTACGGAAACGTGCATCGGCAATATACGGATCATAAGCTACGATCTTCATCCCGAAAGCCTGCAGTCTGGTAGCCACCAAACCGCCGATACGGCCAAGGCCGATGATGCCCAGAGTTTTACCAAGCAGCTCGCTGCCTTTTAAACCGGTACGGTCCCAGACCCTGGATTCGATCATTTTATGAGCTTTGACGACATTACGGGCAGAACTCAGCAGAAGGCCGATAGTATGCTCGGCAGCCGATACGATATTAGATTCCGGGGTATTGACAACGATAATACCGCGTTTAGTCGCCCCTTCCATCTCAATATTATCAACACCGTTGCCGGCGCGGCCAACCACCTTTAAATTAGTGGCGTGCTTATAAAATTCTTCATTGATCTTAGTAACGCTGCGAACTACGATCGCATCATATTCAGGAATGATCTTCAGCAGTTCTTCCCTTTCGATATCAAAACGCACGTCTACATCAAAATCCGGCACTGCCTGCAGCAAAGCCACACCCTTGTCGGAAATTTTTTCAGTTACAATAATTTTCATTGTCCATCGCTCCATTCACCTGTAAAATAAAAAACTCCCGGCTTGATCAATTACAATCAAGGACGAGAGTTCTACTCACGTGGTGCCACCTTTTTTCGCCGCACAGCGCGGCCTCATTGCCGATATATCGGTCGGACCCGGACAGGTTGCTACCCCTGTCTCCTCCGGAGCGGAATTCAGTTTTTAGACGTTACGGCTTGCACTGACCGCCGCTTCTCTTTGCCGCCTGCCAACTTACTTTTCTCCATCGTCGGATAAATGAACTATGTAATTTTCAAGCTTGTATCAATTATAGTCCGACACTTTTGGCTTGTCAAGCAGCACAAAAATGTTTTTGTGTAATACATCTTACAGTTTTTCCAACATTTTTATCAAAGGATAAATACCAACTGTCAAAGCAACAGCCATGCTGACACTGTCAATATCTATTTTGCCAATGTACAGGCTGTTCAGCCCTGCAGCAAAGATCATCGTCAGCCAGAACATAGCGTACAATGCCACAAAAATCTGCACCCACCAGGGCTGCTCCTTATAAAGCGGCTGTTCCTGTTCGTTATTATTCTCGTTCATGCAAAACCTCCTCCTGCCACTCCAAAGTATCTTCTTCGTCTTTCCTGCCGTCAAGACGTTTATTGATTACACGGCTGCGTCTGGCTGCAGCGTCGATATGCCCGCTGGCTTCCTGCAGTTTCTTTTTTGTTTTATCGAGCAATAAGCTGAAAGTCACAAAATCCTGCTTAACGGCAGCAATCGTTCGCCAGACTTCACCAGTACGTTTTTCGATAGCCAAAGTTTTAAAACCCATTTGCAAACTGTTGAGCAGCGCAGCCAAGGTAGTCGGCCCTGCCACGCAAACGCGGTACGTTCTCTGCAGCTCATCCAGCAATCCCGGCAAATTTACCGCTTCGGCAAACAGCCCCTCGATCGGCAAATACATGATCGCAAAATCAGTAGTCTGCGGCGGACACAAATATTTATTCTGGATATCCCTGGCTTCACTTTTCAGCCGCCTTTCAAGCTGCTTGAGCGCAATATCGGCAGCAGCTGTATCAGCCTGCTCGCGTGCCTCCAGCAGGCGCTGAAAATCCTCCTGCGGAAATTTAGCATCAATCGGCAGCCACACCGTTCCATCCTTGCTGCCCGGCAGCTTCAGCGCAAATTCTACCCTTTCCGCACTGCCCTGCTTCACAGCAACATTTTCGGCAAATTGCTCCGGTGCCAGCAAATCACGCAGCAAAACTCCCAGCTGCATTTCGCCCCAGATACCACGGTTCTTTACATTAGAAAGGATGCGTTTCAAATCGCCGACACCGCCGGCCAGGGTCTGCATTTCACCTAACCCTCGATGAACCTGCTCCAACCGCAGGCTGACCTGCTGAAAGGATTCTCCCAACCGCCGTTCCAAAGTCGACTGCAGTTTTTCATCAACAGTCAGGCGGATCTGTTCCAAATTAGCCGCAGTGCTTTCCGTCAGCTTTTCCAGTTTTTTATCCAGCTGCTCTCCCAAACGGTCAGAAGCTGCCTGACTTTCCATTCTGGCCGCACGGGCCAGAGTGTTTTGTTCGCTGCGCAGATCGCGTACATTCTCATAAAAACGTCGTTCCAGGCTTTCCAGCTGACTGTTCACCTCAGATCCCAGTTCTTGTCCCTGCTGCCGCCGTGTCTGCAGAAGCCGCCACAGCATTATGAAAATCACCGCCTGCATTAAAACCAGCAGCAATAATAGTATCGTTTCCACTGTCATAGCCAAACTCTCTTTCCTTGATATTTATTAATTTATTATAGCAGATTAGCAAGTATTCTACACTGTCTTTTCTTATTTTTACATATTTACGTTACGATCCAGTTGGTGATATAATTATTAATAATTAATTGTTTAATTAATATTCAAAGGAGTGTTCTATATGAATCCAGTTGAAGCATCTGCCTCTTCAGCAGAAAAAATTCTTTTAGCAGCAACCGATTTATTTGCAGCTAATCACTTTAATGGCGTTTCCATCAAAGAAATCGCAAAAAAATCCGGGGTCAACAGCGCTTTGATCTCTTACTATTTCGGCGGCAAAAAAAATCTTTATCAGGAAGTTCTCAACGAACAGTCAAATTTATTTTTAAATCTGATCGCCCGAGTCAGCAGTAAGGACATAGCTCCTCTGGCTAAGCTGCGCGAATATATCACTGCAATTTCCGAGGTACAGAAGCTGCATCCTCACCGTATCCATCTCATTTACCGCGAGCTTTTGACCCCCACTTTTATGTGTGACAGCTTTATTAAAAACCGCTTATACAAAATCCATAAATTTATGTCCGAGCTGGTTACAGAAGCCATAGCTGACGGCAGTATCCGTAATAATATGCAGCCTACACATGTAGCTTTTACTTTGGAAAGCATCATCGTTTTCTTTTTTCTCACACATGATCAGATCCGTGATCTGGGACATTTTGAAAATGGTACTGAAAGCACTTATTTGGAAGAAGCTTTAAACACTTATTTGTCTTCCATTACCAATTAGTTCAGGAGGGCACCGACATGTCGATCAAAGAAATTTTCAGCAAGCTTCCATTTACAAAACGTCATTTGTATATTTTGGCAGCAACAGTGGCTATATTGCTGCTGTACCATATAATCAGCAATGTTTTAGCCAAGCCCGATATCGTAAAAGAAGTTCCTTATGTCCGTACTGTAACCGTCGGTAAAGAAACTGTCGATAATACATCTTCCTATCCCGGCGAGGTACGCGGTCGTTATGAAAGCGATCTGGCCTTTCAGGTTGCCGGTAAAATCATCAGCCGCAGCGTCAATTTAGGCGATACAGTAAAAACCGGCGATATCCTGATGCAAATCGACCCCAAAGACATCGAGCAGAGTTTTGAAGCCAGCAAGGCAGCTGTAACAGCCGCCGAAGCCAATTATAAGCTGGCCCGCGACAATGCATCCCGTTACACGGCCTTATACAACAGCGGTGGTGTCAGCAAAGCCATGATGGAGCAATATAATACGCAGATGGAAGCGGCCGCTTCCAGCCTGCGTCAAGCCCAGGCCCAACTGATCACCAACAGTAACCAATTATCCTATACGCAGCTTATTGCAGACCATGACGGCGTAGTAGCCAATGTAAGCGGCGAAGTGGGTCAAGTAGTAGCTGCCGGAACTCCTGTTGTGACAGTTGTCCAAAGCGGCGAACAGGAAATCCAGATCTATGTCCCTGAAAACCATTTGGATAAAATCTATCCTCAACAGTCAGCCAAGATCAATTTCTGGGCTTTAGAAAACGTTTCGGCAGATGGTTATATCCGCGAAATAGCACCAATGGCTGACAGCGTTACCCGCACCTACAAAGTTCGTGTAGCCGTACCGCAAATGCCTGCAGCAGTCAAACTGGGGATGACTGCCAAAGTACACCTGCAAAACGGTACTGACAGCAGTATTTTGCTGCCGGCCACCGCCATTTATCAAACAGGAGGAAACCCTCAGGTCTGGCTCGTTACCAATAATAAAGTACATACCCATGAAGTTTCTATCGGCGGTTATGAAGGCAATAACGTCAGGATCTCTGACGGTCTGCAGCAGGGAGATATCGTCGTTGTCGGCGGCGTAAACAAACTGGCAGAAGACCAAAACGTACGTCTGGAAGCTGGTGTCAGCCAATGAAAAACAACTGGGCCGCCTGGTCGATCAAACATAAGCAAATAATTTACTTTTTTATGTTTCTCTGTCTGGTCATGGGCATCTATTCTTATAATTCCTTAGGCCGCAGCGAAGACCCCAGTTTTACTATCAAGCAAATGGTAGTTTCGGCAGCCTGGCCGGGAGCAACCGCTAAAGAGGTAGAAGAACACCTGACAGACAAGATCGAAAAACAATTGCAGACAGTACCTAATATTGACAGGATAACCAGCTATTCACGTCCCGGAACTGCTGTTATCAATGTTTATCTGCAGGATACAGTACCGGTCAAAGAAATCAAACAGCGCTGGCTGGAATTGCGTAATATTGTCAATGATGGCAAAGGTGACTTGCCCGATGGTGCTTTAGGACCGTTTTTCAACGACCGTTTTGACGACGTCTATGGAAATATCTACGCAGTCACCTCTGACAGCTTCTCCTATGAGGAAATGCGCGTAGTCGCCGAAAATATCAAAGATAAATTTTTTCAGATACCTGATGTCAAAAAAGTAGAACTGGTAGGAGTACAGCCTGAAAAAATCTATATCCAGATGTCTAATGCCAAGCTGGCACAGCTGGGTATACCGATCGATACACTAGCTTCTACGATCCAGGCAGAAACAGCTGTCACACCGTCCGGCATGGCTGAAAGTGACAGCACTAATACCTATCTGCGTCTGACCGGTTCCCCTGATACACTGGCCAATATCAGCAATATTCCGATCCAGGCTAATGACCGTACCTTCCGTCTGGGTGATATTGCCGAAATCAAACGCGGCTATGCTGAACCGGCTGAACCGAAAATGTACTTTAATGGTCAGCCAGCCGTAGGTATCGCCATTTCTATGGAAGACGGCGGTAATAATATCAAATTGGGTGCAAATCTTGATCAGGCTGTTCGGCAAATCCAACAGGAACTGCCGCTCGGCTTCGAACTGGGACAAGTCGCCAACCAGCCGCAGGTAGTAAAAAACGCCATTGGTGAATTTACCGACAGCCTGCTTGAAGCCATCCTTATCGTGCTGGCAGTAAGTCTGCTCAGTCTGGGACGGCGCTGCGGCTATGTCATTTCGGTCTGCATACCGCTGGTACTTTTAGGAACTTTTATCGGCATGTATGCCATGAATATCGATCTGCACAAAGTATCTCTGGGAGCGCTGATCATTTCTCTGGGCATGCTGGTAGACGATGCGATCGTTGTCGTCGAGCTGATGGAAGTCAAAATGTCAGAAGGCTGGGAACGCACTAAAGCGGCCAGCTATGCCTTTGAAACCTGTGCCATGCCGCTGCTGACAGGTACACTGATTACCTGCACCGGCTTTATGCCGATATTTTTCGCCAAATCCAGTGCCGCCGAATTTGCTTCTTCACTTTTTCCTGTTATCTCAACAGCACTGCTGCTTTCCTGGGTCATTTCAGCAACCGTAGCGCCTGTTTTGGGACACGCCTGGATCAAGCCTAAACAGCTCATTAACGAAAACGATGTTTACAATACTGCTTTTTATAAAAAGTTTCGCAGCGTCCTTTCCTGGTCGATGCTGCACCAGAAAATAGTTATTCTGAGCACGGTCAGTATCTTTATCGGTTCCCTGTTATTAGTCCCGCTGATCAAGCAGGAATTTTTTCCGGCTTCTGTGCGTCCTGAACTTCTGGTAGAGCTCAATTTACCTGAAGGCAGCAGTATCAAAGCCACGGATGAAGCCGCCCTGAAACTGACCAATATGCTGAAGGATAATCCTGATGTTGAAAGCATCGGTTCTTATGTTGGAAAAAGTGCTCCGCGTTTCGTCCTCGTAATGGACCCTGTCCAACCGCGCAACAATTATGCACAGCTGGTAGTAGTTGCTAAAGATATTGATGCCCGTAAACGTTTAGAACCGCAAATACGCGAGCTTGTAGCAGCTAATCTCCCCAATGTCGTCAGTTATTCACGTTCTATCCCGCTGGGTCCGCCGGCAGCTTATCCTGTGATGCTGCGTGTAACCGGTCCGGATGACAATATTGTTAAAGAATATGCCCAAAAAGTACGCACAGTTATGGCTCAGAATCCAGCCGTGACCATGACGCGTTTCGATTGGATGGAGCAAAACGGAGCTGCTAAACTTACCATCGACAACGATAAACTGCGGCAGATGGGATTGAGCCGTAAAGAAGTCGCCACTGCTTTGCAGGCCGAAATTTCCGGTTATACCGTAGCTCAATATCTGGAAGGAGACCAGGCTATTGACATGGTTTTCCGTCTGCAGCCTGTTGACCGCTCTACCGTCACCGAGCTTGAGACCTTAACTATCCCCACATCTGCAGGTGCGGTGCCGTTGTCACAGGTAGCCCGTCTCAGTTACGAATCAGAAAACGGTATGATCTGGCGCCGTAACCTGCTGCCGACAATCACAGTCTGCGGCGGTATCGGCGAAGGCGTTACCGGCAACGATATCACGCAGCAGGTTTACGATGACCTTGCAGAACTGAGGCAAAATCTTCCGAATGGCGTTACGATCGAAATCGGAGGCAGTTTGGAAGACAGCGCTAAAACTTTAGGTTATCTGTTAGAACCTGTACCTGTAATGCTGCTGCTCATGATGATACTCCTGATGCTGCAGCTGAAAGATATCCGCAAGCTGTTTATCATTCTTTGTACAGCACCGCTTGGCGTAACAGGCGTTATGCTGGGATTGATAATTTTCAACGCACCGCTTGGTTTTATGGCCGAACTTGGTATCCTGGCCCTGACTGGTATCATCATTCGTAATTCCGTCGTGCTGATAGATCAGATAGACCTGCATTTGCAGGCCGGCAAATCTCCCTGGGAATCCGTACTGGAATCAGCTATCGTACGTTTCCGCCCTATTATGCTGGCTGCACTTACAACGATCCTGGGACTGATACCGATGTTTACCAGCCCCTTCTGGAATTCGATGGCCGTAGCTATTGCCTGTGGTCTGTCCGCTGCTACATTGCTGACCTTGATCGTATTGCCGGTCATCTATGCGGCTGTTTTTAAAATCAAACCCGAATAAATAAAATAAAGCAGACTGCGCGCTATAGCTCGCAGTCTGCTTTATTATTGCAACAGCTTTAATCCTTTTTCAAAATAACACGTGCCAGTTTGCAAATAACCTTTAATTCTTCCATATCGGCTCTTTCAAGCACTGTTTTCAACTCATCATTAAAAATAACCTGGCTGTTGCTGACAGTATCACTCAAAAATTCATCAACAGAAGTGTTCAAGGCATTAGCTATGGCAACCAGTGTCTCCAGTCCAATTTTAGTATGAGCAGTTTCAATATTGCTCATATGCGGTTTGGAAATACCGATCTTCTCTGCCAGATCTTTCTGCAGAACACCTTGCTTGATCCTCGTCAATTTGATTCTTTTGCCAATGGAACAGTAATCAATCATCATGAATAAGCCTCCCCATATATTTTCCTAATATTCATATTAGCATATAAATTTCACTATCAGGTATGCAAAATTTGCTATGCATAAATTATATAACATAAAATTTAATTTTGTAAAGTTCTTGAACCCTATTTATTGTTTATTTTTGATGTTTATATACTAGAGTATATTGAAATTAACAAAAATTAAAGCACAACCCAGTTGTGCTTTACATCTTTTACTTCTTTTTCAGTTTTTATAAGCTTAACCCTTTTCCGCCAGCGCTCTGAGCGCTAAAGCATAACCCTGGAAACCCAACCCGCATATCTGCCCCAGGCAGGCAGCAGCCGTTACTGATCTATGCCGAAATTCTTCCCTGGAATGGATATTGCTCAAATGCACTTCTATCGTCGGCAAAGCCACTGCTTTTATAGCATCCAGCAAAGCTACACTGTAATGCGTCAATGCCGCAGGATTGATAACGATACCGTCAAATTTTCCATAAGCCTGCTGGATCAGCGTGACTAATTCACCTTCAAAATTACTTTGCCTTACTTCTACTTCCACATTTAATGCCGCAGCTTCCTGCCCGATATATTCACACAAGGCTGCATAATCCTGTTGACCATAAATATTTTTTTCACGTACGCCCAGCATATTGATATTCGGACCATTCAAAACCAAAATTTTTTTCATCAGCTTTCTCTCCTTGCCAACTCCAGTAATGCCTGTAACGCTGCTTCCCGCTCACCGTTATTATCTATGATATGATCGTGATACCTGCGGTATAGTTCGATTCGTTCCGCATACAAGTCAAAAACTTTCTGCCGCCCTGCTGCTAATAAAGGGCGGCTTTCTGTATCTATGTCCTGTACAATTTTTTCTGGCAGCCTGTCTATAAAAACGATAATGCCGCCGTTTTTTAATACCTCAATATTCTCTGAGCGTTTGACTACACCGCCGCCGGCAGCGATCACACACCCTTCCAATTCTGACAGATGCCTGACTGCCCTGGTTTCAGCATCGCGGAAGCACGCTTCGCTGACTGCGAACAGCTCCTTGATAGTCTTGCCTTCCAGCTTTTCAAGCACATTATCAGCATCATAAAAAGGACGCTTCAGATGCTGCGCCAACAATCTGCCCAAAGTTGATTTCCCGCAGCCCGGCATTCCGATCAAGACGATATTTTTCATAGCTGTTTTTCCATCTCAGCGGCAACTTTTAAAATGACATCGTTTGAAATTTCTCTTTGCAGCCAGATCTCCTCTGCTGCTACAGCCTGAGCTACCAGCATAAGCATCCCGTTCACAGCCTTTTTACCCAGCTGCTCTGCCTGCTGCAAAAACAAAGTTTTAGAGGGATTATAAATCAGATCGACCGCTGTTTCAAAATGCTCGACAGTTTCCAGACCTACCGGCGATACATCGGTCTTGGGATACATCCCAACAGGAGTGCAATTGATCAGTAAATCACCGGTATAACGCTCTAAATGTACGTAATTGACGAATTGCGTCGGTACACTACTGCACAAGGTTTTCATATACGGAGCTATGCTTTGAGTATTACGGGAAACTAAAAATATCTTAGAAACACCGTGATCGATCAAATATTGAAGTACAGCTCTTGAAACGCCGCCCGTACCTAAAACAGCCGCGCTTTTGCCCTGTACTTCGATGCCGTTATTTTCCAGCAAACGCCCAAAACCTGCATAATCGGTATTATAGCCGCGAATTGCACCGTTATGAAAATGGATCGTATTAACGGCTCCAATAGCCTGCGCTTCCATACTTAAAGTAGTCAAAGCAGCCATTACATTGATCTTGTGCGGAATGGTTACATTGACTCCGCAGTATTTACCACGCAATTCATGCACGCTCGCATATAATTCTTCAGGAGGTATCTCCAGCAGATCATATGTTCCTTCGACACCCAATTCTTTAAAGATCAGCTGATGTATCTGCGGTGATAAACTGTGTCCCAAACGCGCTCCAATCAAGCCAAAATGAACCATAACACAAACCTCCTATCTACCATCGGCAGGATAATTGCCTAATATCTTACAATATGCGCAGCTGTCGGAAAGCTGTTCTAATGCCTGACGTACTCTTTCTTCACGCAGGTTGCCTACCAGGTCGATGTGGAAGAAATATTCCCATGATTTACCTTCGATCGGCCGGGATTCCAAATTCATCATATTTAAACCGCTGTGATAAAAATGTCCTAAAGTCCTGTATAATGACCCCGGTTCATGTTTTACTGCCACTACTACCGTAATTTTATTAGCATTAGGCGCCTGTTCCGCTTCGTTAGAAATGACGATAAACCGGGTATAATTATTGGAATTATAGTTGATATTGGCGGCAAGAATCTGCAGCCCATACATTTCCGCAGCCTGCTTACCAGCCACCGCCGCCAAATGCTTATCCTGCTTTTCCCTCACTGTTTCTGCACTTTTAGATGTGCTGAAATAAGGCACTAACTCCATCTGCGGATACTGATGAAAAAACTCTTTACTTTGTGCAAAGCCCTGCGGATGTGAATAAACAGTAGTAACATCTTCGAGCTTAGCACCTTGAACGCCCAAGAGATTGTGCTCTATTTTCACGCACTGCTCACCAACAATAGAACAATCGTGATGCCGCAGCAGATCATAAACTTCGGTAATACCTCCGGTCGAAGAATTTTCGATCGGCAAAACACCGTATTTGATCTCACCGTTTTTGACCGCCTGCACTACATCCTCAAACAAAGCATAATGATGTCTGTTTATATGCTGTCCTGCAAAATATCTCTCCAAAGCCTGATGACTGTAAGACCCCGGCATTCCAAAACAGCCAACCTCCATGACCTCCTCCTGCGGCAGAACTCGCGGCTCTGCCAGCAATACATGCTCCAAAGCCTTGCTCTGCTCCATGATGGTCGTCATCATCGCTGTAACAGCCGGTGCATACTCTTTATGCTGTAAACGCATACAGGCCTTTGAGAGCACCTGAGCTTCCCGAGCCGCATCAAGCACCGGCAGCCCCTGCTGTTTTTTATAGGCCGCAACTTCCAGTACTGCCTCCATCCGTTCTTCCAACGCCGCAACCAGCTGGGCGTCGATCTTGTCGATACGGCGGCGGATCGCCTCTAAATCCAATTTTTCCATGCTCACACCTCACCGTCAATATCAGCAGTCAACAGCATATCTAAAACAGTCCAGGCCGTAACACCTTCTACGACAGGTACTGCCCGCTGCACGATACAGGGATCATGACGACCTTTAATTTCCAATACCGTATTCGTATGCTCAGACACATTTATCGTTTTCTGCGGCAGGGAAATCGAAGGCGTTGGCTTGAACCCTACCTTGAATACAACAGGCATGCCATTGGTAATCCCCCCCAAAATACCGCCGTTATTATTAGTTTCAGTTCGCACAGAATCTCCATCATAATACAGCGGATCATTAGCCTGTGAACCGGTGCTGCGGCAGAAACCGAAGCCCATACCAAACTCCAGCCCCTTTACCGCCGGAATAGAAAACAGCACATGTGCCAGACGGCTTTCCAGTGAATCAAAAAATGGTTCGCCCAAACCAGCCGGCAAATTAAGCGCCATGCACTCAATACTGCCGCCAATAGAATCCTGACGCTCACGCGCTTCCAAAATCAGCGCCTGCATCTCTGCCCCACGTACATCGTCCAATACGGCAAATTCCTTCTGCCGCAGACTCATCAATAATTCAGTCTCTTCTCCCAATGGGTCAAACTTCCTGTCAAAAATCTCACCCACATTATTGATATGTGCCCCTATAACAATGCCATACCGAGCCAGAGCCTGCTTGGCAACAGCTCCCATAAAAACCAGCGGCGCAGTCAGTCGTCCGGAAAAATGCCCGCCGCCACGGTAATCATTGAAGCCTTTATATTTGATCTTACCGGAATAATCAGCATGCCCCGGTCTCATATTATCTTTTAGAATACTGTAATCCTTAGAATGACTATCGCTGTTAGGGATCAGCGCACACAAAGGTGTCCCCGTCGTCCGCCCTTCAAAAACACCACTCTGGATCAAAAAAGCGTCTTTTTCCTGACGCTGGGTCGAAAGCAGATTGCGGCCCGGAGCACGCCTTTCCATCTCGCGTTTAATAAAATCAATATCAATTCCCAGCCCCGGTGGCAACCCGTCAATCACAAGACCAATAGAAGCACCATGGGATTCGCCGAAAATCGTCATTTTTATTTTTCTGCCATAAACACCGCTCATATACTTTCACCCGTTCCCACAGTTTTGATCATTCCGCCTAAGGCTGTAAAATCCTGCCAAAATTCAGGATATGATTTTTGAACACATTCGCTGCCACTAATAATAACCGCCTTTTTGCAAACCAGACTCGCTACCGCTAAACTCATCGCGATGCGGTGATCGTTCCAGGAATCAACGCAGCCGCCCTGAAGACCTTCCGGCCGCCCCTTGATAATCAGCCCGTCAGACAGTTCTGTAACTGCGGCTCCCAGTTTATTCAATTCACTGGTCATCGCTGCCAGACGGTCACACTCTTTAATACGCAGCCGTCCTGCATTGATGATTTCAGTTGTACCTTCACTGACCGCTGCCAGTACCGTTAAGACAGGAATGATATCAGGACAGTCTGCCGCATCGATAACTACACCATTAGTCGACGCACTCGAGGCCGTATGATTACCTTCGGCATCACAGGTTATTTTTCCTCCCATCCGGTTGATAATATCCGTAACGACCATATCCCCCTGCAACGAGTCCCTGTTTAGTCCAGTACAGGTAATCTGCCTGCCCAGCGTGCCGGCTACAAGCCAGAACGCCGCCTGAGACCAGTCACCTTCCACCATGTTCCTGCCGCAGCGATACTTCTGACCGCCGCCGATATGATATTTATAATAATTTTCGTGTTCGATAACGATTCCGTATTTTGCCAGACACGACAAGGTCAGATCCACATAGCTCTGCGACTCCAGTGCAGAAGTAATTTTCAAAACAGAATCGCCTGCAAGCAGCGGCAAAGCAAACAGCAGACCGCTGATAAACTGCGAGCTGACATTACCGGGAAGCTCGTAATCGCCGCTTTTCAGCACACCGTTCACCGTCAAAGGCAAATACCCGTTAGAGGCAGTTGTATAAGACAGCCCCTGCCTGTCAAAAATATCATAATAAGCCTGCAGCGGACGCGTTACCAGCTTTCCGTGACCAGTAAATGTCAGCGGCTCACCGCACAATGCCCCCAGAGGGATCATAAACCTCAATGTCGAACCTGATTCTCCGCAATCGACAGTACTTTGCGAAACTCGTACATTACCACTGCCATTAATAGCCAAAGCTGTGCGTCCTGATCTTTCTGAAGGAACTTTTTGAAAACCGATCCCCAATGCAGTCAGACAGCGTAGAGTAGCTTCCATATCGTCAGACATACTGATATTATCAACAATACTGGTTCCCGCCGACAGTCCGGCACAGATAATTTCCCTGTGCCCCATGCTTTTAGATGACGGCACGCAAACACTGCCGTTGAGCTTTGCCGGTGTAATCTTCAATGTCGTCATGCGCTCTCCTATCCAATATAGGCAGGTATATCCTGCCAGTCTATTTTATGTAGGCGTCCGACGCCTATTTTTTCAATAATTACCAGGTTAATTTTTTTACCGCTCTTTTTTTTATCCAAAGCCATTGCCTGTAAAATTTCCTGAGCATCAAATACTGCAGTTACCGGCAAAGCAAACTTTTTCAGTACGCGGCTCAACTCCTCTGCAGTACCTGCTGCCGTAAGTCCCAGCTTCTCCGTTTGACGCGTCATTTGTACCATACCGATGCCAACGCCTTCACCGTGAGTATAAGTAGTAAAACCGCAGCATTTTTCAATAGCATGTCCGATAGTATGCCCAAAATTCAACAGCATACGTTCTCCTGTGTCAAATTCGTCTTTTTCAACGATCCGCGCCTTGATATTACAGCAGGTCTCAATAATACTGTCCGCCTGCTCCAGCAGCTCCTGATCACTTTTAACAGCAGCGATCTGAGCAAACAGACCGGCATCGCGAATACAGCCGTATTTGATCGCCTCAGCCAAACCATCATGCAAAAACCGCAGCGGTAAAGTTTTCAATAAATCCGGATCTATAAATACTGCTTTTGGCTGATAAAAGCTGCCTGCCAGATTTTTGCCTGACGGCAGGTCAATAGCCACCTTGCCTCCTACGCTGCTGTCGATCTGCGCTAAAAGCGAGGTCGGTACCTGAATAAAATCAATGCCGCGCAAAAAGGTAGCTGCCGCAAATCCGCCTAAATCGCCCGGCACACCACCGCCCAAAGTCAGGATCAAATCACTGCGCGTCAAGCCTGCCCGTGCCAGTTCGTCATAAACCTGACCCAGCACAGTTAAATTTTTACTTTGCTCACCGGCGGCAAAAACTATCCTCGTAACCTCAAACCCGCTGGCAGCCAGGCTGCGTTCCAGCCTCTCGCCATATAAGGGATCTACGTTGCTGTCGCTGATGATTGCCGCTTTTACCGCCTGAGAAAGCACTCTGGCCTTTGCCCCGATCTGATCCAGCAGCCCGGCTGCGATTTCAATATTATATGTTTTCTCACCTAACGCTACTGTAATCGTACGCATCAGTACAAATCCTTTCTTTTAACCGCAGCTTCCCGCATCATTTCCTGCAGGGCCTGCGCGTCGGCAACTGTCAGCGCTTCGCGCCAGCGTTCCAACTGCTGGCTGAATGCAGCTAATTCCTGCAGAACGTTTTCCCGGTTCGCCAAAAACAAATCGCTCCATAAATACGGATTGATATCTGCGACCCTTGTTCCATCGCGAAAACTGCCGGCAATAAAATATTTCGTATTTTCATTATAAGAAGCACTGTTGATCAGCGCTACCGCTAAAGCATGAGGCAAATTACTGGTATAGGCGATAATGCGGTCATGCTCAACGGCATCAACCTGCACTACCTGCCCGCAGCCAATCGCGCCTGCAAAGCTGCTCAGCCATTCGATCGCCCCACTGCTGTTAAAAGCTGCCGGCACCACGATATAATTGGCACCGTCAAAAATCTCGGCCTGGGACATACCCAAACCGCTGCCTTGACGGCCGGCCATCGGATGCCCCGCAATAAATTCCATCCTTCCGGTAAGCAGTCGCTGCACGTCCTCAGGCAAGCTGCCTTTAATGCCTGTAGCATCGGTTATCAAAACATCACTCTTCAAAAAAGGCACCGCACTTTTTACAAAATCCAGCGTAGATGCCGGATAAACCGAACAGATCACTACATCTGCCGCCTGCAGTCCTGGACCTGCCCCGCAAAGAGCTTCGTCGATAACAGCCTGTTCCTGAGCCTGCCGCAGCACCTTGCCGTCAGTATCGACACCGATGATCTTCTTTACGCCCAGGCGCCTCAGCGCTTTGGCATAAGAACCGCCGATAAGTCCCATACCTACCACAGCAAAAGTAAGCTGCTGCCAATCCGTGCTTCTAAAACCACTTTCCACTACGTTCACCTCGTTAAACTTTCTCCATTCTACAATCCTACGATAATTTGAACGGCTTCTTGTTTTTTATCAAGCAAACAGCCGTTTTTAACATTATTATACTATATCCTACATCTCTCTGCCGATTATTTGCGCAATGCCCTTCAATTCACCCATCAGGTGTGCAAAGCGTTCCGGCTTCAGTGATTGTGCCCCGTCACACAGTGCATGCTCGGGATCGTTATGTACCTCAATGATCAATCCGTCTGCACCGGCTGCGATAGCAGCTTTGGCCATCGGTTCAACCATCCACCACATGCCGGAAGCATGGCTCGGATCAATGACGATCGGTAAATGGCTTAGTTTTTTTACTGCCGGGATCGCGCTCAGATCCAAAGTATTACGGGTATAAGTTTCAAAGGTACGGATACCGCGTTCACACAAAATAACATTATCATTACCGCCGGCCATAATATACTCAGCCGACATGATCCATTCTTCTATCGTCGCTGATAAACCACGTTTCAGCAAAATTGGTTTATTTGTCTTGCCAAGCTCCTTCAAAAGCTCGAAATTCTGCATATTCCGGGCCCCTACCTGAATAACATCCACATCTTCCACGAAACGTTCGATTTTATCAGCTGACATGATTTCGGTAACGATCGGCAGGCCAGTTTCCTGTTTAGCGATTTTTAAGAGCTCCAATCCCTTTTCTTTCAATCCCTGGAAAGAATACGGTGAAGTACGCGGCTTGAAAGCTCCGCCCCTCAGCATAGCGGCTCCGCCGAGCTTTACCGACTTAGCAACGGAAATGATCTGCTCTTCGGTCTCTACCGAGCATGGACCGGCCATAACAACGATTTTTTTGCCGCCGATCTTGATCCCGTTGACATCCACTACGCTGTCTTCCGGATGGAACATCCTGTTTGCGCGTTTGAACGGCTCCTGCACACGCATGACCTTTTCTACCCAATCGTTAACACGCAGCAGATTGATATCTAAAGTACTGGTATCTCCGATAACGCCCAGGATCGTCATATTCACGCCGACGATCTCATTGATCTGGAAGCCGTTATTGATCAGTCCGTTTTTAATCTTCTCACATTCCTGCATCGGTGCGCCTGGTTTCATTACAATAATCATTTTTGTTCTCTCCTTTTAATTTATATGGTTAAATTTAATTATAACCTGTTATAGCTCACGTCCAACGGCTCCTGCTATAATCTTCAAATCCTGCATCAACCTGCCGAAGCGTTCAGGTTTCAGGGATTGAGCTCCGTCACATAACGCATGCTCAGGATCATTATGCACTTCAATGATCAGTCCGTCAGCACCTACGGCTACTGCTGCCTTAGCCAGCGGCTCTACCATCCACCACATACCAGCCGCGTGGCTGGGGTCAACCACCACCGGCAAATGACTGAGTTTTTTTACTGCCGGTATCGCGCTCAGATCCAAAGTGTTGCGGGTATAATTTTCAAAGGTTCGGATACCACGCTCACATAAAATAACATTATCATTACCGCCGGCCATAATGTATTCAGCCGACATCAGCCACTCCTCTATCGTCGCAGACAAACCGCGTTTCAGCAAAATCGGTTTATCTGTCTTGCCCAGCTCCTTCAAAAGCTCGAAATTCTGCATATTGCGGGCGCCTACCTGAATCACATCCACATCTTCTACAAAACGTTCGATCTTATCTGCTGACATAATTTCTGTAATGATCGGCAGCCCGGTAACAGCTTTAGCCTCCTTTAATAAATCCAGTCCGGTTTCCTGTAGTCCCTGGAAAGAGTATGGAGAAGTACGCGGCTTAAAAGCGCCGCCACGCAGGATCGCGGCGCCCATTTGCTTCACATCCTCCGCCACGCCGATAATCTGTTCCCGCGTCTCTACTGAACAAGGGCCTGCCATTACCGTGATCTGTTTGCCTCCCACCTTCACCCCGCATACATCTACGATACTGTCTTCCGGGTGAAACATCCTGTTAGCACGTTTATAAGGCTCCTGCACACGCATAACCTTGTCAATGCAGTCATATACTCTCAGCTGATTCATATCGAAGGCAGCCGTATCACCTACTACACCGAACAGGGTAAAATTAGCACCGCGGCTTTCATGGATCTGAAAACCCTTACCTTCCATCAAGCTTTTTACTCTCAATTCCTCTTCTGCGGGAATCCCCGGTTTCATTACTATAATCATTTATCTCCACTCCTTAATTTCATTTTTATTTACACAAGATAATAAAAAAAATCAGGCCTCGTAAGAGAGCCTGATTAAAAATTCATCTTCTTATTTACAGCAGCATATCTCAGCTACGGTATCGGCATCTGTTTACGGTAATAGAATTATGCAGTTTTGAGCAAGTAAAATAACCAGCGCTAAAATAAAAATAGCCCCGGCTAAAGTCAAAAGCATATTCATTTACCCAATTAGTTCTCAAAACAGATTCCACGATCAACCCACCTAATTTAAATTTCTTGTGTAAAACTTAATTGTTGTTATTTTAGACCCGTATCAAAAAGGTGTCAAGCAAAAGCATAAAATTCAAAAAAATTAATTTTTATGCACCGTCTATTGTAAACAATGTTACAACAAAATCAATGGAGCACACCGTTGATGCCACTTCCCAAAGTCATTACCCCGCCTATCAATACTACAAGCAGCGCAATGCGCTTAAATAAATGCTGATTGATACGGAAAAACATTTTTTCTCCCAGCCACCAGCCTAAAAGTACTGCCGGCAACACATACAGCGACAAAGCAATCAAATTTCCACCCTGAAATGTACCCGCAACAAAAAAACTGCCTAAAGTACAAAAACTGCCGATAGCAAAGATCCAGATCATATTGGCGCGCAGCAAATTTTTCTCCATATTCTCACTCAAAAAATATAAAGCGATCGGCGGCCCGCTGATACTGGTAGTCGCACTGAAAAAACCGCTTAAAAAACCAGCAGAAACACGTCCCAGCTTTTTATTTTTGACCTCAGGCACAAAATTTAATTCCATCAAAAGCGTTACAAGCAAAAGCGCTATCCCTAATAAAATCTTTAAATGATTAGCATCAGCCACTTTCAGCAGATACGCTCCGGGAATAATCCCCAACAGACTGCCGGCAGCTGTTATCAAAACTGTCGGCCACTCAAATTCTCCCCAGGTACGCCACATCATGATCACACGCACAATAACACCGGCGATAATAACAAATACAACTGTCTCTTTCGGCCCCATGACCATCGTTAATACAGGAGCTGCGATCAGCGCAAAGCCAAAACCAGTTACAGTACTGAAAAAAGTAGCAGCAAATAATATCAACGAAGCAACTGTCAAGACAAAATAATCCATGGTTTCTCTCCGCTCTTTTCTGAAATAGATATCTGCATTATAACACAAAAAAGAAGCCCCTACAAAACGGAGCTTCTTTCAGTCGTCTTATTTCAGCCATTGACGTATTATTTTTTTCAAAAGCCTTAGTTCAAACGGCTTGGCTATGTGTGCATTCATCCCCGCGGCCAGCGCCATTTTCACGTCTTCCGAAAAAGCATTCGCAGTAATGGCAATAATCGGAATCCGGACCGCATCACTGCGAGAAGCAGCTCTGATTGCTCTTGCCGCTTCATAGCCATTCATAGTTGGCATCTGGATATCCATAAAAATCAAATCATAATATCCTTCAGGCGCCGCCAGGAATTTTTCCAATGCTTCTGCACCATCACCAGCGGATTCACAAGTCAAGCCCAACAGCTTCAAAAACTCTAAAGCAATTTCCAGATTGATTGCATTATCCTCAACTACCAGTACCCGTTTACCGCTATAATCAATATCAGCAGCATTTTCGTTATCACCGGCAGGTTGTTCATACTCGACCGCAACTCCGTTCTGACGCTGCACCTTCAGACAAACAGAAGCAGTGATCTTACTGCCCTTACCAACACAGCTCTCAACATCGATCGACCCGTTCATCAGTTTTGCCAGGTTCAAACTGATCGTCATGCCCAGACCAGTTCCCTGTATTTTACTGACCCGAGAATCTTCTGCTCTTATAAACGGCTCAAAAATACGCTCGATAAAACTTTGTTCCATCCCAATGCCGTTATCTTCTACAATAAAATCAAAAACAGCCAGATCATGCGGTAACGGCTTAACAGTAACCGTCAGCTTTACCACACCTTCATCAGGCGTATATTTAACGGCATTGGACAACAGATTAAGTAATATCTGCTGCAGTCTCAGCGCATCACCCAGCACAGTTATATTTTTCAGTGCCTCTGTTTCCACAATCAACTGATGCCGTTTCTCCTCAACAGCAGGTTTAATGATATCTAATGCTTCCTCAACTTTTTCTTTTAATAAAAATGCTTCCGAGTTCAATTCTGTTTTGCCGCTTTCGATCTTCGACATATCCAGAACCTCATTCAACAGCTCCAGCATATGTTTGCCAGAAGTGACAATTTTTTTCAAATAATCATCTACATGATCTTTGTCGTCGCAATGTGCCGCTAAAGCCGCCAGCCCCATAATAGCATTCATCGGCGTTCTGATATCATGCGACATTTTTGAAAAGAATTCACTTTTGGCCTGATTGGCCTGTAAAGCCAGCTGATATGCGTCACTGATGATTTGTTTATTTGCTTCCTCCTGCATCGTGCGTTCATGGATATCGCGCATCGTCAAAAGCAGCCGTTCTTTTAATTTACCAAAATATGAAAGCTTAACTTCTTTATATCTGTACCCGTCTTTAGCGGATGAACGGAAATACAGCATAACAGCCTCTTCCTGCTCCAGGCACTTCAGCAAACTATCAATACTCCAGCTTTTTAAATGCTCACAATCTTCTTCACAAACAAACTCTTTTATAAATACCGGCAGCTGTTCATTAATGCTGCCACGCAGCGGCAAGCCGTAATGAGCGCAATAACCGGCAAAACGCATCACATAATCACCACTGTTTAAATCACAGATGCAAACAGCATCATAGTCATGTTCTATCGTAAAATTATAAATAGACTGCAACTCGATTTTTTCAAGCTCCATTCCTTTTTGCTCGCTGATATCCTCAATGATACCAATGACAAAAGTCGGCTGCTGCTGATCATCCCATGACATAACAGTCATTGTTACCCGCACCCAGCACTGCTTGTTCTTGTCACAGAATGTGGAAGATGCAGTTTTAGCCCCATTATGAATAGCTTCGTACATCGCATAGCAATCTGCCTTACTTTCACCGCTCACAAAATCTTCCACAAAGCTTTCCGGAATATTCCTGTATTCCATACTACAGTTAAAATATTTACTGGTTCTTACCGGCATAACTTCCAGACGTTTTTGCGGATAATAATAAAAATGGAAAATTTTTGTTCCTTCCAGAACCTGGCGCAGCAGTTCCTGAGTACCCTTATCCTGCTCCAGCAATTCCTGAGTACCCTTATCCTGCTCCAGCAATTCCTGATTAAGCAGCTCCATCTGCTTTCTGTTATCAATATCCAGAAAAACACTTTGAATAACACGTTCTCCGTCAATATTTTTGATATATTCACCGCTGCCAATGATCCAGCAATAAGTACCATCGGCCCTCAGCGCCCGATATTCAAAAGACTGTTTCCCCTTGCCCAGCAGTATCGCGTTCATGCTCTGATATACTCTATCACAGTCTTCCGGCGCAGCCAGATCTTCTATCCGCCAGGATTTACGCTTCCAGAATTCTTCTTTTTCATAACCAAAAATCCTGATAGCTTCCATATTGGCATTTTGAAAAACAATACTTCCGTCAGCCTGTGGCCTGTATTGAACGATACCGCACAATACGGACTGAAACAGCTCGTCATAATAATCACGTTTACGTACAACTTCTATCAGCTGCCTGCTCTTTTCGATATTGGCCTGTCTTAAGACCTCAACATCGCTGGCATTCTGATGATAACCGCGAATATAATAAGCATTATCGTCTTCTTTATATAACTTGCCGCTGCAGCGAATAAAAATTGTGCCCCACCATGGATGCTTCCAGCGATACTGAACCTCTACCAGCCTTTTGGTCGTCAGCATCTGTTCAATATATTTCTGCACTATTTCCAGATCTTCTGCAAGCACGCCTTGCGCAAAATGTTTATAATTATCTTCCAGCGATAAACTCTTCTGCAGCCCTAAAAGTTCTAACATTTTATCATCGGCATACAGACGCACGTCAGTATTATTTTTGTTTATTTCCAAAAGCCATAAACCAATATTACTGATTTCCAATATTTCCTGCATCCAGCTGGAACTGTAAAAAATATCTTCTTTTAAGCCGCTAGAGTCCATAATAGTTCCTCTTTCTATTTCAAACTTCTTATTGTCTACATTATACCTTACTCTTAAACAATTTCCAATATTTGTTCTTTAAGAAATGTTTTTTAACATCCACAAATAACGCGCAAAAAAAAGACTCTCGCCCAAACGAGAGTCTTTACTTATTTTTCGCTTTGCAGTCCTTTTTCAGTCAGCATAGTCCAGCCTTCTTCCTGCACGATCAGGCCTTCCTTCATCAAATGCCCCAAAGCACGTTTGAAAGCTGCTTTACTGATACCAAATTTTTCCTTAATGATTTCCATCGGTGTAGTATCACAGTAAGGCATTTTACCATTCCGTTTATGTAAAAAATTTAAAATATCTTCCGCATCGGCGATCATAGCATTTTCTTTTTGCTGGCGTAAGGACAGATTTACCCTGCCATCCTCACGAATATAAGTAATGCGAGCCGTGATCTCCTGACCAAAATCCAAACGCCCGCCGGGAACTTCACTGCGATGCAGAAACGCCAAAAAGCGCTGATTAGTAAAAATGAAGAAGCCTTCCGGCAGGATATTATAGATAGTACCTGTCACGCTGTCGCCGACCTTGACACCAACAGCAGGTTTGGAAGCCTTCAGCATTTCTTCTTCCACCCGCATACTGACAGCAGGACGTCCTGTTTTATCGCGATACAGCTTTATCCAGACCAGCTGACCCGGCGACACATGCCCTCGCATTTCGCTGTACGGCAAAAATACACCGCGTTCAGCGCCGATATCCACAAACCCGCCGTCCTTGGTCACACTTAAAACCTTAACGTAACCGATCTGCCCTTCGCGCATTTTCGGTAATTTCTGGCTCGCCGTCAAACGACCATGCGGATCTTTATACAAATAGACTTTAACTTCATCGCCAACATTGACCGCTTCCGTCTGCTGCAGCTTATGCAGCAGGATATCATCAGAAGTATCGCCCGTACCAGCGTCAAGGAAAGCGCCCATTTCGCCCAGACGTGCCACTTTTAAAGTAACAACGTCACCCGCACGATATTTAAGCTGCTTTGCCATGTCTTTTTCATCAGTCATTTTTGCTCTCCACAAATTCTTCCGACGGAGCATCAGCCCACAGTTGTTCCAGATTATAGAACTCGCGTTCTTCTTCAATAAAGATATGCGCAACACAATTACCATAATCCATCAAAATCCAACGGCCTTCAGCATAGCCTTCTTTGTGAGTAACAAAAATGCCTGCCTCCGCCAATTTATCTTCGATATTGTCAGCAATAGCTTTAACTAGAATATTATTTCCAGCGCTGGCAATAATAAAATAATCAGTTACAGGAGAAATGTTCTCCATATTCAGCAGCAAAATATCCTTTGCTTTTTTATCGCAGGCTGCCGCCGCGATCTTGTGTGCAATTTCTTTAGTAGTAAAATCCATCTTTTCGCCTCCTTTATTCTTGTTCATCTTCATCATCTTTCATATAGGGAATGCCGATTTCGTCCAAAGATTTTTGAACTTCCTCGCGTGATGTAGCCCAATAGCTGATACCTTCTGTATCGTCAAAATTACCATACAGCATACCCGACTTGACCTTTTCGTCACCAAACAGCTTAAAGCTGTTTGCAGCCTTGATCATCGTCAAAGTGTTCATATCGGTCTCCACATGTCTGTCAACAGTCGAAAACAGCGCCGGGATCTTAGTCACCGTATCGATATTGAAAATCTGTGCTGCCGCCGCTTTCATAAACTTCTGCTGCCTTTGCACGCGGCCAATATCACCCAGCTCATCTTTGCGGAAACGCACATATTCGCCTGCCCGCTTACCGTCCAGATGCTGATAGCCATGTTTAATATCAATAAAAAGATCGGCATAAGGATCTTCATAATACATATCCTTTTCCACATATAAATCAACGCCGCCGATCAGATCGATAACATCAATAAACGCACGCCAGTCCACTAAAACATAATAATGGATCGGTACCTGCAGCAGATTGGCTACAGTTTGCTTGGCCATCATCACACCGCCGTAAGCATAGGCTGCATTCAGCTTATCCCAACCAGCCCGGCCCGGAATCTGCACCTTGGTGTCACGCGGCAGCGAAAGCAGCGCAACCTTATTATCACCGGGGTCAAAGCTGGCCAGCATCATCGCGTCAGTTCGCTTTGGTTCATCCGGAGCAGCATCACTGTCACCGTCATCTATACCCAAAAGCAAAATATTGATGCGCTTGTTTAATTTTTCATTTTGGGTTATCTTGTCGCTGGCACCAACAACATCAACCTTCGGCGGATTGATAAAATTGTCATAGATCCAGACTGTTCCCCAAAAAGCTCCCGTCAGCAGTACCGCCAAAACCAACAGTACAAATACCAGCCTGCCCCAACGTAATTTACGTTTCTTGCGGACAGGCCTGATTTCTCTATTTTCTTCCACAGACATTGGCATCTCCTACAAATTCAATTTAAGCCTTTTAAACTTAGCCGCCAATTCGTTATACCCCTCTATGCAATGAGGGTGTACCAAAAGGTCGTATTCCAGCAAATAACGTATCGTCTGCGCATAAGCCTTTATCATGGCCTGTTCCAGGTCAACCTTAGCCAGCCGGCGCATTTCCTCGATACCTGCAAAATCACGGGTCGGCTCCAGCAGATCAGCCAGATAGACAACCATCGCCATCTTGCTCATGCTTGCCGCACCAGTAGTATGAAAACGGATAGCATCCAAAATTTCCTGATCGGTAACGCCGTATTTTTCCCGGGCGTAATATACGCCCAGTTTGGCATGCAGTAAAATAGGCTGATTCCTTTCGACATCATCCATTGGTAAACCCAAAGCAATTGTATGCATCAAAAGATCACGCGTAGGTATCTCACGCCCGCAATCGTGCAGTAATGCCCCCACGCCAACCTTTTCCTTATCCAGTCCGTAAAAAACTGCCAGTTCAAGAGCAGTATCGTATACAGCCAAAGAATGTTTAAAACGCTTATGAGGCAAAGATGCTTTAAGAAGTTTTTTCATTTCTGTGATATCCAGCATGATAACAACTCCTCTCACTACCATTAAGACTGGTAGAGATGCTCCTCTAAAATATACTTTTCTACACTTTCCGGCACCAGACCCTTAATAGAAAGTCCTCGTCTGACACGTTCACGAATGCCAGTCGAAGAAATATCTACTTCAGGAGTATCCAAAAGTATAATTTTATTCTTAGCAGGCTCGCCAAAAAATTCGCAAACCTTGTCAATAGTCTGCCCATAACCGGGCCTGTCAGCAGCTATAAAAGTCACTTCTGCCAGCAATTCCCTGATGCGGTGCCAGGTGTTCAGCATCGGCACAGCGTCGGCACCAATAATAAAATACAGCTCATATTCTGGATAGCGGGCCTTTAACTCCATAACCGTATCATAAGTATAGGAAACTCCGCTGCGCTGCAATTCAATATCAGTAACTTCAAAATAAGGATAAGGCTTCGTTGCCAGCTCCGTCATCCGATAACGGTCAGCAGCAGGTGCAAACTCCAGACCAACCTTATGCGGCGCAATAAACGCAGGAACAAAAATTATTTTTTCCAAGCCCAAATGCTCGTAAATAAACTTGGCTGTCTGCAGATGCCCCAAATGAACAGGATCAAAAGTGCCGCCCATAATGCCAAGCTTTTTGCTCTTCACTCGTTTACCCACCTTCCTTATTATCACTATATTATACCAAAAACAGGCAAGCTTGCACAACTATATATAAATATTTAAATAATGAACAAACCAAAAACAGTCTTATATAAAAATACAAGACTGTTTTTAATCATTTATTTTCACAATTATCAATTTCTTCAAATTCTTTATCTATTTTTAAAATTTTAGCATTAAAATAGAACCATGTTAAATCCGCATTAGTATTTTTATAAGCAATATAATCTCTTAACCTTTGTTGCAAAATTTCTGGATTAATAAAAAATAGTTTTTTACCATTTTTATCTTTTTTCTCTGAAGAAAATTTATCCCAAAAATATTCTTCTTTATCATAAAATCCATTTGGCATTTCATAGTGCATTATATTTCTTTTATTTACAACATCTTCAATGTAACTTGCAGGAAAAGTATAAATTATTTTATTAGCATTCATCACCACAATTATATTATGCGTATCTTTATTATGTTTGTAGGTATAATAATCACCCTCATCAAACAATTCAAAACACGCCCTACTATATTTTTTACTATTTACTTTTACATCAAAAGATAAAGAATTATACAAAAGTTTATCATAAATAATATCATTATTTTTCTTTTGCTTTATTCTACTTAATAAAATATCAGGCTTACCGTTTATCCAGTCCTCTAATAATATATGTTCAATTTCTTTCATACTCTCGTCATTGTAAGCAACATAACGGAAATCACCTGAATCAATATTATAAAGTTCTTTCGTCAATCGTAAAATACGCATTTCATTTCTTAATGATATCTGATGCACTAAATTCAAATTAATATCTCCTTTCATTAATTTTATTACCACTATCTAAAAACTAAAATAAAATTTCTCCTATAAGTATTCGTGCAAAAAATAATATTATTAAGTTCGCATGTATATTAAGAATAAAATGGTCTTACACCCTGAGGGATTTTACTAGAAGTAGCAAAAAATCCAGCACATTCTTCTTTTTTAGTACATGCAAAGCAAATATCCAAATAATTTAGTTTCCAATCAGAAATACTTTTTCTACTGTACTGCCACAAATCTTTTGGCAATAAACAATGTGGCAAATTATATATTGACACATGCATATTTCTGTACGCCAAACCTTTTACAGCCTCAGTTAAACAATCCATATATTCATTAGGTTCAACCCAGACTTTATCAGCATATTTTTCCGCTCTCCCATATACTTCCATTCCCATAAAAGCAACATGTATAACCATAGGCAAGTTCCACCCAATAAAATGCGCTAAATCTTTTAATGATAGAATATTTTGTTTTATCAACACAATACGCAATTCTACAGGAATACTAAATCTAGTTAAATTATATATTCCTTTTATGGTTTCAGAAAACGCACCTTTCACTCCAACTATTTCATCATGTACTCGAGATATAGATGCATATAATGGAACTGCAAAAACTGTATTTCTGGGTGAAAATCTTGCTATTTTTTTCGCATATTCAAAATCAGAGAATTTTCTACCATTTGTTAAAACAATTGGTTTGCACTTACTAAATTTTTTTAACTTCTGAAGCACTTCAGGTAATTTACCATTTACAGTTGGCTCCCCACCAGTTATGCAAATTTCACTCACTTCATCTTCTTTCAAAAGATTTAATATGTCAAATATTTCATTATCATGATCAATTGGTTCCTGCGGTTGCGGACACATTATACAATTAGAATTACATTTTTCTGTTAGAAATAATGCATTATGCGAAGATAAAGTATTCCATAACCTTTTGACTTTTCCTGATGGATAGATTTTTAAAATATCCCCTGTATTAATTTCTTTTAATTTATTTTCAGGTATATTATAAACAATAGGGTAATTAGATACAGATTCAAAGTTTTTACAGCTTACTCCACAAAAATTAAATCCTTTTATAAGACATTTATCAACATTAAAAACTTTACCTTTATTAAAAAAATCAAAAAATCCAAATTTCTCTGAATATCTCACAATTATAGGTTTCTGAATTTTTTTTGCCTCACCAACTACTTCCCACATATTTCCCACTCCTCCATTGGCTGTCTATTGACCCAAGACCAAAATATAGCCATGGTTTCCATATCATTTTCTTTTATAAATTTTAATAATATATCTAAAATACCTTTGTTTTTTCTACAAAACTCACTATCAGGTCTTTTTCCTATAATATCTTTAGATTCGACGTAGTATCTTATGGGGTCAGCACCACAATATGGACTATACGCACAAGTAGAACATTCTGGCATAGACTCTACGCAACTATTTTCAACTAAATTTTTTATAACACTACCACCAAAAATTTCGTAAAATGTGTTTCGTTGAACATTGCCCATTTTAAATGACTGATCACCCATTTCAGCCAGCATTCTTGCCTCATCAGTTGGATATACATCACCATTGTAATAATAAATAGCCCCAGCAATTCCTGCTCCTGATGGTGATTGCAAATCCACAAATCCTGTTGAAAATGGTGTCATTATTCGTTGAAATAACAATGCTGCATATGACTCAATAAAGAAAATTCCTTTTTTATTTAAAGATAATATATAATTCAAAGCTTTTTCATATTGCTCTAAAAATTCTTCTGTAGAATATGAAAGCTCTTTTTTATTTTTAATCGCATACCCATAAGGATTTAATGCTCTGATAAAAACACTATGAAATCCTAAATATATATATTCATCTATTACTTTATCAAGACAATATAAATTATCTTTAGTTACAGTAAGAAGAGCGTCACAACTATTAGCCCCTTTACTTTTCCTCACGCGGTTTAAATTACAAACAAAATTGTCATATGAACTATTGCCATCATATGACTTTCTATGTAAATCATGCATATTTTTTGTACCATCACAGGACGTAGAAATTTCAACATTATGCTTCACTAAAAACTCTAACTGTTCGTCACTTAAAGAAAATAAATTAGTACAAATCACAAAATTCAAATAGCGATTATTATAAAACTTAATTCTTCTTTCAGCGTCTAAAACAAAATATTTTAAAACATCCCAATTAAGAGATGGTTCACCACCTTGAAACTCAATTTTAATTTCTGATGTGGGAGATTCAAATATCTTATCCAACACATTTTTAGCAATTTCAAAATTCATATCTGTATTAAAAGCAGCTAATCCTGCAGAACTAGCATGGCAATAATCGCATATACAATTACAGCGTAAAGTTAAAACAACCATATGCAAAGATGTAAAATAATTTAAAAAATCTTTTCTACTCCTTAATTTTATAGCAAGTAAATCTTCTGTGAACTCTCTATTTTCTAATTCTACTATAAAATTTCTACTAACTAACTCCATTATTTTTGAGTCTGACAATTTATCATATTTTTCACATGCCATAAATTTAAATTCATCTGAATTTAAGAAAATATGCTCACCAACCATATTTACTAAAAGATAATCATCACATATTTTTTTAAAATAATAAGGATAGTAAATATAATTCATTTTTTCACATCCAATATAGGCTCAAAAGCTTTATCAATAATTCTTTTACGAATTTCTGATGTACGCTTTAAAATATCTAACCGTAACTGTTGATCTGCCAATTCTGTCAACAACATCTCTATATCCATATCATTTACTTCTTCATCATTTTTTTTTACAACAATCATTTTTACATTATTTATATCATCTTTTATTTCTTCTATTTTAATTACAAAAATTTCACTAAATTTATATACTACTGATAAAATTGCCTCTCTCTCATAAGTAGTTTTAGATAATAAAACTTCAAACTCATTATTACAGCAATGATAAAGTAAAGACATATTACCACTTCTTTCTAATATTATATATAAAGAAATAGACTGTCTATAATAAACAGTCTATAAATTTTAATAATTATATAAACAATTAATAACTTGATGAATAATGCGATCGATGTGAATAATGTGAACTATGTGAACTATGTGAACTATGTGATCGATGTGAATAGTGTGCTAATTTATCTACACTAGTTGTATTATTTGCATCTGAAATCAAATGACTCTCTAAAGAAATTCTATAACCCATATCTTGCCGCAATACTATAGGCGTTTTTTCAGAAATGTCATTTACATTGAGCTCATTTGTCATACCAATATTATTAAATATCATACCAAATGAAAAAATAGCCGCCCCTATTTTTTTCAATAATTCCATATAATCCACCCCCAATATATTTTCTTTTATCTTATCATAAAACTTTAAATTGTCAATAATGTTTTTACTTCAATTCTACAGTTCTTATCCTCTAAAAAGCAGTCTATTTATAATAATTTTGAATAGACACAGCTTTAATGTTTTCATATGCATTGAATTTACTGCCATAAGAAAAGTAATCCCACTAGCTAGTTTAATACATTCTTATATTTCCGCCGCTTAATGATAATATTTTTAATAAAGTATTTTTGTTAAACAACCATCCTACACTTTTTTTAATATTATAATATATTGAAAAGCCTACTACAAATAAACAAAATTCGTTAACTTATCACAACATCAAAAAGCACTGTCAAAATATAAATTATTCTGACAGTGCTTTTTGATATCAATTTTATTTTTCTGTACTAATTATCACAGCCTGCAATTCTTTATACTTAGGCTCAATAACAAAATTTCCAGCTTCGTCAATAATGCCCCATTGCTCGCCTTTTTTGACCACTGCCAGACCACGGGTATAACTTCCGATATCAGTAATACCCGGCAACTCAGCCACCATATCGCCTTCTCTGCTGATCAGGCGCCATTTACCATTAAACTTGGCCGCAGCCACCTTTTCAGTAAAGAAATTAGCTTCATCAAATTTAGGCCGTACAATCGGTAAACCTTCCTTGCTCACATATCCCCATTTTTCGCCGATTTTATAAGCAGCGATGCCGTTGGAAAACGGTCTGGCATCATTATAAACGCTCTTTGTCACCGGCTGCCCCTGCAAATCGATAAACTGTACTTTATCACCGGTTTTAGCCACGGCAATACCTTCGTTAAACGAAGAAAGCTCATCATATTCAATAGGAATGATCACTTCGCCATTCTTGTTGACATAACCGCTCTTCTCATCCTTCATAACCAAAGTCAAACCGTCGCCACCACCATTATAAGGCCCCACAAAATCATATTTAGTGGTAATTACCAGATCACCTTTAGTATTGATAAAACCACGTTTCTCATTATCAGCAACAGTATCAAACATACTGACATCGTATTTCCCTGGATGCTTTACATAATCATAGTGGTCAGTTATAGAACTCATCGCCATAGAATTTAAAATCGTATTGCCGATAAATCCCAGCGGCGAAAATTTGCTCACCCGCACCTTGACCTGTGCAACGCCATCATGAAAAGACGATACCTCTTTATATTTAGTTACAAAGGCTACCTGCCCCATCTTATCAATAAAAGTCACCTTACCGTCAACAAGCGTTCTGGCCAAGCCTTCGCTAAAAGGCGCAGCCTCTTTATACTTGCCACTGATAACCTCTGCCCCTGCAGAATCAATGTAACTCCAAACCTTGCCTTTTCTTGCAGCCGCTAAACCCTCTGCAAAGCTGTTGACATCGTCAAATTGTACCGGGATCACCAATTTACCGGTCACATCGACAAATCCCCACTGCTTGCCAATTTTTACAGCAGCTAATCCTTCGTTGAAAAGTTTCACATCATCAAACTTATTTTGACCTATTAGTATGCCATTAGCGTCATAATAGCCAAACTTTTTCTCTTTCGAAGCAAAATAACTGCCATCATCATTTTGCCAGATAGTGTCAAACTCCATTGGCAAAATCACCCTGCTGCCGGCATCATAAATAGCGAATTTTTTATTTTCGCCCTTCACCCGCATAATACCTTTGCCTGTAATAACTATCTCACTGAACTCGAACGGTAAAATCACCCTGCCCTGCTGATCGACAACGCCCCAGTTTTTACCGTCTTTCACCTTCACCAGAGCAGCAACATCAGCAGCTAAACAGCTTTGCACCATCATCAACAATGCCATGCACATACCAACTAAAACCCTTACCATACTTTTCAACCCAATTCATCTCCCAATTAAGGTCTCCTGTGATTTAAATCTCTCATAGAAAACATTACCATTATATTTTTACACATCTCTGGTCAAAGCCGTTTTAACGCTTCTTACCAAAAATCTGCAGCAGCCGTAAAAACAGGTTAATAAAATCAAGATACAAAGTCAGTGCACCCAGCACCGCAAACTTGGCAATACTGCTTTCATCGTCATCTATGCTGTGAGCGATTTTTTTAAGCTTTTGCATATCGTAAGCAGTAAGGCCAACAAAGATAACGATCCCCACATAAGTAAGAATCCACATCATAGTGTCATTTTTCAAAAACATATTGACGACCGAAGCGATGATCAGACCAATCAAAAGCATAAACAAGATACTGCCCATTTTGCTTAAATCCTTTTTAGTGACATATCCAAAAAGAGCTGTTGCGCCAAAAGTACCTGCCGTTATCCCAAAAGTCGTTGCAATGGACTCCTGCGTATACATAAGAAAAATTGCCGACAGTGTAACGCCGGTTACAGCTGAATAAACAAAAAACAGAAAGCTGGCCATACTCGCACTCAGTGAATTGATTTTGCTGCTGATGATCATAACCAACACGATCGGCGCAAACAAAAACGCATAAAACGTTATTTGACTGCCAAAGATCAGATTTAACAACGCCGGAGAATGTGCCGTATAATAGGCGACTATCCCCGTTGATAAAAGTCCAAAAAACATCCACCCATAAACCTGGGCAAAAAAGCTTTGTACAATACTTGTACGCTTAACTGATTCCACATATGATTGATTTTCCATAAATTTACCCTCCTTAAAACACTAATTATATAATACTAAAAATACTCCACTTTTCCAAATTTAGTTAATTGCAAAAAAACATACATTGATTAACCAAAGCACTGATTTCTTTCCCAATAATTTTATTGGAACTAACTGTGCTGTTTGTATGTGTAGTGCCGTTTTCTTTTACTTCACCTTTAGAACTAAAATAACCTGCATTAACGCCTGTCACCCCCCGTGCCGAAGCTGATCCCAAAGCTGCCACTGCTGGATTTGGAGTATTATTTGGAAACATTGGTATTATCGCTGGAAGTGATATTGACATCACCTTTAGCGGTAAGATTTACATTGCGCCGCTGACATAACTGCCTTTGATGTTGATATCTTTTTTCAGTTGTGGTGATGTTGACATTGCCGTCAGCTTTGACTGTGCTGCCCTGCGCAACAGTTGTAATGCTGCTGGATTAAAATTAGTAATAACCCAAATATTTCGCACGTATTGCCGCAAAAATAAGAAAGAAAATCAATAGCAGCAAAAATATCCTTAAATATTTTGAGAACTTTTCTCCTCCAAAAAACTTAAAATTATCTCTGTTCATATCCTCTAAATAATAAGTAGATATATACATACTTATAACCCATAAAACACCTATATAACTCATAATATTTTCATTAAAATAAAAACTATATAAAAACAATCCAAAACAGACAGTCATTAATCCTCTTCCAAGAATAAAAAAATATTTTCTTCAACTTTCATTTTTATCTACATCCTTTAATTTGATCATAAATTTTTTCTACATCTGTCTTCGCCCAATTATCCTTAAATTTTTGGGCAAATGCATCACCAATTACACCAAAAGCTACCCCTTCTACAACAATTAATGAATGAACTGATTGATTTTGTAGAACTTGTTGAACTAATGAGGGAAGAATTAAAAATGAAATAATAAAACTTTTCCACTAACCCGCCAACGTTGCGGGTTTTCTTTTGCTCAAATAAAAGTATAAACTATGTTTTACTGAATAAACCAAATAATTCCTGCCGTTCCTGCACTTCTTGAGCGTCAAAAATCTTGCCGAGTGCATTTGTCCCGGTTCAGGTCTTCAATATTTTATTTCTGGTTTTCTTTATCCGTTATTTCTATAGTTCCTGCTGGCAATTAATTGTTTCTTTAAAATAATCTTTGAAACGATATATATAATGCAAGCAATATAAAAAGCACAATACTTATAAATATCGTCACTGTATTTCTTGTTTCCTGCTTATTACTTGCAGTGATTTTTTTATAAAAATAACTGCAAGTAATATCTACTATTTTAAAAAGAAATATTATTAACACAGAGAGAAAGAATTTCGCAGTAAAATTTTCTTCAATATAAGCAAATACTATAGGATAAACATCAAGTAAAATTATAGAAACAGTCGTTAAATTTAGCAGCACATTTAATATTTGATAGAAATAATTATCTTTCAAAATATATTTAAGCTGTGCAAGAACCCATCCTAAGAGAATAATTAAAACAATATTTATTATAATAGACATAATTTTTCCTTTGCTATCAATTTTTCTTATAAATACTATTATAGTATTTATAACCGCTCAGAAAGATATTAAATTAAATTCAAATGCCAAATAAATCAACAATCCTATAAAACTTTTAAACAAATGTGATCGAAAATTTTTTTGTTTAGCTACATCAGCAATTTTTTTTGACTTTTGCCATCCTCCTAAATAAAAAAATACTATTGTAAAAGAAAAATAACAACGGAAATACCACTTATAGCGCTGCATTAAAATTTCTAAATTAAAATCAGGTATAGACAAATGTAATGCTGCCAACAACGATAATATCGATAAAAGAGAACAAGCACATCTCCATAATACTGGTTCACCTTTCATTTTTAATATTATATGATATAAAAAACCAAAAAAACCATAATAAAGAAAAATTGCTACTATAATCATATTTTAGATCACCTCCTCATTTTAATTAGCAAAATTCTTAATAATAATGAATCCAACATCCGCAGATATAATATACGCTTTAGGTATTCCAGCACTTTCAGCAGTTGCATGTACCTGATATACTAAATACCCTTTTCCAGACTCTTTTATAATTTTATTTAACATATCTTGTGGCAAATCTTCTGGATCATAATCTCTAACTATATTTGTTCCTGTTTCAATAACTTGAATCGTACCAGAACTCATAACATTAGCAGTTTCTAAAGTGATTTTGCCAGCTTCCACAAATAAATCTTTAGTAGTTTCCGGTAAAACTTTAGTTAAATATTTACTTAAATACAAAAATTCTTTAGCATCTGCCAAATTTTGGTGCAGCCCCTTATCTGGGTCAACAACAAAGCTAACACCGCCATTATCAAATTTGGTAATTTGAGCTAATTCATTTATGAGTGCTTTTTCCATAGCTTCAGCTGCTGCAGGATCTTTTGCTCTGTTTTCCTCACTTAATTCAAAATATTTTACTAAAACATCAAATTTTTCTTTATTACTTTCAGCCTTTCCAAAATCACGAACAAAATTTTCTTGTTGCTCATGTGTCAAATGATTAAATTTTTCTACATCCAAAGCACTGGCTACACTATTATGTGAGTTCAATTTTGCTAATTTGGATGCAGCAGACGCAGCTATACTCACAATAAGCTGTTTTACTGTAGGGTCTTTCACATCACGCAAAATATTTTGCAGAGCTTCTGTTGTTGCCACACCAGCTGCTCCAGATAAAAAATCTCCACTGGCAAAATATGACGTTAATGCCCCTGCTGCAATATTCAGCATTGCTTTTTGCTCCGATGTGAGTTTTAATGTCATATCACCAATGGCAGAATGCGCCATCTGACTAAATAAATTTGCCATTTCACGGCGTTCCTGTACTTCCTGCTCATCAAAAATTTTACCAAGAGAATTCAGTGTATTTTTGGTATCCCTATTCAGGTCTTCAATATTTTGTTTTTAATTTTCTTTGTCCGTTATTTCGATAGTTCCTTCTGCTACGCCTGATTTAGTCGTACTGCTGTCTTCATCTGAGACTTCAACCCCCGTCTCAGGGCCTCCTACAGTATTAGTATGTACCTTTCCATTTTTATCTTTGTTCTGGCTGATACTACCGCTGAATCCATCGCTCTTACTGCTGTATTCAGCTTCATTTTCAACATCTTCCCAAGTCAGCGTGCCAGTAGTCAGCTTATTTTTATCAGGCGTTGCATCGCTGTCTACTATACCACCTTTAAGGCCGGTGTTTTTATCGACTGTGATATCAAACCCGCCTTCTCCGGCGTAAATACCACTTTGGTCGGTTACACTACTGTATTTGGAATCAGTGTCTGTAGTATCTTTACCAAAAGCAATGCCGCTGCCCTGTGGTTTTTTATCTATACCGATATCAATACCAAAGTTTTTATCTTTAGCTGTATAGTTATCAGTATCCTGCTGGCTTTCAACATTCAGATTCCCGCCTATCTCTGCTGTTACTTTATCACCGCTCACCTTACCGCCTTTGATATTCACATCTTCTCCGCTCGTGATAGTGAGGTCTTTATTGGCTGTAATATTAGCATTTGTATGCGTCGTTCCGTCACTATCTACAGTACTGCTGCCTTTGCCATAGTTAATACCGCCGCCAATAATACCACTAACACCAAAGTCTACCGACGCCCCAAAGCTTTTGTTACTGGCGTCAAACTCATTGTTAGTACTATTTTCAGAAGAAGTGATATTGATATTTTCTTTGGCATCCAAAGTTACGTTTTCGCCGCTGACATTGCTGCCTTTGATGTTGATGTCTTTTTCAGTTGCGGTGATCTTGACATTGCCGTCTGCTTTGACTGTGCTGCCCTGAACAATAGTTGTACTGCTGCTGGATTCAGTTTTTGACTTTTGGCTACCGATGCTGACGTTTAAAGTGAAATTAAAACGAAAAAATATTATAAGCGTTTTTCCAAATAACCATAATGTATAGCAGTAACATTAATATATCTAAGACGTAAAAAGTTTTTAAAGAGTCATTAAATAGTTTGTATCTTTTTAGGATTTTCTCATCACTTTTCTCTGATAATATTTTTAAATGCATAAGCCGCCGTAATCCATAAAGATAAAATGTTGGTGCAATAGCCCACAAAAAGCCAAAATAACCAATAAATTTAATATAACCAAGAAAATCCAAAACACTCCCAATACTATAAATAATTAATAAAAACATACCTAGCAAAAAATTCCATAAATATTTTTTGTCATAGTAATATTTCTTTTCTAAATTTTCTAAAAACATTTTTAGAAATGTTAAACAAAACAATACCATCATTCCTGACAATATGTATTCCAATGGCAATACTTTATAAAAACTCGTACAAAATAATGTTACTATACTAATGAACAATACATAAGACCACATTTATTTTGCTCCTCAAATTATATTTATTAAGGGTTTAAAGATCCCCCATTTAATCTATTAATCTTTTCTATATCAGGTGTTGCCAAGATATCTTTTAGCGCATTACTTGCCGTATCACCTAATACACCGCCTGTTGCCTGAATACCCACATGCGTACCATATATTATTAGTACCGGATTATTTTTATCGGCTTTGCTAGCCACATACCCTCCATAAGTACCACCAAAAATATTACCTGCTGTATACCCAGCTATATCACTCACAACAGCAATACCAAAATCTACACCGCTATAAGTTTTGGAATCATCATAAACTGCAATTACAACATTAAATTTACCAGTAGGACTTTTTATTCCTGTTCCAGTAGATAAAACTGAATCAGATATAGCAATTGCTGTATTTATAACTACTGACGATTGATTGAATACTGAAGACAAAGTTGTCGTCTCACCTGGTTTAAAGCTTATTGTACCATCACTATTTTGAACAACTTGTACATTTTTATCTACTTTAGATTTTTCTAAAGCGTCTATATACTCTCTATCTTGAGCGACTATTAGCTCTTGCGACGTTTTTCCTCCCTGTGCTGCTAATTCAGCCTCTAGTTCATCATTATTCTTAGTTCCACTAGCCGCTGTACTTGAACCGGCCTGTGCATTGCCTGCCACTACATCCGATACTACTGCACCTAATGCAGCACTTAACCATTGATGCAGCGCCGGATCACCTCCGGCAATCTTTTTCAGTTCATCGCTCAACAGTTTGTTTACTGCCGCACCGCTGGCTCCCGCAAGGAAGCCGCTGCCTGTCAGTTCGCCCATAATTCCACCAACAAGCGCATGCAGAGCTGCTTTTTGTTCTGGCGTGCCATCAATATTATGTACTACATTATACGCTAATTCGCCAAACAAAGCCGCCATTTCTTTGCGTTCCGCTACGGTTTGCTTGTCGAATAGCTGCTCTAATTTGTTCAGTGTATTTTTAGTATCGCGGTTCAAATCTTCGATATTTTGTTTTTGATTTTCTTTGTCTGTTATTTCAATAGTGCCCTGCGCTACACCTGCTTTAGTCGTGCTTTCGTCTTCGCCTTTAGCTGGCATGCCTATATTAGGCGTTACTCCTTTTTCGTTGTCTTTTGCACCGTTGTTGATATTGACGTTTATCCCAACGTCTTTACTGCTGTATTCAGCTTTATTATCTACATCTTCCCACGTCAGTGTACCTGTAGTAAGTTTGTTTTTATCAGGCGTTGCGTCGCTGTCGATAACGCCGCCTTTCAGGTCAGTATTTTTATCGACGGTGATATTGAAGCCGCCTTCGCCTGCATAAATGCCGCTTTGGTCGGTAACACTGTTGTAATCGGATTTAGTTGTGCCACTGCTGGCCCCGCCGCTGATACCTGCACCTGTAGCGTAGTTGATATTGACGTTTAAGCCGCCGGAAGTATATTTTTCATCATATTTCTGGCTATCCTGCTGGCTTTCGATATTCAAATTGCCGCCTGCATGCATCTCCACACTGCCACCACTGACTTTGCTGCCACTGATATTGGTATCTTTGCCGCTTTCTACTGTCAGCTTGTCATTGGCAGTAACTGTGCTGTTCGTATGTGTAGTGCCGTTTTCTTTTACTTCGCCTTTATACTTGGAATATCCAGCATTAATATCGCTGATTCCAGACGTGTTGATACTGACCCCTATACTGCCGCTGCTGGCTTTGGAGTCGGAACTGGACGTATTTGTATTTTTTGCAGAAGTAATATTGACATCACCTTTTGCAGCAAGACTGACATCTTCGCCGCTGATATCACTGCCTTTGATGTTGATATCTTTTTCAGTTGCAGTGATGTTGACATTGCCGTCGGCTTTGACTGTGCTGCCCTGCGCAACAGTTGTAATGCTGCTGGATTCAGTTTTTGACTTTTGGCTGCCGATGCTGATATTAAGGCTAAAATCATCAGCATTGAAGCCATCTTTTAACCCGTCCTTAGTTTGATTCAAAACGCTGTCTTTTCCACTTTTGGTCAGGTCGTTTACTTCTTTGCCAACGATCAGCGCTTTTAAGCGATCGTCTTTAACGCTGTCTGCTTTTTTGATGGTATCATGTACGCTTTCTGCTACTGATAACGCCAGTCATTCATAACTCTATATTGTTGCTCTTATCGCTGCAAATACAAATATTATGATAAGTATAACAATCATTATCCTTAAGACTCGTAATAATGTCACACTAAATATACTAGGCATATTTCCTTGATTTGCTAAATCTGTAATATAATAAGTTGACATATATAGTGCAACTAACCATGGAAAAATCAGGTATTCAGATAATTGAATGTCATACAAAAACGACCCTATTAAAATGCTAAACAATATAATCAATATAATTCTGCTCATCAAAAAGCAATAACAATTCTGGGGATTTGAAAAATCTCTTTTCTTAAATTTAATAAAACTAGAACAAAATTGTACAACCAAGTGAATAAAATTATAACTATGTAATTGACAATAACATCCATTATTTTATCCCTTTTATCTGATTATAAATTTTTTCAACATCAGACGTTGCCCATTTTTTCTTAGCATACTCTGATAAAACATCACTGGCAACCCCAAATGAAATTCCACCAATCACAATTTTAGTCATACCAACAGCAGGATTTTTTATAACATCTTGTGATGTAATTTAGCACTTAAATATATGCACTAATATCGATTAATTCAATAACTTCACCAAACGCTGTTGGCAAATGTTACTATGCAATCTCAATTTAATAATAACCTAGATATTTAGCCCTTATGGCTGCCAAGAACAGTAAAACAATAAATATACAGACAGCAATTCTAAAATATTTCAAAAATCTAATATTAATAAATTTCTTCATTCTATTTTGCTTAACTAGATCTTCTAAGTAGAACGTTGATACATATATAGCAATAAACCACAATATACCAAAATGTCCAGACAACGTTTTGTCAATGTATATAGAATAAAGAATTGACATAAAACATATTACAAACATTAATTTACTTACTAAAAAACTCATATAATATGTATTTGATGAAAACATGCTTCTTCCTGAAACAAAAACATCATACGAAAATTTAATAATAATACAAATTAATAATAAAATAATAAAGTAATATCCCATTATTTATACCCCATCTTTATTTTACTATAAATTTTTTCTATGTCTGTATTAGCATATTCTTTTTTCATCCAATCTGCTACAAAATCACTTGCAACACCAAAAGTAATACCACCTACAACTATCTTCGATATAGTTTTTATTGGATTTTTATCATTTTCAATAACTGCTTCACCCGCACCAACTATTGAACCAGCTATTGATGACATAATAGGAGCTGCAACATCAATACCAGATGCAATAATAAAATCTACTCCGCTATACTCTTTAGCATCTTTATTCAAATTTATCAGTACAGAACCACTAGTCCAAATACCAAGATTTAAAATTTTTGCTTTTCCTGCCATATCCAACGGCAAATCTGCTATTGTCGTAGTAGCATTTACTCCAATAGATTTTAAATAGTTAAAACCATTCTGCTGTTGAACAAGTTTATCTGATTCTTGCATCAAACTATCAATCTGGTTGCTTGGAACCTCCGACCAGTGTTTATAACCATGTTCCTCTAAAACATCTTGTTGAGATTGTTCTATCGTCTTGCTAACTTCTTCTACAATTTTAATTTTTGCCTCTTTTTCCTTTTTGGTCAGGCTGTTATCAGATATGATTTTATCAACCAAATCCATTTTATTCTCAACTTGCTGGTGTTTTAATTCATTATATTTTTCGGTACTTATAGCACTTGATGCACCAGCCTGTCCTTTGCCTGTCAATGCCTGGCTTATAGCCGCACCTAATAGACCTGCTGCGATTTGTCTCAAAGCAGGGTCTTTTATATTATTCAATGTGCTTTGCATGGATTCTACCAATGCCGTACCACTGGCACCTGCCAGAAAATCTCCATTTGACCAGGAGGATATCATACCGTCTACAAAAACATTTAAAAATGCTTTTTCTTCTGCACTGATCTTGCCTGTCAAATCACCTATTGCAGAATGGGCTACTTCCTGGAACAAGCTTGCAAATTCCTGTTTTTCTGCTACGGTATTGCGGTCAAATATTTCTTCCAGTTTGTTTAAACTGTTTTTAGTATCTCGATTCAATTCAGTAATATCCTGTTTTTGGTTTTCTTTGTCGCGTATTTCAATTTCACCTTCAGCAATAGTTGCTTTAGTATCGCTTTCGCTTTTATCTGCTACCGACATACCCAAATTAGGTGTAATACCAGCATTTTCTTTTTTAGCGTCTTTGCTGGTGTCAATGCCAAAGCCTTTATTATCAGCTTCATATTCGGCTTTATTATGAATATCTTCGAAAGTTAACGTACCAGTAGAAATTTTATTCTTGTCAGCTTCAGCTTTACTGTCAATTATACCACCTTTAAGGTCTGTATTATCGCCGACAGTAATATCAAAACCTTCTTTTCCTGCATAGATACCACTTTGATCAGTTACGCTATCATAGCTGCTATCCATATTACCTTTGCTTACTCCACCAAAAATACCAGTTTTATTAGGCGTACCTTTACCTGTGATGTCAATGCCGATCCCAATACTGCTGGAAGAATTATTTTCTTCATAACTGTTACTATCCTGCTTGCTTTCGATATTTAAATCGCCACCCACGTTACCGATCACTTTTTCACCGCTCAGCATACCGCCCTTGATATTGGTATCTTCACCGCTGGTAAAGGTTAAATCTTTATTAGCAATTACAGTGCTTTCATTGTAAGCAGTCCCATTAGTATTTACTTGGCCTTTGCCTTTACTGCCGCCAATATTTACGCTTCCAACCTCTCCTGTTATCAAACTGATGCCAACACCAACACTGGCACTGCTGGATTTGGAATTTTGCTCTGTTTTATTAGTATTGTCAGACGCAGTAATATTAATATCTTCTTTTGCCTTTAAGCTTATATTTTCACCTTCTACATTACTGCCTTTGATATTAATATCTTTTTCTGTAGCAGTAATATTAACATCATCAACTGCTTTAACACTGCTGCCTTGAGCCAGAACAGTTGAACTTTCAATATGGCTTTCACTTTTTTGCGTACCAACACTTACGTTAAGGCTCAAATTGCCAGCTGGATCATTCACAGCATCCTTGATCATACCAATATTATCTTTTACGGTGTCATAGGCTTTATAGGCGTGCAACGCTGCAAGCCTGTCATCTTCAACTTGGCCTGCTCTTTCAATGTGCCCGATGGCTTCGTTAACTTTATCTAAAGCCTGACCGCCTATAGCTACCGTTAAGCCGCTCTTTTTATATTCGTGTTTTTCCTGGGCGTTGTAGGTGTTGTCGGCGCTTTCGATAGTGACGTTTTGCCCGGTCAGGTTGATGTCTTTGCCTGCCAGCACATCGCTGGCGCTGATGCTTACGTCTTTACCCGCTTCGACATTGACGCTGCCGGAGATGCTGCCTACAGTGCTGCCAGCCTGCTCAACGTTTTGGTTGTCGTACTGGTCTTTACGTTTTTCGCTGCCGATGGTAAAGCCCAGTCCGCCTCCTGACAGCAGTCCCGATTTTTTGACTTGTTTTTTATAGGTCGAAGACGAGGTATCTTCGGCTGCTATGATGTTGACATTACCGCCGGCTGTGATGTTGACGTCGTTATCGGCAACTACATTGGAAGCCGTGATATTAGTATCCTTACCACTTGTCAAATCAACGCTGTCGCCGCTGATATTGCTGCCTACATTGTAGTCTGCAGCTTTGGCGTCATAGATATCGGTTGTTTTACTGGAGAGAAAACCGATTTTTTTCTTGTGTTCTTCAAATATACTTTCGTGATGTTCCGTCATGGTATTCAGATTGACCGAACCTGCTGCACCTCCAGTAATTTTGCCCTGTTCGCTGGCAATATTACTGGAGATGATATTGATATCGCGGCCGCTTTGCAGGCTGATATCGCCTCCAGCAGACATACTGCTGCCCTGCACAGTTTCGTCGTCGGTCATTACGCGGTTGTAGTAGAAGCCGCCGCGGTGCCCAATTTCGGCATCCTCCATTTTACGGTCTTTGACGGCATTAAGCTCTATGCTGCCGCCAGCTGCCGCTGTGATGCTGTCCGTTGCCGTTACATGCGAGCCTGTTAAAGTAAGATCGCCGCCCGCCTGAAGCTGCACGTTTTTGCCGCCGACAAGGGCGCTGTTATTGTTGACGTTGATACGTTTATCCCGATCAGTACCCACTACGGCGACACGGTCGCCGGTAGCGATGCTGCTGATATCGATTTTATTGCCGGCTGTGATGGACGTATTGCCATCTGCCGCCGTTACCGAGCCTTGCAGTTCAACGTTTTGGCCTGCTTTAAGGTTTAAATCGCCGCTGGCCGTGATGCTGCCGACCTGATCAACAGTTACCTGGTGCAGTTCACGGTACTGTACGTCACTGGTCGTAGTTTCGTTGACAATGTTATTGCCGGCTTCCAGGCTGATATTGGTGCCGCTGATGGTGCCTCCGGCATTGATAATATCCTGTTTGCCTGTAAGCGCAAGCTCCTTCCCTGCTTTGACAGTACCGCCCAGATTATTGATGCTGCCTGCGGTAATATCACTGCGGTCAGAAGCAACGATACTGCCGGTATTGGTAAGCGTATCACCTGTTACCAGATGGATATTGCCGCCGGCCAGTAATGCGCCGTCAGGTTTAAGCTCGCCTTTACGCACAGAAGCCAGATAAACGACTGGTACCAGTACATTTTGTCCGTTGACTTCCTGTTCTACCATCCAGACGATGTCGGTCGTTAGATTGGCCATTTGTTCGGCTGTCAGCGCTACACCTACCGTCAGATTAAATTTATCGGCTGCTATAGCAGCATTGTTCATCAGCTCTTTAAATTGTTCTTCGTCGCTGTTAAAGCCTGCCAGATACTGTTTTCCTGTCAGGTTCAATATCTGATCGCGAATCAGCTGCTGTTCAGTAAAGCCATCACCCAGGCGTTTCATGACCTTTTGCGGGTCGCGGCTAATGCGTTCGAACAGATAGTCGCTGGAAAGGAAATTTTTATAATTGGTAAATCTTGGGTCCATTTCAATAAGATAGTCCGCAGTAGAGTCAGCCGGTTTTAGAAGCGGATTTTTAGAAGTGAGGTCACTGATTTGGGGCACACTGACAGACGGCTCGATTCCTGCCGGATTCTGGGCCGTTGGCGTATAGGTGACTGTTAAGTCTTCGTATTGGGCATCAATAGTGCGATTGACAGTAGTGGTGCCTACAGTAGTAGTATTATTGCCGCCGGCCGAAATAACGCTGTCGGCGCCGCCGTCTATCAGTTCACGTGTGTGCAGATAGTAGGGTGACCGGTCTTCACCATAAACATAGTGACAATGACGGTGCCATTTTCTATGTTTTTTATATTTCCAGTATTTGACATCAGTCCCGGTCTCTGTGGTACGTTTTATATTTTTATAACCGATATTGGTCAGACTGTCCGCTGCCAGGTCAAGATCATGACCGGCTGTGATAAAGCTGTATTCATTATCAACAGTATCGGCGTCAATAGTCATATCAGCACCGGAAAGAATATAGGCGGCAGGACTGTCCAGATAAATGGTGCCATCCTGCACAACGCGATGAAAATAGCGCCGGGCATTATAATAATTGCCATACAGGCTGAAGCCCGGTAAAGGTATATCATGGTCTGTTTCTGTTACGTCCCAGCCGGTAACGAATTCACGCTTTTCGTTAGTCAGGCTTTCGGCAGCGATATGTACATTTTTATCGCCCCTGATGGTAGAGGATTGGTTCAGCAGCTCAGCTGTTTTTCCTGTTCCGCTGCCAATCGTTACATCGCCCTGCGCATAAATGGAAGCAGAATTGAGGTTCTGCAGTTTATTTTTGACATCCAGCTTGATATCAGCCCCTGAAAAAATAACGCCGCCATTATTGGTAAGGTTATTGGCATTGACAACAGTACCATTACCGCCGATCATCACTCCCTGTATCTGGGTGATGTCTTTAACGGTATTTATATCAAGTTTTGCTGCTGCCGAAATAGTTCCTGTATTTTTAAGGTCATTCGCGGCAGTTACAGCAATGCTGCCTTTTTGGGCAACGAGCTTTCCTGCCTGCAATGCATCGCCGCCAGCCGAGACAGTACCGCTGCCATTGGCAAGAATGATATCTCCATATTGGCGGAAGGCAGATCCGGCAGTGAAATCGGCATTACCGTCAGTAACTGCGATTTGCCCATGCTGACGCAAGGTGCCTTTAGTATCAAAAGTAAAGTCACCTTCGCTGCTGATCGTGCCATACTGGCCGCTATTACCTTGCACCGCCAGCAAAGTCCCCCCCTGTTGTACAGATATGTTTCCATATTGGTAAAGATCGCTGCCGACGTTTATATTTAAAGCGCCTTTTTCCAGACGCACGCTGCCAGTTTGCGTAAAATCTCTGGCCGCAGTAAGGTTTATTATACCGGTTTCGCTGCCAATAGTACCTGTACTGAGCAAATCACCTTTCGTCTGCAGCTGCAGATCCGTACCGGCCAAGATCTGCTGGCTGTTATAGATATCTCCGCCCGCCGTAATGCTGACGGACCCTTTTTGAGCGGCAAGCCTGCCATGCTGAGCAAGTTTACCGTCAGATGCCAGCGTTATCCCTGAACCGGAAGCGTTGATATTGCCAAAGTTCTTGATGCCGGCATCAGTATCATTGGCTACCAGCGTTATTTTGCCGGCATACATGCCGCCTACCGAGGCAATGTCAATGGTGTTGTCCATACCGGCCGTACTGTTATTTAATTTTTGCGTTTGCAGGTTTTGGGCATCAACGCTGTTATGTCCGGTAACAACATTTATTTCATCCCCGCCCCAAACACCTGCGGTAACGGCTGCATCAGCGCTTACAATATCCAGACGATCGGTAGTTTTGGCGTCAAGCCCCTTCCCGGTAATGATCACGCTGCCGCCATTGACCTGATAGGCATCAAGTCCGCCATTCATTACCGGTTTGCCTGTAGTAAACACGGCATGGCTGGTATTGATAAAGCCGCCATTATCCACAACGATTCCATTGGCGTTGGCAATAACAACACCAGCTCTGTGACCGGCAACTTCAATAAATCCGTTGATGCTGCTGGGATTGGCGCTTGTTACTTCGTTGAGGATGATTTTGGCCGGACGCAGCCCTAACCGATAGTTGTAATCAACATAGCCACCCAACTGAGTATTTACATATTCTGTAGCATTATTTAAAATAAGCCCGCTTTGGTTGACGTCAAACCATGTATATAAGTTACGCGAAACGCCGTCACTGTTAGCGGATGCAATTTGAACGATATCGATGCCACTGTTGGTTTTCTCAACGATAGGCTTATATTCTGTTGCAGCATTTTTATCAGCTTCTATTTTTACAAAATCTGAAGAAACAGCTTTATCACTGCTGACGCCAGCATCCGGTTCAACAAAATCAGGTATTTCATCAGGCTGTTCCGGAGGCACATCTGCAATATTACCGCCGGTAAGCGTGCCCTCGTTAGTAAAATTATCCGGCAGATCGACATTTTTCTGTGCAGAAATCCGTCCTGTGGTCTGGTTGGCAGCGCTGCCGGCAGTAAAGATGATATCATTTTGAGCTAAAAGTACGCCTGCGTTATCAATCACGCCTGCAATAACACTGATATCGCCGCCGGCGCGCAAAACAGCATTTTTCGCCAGGGTAAGGCTGCCGTTATCAGTATTCGTAATGTCAAGATCAGTACCGGCATCAATGGTGCCGCTCAAAGAATTTTGTTTGCTCCTTAGAGAAAAAGCCTGCCTGGCTTTCAGAAACCCGCCATCGTTCTTTAAATTATCTGCTGTTATCGTCAGATTTCCGTTTTGGGCAGAGATAGTACTGTTTTCGTTGCTGATATCTGCAGCAGTCACTTCTGCTGCCTGTGAAGACAGAATGATACTGTTACCTGCGTTAACGATTCCCTGCGCAGTAAGTTTCAGGTCGCCCGATGTACGCAGTATACTGTTTTGTCCGCTGCCGGCTGCTGTATTGCTTAAAGTACCGCTAAGAGCAACAGTTGTCACTCCCGTACCGCTTTGGTCGATACTGCCCTGATTGATCACATCTTTACCGCTGACTGTGATTGAGGCTGCGCTGACAGAACCGCTATTTGTAAAGAGTCCAGCTGTAGTCGTTAAACTGCCTTCACTGCTGACAGCTCCGGCATTAGTGATAGTATCGGCAGCTGTCAAAGTCATTTTTGCTGCGGCATTAACAACAGGTTCCGGCTCCGCTCCATCGTCTGTTGCGCTGGTTGGTCTGTAGATGCCGGCTGTAAGCTGTTTATCTGCAATGATGTTTTTAGCGTTTGCTGTAAAATCAACTCCGGCAGTTACATCATCAGCAAATTCTATGGTATCTGAACTTTGCAGCTCAATATTTTTCTGAGCTGTAACCCTGCTGAGGACACTGCTTTCTCCGTTTTCTGTTTCTACGCTTTGGGCAAAGGTTATTCTGCCATTGACATTAAGCAAAATACTGCCGGCTTCGCCGACAGCTTCCATAACACCTGCATTTTTTACGCCGACACCGTTTTCTGTACCCACCATCGTTATTCTGCCGGCATACATACCGCCCAAAGCAGAAACGTCAAGCGCCAGGGCTGGTTTTGCTGTTGCTGCTGACATCTGCTCTGCTTGCAGATCGCTGTAGGCTACTTTATTGGCACCGGTAACTACATTCAGTTCTTCGGCCTGCAAGGTTCCGTTTATTTTTACAGCTCGGCTGATCAGGTCAATTCGCGGCGTAGTACTGCTCCCGTTAATAAAACCTGTTTCTGCACCAGCGGTATCTGTTTCAATTCTATCAGCAAAAGTGATTTTGGAAGCATTGTTAACTGTAAATCCTTCTAAATTTCCGGCAGCATCAATAGTGGGCACGCCAGTCGTCAAAACTGCCCTGTTAGTATTGATAAAGCCTACTCCGGCGGCATTGATGCCGTTGGGATTGGCTATGATAAGGCTCGCGTTCTGGCCGGCAATCTCCAGCATACCGTTCAAGGCAGAGGGATGACTGCCGGTAACTTCGTTCAGAATGATACCAGCAGGTCCGTTTGTAAGATTACTGTTGCCGCTTATGCTACCTGCCAGTTGTGTATTTATCGCATTTTGACTGTTATTAAAAACAATGCCTTCCTTACCTACCTGCAGGTCGCTAAACTTGTTGTGCGACAGTCCGCCCGGCCCTTGTGGATTATTTATATTGACGACAACTGTACCGCCAATATTCTGTGAATTTACCTGCTGTCCTGCAGCAGGTGCAGACACTGTAGTAGTATTATTGGCAAAAACAACCGTGCTGAAATAAGGCTGTGACGAAAAACTTAACAAAAGCAGTGAAGCAGTGATTTTTTTTGCCAGTTCTTTTCTTCTATAGTTACTCATTATTTACCCTTCTTTGCTCAAAATTGGTAGTACACCTGAAATCCTAAAGCTGTTTTCGATGTTTTAAAGCCTTCAGGTTTATAGATCGGCGTACCGATAAAGGCGTCATACTGCAGGCCTTTAAGCAAATTGCCCCTGATGCCGAAAACGGCTCCTGCCAGATTTTTCCCAAGCAGATATTCGTCTGAAGGTCCCCAAACATGTCCCAAATCCAGTCCAAGATAAGGCTCCAAACGCAGTTCAGGTATCGCAACACTCAGCTCATTGCGAATAATTATCCCATTTTCTGCAGAAAGAGTTTGCTCTCCATCAAATCCCCGCACCGTATAACGTCCGCCAATGCTGAACTGGTCTGCACCATACAGAACATCGGTCGTATACTGACCGCGGAGGTTAAAAGTATACCGCCCCTGTACCTTGCCCAATTTTACAGGCGCAGCAATATTCAGATTCAAACCATATAAACTGTAGCGTGTAGTAGCAGTGCCTTCAACCTGATCTGTCAAACCCGGTTCCGCCTGCCACCATGGCATACCCTTTTGATAATATAGCAGCATATCTATCGTGCTTGATCCCCAATACTGCCTGTGCAGCAGGCCGAGCTGATAAGCAGTGGTTTCCTGACGCTGCACTTCTATTTCCGTATCATTGATAAAGCTGTGACGTTTACGTTTGATAAGTTTAAATTGTCCCTGCGTCTTACGGGTCCGGTCACGGTATAAAAGCTTCTGTACACTGATTTCCATTCCATCTGTCTGACCGCTCGACAGGAATGGCACAATACTGGGAACAGTTTGATAAAAGCGGTTACGATATTTACTGACACTGAAAGTATAGTCTTTATATGGAAGCGAATAAGAAAAATAATAATTTTTAGTACCATAGGCACTGTCATTGCCCTCTGCGTCTTTGGTATAGCTATAACTCATAATATCATTCAATCCAGTTGGGTTATATAAGGCAATATTAGCAGTAGCCTGCAATCTGCCAGTACTTTCAGTACCTGAATCATCTATGGATAATCCAACAGTCCATGGTTTATCGCCACGCTTGACATCTATCACAACATCACTTTCACCAGGATTAGTTCCCGGAACCAGTTGCATGGTGACATCCTGATTGGGTACACGTTTCATTTGCTCCAGTCCCTGCTCCAAATCACGGATATTTAATAGTTTACCGGGACCGGCAGGAAATGCGTTGCGCCAGGTACCCCATGTATCCTGTGCGAAACGGATATCATGTATAGTACCCGGAATAATAATAAATTTTAATGTACCAAGAGATAAGTCCTGTTCGGGAATAACTACTCTGCTTGTAACATAACCCTTATCAATGATGCTTTCGGATAACAGTTTTGCTAAAATATTTATTCCTTCAACACCAATACGATGATGCTCGTACTGTTTTAATACTTGATTCGTCCAGTTAAAACTGGCTTTATATTTTTTATTTGCACATTCTATTTCTATCTTTCTGATCAAAAAGCTTACTTTTTCTTTTGGTAACTGTACTGCTTCCGCTGTTTCCGTCTGTGGAGCCAGATTTACGTTAGGCGCGTTAATGCGCTCACGTTCTTCCCTGGCCTGCCTTTTGGCACTTTGCTGCTGTTCGATCTGATCTATCCGGCTTTGCTGTGAGAGCATATCTGCCGGTGCTGCCTGTACCTGAACAGCGTTGCAGCTCAAAATTAAAACAATCCCCGTTTTTACTAAAACTTGTTTCATCAAATTTGCTTCCTTTATTTTATTTCATTTATTTTAGTTTAATAATTTGTAACTTTATATAATTAATTATACTCTTGCTGTCAAGATTTCCTTATAATATATTTTTATTTGTTTTCGTTTATATTAAGTATATTAACTATTCTAAAAAATTTTTGTATCAAACATAAATTTTCTCGTTTTTGTATAAAATTCGCTTATCAAAAAAGTGGCAAAAAAAAAGACTGACCTGAAAACAGATCAGTCTTCTATATCAATTTCAGTTAGAAATTTAGAAAAAAACTTTCAGCAGATACTGAACGCCAATAATGATGGCAACTAAAAGCAGCAGTGCTTTAGTACGGTCTTTTAAATCAAAAACAGTTTTAGGCCTTCTTAGATAATCTAAGAAGGCCTGCATTTTTTCGTGACAGGTTACTTTTTTAGTGATATTTTGCTTAACTTCATGCTCACTGCAATAATTTTTACTCATAGCGCAACGCCTCGATAGGATCTAAAAGTGCAGCTTTACGTGCAGGATAGATGCCGAAGAACAAACCAATGCCAACGGAGAATACCACCGCAATGATAATAGTCGGTATGGAGATCACCGTTTGCCAGCCGGCAAAATAGCTGATGGCATAGGAGGAACCGATACCTAAAATCACACCCAGTGTACCGCCGACAACGCCGATCACCATAGCTTCGATCAGAAACTGCAGCAGAATATTGTTGTAAGTCGCTCCAAGTGCTTTACGGATACCTATTTCCCGTGTCCGTTCGGTAACAGAAACCAGCATGATGTTCATAATACCGATACCGCCGACAAGCAGGCTGATAGCAGCTATGCAGCCTAACAGCAGGGTAATGGTATTAGCAGTTTCCATCATTGTTTCCATCAAAGCTGCCAGATTACGTACGGTGAAGTCATCATCGTCGCCTGCTTTGATTTTGTGCCGCTGGCGCAGCAGCTGTTCTACTTCGCCCTGCACCTGGTCGATAACATTTTCATTTTCGGCCTGGATCGTGATCCTGTTTATATGGGTAATACCCATCATGCGGTTTTGCGCCGTTGTCAGCGGTATGTATACCACGTCATCCTGATCCTGACCGCCAGCCGATTGACCTTTGGCTTCCAGGACACCGATTACCTGAAACGGTGCTTTATTGATACGCAGAGTTTTGCCAACAGCATCGCCTTCGGGGAACAGATTATCGACAATCGTCTGTCCGATAACACAAACTCTGGCTCTGCTGCTGAGATCACGTTCAGTCATATTACGGCCTTCAGCTAATTTATAGCTGCGGATATCCAGTACATTAGGTGTCGTTCCTTCAACACTGGCAGTCCAGTTTTGGTTGCCGACAACTAATTGATAAGATGAAGAAACAGCCGGGGCAATATAAGCAATGCCTTCGATCTGTTTTTCGAGGGCGTAAGCATCTTCCGCCGTCAGACGCGCACCCTGACCGGCTGCCAAGCGTGCGCCGCTGGCGGTACGTCCGCCGGACATAACGATAAGCAGGTTACTGCCCAGACTGGAAATGTTGTTTTTGACCTGTTCCTTAACGCCAAAGCCCAAACTGACCATGGCAATAACAGCGCCGACACCGATAATGATGCCCAAGAGCGTCAGCAATGTACGCAGCTTATTGGAAATCATTCCGTCAATGGCCATTTTGATAGATTCGTTAAACATGGTCAGCCCTCCATTCGTCACTGACCAGCTTACCGTCACGCATAGTTAAAATACGTTTGGTCTGCTCGGCGATATCCGGCTCATGTGTGACCATGACTACCGTTTTGCCGTTATCATTCATTTTTTTAAAGATATCCATAATTTCATAGCTGGATTTGGTATCAAGATTACCGGTAGGTTCGTCCGCCATAATAATGGCCGGGTCATTGATCAGTGCGCGTGCAATAGCCACACGCTGACGCTGACCGCCTGACATTTCCGTTGGATTATGGTCGATCCTGTCACCCAGTCCCACTGCTTCCAAAGCTGTTTTAGCCCGTTCCAGCCTTTCCTCTTCGCCAATACCGGCATAAACTAAAGGCAAAGCTACATTTAATTGTGCTGACAGTTTCGGCAGCAGATTAAAGTTCTGGAAAACAAAGCCGATTTTAGCATTGCGCGTACGCGCCAGTTCATCGTCACTATAGCCGGCGACTTCTTTGCCATCCAGATAATATTGTCCGGAGGTTGGTCTGTCCAGGCAGCCCAGAATATTCATCATTGTTGATTTACCACTGCCGGACGGTCCCATAATAGAAGTAAATTCACCGACACCGATTTCTACGCTGACGTGATCGAGCGCATGGACTACGGCATCGCCCATAACATATGTTTTCATAATATCTTCAAGCCTGATTACAGCAGTCATATGCGCAGCTCCTTTCATTTTATCAGTGCATCGGAGGGCCACCCATGCGATTACTGTTAATTTGCGTTGCTTTAGCGGCCTTGACCAAAATTTTATCGCCTTCTTTAAGTTCAGGGCTGCTGACTGCGACCTTATCGTCACCGCTCAGACCGACTTCAACATCTACGTTGCGGATCTCTTTTGTTGCTTCATTATAAACCTGTACATAACGGCTGCTGCCTTCAGTACGCAGGCAATTAGCCGGTACCATCAGTACACCGTCTGCTTCATTGACAATAATATTTGCGCGGGCTGTCATTGTTGGCAGCAATTTACCTTCCGAGTTGGCTACATCTACATAAACGGTGTAATAAATAACATTATTTTCGGTAACAGCTTTACGGGATACCAGTCTTACTATACCTTCAAATGTTCTATCCGGATAGGAATCAACTGTAAAGTTTACTTTCTGCCCTACTTTTACCTGTCCGATATCAGATTCATCAACCATGGTTTCGATCTGCATATTATCCAGATTGGCAATAGACATGATGACCTGAGGTTCGGAAATACCAGAGCTGATCGTCTGACCAACGGGGGTAGGTTTGCCTATGACATAACCGGAAATCGGTGTAGTAATGACAGTATCATTAACATTAGAGGTAGCCTGGTCATAATTTGCTTTCGCAACTGTATAATCGGCTTCTGCCAGATCATAATCAGATTTTGAAATAGCTCCTTTGGCCAGCAGTGCACTGTAACGATTATAAGTCGCTAAAGCATTTTCCATTTTGGCCTGCATTTGTGTTTGTGTTGCCGCCAGCGAAGTATCATCTAAACGTACCAGTACCTGTCCGGCATTGACATGATCGTTCTCTTCAACACAGACTTCAACGATACGGCCGGTTATTTTGGAACTGATATCGACATTATCTACGGCACTTAAACTGCCGGTAGCTGATATGCTGTCCGATAAATGTCCATATTCAACGGTCGCCGTCCGCACCGTTTCTTTAACTTCGGTACTGCTTTTATAATAACCATAGCCAAAATAACCGATCGCTATCACAGCTATCAAAAATCCCAGCAGATACTTATTACGTTTTATCCATGCTAACATCATACATCCCTCTTTACTTTCGTAAAATTAACAATTCTTATCAGCTCGTACTATGTTTAAAATTATAACTTATTCCATTCTTTTGGTCAAAACCTATGATAACGAAATTCTGTGTTTTTTTAATGACATTTTTTGCAAAAAGTATGACAAAAAAGTGATTTCTAAAAACAGAAAAAGCAGTCTGCGCTGGGCGCAGGCTGCTTTTAGTTTAAAAATCAACCACGTATTTGTCCGTCGCCGCTGATAAGATATTTGCTGCTGGTTAGCTCCGGCAAAGCCATTGGTCCGCGTGCATGCAGTTTTTGTGTACTTATGCCAATTTCAGCGCCGAACCCGAATTCAAAGCCGTCTGTAAAACGTGTTGAAGCATTAACACAAACTGCAGCAGCATCGACACGCTGCTGGAACGTGCGGGCATGGTTATAGTCACTGGTGACGATACATTCAGAATGTTTAGTCCCATATTTAGCAATATGTGCAAGAGCCTCTTCCAATCCGCTTACTATTTTTACTGATAAACGCAGATCTCCGTACTCTGTGGCCCAGTCTGCTTCTGTAGCTGCCCGGATTCGTTTATCAAAAGCCTGCGTCTTACCACATCCAATAATAGTGACGCCGGCGGCAAAATATTCTGTCAGCATCTGCGGCAAAAATTCAGCAGCAGCGTCTTCATGCACCAGTAATGTTTCCATAGCATTGCAAACTGCCGGACGCTGTACTTTAGCATTGATCGCAATCGCACGCGCCATATCATAGTCTGCACCTGCATCCACATAAGTATGACAGACACCGATGCCTGTTTCGATGACAGGAACCGTTGCATTCTGTACCACTGCCTGAATAAGTCCAGCACCGCCGCGGGGAATAACTACGTCGACCAGTCCGTTCATTTTTATTAAATCAGTTACTGCCTGACGATCACTGCTGTCAACGAACTGTATTGCTCCAGCAGGGATACCTGCCGCCTCTGCCGCTTGCGTCAGTATGCCGGCAATGACAATATTAGACTGCAGCGCTTCGCTGCCGCCCTTCAAAATAACCGCATTACCTGATTTTACGCACAAACCGATCGCATCAGCCGTAACATTCGGACGGGCTTCATAAATAATCCCGATCACGCCAAGAGGAACACGTACCTTAGTCACAGTTAAACCGTTAGGCAGCCTGCGCCCGTCTAAAACGTTACCGACAGGATCTTCAAGCTGCGCTACCTGACGCAGACCTTCAGCCATAGCGTTGATACGTACCTGGGAAAGCGCCAATCTGTCTAACATCGATTCTTTCATATTATTAGCACGGCCGGCTTCCATGTCTTTGGCATTAGCCGCCAAAATTTCCGCAGCCCCTGCTTCAAGCGCGTCTGCCATCGCCAACAGAGCTTTATTTTTGATCACGGTAGAAGTTACTGCCAGTTCACCGGCCGCACGATGTGCCGCTTCGGCTTTAGTACGCACCATTTCATAAGTTGTCATGTCAGATACCTCCTAACCTAAAATAACCAGATCATCACGATGAATAACCTCATCGTAATTTTTATGGCCTATTTTATCTTCTATTTCCGAAGTTTTTGCACCTTTGATCTGCTCCAGCTCGGCTGAAGAATAGTGGCTTAACCCGCGGGCCAGTTCGTGCCCTGCCATATCGACAACGCTGACGGTATTTCCCGCTTCAAACTGTCCTTCAACTGCCGTGATTCCTGCCGGTAAAATACTGCAGCCGCCGGCTTTACGCACGGCCTTGGCACAGCCTTCGTCAATAACAAGTTTGCCCATGATACGGGCGCCAAAAGCCAGCCAGCGTTTACGAAACTGCAGCCTGTTTTCTTTCGAAACAAAAACTGTACCTATATTTTCACCTTGCAAAATACGGGCTATGGCATATTTTTCATCACCGCGGGCAATTGCCAGATGGATACCTGAACTGGTAGCGGCTTTAGCCGCCTGGATCTTGGTAAACATCCCTCCTGTACCCAAACTGCTGCCAACACCACCGGCACTGGCCTCAATTTCAGGAGTAATATCACTGACGATACTCACCAGTTTCGCATCGGGATGTGTCTGTGGGTTTGCGGTATATAATCCGTCCACATCAGAAAGGATAACAACCAGATCAGCATCGACGATGCCGGCAACCAGAGCCGACATATTGTCATTATCGCCTATTTTCAATTCATCTAAAGCTACAACGTCATTTTCATTGACAATAGGAATTACCCGGTTTTTCAGCAGCTCCATAAAGGTATTGCGGGAATTTGTATAGCGGTGCCTGTCCAAAGATTCTGTTTTAGTAAGCAGCACCTGCGCTACGATCTGTCCATATTCGGCAAAAAGCTTCTCATAGGTGTGCATTAAAATACCCTGCCCCACAGCAGCAGCAGCCTGCTTACCGGGAATAGTCTTTGGTTTTTCGGACAGCCCCAGACGGTCTACCCCTACAGCAACGGCACCGGAAGTAACAAGGATCATTTCTTTACCCTGATTCTGTAAGTCGGCAAGTTCCCGGGCCAGTCGGTCTATCTGTTCAAAATTACGTTTACCGTTAGCGTAAGTTATGGTACTGGTACCAACTTTCACTACGATACGTTTAGCTTCTTTAAGTGCAGAGCGGTCAAAAGTCATCCAGCTCAATCCCCTCGTTAAAATCTTAGTATTCTTTGAATTCAAATACCATATCGCGGATACGTACGGTTTGACCTTCCTGAATACCTTTTTCTTTTAAAGCCGCATCAATCCCCAGGCTTTTCCAAATCAGCTGGAAACGATACAAAGCTTCGTCATTATCAAAATTGGTCATAGCTACCAAACGCTCGATATTTTTCCCTTTTACTTCAAAATCAGCATCCGCACAAGCCGTGATCTCAAAACTGTCCGGGTCTATTTCATCCATAATGATATTCTCTTCTTCGTCCGGTTCCGGTTCAAAGTTCTGCAGCATCTCATAAGCCTTATACATCAGTTCCTGCAGACCTTCGCCGGTAGCCGCCGAAGCCTTAACGATTTCATAGCCTTTAGCTTCAACATATTCTTTAACACGCTGGAAATTTTCCTGGCCTTCCGGCAAATCCATTTTGTTGGCAACTACCAACTGCTTGCGGCGTCCTAACCGTTCGCTGTATTGAGACAGCTCAAAATTGATTTTTTCAAAATCCTCAATAGGATCACGTCCGTCGGTACCGGAAACATCCAAAACATGCAGCAGTACTTTTGTACGTTCTACATGACGCAGAAAGTCGTGACCCAAGCCAACACCTTCATGCGCTCCCTCGATAAGTCCGGGAATATCAGCAAGAACAAAGCTGCGTTCAGCATCGATACGCACCACTCCTAAAACAGGGGTCAATGTAGTAAAATGGTAAGCGGCAATTTCAGGCCTTGCAGCCGAAACCTGTGCAATGATACTGGATTTACCGACACTCGGATAACCTACCAGGCCAACGTCAGCCAGAAGCTTCAACTCCAGCTTTATCCAGCGCAGCTCGCCCGGTTCACCTTTTTCTGCAAAAGTCGGTGCTCTGTTGGTACTTGTAACATAGCAGGCATTGCCTTTACCACCACGGCCGCCTTTAGCAATAACATATTCCTGTCCGTCCTCAGTTAAATCAGCCAGGCGCACACCGGTAGCATCATCGCGCACTAAAGTTCCAAGAGGTACTTTTACGATAACATCATCGGCACGTGGGCCTGTACAGTTGGAATTACCGCCGTGTCCGCCACGTTTGGCAACAAATTTTCTTTTGTAACGAAAATCTATTAAAGTATTGAGATTTTTATCAGCTTTTAAAATCACGTCGCCGCCGCGACCGCCATTCCCACCGTTCGGACCGCCTTTTTCAACAAATTTTTCGCGTCTGAAGCTGCTGCGGCCGTCGCCGCCGGCACCTGCTTCGACATATATTCTCGCTCGATCAATAAACATGATATTCTCCTCTATCTTCAATAATTAAATATTCAGCATAAATGTCTCGTTAAATTTAACGCCTGCCTACTTATCTATTTCTTTATTATAATACAAAAAGACCAGTGAAAGCAAAGTTTCTTTATTTACTATTATCTTTTTCCAGCCAGTTTTTAAGCAGCGGCGCGGCATATGTTCCCATCGCCCTGTAAACGGCTGCCGTCGGGTGTACGCCATCCAGATAAGCATCCTTCAGTTCTGCAGCAGTCAGTCCAACAGCAGGCTGCAGATCCAGCAGCAATGTCCGCTCTGCAAAACGTGCGCTTATTACATCCCGCAGCGGTAAAATATATTCGTTTAACCTGCTTTCCGCCGTTACAAGCGGCAAAACAATACCCAAATCAAAGTTTTTACTCTGACAATATCTCAAGGTTTTATCCAAATCTTCCAGAATAAATTTCTGCGGACGCATTTGAATGATATCATTAGCTCCTCCCAGAAACAAAATATGTTTAATATGAGCCGGCAAAGGTATTGTTTTCAGGCGAAATAAAATATCATCTGTACAATCACCGCATACTCCATAATTCAAGAATTTATCTCCAGTGACTTTTTCAGCTTCAGCAAGCCACGATGTACGCGGGCCAAAAGGGAAACCATAAATCAAAGAATCACCAAAACATGCCACTGTCTGCATTTTTCCACCACCTGCCAATTCTTAATGGCATTTTATCAAGCCTTCTCGTAAAAAGCAAAATAATTTTTTGAGGTTTAGCTTGAAAAACTTTTAGTCCTAATATAATTATGTAATTATATTAAACAGATTATGTAATCATTGTAAGATGCAAACCCTATTACAATACTGTATTATATAGACAAGGCAAAAGCATTAAATGCAATTACCTCCTCCCTTCTCTCTCAATTATTTTCATCCTTTCAACCTCAAAAAGCGGTTGCGACTACGGTGGTGCGAGTCGCAGCCGTTTTTTGGTTTTATAAATAAAAGGTTCCGTACTTAACGTACGGAACCTTTTATTTATTTTGTGCATTGGTATTTACCAGTACAGTATCTTTAAACTGTAAATTTTTGACAGTCGTTTCTAAAAATGTTTTTTCGTCCGCTGTCAAAGCCCGTTCTTTACTCATTATCATCAGATAAATCAAATTACCGTTCTTAAGGGTGGCATAAATCTGTCCGTCATATTTCTGCCCTACGCTGTCAGCTATATAGCTGCTGAATTTAATAAAATACATCTTCCCATTCTGCAGCTCACCTGAGACTACCGGCTCCTGCCAACCGCTGTTTTGCAGATTTTCCGCAAAATAGTCCTTCATCACTCCGCCAGGTCTATAATTCAGGTCGGGCAATTCTTTTGTCAATTTACTGCTTTCCACCATAACATGCATTGTCATCGATTTATTAACAGGGTCACTTATTGAAAGCTGCGCGACCTGAACCCCAAGTTCGTCATTTGAATCGGTCGGCCTTTCCACAACTGTTACTGCATACTGTTCAGGTAAACTGACAGTACAACCACCATCAGGCACTTCATATGTTCTTTCAGCAGCGCAGACAACGCCCATTGAAAGTATAAAAATCAAATTCATCACTAATAAAATTTTCCGCAGCATCATACCACTCCGTTCTTAAGTGTTCTGTTTACCATTATAACAGAAAGTAAGGTTCTTTGTATAAACAAAAAACCTTACCGAAAAATTTTATTTTAATGAATCTTCAACATCCCGCAACCTTCCTTTACCAATATTCTGATACAGATTATCATAACGTTCTTCTGCTAAATTTCGTCCTTCTTCCATAGCTTTTTTTATATCTTCAAAATACGAATTTACTGCAGCAGGTGACCATGTCTGCAATTCACATAACGCATACTTTCTAAAAAGTTCCGCATTAGCCCGTTCTCTTTTAACAGCATGTGGATATTTAAAGGCTAATTCATTCATCCATTTTTCTTCTATATCAATGATCCTTTCGATCTGTGGATTATCCTGCAGGGTTGGTATCTGATCGCCAATCAAAGCATATTTTTCAGTCATAACATTACGTCCGTCTTTTTTCGCTGTTTCCAAATCGCACAGCCACAAAGCAACTGTTTTATCCGATAAAACAGAATATGTCATACGGCGCATTTCCTTAAATGCAGGTATGGTATTAGCAGGAACAGCTTCTTCCGCATTGACACTCATAAACATTTCGGTCTCCAAATCAATGATCCGCTGCATGATCTCATTTCTCTGCATATTTTTCACTCCTTTACGGCAGCACGCTTTTGTGCTAAAGCTTCAACTTCCTCCAAATCTTTAAATCCTAAATTACCATACAGATATTGGTAACGTTCTTCAACTAAATTACGTTTTTGTGTCGCGGCTAAAAAGATATCACGATAATATAAATTTAAAGTTGCATCAGAATACGTTTCCAATTCGCAAACTGCGTATGTAGTAAAGCCGCCTTCAACAGCTATTGTCAAAGGATATTTTTTATGTACTTCAGAAAGCCATTCTCTTTCGATATCTACTATTTTGTAAATCAGTTCATTTTCATTTAACGATGGTATCAAATTTTCCATACGGGCATATTTTTCTGTCATTAAGTTACGCCCTGCCGCCGCTGCCGTTTCCAGGTCCTGTAAATACGATGTCAGTGTATCAGCCGCTAAAACCGAATGGCTCATTTCACGCATCAGATAAAAAGTTTTCAGCATTTCCTGGCAATCAGCTGGTTCACTGGCTTTAACAGCGATAAACATCGCTGCTTCACGGGCGATAATCTTTTCCAAAAGCTGTTTTCTATCCATTTACAACACCGTCCTCAAATAAGCTTATCTGCTGCAGTAACAATCGTGCCAGTAAATTTGCCGCTTCTCTGGTAGGATGGATACCATCACTGCCAAAAATACATTTCACATCCAGACTTTTTATCCTGTCATACCAGTCCAGTAGATTAACGCTTTTACCAAGCGTTAATCTTGTCAGCAGGTTATTATACAGAACGATCTTTTTTTCTAAACCTGCATGTTTTAACAGATGGACTTTCTCTACAGGAGGATTATTGATAACAATCACTTTGCTCCCTCTGCTCTTGGCAAAATTTAGAAAAAGCTGCAGATTATTTTTATATTCATCAGGCGTTACCCAAGGGTCACGACCGTATTGTTCAGAGTAAAGCGGCCAGATTTTTCTTCCTTCCGCCGGCCATAAATCTACCAGACCCAATTGTAATATCGTATAATCCGGGCGTAAAAATTCTATTTCATTGGCCTCGCCTTTTATAAGACTTAAGCTTGTATTAGCATGGCGGCAGCGATTTACCAGACATACATCCTCGGTAAAATTTGCGCTGAGCATCCTGCGCAGCTGCTCGGGATATGTTCCTGCGTAATCGAGTTCTACATTAAAGCTGTTTTTTGCATATCGCGGTAAACCGTAGCTGTCGCCAATTACCAATACTTTCATATTTCCAGCCCCTAAACAAATATTTTCTAAATACAGTACTGTTTTAAAATCTTATTTATTCTGTATAGTCTTCGTTTTCTTCTAAAACTACACCCTGTTGATCAGGCACTTTTATTTTCAGCGGTAAAATAAAAGCTATAATCGCCGAAAGAACAAAAGAACAGAGAGCAAATTTGATAGAAGCAATAAAGTTACCAGTAGTATCGGCAAGATATCCGCCCATAAAGCTGCCCAGCGCCGGTCCTATACCCATAACAATCAGGGTGGCAAGCCCCCACAATTTGCCCAGACTGACGCGCCCATAGATAGCACCGGCATAGCCAACGACGCCACCCGGTTCAATTGCCCAATAAACTGCAAACAGTACGCAGATCAAAGCACCCAAAGTGGTAGACTGCGGTCCCATTGTCATAAGCAGCAAACAAGCTACTGCGCCTACAGCCGGGCCGAAAATAAGCATTGTTTTTCTGGCTTTGATCTCATTTTTCATCGCTACAACTAATTTATCAGATACGATACCCAAAAGCGGCATCGTAAAGATACCGGCGATACCAATGATGATATAAAGGTTAGTTGCATTATCTAAAGTCATTTTCAAATCTTTGGTCCAATAGGTAACGACCTGAGTCCAAATCAAAAATTCAGCAACCATACTGGTCAAAAATGCCAGAATCGAACCCCAAATCGGAAACGTGCTAAAAGCCTCTCCAATTTTCCAGGGATACTCTTGTTGGGCTGCCGTGCCTTTAGCAGGTGGAACTTCGCCAAAAGCATGTAAGCCATACTGTTCCGGGTTCTTTTTTGCCAGTAATGCCGCCAGTAAAAGTGCTACGAGCGAAATCCAACCCAAAATTGTCATTGCATCACGCCATTGTCCTGCATTTTCGACCAGCATCGGTTTCACGCCCAAACTGAGTACGATCTGCGCCATTGGGGCACCGGCAAAAGCAATACCCCACATTTTGGCATAATATTTTCCAACGAACCATTTACGAATGGAAATGGTAGATGATACCCACAGCATACCTGTTCCGATACCGGCAAAAATAGCATAAGCCGCATAATAAGAATATAAAGATTCAACCTTCGCTGTCAGATAAAAGCCCAGCATACAAAAAACTGCGGCAATAGTATAAACAGGTTTTGTACCCCATTTATCCAAAATCATACCGCTAAAGAACGCTGTAATGGCATAAATGCTCATCATCAGCGAATAGCCTAACGATACCTGTGCCCCGGTCCAACCCATCGTCTGCGACATTGGCCCGGCCAGGATAGCAAAAGTAGAGCGGTAACCAAACAGGCAAAATACTGCCAGCCACGCAGCAACGACTACAAAATAAGAGGTTTTTTTCGCATCCATATAAACCATCCCTTCGTCTCAAAAATCTATAAAAGATTATGAGTTAATAGTAATTACAAATTTCAGCTCCATTTTGAAAAGAGGCGGATGCAGGCTCCTGCATCCGCCAACTTACTTTAGTTAAGGAGGAAGTATTGTAATAGACTTATTTACTTGTAAACTGTTCGCAATATACGGCTTTCAAATCACCGTAAGTCCAGTCTTTTTTCTTAAAGCCATCGCAGATACCAATGTTGTTTTCGTCAGCTTCTATAAAGCATTTGCAGCATTTACATTTAGCAATAGGCGTAAACATCGGACAGGTTTCGCTGTCAATAAGGATAATACTGTCGTTATTGGCATGGCAGATACCTTTAGCAACGTCAATAGGGGTAAAATTACGGCAATCAGCATGATTATTTTTAGCCATTGTGACTCACACTCCTTCGTATTCGGTTCTTGCAACAACTTCGTCCTGGATCGGTTTACCGATTTCTACCCAGTATTGAGTAAAGCCGGCTACACGTACCAACAAATCACGATAGTTATTAGGATGTTTTTGAGCATCTTTCAAAACTTTAGAATCGACGATATTAAATTGAATATGGAAGCCGCCTTTTCTCATGTAAGAACGGGTCAGATCCAACAATTTCTTAGAACCTTCGATACCTTTTACTGCATTCGGATGCAGTTTCAGGTTCATCTGTGAGTTTTGAGATCTGCTGTGATCCCAGCAAGTAGCGGATTCAAATAATGCATAGGCACCATTGCGGTCAGTACCAGGATATGCAGACATAGAAGCGTCAGCAAAAGTGGTACCGGAAAGACGCCCGTCAGCAGATGCAAGTGTTGCTGCACCTTGCGGAGCATGGGTAGATACAGACATCTGGCAAACATAGAACGGCTTAGCGTACAAGGATTCATATTTATCGCCGCAGCCACAGTACCAGTCTTCAAATTCAGCCAGAATTCCATCGACTTCAGGAATATCGTTGCCATATTTAAAGGATCTCAGGCAATCTGCGTGGATCTGATCGTAACGTCCGTCATCATCATCACGTTTTTCCTGAGCTTCAAGCGAGAAGCTGCCGATTTCATCAGCATTTTTGAAGCCAAAGTTATTAATAAGCGCATCTGTAAGTTCTTCCAGAGTATATTTCTTATCTTCAAACACCAATTTTTTAATGTTGTACAAAGAATTGACCATATTGATAGTGCCAGTGTCTTCAATGTTATAAGTAGCATTGTAGCGGTAGCCCATATTGCCAATATGCTGGCCTTTTGCCAGGCAGTCAGGTTTCAGGAAGGAATTTACCAGCGACATGTTATGTTTACGCCATACATCATGCTGAATATTATTGGTAGTTACAAGGCAATCGATGACGATATCATAATATTCAAGGAATTGTTCATACAATTCTTCATAAGTTTTGAATGTTTTGTTATGAGGTGGCAGAACCTGCAAATCAATACGCCTGTCATAGCCATTGGTAAGAACCATTTCCAAAACTTTCGGATTGGAAATAAAATGTACACCTACGGAAGTCGGCTGACCTGCGCCGCCCGGGATCCAATATTTCTTGCCATTCAATTCCAGTTCTTTCCAAATACCAGGTGAAGTTTCCAAACAGCCGCCGATCGAGAAGGCACGGGCATCTTCCAGGTTCATACCTTCCGGCGCGGTTATTCATCCAGGCCGGATAACCGGTACCGCTCTTTTCGCACTCTACAGCTTTCAACAGAAATTCTTCCGGCAATTTATCATCATACAGTACTGACAGTGTCGGTTGTGTGGTCTGACAAGTCATACCAGCTTCCAGCAGCAGCATTTCCAGTCTGTTGGCAGCCGGCTGACCGTCACGGGTCAAACCTCCCAGGCAGACATTATTGAAAGTATTGCCGGAAAGTACGCCGCCAACAACACCCATTGAAGCAAAACAATCAATACAGGTCATTTTTACACGGTAGCATTCTAAAAGTTCCAATACCTCAGCTTCAGTGATACGTCCGGCTTCCATATCCTGCTCAAACCATGGCCATAATACCTGTCCAATACGTCCGGGCGACATACCTGAAATAGCATCTTCATTAACAGAAGCCATATGGACCATATAAATCATTTGCAGAGCCTCACGGAAATTACGTGGTTGTTTATGAGCGATATGCTCCATGATCTCAGCTATCTCTTCATATTCTTTCTTTTGTTTAGCATTTTTCTCAGTTGCAGCCAAACGTTTGGCTTCATCAGCATAATGCAGATGCCATGTTTGGATACCTTCCAAAACAAGTTTGACCGCTTCGTAGAAATACAGCCTGCTCATACCGATAATGCCATCACCGTCAGGACGTCCTGCAGTTTCTGCAATACCTTCTTCACACATTTTGATCAAACCGTCATAACCATATTGCAGCGGATAGAAATAATTGATTACTTCACGGCCCTGCGGCAGTGTATAGCCGGAATCAAACATACAAATCAGGCTGCGCATAACAGCTTCTTTAATCGGATATTCCGGAACCATTTGTTCATAACGATGACCAACATCATCCACAGATTTGCCAACCCACTCACGAGCCAGTTTAGTTAAAACACGAACTTCGTCTTTGCGGATACCATATTTACCGGCAATGGAAACAACGTTACCAAAACTTTCAGTTACGTTGCCGCCACCAGCGCCATAAGCACTGACCTGGTCAGCACTGGCAGAACCGGAAGCTAAAGCGGCCTGGTACAGTTCGTCTTCCTTCGCCATAAAGAATCCTTCAGATAACCACGGCATCGGGAAAGAACCACGATAGTACTGGGTCTTAGCACCAACAAGCAACTCACCTGGATAAATACTGGGAGTCAAATGCTCGAAGCCCGCCTTTAATGCTCTGCCGCGGCGCACTTCCATAATGTCACCCTCATTAGCCTGAAATACACGGTTATACCAATAGGGAAATTCGCAGGTTACAGAAGACAATGTCTGCAGATAAATATCTTTCAACTTAGCAGCTCTTTCTGTAGCACCTTCTTTTACTTCGCGGTCAACCATCTCTTTCGGCGCTTCACCGCCAGCTTGGAGATTCAAGGACATACCTTGCTCTTCCAATACGTCAACGAGTTTTCTTGCCATAATAAATCCTCCTTTTTTACATAAAATTCACTATAAGACCTGCAGCATTTTTAGAAGCAGTCATCCATTCAGTATTCACGCTTGCTGCATCCTTAGGTTGCCTTAAGTGTACTATGCGAAAAATCTTAAGTATTGAGCCGCCAGTAGGAGTTGTAAGTCTGAAAAAATCAAACGCTGCTACACCTCAGGTACTAGCAGGTCCTAAACACAAAAACAGCGGCAGCACACTGGTCCAAGCAAAACCAATGCGCTGCCACTGTTTTATTGAGGAATTTTAAAATGGGGTGTCAGAACCAACATAGGCTTTGATGCCTAAATCAAGCAGCACCTTCTGCAAATCTTCTAATTTTTCAGGAGGCGTAGCTTCATACATACTGTAAGGATAAACCATACCACAAGACTTCCATTTTGAATCGCCAAGACGATGGAATGGCAGAAGATTGAATTCCGTTAAACCAACACTGTGCATAAACTCTGCAATGGCCGCCATATTTTCTTTACTGTCATTAAAGCCTTCGATAACAGGCGATCTCAAGACCAGTCTTCCCGGCCAATCTGATTGTGCCAATGCCGCGATATTTGCTAAAATAAGTCCATTTGGAACTCCGGTTTTCTCTTTATGCTTATCAGAATCCATATGCTTCAGATCATTAAATGCAAAATCAACATATTTCATAGTTGCCAAATAGGTTTCCTGAGGGAAAAATCCGCTCGTTTCAATCGCTGTATGGATATAAGCATTACGGCACTCCTTCAGTACCGCCTGCAAAAAATCTTTTTGATACATAGGATCGCCGCCGCTGAAAGTAGCCCCACCTTTACCAGACCAGTAATGCCTGTCACGGTCAAAAATTTTCATCAGTTCGGAAACCTTCATATCTCTGGAAGCCGGGACAAAAGCTTCCTGTAAACAAGCATCCACACATTCATGACTTTCACAATGTCTGCACTTTTCCCAGTCTATTGCCAGGGGTATTTCTTTTTCATCGCTGATAGAGATTGCCTGATGCGGGCATTTTGGGATGCACCGGGTACAGCCTTGAGTCCTGTTGATGCATTTCATTACCCTAAATAAAGTCCGTACACGATTCTCTAAACCTTCCGGATTCGCACACCATTCGCAGCGCAGCGGACATCCTGATAAAAATACCAGCGTACGGCAACCGGGACCGTCATGTACAGAATAAGACTGGATATCAAAAATACGACCTGACAAATCCTGTTGAACACCTATAGGGGATAATGATCTTGCCATAAAAATCTTCCTCTCTGCCAAAAGCTTTGCGTATCATTACTTTCTGTTTCGATTGTACAATATTTTCCAGCTGACTTCTTGAGCCTTAGGCCGTATTATTAAATACAAAAAAGCCATAGGACTAATACTTTAGTCCTATGGCTTCATACCGATTATTTATCTTTTAAACTTTTCATAAACAATTCATCATTGACGATTTGCTCCAATAATCTTACCACATCATCCGGGTAGGCATATTGGCTGCATTCCTGCCGCAATTTTAACAATGCTTTGTTATCATCGCCGTTTTCACTTACTAAAATACTGCCATAGCGGTCTAAAACAAAACTGATACCGGCCAGCTTTTCTAAATGGTATTCATTAATTTTTCTCTGCAGGGTTTCATCAACACCGTTCAAATAGCCGCGAATATACAGCAACAGTGGTTTAACCCATTTGTCCATTTTCAGCGGCTCTAAAAAAGTCATTTCATCCTCGGGGACAGTCCCCTTCTGTTTACATAAAGTAGCGATGGTATCCTGTATCCGTACCAGCAGCAGTCCCTGCTCAGTTTCATTTTTAGATAGATTGAGATAGTCACACAGCTTACGGCAATAATGAAATTTGCGGTCAGCAACAACCACAGCTTCCGATGGTAAACACTGTTTCAGCAAAACATTCAGGCTCTCAATAACTGTGCCTCTGCTTTCCATTTCATCAAACATGCTTTTTTTACCAAATAAACTGTCTAAAATAGCATGCAGTTCATTGTAGTCTACAGGTTTTACCAAAAACTGGTCAGCGCCTATTTTATAGCCATGAATCCTGTCCGCAATATCATTAAGAACAGTAATCATTACCACGGGGATATGCTGCGTTTTTGTATTTTCTTTTAATTCCCTGCAAACTTCATATCCACTCATTCCCGGCAGCATGACATCAAGCAGGATAATATCCGGCAGATATCGTTCAGCTAAACTGATAGCATCTTTCCCCTGCTGGGCAGTAACAGTTTCATAGCCCCAGCTTTCAACAAAATCTTTAAACAAGTCCAGGTTTTTAATATTATCATCTACTATCAAAACAGTTTTCATTTACGCACCTCACCTTTCACTGTTTCTTCATTCCCTGCTGCAGCGGAATCAAAAAAATTACTTCCGTTCCTTCACCTAAAGCACTTTTTAAATAGACATATCCACCATGCATCTCAACCATCTTTTTTACCAGTGGCAGACCCAGTCCTGTACCTTCGTATTCACGGGTATAAGAACTGTCGACCTGTTCAAATTCCACAAATACTTTTTTCTGATCCTGCTCGGCTATACCTATACCATTATCGCGCACAATAAATTCGGCAACATCTTCACGCTTATAAACATAGATTTCTATCTGCCCGCCAGTTCCGGTAAACTTTACTGCATTTGATAACAGATTATATAAAATCTGTTTTAGCTTGGCCGCATCAGCTTCGATCATAAAATCATCAGGTTCAAATTTCAACTTTACTTTTAACTGTTTACTTGTCACATAACTTTTCACGTTTTCCACAGTCTGCAAAACAATTTCTTTCAAATAAAATTCGCTGTAATTAAGAGTCATTTTCCCGCTGGCGATCTTGGATATATCCAGAATATCATTGATCAGCTGCAGCAGATGAGTACTGCTGCTGAAAATATTAGCTACATATTTTTTCTGTTTCTGATTCAGTTCACCTAATATATCGTCCTTTAAAATTTCAGAAGAACCGATTATAGCATTTAGCGGAGTTCTCAATTCATGACTGATATTCGCCATAAACTGGGATTTCGCCACATCTACTTTCTTCAGCTCATTCAATGCCTCCTGTAAATATTTAGTTCTTTCCGCAACATTAAGTTCAAGCTGCTCATTGTTTTTTTGCAGTTCAAACGCCAGTTGCTTCTGTTGCTGATGCTCACATTCCAATTGCTCTAAATACAGTTTGCTCTCCTGTTTCCTAAGTTCTAACTGAGTTGTAAACTTTTCAAACATCTCCTGCAGCATAGCACCTTCGTCATCCTTTTTCCCATTAAGTATTGCTTTGTTACCAAAATTCTTTTCATAATAATCTCTAGTCAAATCGGTAACATGCACAATCGGACAGCTTATTTTTTCAGCCAGCAGCTGCCCTAAAATAAGCATGGCCCACAGACATAAGAAAAAAAGACCTAAGACATACTTATAATTATTACTGACAATTCCCGAAAATTTTTCTTCTGGGATGCCAATTCCTACAACAGCGATTGGTTCATCAGCACTGTTAAAAATTTTCTGATCTAAAAAAACATGTATTTCATCATCGACATCCACTTTTCCAAAATACTGTTTATCGTCTTCCAAATATTTACCTGTTTCATGCGGGGCCCTGCTGCCGACAAAATTACTTTTAGTATCAGTCTGAATATTCGAGGCAATCCTTATCCCGTCAATGGAAAAAGCCAGAAATGAATTATCCAGATTTCTGCTGTAGCGCTCAGCAAAGTAGTTATCATTATTAAGTACATCACATAATACAATAGCTCCGATAACGTCGTTATCAGCAGATTTATCTCTGATCGGTACTACAACTATACCCATCAGAGCTTTATGCAGATACTCCTGCGCCCCCGGAGACTGGTTAAGTATTTTGATCGAAAAATTGTCATATTCAAATGAATCTTTAGTAAACAGTTCTTCAAGCCCGACAACTTCTTCTGATACATGCGTTTTCCCAAACAGCATGCTGCTGGCAGCCAGGATTTTAACAGCACTGCCATCTGGATATAACAGATAGGGAGAACTGCTTGCCAATATACGGTTCTCTCGATCTACAATAACTACATAGTCAAGATAATTAAAATTACGTTTTAAATTATTTAAAGCCATAGCAAGTCTGTTTCTATCATCATACATGGCTTTATTAATATCTGAATCACCTGCGAAAAGCAATCCTGCTTTTCTCATCTCGTCCATCCTGTTTTCCATATCATTACGAACAGTTTTCATCGCAACCTGTAAATAGTTGCGTTCATTCTCCTGGATCTGTCTGTCAAAAAAATGCTGCGTTGAAAGTACTAATAAAAGCATGGGTACCAATAGCAAAACCAAAACAAAAATACTCAGTTTTTTCTTTATGCTCATCTTCTTTGCCCCATTCGATTTTATTACGCATTAGGTACTATCCTGCAATACTCCAAAATCAACTGCATCCGATCTTTAATATCAAGTTTGCTCAGGATATTGCTGACATGTGTTTTTATGGTTTTTTCACTGATAAAAAGCTGTTCTGCAATCTGTTTATTACTCAATCCCTGACAGATAAGCATTGCTACTTCTGCTTCACGCCTGCTCAAAATACCGTTAAAAACATTTAGATCAGCTTCAGTTTTTTCCGCCCCAATATTTTCAACAACATTTAAATCAAAATTTACCAGAGCCATTGTCTGCACCAGCAATTCCCCTATCCGCTGCAGCTTACGCTGAGGCATTAAGGGTATATTATAACGTTCTATAATTTCCTGAGGCACTGTCTGCGCCTCTGTAGCAATGCCACCGCCGTAGGCAATAGCAACCAGCTTGTTATTATAATAAACAGGGCACATAAAATACGTTAACCCCAAATAACACGTAAACAATTTTATCTGCTGAGTTTTTTTGATAAAACACATTGATTTTTCTTTTTCCTGCTGACAGCGTTTTTTATTATTTTGAATTATCTGGTGACAAAGAAGACTTGAGTTTGACCACACTGTTAATGGAGTGCCTTCTAAATCAAAAAAGCATAAACTGATATTATCAACACGGGCAAAAGAATCCTGAAAGGTTTGTAATTTTTCCTTCCCAATAAATTTCAACCACTCCTGTGAAGAAAAAGTGTTGCGCATCATTTTCATCTCCTTAAGTACAACATCAAAACAACTATACGGCAGTGTAAAATGATTATATCGTTTCAATTGCCTTTTTACAACAAAACAAATATAATCTCAAAGAATTCCAAATACTTATATTGCATATTTATTCCTTTAATATCACTTACAAATATTTGCATACTTTGCACTAAAAAATCTTTAAAAGCATCCATATACCAACCATGTGAATATTTTCGGCTTATACTTATATTTTAATAGAAGTCTCTATCTGCAAATAGACTGCCAAAGTTAGAATTATGGTATTTATTTTACTCCTTAGGGATGATTATAGAAACAAACACCAGGCTATATTACAACCAAAGATGTATAAAATTACTCCTGCAGTTGTAATATTTGAGCATAATTTAAGAAATCTTTGCTAAGTAAAAATAAAAACCACCCGTAAAACGGGTGGTTTTTACAAATACTGCCATACTTATCTGCTGCTATTTTTTTAACAAAAAAGCACTCACATAAGTGAGTGCTTTTAATTTTAAATTACATTGCTGCTTCTTCTACCGGATAAACACTGATTTGACGTTTGTCGCGGCCTTTACGTTCAAATTTAACACGGCCTTCGATAGTAGCGTAAATGGTGTAATCCTTACCCATACCAACATTGTTGCCGGGATGGAATCTGGTACCACGTTGGCGTACGATAATGCTGCCGGCAGTTACCAATTGGCTTTCGTGAGCTTTAGTGCCCAAACGTTGAGCATTGGAATCACGACCATTGTGAGAGCTACCGGTACCTTTTTTATGAGCATGCAATTGCAGGATCAGTTTAAACATTGCGATTCACCTCCTGTATGTATGAATGCGAACGTACTTCGGATACTGCTCTGCTACTCCCAGCAAACCATATTCCATAGTTGCCAGAATAGCCTGAGTCAATTCATTCGGAGTATTATTCAAGTTTACTTCTAAAATGCCGTCTTCTTCATCTACGTGATATGACGGCTGACATTTCAAATGCTGTTCCAATCCAAGGATTGGTGTCTGCGTCAAAACAGAAACCGCCCCACAGACGATATCTTCGCCTGCTGCTGCAAAGCCTGCGTGACCGCTGACCTTATAGCCTGTTATCAATCCCTGTTCGTTCTTAAATAAATCTACTGTAATCATTGCTGTTAAGCTTCGATTTTAGAGATTTCAACTTTAGTGAACGGTTGACGATGACCTTGGCGTTTGCGGTAGTTGGATTTTGCTTTATATTTAAAAACAAAAATCTTCTCAGCCTTACCATGTTCAACAACTTTAGCAGTTACTTTAGCGCCGTCAACAACGGGTTTGCCGATTTTAACATCGCTGTCAGCAACAACAGTCAAAACTTCGTCAAAAACGACTTCACTGCCAGCTTCAACGTCCAATTTTTCAATGTTCAGAACATCGCCTTCGCTAACGCGGTATTGTTTACCGCCGGTTTTAATGATTGCGTACATCTATTTGCACCTCCCTTATGATAGACTCGCCAAATTCGGTACTCCTAAAGAGTTTACGGAACCTCTCTGCGCGGTTGGGGACAGACTTAATCAGTCTATACTCGAATATTTTATTACAAACGGCGTTATTTGTCAACACCGGTATTGTCTAAAATAGAAAAGGTTTCTATGTGCAGACCAGTATCTGCTTCTACCTTAATTTTACAGGCCAGTTCACGTTCCCACTGCCGCAGATCTTTAGCCCGCAGCCACTCTACCATCCAGGGATTGGCAGAAATCAAAATACTGCGTGATGCGCATGGCTTAGCCAGTAAAGTCCGCAAACGCCGTTTTATTTCCAATGCTACTGTTTCGCGTGATTGCACTCTGCCACCCCCCTGACAGATAGGACAGGGAGCATACAGAACCGTTGAAAGATTCTGGCGAGCTTTTTTTCTCGTAATTTCAACTAAATTCAAAACCGTAATATCCTGAACACGCGGCTTCATTTTATCATTCGAAAGCGCCTGCTGCAGCACCTGCAGAATTTCCTGCTGATGCTCCTGCGTATGCATATCAATAAAATCTACAACTATAATTCCGCCAATATCCCGCAGTCTAAGCTGTCTTGCAATCTCGACAGCCGCTTCACGATTGATCTGCATAATAGTTTCTTCCAAATTTTCACGGCCGCTGTAACGGCCGCTGTTAACGTCAATAACAGTCATAGCTTCTGTATAATCAATTACCAGATAACCGCCGCAGCTCAAGTCTATCCGCCTGTCAGAAATAGTATCTATTTCCTCCCGCAGTCCATAGTACGCAAAAACATCTTCCTGCTTTTCATGCAGCAGAACCCGGCCCGTTGTACCTCCTGGCATGTTCTTCAGTAACTCGCAGACACGTCCATATACTGCTTTATCATCCAGGATAATTTGGGAAACATCATTTGTCAGATAATCACGTACGATCCGTACTGATAAGTCTAATTCCCGATACAAGGTTGCAGGAGCTTTTTCTACTTTCCCGCGTGCTTCTATGACACGCCAGTTAGCGCACAAATGCCTGATATCCTCAAGCAATGCTTCCTCACTGGCACCAATAGCCGCCGTACGAATAACGATTCCCATACCATCAGGCTTTGCTTCCTCAATAATAGCTTTTAAACGGTTTCGCTCCTCTTTATTCTCTATTTTATGCGAAACTCCAATATAATCCGCCAGTGGCAAAAGCACCACATAGCGCCCAGGTAACGTCAGCTCGCGTGTCGCGGAAGGTCCTTTGCTGCCCCTGGCATCTTTCGTTATCTGAACTAATATGGACTTACCTTCAGTAATATCATTACTTTCACCCAGATAAAGAAAGGCATTCTGCTGCAACCCAATATCAATAAAAGCCGCCTGAATGCCAGGAACAACATTATTTACACGCCCCTTAAAAATATTACCGACAAGATGTTTTTCACTGCTGCGTTCCACTAAATATTCCATCAGTCTACCGTTTTCAGTCAGACCCATACGTGTTTCTTCTGACGTAGCGCTGATAATGATTTTGGTTTCCATACAAAAGCCCCTCCTTTCCTGAACTATTGAATAGACTTGTCCATATGTTCCAACATCGGCAATCTGCGGCCATCAGCAGCTGCACGATACAGATCCAGTCTGGTGATATCTGCCTTTTCAACAGGCAGCTGCATTCCAAAATGCTGATTTAAGGTATTTAACAGATCTGCTGCTTTCATACTGCCATTAGGTGTAATACGACAGGAAAATTTTAACGTCAACATATCATTTTCCTGCTTTGCACATATTTCCGGTATATAAAATTTTACATCAATTTCTTTGATTTTGTTTCTAAGCTTTGGCGCTGCCTTAGCATAAACGACACTTTCTGCCGCGTTAAAAGCAGCTACGGCCTCAACATACTCACCGGAATAAGGCAGCACAACAAGATAATCTGCACCTCCGGCGGAAGCCATCAGCGCCGGTGCGTTGTTCGCAGTTACATCTGCGGCCATAATCTGAATGCCGCGAGGTAAAGCCGCTGTCATCTTCTGCACAGCCTCGTGTACTTCCATCGGCTCAGCCAGTTCTATCTCTACAAATTCAGCCATACTGACAACGCCAACACCAAGCGCCGAAGCCAGAGAAAACTTTAAATGCGGATTAAAGCCTTCGGAATAAGCAGCAGGCAGTTTAGCGCGTCGGATAGCTCTTTCAATAGTCCGCACATATTCTAAATGGGAAATAAAACGTATTTCTTTCTCTTTAGTTATCTGCATCCTTAATTTCATACTAAGCCCTGCTCTTTCCAGTCGATTATTTTTACGCCCAGCTTTTGGCAAACACCGCAACCTGTACAGACACCGTGACGACAATCGTGGGTCAATTCTTCTGCCAGGGCTTTTTCATATTCCCTGCGCAGAAAACTGCGTGCTACAGCAGGCTGGATATGTTCCCATGGGAATAATTCATTAGCTCCGCGTTCGCGGCCTATATAGAATTCTTTGTTTAAACCTGCGTCCTGCAAAGCTTCCAGCCAGCGATCATAAGAAAAATGTTCGCTCCAGCCATCAAATTTGGCTCCGCGCTGCCAAGCCAGATATAAGGCTTTTCCTAAACGGCGGTCACCACGGGCAAAAACAGCTTCAAGCACACTGGTCACCGAGTCATGATACTGGAAGGTGATATTTTTTACTTTTAAGGCATCTTTCAATAAAAATTGTTTACGCCTTAGTTCCGCTATATCATCCTGCTGCACCCATTGAAACGGAGTATAGGGTTTGGGTACAAAAGAAGAAGCACTCACGGTTACTTTCGCACCGCGCCGACCTGTTACTTCCTGATATTTATATTGTACTGCCTTCGCCAATTTAGCTATAGCCAGTACGTCTTCGTCAGTTTCACCAGGTAAACCTATCATAAAATATAATTTTACCGATGACCAGCCTGCAGTAAAAGCAGCACCAACCGCATTCATTAAGTCTTCTTCTGTAACGCCTTTGTTTATCACGTCACGCATTCTCTGGCTGCCAGCTTCCGGTGCAAAAGTCAATCCGCTTTTACGTACAGCCTGCACTTCTTTCGCCAGATCTACAGAAAAACTGTCAATACGAAGAGATGGCAATGAAACACTAACCTTTTCATCTTTAAATTCTTCGATCATATCATGTATCATCGGTGCAAGACAAGAATAATCTGCCGTGCTTAAAGATACCAGTGAAATTTCGTTATAACCTGTATTATCCACCAGTTGGCGTGCCAGCTCCTTTAAAAGCTCCGGCCTGCGTTCACGCACAGGACGATAGACCATACCTGCATGGCAAAAACGACAGCCGCGGCTGCAGCCGCGAAAAACTTCCAGCATAATTCTGTCATGCACGATTTCTCCAAACGGCACGATCGGAGCTGTCGGATAATTAACCGTATTCATATCAGAAATAACTCTTTTTTCAACTGCCGCCGGCGCAGCATCACAATTAGCTACTACTGCTGCTACAGTGCCATCTTCATTATAAGCAACATCATAAAATGATGGTACATAAATACCTTTGAGCTTTACCGCACAGCGCAGGAAACCTTGCCGTCCACCAGGCTTACCTTCACGTTTCCATTTTTTATAGGCATCCATCAGCTCGACCATAACTTCTTCACCTTCACCAACAACGGCAAGATCAAAAAAATCTGCCAGAGGTTCCGGATTATATACACAGGGTCCGCCAACAATAATAAAAGGATCTTTTTCTGTACGTTCCTCTGTTTTTACAGGTATACGGCCCAAATCAAGCATATTAAGAATATTTGTATAAGAAAGCTCATACTGCAAAGTAAAGCCGACAAAATCAAAATCCTGCAATATCTTTTCCGTTTCCAAAGTTCGCAGCGGAATAGCATTGGCTCGCATTTTTGCTTCCAGATCTACCCAAGGGGCGTAAACTCTTTCAGCAGCAACACCGTTTTCAAGGTTCAGGATATGATATAAAATTTTAAATCCCAGATAACTCATCCCAACTTCATAAATATCCGGAAAAGCCAGGGCGATACTTACTTCAGTTTCCTCCGGACTTTTTACAATACTGTTAAATTCTCCGCCTGTATAACGAGCAGGTTTCTGTACACTGCTGAGTATATCGATCGTTAATTCTTTTTCCATACTGTTCCTCCTCTAAAATTGCAGCTGCTGACGCCGCATATTGATGTTCAGCAGCAGCCCGGCCAACAGCATATTCGTAGTCAGCGAACTCACTCCATAACTCATAAACGGCAGCGGCACACCTGTAACTGGCATAATCCCAGCAGTCATTCCAATATTTACCAGCACATGGAACATAAACATGAAAGTAATGCCCACTGCCAGCAAGGTACCGAAATCGTCTTCGGCGTTCAATGCAATAGTCAGCCCGCGCCAAATAACGATCAAATATAATAATAAAATAATAAAAATACCAATGAATCCAAACTCTTCACCAGCTACAGCAAAGATAAAATCAGTATGATTCTCAGGCAGAAAATTAAGTTGGCTCTGCGTACCTAAAAACCAGCCCTTACCTGTCAAAAGGCCAGACCCAATAGCTATTTTTGATTGAATGACATGATATCCAGCCCCGAAAGGATCAAGCTCCGGATCTAAAAATACACGAATCCTGTTTTTTTGATATTCTTTTAAAATATGCCACAATGCAGGCATCAAAGCGATAAGCGCGCCGCTCATATACATCAGCCACCTGACCTTAAACCCGCTGATGAGCAGCATCCCAAGCAAAATTGCCATAAAAACCAGCGACGTACCTAAATCCGGCTGCTTCATAACCAATATAAAAGGTACAAAAGCATAAGCCAGCGCCGGCAAATAATCAGTGAAACTGTCAAGAGTTTCCAATCTTTTATTTAAAAACGCAGCCAGACAGACAATCATTATTGCTTTAGAAAACTCAGAAGGCTGAATACTGAGCGGGCCGATCTGGATCCATCTTTGAGCACCCAGCTGGCTGTGTCCTAAAAACATTACCGCTAAAAGCAGGATAATATTAAAAACATATAAGGGAGTTGCAATATCTTTAAGCAGCCGATAGTCGAAGCGCAACGAAAAAATAACCAGGGCCAAATCTATTGCTAAAAACAGACTTTGCCGTTCAACATGCCATGCTTTACCTGTCGTTACGGCAAAAGAATGAGTAGCGCTGGCAATCAGGCAAATGCCTATTCCAACCAACCCAAAAATAGCTATAACCAGCCACCAGTCCAAATTACGAAAATATCTATTTTGCTGCATTTGCTATCCTTTCCGCAGTTTCTGCTTACTTAACCGCTTGTGACGGTATCAGACCTTCTTCTCTAAACCATTCTTCAAACACTTTATATACAATCGGACCAGCTGAAGTAGAACCAAAACTGCCCTGCTCAACTACTGCCGCAACTACCAGTTCCGGAGCATCTGTAGGCCCATAGGCTACAAATAAACCATGATCGCGTCCATGCGGATTTTCTGCCGTGCCTGTTTTCGCAGCCATTGGCTTCGGCAAATTGGCAAAATAAGAAGCCGTTCCGCCAGGTTGTGCCACACCCATCAAACCCTGTTTAATCAGTTCAAGAGTTTTTTGTGATACCCCCAAAGCATATGGTTCCTGATGCTGACGTACTTCAAAAACACTTCCATCATTATTAAGGACTTTATCTACTAAATACGGTTGGTGATAAATACCACCTCCGGCGATGCAGCTCATCATCACCGCCATCTGCAGAGGTGTTGCAAGGTCTATCCCTTGCCCGATAGAAGCGTTAAAGGTATCACCCAGAGTCCAGTCCTCCCCTGTAAATATCTTGCGTTTATTTTCAGGTGTCGGAAGCAGCCCTGAAGCTTCACCCTCAAGTTCAATACCTGTTTTCCTGCCCATACCGAATTTGCGTGCAAAATCAACCAGATTATTGATCCCTAAGCGATTGCCCATTTCATAAAAATATACATTATCCGACATGCTTAAAGCCTGTTGAAAGTTAATCCACCCCAGGGCTTCTCCGCCGGCGTTGCCCATAGGGATAAGCCAGTGCTGACCGGAGTCAAAAATCAATTCTTCCGGTGTTACCTTGCCAAGTTCCAATGCCGCCGTACCCGTAATGATCTTAAACGTTGATCCAGGGGGATATTCGCCTGATATTACTTTGTTGCCCATAGGATAGTTAGGATCATTATTTATAACCTGCCAATCCTTTTCCGATATCCCATTTACAAAAAGGTTAGGATTAAACGCAGGCCTGCTTACCATAGCTCTTACCGCACCGCTGCGCGGATCAATCGCAACAATAGCCGCTGCTCTGGCGTTAGGGGCAATCCCGCTGGACCGCAGATATGCCAATTGCTCATCAACAGCTTTTTCCATAACCATCTGCAATTCTTTATCAATGGTCAGCTGCAAACTTTTCCCGGGTATGGGGTCACGCTGACCCAGTTGTTTAACAACATTACCAGCAACATCTACTTCCTCATCAAAGCTGCCGTCTATTCCGCGGATAACTTTATCAAAAGTTTTTTCAATGCCAAATTTACCAACAATACTACCGCCTGGCATCCCTTTATAGCTGCCTTCAGTAATATCATATTCACTGGCCTCGCCAACATAACCTAACGCGTGAACTGCCAGTTCTTTATACAAATAATTGCGGATTGGCTGTAATTCCAACAAAACTCCAGGTAACTCCAACCTGCGTTCTTCTATTTTTGTTACGATCTCAGGGGAAACATTGCTTTTTAAGCGGGTTGGCTCATAACTGTTTTGATTAGCTGCAATACGCTTTCTAATTTGGTCTTCCGGCATATTTAATATTTCAGACAATGTACCGATCACTTTTTCATTATCACGCTGCCCCTGACGCTGAAGTGCCACAGCATAACCAGGCAGATTATTAACTAATTCCTGCCCTTTATAATCAAAAAACAGGCCGCGCGGAGCAGTGATTTTTGTTCTGCGCAATCTGTTACCATCAGCCTGATTGCCATAATAATCGCCTTTATAAAGCTGCAAATAGGCCATTCTGCCGAGCAAAATTAAAAATATGCATACTGCTGCTGCCAGCATAACTTCCAAGCGGCGCGCGTATCTTTTGTTCAGCACAATTTGACCTCCTTTGTTTAATGCAATCCATCATCCAGTTCTATCCAGTTCTGCAGTCTTTCTGTCAGAAGATACAACGGAATTACAAAAATAATATTTCCCAGGCAATAAGCAAACGTATCCTGCAGTGCCAGCTCTAACAGTAAAACAGAAAATCCCTTAGCCATAATAACCTGCAGAATAAAATAACAGCCTCGCAAAGCAACTGTTATTGTAACAATCGCCACAATATTGTAAAACATACTGTCTTTAAATACCTTTTCTTTTGTATAGCCAACATAATACCCTATCGCAGTCCTTGTCAAAATATGAAAACCAAAAATACCACCGGTTAAAAGATCCTGCAGCAATCCTACGAAAAAGCCAGCTATCCCACCGGCAAATGCACCTTTCAGCATAGCCAAACAATAAATAAGCAAAAGCGGCAGATCAAATTTAAACCACTGATTTTGCGGCAAACTCATCTGTAAAGATAAACATAACAGAAACAGGACGGGCCAAATCAGTTTCCTCATTGTGCCTGTCCTCCTTCGGTATTACTATTTAATTTACCTGTTGCTTCTGCAGGGTTGCTATACCCGGTAACAACAAAAACTTCTTCTACTTTACTGCTGTCAACAGCAGGATCAACATCTGCGTTCAGTAAAAGTCCTGCCGCCTCTGGGCTGGTTTCTCTTACAGTACCAATTACCAAACCTGCCGGATGCCTGCCACTGAAACCGCTGGTAATAACAACATCACCTTTTCTTACATCCGCTTCCCTGGGTAAATGTTCCATTTCTAAAGGCATATTTTCCATGCTTCTTCCGCAGATAACACCAACCGCTCTGGAATCAGCCCTCAAAATACGTGCCCCGATCTTACAACGGCTGCTGGTAATCAGCATGACTTTAGCAGCAGCAGGATAAACTTCTTCTACCAGCCCTACGATACCATCACCCGTAACAACAGCCATCTCTTTATCCAGACCATCTGCAGAACCACGATCGATGATTACAACATCCTGTAAATCGCCCATATTCCGCCCCACAACTTTGGCAGGCAGTAATTTCTGTTCCGGCACGTGCTCTTTATATTGCAAAAGCTTTGTCAGCCGCTGGTTTTCAGCGTAAAACTCAGCCATAGCTATATTAGCCCTTCGCAATTCAGCATTTTCTTTTTTTAATTGCTCGTTTTCTGCTTCCATTGTCGTAATAGCTTCCAGCTTCTTTTCCAAAGAAGAAGCTGCGCCTGTAAATGTCTGAATACAACTGTTGACAGGACTTATTACTGCAATCACCACTCTATTCAACACCGGAAATCGTACTCTTCCTTCAACAGCCAACGCCATCAGAGCTACCAATGCTATCACAATCAGAAGCAGGCTCATATTTTTCTTACTCACAATAATAATTCAGCCTTCATTTATTATTAGATGCCATAAATCCTTTTTTATAGATATCTACATTTTCAACCGCAATACCAGTACCTAAGGCAACACAGGACAAAGCATCATCAGAAACATAGACAGGCATTCCTGTTTCTTTGCTCAGTAGACGGTCAAGATTACGCAGCAAAGAAGATCCTCCTGTCATAACGATACCGCGATCCATAATATCAGAAGCCAGTTCCGGAGGAGTTCTCTCCAGAGTATTACGTACGGCATCGACAATATTAGCCACCGGTTCACTCAACGCCTCGCAGATCTGGTTCGCATTAATAAGCAGATTTTTAGGCAACCCTGTCACGAGATCACGACCACGAATTTCCATTTCTGTAGCTTCTTCAAGTTCCATCGCAGTGCCAATAGTAATTTTTATTTCTTCTGCTGTCCGCTCACCAATCAACAGACTGAATGTTTTCCTGATGTAACGTACAATAGCATCATCCATTGCATCACCGCCGGTCCGGATAGAACGGCTGATAACGATACCACCCAAGGAAATAACAGCTACTTCGCAGGTTCCGCCGCCAATATCAACGACCATACTGCCGGTGGCTTCTTGTACAGGCAACCCTGCACCAATAGCAGCCGCCATTGGTTCTTCAATCAAATATGCTTCCCTGGCCCCAGCTTGTACAGTAGCATCAATAACCGCACGTTTTTCAACCTCAGTAACGCCAGAAGGAACGCCAACAACAATACGCGGACGGACTAAAGAATGTTTGCCAATTGCTTTTTTTATAAAGTATTTAAGCATCGACTGGGTAATATCAAAATCAGCAATAACGCCATCCTTCATCGGACGAATAGCTACGATATGTCCAGGAGTACGACCAATCATCTGCTTAGCTTCGGCACCAATCGCCAGCACCTCTTTATTCTCTCTGTCTACGGCAACTACTGAAGGTTCTCTGATAATAATACCTTTACCTTTAGCATGCACCAAAGTATTCGCAGTTCCCAAATCGATTCCCATATCATGAGCAAAACTTTTAAAAATACCAAACATTCTTCAACACCTCATTTATCTAAATAACCTTGCTCTCTAAAACTAAAAAATATTCCATCGCCAATTACCAGGTGGTCAATCAGCGGAATTCCCATAATTATCCCGGTCTCATTCAGACTACGAGTCAGCTCTTTATCTTCCTGACTAGGTTTAGGATCTCCAGAAGGATGATTATGTGCTACCAAAATGGCAGCAGCATGGTACAGTAACGCCGGGGCAAACACTTCCCGAGGATGCACAACCGAACTATTGACAGATCCTTCTGAAACTTGTTCCATTCTTATGACCTGATTTTTGCTGTCTAATAATAACACCAAAAATTTTTCATGTTGTTCGTAACGCAATCTTGGCAATAAAATCTCAGCACCTTTTTGCGGAGACTCTATTTTTAACTTGACCTGACTTCCAGCTGCTGCAATACGCTTGCCTAATTCCAACGCAGCCAAAATTGTTGCAGCTTTTGCGGGCCCCAGTCCCTTGACTTTAGCCAGCTCTGCAACACTGTGCACACAGGCTATATTTTGATATAACCCACTTGAAGCAGTCAATTCTTCTGCAATTCTTAAAGCAGAACGCTTCTGGGTACCAGTACGTATTAAAATAGCTAAAAGTTCAGAATTACTTAACCCAGCAGCACCTTGCTGCATCAATTTTTCACGTGGTCTGTCATCCAGCGACAATTCTTTTATACACTGGCTCAAAAGCCATTCACTCCAATTTGTGCCATCATTTGATACAAGCGGGTGAGCGGCAACCCCACGACGTTATTATAGCAGCCCTCTATTTTCTCAACTAAAACTGCACCACGTCCCTGAATTCCATAGGCTCCAGCCTTATCAAAAGGTTCGCCGGTCGCAACATAAGCATTAATCTCAATTTCTGATAAGCTTCTAAACCATACTTTAGTCTCTACTACTTCTACTAAATTCTGAGTCTTATAAAAAACAGCAACACCTGTCAAAACCCGGTGCACTCTGCCAGACAATTTCCGCAGCATCACGGCTGCATCATTGCTGTCAAATGGTTTGCCAAGTATTTCATTTTCCAAAACAACCATCGTATCAGCAGCAATCACAGGTATTTCGCTGCCAACTTGTTCAACAACTACCTGCCCTTTACCTAAAGCATTTACTGCTACCACTTTTTCAGCGTTATCTCCACTAACCTCATCAAAGGCGCTGGTATATACATCAACCTCTAACCCAATCTGACGCAATAATTCTAAACGGCGCGGAGATCCGGACGCTAACCTTACCAGCATCAGCTCATCTCCTATTTTTTTTCATTTTCATCTTCAGTATCATCAAAAACTATTGGGTCAGGTGCTTCTATTTCTATAACAACAGGCTGTACACCTTCACGTACTGCATCACGTTTAAAAATACGCGCATAATTAACAGAAACCAACAGCCAGATAACTACACCCAGCATCACAGGCATTGTCTTATCAATATCGAAAAATACAGCGATACTGTTTCCAAAAACAGCACCGGCAATCACTGACAATACAGGAAAGCCATACAATATCATCTGCATCTTACGTTTATTCATTTCCTGATATTCAACACCGACTACATCGCCAACTTTGGCATTGATAGGACACCAGGCTTCTAAATATTTAGGTATTTTTTCCCCTTTACTTTTATCTTTATCAAGCTTTATTTTCGCTCTTTCGCCATGCTTCTCAATCAATAATCCTACTAATTCAGCTCTCATTTCTGCCATAAATACTCTCCTTAATTATAGGCGTGTATGAAAACATACCAATAACCAAATCCAAAAATAACGCCGTAAATAGCGACAAAAATACCTACACCCTGCCATGTAATAGGATAGCCAAAGTTAATATATTCGCCAAAAATACCTCTTTTATTGAAAAAAGTGTATTTCATACGTCTTTTGAACCATTTTGCCTTATTTTCTGATCCAACTGCCTTAGCAATCATAAAAATATAAAAAAAAGCGCCAACGAAAACTTGAATGATACGAGCACAAATCAAAGAACTATCTACATTTACCAATGCTTCCATTGTTTTCATCCTTTCTCAATAACTCAATTTAAGTTTAAAAATTTATCAGGCATCTGTTTGCGCAGTTCGCGCAAAAATTTTTCGCTGCATTTAAAAATAATACCAGCCAGCCTTTTATTATCTTTACCTTCAGTAAACACTAACAAACGCTGTTCATTAGGATCTACTGAAGAATACCTGTGAATATAATGACGGATTTTAGTTTTCTTAAAAAAACTTTTGATATATTTATTGGTATAACTTTCAGTTTTAGTCAAATCCACTTTAAAACTGCGTCTAATTCCCACGCCATGGCTTATGACTTCCATCTCGCCATCACGTAGAATATATGTATACTTAAAAACAACACGCCATATCCACATCAGCAGAAATAAAATATTAAAGCCCCAACCTAAAGGGCTAAAATATCCTGTATTGACATAACGATACCCTTCATAAATCCATAATAAAACTATAACGGCCAAACCGCCATATGATATCTGCATTCTGCGATCACTGACTTGAGATTCTTCTCTATATATTTCGTTCAAACAAAACAATCCCTTCATTCTCTATTATCCAAGGACTGAACACACCTTTAGACCATTTCTTATTATAACAAATTTTTGCTATAAAGGATACACTCTAAAGCCGTTCCTCTAAAAAAATTCACAAAAACAAGTATTAAAAAACAGGCGTGATATACACGCCTGTTTTTACATAATTCATTTTATAAAATTTACTGTTTTTCCGAAGTAAATTTAATTACCGGGGAAGAAAGGCCATACGATAGGAATTACAACCAGGGATACGATAAAGGATACGATAACAAGACCGGTACCTGCTTTAACATAGTCCATAAATTTGTATCCGCCAGGGCCAAGAACCAAAGTGTTCGGAGGTGTACCTACCGGAGATGCAAATGCACAGGATGCTGCAACTGCGATAGCCATCAATACTGCTTTCGGATCAGCACCAAGTTGTTGAGAAATCGCAATACCAATCGGGCACAGCAGAGCTGCAGATGCAGTGTTGGACATAAATTGTGTTAAACCGCAAGAAAGAATGAAAAGAATTGCAGTAACAACTAAAGGAGACGGAGAACCGCCCATCAGGCTTACAGTCCATTCTGCGATCATTTTGCCAGCGCCGGTTTTGTCCATTGCAGTGGATACAGGCATCATACCTGCGAACAGGAAAATAGTTACCCAGTCAATAGAAGCATAAGCTTGTTTTTCAGTCAAACAGCCAGTCAATACGCAAACGATTGCGCCGATAATAGCTGCCATTTCCAAAGAAACGCCCTTGATGCCGATAGCCATAGTCAAAACTACGAGCAACAGGATAACGCCGGAAACTACTTGTTTAGAAGCAGAAGTCTCGTTAGCTTCAACTTCTTGTTCAATTTCCTGATCAGCATCTAATTCAGCTTTCGGAAGCAGGTATTTACCTAAGAACATCATATAGATGATACCAGCTACGGTTACAGGGATACCAATCCAGGCAAATTCGAAGAAGCCAAATTTGTCAGCAATACCAGCAGCTTCCAAAGCGCCGTTAGCGATGATATTCGGAGGAGTACCAACCATAGTGATGATACCACCGAGACCGCAGGCAAATGCCAAAGGCATCAATTGACGGGAAGCGGGAATCTTTGCTGCAGAACAAATACCAAGTACAACCGGCAGCAGACAAGCTGCAGTACCAGTGTTGGATAATACGGCGGACAATGCGGCGCCAACAAGCATAATACCAAACATCAAACTGTTTTCACCAGTACCGGAAATTTTAACAATAGAAGCACCAATTTTTTGTGCAAGACCTGTATAAAACATAGAAGCACCAACAACGAACATACCTGCAAAAAGTACTACGGTAGAATTAGAGAGGCCGGAAAATACTTGTTTAGCAGGAATAAAACCTAACAGGCCGCACGCGATAGCGCCGCCCATAGCCGTTACTGCAAGCGGGATGAGTTCGGTTACAAATAACAGAGCAATAACAGCTAGCATAATAAGACATTTTACTGCTTGAGACATGAGAATCCTCCTTCAAAAAGTTAAAAATGTTTTAAGGAAGTAACAAATTACTTCCTATTATATATGTAAGCTAGAATGATTAAATTTGCTATTTTTTGCATATTATTAAAAAACTTATCTTTAGTTACAAAATTATTAACAAAATTTAATTAACAGCTTACAGTAACAAGTGTAACAGATAAGCCAGTTTTTTTCAAGATTTTTTCACAATTTTCGTATAACAAAAAAGTTCAAAAACTGTTAACTGTCTTCATTATGCATATTTATACTATTTTGATACTTTTTGACAATTTTTTATTCATAGCTAAAACATAAAAAAACAGACGTGATAGTTATCACGTCTGTTTAATTTATTGCTCTTACAATAATACTTTCGTCTATCTTCCTAACAAATTATTTGCCGGGGAAGAAAGGCCATACGATAGGAATTACAATCAGGGATACGATAAAGGATACGATAACAAGACCGGTACCTGCTTTAACATAGTCCATAAATTTGTATCCGCCAGGGCCAAGAACCAAAGTGTTCGGAGGTGTACCTACCGGAGATGCAAATGCACAGGATGCTGCAACTGCGATAGCCATCAATACTGCTTTCGGATCAGCACCAAGTTGTTGAGAAATCGCAATACCAATCGGGCACAGCAGAGCTGCAGATGCAGTGTTGGACATAAATTGTGTTAAACCGCAAGAAAGAATGAAAAGAATTGCAGTAACAACTAAAGGAGACGGAGAACCGCCCATCAGGCTTACAGTCCATTCTGCGATCATTTTGCCAGCGCCGGTTTTGTCCATTGCAGTGGATACAGGCATCATACCTGCGAACAGGAAAATAGTTACCCAGTCAATAGAAGCATAAGCTTGTTTTTCAGTCAAACAGCCAGTCAATACGCAAACGATTGCGCCGATAATAGCTGCCATTTCCAAAGAAACGCCCTTGATGCCGATAGCCATAGTCAAAACTACGAGCAACAGGATAACGCCGGAAACTACTTGTTTAGAAGCAGAAGTCTCGTTAGCTTCAACTTCTTGTTCAATTTCCTGATCAGCATCTAATTCAGCTTTCGGAAGCAGGTATTTACCTAAGAACATCATATAGATGATACCAGCTACGGTTACAGGGATACCAATCCAGGCAAATTCGAAGAAGCCAAATTTGTCAGCAATACCAGCAGCTTCCAAAGCGCCGTTAGCGATGATATTCGGAGGAGTACCAACCATAGTGATGATACCACCGAGACCGCAGGCAAATGCCAAAGGCATCAATTGACGGGAAGCAGGGATTTTAGCTGCAGAGCAGATACCCAAGGCAACCGGCAGCAGACAAGCTGCAGTACCAGTGTTGGATAATACAGAAGACAAAGCAGCACCAACAAACATTAAACCAAACATCAAGCTGTTTTCACCGGTACCGCAGAAATGAACTACAGTATTACCGATTTTTTGTGCAAGACCTGTGTAGAACATGGCTGCACCTACTACGAACATGCCTGCAAAGAGTACTACGGTCGAATTAGAGAGACCAGAAAATACTTGTTTAGCAGGGATAAAACCTAACAGGCCGCACGCGATAGCGCCGCCCATAGCTGTTATTGCAAGCGGAATGAGTTCGGTTACAAATAACAATGCAACAACAGCCAGAAGAATGAGACATTTTACTGCTGGGGACATTATAATTCCTCCTTTTAAATTAATTTTATATACAGCGCGTTCGGGGCGCGTATATCAAAATAAAGAGAATTTTGTAAAAGATCCTTAGCATTGCTTTCTATGAATTTTCTTGCAACACCTTATGCTTCATTATACCACTATGCACTCAAATTTAAAAGTGTAAGTTTTATTTAATTTACAGCTTTTTTGACATTAAGGTATATTAATATAATACAATAATACTATTTTTACAATATTTAAGATTCTTTGTCCACTCAAAAAACATTATTCAAAATAACCAAAAGAAAAATTAATGTTTTTATCTTGGTTAACCAGCTTCAGGACTGCATTATTACTTGAAACTATAAAGAAAGCTTGTACTTCTCTTTACTACAGCATAATGATTTGCTTTATATTTTTCTTTTTCCAAAAAAAATAGGTGCACGATAAAGTGCACCTATTTCTGTTTATACTATAAATTATTTGACAGGTCCAATCATTGCAAGCATTGCACCTGCAGCTACTGCGGTACCGATAACACCAGCTACGTTCGGGCCCATAGCATGCATGAGCAGGAAGTTAGCAGGGTTAGCTTTTTGACCAACGATTTGGGATACACGTGCTGCCATCGGAACTGCGGATACACCAGCGGAACCGATAAGAGGATTGGTTTTACCACCATCCAGAACACACATGATTTTACCAAAGATAACGCCTGCAAAAGTACCAGCTGCGAAAGCAACAAGACCAAGGCAGATGATCAAGATGGTTTGATAGTTCAGGAAAGATTCAGCTTTCATAGTCAAACCTGTACCAGTTGCCAGCATGATCGTTACAATGTTCATCAAAGCATTTTGTGCAGTATCGGAAAGACGATCCAAACAACCAGCTTCTTTGAACAGGTTACCCAACATCAGCATACCAATCAAAGAGCATACAGGCGGAAGCAACAAGCTGATAACGATAGTAGTAACAACCGGGAATACGATTCTTTCAAAATGAGAAACCGGACGCAGTTGTTCCATAACGATTTTACGGTCAGCTTCAGTAGTGCAAAGTTTCATAATAGGCGGTTGGATCAAAGGAACCAACGACATATAAGAATATGCAGCTACTGCGATAGCACCTAACAGGTTAGGAGCCATTTTTGCAGCCAGGTAAATAGCAGTCGGGCCATCAGCACCACCGATAATACCGATAGCGGATGCTTCTTGCACGGTAAATCCGAGCATCATAGCGCCCAGCAAGGAAATAAATACACCTGCTTGAGCTGCAGCGCCCAAAAGCAAAGTTTTCGGGTTTGCAATCAACGGACCAAAGTCTGTCATTGCACCTACGCCTAAGAAAATCAAAGGCGGGAAAATTTCATGATTAATACCATAAAGAATTACCTGCATAACACCCGGTTGGTCTTCAAAACCTGTTTTAGGCACGTTTGCCAGCAAACAGCCGAATGCAATCGGAGACAACAGCAAAGGTTCAAAACCTTTACCAATAGCCAAATATAAAAGAATAATACCTACCAACATCATGATGGCATGACCCATGGTGAAAGCGGAGAAACCGCTGTCATTCCATACGGATTGTAAAGCAACTACAAATGCTTCCATTTATATCCTCCCAATGTTCAATTATTTGAGAGCTTCTAGTTTCAATCACAAATAAGCTCTCTTCTAAATATAAAAGTTATTGCTTTCTTATGACGCAAATTACATTACGATCATAACGTCGCCGGTACCAACAGTTTGACCTGCGGAAACGCGAACGTCAGAAATGGTGCCGTCAGCAGGAGCCATGATCTCGTTTTGCATTTTCATTGCTTCGAGAATCATCAATACGTCGCCGGATTTAACTGCGTCGCCAGCTTTAACTTTTACTTCGAGAACTTTACCAGGCATAGGAGCAGAAATGGTTGCAGAGCCAGCAGCAACAGGTTTTGCAGCCGGAGCCGGTGCAGCAGCAGGAGCTGCTTTGGGTGCTGCTGCCGGTGCAGCAGCAGGAGCTGCTTTAGGTGCAGCAGCTTTAGGAGCAGCAACGCCGCCCATTTCTTCAACTTCTACTTCATATGCAGTGCCGTTAACGGTAATGGTATATTTTTTCATGGATGTTAATCCTCCTTAAAATCTCGTAATAAAATAGATTAATTATTAACCCCAAATTAGAAGCATTCTTTACGTACACTAATTGCTTCAATATGAGCATTTTGTGTCCAGCTTGCTTCGGGCAGACGACGTACGCAGGCTATTTGCTCTGCGGAATGACCAAGAGCAGCTACAGCTGCTGCAATAACAGCAATTACTTCACTGTCATCCTGCACAGGAGCTGCAACAGCAGCAGGTGCTGCGGCAGGTGCCGATGCTGCTACTGGTTTCTCAGTTTTTTTTTGCGTTGGATCTACCAATTGGATGATTTTCATCAAAACACCCAAGGCTGCCAATACGCCAAAAACTATGGTCATATTGATGATAGAAATCAACCAAGGATTAGTAGTTACAGGACCCATTATTTCACCTCATTCTTCTTAATTAATTAAGCACTATACTGCAAGCTGCAAATTACAAAGGAATATTGCCATGGCGTTTTGCCGGGCGAGTTTCACGTTTGGACTGCAACATTTGCAAAGCGTTGATGATGGTGGGACGGGTGTTTTTCGGCTCGATTACGATGTCTACCATGCCGCGCATTGCTGCTTGGTACGGAGTTGCAAAGTTATCGATATATTCTTCCGTTTTTGCTTTTACATCAGGATCATTTTTGAAGATGATGTTAGCTGCACCTGCAGGTCCCATTACTGCGATTTCTGCAGTCGGCCATGCAATTACTTGGTCTGCGCCCAAATCTTGGGAACACATTGCCAGGTAGGAACCACCGTATGCTTTACGGGTTACTACAGTAATTTTAGGTACAGTTGCTTCGGAATATGCATACAGCATTTTTGCGCCGTGACGGATAATACCGCCGTATTCTTGGTTACAGCCAGGCAGGAAGCCAGGTACGTCTACCAAGTTCAGCAAAGGAATGTTGAAAGCATCGCAGAAGCGAATAAAACGAGAGGATTTGTCGGATGCGTTGATATCCAGGCAGCCAGCCATTACTTTAGGTTGGTTTGCAATGATACCTACGGTTTGACCATCCATACGTGCAAAGCAAGTGATAATATTGGTTGCCCAATATTGTTGGGATTCATAGAATTCACCGTTGTCTACGATGGATTTGATTACGTCTTTCATATCATATGCTTGGTTGGAGTTATCCGGAAGCAATGTATTCAAGGAGTCATCAATACGCATCGGGTCGTCACCGGTTTCTACAATAGGAGCGCATTCCATGTTGTTGGAAGGCAGGAAGCTCAGCAGGTAACGGATCTGTTGCAAGCAGTCTTCGTCGTTTTCTGCAGCAAAATGTGCAACGCCGGAAGTGCTGTTGTGGGTCATAGCGCCACCCAGTTGTTCTTGGGTTACGTCTTCACCAGTAACAGATTTTACTACTGCGGGGCCGGTAATGAACATTTTAGAAGTGTTCTTTACCATGTAAATGAAGTCAGTCAGTGCCGGGCTGTATACAGCGCCGCCAGCAGAAGGACCCATGATAGCGGAGATCTGAGGAACTACGCCGGATGCAATAGTGTTTTCAAAGAAGATTTTTCCGTAACCAGCCAAAGCGTCAATTGCTTCTTGGATACGAGCACCGCCGGAATCGTTCAGGCCAACAAGCGGAGCACCCATTTTCAGGGACAGGCGTTGTACTTTTACGATTTTAGCAGCATGCATTTCGCCTAAAGAACCACCTTCTACAGTGAAATCTTGTGCGAATACATAAACCAGACGGCCATCGATGGTGCCGTAACCAGTAGTTACACCTTCGCCAGGAAGTTCTTTCTTCTCTTGGCCGAAGTTTGTGCAACGATGTTTTACGAAACGATCCAATTCAACAAAGGATCCTTCGTCGAGGAGTGCAGCAATTCTTTCACGTGCAGTCATTTTGCCGGCTTCGTGTTGTTTTGCAACGCGTTTTTCGCCGCCTGCAGCCAGAATTACTTCGGACTTTTTGAGCATTTTCTCAATTTTTGCTTGAGTAGACAAATCTTACACCTCCATCATTATTAGGAGAACATTTTTATATACATCCCTAACAAATAAGGATGTAAAATTTTGGATCTTGACTACTGGTACTTTTTGCCATTCATCAAGAGTTCTCCAAAATTCCTGACACTAATTATAATCAGGAACGTTCTTTTTTTCTGTTGCACAGGTCACACTTTTTTATTATTTCTTTCACAAAAATTTCACTTCTAGATTATAACAAAAAAGTATTTTTCATCTAATTTTATTTGCCAGCAAATGAAATCTAAACAAAAAGCCACATAATTAAAAGTTTTTAATAAAAACTTTTAATTATGTGGCGCAGGCAACAGATTTTTAAGCAATATTTAACTAAAATATTGATAGTTGAAGGTTAACTATGTCCAAATTTAAAATGAACATATTATTTCCTTTATATATGGGTAATTAGCATAATAAAAAAACAGGCACACCATAAAAGATGCACCTGTTTCAATTTTAGTTATTTAGCAGCACCAATCATTGCAAGCATTGCGCCTGCAGCTACTGCGGTGCCGATAACACCAGCTACGTTCGGGCCCATAGCATGCATGAGCAGGAAGTTAGAAGGGTTAGCTTTTTGACCAACAACTTGGGATACACGTGCTGCCATCGGAACTGCGGATACACCAGCGGAACCGATAAGAGGATTGGTTTTACCACCATCCAGAACACACATGATTTTACCAAAGATAACGCCTGCAAAAGTACCAGCTGCGAAAGCAACAAGACCAAGGCAGATGATCAAGATGGTTTGATAGTTCAGGAAAGATTCAGCTTTCATAGTCAAACCTGTACCAGTTGCCAGCATGATCGTTACAATGTTCATCAAAGCATTTTGTGCAGTATCGGAAAGACGATCCAAACAACCAGCTTCTTTGAACAGGTTACCCAACATCAGCATACCAATCAAAGAGCATACAGGCGGAAGCAACAAGCTGATAACGATAGTAGTAACAACCGGGAATACGATTCTTTCAAAATGAGAAACCGGACGCAGTTGTTCCATAACGATTTTACGGTCAGCTTCAGTAGTGCAAAGTTTCATAATAGGCGGTTGGATCAAAGGAACCAACGACATATAAGAATATGCAGCTACTGCGATAGCACCTAACAGGTTAGGAGCCATTTTTGCAGCCAGGTAAATAGCAGTCGGGCCATCAGCACCACCGATAATACCGATAGCGGATGCTTCTTGCACGGTAAATCCGAGCATCATAGCGCCCAGCAAGGAAATAAATACACCTGCTTGAGCTGCAGCGCCCAAAAGCAAAGTTTTCGGGTTTGCAATCAACGGACCAAAGTCTGTCATTGCACCTACGCCTAAGAAAATCAAAGGCGGGAAAATTTCATGATTAATACCATAAAGAATTACCTGCATAACACCCGGTTGGTCTTCAAAACCTGTTTTAGGCACGTTTGCCAGCAAACAGCCGAATGCAATCGGAGACAACAGCAAAGGTTCAAAACCTTTACCAATAGCCAAATATAAAAGAATAATACCTACCAACATCATGATGGCATGACCCATGGTGAAAGCGGAGAAACCGCTGTCATTCCATACGGATTGTAAAGCAACTACAAATGCTTCCATTTATATCCTCCCAATGTTCAATTATTTGAGAGCTTCTAGTTTCAATCACAAATAAGCTCTCTTCTAAATATAAAAGTTATTGCTTTCTTATGACGCAAATTACATTACGATCATAACGTCGCCGGTACCAACAGTTTGACCTGCGGAAACGCGAACGTCAGAAATGGTGCCGTCAGCAGGAGCCATGATCTCGTTTTGCATTTTCATTGCTTCGAGAATCATCAATACGTCGCCGGATTTAACTGCGTCGCCAGCTTTAACTTTTACTTCGAGAACTTTACCAGGCATAGGAGCAGAAATGGTTGCAGAGCCAGCAGCAACAGGTTTTGCAGCCGGAGCCGGTGCAGCAGCAGGAGCTGCTTTGGGTGCTGCTGCCGGTGCAGCAGCAGGAGCTGCTTTAGGTGCAGCAGCTTTAGGAGCAGCAACGCCGCCCATTTCTTCAACTTCTACTTCATATGCAGTGCCGTTAACGGTAATGGTATATTTTTTCATGGATGTTAATCCTCCTTAAAATCTCGTAATAAAATAGATTAATTATTAACCCCAAATTAGAAGCATTCTTTACGTACACTAATTGCTTCAATATGAGCATTTTGTGTCCAGCTTGCTTCGGGCAGACGACGTACGCAGGCTATTTGCTCTGCGGAATGACCAAGAGCAGCTACAGCTGCTGCAATAACAGCAATTACTTCACTGTCATCCTGCACAGGAGCTGCAACAGCAGCAGGTGCTGCGGCAGGTGCCGATGCTGCTACTGGTTTCTCAGTTTTTTTTTGCGTTGGATCTACCAATTGGATGATTTTCATCAAAACACCCAAGGCTGCCAATACGCCAAAAACTATGGTCATATTGATGATAGAAATCAACCAAGGATTAGTAGTTACAGGACCCATTATTTCACCTCATTCTTCTTAATTAATTAAGCACTATACTGCAAGCTGCAAATTACAAAGGAATATTGCCATGGCGTTTTGCCGGGCGAGTTTCACGTTTGGACTGCAACATTTGCAAAGCGTTGATGATGGTGGGACGGGTGTTTTTCGGCTCGATTACGATGTCTACCATGCCGCGCATTGCTGCTTGGTACGGAGTTGCAAAGTTATCGATATATTCTTCCGTTTTTGCTTTTACATCAGGATCATTTTTGAAGATGATGTTAGCTGCACCTGCAGGTCCCATTACTGCGATTTCTGCAGTCGGCCATGCAATTACTTGGTCTGCGCCCAAATCTTGGGAACACATTGCCAGGTAGGAACCACCGTATGCTTTACGGGTTACTACAGTAATTTTAGGTACAGTTGCTTCGGAATATGCATACAGCATTTTTGCGCCGTGACGGATAATACCGCCGTATTCTTGGTTACAGCCAGGCAGGAAGCCAGGTACGTCTACCAAGTTCAGCAAAGGAATGTTGAAAGCATCGCAGAAGCGAATAAAACGAGAGGATTTGTCGGATGCGTTGATATCCAGGCAGCCAGCCATTACTTTAGGTTGGTTTGCAATGATACCTACGGTTTGACCATCCATACGTGCAAAGCAAGTGATAATATTGGTTGCCCAATATTGTTGGGATTCATAGAATTCACCGTTGTCTACGATGGATTTGATTACGTCTTTCATATCATATGCTTGGTTGGAGTTATCCGGAAGCAATGTATTCAAGGAGTCATCAATACGCATCGGGTCGTCACCGGTTTCTACAATAGGAGCGCATTCCATGTTGTTGGAAGGCAGGAAGCTCAGCAGGTAACGGATCTGTTGCAAGCAGTCTTCGTCGTTTTCTGCAGCAAAATGTGCAACGCCGGAAGTGCTGTTGTGGGTCATAGCGCCACCCAGTTGTTCTTGGGTTACGTCTTCACCAGTAACAGATTTTACTACTGCGGGGCCGGTAATGAACATTTTAGAAGTGTTCTTTACCATGTAAATGAAGTCAGTCAGTGCCGGGCTGTATACAGCGCCGCCAGCAGAAGGACCCATGATAGCGGAGATCTGAGGAACTACGCCGGATGCAATAGTGTTTTCAAAGAAGATTTTTCCGTAACCAGCCAAAGCGTCAATTGCTTCTTGGATACGAGCACCGCCGGAATCGTTCAGGCCAACAAGCGGAGCACCCATTTTCAGGGACAGGCGTTGTACTTTTACGATTTTAGCAGCATGCATTTCGCCTAAAGAACCACCTTCTACAGTGAAATCTTGTGCGAATACATAAACCAGACGGCCATCGATGGTGCCGTAACCAGTAGTTACACCTTCGCCAGGAAGTTCTTTCTTCTCTTGGCCGAAGTTTGTGCAACGATGTTTTACGAAACGATCCAATTCAACAAAGGATCCTTCGTCGAGGAGTGCAGCAATTCTTTCACGTGCAGTCATTTTGCCGGCTTCGTGTTGTTTTGCAACGCGTTTTTCGCCGCCTGCAGCCAGAATTACTTCGGACTTTTTGAGCATTTTCTCAATTTTTGCTTGAGTAGACAAATCTTACACCTCCATCATTATTGGGAGAACCTTATTTTATATACATCTACGCGGATGCAGACTCTTTGGTCCGCATCCGTGTAGTATGTAACAACTTAAAATAAAATCTTCAAAAGATTTTTGTAATTCCGTATTTTACGGAATTATTTTTTTGCCGGAGCGCAATACTCAAGCAAAATACCTACGGATTTCGGATGAACGAAAGCGATATCCATTCCGCCAGCACCGCCACGAGGAGCTTTGTCGATCATAGCAGCACCTTTTTCAATAGTGGTATCAATAGCTGCTTGAACATCATCAACGCGAACAGCGATATGTTGGATACCTTGTCCATTTTTAGCGATGTATTTGCCGATAGGGCCATCGCCATTTTCAGTGATATCAACAAGGAGCTCAAGCAAAGTTTCGCCACAGGGAATAAATACGGTTTTTACACCTTGCTCAGGAACAGCTTCTTCACCAGTGCAGCTCAAGCCAAGAACTTCAGTGTAGAATTTCTTGGAAAGATCCAGGTCTTTGCAAGCAATACCTACATGGTCAACACAAATTGTTTTAAACATTTCAAATTCCTCCTAAAAGTAATTTTGGTTGTTTTATCTTAAAACTTTACCAACAATGTCAGCGACAACAGAATACGGCTCAATTTCACGAATTTGAAGTTTTTCAACTAAAATATCAAATTCGGAAGTAGCTACAACATTCTTGTCGATATAACGGTTGACCCTGTCATTAAGCATAGCAGTAACTTCGTTTTTAATACGAGCTTTGCGTATTTTGCTCAATTGATCAGATTCAATCAAATATGCTTTGTGCTCTTCAATAGAGTCAACAACAGCTTCTATACCTTCACCCTTGCTGGCAATGGTCCGATTGATCGGAGGACGCCAGCCAACATGTTCGGGATTTAATTCCAACATCATTTCAATCTCAATGTTCAGCTTGTCCGTACCTTCACGGTCAGCTTTATTGATCGTGAAAAGGTCACCGATCTCAAGTATACCTGCTTTAATAGCCTGAATGTCATCGCCCATACCAGGAATAACAACAACCATTGTAGTATCAGCAGTTTTAACAATATCTACTTCAGATTGACCAACGCCAACAGTTTCAACAATAATAACATCAAAACCATATGCATCCATCAATTTAACAGCATCGCCCGCTTTTTGGGATAATCCACCCAAACTCCCGCGAGTAGCCATGGAACGAACAAAAATGCCTTCATCGGCAGTAAGGTCCAACATTCTGATACGGTCGCCTAAAATTGCACCACCGGAGAAAGGACTTGTAGGATCAATTGCGATAATACCAACTGTTTTACCGCGTTTACGATATTCTTTAGCAAGCTTGTCGGTCAAAGTACTTTTGCCAGCGCCCGGAGGTCCGGTTATTCCGATGACATAAGCATTACCGGTGTGGGGATAAATGGCTGTCATTATTTCAACAGCGTTATCATACTCGTTCTCTACGGCAGTAATAGCTTTCGCTAATGCTAAACGAGAATGGTTTAATACGCCTTCAACAATATTCAATGATCACACCGCCTTGTTGAGGTCCAATAAAAATTGTATTATGCAAGCCGGGACAAGCCCGGCCTGCAAAATTTTTGAGAACCTTAATTATTTTACGTTAGCGTTGATGAATTCAACAATGTTGCCAGTCGGAGTGCCAGGAGTGAATACTTCGGCAATGCCAGCAGCTTTCAAACCAGGAATGTCAGCGTCAGGAATAACGCCGCCGCCGATAACCAGAACATCAGTCAAACCTTTTTCTTTCAGCAGTTCAACTACTTTCGGGAAAAGGGTGTTGTGTGCGCCGGAAAGCAGGCTCAAAGCAACAACTTTAACGTCGTCTTGCAGAGCAGCTTCAGCGATTTGTTCCGGAGTCAGACGAATACCGGTGTAAATAACTTCAAAACCAGCGTCGCGCAATGCACGAGCTACAACTTTAGCACCGCGGTCATGGCCGTCCAGACCCGGTTTTGCTACTAAAACTCTAATATTAGACATTATTTCTTACCTCCCTATTATTGTTGGCTCTAAATTACAGAGCAGTATGAGATTGATATTCGCCGAATACTTTTCTCATTACGCCGCAGATTTCGCCTTCAGTTGCATAAGCACGTACAGCGTCAAGAATCAAAGGCATCAGGTTAACGGATTCGTCAGCACAGCCTTTTTCCAGAGCAGCTAAAGTTTCTTCAACTTTAGCATTGTCACGACGAGCTTTAAGGGCAGCAATCTTATCAGCTTGCAATTTGCCAACGGAGCCGTCAACACGCAGCAAGTTTTTCGGCGGTTCTTCTTCTTGTTGGAATTTGTTTACGCCAACAATAATACGGTCGCCTTTTTCAATGTCCATTTGCCATTTGTAAGCGGAGTCTTGGATTTCTTTTTGGATATAACCTTTAGCGATAGCTTCAGGAGCGCCGCCAATTTCGTCAATCTTTTTGATATATTCCCAAGCTTCAGCTTCGATTTTGTTAGTCAAAGCTTCAACATAGTAGGAACCACCCAACGGATCAACGGTGTCAGCCAAGCCGGATTCGTAAGCAACGATTTGTTGAGTACGGAGAGCGATGGTTACAGACTCAGTGGTCGGCAATGCCAAAGCTTCGTCTTTGGAGTTAGTGTGCAAAGATTGAGTACCACCCATTACAGCAGCAGCAGTTTGCAAAGCAACACGAACGATGTTGTTGTTCGGTTGTTGTGCAGTCAGCATGGAACCTGCAGTTTGAGTATGTACGCGGAGCATTTGAGATTTCGGTTTTTGAGCGCCGAATCTTTCTTTCATAACTTTAGCCCATACACGACGGGAAGCGCGGAATTTAGCAACTTCTTCGAGTACGTTGTTATGAGCGTTCCAGAAGAAGGACAGACGACCAGCAAAATCGTCAACGTTCATACCAGCTTTGATAGCTGCTTCAACATAAGCGATACCGTCAGCGATGGTGAAAGCGATTTCTTGAGAAGCGGTGGAACCAGCTTCACGGATATGATAACCGGAAATGGAGATGGTATTCCACAGCGGTACGTTTTTGGAGCAATATTCGAAAATATTGGTGATCAAACGCATGGAGGGTTTCGGCGGGAAAATGTAAGTTCCGCGAGCAGCATACTCTTTCAAAATATCATTTTGAATAGTACCGCGCAGTTTGTCAGCGGAAACGCCTTGTTTCTCAGCAACTGCGATGTACATGCAAAGAAGTACGGATGCAGGAGCGTTGATGGTCATGGAAGTGGAAACTTGATCCAAAGAAATTTGGTCAAATAAGATTTCCATATCAGCCAAGGAGTCGATAGCTACGCCAACTTTACCAACTTCGCCTTCAGCCATCGGATCGGTAGAATCATAACCGATTTGGGTCGGAAGGTCGAATGCGCAGGACAAGCCGCTGCCACCGTTAGCCAAGAGGTAACGATAACGTTTGTTGGATTCTTCCGCAGTGGAGAAACCAGCATACATACGCATGGTCCAGAAACGGCCACGATACATAGTAGGTTGTACACCACGAGTGTAAGGATATTCACCAGGGAAGCCAAGATCCTTCTCATAGTCGAAGCCTTCGATGTCGAGAGGGGTGTAGAGCCTGTTGGGCTCAAGGTTTGCACGTTCGGGATTTTTAGCAAGTTTAGCTTCTACGCCAGCCATGTACTTGTCAAATCCAGCTTTCAGAGTTTCATTTGCCATTCTCAAATCCTCCTTAAGAATATTGTTTTTGCACAATCCGGTTTGGACTGACCGAATTATGGTGAGAGTGTCCGTCATAGACGGTGTATATGGCAAAGCCCGAAGGCCTCGTCAACAGAATTTATTTACAGATAAGCTGTAAAGTTTGCCGGCAGAACTAGCTATCTGCCGGCAAAATATTTCAGACAACAATCTCAGTCAATCGTCTTGACTAAGAATTATTTTTCCATGGTGCCGGTTTTTACGAAACGATCATGGAAGGAGAAAGCTTCATCCATAATATGCGGAGTTTGGCTATTGCCACAAGCTTCGCAAGCTCTCTTGAAGTAATCAAGAAGCAGCGGTTGATATTTCGGATTAGCAACTTTATCAATGATAACCAAAGCGCGTTCTTTTGGAGACAAACCACGAAGGTCAGCTACGCCGCGTTCGGAAACGATAACATCAACGTCATGTTCAGTATGGTCAACATGAGAGCAGAAAGGAACTACAGAGCTGATAGCTCCGCCTTTTGCAAGAGATGTAGTGAAGAATACGGTCAGATAACCATTACGAGCATAGTCGCCGGAACCGCCGATACCATTCATAATCTTAGTACCGCAAATATGAGTGGAGTTAACATTACCATAGATGTCAACCTCAATAGCAGTGTTCATTGCAATGACACCGATACGACGAGCAACTTCCGGGCTGTTTGCAACTTCTTGCGGACGCAGAATGATATATTTTTTATATTTTTCTACATTGTCATAGAATTTTTTGAGGCAATCAGGGGATGGGCTCAAAGCGGTACCAGAGCAAACGCGGAGTTTGCCAGCATCGATCAAGTCGAACATACCGTCTTGAATAACTTCGGTATATACAGTCAAATCTTCAAAATCAGAGTTAACCAAACCGTTGATAACTGCGTTAGCAACAGAACCTACACCAGACTGCAGCGGCAACAGATTAGCGGGCAAACGACCTGCAGCAACTTCAGATTTAAAGAATTCAACCAAGTTTTTACCCATTTTTTGAGCATCTTCGTCGATTTCGCCCAACGGACGAACTTTATCAGTAATATCGCAGGGAACTACTGCAACGAGTCTGTCCAAATCGCAAGGAATATAAGGAGTGCCGATTACATCTTCCGGTTTTTCAACAGGAATAGCTTTACGATTCGGAGGATCCAAAGGCACATAGGAGTCATGCATGCCTTCCAATTCTACTGGTTGAGAAGTATTTACTTCAACAATAACTTTTTCAGCACATTGAACATAAGAAGAAGAATTGCCCATGGAAGTTGTAGGAATCAAACCAACCTGGCCATTGCCAAGGTCAATGATTTTGCAGGCTTCGACGATAGCAACGTCTACACATCTGCGGTTTTCCATGAAACCATAGCGAGTCATTTGAGCAACATGGCTCAAATGCAGGTCAGTATATTTTACGGAACCGTTGTTGATAGCTTTACGCAGATCATTGTTAGTTTGGTAAGGCATACGACGAGCAACGATACCAGCTTGAGTCATTGCGGTATCCATTTCAGGACCTACAGAAGCACCGGTCCAAACGTTGATTTGGAAAGGAGTTTTTTTGCCTTTTTCTGCCAGAGCAAGAGGCACAGCTTTAGGATAACCAGACGGAGTAAAACCACTGGTACCTACGTTGTCGCCATCCTTTACAAATTCTGCAGCTGCTTCGGCGCTCATAATTTTGCCGGCTACTGCTTCGCATACGCGATCTTTAATGTCGATCATGTTTACCTTCCTCCTTGTAAATAAAACAAATTGTGGCTAATGCCAGCGAAGTCTATTAACTTCACTAGTAAAAATACACTTAGTCGGCTAAATACCAACTATAAAAGCATAAAGTATTATTTGCCGAATAAGATTTTACCCATAAAAAAGGAGCACTTAGAAGTTTTGATTTACTAAAACAAAACATAGCCAAGTGCCAGCTTACTTCTATCCAAAGTGGCTACGCTCTGAATCGCAAACTGTCAGCAGGTAAAGCTTTCAGTTGAACTTCTTCGTTCTTCTGTCTACCAACCGCTAAAACATATCCAAGATATTTAGTTCTGCTTAATTTACTTCGACATTCCAACAAAAAATCCTTCAAAAAAAACTTTAATTGTGATTTCTTTTTGAACTTTTTGTGTCCAGCTCTATTATAACACATAAAGAAGCAGTAAATTTTAGGCAAAATCACTACTTTTTTTAGTTTTTAAACATTTTTTCTTTAAAACGCTATACTACATATGATATCAGTAAAACTGTAACATGGCAAGCATTTTCTTTACAATTTACAAAGAAACACCCCTTGAGCAAAACTACTCAAGAGGTGTTTTGTGGTATCAAATTAGTACTTTCAACGTATCTGTTGATGATAGTGCGTATGCAGTAGACTATGAGCTTTTTCTCCGAGAGGTTTACCTAACCAAGTATCATAAAGCTCTTTAATTTCCGGATTTTCATGTGATTTTCGTAACTCATTGGCACTATCACAATCAAACAACCCTTCTCTACGGGCTCTTCTAATTTCTGCATTAACGGGAATCGGTTGACCGCCGCCGCCAATACAGCCACCAGGGCAAGCCATAACTTCAATAAACTGATAATCTGCCTCACCGGCTCTGATACGCTCTAATATCTTGCGTGCAGAAGCAAGAGTATGAACAACTGCTATTTTTACAGTATTTCCTGCAATAGTCAGTTCCGCCTCGCGGGTCTGTTCCATACCCCGCACATCATTGTAATCAACAGTCTGCAAATTTTCACCTGTTAAAACATCAGCTACAGTACGCAGAGCAGCTTCCATTACGCCACCGGTAGTACCAAAAATAACAGCAGCACCTGTACCTGTACCCAGCGGAGAATCATAGCTGTCTTCAGGCAAATGTTTAAAATCCAGTCCTGCTTCCCGTATCATACGGCCAAGTTCTCTGGTCGTAATAACAACATCTACATCACGATATCCGGAAGCATTCATCTCCGGACGTGCTGCTTCCGCCTTCTTAGCAGTACACGGCATCACCGAAACGCTGACTATTTTTGCCGGATCAATACCAGCTTTTTCAGCATAATAGGTTTTAGCAATAGCGCCAAACATTTGCTGGGGTGATTTCGCAGAAGAAAGATGTGGTAACAAATCAGGATATTTAAGCTCTATCATATTTACCCAGCCAGGACTGCAGGAGGTTATCATCGGCAATACACCTCCGTTAGTCAAACGATGGAGGAACTCATGCCCTTCTTCCATAATCGTCAAATCAGCCGAAAAATTAGTATCGAATATCTTATCGAACCCTAGATTGCGCAATGCTGCAACCATTTTCCCTGTAACGATAGAACCTGGTTCCATACCCAATTCTTCACCCAAAGCCACGCGTACTGCCGGAGCTGTTTGAACTATAACAATCTTATCAGGATCATTGATAGCCGACCATACTTTTTCCGTATCATCTTTTTCCACTATAGCTCCAGTAGGACAAACACTCGCACATTGTCCACAGTAAGAACATTCTACTTTTCCAAGATCCTGTTCAAAAGCAGTAGAAACAATTGTGTCAAAGCCGCGCTCAGCAAAGCTGTAGACGCTCATTCCCTCCACATCACGACAAACACGTATACAACGTCCGCACAAAATACATTTTTCCTGATCGCGCACTAAGCAGGGGTTACTGGCGTCAATAGTATGTGCTTTACGGGCTCCGCCTTCGAATCTGATCTTGCGTAATCCCAAATCAGCAGCTATATTCTGCAGTTCACAGTCACCGCTTTTTTGGCACGCAAGGCAGTCCTTGGGATGATTGGCCAACAGCAATTCTACGACCATTCGTCTTGCTGCGCGGACTTTATCCGTATTCGTTTTCACTACCATACCTTCTGCAACAGGATAAACACAGGAGGCTACAAGCGTACGCGCTCCGGTAGCTTCTACGACACACAATCTGCAGGCCCCTTCCGGAGCAAGTTCAGAATGATAGCACAACGTAGGAATATGAATGCCGGCAGAACGCGCGGCTTCAAGAATAGTAGCATTTTTAGGGGCCTGTACAGTCTGCCCATTGATCGTTAAGGTAATCATTTCCATATCTATATAATCCTCCCTTAACCCTTAGTAATGGCCTTAAACGGACAAGCCGCCATGCAGGCACCGCATTTTATACATTTAGTTACATCAATAACATGTTTCTTTTTCACTTCTCCGGAAATGGCATTAACCGGGCACTGGCGTGCACATAACCCACAGCCTTTGCATGCATCAGTAATTTCATAATTGGCAAGCTTTTCACAGGCACCGGCAGGACAGCGTTTTTCTTTGATATGAGCTTCATATTCATGACGGAAATATTTTAAAGTACTCAATACAGGATTAGGAGCAGTTTGTCCCAATCCACATAAAGCAGTCTCTTTAATATTTCTGGCCAGTTCTTCTAACAGCTCTATATCGCCTTCTCTCCCCTGCCCTTCAGTAATACGTGTCAGGACTTCCAGCATACGCTTAGTCCCCTCACGACAGGGAGTACATTTGCCACAGGATTCAGATTGAGTAAAATTCAGGAAAAATTTTGCAACATCTACCATGCAGGTATCTTCATCCATAACTACCAATCCGCCAGAACCCATCATAGCACCTGCCGCTGTTAACGAATCATAATCTATAGACAGATCAAGCATTGATTCAGGCAGGCAGCCACCAGATGGACCGCCTATTTGAACTGCTTTAAATTTCTTACCTCCGTTAATACCACCGCCGATATCATAAATAATTTCACGCATAGTAATACCCATAGGAACTTCGGCCAGACCTGTGTTATTTATTTTACCAGTCAGCGCAAATACTTTAGTTCCTTTTGACTTTTCAGTACCAAAACCAGCATACCAGTCAGCGCCATTAGTAATAATTGCAGCTACATTACCAAAAGTTTCAACATTATTGATATTTGTCGGCTTTCCCCAAAGTCCGGCAACTGCTGGAAATGGCGGTCTTGGCCGCGGCATACCGCGTTTCCCTTCTATTGATGCCATCAATGCAGTTTCCTCACCGCAAACGAACGCACCGGCGCCTTCCTTGATATGCAGTTTGAAGCTGAACCCGGAACCAAAAATATTTTCACCTAACAACCCCATAGCTTCAGCCTGTTCAATAGCTATGCGCAGACGTTTAATGGCCAGCGGATATTCCGCACGTACATAAATATAGCCTTCATCTGCACCTATAGCATAACCACAGACAGCCATACCTTCTAATATCTTATGCGGATCGCCTTCTAAGACGCTCCTGTCCATAAATGCACCAGGATCACCTTCATCTGCATTACAGATAACATATTTTTTATCACTTACAGACGCTTTAGCAAACTGCCATTTCATTCCTGTAGGAAATCCGCCGCCGCCACGTCCACGCAGACCTGATTTTTTGATTTCTTCAATAACATCTTCAGGACTCATGGTAGTTACAGCTTTAGCTAAAGCTTCATAACCGCCGACAGCAATATATTCTTCAATTTGTTCAGGATTGATAGCGCCGCAATTTTCTAAAACTAACCGATGCTGTTTCTTATAAAAATTTATTTCCGAATAATTAGGTATACTTTCATGAGTAAGCGGTTCATGATAAAGCAACCGTTCAACAATACGGCCCTTAAATAAATGGCTTTCAACTATTTCTTCTACATCCTCAGCTTTTACCTGGCAATAAAAAGTACCTTCAGGATACACTATAACCAGCGGACCATGTTCACAGAAACCATGGCAGCCTGTTTCTACTACCATAACCTCGTCGCTCAGGCCTTTAGCTTCAATAGCCCGACTAAAAGCAAGCTGTACTTCCTTTGAACCGGCAGATTTACATCCTGTTCCTCCGCAAATCAGGACGTGTGCTCTAATGTGCTGCATATGATTTCCCTCCAAATTTTATCAAATCAGTCTTGCATAATTTTGCCTACAACCATTTCTTCAACAATACGGCCATTGACAACATGCTCTGCAATGATCTTTTTCACGTCCTCAGGTTTTACTTTACCATAAGTAATACGAGGTTCTCCAGGACGGACAATATCTACCAGGACTTCTTTCTCACACATACCGATACAGCCCGTCTGCTGTACCTGAACATCATTAAGTTTACGCACTGCAAGCTCATTCAAAACGGCAGACATCACTTCGCGCGCGCCTGCAGCAATACCACATGTACCCATACCTATGATTATTTTAGTGCCGTCATTCTGACGAACTTTCATGTCTGCCTTTAATTTTTCACGTAGGGCCTTCAAATCTTCCAACGTTTTCATTTTATACCTCCTGCTCACACCTCAACTGCGATATTTCCTGCTTTAAATATTCTTCAAACCATGTATAAACTTCAGGTCTGGTAAAGTCTGCTTCATCACCAAGGAGAGATCTGATAACCCTCGTATCAATATCAAATCCCGATGTACCTATCTTATAGATAAACTTCAGTTCCAGATACGGCGTGCCTACCAGCAGCACTTTAATACTTGATACAATATCACCCAAAGGCGGGCGATCAATATTATCCTTTGCAAAAGCAGCTTCTACGACAGTACCTTTACCCTTACGAGATTGTATTAACAAATGTCCTCCGCATTGTTTAGTGACCATGTCCATAAAAGGTATTCCCATACCTACTTTACGTGTAGTCCGCGTAGTCACAAAGGGATCGCGAATTTTCTGCACCATTTCCTCACTCATACCATGTCCATCATCACTGATACGAAAAACAAAAAATCCATTTTCATTCTCATTTATTTCTATTATTACATTATGAGCTCCTGCCTCTATGGAATTCTGCGCTAAATCAAGGATATGCAAAGACAATTCACGCATGATTGTTATTGATATTTAGCTAAAATAGCCGACAGTTTGTCCGGAGTCAAACGACCATGAGTATCTTCATTAACCTGCATAACCGGTGCTAAACCACAAGCGCCGATACAAGCAACAGTCTCAAGGGTAAAACGCAGATCTTCCGTAGTATGTCCGGCCTTAATTCCAAGCTCTTTTTCGATAGTCTGCAAAATTACTTTACCACCACGTACATGGCAGGCAGTTCCCTGACAAACGCGGATAATATTACGCCCGCGCGGATTAAGGTGAAACTGGGAATAAAAAGTAACAACACCATAAATTTGAGCAATGGGTGTTCCTGTACTGGCAGCAATGTACTCTAAAGCATCTTTGGGCAAATAATTGTACAGAGCCTGTACTTCCTGCAAAATCGGGATCAAAGATCCTTTTTTACCCTGATATCTAGCCAGAATAGCATCAATCTGCACCTTTTCAGGATTTTCTCCGCCGCAGCAACTGCATCTTTTGTCAACCATATTCATAGTACACTCTCCATTTCCCTAAACTTTAATGTACGAATACTACTATAGCAAAAAAAACGTATATAATCAACACTATTTATGATTTTCAAGCATGAATAGTGTATACTTTATACTTTTAGTGTAACTAATATTTAAGATCATTAATAAAATAACCCGGAAACCAACTACGCCCGTCTTTTCCTGCAAGTGCAAGTTTTAATTCTGAAATAGTCGCTTCTTCAATGGTAATTTTATTCTTGGGGCCTTCCAAAAATTCAAGCATTCTGTGAGCATCAGAATTAGTGACATAAGGTAAATTCCCAGATAATCTTTTCAATTTCAGCTGCTCCAACTCTGCTAAACTGTTACGGCTTATCTCTACTCCTTGCAAGCCCATATCATTAGGAATAAATCCCAGCTGTACAAGCAAACTATATGCCGGTCTATCTATATGGGCAGCTAAACACAGCCCGCCAATTTCGTTTACTTTTCGTACAACCTCCTGCGCAGATAGCTGCAATGGTCCTAAAAGCATTCTTTCCTCTTCTGCAACAAAATTATCATCATCATCAACGACAAATTGCGCTCCAAACCGTTCAGGAATGTTTTTGAGGCCACGCATTGAAAAATCGACTATTTTCTGCCACCGCCGCAGCTGTTTCAAATTGTCAAACAAAACCACTATATGCGCTTCTTCCCTGCATTCAACTTCCATTCCCGGGAACACCTTAATACCATAACGTTCACCAGCCTGAATCGCCGCCACAGCATTAGCCGAAGCATTATGGTCAGTAACCGCCAACAGCTGTATACCATATTCAGCAGCCTGCATCACTATATGATGCGGCGTCATTTCGATTTCAGCACACGGGGAAAGCAAGGTATGGACATGAAAATCTCCGATAACGGTTTTCATTTTACATTCCTGATACCAAGTTCATAAAGCTTTCCAATGACATCATAAGCAGGTAAAGATGTAGCCAATATCAAAACGTCGTTCTGTTCTGCTTTTTTCAGGGTATCCTCTTCTATAGGCGCATCGCCTGCCACAATAACTGCCGACAGACCAATCAAAGAAGCTACTGCCGCTATATTCTGATGCCCCTGCATTGTCACCCAAATCATACCGGGAGCCGCCTGCCCCATAACATTACTCAGAAGATCAGAGGCATAGCCACCAATAACATCCACATCCACAGGAACCTCATGTGTCATCAGCTTTAACCCTAAAGTTTCAATAACTTCACGTACTTGCATCGCTTTCACCATCCTCCCGCAGTTCTTCTTCCGGCTCGCTGGCTATAGGTATCTGCTTTGCCAGTTCAAGCATACCATGTGCCAGGCGTTTTACACTGCTCCTTAATTTAAAAATACAGTCAATTTCATTGGCTTTCCCCTGAACGATGTCTTCCGCCAGGCATTGACAGCTTGGTGCTCCGCATGCTCCACAATCAAGCCCCGGCAAAGATCTGAGGACCTCCTCCATCTTTTCAAACTTTTTCATAGCCTCTAAAATATCGTCATCTAATTGCATCATCGGCCGCGGGATTAATTTTTTTACATAGGAAGCCGATTTGGGAAAATCCTCACATATCATACTCTGGGCCATGGTAGCCAGACGATCATCAGGTTCATTCTGCCTCATAATACTCAGCCTTAGCTTCAAATTTTTCTCAGCAACAAATTTATTCTCAGCAGTCAGCGGCCCGCCAATGCAGCCGCCACTGCAGGCAGAACACTCTACATAATCGACATCGCGCATCTTATTCAGGGAAATTTGCTCCAGCACGTCGTACACGTCATTAATACCGTGTACAGCCAGACCGTTTTCAATTCCTGCAGCTTCCAGTTCCCCACCATAACTGCCCCAACTCATACCATAAGAAGATCCAGCAGTCACCTTTTTATCCGGCTGAATCTCTCCGCCCATGATTTTTAATATTTTTCCATAAATCTCTGAAATACTTAAACTGCCGTTGATTTGTGTATGCCGGACATCAACGGACTGCCTGATATTAGCATTTTTAGAAGGGCAAGGTGCAATAAACCAGACACCTATTTCTTCAGACTTTAAGCCGGTACGCTGCATAACTTCATTTTTTACATAAATAGCCGCAGCTTCTGTTGGAGGAAGTACAGGCACTACCTGTTTGATGAGTTCCGGAAATTTGACCTGAATCAGCCTTAAAACCGCCGGACAAGTGCAGGAAATCAAAGGTTTTCTGCCACCGTTATAATTTTTCAGGTAAGCAGCTATTTCCAAAGAAATATATTCAGAAGCTACTGCTACATCAAAAATTTCATCAAATCCCAGTCTATGTAACCCTTCCCAAATAGCCGCCGCACTTGTTTCAGGCGGAAACTGCGCATATAAAGAAGGAGGAGGCAAAGCGATATTATATTTAAATTGTTCAGTTTCTTCCAGTTTATCCGTTTCCGCCACGATAGCATGATAGCCACAACGCCGTAAACACTCGCCGCAGTCAATACAACGTGCTTCTATAAGTTCTGCTTTACCATTGCGGACACGAATGGCCTCGGTCGGACAAGCTTTAACGCACGTTACACAGCCTTGACACTGAGACCGTAAAAGGCGTATGGAATGAAAATATCCTCCAGCCATCGTATCACCCCTCTTATAAGTCTTCACTGATATGTTTGAATTTCATCTTTATATTAGTACCTGAGCCAACTGTCGATTGGATATCAAAATCATCTGAACACTTCATCATATTCGGCAGACCCATACCGGCGCCAAACCCCATTTGTCTTACATGATCCGGTGCTGTAGACCAGCCTTCCTGCATTGCCAGTTTAATGTCAGGGATTCCCGGTCCCTGATCAGCAATATATACAACCGTCTCTTCAGGAAAAATTTCAGCATCAACCTGACCACCGCCGGCATGAATGATTACATTCATCTCAGCTTCATAGGTTCCAATAGCAATACGTCTGATTATATCTGCCGGAACGCCAATTTTCTGCAGCAACCGCTTTAATCCGGCAGAAGCTTCACCAGCCCTGTCAAAATCGTCACCGGCAACATCATAATGCATTTTTACTGATTTAGAATCACTCATTGCTCTTCCGCCTTTCTGGAACAGCCTCTCAAGCCATTACTATAAAGAATCCCGCAGGCTTCAAACAATGTATATTCTGTCGACATAATCGGGAGTTTGTTTTGGGCAGCTTCTTTCAGCATATCTTCTCCGGGCAGTTTCCCTCTTACCAAAATCACACCGCATAAATCAGTCATATCCGCTGTTCTTATAACCTGCATATTAGCCAACCCTGTGCAAAGCAGAGTTTTACATTTTGTAAAGGCTAAGACATCGCTCATAAGGTCAGACCCGCAACAGGTTTCAACCTGCCGACCAAGATATTCTTCACCTACGCAGATTTTAGCGTCTAAAAGTTTTCGCACGTCATTTAAATTCATTCCGCTCCCCCTACGATTCCATATTTCCCTGAATTTATTGTAACTTGCCAAGTTTTTCCTGTAAAGCTAAATCTAAATCTTCCTCTTATGGTTATGCTTTTGTTAATTTTCTGTTAAATTCTGAACAGACCATTATTAAAATTGCAAAAAGCCAAAACAAAAGCCCCATTTGCATATTAAAATAAACATGGTCAGTCAAACCGCCCACTAAAATACCTGCAGACGCCATTAAATAACCTCTGCCAAAACCCTGAAGCCATCTGCTTTTACCAAAACGGGCCAATTCAGCAGCTTTCCAGATAATACAGAACCATAAAAGCAAGAATACTGCCAATCCATGCCAACCCAGTTCTGCCGTAATATTCAGTAATAAATTATGACAATGATACATAATGACGTCAGGATTGTTAAGATAAAAATCATATTCCGGATAAATAAACTGATATCCATACCAGCCAACACCCCACGGATGTTCTTTAATAATAAATAACGTACTTTCCAGATAGGCAAATCTAAGAGCAACAGAAGTATCTTCAGTCCCAAAAATAGAAATTATCCTATGCCATACTGCGCCACGGGCAAACCACATTCCCAAAATACCAATGCCTATGAGCGGCAATAAAGCCCGACGGCAAAAGCATACGCAAAACAACAATAATCCAACAGCTAAAGCAACCCAATTCCCACGTGAATATGTGTAAAGCAAACAAAGCCCGGCTATTAAAATTCCGCTGCCAAGTACCAGCTGCCACATTTTTTCTTTACTTGTACTAAGCAATCCTGTAATCAATGAAATAACCAGTACAAGATATCCGCCCAAAATATTCGGATTGACCAGAGTGGAAATAACACGTGTTTTCAATTCCGGAAAAGCATCATTATCAACCCAGGCCTCAGTAGGTACAACCCCAGTAAAATGCTGTACAATGCCATATACCGAAACAAACAATGACATTCCCAAAAACACACTTATTATTTGCAGAGGCCTGGGCCACTCATGCCACTTGTGCAAATCCAAGTCACTAGCTGCAGATGTTTTTTTATCAACAGCATAATGCAAAATCAGCCAGACCAATAGCGCGTATTGACCGACAACATAAATAAAATTGTAGGTAGACAATACCTCATCAGCTGAATTATGCAGCGACCAATAACCAAGTAATAACAGTAACCATAATAAAATCTGTACAAAACGTGGTAAAACAGGCTTCCTTTTTTCATGGCGCCGCAAAAACGCAACAATAAAGCCACTGAAGCCAGTGACTGCCACCATTGCCGAAGAAACTTCCTGCTGCAGCGGGATAACAGCTATTGTCGCCAACAACAGCCAATATACATATTTTTCTAAATTGGCATATTTTACGGCCGCAGCAGTCATCAATGACACCCAGCTTTCGCTTTCAAAAGCATATTCTTAAAATTCCCTACCAAATAAAGGGAACCGCATACACATATTACACTGTCTGCATCAGCTCCGGTTACAGCGGCTTCATACGCAGATGCCAAACTGTTCATAGCTTCAGCCTGATTTCCAATAAGGCTGGCCAATTCTTCAGCAGATGCTGCTCTGCCACCTTCGTCTGCCTTTACCGTATAAACTGTATCCATAGGTCTGAAAAGCTTCCCTATGACTCTTTTCATATCCTTATCACCCATCATCCCAAAAACAAACGTCCTTTTCTGCTGCGGATAATATTTATCGAGAGCATTTCTTAAAGCATCTGCTCCAGCCGGGTTATGAGCTCCATCCAAAATCACGTCAGGATTTTGAGAAATACGCTCTAGTCTGCCTGGCCAAATAGTGTTAGCAACACCAATATGCAAAGCTAATTCATTGATCCTGTCATCCTGTTTGGAGACAAGTTTAGCAGCAACTACAGCTAAAGATGTATTCGCTATTTGATGTTCGCCAGGCAAATTAATATTGTAGTCAGAACTATAATACTCACCTGCATGCAAAGTAAAAGTCTGCCCCTCCATAGTGCTTTTCACTTCTGTGCCCCAAAAAGCACTGCCATAAATATACAATTTGGACTGCTTGAACATCGCGACAGCTTTAATCGGTCCCAATGCATCATCTCCATCTGCGGCCGTTACTACCGGAACATTTTCCTTAATAATTCCTGCTTTCTGCATCGCAATCCGTTCTACAGTCGCACCGCAGCGATCAGTGTGATCCAAACTGACATTAGTAATAACAGAAACTACCGGAATGATAACATTAGTTGAATCCCAAAGTCCCCCCATGCCAACTTCAATGACTGCATAATCTACATTTTCCAAAGCAAAATACATAAAAGCAGCAGCAGTCAAAACCTCAAACTGTGTCGGCTGCTCACAAATGCCCTTTGCCACCACACTGTCTGCCGCCTTTTTCACAATAGTAATCAGAACTGCAAAACTATAATCATCAATATCCTGCCCGTTGATAACAAGTCTTTCATTATACTTTACCAAATGCGGTGACGTAAATTTACCTGTTTTCAAATCAGCAGCAAGCAAAATATTCGCTATCATACTGCTGACAGAACCTTTGCCATTTGTTCCTGTAACATGAATGGTCTTTATTTTTCTTTCAGGATTCCCTAATTCCCGCAATAATCCTTCAATACGTTCCATTCCCAAACGAATGCCAAATTTCCCCAAACTATCCAGATATGCCAATGTCTCCTGATAATTCATTTTAACCTCCAATTAATTACGACAGTAAAAACACAAAAAGCGGCGCGGAGTATCCGCGCCGCTTCGGCTGTTACTTTAAAGTTGCCAAATAAGTCAGACGTTCTTTCACGGCTTCCATTTTACCGCTCAGTTCCTCTGCTTTAGCCTTTTCCTTTTCAACTACATCAGCCGGAGCCTTTGCCAAAAAGCCTGCATTATTTAGCTTACCGGTAACACGTTTGATTTCTTTATCCATACTTTCCAGTTCTTTATTAAGACGCTGGGTTTCTTTTTCTACATCGATCAATCCTGCCAGAGGCAAATATACCTCGATTCCGGCAATAACAGCGGCCATAGCATTTTCAGGCTTGCCAGCCCCAATATCATCAATTATAAGCTCATCGATACTGCCCATCAAATTGATATAATTTTTATTGGCTTCAACGATCTCACGCAGTTCTGCATTCACTAACAAAATAGCCGGCACCTTTTTGCCTGGAGCAGCATTGACTTCCGCACGCATATTACGAATAGCTTTAATGCTTTCCATAATTGCCGTCATACCAGTTTCTGCTTTATCATCAAACAATCTCTCATCAACAATAGGCCACGGTGCAATCATGATACTGTTACTTTCGTGCGGCAGACACTGATAGATTTCTTCAGTGATAAACGGCATGTACGGATGCAGTAACTTCATAGCCGATGTCAGCACCTCTGCCAGGACATGCTGTGCCGTAGCTCTTGCCTCAGGATCTTCCTTATTATAAAGCCGCGGCTTAGCCAGTTCAATGTACCAGTCACAAACTTCACTCCAGATAAAATCATAAATAAGACGCCCTGCTTCACCCAGCTCAAATCGGCCCAAAAGTTCAGTAACATCTTTAACCGTATGCTGCAGCCGCGAAAGTATCCATTGATCAGCAAGTGTATATGGAGCCTGCTTGGCTTCTGCATCATAACCTTCCATATTCATCAAAGCAAAACGTGATGCGTTCCAGATCTTATTAGCAAAATTGCGTGTTGCTTCTACGCGTTCCCAGTAAAAACGCATATCATTACCAGGAGTATTGCCTGTGATCAGCATAAACCTTAAAGTATCAGCGCCGTACTTTTCAATAACTTCCAGCGGATCGATACCATTGCCGAGTGATTTACTCATTTTACGTCCCTGGCTGTCACGCACTAAACCATGAATAAAGACTTTATCAAAAGGAATATCCTTCATAAACTCCATACCCATAATCAGCATTCTCGCAACCCAGAAGAAAATGATATCATAACCTGTCACCAAAACACTGGTTGGATAAAATTGCTTTAACAAATCTGTTTTTTCAGGCCAGCCCATAGTAGAGAACGGCCATAAAGCTGAACTGAACCATGTGTCCAAAGCATCTTCATCCTGATGTACCGCACCACCGCATTTCGGACATTTATCAATATCAACGCGCGATGCAATAACTTCGCCGCAAGCATCACAATACCACACAGGAATCCGGTGCCCCCACCAAATCTGACGGGAAATACACCAATCACGAATGTTTTCCATCCAGCCGGTATAAGTTTTGGTAAACCGTTCTGGAACAAACTGTGTTCTGCCGTCTTCAACACAATCTACAGCCGCCTTTACCAACGGCTCCATTTTTACAAACCACTGTTTGGAAACCAACGGCTCTATTACACTGCGACAGCGCTGACAATGGCCTACAGCATGATTATGCTCTTCTATTTTTACTAAGTAACCTTTTTCCTGCAGTTCGTGTACCAGATTTTTACGACATTCATAACGTTCCTGGCCTGCAAATTTGCCGGCCTCTTCAGTCATATAGCCATCCATACCGATAACTACGATACTCTCTAAATTATGACGCATACCCATTTCAAAATCATTAGGATCATGAGCAGGAGTAATTTTTACAGCACCTGTACCAAATTCTAAATCGACATAACTGTCAGCAATAATGGGGATCTGACGTTCGGTTAAGGGCAGCTGCAGCATTTTACCGACCAGATGACCATAGCGCGGATCTTCAGGATTGACTGCAACAGCAGTATCACCCAGCATCGTTTCAGGCCGTGTAGTGGCTATCGTAAGATAAGTTTCCATCTCACCAACAACAGGATAGCGGACATACCACAAATTTCCGGCATCATCTTCATGTTCAACTTCAATATCACTTAAAGCAGTATTGCAGTTAACACACCAGTTAGTAATACGGCTGCCCTGATAAATAAGCCCTTTTTCGTACAAAGAAACAAAAACCTCACGAACTGCCTGTGAACAGCCCTCATCCATAGTGAAACGTTTGTGTTCCCAGTCGCAGGAAACACCCAGGCTTTTTAACTGCTCGATGATACGGTCACCATATTTATCTTTCCATTCCCAGACACGTTTAATAAATTCTTCACGGCCCAAGTCATACCTGGTCTTTCCTTCTTCTTTTTTTAAAACTTCCTCTACTTTGATCTGAGTAGCCAACCCCGCATGATCATAACCGGGCATCCATAAAGTATTATCGCCCATCATCCTATGCCAGCGGATCAAAATATCCTGTAAAGTATTATCTAACGCATGTCCCATATGCAGCTGACCGGTAATATTCGGTGGGGGGATAACAATACTGAACGGCTTTTTATCTGCTTCTACCTCAGCATGGAAATAACGGTGTTCTTCCCAATATTTATACCATTTTTTCTCGACCGAAGCCGGATCATAAACTTTAGGAATATTGTGTTCTTCTGCCATTTTACTGCCTCCTAAAAATAAATAAAGTCCTGTTCCAAATTAAGAACAGGACGAAAAACTCCGCGGTACCACCTATTTTCCCAGACTTAAATCAAAGTTTAGTCCGGACACTTGAAACGCGTAACGTGCGCTAACGGATAAACCTACTTTGATTTCAGCCTACCGACTCACGGACGACTTCAAAGCCATAAAGCTAGGTACGTTGCAGCCTGGCATACCCTCTCTGTGAGCTCTGTACTTTTACTACTTCCAGTCATCGTCATTTTAAATATAAATTTAGGTAGCTATAATATTATCAATTGCCGCTCACAGTGTCAAGCATTTCTTCTCGAATCAGCTATTTGTAAAAACAAAATTCTATTATTACTCAGAAACGCCAGCCTGAGACAGCTCAGGGTTTTCAATACCTTCGATGCCGCCTATGTTGCCACGCAGAACGGCCCCCGGCTCAACAACTAAACTTCCCGCTTTAATATCACCGTTTAAAACTCCAGAGGCTAAAATCTCTAAAGTGCCGCGGGCCACTATATTACCTGTAACATTCCCGGCCACAGTAACATTTTCCCCAAAAATATTCGCTTCTATCACACCGTTGGGCCCGATTAAAACATCGTTCTCCGAAACAATAATGCCTTTAAAGTGGCCATCAATACGCGATGCGCCCTTAGTCTGCAAATTGCCGCACAGGATCGAATTTCTTCCAAGCAAAAACTCAAATTCTTCCAAAGGCAAGGTGCTGACTGCTACTACATCTTTTTTATTTTTCCCAAACATAGTTTTCTCCTTTTATTATCTTACTAATTCCAACGGATCTGTTGTCTGCCCGTTGACCAACACTTCAAAATGCACATGCGGCCCAGTACTATACCCGCTGCTGCCAACATAACCGATGACATCACCTTTACTTACGCTTTGCCCTGCCTGAACTGCCAATTTACTCATATGACCATAAGCTGTTTCGTAACCATATCCATGCTGAATCCTTACATAACGGCCATAACCGGACACCCAGCCAGCCTCTTCAATAGTGCCAGACGCGCTGGCATAAACCGGAGCTCCATAGTCATTGGCAATATCAACTCCCGGATGCCAGTCATAAGAACGATTACCGAAAGGATCGCTGCGTCCGCCAAAATATGAAGTAATAGTCCCTCCATTAGTTGGCCAAAGTGTCGGCAGCGCTGCTTTGCGCTGGTTCAACTCGCGTAATCTGCCAAGTAAATCATTCAACGTAGCTTTTCTATCTTTGACCTTTTCCTGCAGCACCTTGTTCTGCGCAGCATAGATATCAACAGCTTCTACTTTAGCCGCCTGAGGTCCGCCTTGTCCAAGATACTGACTGCGGTCGATCCCGGAACGTGAAGGCTGCACTGCGCCTTCACCAAGCTCTCGCCGAACCGCCTCTTCCAGTTTGGAAAGCTCTGCCATTTCTTTTTCAATAGCTTCATTTTCCTGCAAAAGCTGACCTATTTTCTGTTCCTGAACAGCTTTTTCACTCCTGTAGGTCAACAGTTCCTGTTGATCCTGATGTGCCTTGTACAAAATATGCGAAGACTGAAAAAGAACACCTGCACCAAGTAAACAGAGCAAACCGCAAACAATACCAACCTTTTTCAACAGGCTGAGGCGAAAATGGATGCTCCTGGGTTCGTGCCCTTTATGAGGTATCAACATAATCGTATATACTGAATCAGACTCTTTTCTTTGTCTCTTTATCGGTTCCAATATTCTGCGCTCCTTTGATCCCTGACAACTTCAAACTTTTAAACTCAAACATATATTATTTTCTCACATCAGCCATAAAAATACTATACCTTTAAAAATTTTTTATATAAAAACGCTATAAAAAATTCAGTAAACATGCCATTGCCAACACATCTGCCATATTTGTGAACAATATGAAAAATAAAAACGCAGGCAAAAGCCTGCGTTTTTAAAGTAAACATCAAACTACAGCACAGTCATTACATTCTGCTGCCGATCTGGTATATCAGCAAAGCCATGCAATATGCCAAGCCTGTTTGATATAGGAGGGCAAAGAAAGTCCAATGCCAGCTGCCCATCTCGCGCCTGATCGCGCCAATAGCAGCAAAACACGGAGATGCCAGCAATGTAAAAATCATAAATGCATACGCACTGGCAGGCGTGAACATGCTTTGAATAGTGGTAATCAAAGTCGGATCTTCTTCGGTAGCTTCAGCAACTCCAGCCAAGATACCAAATGTAGAAACAACTACTTCTTTAGCTAAGAAGCCCGTAATTGCTGCGAAAGCAGTCTGCCAGCTGTCAAAGCCAAGTGGAGCAAACACAGGTGCCAGATAATGACCGATAACAGCCATCATACTGTCCTGAGCATCAACCATTTCAAACGAAAAATCAAAGGATTGCAATAACCACACCAATCCGGAGGCCAGGAAAATTATCGTGCCGGCTTTAACAATAAAACCGCGGGCACGTTCCCAAGTATGAATAAGAATATCTTTTGCCCGCGGCCAGTGATATGCAGGCAATTCCATAACAAAGTTCGCCGGTTCACCGGCAAAAGCCTTGGTTTTTTTCAACAGAATACCTGAAACTACAACCATCACTATACCCCAGAGATACATCGAAGGACCGACCCAAGACTGCTCTGGAAAAAAAGCTGCCGCAAACAGAGCAAACACCGGAAGTTTAGCATTACAAGGAATAAACGGCGTCAGCATAATCGTCAGTTTACGATCACGTTCATTTTCAATCGTACGTGCTGCCATGATACCGGGAACACTGCAGCCGGTACCGATCAACATCGGAATAAACGACTTGCCTGAAAGCCCGAATTGCCTGAAAATACGATCCATAATAAAAGCAACACGTGCCATATAGCCACAGTCTTCCAGGAAAGACAAAAATAAGAACAAAAGGCAAATCTGCGGTACAAAGCCAAGTACGGCGCCAACACCGCCAATGATTCCATCAAGTACGAGCCCTGACATAACTTCAGAAGCGCCAGCTGCTTCCAGCAAAGCACCTGCGTATTCACTGATGCCTTCAAATAATTCTTCCATCCAGCCGATAGTTTCATCGCCCAAGGTCTGGATACAAATATAATAAACAGCCCACATGATGCCTAAAAATATAGGTAATCCCAAAACACGGTTAGTTACAATACGATCTATTTTTTCTGAAACAGTATTTGCATAATCAACATTGGCACTTTTATAACAGCTGCGCAGCATTGAGTCTATTTTCTGATAACGTCCGGAAGCGATAATACTTGCCGCATCATCATCAGCCTGCTGTTCAAAACGGGTAATCAAGACCTCTAGTTTGTCAAACACACCTTGAGATAATTTCAGTTTTTCAAGCAGCTGCCCATCACGTTCCAATACCTTGACTAATTGCCAGCGGCGTTCTATATGCGGCATAGGCGCTACCATTTCGCCAATTTCCTGCAATACGCGTTCAACTTCTTCTGAAAAGCTGTTGGGGTCTTTTCTGTCACATTGTGTTTGAGCAATCTGCACCGCCCTTGCCACGAGCTGTTCCACACCTTCACCGCTGGTAGCTGTAATCGGCACAACCGGGCACCCTAACTCTTTAGAGAGCAGCTCCGTGTCCAGTACATCACCGTTAGCTCTGACAAGATCCATCATATTGAGCGCAACTACAACTTTACAGCCCATTTCCAAAAGCTGCATCGTTAAATACAGATTACGTTCCAGGTTCGATCCATCAACTATATTAACTATAACATCAGGATTTTCTTCCAAAAGATAATTACGGGTTATTACTTCCTCCGGAGAATACGGAGATAAAGAATAAATACCCGGCAGATCCATGACCTCAAAGCCATCATGTTTTTTAAGTTTGCCGCCCTTACGTTCAACGGTTACACCAGGCCAGTTTCCAACGTATTGTTTACTGCCTGTAAGATTATTAAATAGTGTGGTTTTACCGCTGTTTGGATTGCCCACTAGTGCTAATGTCTTACTCAAAATAGTCCCTCCTCGAATCAACTTTCACTAACTTTAAATCAAAATTTATTCCACCAGAATGTTCTGCGCATCTGCTTTGCGCAGCGAAAGCTCATAGCTGCGTACAGTTACTTCTAATGGATCTCCCAGTGGCGCGACTCTTCTGACGGTCACCGGTGTCCCCTTTGTCAAACCCATATCAACAATTCTGCGTTTCAAAGGTCCGGTGGCACAAACTTTTTTGATAGTTACGGTAGAACCGATAGGAACTTCTTTTAATGTCATCATACTTTTGCCCTCCTCACATTAGCTTACGCTAACTAGCCCACTTTTAAAAAGTTAGCTTTCGCTAACCTCTTAAAGTTTACTACTGCTAACTTATTTTGTCAACAACAATTTATTGCTTCTGATATTTTCACAATATTTCAACAAAATTATTTACCTGTACAATGATTTTATTATCCCTTTAAACTTTTAAATTTAAAGTTTTTTCAAAAAAACAGGACAGCATGTTTTAATCTGCTGTCCTTATAATGATTGAATAATAATATTTATATTTTTTTATACAAAATACGAATGGAATTCAAAACGCAGAGTATGGAAACACCAGTGTCGGCGAAGACAGCCGCCCACATAGACGCATAGCCTGCCAACCCAGCAGCCATGATAATAATCTTAATTGCCAAAGCAAAAAATACATTCTGCCAGGCAATTCTGGTTGTTTCCTTCGCTAGGGCAATTGCCTGAGGAATAGCCTGCATTTCCGAGTTCATAAATACAACATCTGCTGCCTCAATAGCAGCATCAGCACCACTGCCCATGGCAGCGCCAACATCGGCGCCTGCTAAAACGGGAGCGTCATTTATACCATCACCGACAAACATCACTCCACCATATTGTTTGCGTAAGCGGCCCAACTCATTGAGTTTATCCTGCGGCAGAAGCTTAGCTCTTACTTCGTCAATTCCAGCAGCACGTGCCACTGCCTGTGCGCTTTCTGCCGCATCACCTGTAAGCATGGCTGTAGTTAAATTCATCTTTTTAAGGGAGGTAACAGCAGCTACCGCATCCTCTTTCAATGTATCATCAATAATTATTTGTCCTAAATACTTTCCGGCTCTGGCAACCAGCACTTCCGTACCATAATTATCTTCTTCCCTAACAGAAAAATCAATTTCAAACCGTTCTAACAATTTTTTATTGCCACACAAAATTTTTCCATCTGAAACCTCGACAACTAATCCTTCACCGGCAATTTCTTCAAATGTTTGCGGCCGTTCGAGTTTCAACTCACGTTCTTTGGCCGCATTTACTATACTTGTAGCAATCGGATGACTGGAAACAAGTTCTGCGGAGGCACAAAGCTTCAACAGCTCATCTTCTTCCATGCCACTTACCGGAACCAGCTTTTGAACAACAAAATTCCCTTTGGTCACAGTACCTGTTTTATCCATAACCACTGCTTTAACATTTTTCAGGGCTTCTATTGTAACGCCGCCCTTAAAAAGAATTCCATATTTCGAGCCGGCTCCAATGCCTGAAAAAAACGCCAAAGGCACGCTCAGCACCAGTGCACATGGGCAGCTGATAACCAGAAATGTTAAGGCTGTATAAGTCCAATATTCCCAATTTCCTGTTATAAAGCCGGGTATCACAGCAGTTAAAACAGCTACTGCCACAACAAACGGAGTATAGATACGCGCAAAACGTGTTATAAACCTGTCTAACTGTGGTTTGCTGGCAGCAGCATTTTCTACAGAGTCTAAAATTTTGGTGACCATAGATTCAGCCAGGACTTTTTCTACTCTGATTTTCAGCATCCCTGACGTATTAATACAACCAGAAATAACTTCATCGCCAAAACTGCGTTTTACCGGCACAGGTTCTCCTGTCACCGGAGAAGTATCAAGCAGGCTTTCACCTTCTATAACTACTCCATCCAAAGGAATACGATCACCGGCACGTACCAGTAAAATGTCACCAACATTGGCTTCCTCTGCCGGGATAACACGCACATCTTCACCAATCAGCAAATTAACTACTTCCGGACGCATATCGACAGCTTCCATAATCTGACCACGACTTTTTTCAACCGCACGATGCTCAAAATATTCTCCGATACGATAAAACAGCATAACTCCAACAGCTTCTTCATATTGATTGATAGCAAAAGCACCTAAAGTAGCTACTGTCATCAGGAAGTTTTCATCAAAAACCTGTCCCTTCGTACTATTTTTTAAAGCGGTTAAAACAATCCTTCCGCCCAAGAGAATATATGCGGCAACAAGACAGTAAATATGATAAGCTTCCGGCACGAGTCCGGTAATTTCGCTGATTATAAACAAAATTCCGCCAAACACTATTTCTGCCAGTGAACGCTGTTCATCCGACATTGAAAGTATTCCACCGCTTTTTTTACGCTGATTAATATTTTCAGCCAATACCGGCTTTCCTATACGTTCAACTACTTTTACACCTGCTTCGATCGTACTGCAAATTGCCTGGACCTGTGGCAGCAATTGTGCGTGATTCTTCGCTGTCAGCCGCAGTTGTTTCGTAGCATAAGTTATCGTTGCAGCAGAAACATCCGGCAAATCATTGATAGCCTTCTCCATTTTTGCGGCACAATTGGCACAGCCCAGGTTCTCTAACAGGTATACCTTGCTTTCAAAGTTGAACGGCATCATCCCACTGCGTGGCACAACTTCTACATCCGATTCTATAGAAGCACAGATTTCACGAATGGCCGGCAGCAATACCTCGTGATTTTTGGCCGATAGACGCAGCTGTTTTGTTACAAAACTTACTGAAGCATATTCTACTCCAGGCAATTCTTTAATCTTATATTCCATTTTGGCGGCACAGTTGGCACAACCCAGATTTTTTAAAGCATAAACTCGTTTTATACAATCAGCATCAGGCATTCTGCAGATACAATTTTCCAAGCTTTCACCACAAACATCGCAATATTCCTCATGTGGATGGCAGAGCTCACATTGACAGTCATCTGCATGCCCGGGCACATGATGATCATGCCCACAGCCACAGGCTGCATCATGGTCATGGCCGCTTTCTCCTTTGTGATAATGTTCGTGTCCGCAGCCACAGGCTGAATTATCGTTATGGCCGCTTTCATCTTCGTGATGATGATCATGTCCGCAGCCCTGACTGTTATGTTCATGTAAATTTTCTAAAGCATGCTGTGTTTTGCTCATTTTCCAGCCTCCTTACTTTTACTGTAATCTTATTATAACACATGAGCAAATATTCATATATAGTTTTTTGAAAAATTTTACAAAACTTTTGAGAAAAATAATACAGGCAGCTTCCATTCATTTAATATGGAAACTGCCTGTTAAAATAGCCTTAATCTTTCTCAAAATACCTGCTTCAGTTACTGCAAATTTAGAAGGTTACCTGTAAACGATTCCAAATAATCTGAGAATCACGTCCGCTTTCTTTACCTTCCAAATCATAGTAATCCAAATTATAAACCATATTCTTGGCCAAAGTATAATTTATACCAACACCATAACCTTTAAAGCCTTCTTTAGTGAAGTATCCCCAGTCACCAGCTTTCATCGTATGAGCAATAAATGTACCTGCCCCCTGATCATAATAATTTCCCCAAAGTCCCCAGGTCCCCTGTTTGGCGGCCTTGGCACCCTTATAAGCAGCACTGATGACAAAGCCGTCCGTATCAGCACCTTTTTCAACAGCTTTATCAGAAATATCAGAATTAAGATACATCGCCCCTAAAATAAAGTCACCAAAATTATAATTTGCCCCTGCATTCCAGACCGCGTTATTAGAAATTTTCGTAAACCCGGCATCTAAATCTTCAAATCTATCATAACCGGCAGCTAAATCCAAGCGGCCGATTTTACCAGATAAACTGGCGCCATAGGCCTTATCTGCCATATAACCGGAATCTTTTTCAGTAATTTGCCCCCAATAGCCGCTAATTTTTACATTTTTACCATATGTTAACTGAATAACTTCTGCAGTATCGTCATAAAGGTTGCCATTAGCTAAAAATACTGGCGCTTTCCCTGCCATAACATTAAATCCACCCAATTTACCTGTAACATAGGCTTGATTGAGTTTGGTATCTTCATCACCGGAATCATTAGCAAGATTCTGGTCATTTTGAATACGGGCCGTATAAGTCCAGTCTTCATTTACACTGCCATTTACAAACAAACGAGTGCGCAGACGATTTTTTGCAACACTGCCTTTGTCTTTCTTAAAATCTCCGTCACGCCCTGCATATTCATAACGGATTTGTCCTGTAATCTTCACATTATCCGCTTTTTTCTCTAAAGCTGCTACGCGTACTCCCAAGCTGTCCAGTTCATCGGCAAATTCTACAGCCAAGCGGTCAACATTAGCGCCTTTAGCCATAGCTTTTGCTACAATTTGTGCCATTTCATAACGTGTCATCAGACGTTCGCCGCCAAAATTACCATCGCCATAACCATCAATAATTCCGGCTGCTGCCAGTCTGTTAACGGCATCATAAGCCCAATGCCCGGCCGGAACATCAGAAAAAGGATTAGCGGCATACACTGAAGCAGTCACTCCCAGTACCATTGCCATAGCAAGCACCAAAGTTTTTTTCATCATAATCAACTCCTAAAAAATATATATGCTAAGCACACTTTGACCGATTTTATATTTTTAAAAGCGTACTTATTTGGCTGTGTTTAAATATGAATAAATAAGTATTTATTCATCAAAAAATATTTTTATATTGCAGCACCCATTAAGACTGCTGCAATATACTAAAAAATTATTTAACAAAATGACAGGCTGCAAAATGACCTTTCTTAATTTCTTGCAATTGTGGTTTTTCGCTTCTGCAAATTTCCTGGCAATACTCGCAGCGGCTCTGAAATGGGCAACCCAGCGGCAAAGCCAATGGACTCGGAATATCGCCTTCTAACGGCTGAATTTTTTCTCCAGGTTTGAAATCCACTTTAAAGATAGATTTTATCAAAGCTTTAGTATAAGGATGGACACCATTAACAGACAAACGACCTTTTTCCAATAATTCCACTACATTACCAAGATACATGACCGCGACCTGATGGCTCATCAAATCAACCAGACCAATATCATGACAGATAAAAAGATATGTAATATCTTTTTCCCGTTGCAGCCGTACCAGCAATTCACAAATTTTTTCCTGTACAGAAACATCCAGCGCTGAAGTGGCTTCATCGCAGACAATAATCTGCGGTTCCAGAGAAAGTGCCCTGGCTATACCCAAACGCTGACGCTGACCTCCGCTCATACTATGAGGAAAACGGTCTTTGAATTCCACTGGCAGCTCCACCATTTGTAATAACTCTGCAGCTTTTGCGTCAACTTCAGAATTTTTCAGTAACCCAAAATTCAATAAAGGCTCACATAAAATATCTTTTACCCGCATTTTCGGATTAAAAGCCGCTGTAGGATCCTGAAAAACCATTTGTATTTTTCGGCGGTTCTGGCGAAGCGCTTCTCCCTCCAATTTCAAAATGTTCTGTCCTTCAAATATTACTTCGCCCTCTGTCGCCGGATGGATCTGTAAAATAGTTCTGACCAGAGTACTTTTGCCGCAGCCGCTTTCACCAATAATGCCAAGAGTCTGTCCCTTGTAAGCATTTAAATTTACTTTATCACAGGCAGTGAGAACCTTGCCGCCATCTACCTGAAACTTTTTCGTCAGATTTTTTACTTCCAATACTATTTCTGGCGGTAATGCAACTCCATCACGGTCGCAGTTACAGTTCTCATGCGGGTGTAATTTTACGTTCTCAGGCATAATAACGCTTACCTCCCACAACCGGAACAGCCGCCAGCAGTTCCTTAGTATATTCATGCTGTGGATCGCCGATAATCTCTTCCCGCAGTCCGCTCTCCACAACCATACCATTCTGCATCACAACGATTTTATTTGACATATACGAAGCTACACCCAAATTATGAGTAACTATGATCACCGCGGCATTGTATTCGTCACGAACATCAACGATCTGCCTGATGATCTGCGCCTGCGTTGTGACATCAAGCGCGCTTGTAGGCTCATCAGCCAAAAGCAGTTTCGGGCTGAAGGTCATCGCCAAAGCTATACCTACACGCTGGCGCATCCCCCCTGATAATTCGAACGGATAACTGCGCATTACATTGTCAGGATTGGGCATCCTTACATCATCAAGCATCTTAATAGCCAGATCATAAGCTTCCCGTCTGGAAATCTGCGGCGCATGAGTCAGAATATAATCAATAAACTGTTCGCCGATACGGCGAATAGGGTTGATCATATTACCGCTGTCCTGAAAAATCATAGAAATCTCAGTCCCACACATTTCACGCCATTGCTGCGGCGTATTATCCAGCAGGTTTCTGCCGTCAAAAATGATATTGCCGCCGCTTACATGTCCATTACCCGGCAAACAGCCCATAATAGCACGTATCACCGTTGTTTTACCGCTGCCGCTCTCGCCAACGATAGATAAAATCTCACCCTTTTTCAATTCTATATTGGCACCAGTTACGGTAGCCTTGCTGCCGTAACTGATATCCAAATCTGTAACTTTTAAAAGCATTACAGTGTCCCTTCTTCCCACAGATTATTTCTGGGCAGGCTTGATCTCCTTCGTCAGCCAGTAATAATCACACGGTAAAATTTCTGCATTGGCAATAGAATTATTACTGATCATATTTGTCTGCGGATAACCAAAAATAATCGTTGCCGCATCATCAAGAATAATTTTCTGCATATCGATTACTAATTGACGACGTTTCGCCGGGTCAAATTCTACTGCCAGCTTATCGCTCAGAGCATCATAGGCAGGATTGCTGTAACCGCTGCCGTTCTGCGGATTATTACCGTTAACATTTGTTTTCCAGTACTGATTGATAAAGACCTCGGGGTCGCCTGCCTGCAGAGTAAGAATATTGGAAATCAGCAAGTCATATTCACCTCGCACACCAATCCCGTCCAAAACATTGTAATCAACATTTTTCAGGTTAACCTTGATACCAACCTTTTTAGCATCGGACTGGGTAGCTTCAGCAAACAAAGGCAATTCTGCGCGACCGCTGTAGAAAATAAAGTCCATCTCCAGATTTTTACCTTCTTTATCAACATAGCCATCGCCATTGGTATCTTTCCAGCCAGCCTCTTCCAACAGTTTCTTAGCACGTTCTACATTATAGGTATTAGGATCTTTTAACTGATCAAATCCATAATCGACAGAAGGCGGCATCAACGGCCCGCCAGAAGTAAATGTGTCCTTCAGTAAAACCTTACAGTAGGTTTCACGGTCCAAAGATGACAGCAACGCTTCTCGAACACGTTTATCATACATCGGCTTGCCTTCCTTAACGTTCATACGTGCCAATACGTCACGCAGGGAAGCAATAGCACTGATATTGTACTTATCTTTGTTGCTGAACAACGACATGTCGCCTGGAGCAATATTGATTGCCATATCAATCTCACCGGACTGCAGGGCCATAGCGCGTGTATTGGGATCATCAATAGTCGGGATCTCAACATGCTTAAACGGTACTTCGCCATCCCAGTAATTAGGATTAGCATCCATAACAGCTTTAGCTTTACTGTACGTATTGACCATATATGGACCGGTACAGATAGGCCCTTGCTTAGCATAATCACGGTCAGTTACACTGGTGTCAATAATAATAAAAAGCGGATCACCAAGCATTCCCGGTAATGTAGCAACAGGAGTGTGAGTTTTGATCATCAACGTCTGCCCGTCAGCACTGATATTGTCATATTCAAACATTGCTCTGGCACGGGCGGCTTTTTCAAAAGTACGTTCAATAGATTTTTTTACAGCCTCTGCAGTTACTTTGTTACCGTTTGAAAATTTTGCTTTATCATTAATTTTAAAAGTCCAGGTAAGCTTATCGTCACTGACCTGCCAATTTTCGGCCAGCCACGGAGTAGAATTCATTTTTTCATCAAATTTTACCAGACATTCACCTAAGCCGTAACGCATAACAATCCAGCCAAAGTAGTTATCTGTTGGTTCCAGACTGTCGGCAAAATTAGTAACGCCAAATTTCAAAGTGTCTTTGGCTGCCGCAGCTTTTTTGTCATCGCCGCCACAACCGGCTGAAGCAAATGCCATCAAGCCTATCATTGCAACGGCTGCTGTAAATTTAATAGTTTTTTTCATCATACATCTCCCTTTCAAATCCTTTTTATTTTATTGACTGTATATAAAACTTTATTCAACAGCTGAACTTAATCTTCCTGACGCGGGTCAAGCACATCACGCAAACTGTCGCCCCATAGGTTAAAGACTACTACCGTCAGAAAAATAGCCAGACCGGGAAAAAACATCAGCCAGGGAGCCGTCTGCAGCTGCTGACGGCCTTCATTGAGCATCAATCCCCATTCAGGAGCCGGCGGCTGCGAACCGAAACCTAAAAATGAAAGCCCTGCCAGTTCCATCATCATAGCGCCGATATCCGAAGCTGCTGTAATAATCATTAACGGTAAAATATTAGGCACGATATGTTTCCACAAAATATGTGTCGGTTTACCGCCGTTGACAACTGCCGCTTCGACAAAATCACGTTTTTTTATCTTTAACACCATACTGCGCGCCAAACGAGCGTATTTAGTCCAGGTAACGATAGTCAAAGCGATAATCGCATTGATCAGACTGCCGCCAAGGATACCGGCAATAGCAATGGCCAGTATCATCCCGGGAAAGGAAATCATCATATCAGAAATACGCATAATAACCGTATCTACCTTACCGCCAAAATAACCGGCCAGAACACCCAGCGAAGTGCCTACTGCAAAAATGACCGCTACCAACAGCAAAACACTGCTCAGAGAATAGCTGGCACCATACAAAACCCGACTGAAATTATCTCGCCCCAGCTTATCAGTTCCAAAAAGATGTTCACTCGAAGGCGGCAGATAAGCATTTTTCATCGTAGCTTCCAACGGATCATAAGGAGCTAGCAACGGCGCCGCTAACGCAATCCCTATCAAAAGCAGCACCAAAAAACTGGAAAAGGCAAAAGCACGATTATTCTTTAATCCGTTAATAAGATTCTCCATGCTATCTACCTTCCTTTCGCAGGCGCGGATCAAGCCGGTTATAAGAAATATCAACAACTAGATTGATGACCATATACATAAGGGCGATCCATAAAACAATCCCCTGTACAAGCTGAAAGTCACGATAAATAATTGACTGGACCGCTAAATAACCAAGTCCCGGCCAGGAAAAAACGATCTCTACTACTGCCGCACCACCCAGCAGGTTGCCGAATGACAGCCCCAGCAATGTGATCAAAGGCAGCATCGCATTCGGCAATACTTCCCGCCAAAGGATATAGCTTTCACTCATGCCTCTTGCCCTAGCACCGACAACGTAATCCTGATTGAGTTCTTCCAAAACCGTCGTCCTTACCTGACGTGTATATTTGGCTGCCATAACTATACCCAACGTCGTAGCTGGCAAAATCAGAGTCTCCAGACTTACTCTGCCACCGACAATTGGCAGCCAGCCTAATTTTAAACCAAAAATCCACAATAGCATCAGCCCCATCCAAAAATTAGGGATTGAGACACCAAAAAAAGTCAGACCTCTCACAGCATAATCAAAAACACTGTTGCGTTTGACAGCAGAATAAATACCCAAAGGCAGTGAAAACACCAACATAAAAAGTGTAGAAGCCAGCGCTAATATCAATGTCGCCGGCAGTGACTGCATCAATTCTTCAACAACAGGTTTTTTAACCATATAGGAAAACCCAAAATCACCCTGTACCGCTCTTCCTAACCAATCTAAATATTGAAAAATAAAAGGCTTATCCAAACCCAATTCATGTCTCAGCGCATCAATCTCAACCTGACTGACAACAATATCCTCATTACCGGCAATCATTTGCCTGACCGGATCACCTGGCGACAGCATAACTAAAGCAAATGTTACAAAGCTGATACCCAAAAGCACCAATACGATTTGCCCGATCCTGCCCCAAATCTGTTTGTTTTTCAAAGCTTCCCATCTCCTTACAAAAAAATCTCCTGCAGCCATGAACCACGGATGCAGGAGATCATAAAATATTGTTTAAACAGGCAAGACTGCCTATTTAAGTCAAATTTCAGGAACTAGCTGCTGATCCGTCACCCGCGGATATGGCAAAAATCAAAGGCTGCGATCTGACTTACGCAATATGCGCTTACAGTGGCGTGACCGTGCCGGATTTACACCGGACTTCCCTAATTTAACCTTGAGGCACCTTTGATAAAATTATTAAGTTGTATTAATATTAGCACAAACCATATACTTAGTAAACACTTTTATTTAATCTTATAAATCTTTTCTCTAAGCTTTCTCAATGAATAAAATAATATTAAAGACTGAATCCCAACAAATATTAAAAACGATATCCATAAGCCATCATTGCCAAGTAAAGGCACTAACAGTCTCTCCACAGGCCAAAATACAGCTAAAGCAATCAGCATCATATTTCTTATAGGAACCGTATAAGTAGCACCTGTAAACATTCCATAAAGAGCTAGGCCTATGCCAGCTATCAAAGGATAAATAAGAACATAATATTTGTAAGTTTCTGCTAACACAGCTACTTCCTCTAAGTCTGTAAAGCAATTTATTAAAAATGTACTGCCAAATGTAAATCCAAGCATTAACAGAAACACCAACACAAACAACCATTTATAGGTCATTTTTAAAATCTGCCAAAATAATGCCCTGTTTTTCTGTCCCAGAGCCCTTCCTGAAAAAACAGAAGCACCATTAGCCATACCGTCGACCAAGAACGACATGATATCTTTCAGCTGAAACAGTACGGCATTCGCTGCCAGCACTACAGTTCCTAATGCAGCACCGGCAGCAGCAATAATATTGTTAACTGTCAGCAGGCAAGCCGTACGAATCATTAAATTAGTATTGACCAAAAGTATTTTCGTTAGCTCCTCAGGCTCTATAACGGTTTTATAATCAAAATTTTTATAATCAAAGTTACCATAAAGATACATTAGCCAACAGCCTGCGGCAGCGCCATAGAGCTGACTTAAAAGTGTAGCCCAGGCTACTCCTTCAATATCAAAATGTAATACAAATACAAACAATACACTAAGTATCATATTCAGGACATTGCTTGAAACCTGCATAAATACAGAAGCACGTACTTTTGTCTGCCCCATCAGCCATCCTAACGACACATAATTGAACAGTACCAGCGGCGCTCCCCAAATCAAAATTTCATAGTAAGCCGAACAGAGTTCTGCTACATCCGAAGCCGGAGCAACCAATGACAGATAAGCTGTCAAAATAGGTTTCTGCAAAATTATGCAGCTGCAGCTTACTATCACAGCAATGAACAACGGTCTTAAAAAAGCCAGTAACCCTTCTTCTCTGGAACCAGAACCCAAAGCTTGAGCGGCATATCCAGAGGTACTGACACGCAGAAAACCAAAAAACCAGTAAATATTATTGAAAAGAATTGCACCTAAGGCTACAGCCGCTATATACTTAGGATCAGGAAGCTGTCCCATTACAGCAGTATTAACCGCTCCCATCAGCGGCTGTGTCATCGTTGAAAGCATAAAGGGTATTGTAATTCCCAAATATTCCCTGTCTGTCAAAACATTTGTACACACTGATATATTTCCTTCCGTCGAGATCCTCTAGTATTTTAGTTATTATTCTAAAATGTTTTTGAGTTTAATTGATAATAGGTATTGTATGAACATACTATCATATGTTATACTGATTAGCAAGAATAAAATTAAAATAATCGTATCAAAATTTACAAAATAAAACTTGATAAGCAAAGGAGTTATAAAAATGTCAGATACTATGGATATTTGCGGTTTAAAAGCAGAACGAGGGCAGAAACTGCAAACTTACATTCCTGTCCTTGACTCTAATACAAAAATACCTATCACTATCATCAACGGTCAAAATGATGGTCCTACTCTTTTAATAACAGCCGGCATCCATGGTGGCGAATATCCTGGTATCGCAGCGGCAATAGAAATATCTCAGGCTATAGAACCAGAAGTTATCTCCGGATGCCTGATTATAATACATCCCGTCAATATTCGAAGCTTTTGGGAACGCAGTGCTTTCGTTACCCCCGATGATGGTAAAAACCTCAACCGGGAATTCCCCGGCGATGTCAACGGAACACTTTCACAAAAAACAGCCTGGCTGCTCAGTCGACATTTTTTCCCTTTAGCTGATTTTTATGCTGATCTGCATAGCGGTGATATCCATGAAGAATTGTATCCATACGTATATTATCCCGGGCTGCCCAACTCTGAAATTTCTGCAAAAGCGCGCGAAGTAGCCTTGGTTCTGGATATGAAATTTATGGTTCGTTCAACTGCTACAACAGGTGCCTATAATTATGCCGCCATTTCAGGTGTCCCTTCTCTCCTTATCGAACGAGGCGGAGCCGGATTATGCCGGCGTGAAGACATTGACGCCTATAAAAACGATCTTCATAATATCCTTTGTAAGCTCGAACTTCTTTGCAGTCCACAGCAACAACAAAAACATACCCCTGTTGATGTCACTGACGTTATTTATCTTGAAACTGATCAGGCTGGCTGTTGGTTCTCCAGTTGCCGTTGTGGCGACAAAATAAAACAAGGTGATAAACTAGGTTACCTGACTGATCTTTTCGGCAATACCATTACTGTCTATAATGCCGAACAAGATGGTATTATTCTCTATCAATGCTCTGCTCTAGCAGCTCCTAAAGGCACTATTTTAGTAACCTATGGTAAAGTTAAGAATAATTAAAATAATGTTGCTTGACAAAGCCCCAGCTAACCAATTACAATCAAAGTAATCTCTTTGCACTGCATATCGCTACAGTACAAACTGAACAGGCGGTAAACCTTTGGTTTTAGCGGCCGGGCCCATCGGGCAGCAGATTCGTAAACAAACATCTGCGGGACAGTAGTAGTTCCGCAGATGTTTTTATTATATCTGTGCCGCTGCAAGAGTAACCCCAGGGAGGTTATCCACCATGCAAGACAAAATTGCCCAGTCCGAACGTCTGGCCATGCAAGTTTCTATTAACAGTATCATCGTAAATCTAATTCTTTCAGTTGGTAAATTAGCAGCAGGGATACTGGCTAATTCTGCCGCAATGATTTCTGATGCCGTTCATTCCGCTTCCGACGTCTTCAGTACCTTTATAGTTATGGCCGGCGTCAAGATATCCAATAAAGCTTCTGATGCAGAACATCAGTACGGACACGAACGTTTGGAATGTGTCGCCGCCATCATTTTAGCGATAGTTTTAGCACTGACAGGTATTGGTATAGGTTACGCAGGTTTAGAAAAAATACTTCACGCTTCAGCCGAAGATTTGAAAATACCGGGCAGCCTTGCTTTGATCGCCGCAGTAATTTCCATTATCGTTAAAGAAGGTATGTTCTGGTACACTAAAAAAGCAGCTGCCAAAATAAATTCCAGTGCTTTAATGGCAGATGCCTGGCATCACCGCAGTGACGCATTATCCTCAATAGGCAGCTTTATCGGTATTCTAGGCGCCCGTATGGGCTATCCTGCTTTAGATCCTCTTGCCAGTGTAGTCATTTGCCTGATGATAGTTTACGCATCATACGAAATTTTTAAAGATGCCATAGACAAGATGGTCGACCGCTCCTGTGACGAAGCCACTATCAATACGATGACAGCTCTGATAAACGCTCAAAAAGGCGTTGACCACATAGACGTACTGCAAACCAGAAAATTTGGCTGCCGCATCTATGTAGATGTCGAAGTAAGCGCTGACGACGACCTGACTTTACTGGAAGCACATACTATCGCCGAAAATATTCATAAAGCAATTGAAAGTAATTTTTCGGAGGTAAAACATTGCATGGTCCATGTAAACCCATGCAGCGAAGTACACCATGACTAAATAAAAAAACCACCACTGTTCAAGTGATGGTTTTGGCAGGCGCACCCCTACGCCTGCCAACGAAGGAGGAGAGAAAGGATTTTCTATTCTTTTAAGAAAGCCTTGAAAACAGCAAATAAATCAGAATATATCTGCCGGACAGAGTGAAAATGTGTCCGGCATTTTTACTCTGTAGAACAATCAATATTTCGACCAGCAAGAATAAAACGACAATCATAAGAAAAGACCGTCTTCTCAAGGCGCGAAGACGGTCAAATGTTATCAGTCAAAGCGGTTCTGCCACTCTCACATAAACAGAACCTCATTGGTTAAAAACATCTCCTTCCTGTCTCTCGCAGGTCAAGCAGTGATGCTTATATAGGCTGCTGTCCGGCTTCAGGTATTACCTCGGCTTGTGCAAGGACTGACCTGTTACGGTGACGGGATCGCATCGGATTTACACCGATCGACATTTAAGTTCATAGAACACCCATATGAAATATTGATTTGTTATATTAATTATAAGCATTACTAATTATCTTGTCAACACTTTTAGTAAAAAAACTTCTAAATATTTTTTGCGTTATATATTACTAATAAGTATTAGTAACAATTTTATGTTATGTGAAAACATTTGCACTTCTATCGTAATTTTTAAATACGCTTATCTTATGCTGTAAAAAGATAAGCGTATTTTTCATTAAGCGTTAATAACGTCGCGTCTGCAACCGATAATACACACACTAGCTCTGGTTTTTCTTTTAGTCATCTACTCTCACTTCTTTCATTCTTTTGACAGCAGAGAATCTAAAAGCAAAAGGATATTGTTGCCAATAGCAGCGTGGAATCTAATGTTATCTTTATCGTCAATGCTCCACGCAACATGCATGGCGCTAGTTTTATTCGAATATAAGCGTTTAAATTCGTCAAGCATCTGTTTTGGTAATTTGACATACAGCATCATATTATATTGTTTAAATTTTTCATCAACCAGGACGTAGTAAGAGTCGAGAACTTCCAATCCATAACGTTTTTCGATTAATTCTATCAGGCCTTTAATAGCCGGGTTATCATTCATCTGTATTGCCTCCTTAAAAAATGGCGCGGCCCACAGGCGGCCGCGCCCCAATGGAGAATCCAAAAATTATTTTATTTCAAAAGGCGAGCTGTCTTTAACATTAACACCGCTCAGCTCAGCAGCAGCAAATCTGTTGATGAGATCTTGAACCGCCATAGTAGCCGAAATTTTTCCGCCCACTACTTCACGCTCGATCTCTTCTTTGCAGCCAATAATGGCTGGCGAACGATAAAACAGATTATGCAGATGTTCTTCAACCATGGTATATACCCAGGAAAGCGTCTGCTGTTTCCTGCGTTCAGCTAACACGCCATTTCCCCAGCCTTGTTTCATAAAGGCTTCGATAACATCATTCCACAGTTCCATAATTCCCGCTCCTGTATAAGCAGAGCAGGTATAGGCATGAGTCGTCCAGTTTTCGGTAGCCTGACGTAAAAATTGCAGGATACGTTCATACTCAGCTCTGGTAACCATTGCCCGCTGTTTATTATCACCATCGGCTTTATTGACGACGATTGCATCGGCGAGTTCCATTACGCCTTTTTTCATCCCCTGCAATTCGTCGCCGGCGCCTGTCAATACGACCAGCAGAAAAAAATCTACCATCGAACGTACGGTAGTTTCACTCTGCCCTACGCCTACGGTCTCGACTAAAATGGTGTCATAGCCGGCAGCTTCGCACAAAAGCAGTGTTTCACGGCTTTTACGAGTCAGACCACCCAAAGTTCCTCCCGAAGGAGACGGACGGATAAAAGCATTCGGTTCGCGTGAAAGCTGTTCCATACGTGTTTTATCGCCCAGGATACTGCCTTTGGTAACAGTACTGGAGGGATCGACCGCCAGTACTGCGACTTTATGTCCGCCACGACACAGGTTTGTGCCAAGAGCCTCAATAAAGGTGGATTTACCTGCACCAGGCACACCGGTGATCCCAACGCGTGTCGATTTACCAGTGTAAGGCAGCAGTTTTTGGATAACCTGCTGTGCCGTCTCAAAATGAGCGGCAGCATTACTTTCAACCAAAGTGATGGCGCGTGATAAAATTGCGCGGTCACATTTGAGGACACCTTCGACGTAATCGTCGACTTCCAGCTTACGGCGTTTGATAGCCGGAGTTACTTTGTCTTTTTTATCTACTGTTACACCTGGAGTTCCTTCATGACCGCCTGTAACACCGTACATTACCCGGCAGGCAAATTTATCGTTTTCTTCTTCAGGCACCCACGAAGGTTTATAAGTATCTGTCATGGCTTAATCCGCCAAGCGTCTGTTCAGCTCTTCCAGTACTTTTTTAGCGCAGACAGGTATAATGGTGCCGGGTCCAAAAATAGCTGCTGCACCGTGTTCGTAGAGATAATCATAGTCCTGGGCAGGAATTACGCCGCCGATAACGACCATGATATCCTCACGTCCGCGTTTTTTAAGTTCTTCTACCAGTTGCGGCATCAAGGTTTTATGACCTGCTGCCAATGAGCTCATACCAACGATATGAACATCATTATCTACTGCATCCTGCGCAGCTTCTTCCGGAGTTTGGAACAGAGGGCCGATATCTACGTCGTAGCCCATATCTGCGAAGGCGGTAGCAATAACTTTCGCCCCGCGATCATGTCCGTCTTGTCCCATTTTAGCAATATAGATACGGGGACGACGGCCTTCGCGCTGTTCAAAGTCATCTGTCATCTGACGAACTTCCTTGATAACATCTTCGTCAGCAAATTCGCTGCTGTAGACGCCGGAAATTGAACGGATGATAGCTTTATGACGGCCGCAGACTTTTTCGACAGCGTCAGAAATCTCGCCTTTGGAAGCACGAGCACGAGCTGCGTTAACTGCCAGCTCCAGCAAGTTGCCTTCACCGGTTTCCATGGAATGGGTGATAGCGTCCAAACAACGGCGAACTTCATCGTTGTCACGGTTAGCACGCAATTTTTTCAAACGTTCGATCTGCGCCAAACGAACTGCAGTGTTGTCGACTTCCAGAATATCAAGCGGATCTTCTTTTTCCAGACGGTAATCGTTTACGCCGACAATTTTTTCGGCGCCGGAATCGATATGAGCCTGACGACGTGCTGCCGCTTCTTCGATACGCATTTTAGGAAGACCGGTATCAATAGCTTTGGACATACCGCCGAGCTGTTCGATTTCCTGGATATGTGCCCAGGCTTTTTGGATCAGCTGATTGGTCAGTGCCTCTACATAATAGGAACCGCCCCACGGATCAATAACTTTGCAGACTTTGGTTTCGTCCTGAATGTACAATTGAGTATTACGAGCAATACGAGCCGAGAAATCTGTCGGCAACGCGATAGCTTCGTCCAAAGCGTTAGTATGCAGCGACTGGGTATGCCCCAAAGCTGCTGCCATAGCCTCGATACAGGTACGCGTAATATTGTTGAACGGATCTTGCTCTGTCAGGCTCCAGCCGGAAGTTTGCGAATGTGTACGCAAAGCCATAGATTTGGTTTTTTTCGGGCCGAAGGAATTAACGATTTTCGCCCACAGCATACGTCCTGCACGCATTTTAGCAATTTCCATAAAGTAGTTTTTACCCATTGCCCAGAAGAAGGACAAACGCGGTGCAAACTGGTCAATAGTAAGACCATGCTCAGTACCTGTACGCAGATATTCGAGACCGTCGGCTAATGTATAGCCAAGTTCGATATCAGCAGTAGCGCCTGCTTCCTGCATATGATAACCGGAAATCGAGATACTGTTGAATTTGGGCATATAAGCGGAGGTATATTCGAAAATATCACCGATGATGCGCATGGAAGCTGTAGGCGGATAGATATAGGTATTACGAACCATGAATTCTTTCAGAATGTCGTTTTGGATCGTACCTGCCATAACTGATTTGTCTACGCCCTGTTCTTCACCAGCCAGGATATAGAAGGCCAATACAGGCAGCACTGCGCCGTTCATTGTCATTGATACAGACATTTGATCCAGAGGAATGCCTGAGAAAAGAATCTCCATATCCAAAATAGAGTCAACGGCAACACCGGCTTTACCTACGTCACCGACAACGCGCGGATGATCGGAGTCATAACCGCGGTGAGTTGCAAGGTCAAATGCGATAGACAGACCTTTTTGCCCTGCCGCCAGGTTACGGCGATAGAAAGCATTTGATTCTTCTGCAGTAGAGAAGCCTGCATATTGACGTACTGTCCAGGGTTTGGTTACATACATCGTTGAATAAGGTCCACGCAAAAATGGCGGGATACCTGCCATATAATGCAGATGTTCGCAGTCTTTATAGGCATTCACATCATATAAAGGAGCTACGTTGATTTGTTCCATTGTACGGTAAAAATTTTCTTCAAAGGATTTACCGGTTTCAGTTTTTAATTTTTCCTTCCAGGCAGCAAACTCGGCGGCGCCTTGTGCGGGTGCCTGCTGAAAGGGAATTTGACTAAAATCAGGAATTCTGGACATTATCAGAACATCCCCCTTTCTTTTTGCATACGGAGCAAGGTTTCATAGCAGTTGGATTTGACGCTGATGTAATCATCCATACCTGCGGCATCACAGATCTCTTTCAGTTCTGCGCTGGGAGCACCTGCCAGGAATACCTTCATTTCCGGATTTACAGCTTTGATGCCTTTCGTAACGGCTGGGGCCAGTTCCGGATAAGTAGCGTCAGTCGAGCAGACGATGGTTGCATCGGCACCGGACTCAAGCGCTGCTTTAACAGCCTCTTCGACAGTGGGGAAGCCATTATTTGTCATAACCTCAAAGGCAGCAACCTGCATGAAAGAGGTAACGAAATCGGCACGTGCTTTATGCTGCGGGATCGGTCCCATATTGGCCAGGAAGATTTTAACGTTTGCACCGGTTTTAGCAACAAAATTTTCCGTACGCATACGCAGTTCTTCATAGCGTTCAGTCCAGCGATGCGGAGCAATAGCTTCAACCTTTTCGCCCTGAGCGCTGCCGGTAAGAGCTGCTGAAATTTCGCCCATAGTTGCTCCGGCCAGTAATGCTTTTTCAGCATCAGCGATCAAAGAACCCAACTCGCTGGCATCACGTTTGCCAAGGTCGCTGAGTACAGCTTCTACATAAGCATTGTCGCGTACTTTTACATTGACTTCCAAATCAGTTTTGCGTGCTTTAAGGATTCCTGCGAAATCGACTTCAGGCACTTCCAAAAGTTCTTCAGTCATGTTCGGGTACATGTTATTGCCAACGGCACGATCTTTTCTGGTAGCAAGATTTTTAAAACGTTCTTCTAAAATAGCTTTAACAGCTGCCTGTACTTTGCCGCTTTCAAGTGCTGCCAGTAAGCCGCCATGGCTTTCGATTTCCTGGAACTTAGCCCAGGTTTTTTCCGTAAATTCTTCTGTCAGCGGTTCAATATACCAGCTGCCGCCGGAAGGATCGATCGGCTGAATAAAGTTGAATTCATGCTGTTCCATGATCTGGATATTACGGGCAATACGGCGGGAAAATACATCACTGGGACGAATGCAATGATCAAAAGGTTTGACATACATGCCGTCCATACCGCCAACAACCGCAGAGAAGGATTGTGTTGCCGCACGCAACAGATTTACATAAGGATCGTATTTCGTCTGGCAGAAGGTAGAAGTGCTGACATAAAGATTGATCTTTTGCGCTTCTTCATCCCCACCGCAATTTTTAACGATTTGCGCCCAAACCATTTTCAGACTGCGCAGTTTAGCAATTTCCATAAAGAAATTAGCTCCGATACTGAAATGAAAACGCAGGTGGCGACAGAAGGTATTGACATCAATACCACGGCGTTCCATAGCGCGCATATAAGTTACAGCTTCATTCATAGCATACGCTACTTCCTGAACGTCGTTAGCACCGCCATTATGATAAACATCGGTATTGACAACTACTGTTTTAAGCTGCGGAGCATTTTTTTCAGCCCAGGCAATACTATGTGCCATTTCGTCATAATATTCATCCAGCGGACGAACTAATTTGCCGTCCAAAGCAAGTTCGCCAATCGGATCGGCGGTAATAGCGCCATGTAATTTTTCGAGGGCCAGGCCTTTTTTCTCGCAGGCAGTGATCACAGCAGCCAAAAGAGCGATGTTGGAAGCGCCGGCATAAATATCAATTTCAAATTTTTCCAGATCTACGCCATCCAGCAGTTTTTCTACGTCAGCTACGGTAGCCAAAGATACGCCTATATCGGCAACATCTTTTACATCTGCCTTATCAGGGTCGCAGCCTTTGCGTGTCGCAGTATCTAAAACGACGCTGGCGGCGGTAGTTCCTTTCAAAAGCTCGTATTTGACCATTTCATTGGCTTCGGCAGGAGTTTTTCCATCACACTCCTGAGCAATAGTCCATACTTTATGGATATAACCTCCTGCATTAGCACCGCGCAGGTTGCTTTCCATGCCGGGATAGGTTTTATTGTGAGTGATTTTCTCCTGATCCTCTAATCTATAAATAGGATTCAGGGTGATACCCTCATAAGTTTTAGTGAACATACTCTTTTCAAAAGAACCGCCTTTAAGCGCAGTCACTACTTCTTGCTTCCATTCCTCATAGGACGGCGGCGTAAATTCATCAAAAGTAACCAGGGGAATAGCTCCCTCTAAAGTTTCTTCCTGCTGAATCTCTGCTGTAAGGTTTTTATCTTGTTCCATATACGGCATCCTTTCATTAATTATTTTCTGTGCCGGGGTAGTAAATGTTCACCTCCTGTACTTTGCTTACTTATGTATCGCAGAATGGTTCGAGTATCTCCTACCGAGACTGCCTCTATAAGTCCCTTCTCAAAAAAAAGCAACCATCACAAAAAATGTGATGGTTGCTCTTGCCGCGCACCCCTACGCAGGCAATTGAGAAGAAGGTTCTTGCACAAAGAGAACTTGAGAATGGCAATAAACCTGACAGTTTGTCCAGGCCTGTCACAAATAAATATATACACTGATGGCTGACCTTATTTCCGAGGTCTAGCCATCACACTTCGACCTCAACGCGCTTACAAAAGCACAGAAAAACAGAAAACCGTTTTCTTAAAATAATATTAAGAAAAACGGTCAGAAATTCATAGCAAAAGATTCGCACTTCGTATTCACCCAAAATACGAACTCTGCAGCATCTCCTCCCCGTCTCTCGCAGGTCAATCAGCGATGTAGCTAAGGCAGTTCTTCTGACTCCGATTCATAGCTCACTTCACCTTCCCGGTATTACTACCAGTGGCATTTGAAGTTTACTCCTCGTTACAGCGGCGGGACCGCGTCGGAATTACACCGACTTCTCTATTAAGCTCCGTAGAGCACCTTTAGCTTACAATATTCATTTGATGTCTTAATTATATTTATTACTATTTCTTTTGTCAAGGCTTTTGATATATTTTTTTATATATTATTTTTCGCAAATAAAACAGTATCGTAGCTTACTATTTTATTCAGTAAGCTACGATACTGCTAATCAAGACTTTTATTTTTAAAATACATAGTGATTCCCAAAGGAACGCAGATATTCAAAAACAATAACCGTACTAATTGGTAAGTAAGAATGATTGAAACATCTTCTCCCATACTCATTCCAGCCAGACACATTTCCGCAATTCCGCCGGGAGCCATTGCTAAAAAAGCGGTTACTAAAGAAAACCCATACCGTTCTGACAGGGACCAGGCAACAACAACACTGACACCAATCATCAAAACGATACCACTAAAAATATAAGGCATCAATTCCTTAGTAGCCGAAAGTTTTTTGGGATCCAGCATTACGCCCATGTATAATCCAATACTTACCTGTGCCAGCATCATAAGCAAACCAGGCACAGGCTGTAAACTTCCCCAAAAATACGACCCTGCCGCTGTTGCCAGAATCGGCCCCAGCAAACGCGGTGTTGGCACCTTTAACTTAGTCGCAACAAAAGCGCCTAAAAACGACAATGGGACAAGAATAAGCCAATGCGTACCGTCTGTTGTCTGAACAATAGCATTGTTTTGCATAACCTGAGCACCTAAACCATGGATTACCAGAAATGGTACTGCTACAATAACGCCTACCAGCCTCAGAGTCTGCATAACGACAACAACATTTGCGTCAGCCCTTGGATCATCCTCCGACATCAGCATCATTTGCGTCAGCCCGCCAGGCATAATGCCCATCACACAACTGATCAGATTAGCCGAAGTATGTCTCGCTGTCCACCAGGCAATTAAAACAGCAACAGCTACAGCTATCAGCGTGGCTTCCAGTACCCCAAAGGTCTGATGCGTCATTTTCTCCCATGTATCAGCTGTAAAATTACGGCCAATACCATACCCAGCTACAAGCAAACCCAATTCACGCCAATTCTTAGGCCAGGTAACAGGCGAACCAGCTATCTTACAGGCTACTGCAGCAAAAATGCCGCCTAAAAGATATGGTATAGGCAATTCCATTTTTTAAAATAACGTTCCTAAACAGGCTGCCATAACAAACAGCAGCAAACGATTCAACATATTTCCCTCGCTTAATAATGCCCTTCCAGTGCCGTCATGATCCGCCCTATCAATTCACTGCGCATTGTATTCTGAGTTACAGAATAGGTCATAATACGGCTGTCATCCAGTCCCAGTTCCCGTTTGAATAATGCTTTTTGAGCCATCGCTGCATTTTTCGACAATTTATCTGCTTTGGTCAAAATAACCTGAACCTGCAGTCCACAGTCCAGTAACCAGTGATAGCTTTCAATATCGCTGTCCAAAGGCTTATGCCTGATATCAATAAGCTGACAGACCAGTCCTAGATTATCAGATCCGGAAAGATATTTACTGATAAATCCTGACCATTTATCTTTGTTCGTTTTAGCTGTTTTGGCAAAACCATAACCTGGTAAATCTACTAAATAAAAATCAGCACGTTCTTCCTGCCCTTCAGTAGTGCGTTTAGCCTGCAAACCATAAAAATTTATAGTCTGTGTTTTGCCTGGAGTCGAGCTCACTCTTGCCAAGCCGTTACGTCTGCAGAGCGAATTGATCAGTGATGATTTGCCAACATTAGAACGCCCTATAAAAGCAGCCTCTATCAACGGTGGTGTCGGATATTGGTCTGCTCTGACAGCAGATGTGATATATTGGGCATGAATAATATCCCAGGTTCCTTTATTCATCTTACTCCTCCAAAGCTAATTTCAACACTTGATCCATATGATTAACAGGAATGAATTTTATTGCCGCACGCACATTGACAGGAAGTTCTTCCAGATCCTGCATATTCTGTTCTGGAAGCAGAATGGTTTTTACACCATAACGATGCGCCGCCAGCATTTTTTCTTTAATTCCTCCTACCGGAAGCACTTTGCCAGAAAGAGTGATCTCTCCAGTCATGGCAATACCCGCTTTTATGCAACGTTTAGTCAGTGCTGAAACCATAGCCGTCACCATAGTAATGCCAGCGGAAGGACCATCTTTTGGGATTGCGCCTTCCGGTAAATGAATGTGGATATCAGTAGTTTCATAAAACTTTTCATCCAAATGCAGTTCTTTAGCCCGAGAACGAATATAAGTATAACCGGCCTGAGCAGATTCTTTCATAACATCACCCAACTGCCCAGTCAATACCAGACCTCCTTTACCGTTAGTAGCCAGTACTTCTACCTTCAGTAATTCACCTCCAACACTGGTCCAGGCCAAACCTGTGCAGATACCTATTTCTGCCTTGGCAGTCAGATCGCTTTCCAGAAAAATAACCGGTCCTAAATATTTAGTCAGATTTTTTTCGGTAACTTTAGCACTTTTTACCTGTTTCGTCACAATACGATGTGCTGTTTTACGGCAGATCGCCGCTATTTTCCGTTCTAAATTACGTACACCGGCCTCACGTGTATATTCGCGTATAACATGACGCAGAGCTGTTTCTGTAATATTCAAAGTTTTTGCAGTCAAGCCATGTGCCTGACGTTCCTTCGGCAATAAATGCAATTCGCCGATTTTCACTTTCTCGTCCTCAGTGTAACTGGTAAGTTGAATCACTTCCATCCTGTCTAATAGAGCAGGAGGGATAGTTTCTACCGTATTAGCCGTTACAATCCAGAAAACATGTGACAAATCAAAAGGGAATTCAATATAATGGTCACTGAAAGTGTTGTTTTGTTCCGGGTCTAATACCTCCAGCAGAGCCGAAGCCGGATCCCCCCGAAAATCAGAAGCCATTTTATCAATCTCATCCAGAAGAAAAACAGGATTCATGCAACCGCTGGTTTGCATACCATGAATAATCCTGCCTGGCATTGCGCCGATATATGTACGACGATGACCGCGGATTTCTGCTTCATCACGAACGCCACCTAAAGAAACACGGGTAAATTTACGCTCGATCGCTCTGGCAACCGAATGTGCCAGAGAAGTTTTACCCACACCAGGAGGTCCGACTAAACATAAAATCGGTCCCTTACTTTGTTTGGTCAAAGCACGTACTGCCAAATACTCTAAAATACGTTCTTTTACTTTTTCCAAACCGTAATGGTCTTTATCCAGTACTTTAGCAGCCACTTCAAGGTCAAAATTATCTTCTGTAAACTTACCCCAGGGCAAACTTAAAAGCACATCGATATAATTGCGGATTACGGCGCTTTCAGCCATCATCGGCGGCATTTTATAAAGACGGTCAAGTTCTTTATTGATTTTTTCAACAACTTCAGCCGGCAGATCAAGCTCTGACATCTGCTTCTTATATTCGTCTATTTCGGCCTGACGTTCATCACCTTCGCCAAGTTCTTTATTAATGGCTTTCATCTGTTCACGCAGATAATATTCTTTTTGGTTCTGTTCTATCTGTTTACGCACCTGCTGTGAAATATTTTTTTCCAGACCGGCAATTTCCAGTTCTTTGCATAAATACGTATAGAGTTTATTCATACGTTCTTTAACATCAACCGCTTCTAACAGCTGCTCTTTTTCTTCGATATTTATCGACAGATAACCGGCAATCATATCCGCAACCCGTCCTGGGTCAGTTTGGTCCTTAAAGGTCAGCAGCACTTCACTGTTAACTTTTTTGCTGGCAATAATCCATTGCTCAAACGTTTCAATCAGCATCCTGCGCAGCGCTTCCACTTCATTATCTTCACTGACAACAGAATCCATCGGCAGTGCATTAGCCTGGAAATATGTATCGACAGCCGGAGCTTCGATAATAGTTTCTACTTTGGCTCGGGCTAATCCTTCTACAAGTATCCGCAAAGCTCCACTTGGCAATTTCAATAATTGTTTGATTTCCGCTATGACACCATATTTAAATAAATCCTTCTGCCCGGGTTCCATCGTTACGGCTTCCTTCTGTGATACCAGAAGTATCTGCTTATCGGAAGTCATCGCAGCTTCTACTGCATGAATGGAACGCTCCCTGCCTACATCAAGATTTATAATCATACCTGGAAATACCAGCATTCCTCTTAAAGGAAGCAACGGCATTAAACGTGGTTTTGTTTCCATATATTACCCTCCTTTGCCAACAGTATTAACTGCAGCAAACGATATTTTTAAAGCATTTTCATTACTCAACTTTATTTTAACATAAAAAGGGGAAAAGGCTATGCCCCTTCCCCTTCTTTTTTTAATTGCTTAACTAGCAACCACCATTTTCGGTTCCATGTGTTCTCTGATTGCCGCTTCTGTAACTACACATTTTACAACGTCGATACGTGAAGGCACTTCATACATCACATTACGCATTACCTCTTCGATGATAGAACGCAGACCGCGGGCGCCGGCATTACGTTTAAGAGCTTCTTCTGCAATAGCCACTAAAGCACCGTCTTCGAATTCCAGTTCTACATTATCCATAGCCAGGAAATGCTGATATTGTTTAATCAAAGCATTTTTAGGCTCTTGCAGGATTTTGATCAAAGCGTCTTTATCCAAAGAATCCAGTGTCACAACAACAGGCAGACGACCTGCAAATTCAGGAATCAAACCGAATTTCATTAAATCTTCAGGCAAAACTTTTTTAAAGATCGTATCAGCTTTTGCTTCTTCTTTTGTTTTGATATCAGCACCAAAACCAAGATTCTTTTTGCCGATACGTGCACCGATAATATTTTCAAGTCCGGCAAAAGCACCGCCACAGATAAATAAAATATTAGTAGTATCGATCTGAATAAACTCCTGATGCGGATGTTTGCGTCCTCCTTGCGGCGGAACGCTGGCGACTGTACCTTCCAAAATTTTCAGAAGTGCCTGCTGCACACCTTCACCTGATACATCACGTGTAATAGAAGGATTTTCTGATTTACGAGAAATCTTATCGATCTCATCAATATAAATAATGCCTCTTTGAGCACGCTCAATATCAAAATCAGCGTTCTGGATCAATTTCAGCAGGATATTTTCAACATCCTCACCTACATAACCAGCTTCTGTCAAAGCAGTAGCATCAGCGATTGCAAAAGGTACCTGCAAAATCTTTGCCAACGTCTGTGCCAGCAAAGTTTTACCGCTGCCGGTAGGCCCCAGCATTAGAATATTTGATTTTTGCAGTTCTACTTCTTTATCCTTCGCAGGATTATTTAATTCATAGTTAATACGTTTATAGTGGTTATAAACCGCTACAGCCAAAGTTTTTTTTGCTTCTTCCTGACCAATAACATACTCGTCAAGAATATTTTTAATTTCTTTCGGCTTCGGCAGTTCGTTTACACTGACAACAGCAGCATTTGTTTCTTTCAGGTCTTCTGTCAGCATTTCATTGCAAAGTTCGATACATTCGTCGCAGATATAGACGTTATGACCGGCAATCAGCTTGCGGACCTGGCCTTCTCTTTTTCCACAGAAGGAACAAGTTATATTGCTGTCGTTCCCCTCGCCAAAGTTCATATTGTTATCTCCTTAGTATGCATCATTTCGCTTCTTCAGCTGCTGCCTTACGGGTTACAACTTCATCAATAAGCCCATAAGCTTTAGCTTCTTCGCTGGTCAGGTAATAATCGCGTTCAGTATCCTGTGCGATTTTTTCTTTCGACTGACCTGTATGTTTAGCTAAAATACCATTCATCTCTTCACGGATACGCAGAATTTCGCGCGCATGAATCTCAATTTCTGTAGCTTGACCCTGAGCCCCTCCCAGCGGTTGATGAATCATCACGCGGGAATAAGGGAGCGCGTAACGTTTTCCCGGAGTTCCTGCAGCTAAAAGTACAGATGCCATACTGGCCGCCATACCCATGCAAATGGTAGAAACATCAGGTTTGATATACTGCATCGTGTCATAAATAGCCAAGCCGGCACTTACACTACCGCCAGGACTATTGATATAAAGATGTATATCTTTATTAGGATCTTCGGATTCCAGGAAGAGCAGCTGGGCGATAACGACATTTGCCATCGCGTCGTCAATAGGGCCGGTCACAAAAACGATTCTGTCTTTCAATAAGCGGGAATAAATGTCATAAGAGCGCTCACCCCTGCTGGATTGCTCTACAACGATAGGCACATAGTTCATGTCTTACACCCCTTTTCTTTAAGGTTATATTTTTTAATAAAGTCACATCTGCCGCCGGAGCTTAAAGCGCCGGCGGCAAAATGCCATTATTTTGCGTTGTCAATAACAACGTGAGCAGCTTTGCGACGCAGAATATTTGCAAGCAAAAGTCCCATGTTACCATTGGATTTAATGATATTCTTTACTTCGTCCAGCGTAGCACCATGTTGAGCAGCAATAGCAGATAATTCAGCATCAACGTCTTCCATAGATACCTGAATGTTTTCTGCTTTAGCAATAGCATCCAGAACCAAATCAGTTTTTACGTTTTCAGCGGCAGTCGCACGCTGGTTTTCGCGGATCTTAGCCATATCCATACCAGTATACTGCATATACATTTCTAAAGTCATTTTACGGCTTTCCAGACTCATACGCATTTCGTCAACCATTTGGCTGATGCGGTCTTCGACCATAATCTCAGGAACTTCAAATTTAGCATTGGCAACAGCAGCATCAATCAATGCTTTTTCATATTCAACCTTCGCATTGTTTTCAGCATTCTGCTGCATACGTTCTTTGTACGAAGCTTTCAGTTCAGCAACAGTTTTATATTCACTGTTAGCTGCAACATATTCGTCATTCAGCTCAGGCAGCTCTTTGCGTTTTACATCTTGAACGTTAACTTTGAACACAGCTTCTTTACCAGCCAGTTCTTTAACGAAATAATCTTCAGGGAAAGTTACTTCTACATCAGTAGCATCGCCTTTTTTTAGGCCAACCAGCTGATCTTCAAAACCAGGGATAAAGGAGTTAGAACCAACTTCCAGAGGATAGCCTTTACCTTCACCGCCGCTGAAAGCTTCACCGTCTACAGTGCCGGCGAAATCAATAATTGCAAAATCACCTTTTTCAATAATTGTACCTTCTTCAGCAATTACCATTTTGGCCTGACGGCTGCGCAGTTCTTCTACTGCAGCGTCAACATCTGCATCTTCAACAACAGCTTCTTTTTTCTCTACAGACAAGCCTTTGTATTCACCCAGTTCTATTTCAGGTTTCAAAGTGACCTTGATAGTCAGTTCCATATCTTTATTTTCTTCAAAAACAGATTCTTCAACTTTGGGGTCGGACACAGGAATCAGGCTCTCCTGATCAAGTGCTTTAGTATAGCAATCATTAGCAACGATTTCGAATGCTTCTTGTTTAATGGCATCTTTGCCATAGTGCATTTCAATAATGTTGCGGGGTGCTTTACCTTTACGGAAACCGGGAATGTTTACGCTGTTAGCGATTTTGCTTATAGCTTTTTTAAAGCCTTTATTCACTTCCTCAGCGGGTAAAGTAATTTTGAGGGTTGCGTCATTCACAACTCTTTCAACAGATACGTTCATTAAAAAATCCTCCCTTAGGTTTTATATGTGTACAAAATTAACAGCTTGTTCAAGGCCAATATCAAAAGATACTGACATAAATCGCTCATAATATCATATCACAAGGATCTAAAGTTGACAAGAAGCAACAAAAAACCCGGCAGGTTTCTGCCGGGCCAATATTCAAGTGGAGCGGAAAACGAGATTCGAACTCGCGACCCCCTCCTTGGCAAGGAGGTGCTCTACCACTGAGCTATTTCCGCATTGATTAGCAACAAGATGTATTTTAGAACAGAACGCCATCTTTGTCAACATTTTTTTGAAAAATTTCTATATTTTTTTACTTTTAAAAAATTCCCAAAACTAACTGGCTGATATTTTTTGAATGATCGGAAACGCGTTTCATATTTATTAATAATTCCAGCATTACAAAGCCAGCAACCGGATCACAACGTTTTTCATTCAATCGTACGATATGATTTTTACGAATCTCTTTCTGATACTGTTTAACCTGACGGCACAATGCCCAGGCTTCTTCAGCCAGTTTCTTATCGTCTTTTTCCAAGGCTTCCAAAGCTTTACCGCTGGCTTCCAGCACCATCTGCCCTAAAGTGTGCAGCTCGGCTTTAGCCTCATCTGAAAATTTTACATTATCTTCGTAAATCATCCGTACTTTTTTCGCTAAAGTTTCACCATGGTCACCAATACGCTCAATATCGTTACAGGCATGTAAAAGACCTGTATGCCGGGCTGATAATTCCCTGCTCATCTGTGTTTCACTCATTTGCGTCAAATATTTGGTAACTTCTTCTTCCAATGCATCTATCACTGGTTCATGTTCTAAAACATAAGCGATTTTCCTGCTGTCCATGTCTTCCATTGCCGCTATGCTCAGTTCAACATTATGACGAGCCATGGTTCCCATGCGCACAACCTCTTTACCAGCCAGAGTCATAGCGATAGACGGGGTTTTAAGCATATTCACATCCAAATATATCGGTTTGCGCGAAATGACACCATCACTACCAGGCAGTAACCGTTCCACAAGCTTGATAAAAGGAGCAGCAAAAGGCAGAAAAATAAGTGTATTGATAATATTAAAGGCTGTATGCGCATTAGCGATCTGACGCGCTATATCATGAGCAGGTGATACTGCCAAAACAAGTTTTATGAACAATCCCATAAAGGTCACGAAAAGAATGCTGCCAATCAGATTGAACAACACATGCGCTAATGCAACACGTTTTGCCGTAACATTTGCACGCCAGGCCGCCATGATTGCTGTAATGCAGGTACCGATATTATCGCCCAGAAGTACAGGAATTGCACCTTCTAAAGGTATCAACCCCTGGCTTGCCATGGCAATCAAAATACCAATAGTAGCGGAGCTGGATTGAATAAGTACTGTCATTACAATACCTACGCCAATGCCTAGAATCGGATTATGAGAAAATTTGCCAATAAAATCAACAAAGCCCTGATACTCGCGCAGGGGCAAAACAGATTGTCCCATCATACTCATGCCCAGCATCAGGATACCAAACCCAAGAAGTACCTGCCCCAGATATTTCCCACGACGGCGTTTAGCAAGCAACTGCATTGCAAACCCTATTGCCAAAATCAAAGTAACATAATCAGTAAGTTTAAATGCAATCAACTGGGCGGTAATAGTGGTACCAATATTAGCACCCATAACAATGCCGAACGCCTGTTTCAGTGTCATCAGCCCGGCATTTACCAAACCAACAGTCATGACTGTTGTTGCACTGCTGGACTGCAAAACAGCAGTTACAGCTGCACCCAACGCTACTCCGACAATCAAAACCCCGGTCAATGCTTCCAGTATTTTCTGCAATTTTTCACCAGCAGCACGCTGCAGACCATCACCCATCAATTGCATGCCATATAAAAACAATGCCAGACCACCTAGAAAGCCAAAGAAATATACCATAATTGCCCCCAGTTCTCACCTTTTTATTTTGTACTTGACTTTTATTATACTAGATTTTACAACGAGCTTACAAGAAAAAAACTTTTCCGCAGCGTCTTATTTTACTGTCCCGGCGGGACTTTTATGCAGCAACAAAAAAATCCCCATATCAAAATGATATGGGGTAAAAAATCAATATAACATTTGTATACTCAAGCAGCTCACTCTAATGCCATTTAATTCAAATGTCTGATAATCTCCATTATTTCTTCAACAGGCAGCACACTGCCGCCTGCAACAACTTTTTCATCAATAACCAAAGCTGGTAAGGCCATAACTCCGTAAGCGACTACACGCCGTAAATCATTAACACGTTCAAACTCAGCATGACATTTGAGTTTTTTAGCCGCGATGGCTGCATTTTGCAATAACAATTCGCATTGTTTCGTCATAGGCCCTAAAACCTTTATATGCATTTATATCACCTTCGCTTTTCTTAGTGCTTGGCTTACAGTTATAGGATACCAAAAGCCTTTGTCCTAAGTTGGGCTAAAAAGTGAACTGTTTGTGAATTTTCAGACAATTCATCCTGCTTCGCTCAATATTGACAAATTTTACTTTATGACAGAACTTTATCAGTATGCTCCAAAATATTTTTTTCTGCTGATAAGGCTTCTTGCTCCAATGCTGCAATTCTTTCGACAAGAACTGAGCAATAATCCTGATCACTAATCAGATTAAGATTTATTTTTACATTATAAACTGCGCTACGTACAGCTGCCCTGGCCATCAATGCCGCTACAGCAGCATCTGTAATTACGGCTGGATTACCTAATTCTGCCGCTTCTGCCGCCAAAAGTAAAACTGCCAGAGCTTTTTCGCCGATTTTCAAAGGTATCTCTGCTGCCATTTTAGCAGCTTCCTGAATTTTTACTTGGCGCAGTTCTTTTTCCAAATCTGTTGCTTTCGGCATTTTATAACATTTCATAAATGCTTCAAAAACGCTGGCATCCTCTTGTACCAACTGAAGCAATTCTTTTCGCAAATATTTACTTGCGGCTGCCAACCTAATCATTTCACCTTCTACCGATAAAAATTTTTCTTTTCCCACAGTAAGATTGGCAACCATTGAAGTTAACGCCGCACCTATGGCTCCACCTAATGCAGCGGCACCTCCACCTCCTGGTACAGGTTCTTTAGATGCAAGTCTTTCTAAAAATTCATCACAGTTAAGTTTCATAAAATCGTTCATTTTAGACTCCCTGTTTTTTTATTTGTAATCGCTCATCATGAGCAGGATAGTCAACCATTTTCAAGCTTCGCAGCGCAAAAGCAAAAAAAGTCTTATCCTTACCACAATCCCTCAAATGCCGTGCATTTTGCAGGCTGTAAAAACCATCGCCGCCACTGAACATAAAATCATTACTTATGACCTTATAATATTTTTCATCCGCTAATGTGCTGCCATCAGACAAAGTAACACTGCTAATTCTCTGTCCTTCCTCCCTTCTGATATCAGCACTGATCTGCAACCCTGAAAAACGCAGCCTGCTGATATCCGGGTTGCCAATACCATGTTCCAGAACCTGCCTCAGATCACTGCCTTTTACTTCTGCTGTATATATGGTACTGTCAAAGGGAAAGATTTTCAATAAATCACGAACCGTTACCCTTCCAGACGGCAAAGTATCACGTATAGCTCCACCGTTATATAAAGCAACATCAGCCTTAAAGCCGTTTTTCAAAACATCCATAAAAAAGTCTCCGACTCTTGATTCTCCATTACGGTCATTTGTCAGCACCTGGCTATTGACAGCTAAAATCTCATTATATTTAGAATCTATGTTTTTAAATATTGGTTCCAAAAACCTTTCCATTGCATTATCCTGTACTCTCGGTAATTCGCTTAATTTATAAACACGCGAATTTGCAGAAACAACCTTCTGAGCTGCCATGGAATATAACAAATTGATTCTGCCAACTGCCTCCCCATAGCATCCGGCCTGAATTACCGGAATATCTTCATATGTCCCGCTGACACACAAATGTGAATGTCCTGTGACAACGGCATCTACTCCATGAATTTTTTGCAAAATCGGTACTATCTCTCCTGTAATACCATGTTTCTCCCCTTGGCGGCTGCCAATGTGTGTCAGTAGAACAATAATTTGTGCCCCTTGCCTTCTCAACTCATCAACATATACCTGTGCAATCTGTTCCGGCGGTAAAATTTTTACCTTCTGCAAATTAAACTGCGATGCTTTTTCCTTAGTTTCAACCGTAGTAAGACCCAATATACCAATTGTCAAACCATTCCTCTGCAACATTATATATGGTTTAAAAGGTTCCGCAACTCTATCACCTGCAGCCTCAACAATATTTGCTCCCAAAATAGGGAAATTTGCTGCGGCAGCCTGCCTCTTTATTACGTCCAGAGGATAGTCAAAAATATGATTGCCTGCTGTATTTGCACTAAAACCCATCTTATTCATCGCTGTCACAACTGGCAGTCCCTGATACTCATTGGCATCAATTGTTCCAGAAAACATATCACCACCGCCCAAAAGTAAGGATCCTACAGGATTTTGCTTCATCAGTTCGTTAATTACTCCTGACAAAACAGCAATTCCAGGATCAGCAGCTTCAGCACGCAGGTGCCCATGGAAATCATTCACACTGTAAATATCTATTTCGACAAAGTTTTTTTCTGCCGCATTTACGGCCGTTGCGATCAACAATAATAGTAGTGTTAACCATATCAGACTACATTTTTTCAGCCTGATCATTTTTCCACCCCCATTTTAAACTGCCTTGATTTTATTCGCCGCTGCCCAATATTTTCCCTGCTAAAAAAGCACAGGGAAAATTTCCTGTGCTTTTTATTATACTGTATTTATTTTTTTCAAATAACGACGTACCAAAACAGCCGCTGCGTAACCGTCTAAATTAACAGGCGGAACTTGCAGACCCAAAGGAAGTAAACGGCGCCAGCCCTGCGGAGGGTTTTCCTGCCAATACAATTTTCTGGCCTCTTCCGTACTGTAGCCTTCTTCTATCATTAATATCTTAATTACAGTAGTTACTTCCATCAGCATTTTTTTTATGCTTTCACAGTTAGTGCCGTTCCCCAAAATCACAGCAGCTGGAGCAGATCCTAATATTTGCGGCAGCACTTCTGGTAAAGTTTCTGTTGCCAGTACTGCAACCTTTTTTATTCTTCCATCTGCCTCTACCCATGCAAATCCAGTTTTAGCACTACCAGGATCAACGCCTAAGTACCATACTTTATTTTCCGGCATTTTCCACCTCTAAGCGCAGTAAAACCGGTCCAGAAGCGTTAATGTCACCTTTAGCATAGGCCTTAAGTATAACTTTCCCGCCATACTTAGCCATTTTCTCACCTGTTTCGACCATTGTTCCAGCATCCATATTACCAACCTTACCTGTAAGCGGGTCTGGTATGACTCCGGCAGCAACAGCTACACGGTTAATATCAGACAGAAACTCTAATATTTCACCATTCATACTGCTCTCACTTTGTTCAAGGTCTATTTCTTTACTAAAAATCAGCTCGTTATTTTTATAAATACGATTGTCCGCTGCCAATTCCAACGTACATACAGCCGGTTCTCCAGCAATAATATTAGCAACAGTCCTTACTCTGACAAAAATATTCCCCTGTGCAGCTTTAATGCGCGTCAAAGCCTCTTCAATTACCTCATTAGGCATCCATATGGCCTGCACAGCTTCTTCTGCTTCTATTCCCATACGATGCAGGGTCACTTCATTAGCCGTAGCTAAAAACAACTGCATTTGCCGACTATTTTCTTCGTCATTTAAACTTCCTTTTAAAACTCCTGCATAAACAACTTCGCCGCTTCGAAAAACAACCTGACCTTCACGAATAGCCAAAATTCCTCGCCGCAGACGTTCTGTCATCTGTTCCAGATTAGTTACTTCCCCTTCAAGAGACTGCTTAGCCTGTGACAATTCTCCCACAGCCGACTGAGCCTGCTGAAGCTGTCCTTTGGCTTCCTCATAATTCTGACGAGCAACAACTAACTGATTCTCAATCGCCGCTTTTTCAGCCGCGCTGGCTTTTATCTGTTCATCCAAAGCCAGAATTGCCTTATTCTTTTCAGCAACATCAGCCTGAGCCTTTGCCAACGCCACAGACGCCTGATCTTTTTCTCTGTTCAAGGCCGCTAATTCATTCTGAAGCTTTTCCATTCCAAACATTGCGGTTCTGGCACTGTCAGAAGCAACAGCCATTGTTACCAAAGTAATAGAGGCGATCAAAATTCCGGTTATAACGGTCATCAACACAGAAGTATGATAGGGCCTTAAACCAAAAACAGAAAGTTTTTTCTTGCCGATCTTACTTCCCAGTTTATCACCAATAAAAGCAATCAAACCGCCAACTACTGCCAGAATTAAAATCAACCGTAATCCGAACATGAATACACCTCCTTTACTTCAAAATATATTTTTTAAATCAAGCGTTTTTCTTCTGCAGTAAAAATACACCGGCTCCCAAACAAATCAGATTGGGAATAATACATGCCAGCAGAGGATTCATCACCCCGCCTTTACCAAGACCTGTAGTAAGTGTCATTATCGCATAATAAATAAAGATTACGATAATACTGATACCAAGGCCAATAGAAGAACTTGTTCTTTGTTTCTGAGTGCCTAACGGAGCACCGATCATAGCAAAGAAAAAGCTGGCTAACGGAATCGAAATCCGCATATAGATTTCACACCACTGGCGTGCTGTCGGCTGATGCTGTCTTTCTAAAACAGAAATATATTCACGCAATTCCCTGATTGTCATTTCCTCAGGTTCTTTTTGTTCCCAGGAAATCTCTCTTGGAGTTACATCAAGCGGGATGATCTGCTCTTTAAATTTAGCAGTGCTTTTAATGCCTTCCGCTTCGTTCATTGTATAAACAGTACCATCTTCCAGACGCCAGGATCCATTTTCCCAGTAAGCTTGTTTAGCTGTTTGAATTCTCGCCAGATGAGATTTTTCAAACTCTTCGATCGTAATATTTTCCATTAAACCTTTTTCTTCATCAAAACGGCGGGCATAAGTAATTCTCTGAGTACTGCCACTCAAAGTTTTAATGATAACATGATCCTGGGTTCTCGGTTTAGTATTCTTTTTAATCTCATATTCTAAAATCCTGCCATACTGTACTTTTGCCGCCGGCACTACCTTCTCTGCCCAAACAACAGAAAACATGCTGACAAAAAAAGCTACGATCAGTACAGGTGCAACAATACGGTAATAACTGATACCCCCTGATTTCATTGCCACAATCTCGCTGCTGCCTGACAATTTACCAAATGCCATCAGCGAAGCCAGCAGCATCGACATTGGAAAGGTATAATTTACTACTTCTGGTAAACTATACATAAATAATCTGGCAATAGTTTCTCCCGAGGCCCCGTATTTAGTCATGTATTGTGTCAGCTTAAAAAGCATGGAGCTGGCAATAAAAATACTGGAAAACGAAGCGATACCAAAAATAAAAGGGTACAGCAATTCACTTAAAACATAACGATCCAGTAAGCGTAAACGCATCCCTATTCCTCCTACATGCTAAAGTTTTCGCCAAGATAATATTTACGTGCCGTTGGATCGTTAGCGATGGTTTCGCTGTCACCATGAATTAAAATTTCACCGTTGGCAAGGATATATGCTTTATCAACAATACTTAAAGTTTCTCTCACATTATGGTCTGTTATCAGGATACCAATTCCGCGCTTTGCTAAATGTGCTATCATTCCCTGGATATCTGATACAGCAATAGGATCGATTCCAGCAAAAGGTTCATCTAACAGAATAAAAGCAGGATCCGTAGCCAAAGCCCTGGCGATTTCAACACGTCTGCGCTCACCACCGGAAAGCTCTGTTCCTTTGCTTTTTCTTATGTGTTCAATACGAAATTCTTCGATTAAAGAATTCATTTTGTTCACACGTTCTTCCTCAGTCAGAACAGTCGTTTCTAAAATCGCTAAAATATTTTCTTCAACTGTCATTTTTCGAAAAATCGATGCTTCCTGCGGCAAATAACCGATGCCAGCCCTGGCCCGTTCATACATTGCCAAAGATGATATATCATCTCCATCTAAAGTAACTACACCTTCATCAGGACGTTCAATGCCTACAATCATATAAAATGTCGTAGTCTTACCGGCACCATTAGGCCCAAGTAACCCGACGACACTTCCCTGCTCTACTGTGATGCTGACCCGATTAACAACGCGCCGTCCTGAATATTCTTTTACAAGATCTTTCGTTTCTATAATCACTAGGCGACCTCCACAGGTGCTTTGGCCATTTGTAATGCCGCATTTTCATCTGCAGTTACATTTTCTTTCTTCTCCACAGGCTTAGGAACATAAACAATTTTTACATTTCCACTGGCTTCTGCCTTATTAGAGGTATTGTTCAGACGCAAGCGATTTCCTTCTACTGTATTCCCATCCTGTGTCGCTTTTGCGTTACCAATCAGTTCTATATAACCGCTATTATTTGTTTCATAAACAGCGGTATCTGCAGAAGCTGTCAAATCACGAGGCGGGCTGGAAATAGCTACACCACCGGTCGCATTTGCCACACCAACTTTTCCATCATAAGTAATTTTCACTGCATCCAGAATGCTTCCATCAGCCATGGACAAACGTGCCCAACTACCAACAGTCTCAGCATATTCACGATTTTTATAATAATCAACACGTTCAGATGCTAAAGTTTTATCACCTTTAGTCAGACGAGCATCACCTATCGCCGAAGAATAATCTTCATTATGCATTACAAATGTATAACAAACAACATGCGAGTCATCACGATCAGCAACAACACCGCCAGTCAGCCTGCCGGATTTTGTTTTGCTGTTAAATTCAGCATTAGCAGCAGTTGCAGTACCGCCATCTTGTTTCAATACTACATTTCCCTTGGCCATACCGTCCCCAGACTGCATATCATATTCAATAGTATCAGCCTTCACACTGAAATTCGAGCCTTGAGCGCAAGCAGTCCCAAGCATGCCCACCATAAAAAATATCCCTATCATCATAACGATAGTCATTTTCAGTTTATTCATTATAATCGCCGCCTCTCTGAACTTCCGCATGCCCTTCTAATTTCAGTCTTTCAAATGCACTACTGGTAACAGCCTTGTCTCCTGTCGCCAAGGTATCATCTTTAAGCAGTCTTACATTCCCCGAAGCTGTAATAACATCTTCAGTCTGCTGCCAACGTATGCTTTCGGCAGTCAGCTTGCCGCCACTGGATAGAACTGCTACCACTTTATCATTCAGTTCAAAATCCTTTGCCTCATTTTTTACTTTACCGCCGCCGGCCACAACCTCTAAAACACTGCCGTCTTCACGGTAAATTTTACCTTTAACACCTTTTAAAACAGCCTCACCGCTGCTTTTGATCTGTTCAACTTCTTCAACAGTAAATTCCCAGACTTTCTTACCGTCCACTTCTCTGGCCAAAGTACTATTCCTTACTTTAGCATTCGCCCCAGAGCTTTCTTTCTGAACTGGATTGTTGGAAGGAGCCTCACCGCCGAGCATAAGCCAGGCAATAATGACGCCTGTTATAACTATTGCACCCACGATCATCTGGAAGCCTTTATTTCTCAACATGCTCCTGCTCCTTTCCTGTAGGTGTGTATGGCGTATTCCAGCGATGCTGGAACCATAACCAGTTATCAGGATATTCCCTGATAACTTCTTCGACAATTCTGGTCATTTTTAATGTAACGCGATAGTCATCCAACTGCCTATCGCCGGTATCTTCATAGTAAATAGGATCTTTGACGATTGCCTGATGCCCATAATAACCTTCTTTACGTACAATAAAAATAGGTATAATAGGAGCTTTAAATTTCCTGGAAAAATATGCCGGTCCAGAGGGTGTAGCTGCCATTTTTCCAAAAAACGGTACAAAAATACCGTCATATCCGCCATCCTGATCTGCAATCAAGCCCAGCATGCGGCCTTTTTTCATTGCTCTGGCACAACCAAGAATTTCACTTGTACCACGAGAAAATATTTCCTGACCTACGCTTTTGCGCAGTTCGTTCATAAAATCACTGTAGACTCTATTAGGCTGTGGTTTTTCAACTGCACTTATAGGAAATCCATACAAAGATAAAGCAGCACCCAGCCATTCCCAATTATCCATATGGCAAGCCAGCATAACTACACCATGACCTTCATTCAACGCTTCCCATAACACATCCGGACGATCAAAAGTAACCAAACCACGAATATTGTCTTTATTTAGTGCTGGCATATACATTATTTCCATAAAAGTTATGCCTAATTTCACAAACAATGACTTTATCGTGCATTTAGCTTCTTCATCAGAATAACCAAGTCTTTCCTTGATAGTTTCCTCTGCACGGATCCTCTGTTTTTTTGCAATTGTATGATAAAGGTGCCCTATGCCGATACCAATGTTCACCACCAGCTTATAAGGCAGCCATGATACCAAGGTACTGATTGTTTTCAGTAAATAGTAAAGCCACATTATTGAGCGTCTCCCTGTCCCTCTTGTAAATAACTGTTTACAATTTTATCCCAGTCACCACGAGCATTTAAAATAAACTCTGTAATTTGACGCACTGCTCCGCAGCCGCCTTTTTTTTCTGCTACAAAATGACATACCTGTTTTACTTCTTCTACAGCATCTGCCGGAGCACAGGCCAGACCAACCTGTGTAAGCACTGGCAAATCATTTAGGTCATCGCCGACATAAGCCGTTTCATTTAAAGACAAATTATATTTTTGCAGCAGCTCCGCTAAAGCACTTCTTTTCTCTTTAACATTTTCACAAACTTCGACGATCCCTAATTCTCTGGCCCTTCTGCGAATAATTGGACTGCAGCGACCGGTAATAATCGCAACCTGCAGTCCGCATCTTATAGCGCAGCTGATTCCCATACCATCTTTAGCATTAAAGCTCTTGAAAAGTTCCTGCTCAGCATCAAGATAAATCGAACCGTCTGTCATAACACCATCGACATCCAACACCAGCAATTTAATTATCTGAGCTGCTTTTTCTATGTTTTTCATTATACCACACCCTGACGTACCAAGTCAGTCATATGCAATAATCCAATAACACGACGCTCCTCGTCAATAACAGGCAGCACTGTAATAGGCTTAGGACTGTTGCTTTCCATCAGATGCAGTGCCTGAGCCGCCAGTTTATCTTTAGTAATAGTTTTAGGGGCCCTGGTCATCAGTTCAGTAACAGGACGCTGCAGAAAATCAATCCCCTTACTCAGCCCACGGCGAATATCTCCATCAGTCAGAACGCCAATCATAATTTCATTATCGTCAACTACAGAAACAGCGCCAAGCCCTTTATCAGTAATTACGAATAAAGCATCCTGAACAGTTGTTGCACCATTAACAACAGGATTATCAGCACCACTATGCATGATGTCCTCAACAGTTAAGAGCAGCTTGCGTCCCAACGAACCACCAGGATGGAAAACAGCAAACTGGCTGGCAGTAAATTTACGTTTGGACAACAAGGCCAAAGCAAGCGCATCACCATAAGCTAATGCGGCAGTAGTACTAGATGTAGGAGCCAGCCCTAACGGACATGCTTCCTGCGAAACACCAACATCTAAAGTAATATCAGAATTTTTTGCTAAAGAAGACTCAGCATTCCCAACCATAGCAATCAATTTTGCCCCTATACGCCTTAAGGATGGCAGTATATGCAGTACCTCTCCCGTTTCGCCGCTATTAGACAGAGCGATCACGACATCGCTTTCGGTTACCATACCCAAATCACCGTGAATACCTTCGGCAGGATGGAGATAAAACGATGGTGTACCTGTACTGGCAAACGTAGCCGCCATTTTTCGTCCAATGATACCTGATTTACCCATACCAGTGATGACAACTCGTCCTGGACAGTCTAAAATCATAGCCACTGCTGCAGAAAAATGCTCGTCAACGCGAGGTACGAGCTCTAAAATAGCGTCAGCCTCCATTTGCAAAATATTGCGCGCCTGCTCTAACATTTGTTCCATGCTCCAACTCCCTCTCACTTACCAGATCTAACCGCGTACTATTTTATCAATAGCCAAAACATCTGTTAAAAGTTTCTCTAACTTGTCCAAACGAACCATATTGGGTCCATCAGACAACGCTTCTTCCGGATTATCATGTACCTCAAGAAAAAGAGCGTCAATGCCTACAGCCGCAGCAGCTCTGGCCATATGAGGCACATACTGGCTTTGACCTCCGGAAGTCGTTCCCTGACCGCCTGGAATCTGAACGCTATGAGTAGCATCCATCACTACCGGATACCCCAGCTCACGCATAATTGCCAAGCTGCGCATATCAGTAACCAAAGCATTGTAACCAAAGCTGGCACCGCGTTCAGTCAGCATAATATTATGATTGCCTGCCTCCTCAGCTTTTTTCAGTACATTTTTCATGTCCCAGGGTGCGAGGAACTGGCCTTTTTTAATATTAACTACACGTCCTGTTTTTGCTGCTTCGTAAACTAAATCCGTTTGACGGCAAAGAAACGCCGGTATTTGCAGAATATCTAAAACTTCAGCAGCTTTTTCCACCTGAATAGTTTCATGAATATCACTGACAACAGGCACACCTAAATCTTTTTTAATCTGTGCTAAAATCTTCAACCCTTCTTCTAATCCCGGTCCACGGAAAGAGCTGTAAGAAGAACGATTGGCTTTGTCATAGGATGCCTTGAAAACATAAGGCACGCCTAATTTATCAGCAATTTTTTTAACTTCCTTACCGATCATCAAACTGTGCTCATAACCTTCTAAAACGCAGGGGCCTGCCATCAATAGCAGCGGATGCCCTTGTCCAACTTCATAATCACCAACTTTTACAATGTTCATGTCCGACCTCCTTCTGGAATAAAACCGCTTATTTACTTAACAGCTCATTTACCGCTGCCAAATCTTCCGGAGTATCTACTCCAATACCTTGAAAATCACTTTCCAGTACTTTTATCTTATATCCGTTTTCCAAAACTCTCAACTGCTCCAAACTTTCTGTTTTTTCCAATTCAGTAGGTGCCAAAGCAGCGTATTGCAAAAGGAAATCACGTCTATAAGCATAAATACCAACATGCTTATAAACCTTATAGTGTTCAGTTTTATTACGGGGATATGGCATTAGGCTGCGCGAAAAATAAAGGGCATAACCATTATTGTCGGTAACAACTTTAACTGCCGCCGGATTATTATAATCTTCTTCCCGCATCAATACTTTCATCGTAGCCATTTTTAAATCAGATTCAGCTTCGAAAGCTTTTGCCAGCCGGTCAATAATCTCCGGCGGTATCATGGGTTCATCGCCCTGTACATTGACAATAACATCTACATCTGGAAAATTAAGAGCGACCTCTGCTAACCTGTCAGTACCACTGGGATGATCCGGAGATGTCATGATCGCTCTACCACCAAAACCATGAACCGTTTCAAAAACTTTCTCATTATCCGTGGCCACAATAACATCATCAGGCAGTTTGGCCTCACAGGCTTTCATATAGACATGTTGTATCATAGGCTTTCCTGCAATAAGTGCCAAAGGCTTGCCCGGAAGTCGTGTAGAAGCGTAACGTGCAGGTATCACACACAAAACTTTCATTACTCGTTCGTCTCCTTCTGAATGGCGTTCAGAATTGTTTTCTCAAATACTTCACGTCCTTCAGTAATTTTTATATCCATATTTAAAATATACAACGGCATTTCTCTATTAAAATAAATGAATTCCGTTGGTATTTTAACAGCGTCCTTACCAGTTGTTACCATAGCTACAACTTCTTTGCTGATGGCTCTTTCACTGATATACTGCATTTCCAGCATTCCGTAATCATGATGGTCAGGATATCGTATAGCTTCAATTATATCAATGCCGATGCAGGCCAGAGTCTGCTCAAACGATGAAGGATTGCCGATCGCAGAAAAGACCATAACTTTTTTACCCTGCAGCTCAGAAAGATCTTTCGCATTTTCATGTATGCCTTTATACCAGTCAGCAATTTCCACAAAATTTTTGGGATGATGGATACTCTCAATAATAGGAGCATCTCCGTTATACTTATCCAAAGTATCGCGTAATTCCTGACGGCTGAACTGAGAACTTTGATCTGTTTTAGTCAGCAGGAACAAGCCCGCCCTGTCCAAATGACTCAACGGTTCGCGCAAGGTCCCGCGCGGCAGAAGACAGCCATTGCCGAACATATTAAATGTATCAACTAAAACTACGTCCAGATCACGATATAAGTGCCAATGCTGATAACCATCGTCCATGATGATAACCTCAGCATTCATTTTATCCACAGCAAACTGACCTGTTAAGGCTCTGTTTTTACCAATAATTACCGGCACACCCGGTAAGGTTTTCGCCATTAAATAAGCTTCATCACCGGCCTCATAGGCAGTCATAAAAATCTTCTTACCATCACTGACAACGCCCATCTCCTGATCCCAGTGCGAACGATAACCACGATTCAGGATCACGACACGATAACCCATATTTTTAATAATAACAGCAACTTTTTGCGCGGTAGGAGTTTTTCCTGTACCACCAACAGTAATATTCCCTATAGAAATGACACAGCAATCTAATTTTTTCTGTTTCAATAATCCGGATTTATAAAAGTCTAATTTACAGCAAACACCAAATTCATATACATAGGAAAACATCCTTAAAATCCCCAATAAAATCCAACCAAAAAATGGGGTGTTAGGACCATGTGCCAGCTGGTATAAATATTGAATCACCGCATCTCCATGGCGCAGACGCCCGCCGCCTTCATCATGCAGATTTCTGATATTTGTAGGATAGGATGCTTCAACCTTACTGTCAACAGTCGTTAATGTCAGCAGATCCTGCAGATATTCAATACTGCGTACAGCAGCACCGCGATTTTCTTTAATAACCTGCAATGATGCTGCTCCCATTTGCAAACGTCGTTCATCGTTTCCAACAATATCTAAAACTTCTTTAGTAAGCTCTGCACTGTTATTAATCATCTTGCAGGCACCGACCTTACTCAATAAAGCATATGAATCTTTAAAATTCTGCATATTTGGCCCAACTAAAATCGGTTTGGCATGCGCCGCCGGTTCCAGCACGTTATGTCCGCCATGTTTTATCAAAGAACCACCAACAAACACCACATCACCAACAGAATAAATACGACCTAATTCACCAATAGTATCTATCAGTAAAACAGGATATTTAGACCGAGCACCTTTGATTTCCAGGAGTTTTGATCTAAATCCGCTTTCCCAATGATACTGTTTCGCCAGTTTACTGATTTCATCAGCACGTCCCGGTTTGCGAGGTGCGATAACCAAACGGGCCTCAGGATAGCTTTTAATAATTTCATTAAACACATCAAATAAAACTTTTTCTTCAGTAGGATGTGTAGACCCTGCCACAATTACAGGATAAGCATTTTCAATTCCTAATTCTTTTTTATAGTTTTCCAGGTCCTCTGGTGTCACTTCCGCATAAGTCTGATCAAACTTCGTATTACCTGTAACATAAATCTTTTTGGGATCTGCGCCTAAATGACTGATATAATCAGCGTCAATACTTGACTGCATGCAGAATCTGCTGACTGTATTCAGCATATCATCCCAAATGCCATATAAATAACGATACGTTTTTACTGATTTCTCTGAAATACGGCCATTAACCATCATTACCGGAATATTTCTTTCACGAATAGCCCGCAAAAAATTAGGCCACAACTCAGTTTCTACCGGCATGAATATCCTCGGCTGAATACGTTTAACAAAAGATTCAGAAACAAACGGCATATCCAAAGGAAAATAGATAATAGCATCAGCTTCCTGAATTATCTGTTTAGCCATATTATAACCGCCTACAGTTACAGCAGAGACCAGTATTGGAGAATCAGGATATGCTTTGCGTATTTCTTTAACTAATGGACTTGTCGCAACAATTTCACCGACAGAAGCGCCATGAATCCAAATACAGTCCTTCTGAGCCACAGAAGCAATTTCTTCATCACGCAGCCCGCCCAGACTTTGCCGCATTCTGGTAGTAAAACCTGCTTCACAGATACAACGATAAAGAAAGTAAGGCAGTACGAACAAACAGCACACGCACAAAACCAAAAAATTATAAATAATATACATTCTTTAACCTCACTTCGCTTCTTTGTTGCGATACTGAATTTTATATAAATGTGCGTACAGCCCATCTAAGGCTAAAAGCTCATCGTGTGTTCCTGATTCGACTAAATTACCTTTTTCCAGCACTAAAATTTTATCTGCGTTTTTAACTGTTGATAACCTATGTGCTATAACAAAAGAAGTCCTGCCTACCATCAATCTGTCCAGTGCTTCCTGCACCACTCTTTCACTTTCTGTATCAAGAGCCGAAGTCGCTTCGTCTAAAATCAGAATCCGTGGATTTTTCAATATTGCCCGGGCAATAGCTATACGCTGCCGCTGCCCGCCGGAAAGATTAACCCCTCGGTCACCAAGCTTAGTTTCATAACCATCAGTAAGCTGCATGATAAAATCATGTGCGTTGGCCGCTTTAGCAGCGGCTTCAATCTCTTCTTTCGTCGCATCCAGACGTCCATAAAGAATATTATTATAAACAGAACCATTAAAGAGCATTGTTTCCTGCGGAACAATACCAACCTGTTCACGCAGAGAATCTAACGTAACCTCTCTGACACTGTGACCATCAATTTTGATATCACCCTTGTTTACATCATAAAAACGCGGCAGTAAATTGGCAATTGTGGATTTTCCTGCACCGGACGGACCAACGATTGCTATTACCTCACCCGGTTTTACACTGAAAGAAAGATCCGTAATTACATTGCCTTTATCATCATAGGCAAAAGAAACATTTTGAAATTCCACTTTACCACTGACTTCCGGCAATTGCTTAGCATCCCTGCTTTCTGCTATTTCTTCCGGCATGTCGATAATCATAAATACACGCTGTGCTGCAGCCAGCGCCTTCTGGATATTACCAATAACTCTGGTTAAACGTTTAATCGGATTAGAAATATTTACGGCATAGGTCAAAAAAGCGACCAGAGAGCCAGCAGTAATCGTGCCATTAATAACATTATTACCGCCGTACCAGATAATCATCGTCACGCCAATTGCTGCAACAAGTTCTACAACAGGAGTCAAGGTTGCCATCAATTGCGCATTTTTCATATTAGCACGGAAATTTGCTCTATTTTCTACGTCAAAACGATCAACCTCGTAATCTTCCCTGACAAATGATTTGATAACTCTGGCAGAAGCCACAGACTCCTGCAGAACCGAAGTAATATCCGCAGTACATTCCTGGATTCTGCCGCCGGTTTTGCGAATTTTTTTCCCAAAAAATTCCATAAACCATAAGACCACCGGGAAAGTGCATACTGTAAAAAGCGTAAGACGCCAATCCAGATAGATCATCGCTACTACAGAACCAATCAAAATAAAACCTTCTGTAATCATCTCAATGGTATTCTCAACCATAGCTGATTGCAGCGCATTGACATCATTAGTAACATAACTCATGATCGTACCCGTTTTGTTCTTGTCATAAAAAGATACGCTGAGACGCTGTAATTTTTTAAAAACAGCTGCCCGAATATCAATAATTACGCTCTGCCCAACGTAGCTCATCAAATAATTCTGACCATACCAGAACAAACCGCGTACGACGAAAATAGCTATAATGCTGGCAGCAATCCAATTCAGCATTGTGCCATTCTTATCAGCCAAAACTTCATCAATCATATCTTTGATAATCCAGGGAATATATAAATTCCCCGCTGCTGCCATAATAGTACAAAACATAGCAAAAATCAGTCTGTGCATATATGGTTTTATATAACTCAAAATTCGTAAATATAATGTCATTGTTTCTCCTCAGCAATACGCAGAACCAATTCTGCAACTCTATGTACAGCACCGGGCTCTCCCAGACGCTCACTGACATAAGCCAGATCTTTTTTCATCTGCGTGTTCCGCTCCGGCTCCAAAAGTGCCAGAGCCTCCTGCTGCAAACGTTCCGGAGTGAATTCTTCCTGCAGCAATTCAGGTAAAATACGTTTGCCTGCAACAATATTTGGCAAGCCGATGTTAGGTATATTGATAACTCTGCGTGCAATAAAAGCGGTAATAGGCGAGGTTTTATAAACGATAACGGACCCCAATCCGCACAGCGCCGCCTCTAAAGTCACTGTTCCGCTTGTAGCCAGTGCCAGATCAGCACTGAACATCACATCGTAGTTGTCACCTTCTATTATTTTGACCGGTACTCCTGCAGCTTTTACCATATCTTCCAGCATTTTCAGAGGAATTGTTTTGGCCCGCGGCATAGTAAAATCTGTATCGGGACGTTTTTTTAAAATTAATTTTGCGGCCTGTAACATCGTTGGCAGCATTTTTTGTATTTCCATCAACCGGCTTCCCGGAAGTAATAAAATCAAATCCCTGTCAGCATTCTTTCCTGCTTTTTTCCAGGCAGCTTCTTTGCTAAGATGCGGTTTCACTATATCCACTAAAGGATGTCCAACAAATTCGGTATCAGCACCCGCATTTTTATAAACTTCATATTCAAACGGGAAAATGGCAGCAACTTTATTGACAATCTGAGCAACGCTCTTCGCACGGCTTTTATGCCAGGCCCAAGCAGAAGGGCTGATGTAAGAAACTACAGGAATGCCTTTTGCTTTTGCAAGTTTTGCCAAACGCATGTTAAATCCCGGATAATCAACAACCACCAGACAGTCCGGTTTTCTTTCTTCCATTACTTTGGCAAAAGCTTTTTTCAATTTAAACAACGCTGGTAATTTGCAAACAATCTCCGCAAACCCCATTACCCCATGTTCTTTAATATCAAATAACACTTCGCCGCCAGCTTCACGCAGGCAATCACCGCCCATACCGAAAACTTCAGTATCAGGAGCAATATTTTTTAATTCTCTTGTCACCGCAGCAGCATGAATATCTCCCGAAGCTTCTCCGGCAGAAATCAATATTCTAGCCATAAACGCTCCCTTCCAGCTATCAAAACACTTTAAAAAGTTTTCTAGTTCTTATTTTATTACACAACAATTCATTTTATATTATAACACAAAAACAGACTGAACGTATCGCTCAGCCTGCATAATTAGCAATTATTTTTCATTTATCTTGCTACAATAGTAATATTGTGAGCATCTGCCAAAGCCAGAGTTTTTTCTTTTTCTACAAGCAGCGTTCTGCCGGCCTCAATTACCAAGCCGGTCGCTCCGGCTGCTATCATTGATTCCATGGTCTTTGTGCCAATGCTTGGCATATCAAACCTGTTATCCTGCGCCGGTTTTGCCGTTTTTGCGACAATAACACCTTTGCCAAGTGTTCCCCCTCGTAAAATGCAGGCATCAGTTCCTTCAATAGCTTCAACGGCCATTAAAGCACGATCTTTTACCACCACCGTCTGCCCAATATCCAAACGACCAATTTCTTTCGCCATTGCAAAGCCAAAATCCATATCAGCCACTTCCGCTTCTGTTGGCATTCTTTGGGTCAAAACGCCAGGCGGTGGCAATAACGGCTGAATCAAAAGTGTCTGATCCATCACTTTGATGCCTTCACCTTCCAGCTCCTTGACAATAGCGTTCATGATGGTATCATCTTTACGGTCAGGTACGGAAGCCAGTATTTTTATTGCCCTAAGGTCAGGAACAACAGCTCCTGCTTTATATAAAAGCTCTTTTGTAACTTTTCCTATCATTGTCACTGTTTTTACATCATTTTTCTTCAGAGTGCTGATAATCTTACCAATTTTCCCTATATGAATGTCATAATAAGCATCAACAGCCTCTGCTAACTCCGGATCTATATCAGGGACAACTCCAACAGCTATAACTCTATAACCCATAGACTTGGCTGATAAAGCTACATCCACCGGCAAATGGCCGATTCCCGACAATAAGCCTATAGTCTCCACCAGGTCACCACCTTAATCTCTGCGGGTACGAATAATACCACGTTCTACATTACGCAAAAAGCGCATCAAATGCTCAACAGGCTCGCTGCTGTCAAGCTCCTGCTCCATTGTAGCAACAGCCTCCTGTAATGGCAATCCGGATCTGTATAAAATCCGAAAAGCTTTTTTCAGCTGACTGCGTATTTCCTGAGCCATACCGGCTCTGGCCAATCCAACACTGTTCAACCCCGATACAAAGGCCGGATCACCTGCAACGATCATAAAAGGAGGCACATCCTGAGCAACACGTGCCATACCGCCAATCATAGCATTACGGCCGATCTTGCAAAACTGATGCACTGCTGATAATCCGCCGATAACAGCCCTGTCTTCAACAATAACATGTCCGGCAAGTGTTGCAACATTGGACATAATAACATTATTACCAACAATGCAATTATGTGCGACATGCGTATAAGCCATCATCAGTATATTATTACCAATAATAGTTTTATTTCCTTCACCAGTAGCTCTGTTGACGGTAGTACATTCACGAAAAACACATCCATCACCGATAACCGTCGATGTTTTCTCGTCTTCAAATTTTAAATCCTGCGGATCAGCACCTATAGAACAACCCGGGAAAAATTTACAATTTTTACCAACTGTAGTATATTTATGAATCACCGCATGGGCTCCTATTTTACAATTGTCGCCGATGACTACTTCTTCATCGATTACAGCATAAGGGCCTATTTCAACATTTTTTCCTAAAACAGCATTGGGATGGATGATTGCTGTTTCATGGATTTTAGGCATAGGAATAACAACCGAACTCATTTCCTTCACTCCTCAATTTTAATCAAACAATTAAACAGCTTTATACTATATTATCTATATTCTGCCAAAGCTTTTACTTTTTCGCACGCTGAATTCGGTTGTTTTAACTGATTACGTACAAAAAACTTCCTATTTCATCATTTTACTGCAAATTTTAACGTTTTTTCATTTATTAAGAATTTTTTGGATCCATAATCGCAAAAGTACAATCACACTCACAGGCCACCTGACCATCAACCTTGCCTTCACAATGAATAACGCCCATATTTCCACGTATCTTTACAACTTCAGTTGTAGTAATAACCTGATCCCCCGGTACTACCTGACGACGAAAACGTACGTTATCGATCTTACCAAAGACCGCAATTTTGCCACGGTTTTCTTCCGGATACAGCATCGCCACGCCGCCGACCTGAGCCATTGCCTCAATTAAGAGCACACCAGGCATAATCGGTTCACCAGGGAAATGACCTAAGAACTGCAATTCGTTCATGGTAATATTTTTGACACCGACAGCCCTTTTCATCGGTTCCAACTCTAAAATGCGATCTACCAAAAGCATTGGGTAACGATGCGGAATAATTTTTTGAATTTCAATAGCGTCTAAAGTAATCATCATTTCTCCTCCTTGATCCTATAGGCTTGAATTTGCTTTGCTAAACAAGAATTAAATGCATGTCCTGACTTCACAGCAATTATATGCCCACGAAGATGCCCTAATAAATATAAATCTCCAATCACATCTAAAATTTTATGTCTGATCAGTTCATTATCAAATCTTGTCTCTGATAAAATTTTATCATCATCAAAAATAACAACATTTTCAATACTGCCGCCAAGCCCCAGTCCCATCTGCTGCATTTGCTTAATTTCACTCATAAAGCCAACAGTTCTGGCAGCAGCGATCTCCTGCAGGAACTTTTCTTCTGTCAGCTCGATATCAAAATACTGTGTCCCTAAAGCAGGATGCGCGTTAACAGATACAAAAGAAATCCTGTAACCATCATACGGTTGAATCGTGATATATTTATCATCTTCATAAACAGAAAAAGCCCTGTCAACAGCATATATTTTTCTTGGCTCCGACTGCCTTATTCTGCCCGCCTGTAAAATCAGCTCACAAAATACAGCAGCACTGCCGTCAGTTACTGGAGGTTCCGGCGCAGACATCTCAATGCGGCAATTATCAATGCCCATCATTGATAATGCCGCCATTAAATGTTCAACTGTAAATACCTCGGTCCCATTTTCACTGACAGTAGTAGCTTTAACCGTAGAACTTACATTCTCCGCTAAAGCCTGTATTTCAGGATGCCCCGAGAGATCTGTACGTACAAAAACAATACCCGTATTCTCTTTTCCCGGCAATAATTTCATTGCAACTTCTTTTCCTGAGTGCAACCCTATGCCAGAATAAGCAATAGGAGCTGCCAATGTTTGCTGCATTATTTCTTTCAAAATTCCCTCCTGCCTTTCCCCGGTTATTTCCTGACTGCAAATCTCTCACGCCCGTCTTTCCAGCGGTCATGTACCCAAAACCACATCTCCGGATGACTGATGATCTCGTGCTCCAAAATTACAACCAGCTCCTGAGTCACATCATAAAAATCCTTTTCCCTATCCTTGCTCTTAGGCGTATAAAGCGGCGGATATATTTTAACCGTACAACCGCCCTCTTCACTATTATGAATAAAACATGGTAAAACAGGAGATCCATAAATTCGCGATAAAGCAGCAGCACCTAAAGGAATGATACTGTCTTTTCCAAAAAGTTTTAAATCAACACCGTCGTCATTAGTATCCTGATCATATAGAACGCCAAGCAGTTTTTTCTCCTTCAGTATTCTGCTGATAGCAAGCAAACCATGTTCGCCACGATTATAGGCAACCTTTTGTCCCACCATTTCACGATATTCATTAATGAAGCGATCCATATATTTATTATTCTGTTTTCTCGTTATAGAAAGCATAGGATAGCCATGCAAAGCAATCGTTGCCCCTAAAAGCTCCCAGTTGCCAAAATGACCTGTTGCAATAATGACACCTTTATTCTGTTTATAGGCTTCTTCCAAATATTCCAGGCCTTCAACATTAACAAGCTTAGTTATATTATCTTTATTTAACAAAGGGAAGCGCATTACTTCTACTACCATTCTACCAAATCTGCGCAAACTTTTCTCTGCTATCTGCTGAGCTCTTGCCTTATCTACGCCAAGACACTCCTGTATATTGGCTGCAGCCATTTGCATCCGCCATTTTGGAGTAGCAACAACCGCAATTCCGCCTAATATCGCAGCTGTTAAATTACGTAAACATTTAGGAGCCACGCACATAATCCAGCTGAAAAACTTAACCACATAATAAGCAAGCACTGCTTTTGCACCGCCTTGTTTCTTATTTTTCCAATTTAGCTACAGTTTCTTCCAGTACTTTAACCTTTTTCAGTAAATCGCCGATTTTTCTGAGATTCGCTTCCTGTTTAAGCCATTCCTTATGCGGACGTGCCGGAAATCCTGCATAAAACGAATTAGAAGGTACATTATTGGTAATACCTGTTTTTCCGCCAAAAACACAATTGTCACCAATTGTGATATGCCCAACTGTACCAACCTGTCCTGCAAACGTAACATTATCACCAACAGTCACGCTGCCGCTGATCCCCACATGGGCTACGACCAGACAATTTTTCCCTAAAACATCATTATGACCTAAATGCACAAGATTGTCTATTTTTGTTCCCGCACCAACAATAGTACTTCCTGCAGTAGCTCTGTCAATACAGGTATTATTTCCTATTTCAACTTCATCCTCTAAAACCACATTGCCAGCCTGCAGTACACTGCTGTGTCTGCCAGTCTTTTTATCTGTAATATAGCCAAAACCATCGCCGCCGATAACGCATCCTGACTGCAATACAACACTATTGCCTATAACACAATTTTCTCTTATTGTAACCTGAGGATAAAAGGTACAAGCTTTACCTATTTTAACATGCTTTCCAACATAAACATGCGGATAAATTACGCTGTCATCACCAATTTCAGCATCTTCCTCAATTACAGCAAACGGCTGTATAGCAACATTTTTACCAATTTTAGCACTTGCGGCAACAAAAGCCAAAGGACTTATGACACGTTCAACATCCTCCCTGGCACGAAAAAGCTCCAACAAGGCCGCAAAAGCTGCACGCGGATCTTTGACTCTGATTACAGGTCTATCAAGCTTGGGATCTTCCGGCGCTAAAACCATTACCCCAGCTTTACTGAGATGACAGTGTTCCACATGAGGCGGCACAGCAAAAGAAATATCCTGCGGTCCAGCCTCAACTAACCCGTTTACGCCTGTAACAATCAACTTTTGATCTTCATTTTCAAGTGTCCCCTGCAAATATTCTGCCAATTCCCTCAAAGTCTTTTCCATAACTCTGCCTCCCGCTGTTTTAAAAAGGCGGGCAGATCAACCGCCCGCCACATTTTATTTCATTTTTTCAATTACCGAATCAGTTACATCCACACCACCCTGAGGGACAGCATCTTTAATCAACACAGCTCCTAAGCCTTTTTCTTTAGCGACTGCATTTAACGCAGAATCCAGGCTTGCTTTTAATTTATTTTGCGCTTCTGATTGTACCAACTGCATTTCAGCCGTTTTATCTTCAACAATTTTTTTCTGTTCTTCCTGAGATTTGCCCTCCATCTCTTTAGTCATTTCTTCCTGCAATGCCTTTCCTTTGGTAGCAACCTCTTCTTTCACCGTTTTTACTATTTCGGCTTTGCTTTCAACAGCTTTCATATCAACCACACCAAATTCAGCATTACGCCCACTGCATCCAAAAGATATCATTGCAACTGCCACCATTAAGCCTGCCACTACTTGTTTTTTCATAATCTATCGCTCCTGTTATTTCATATTCTGCAAAGCCTTCACAACATCATCAGTAATGTCATCCGCTTTGATATTAACTTTAACACTATGAAAGACGATTGTATACTGCCGCTCGTGAGCAAGTTTTATCACATTGCTTTCAATATCGTTACGAATACCTGCTCTAAGCTTTTCATTACTTTCCTGCAGTTTATCAGCCTGCTTATCGATGGCAGCCATTGCCTTAGTCAAAGCTTCCGGAACTTTCGCCAAATCAGACTGGTCTTTTGATAATACCCCAGACATATCTCCCTGCATTTCCTGCTGCAGCTGCTCCGCATGCTGTTTTAATCTGGCCTGCGTTTCAGCCACCAAAGGCTCCATTTTAGCGCCAATAATTTTATTTTTTGCTGCTAAAATCTGCTGTCTTTGCTGTTCCCGTTCAGACTGAACCTGGTTTAATTCATTTTGAACAACCTCACGTTCTGCAGGACGCATTTTTATAGCTTCCAGCCGCAATCTCAAATTTAAAATTTTTAGCTGGTACGCATCCTCCAGTTCCTTTTCCTGTTCGGCTAAAGCAGCATCAGCTTCTTTTACTGCTGCATCATAAGCATCTAAAAGTTTTTTCCGTTCTTTTGCTTCGGCAGCATACATTTGTGTCTGAAACCCGGCATCCATAAAATTAGCTTTACTGTTTTGTTTCAGCTGCTGCAGTCTGGTTAAACCAGCAATCTGAGTTTTGGCTATTTCTGCCTGCTCCTCACGATAACGCAGTAATTTCTGCAATTCAGCTTCACCCTGTTTAAGAACAGTCTGTTTAGGATGAGCACTGAATGCCTTATCCCAATCAATAACGGCAATTTTATCCTTGCCGCCCGGATCATGACCACAGGCAGCAGTAAGTAATACGACTATCAAAATTATCGGCGTTAACCAGCGCATACTTTACCTCCTGCAGTTAAACAGAAACAAGGCCCTTTTGTAAAAAGGGCCTTGTCCGACATTATTTACCGCTTTGCAAAGCCTTGGATACCTCATCAGTAATATCGAGACCGCCGTATACAACGGTATTTTTGTCAACAACTACGGACAAACCTTTTTTATCAGCAACTTTTTTGATTGTTGTTTCAATCTTTTTCAAAACAGGATCCATTAATTCCTTTTCTTTATTGGATAACCGTTCCTGCAACTGCTGATAATAACGCTGTTTTTCAGTATCATTCATGGTTTTACTTTTTTCATCAAAATCCTTCTGGGCATTATCGATTTCCTGCTTCATACTTGTCTGTACATTCTGCAGATCAGGCACTTGAGAAAGCAGCATCTGATAATTAACAACGCCAATAGCCGATTCACTGGAAGCAGCTGATGCCACGCTGTTAACACCACTTTGGGTAAGTGTTAAAGCAAAACAGCCTAAAACAAAGATAGCTGCTACGAACAAAGATATCATTTTCACATTTTTTGGATCACGTAATTTTTGCATCATAATAAAAATCCCTGCTTTCAGTTGTAATTATACTAAATAATTATATCAGTCAAAATCTTTTCTTTCAACCTTTATCACAAATTTCCAACAATCCTGAAGTATGGTTTATCATTTGAATAAACATATTCCGCGCTCAGGAATTCGTGTATCCGGTATCTGACTCCAATTTCAGTAGTATCGATGCCAGAAAAATATTCTGCCCGCAAACGCCATTTCGGCGTTATATCCTGTTCCAGGCGATAGACATTTTCTCCCAGCGGACTACGTCGCATATAACTGACTGTCGTTTTTCCGTGATGCAACGCATAACCGGCGGAAAAATCCCAGTCGACATCATCCAAAGTCACTCCGACCTCTCCAAAAATCTCATCCCGTTTTGATATGTATTTGCCAAAATGAGCGCGTCCGGAAATATTGTTCTCATTGCGCCCTATGTCACCGTAGCCTTCAAACCAGATTTTATATTCATCTGACTCCAGACGAATCCTTACTCCTGAATTAACTCCCGGTGTCAAAACTACGCTTGGACGCAGATTATGTCTTTTTACTTCAGGCTCTGCACTGAGTTCTGCCAGCAGTGATCTTTCCAGCTCTTCTTTATGCCTGCTGACATACATTACCGGCAGTCCCCTTAACTCCTGTGTTTTCTGTGCATAACGCTGTTTAATATTTAACAGCAGCAAATTGGGTATAGACTGAGAAACCATCTCATAATCAATACTTTGCACCAGCTGCCCTACAGGATAGACAACTACCTGTATAACGGTTCGCCTGTCTTCACGCACCACATCTACAGCAGCTCTGAATTCAGGCAGTTCAGCTTCAACCTTTTCCCTTACTAACCGGCGTAATACTCCACCGGCCCAGTCGGACGCATCTGCAGAAGAACCCTGCAAAACATCCTCCAGCTGTTTTTGTAATTCCGGCAGTTTCGACTGCAATAAAGCAGCCGTATTTTCTTCGACTCCCGAAAACTGTAAATCAACAAAAACATCATTTATCACTTCATTCCAGGGTGAAACCACCATTGTAACCTGCGTTTGTGTCCCCAGCTGCAGCATTACCTGCTCCATCTGATATCCATTCAGGACTCTGTCCCCAACTTCTCCCAGAAGTCTTGTATATTCACTGCGCACAGGTTCTACTTTTTCTGTGTCCTTATCAAGCAGCAGCTGTTCAGCAACAGTCTGCATACTTGCCGACATCCGCTCTAAAAGAACCTTACTGGTAGAACCTCTGTCCAGGACATTAACGCTTACACTTTCAATAATGGCAGCATTTGCTGCCCGTGGCAGCAAACAAGCCAATAAAACTACAGCTAAAATTCTTACAATCTTCACGGCATACTACCGCCTGTTTTAGAATTGACCGCCGAAGCTGAAATGGAAACGTCCGCCCTGATCACCATAACCATAATCAAGCTTTACAGGTCCCAGCGGCGAGTTGATCCGCAGTCCAACACCATAACTGTATTTCAGTTCACCTAAATCAAAGGCTGTCTCACGATCTTTTTCCCAGGCATAGCCACTGTCAACAAATACAACGCCCTGTACCTTTTTCACGATCGGCATTCTGTATTCAACAGTGCCTTTCAGCATGCTGTTGCCCTTAAACTGATCATCCTTATAACCGCGCAATGTCTCACTGCCGCCCATTGTGAATCTCTGACTAAGCGGCATATTGCCGCTGGCATAACCTGCTCCAAGCTGCACGGCAATGACATTTTCAGCGCCCTGGCGATAGTAGTAACGATAATCAACGGAGTATTTTGTAAAATCAAAATCTCCGCCTAAACCGGCATATTCAATTGTATAAGAATTACGCTTACCTTCATGCGGATCATAAATATTATCACGGGAATCATAAACTCTGGCTATACCAATACTACGGGTCAGGCCAAAATTTTTCTTTCTCCGATATTCTCCGTCTGGTCCGTCATATTTAGAGTCATAACGCCCTATTTCTTTGTTCCACGAATCTTCATAATATTGCGTGCTGTAACCATCAACAGCACCTTTGTAAATATCATCGCGATTCTTCAACGTCAGATAATTGCTGACATATTCATTATTAGTCTTACGGCTGAACGTCAATTCCTGCCCGCGACGTTTTTTGTCATAACGGGCAATTTCGTCGGCATTACGGTCATAGTCTGCATATTCATTGGTAACGTCGTACAAAGTAATTGTCGCGCTTGTTTCTTTACTGTCGATCCAAGGTTTTGTATAAGAGAACTCATAGTTCTTATTATCCGCACCGCCGAATTCCCAGCGAATATTAACTTTATCACCGGTACCACGGAAATTTTTATCACCGACTGATACCATACCGATAAATCCGTCCGCATCACTGTAGCCGGCACCGATACCAAAAGTACCGGTATTCATTTCTACAACGGAAATCTCAATCTCTACAGCATTAGGCTGCTGACCGGGGTTCAATTTGATATTAACATCTTCAAAATAGCCTAGATTATAAATACGCTGCATACTGCGGCGGGCATCTTTGGCATTAAAAGGTTCGCCTTTTTTCAGTTTCATTTCACGGATAATAACATAATCTTTAGTTTTAGTATTGCCCTTAATTTTAAAGTCTTCAACAATACCTTCATTTACGACCAACAGCAGGGTTCCGTCAGGCTGCATTCTGATATCCGCAACACGTGCTAAAATGTAACCCTCTTTATTGTATTCAGCTTCCAAACGCTGTACTTTTGCGTTTACTTCTCTGATATTGATCAGCTGATTTTTGGGAAGATCCAGTAAGCTTTCAATTTTTTCTGTAGAAATCTTTGTATTTCCTTCTACTGCCAGCTGCTGATAAATAGGATTTTCCATAACATGATAGGTAACCTGCACACCTTCCGGAACCTGCTTAAATTCAGGCTGCAGATCATAGAACCATCCCATATTATAAATAGCGTATAAATCCTTACCTAAACCTTCAGACGTCAAAGTCATACCAGGTTTAGTTTTTAAAACATTAATAATCTCTTCAGTTGGAGTCACATTATTACCGCTGACCGTAATTTTAGTCACCAGCTGACCAAAATACGGTGCCGCAGCCTTTTCTATTTCTGCGGGAGGACGCATTGGCGGCTCTTCTTCACGGACTGCTGTAGTATTTGTCTGCGGGGCATTGGCAACAGCTTCCTGAGCAGACTTCGCCGCATCTTCTCTGGCAGCCTCTTTTTCAGCTTCCTGTCTGCTTACAGGACGTTTGGCCTCTTCCTGCTGTTCAGCATCACCAGCTTCAGCCGGCTGTTCCTCAGTAGTACCTTTATAGCGAGGATCGGAAATATCTTCAGATGGCTTATTATGCATATAATAAACTGTCTTTTTCCCCTTTTTACTCAGTCCGCCTTTATCTTTTCCTTTGCCTTTTTGTGCTTTCTGTGCTTTTTCAAGAGCAGCTTTGGTAACAATCTGCTCTTTCCCACCGATAGTCATGGTTTGGTTTTCAACGACATCGGCCGCACTGTTTTCCTGCGCCCAAACAGGAGTCGTCAGCAAAAGCGCTGCCAGGCTCAAAGATAAGGACCGCAACATATTTTTTCTTCTCATCCAAAAATCCTCCCTAAACTAGTTAGCATCCCGTAAAGTTCTGCGCGCTTCACGCACAAGCTGCCGCATATCTGCAGTAGGCAACTCCACACTACGCTGCTGTTCTTTTACTTGCTCTTTCGGATACTCTGACGGTATCACTACCGTTTTCTGTTCTTGTTCTGGTTTATCTGTAAAAGTCGGCACCATTTTATTGGGAGCCGCCTCTGTTTGAGGCAAATTTTTCTGCAGCTCAGTTGAAGCCATAACTGCAGCGGGATTTTGCAACTTCACCCCAGGTTCTTCTACTGTTCCAGCATATAACCAGCCACCATAGCCAGCTAATACTACGATAGCCGCAGCAAGCAAAGCTAAACGCTGTCTGGTCCAAACAGAAACCCAGCCGCGTTTTTCCCGCAAATGCTTAATTTCCGCTTCAGCCAGCATCAAATCCAATTCACCGCGCATGCCGTTGTTTTCACGGAAACTTTTTTCAGCATTTTCTAAGCTGCTCTTAACATTGCGAATATGTTCACAAATGGATTTCGCCACCGTAAAAACCCCCTTCCGCGATTTTAAAATAATAAAAGATATATATATAATCACTAATATAAAAAATTTTTCACATAGCGAATTTTCTTAATATATGCCATATATAACGATTAAAGCTTATATAAGCAATTCTTGTTTTAAATAACGCCTGTTTTCTTTTATTAGCTTTTATTTAATTCGTTCATCAATCGTGAAAGCATACCTCTAACTCTGCGTACACCTTGTTTCTGCAGCCGATAAATGTGCCCCAGGCTCACATCGATTGATGACGCTAAATCTCCAGCGCTTTTATCTTCCAGATAAATACCTGTCAAAACCTGCTGTTCTTTTTGCGGGAGCCTTTCCATCGCCTGAGTTATCTTATCATTTAAAAAATGCCGCTCTGCCAACTCAAATGGAGTAGCTTCATTTGATACCAAACATTCAGACCAGGCAAGGCCTGCTGAATTTACTCCATCCAAAGACAACATCTGGCTGCCATATTCAGCCTGCAGAAAATCAAGCATTCTTCCTCGGATACGGTGGGAAGCAAAAATGCTGAAAGCAACACCGCGTGTATAATCAAATTTTTCAGCCGCTTCCAATAAACCCACCGTACCTTCCTGAATCAATTCCAGGGTCTGTGTTTCAGTAAGTCGGAAGGCCATTGCTATTTTAAAAACCAATGGCTGATAAGCAGTAATTATTTTCCTGTACGCGCTTTGATCACCATCAGCGCAGGCACGCCATAAATCAAGTTCTTCTTCCCGTTCCAGCAAATTGATTTTTTGTAACTCCGTTAAATATTGCTGCAGCATCTGCTTCCCTCCTTTCATTTCATTTAAAAGGTTAGCCGATATTCCAGGCCATACCAATTCTCATTATTTTCATTTAAAGAATAATTTATATTCAAATGTTTACTGATCTCATACTGACCGAATACACTATGGTGCTCATTATCCATACTGGTAGTATAACCAACCATAAAGTTATCCGTCAAATATTTACTGAATAAAACATTATATTGGTTACGTTCATCAGGTGTGAACTCACGGTTACGACGTGTATCCATTTCGATACCAGACCGCAGTTTTCCTGAATAAACCCTGAATTCATCAAGCCCCAGAGCCTCTTTAAAAATTTGTTCAACGTCACCAAATACCGCCATTTCCAAACCGGCAGTCATTAAATTCTGTAAATCATCGCTGTCGACACCTTCACTGCCGGTAGCTTCACGCTGCAGAGTCAGCATCCGCACGATCTGATCTTTGGTCAGCGGCGGCGAGGAATTGAGCTGTAGGTCCATTTCTTCAAGCGGTCCAGAAATGCGCATTCCAATATCATAACGCTGGAACTTTGCTGTAGCCTCAAGATTCACCGTAGGCAGAACGCTTCCAGGTATAGGCCAGGCAGCAGAAGCAGAGCGAACTTTAAATTGTGTACGCAAATAACTGATCGAGCCTCGATCAGCACTGATTGTGCCACTTATATTAGTATACAATGTACTGCCCTGGATATGCAATCCTCCGGCAAGCCATAAGTCATATAAATATTTATTATACAAATGGATTTTCGGTCCCAGCGTTATCTGCACATCAAGACCAATATTACTTTCGCCTTCGCCAAACTCCGGTATTGTCGGCATATTGACGAGCACGTCATCAAAGCGCACTTCACCTTTAAGCAGCGGCCTATAACTAAAGCGAGGACCTTTTCCAGGAGGAGGTGCGCTTCCTGCTTCTGGTCTCACAATGAACCTCTGCGGCGTTACTGTCAGATTGCCATTGATACGTCCTGTAAAAATATCAGAAGCTATTTCTGCGTTATCAGCAACCAGGTCAAGCTGATAAGCCTCACGTTCATTGGAGCGCAGCGCATAAGTACCGCTGCCTTTAAATGAACCCTTGCCAAGCTTGGCTGAAATATCTTTAAGCGCAACTTTATTGCCTTCAAACTCTATATCTGTATGAATATTTTCAATAACAGTCTGTACATGTTTAAATTTCAAAGACCCATCAGGAATTTTTACAGCACCGTAAACCAAAGGTTCCTCAAGCGTACCTGCCAGTTTAACCTGCCCCTGCGTTTCACCTACGCCCCATTCCACCATTGGCGAAATGACCTGCAAAATACCCAGTCGCGCATTGTCCAAATTAAGCTGTACATTCATCTGCGCGTTAGGATCGCGCCGCTGTTCTTTTGATCTGAATAAATCCAGCGGTACATCACCATAGGCACTGGCCTTATAAATATCTTTATTTAACATCGCCTGCTCTATTTTCAGATTATCATTCGCAAGCGAAAGCATCGCTGTAAAGTCATCGAAGCCAATGCCGGCCACACTGCCGTTTTTCACTTCCACAGAACCGTTTCCTTCAGGATCCTTTAAGGTTCCATGCAGCTGTACGAACATATTTAGATCACCGGTAACTTCAACAGGATCTGACATAAACGCTGTTACCAACGCAGGATTAGCATCTACAGCACCGGCCTCAAGTTCCAGCTTCCCATTAGCCAGATCAACCTTACCGCCGACAGCAACGATTCCCTTATCTGTAACGTCCTTTGTTTCCATCAGTTTGACATCATCAAAATACCAGACTTTATCCTGCAAATGACCTTTAAACTTCATTTCTTCATATTTAAGATCATCAATAGAAATATCATCCACCCAGACATCAACAAAAATACCTGATCCCGAACCATGCGGATTAATTGCAATTTCGCCCTGAGCCAAACCATCTACATTATAATCAGCTTTAGCCATTTTAAGTATAGACCTGACATTACCATATATAGCCACTATATTGCCCTGCAGCAATTTTTGCTCATGGTTATAATCAAGCTCTGCAGAAAGCACACCTTTAGGAGCCTGCTTAAATGATCCCAGCAAATGATTCTTTATTCCGCCGTCACTATCCAATTTGCATTGGATATCCGTCAATTCTTCGCCGTTAATCATAATAGATTTACTGCTGACGTCACCATGGAAAAATGGTTTCGACAAAGTGCCAGTCAAGGTACCATGTGCATTTGCATATCCGTCTAAATCAACAGTATCGTCATTAATCGGTAAAGCACTGAGATCAATGTCTCTTATATCAACTTTAAAATCAAGATTTTTTTCTGCATCCATTCGGCCATTAAGCTTGGCCTCTGTTGATAATGCAACAATATCACAGTCACTGATTACTAAATTATTGGCCTGATAACTGTAGTCGGTTTCAATCTTATCTATAAGATAACCTTCAGCACTGCCGTCGGTCAGCAAAAACTTACCGCTGATATCCGGCATCGTTAAAGGCCCTTTTACAAACATTATATTATTAACGTTACCAGTAAGCTTCACTTCCGGTGCTACAACCTTGATGAAAGGTTCGGCTCTTACTCCTGCTGTCTCAACATCCAAATCAAAAACAGGCTCTTCACCCTGGAGATTGATGCTGCCGTTTAAAACACTTTCACCTTGGGCCATTGTCACCTTGTAATTTTTCAGGACAACAATGTTATCCTGCATACTCAGTCCACCATGAGCTTCTTCAATTTCCAGTCCAGCTATATTGACCTGCTTCAGTTGAGTAACACCTGTAAAATCAACCGCATCCTCAGTTCCTGAAACATCAAATTGCACTGCTGCCAGACCGCTGCCCTGCTGGCCCATAAAATCAAGAACAGGTGCAATTGGGAAATCTGTTACGGATCCCTTCAGTTTAAATTCACCTGCACTGGAAACTGTTCCTTGAGCTAACAATGCTCCTGTTTCTGTAAACGCCGAAAAATTATTAATTTTAAGGCCATTTTGGTCAGCATCAATGTCAAAATCGACTTTTTGCAGCAACAAATCACGCCAACCTAAACGCACCGTATCTGCGGCCAGGTTGACTTCAACCTTATCATCTTTGATTATGCCTTTCATCGCCATGCTGCCATCTACAGTAAAAACATCGTATGGTCTGTCATGCAACGGCGCAGTTTTGACATTCTCTACGTCAAGTGCTGCCACTACACTTCCGCTTCCAAGATCATATTCTGCCAGAAAATCAACTCTGCCTCCGCCAAATTCAGCACGTGCAGTATTTATCTGTGCCTTGTTATCAATGATTCTAAAAGGTACAGAAAGTTTTCGAACTTCTTCATTTTTTATTTTCAGTAAGTCGGCAGTCAGTAACCCGCGCCCCTGAATGTTATCCTTGTCCTTAAAATCAATATCCCCATTAAGCTGTGCCGTCTGTCCATCTACAGTCAGTAAAAGTTTGTCTGATTTAACGGCTTTGTCATTAAAAGCAACCTTTCCGTCAATACCTACAGGAAATTCCTCATCTCCGTAAACAGCAACGCCTGTCAGTTTTTCCAAAACAACGGTGCCCGACATAGCGATATCTTCACCACTATTAGTCCACAAAAGATTAACATCCGCAACAGCACCCTGGAAATTTTTAACTTTTCCAAACTCTTCTGCTAAAGGAGCAAAAGCAGTTAAAGCAAAATGGTCGCTCTTTACTGTTAAACTGCCTACAGCCTTCATGTCAATCAGGCCCTTGAGTTCCAAAGCGTCTTCATCATGTAACAGTTTCGCATCAATAGCAAATTTCGGATTACCGCCACCGTCCACAGAACCATTCAAACCAAAATCCCATTCCCCATATGGAGTTTTGGTTACAATATGTCCATTTGCAATATCTAAGATTCCATAGAACGGTGTCTCATCAGAATCTGACGGTTTCAAAAAATCCTGCACGTTCCATTGCTCTGTTTTATTCAGTGTTAAATAAATAGTCGGCTTTTCCAAATAAACTCTGTCTAAAGCTTTATTTGTATTAAAAAGAGCATGCCAAGGCGAGATATGCAGCTTAACATTTGGCAAATCAGCAATCAACTGCTGCTTCTTGTCCTTCACCTGCACATCAAATACGGACAATTCTAAGGCACCATTCCATTCTACACGGGCAATATCAATAGAACCAGTAATATAATCCTTAGCTAAATTCGACACCAAAGGCGGAATCTGAGCCAAATATCCCGGCACAATAAAT